>Ga0208315_1000011_pt1 | contig 554448 bp, 482 predicted proteins | sample MalvireepMed_215_FD_184239 | JGI IMG/M metagenome (GOLD analysis project Ga0208315, IMG submission 184239) | Marine viral communities from the Global Malaspina Expedition - Malaspina viral metaG DeepMed_215 (SPAdes) (version 2) | ecosystem: Environmental > Aquatic > Marine > Oceanic | place...
CCACTAATGACTCCTGATTTAACATTGCATCTCAACCGCCGCTTTATCGCTAAAAGGCGGTCATTGTGCCTCAGGTGGGTCAATTTTAAATTGTCGTTAGTGGGTCAGTTTTACATTGCCGGTGACACATTGCGCCTGGGTGCAAAATTGCAATCAGTGCGTGAACTTAGTGAAGATGAACTGACTCAGACCATGAAGCAGTCAGATGTAGATCATGCGCGCGAATCGTACGCACTCAAGTGGTTGTTAGCTATCAACGGGACTATGTTTTCTCTTGAGTTGATAGTCGGCTGGATAGCGCAATCTACCGGCTTGATCGCCGATTCCTTAGATATGTTCGCAGATGCCGCAGTTTATGGGCTGGCACTGTATGCGGTAGGGCGCGCTAGCAGCTTGAAGTTACGTGCAGCCCATCTGGCGGGGCTTTTACAGATGCTGCTCGCGTTGAGCGTACTTGGTGAGGTCGTGCGACGTTTCTTTTTGGGTAGTGAGCCTGTTTCCGGATTGATGATAAGCTTTGGGATGCTAGCGTTGGCAGCCAACATCGCTTGCCTGATAATAATTCATCGCGAGAAAGACAGCGGCGCACATATGAAGGCCAGCTGGATTTTCTCGGCCAATGACGTTATCGCCAACGTTGGCGTCATTCTCGCCGGTGTGTTGGTGACCTGGACAGGATCAAGTTATCCAGACCTGGTGATTGGTTTCATTATTGGTGCCATTGTATTAAACGGTGCCTGGCGCATTCTTCAGCTTAAAAATTAGCACATTGGACATTTGTGCGTGCCACTATGATGAGCGCAACCTAGAACGACACTTTAATTCCCCCATTTACAATAAAACCATCAAGCGGGGCATAAATATCCCTGAACTGAGGATTCGATAGGCTGCCGGTGTAGATAGTATCGAACCGTGTTTGACGGGTATCACCAAAGTTTTCGAAATTAAGGAATAGCTTTACGTTTTCCGCCAAAGTCTTCTCTGTCATCACACCTGTGACCCAATAGCTTTTACCTCTGGCACCGTCGCTCAGACGCTGCGGTCCATAGTAATAAGCTTCAAGTCCTATCCTGAAATCATCTTCGCGCTCATAGATTAGAACATTGTTGAGCCGGTGTTCTGACACCAGCGGCGCTCTGGATACAGTACCCGCATAGTGCTCCCGCACATTCGCATGCGTATAACCCAGAAACAGCTTGAAGTCGCCGTATGTGGCTGTAACAGTGATCTCTACGCCCCGTGTATCGACATATCCATCTGGTTGCGTAAATTCAAGGTTATCTCCCTGCTCCTGCAACTCCAGTGGATCGTCCACGCGTGTATAAAACAGAAGCGAATTTAGCGTAATAAGGTTACCGTTACCCTGGGGTATCCTATAGGTCACATCCATGTTGACACCTTTGGACCGCTCCTCATTCATTGAGCTGCGGTCCAACGGTAATACATTGCGGAACTGCACACTCTCTGCTTCTTCAATGAATAATGAAGGCAAACGATAACCCAGGCCACCACCAGCGCGAACAGTAATGTCAGGCGTCGGCTCGTACAAAAACGCGACACGCGGCAGAGTAATGGTACCGTGATCATCGTTGTGGTCTACGCGAACGCCTGCTTCAATACTGACGGTGTCGGTCAGCGGTCGGGAGTTTTGAATGAATGCACCCAGCGTATACTGAGAGAAATCCTGATTAAAGCCTGGTACGGCGTCCTGTTGTTCAAATTCTTCAGTGATCAGGCTCAAGCCCGTTATCCACTCCGCAGCTCCCGTCGGTAGCGCGTAGTGCAACTCGCTGAAGCTTGATTTTTGTACCCCCGCAAATCCAAAGTCGGCCATTTCAAGCTCTCGATCAAAGTGTCCCAGACTGTTTCTGAAATTTAAAGTCCCCTCTCCCAGCGGCCGACTATATTCGAGCTGACTTGACAACCGCTTGGTACGATTGTCTTCGTAATAAGGCTCGGCGACCGGCCTGTCTTTGATGTAATCCATATTGCCGCCGAGGCGGTCTTCCACAACGGCGGTAATGCCGATGCTCAGCTCGCTTGAATCATCCAGATAGAAAAATGCGCGCGGATTCAGCGTCCATCGCTCAAATTCAGGAATAGCTGACAAGCCGACGTCCGACGGATCATAGGCAGCGTTTTCGTTCCATGAGGCGAAAAGCGTGGTACCTACGTTGTCGCTGCGCGAAGCGTGAAAAGCACTGGCATCGAGCCCACCCGCCGAAGTTCGATTTAGTAACATGCTGGTCTCTGGCTCGTAATCAGGCACTTTGGTGATCAGATTCACTAAACCCGCTATTGCGCCGCCTCCATACAAGGTAGAAGACGAGCCCTTGATGACCTCAACTGCCTGCAGATCCAGAGGCGCGATCTGGAGCAACCCAAGTCCACCGGCAAAGCCCGAATACAATGGCAAGCCGTCGCGCAACATTTGTGTGTAGCGGCCGTCCAGCCCCTGGATACGGATACTCGAGTTAAATGTGGTCGCCGAAGTCTGTTGAACCTGAATGCCGGTGCTTTCATTCAACAACATCCTGATGTCACCAGGTTTCATGTTCACCTTTTCACCAAGCTCTTCACCCGAGATTAATTCCACTCGTGTTGGCAAATCTTCCAATGAACGACGGCTTCGGGTAGAGGTCACCAGGATTTCTTCGACTGCCTCTTCCTGGGTATCTTCATCATCATCAGATTGGCCATACGCATCAGGTTGAACGATACAAAATACTAATACTCCACACACTAACGGGGACCAAAAAGACTGCATGATAAGAGCTCCTTTATGAACTGCAATTTTGGCTGACATCTGAATCAATGATGGAGGAGTCAGCTTTGTAGAACGCCGCTTTGGTGGCAATGGCCGACATTTAAAACCCTGTAGCTACTCCAGGGTCAATAGGGTATTATCTGGAAAAATTATAGAGGTGAGCATGCGGATAGGACAGCTAAGCCAAGCAACTGGCATAGGGATTGAAACAATTCGCTACTATGAGAAAGTTGGGTTGCTGCACGATTGCCGAATGGTTATCGCGATTATGGCCCTGGGCACCTGGACAGATTGGCATTCATTCGCCAATGCCGCTCTCTGGATATATCAATCGCTGATATAGCGCGTTTGCTCGATTTTCGACATGGTAGTCCAACAGATTGCGACGCGATCAATCAGCTGGTCGATGAACATCTGGCTCAGATTCGTACTCAAATTGTCAGCATGCGTGCGCTAGAGAGCCAGCTCATTGAGTTGCGTAAACGCTGTTCAAAAGGAAAGAGAACGCCTGATTGCGGTATTCTCAATGAATTGACAACCTCAGCCCGTGGCAAAATGGCAATCAAACGGTTCCCTTCACATTGATTAGCAACTGATCAACCTCACAGCCAATCACAGTCTATGGTGTCATTCTATCCGTGCCCATATATCTTGGTATCCTGGTGACAGTGATCAGGGTGTTCAAACTCCAGCGTGGAATGCCGTATGTTGAACTCCGCCTCCAGCGCCTTTTTTAGCCGATGTTTGGTCTGCTCAAACTGATCCCAGGCGCCGGCATCAATGACTACATGAGCGTCTAGCGAGGCTTCATGCTCACCCATTTGCCAGCAATGCACATGATGAACATCAACCACGCCTTCGATCCTGGTGAGTACCTGAATGACAGCGTCCGTATCAATATTCAAAGGGCTCCCCAACATCAATGTTCTGATACTTCCACCGATTTCTGTCAGGCCAAGATAAAGAATATAGCTTGCGATGACGATGGTGATGACAGGGTCAACCCAACGCAGGTCGTAGAGCAGGATGAAAACACCGCCAATGATCACGGCAACTGATGCGAGCGCATCGGACAGATTATGCAGAAACAGCGCACGGATGTTGACGCTGTCTTTCTGCATTGAATAGGTGAGCAAGGCTGTCAGCGCATCCACGGCCAGTGCAATACCGCCAAGCCAGATAACCCACCATCCTTTGACTTCCGGGGGATCCAGTATCCGCATCCCACCTTCGTAGATCAGATATATCCCAATGATAATCAAGGTGGTGTAGTTTATCAGGGCCGCAACCACTTCAATTCGCCCATAGCCAAAGGTCATTCTGGCGTCAGCCGGACGGCGCGAAATTTTCCGGGCGGCAAACGCAATGACCAGCGCTGCCATGTCCGAAAAGTTATGCAAGGCATCGGCAATAAGCGCCAGGCTGCCGGCAAAAATACCGCCCCCGATTTGCGCAAACGTCAGAATAGCATTGGCCCAGATGGCGATGGCAACGCGCTTATCCTTCGATTCCGGGGACATATGGTTGTGTTCGTGACTCATTGGATCACCCTCGTCCTAGTCGCTGGAAAATTGCCCCCGGCAAGGTCGCTAGGGGCAAAGCAATCACCTTTCCTTAAGTTTTTTGTCTTTCCTGTGCAGCAGGGTATAAAGCACCGGCAACACAAACAACGTCAGTAATGTCGACGAAATAATGCCGCCAATCACGACTGTAGCCAATGGCCTTTGAACCTCAGCACCTGTTCCGGTGTTTAGCGCCATGGGCACAAAACCCAATGCCGCGACAAGCGCTGTCATCAGCACCGGCCGCAGACGTATCAATGCGCCTTCAGTTACTGACTTGATCAGGTCACCATTCGCGTGCCACAGGTCGCGGATGAAAGCCACCATCACCAGTCCATTGAGCACGGCAACACCTGACAAGGCAATAAAACCCACCCCGGCAGAGATTGACAAGGGCATGTCTCGCAACCACAAAGAGAATACCCCGCCTGTCAGAGCAAGCGGTACGCCACTGAAGATAATCAAGGCATCCTTGAGCGAGCCAAATGCCATCACCAACAAAGCGACAATGATCGCCAGGGTGACGGGAACCACAATGGCAAGACGCTGACTGGCGGACTCCAGTTGCTCGAATGTGCCACCATAGTCGAGCCAATAGCCTGCGGGCAGATCGACCTCCTGCTCCATACGCTCGCGGATTTCCTCCACAAAGCCACCCAGGTCGCGATCACGAACGTTGGCGGTAACCACAACCCGTCTTTTGCCATTCTCGCGGCTAATCTGGTTGGGTGCGGGTGCCAGTTCCAGTTCTGCCACTTCCGATAACGGTACATAGCCCCCGTCAGGAAGCGGCACGGGTAGATCCGCCAGGCTATCCACATCCCGGCGGATATCTTCGGGTAGCCGGACCACCAACTGGAAGCGGCGATCACCTTCGTAAATCAGGCCTGCATTCTCGCCGCCGACGCCTGCTGCCACTAGGTCTTGCATGTCATCAACAGTCAGGCCGTAGCGCGACAGTGCCATGCGTTTGGGGTGAATCGAAAGCATGGGCAACCCCGTGACCTGTTCCAGTCGGGCATCAGCAGCGCCGGTGACCGACTCAACCACCTCCAGCACCTCAGTGGCCGAGGCAAGCAACTGATCCAGGTCATCACCGAATACCTTGATGCCCAGATCTGCCCGCACCCCTGAGATCAGCTCATTAAAACGCATCTCGATGGGCTGGGTGAACTCATAGTTGTTGCCGGGCAATTCTTCCACCGCCGCCTGGATTTCTGCGATCAGCGTATCCCTTGGTTTACCCGGATCGGGCCATTCCTCTTTGGGCTTAAGGATCACAAAGTTGTCGGCCACGTTGGGCGGCATGGGGTCGGTGGCGACCTCTGGCGTGCCGATTCGCGCAAAGACCTTGTCTACCTCCGGAAATTCCTTGATACGCTGCTCAAGCTGTTCCTGCATGGCAATCGACTGCTCCAGACCCGTGCCCGGAATGCGAAGTGCATGTAAGGCGATATCCCCTTCGTTAAGTTGCGGGATGAACTCAGAACCGAGCGTTGTCGCCAACCACAGACTGGCGGCCAGCAACACACCGGCACCGGTGAGTACCATCAAACGGAACCTTAGCGCGAGCTCCAAAGCCGGACGGTAAAGCTTTTTGGAGACGTTGATGACAGCACTTTCCTTTTCCCGGACCTTGCCGGTCATGAACACAGCAACTGCGGCGGGCACAATGGTCAGCGAGAGCAGCATCGCGGAAAGCAGCGCCATGACAACCGTAGCGGCCATGGGATGGAACATCTTGCCCTCGACACCGGTGAGGGAGAAGATGGGTATGTACACCACGGTAATGATGGCCACACCGAACAGGCTGGGCCGGATAACCTCGGAGGTCGCTTCGTACACTAACTGCAGCCGCTCCTTCAACGGTTGTCGTCCGCCACTGGCGTGCTGTGCTTCGGCCAGGCGTCGTGTGCAATTCTCCACGATGATGACCGCGCCATCGACAATGAGACCAAAATCCAACGCCCCCAGACTCATCAGGTTAGCGGAAACGCCGGTGCGCACCATGCCGGTAATGGTGGCGAGCATCGCCAACGGAATCACTGCTGCGGTGATCAGCGCCGCGCGCAGATTGCCTAGCAGCAGAAATAGCACGACAATCACCAGTAGCGCGCCTTCCAGCAGATTCTTCTCCACTGTAGCGATGGCTTTGTCAACTAATGTAGTACGGTCATAGACGGTTTCCAGGCGCACACCTTGCGGCAAGGACGGACGGATCTCCTCCAGCCGTGCGGCGATGGCGCGAGCAACGCTGCGAGAGTTTTCGCCCACCAACATCATGGCGGTACCCAACACCGTTTCCACGCCATCGCGGGTGGCCGCACCCGTGCGTAGCTCCTTGCCGATGGCCACCGAAGCAACATCCGCGACCCTGACAGGGGCGCCATTGCGATTGGCTATCACCACCTGCTCAATGTCACTGATGGTCTGCAATTGACCGGGCGAGCGTACCAGCAGCTGTTGGCCATCGCGCTCGATGTAACCGGCGCCACGATTGGCATTGTTGTTCTGCAATGCCGCAACAACATCCTCAAGACTGACGCCCAGCTCGAGCAGCTTTACCGGATAAGGGGTCACATGATATTGCTTATCGTAGCCGCCAATGGAGTTGACTTCGATGACACCCGGTACCTGGGCAAGTTGTGGTTTTATGATCCAGTCCTGCACTTCCCGAAGGGCCGTGGCATCCCAGGGCTCTCCGTTCTCCTGCAGAACGCCAGGGATAGCATCCACGGTGTACATGAAAATCTCACCCAGACCGGTAGAAATAGGTCCCATTTCTGGCTCCATGCCCGGTGGCAGGACACTCTTGATGGAGCCAAGACGCTCGTTGATCAGGTTACGCGCAAAATAGAGATCTGTGCCCTCTTCAAACACAACGGTGACCTGGGACAGGCCGTAGCGTGACAGCGAACGGGTGTAGGACAGATTCGGCAGCCCGTACAACGCGGTTTCGACCGGGAAGGTGATACGTTGTTCGGCTTCCAGAGGCGAATAGCCGGGGGCTTCTGTGTTGATCTGTACCTGAACATTGGTAATATCCGGCACCGCATCAATAGGCAGGCGCTGGAAACTCCAGACCCCCGCACCAATCAGCACCAGAATCAGGGATAACATAAGATACCGCCTCTCAACCGAGAAGCGGACGATTGCATCAATCATGGTGGCCTCCTGGCTTAGTGGGCGTGTTCTGCGCCGGATTTTTCAATATCGGCTTTGATGAGGTAGCTGTTGTCGACCACATAGCGCTCACCTGTCCTCAATCCGGACAGGACTTCGACAAACTCGCCATCGGTGAGACCGAGCTCCACAGGACGTGCTTCAAATGCGTTACCTTCGTGTATGAATACAACCTGCGAGTTGTCCAAGGATTGCAATGCACGTCTCTCAATAACCAGCGGTGCCTCCATACGCTCCACCACGATGTGTCCGGTAACCAGACGCCCCGGGGCTAACAAGCCATCAGAATTGTCAATTTGCACTCGGGCAATGACATAGGGAGAGTCATCGCCTTGCGGCAGGATGTCGCGAATGCTGGCCTCGATTTGAGTATCGCCGGTATCGATACGGACCATCTGTCCGGGAGCCACCTGTTGGCGCTGGCCCGGAAAGATTTTCAGCTCTGCCAACAAGATATCAAGCGGGGCGATGGTGAACAGAGCCTGTTCCATGGCCACTCCGCCCAGATTGGCGTTGCGCTCCAGTACGGTGCCACTTATGGGCGCTGTCACCGTGTAGGTTTGAAGGCTGTCATTCGATTCGATAGTAATCAGCCGATCACCGGCCTCGACGCTATCGCCCAGGCCTGCGTTTACATTAACGATCTGCCCCGGAAACCGGGCCCGAATGTGGACAATGGTGTCTGGGTCCAGCGTTAGTCTCCCATAGCTGACCAATGTACGTACCAGGGTGCCGCTACCGGCTTCTCTGCTACGGATACCGACCTGCTCTGCCATGCTGGCTGAGATTTCCACGTGGGCGCTTTCCGACTCTTCGTGTTCACCGGCTTCTTCATGATCCTGGTGTTCAGCATTTTCTTCATGTTCATGAGTATCTTGTGCGGCAAGCATCGGAGCTGATGTCATTGCACATAGACTGGCAAGAATAAGTAATAAATTAACGTTTCTCATAGTCATTGTCCTTTTTCAGCGATCAGCCAGCGGCTGGGCTGTAAGTTGTTCGATCATGGCCTGGTTCAGCAGTGCTGTTGCTGCGGTGTCGACCAGAGCACGCTGTGCGGCAAGTAATTCACGTTGTGCGGCCATCCATTCCACATAGCTGTAGCGCCCGCTTTCATAAGCTTCGCGGGTTTGAGTTAGCGCCTCGCTCAGATCGGGTAGCATCTCGTTGCGGATACGCTCCACGGCGGCTATGCTTTGCTGCCTTTGTTGATAGGCATCAAACAGATATGAATGCAGGTTCAGCAGCGTGGTCTCGCGTCGAAACCTGACTTCGTCGCGGGCCGCTCGTGCCGCGCGAACTTCGCCACGGTTACGTTGGACTGGGAACAGTGGCACGGAAAATCCAGCTGTAAATGCGAAGTCATCAGTATCTTCCCTGCGTCGGACACCCACTTGCCAGCCAATGTCGCTTTCGGACTGGCTACGGGCCAATTGAATCTCTGCTTCGCGCACTCGCTGTTCACTGGCATAAACCTGTATGGCAGGGCTCTCGCTGACGCGCTCAAACAGGGACTCAAAACTGTCGGAGGACCCGAATTGAAACAGATCACCCTGCAACTGGCCGAACTCTGCCGAGGTGTCCCCCCACAACAGAGCCAGTGCCATCTTTCGGCTAACCAGCTCCGATTGCAGGCGTGATTGTTCAATCTGGCTTTGCGTCAGCGCAGCCCTGGCCCGCAATACCTCAGCTTGGGATGTAGCGCCCTGATTGGCGCGCCGGGTAACGATATCAAGTGTCGATTGGGCCAGTGACACTGCATCAGCGGAAAGTTGAAGTTTCTCCTGCAATGCCAGGGTAGCAACAAAACGTTGAGTGACTCGCCCCAGCAGATCAAGGGTTTCCGCCCGACGTTCCGCCTCGACAAGCTCTAGCCGCGAATCGACTGCACTGACTCGTGCCTGCCGCTGCCCGCCAAGTTCGAGGGTTGACGACAGTGTCAGGGTAAGCTCCGCGCCCACCAGGCCGCGCGCATCTGCGGTACCGAGGAAGTTCTCGACCTCAGCGCCGACTTCCAGTGCCGGACTCAGATCGGCCGTGATTCGGCGCCCCTGAAGTCCATCAAGACGCAGGTCAAAGACCTGTAACCGCGGATTTTGCGCCATAGCGCGGGACATGGCATCGCTCAAGGTGAGCGTGTTATCTGCCGCCTGGACGGTAGTGAAATTGAGCGGATATACAATAACCGCCCACAACAATAGGAAAAAAATACGATACGACAATGCGCATCTCGCCGCATACACGGGCAATTTGGAAGGCATGAGATTGCTCCTGCGAAAGTCTGAAAAACAGCTATTCCCTGATCAGGGAAGATATAAGCAGTGTCAGGCGATCGGAGGGCGCAGCAGTGGGGGGTGGATACCTTTCAGCAAGCTGGCTCGATAAACCAGTACAACTGAAGCCTCGGCAGTAGCGGGAAGAGATGTCTGTGGTATCACCAAACCCATATGAAAACAGTTATGGTTGTGATGACAATCAGCGCTGGAGTGATGAGACTCATTTTGAGAGGGATAGCTTTTATGTACTTCTCTTTCGATGTCAGCCGACGCCAATGAATGTTCATGGTGCGGTGCTGACGCGTGGTGAAGCTGCTCTTCATAGGCAATAGAAGTCACTGACTGCAAAGCAATCATGAGCGCTACCGCTAAAATGAAACAGCGTTTGATCATAAAATCCACCTAGAGTTCGTCAATAAATTTACCAGAACCACAATACTAAAGAAAGACCTCCAAATTCTACACGATTCCTGCAGGCGGGTTTTGACCCAGCCTTGAGTGCTGGTAATAAGGTCGTCGACGACGACACATTTCTGTTTATAATGAATAAGGGTTGAACTCATGTAGATCATGCACGAGAATCGCGAGCACTCAAATGGTTGTTAGGTATCAACGCGGCTAAGTTTGCTCTAGAGTTAGCAGTCGTCTGGATAGCGTAGTCTACTGGCTTGATCGTAGATTCGTTAGATATGTTCGCAGATGCCGCAGTTTACGGGCTGGCACTATATGCAGTGGGGCGCGCCAGCAGCTTGAAGTTACGTGCAGCCCATCTGCCGGGCCTTTTACAGATGCTGCTCGCGTTGAGCGTACTTAGTGAGGTCGTGCGACGTTTCTTTTTGTGTAGTGAGGATGTTTCCGGATTGATGACAGGCTTTCGGGTGCAAGCGTTAACAGCCAACATCGCTTGTCTCACAATAATCCATCGCGAAAAAATCAGCGGCTCACATATGAATGCCAACTGGATTTTCTCGCCCAATGACTTTATCGCCAACTATGGCGCCATTCTCGCCGGTGTGTTGGTCTGGCCAGTATCAAGTTATCCAGACATGGTGATTGGTTTTATTATTGGTTTCATCGTATTAAACGGTGCCTGACGCATTCTTCAGCTTAAAAATAATCACGTTGGACATTTTTACGTGCTTCTATGATGAGCACTACCTTGAACAACACGTTAATTCCCCCGTTTACAATAGAACCATCAAGCGGGGCGTAAATATCCCTTAATTGAGGACTCGATAGGCTGCCTGTGTAGATCGTGTCGAATCGTGTTTGACAGCTAGAGCCTAGATAGAGAAAAGGGTTCGGCGATTTCGACCACACCCGCACCTGCAACAACGGAGGTGGCTCCTATCAGAAACCGGCGCCGAGGTTCATTCACTTCAGTCATTTCATGCCTCTCCTCTGTTTATTTGCTGCATAACCACTGTGGCAATGGACCGCGCGTCAGACTGATTCGCCCGTAATAAACCTGGCGTATCCAAGGTGCCGCCCTGATTGCAGTATCCAAAAGCGATACATCGATCAACGCCAAGATCCAGAAGGCGGCAGACACCGAGCAATATTTCCGGTCGCAGGTGTGATACAAAAATTCGCAAACGAATGTCATCGGGAAACAGGCTCGTGTGGGCAGCCACATCGCTGACATAAGTCTGCTCATAAAGGTCTCGCGGTTGGCGAAAGCGACCCGGTTCCAACAGGTACGTTATACGGCATTGAATATCTCGTTTAGCCAAAGCACGTTTTACTTCCTGACAAACACCTAATTGATAGGCGCCTACCGCAACCAGTTGTACCTGTGCGCCGTCAGCCTTATCCAACGTCAATGCGCCCTGCTCTACCAACTGGGCTGCCTGCTTGGGTGTGAATACTGTAACAACGTCATTTTTGGGAATCGTCATCCCCCAGATTTGACCCTGGGTCTGGTAACAGGCATCGAGGCAGGCGACAGCACTATTGGCATCGGCGGGATACACAACTCTCGCCATATCGCTCATTTCCCCCAGCAGTACCTCGCCAAAGGCGGAATCCTGATGGGATTGTTCATTCTTTCCGTTCTCCCATAGATGCGAGGTGGCAATCACCGGCACCGACAGCCAGCCCGGCGGTCGCCCCAGCGCTTTTTGATGGCGCGCAAAAATGATTTCCTGGCGCAGTGCACCGATCATTTTCATGGCGAAGGCTTCATAGCTCACCACCAGGTTCAGACCGCCTTTGTTTCCCAGCGCCGCGTTTACGACCGCCTCTTCATTGAGTGCGGTAATCACCGAGCCGTGAATGGATTCGGCCACACCCTGTTCTGGCTTCAGCACCCGGTGCTTGAGCAAATCCAGTGTCTTGCCCATCCGGTTGCTACTCAGCTCATCCGGGTTGCCGATACGGACCCGCCTATCGGGATTACCAAGGTGCCATTCGCAGAATCGCGCGTCCACCGCTGCCATCGGCGATATCGGGTCGCCCTCGGTTTGCCATTGTGGTTCTGTGGGAGATTGAAGCATGACGTTGCGCATACACAGGGCATGATGTTTTTCTGATACGCGATTATCGGCCTCATGCTGCGCAATTTGTGAGATAGCCAGTTCCAGCTCACTTCGCGGAAGAAATAATTTGGCCGCATGTTCGTTAAACAAGTTGCGGGAGTGTTCATCAATACCGGGGTTACCCGGTAGGGGCGTGCCGTGGGCGGCATTGGTACCGGCACCGTAAAAGCCGTAGCCTTTTTCTGTTTCCGCTATTAGGTAAGGCAGCTTCACCGGATAGTGCATATGGCCTTCACGGATGTGCGCGCTGCAGGCTTCCAGCCGCGCTTCGGATTCAAAAATACCCCAGACAAACGCCGCCGGATCACGCCCATCGATGGCGATGGGGTGAAAATCATTGTGTTCCAGATGTTCGTAAAACCAGGACAAACCACCTTGCTGATACATTGTGGAACGCTGGTCAATGCGCCTGCCATTGGCAATCATCACCGGTGTCACCAGCCCACAATCCTCGGCGCGCCACCAGCGGCTGGCCCAGTCGCTACCGCGCTGTTCTTCAAAGGCACCGTCACTTAAAAACGCCACTAGCCTTTCGCCGGATAAGGGCATATGCACGTATTGCAGTTCAGCGAAGCCCAAATAGCCGCCCTCAATCAGGCCACCGGCGGTGTGAGGACTCACATGGCTACCCAGAGGAACGCCGGGGCGACCATCATCCGTTATGGCGTAGCTGTAAAAATCCTGCGCTAGCTGTGTCAGCCCCTGTTCACTCAACGGATAGCGTTCAGACTGCTCCGGATAGAGGTTTTGCAACAGCACGTTGACCGAATCGATGGCGGCCACACAGTGCCCTTGTCCCATCAACCAACTGCGGGTGATACCGGCCAGGCGATTGGCAGCCATATAGCCCACATAGGCAGGCACCATATTCAGGGAGCCGCCGGTATGCCCCTGAGGGTTAGTTTTAAAATCTGATGGCCCGAGTGCGCTGCCGCTGAAATCCACTCTGTTGCTATAGGTCATATGCACCACCAACCACATGGACGCGCTGGCAAGGCGATCTGCGGCAGACAATATATCCAGCACTTCATCGATCTGTTTAAACCGTCCTGTACACAGCAGTTGCTGGCAAAGATCGAACACTCTCACCTGCGTTTCGTCCCGGTGTTGGATCACACCATAACCTTCCGCCCAGCGCGCAAAGGAGGGATAGGTATCTCGATATAACTTTGCCCGCTGTTGTGTCCGATGATCGTTTTGTTGATCTATGGCATACATGGAATTTCCTCAATCAGTCAACGACTGAAATTCATTCTAAAAAGAAAAGTGGTGTTGTATGGAGCGCAACATAGAATCCGCCTCATCGGCGGCCACCACCCAACACTGCACTGGTGATGCTGGTTGCGATAAAATCAGTGGTAAAGCAGACTGAACCAGAGGCTCTTTTAATGCAATACCCAAGTGGGAAAGACCGGACAACAAGCGGCAGCAAATATCGACGTTGTTTTCCGCAATACCGCCGCTAAGCACGATACCGTCCAGCCCGCCCAGAATGGCGAAATACGCGCCCAGTGTTTTCTGGAATCGATAACGGAAAAAATCAAACGCCAGCTGGTGTTGAAACTGTTCGCTCGCAAACAAATCCGCCATGTTATCGATTCCGCCGGACAGACCCCGCCAGCCGGATTCGCAATTGAGAACCCTGTCGGTATCCTCGGGCGTCCAACCCTCCTGCCGCTGCAACCAAGTCAGCAATCCGGGATCGATATCTCCGCTGCGCGTGCGCATCAACAACCCCTCATTGGGCGTAAAGCCCATGGTGGTATCGACTGGTTTGCCGTCGCGGATGGCGGCCATGGAACAGCCGCTTCCCAGTTGCGCAGTCACCAGGGTGTAGTGTTCGGCCTTGGGCTTCACTGCCTCCCAGTGTTTGACCATGGACTCATGAGCAAAACCGTGAAACCCGTAACGGCGTAATCGATATTTCTCAGTGAGTGCGACGGATAGTCCATAAATCTGTGACAGCACCGGCAGGTCGCTGAAAAACTCACTATCGAAAACCGCAAAAACGGGAATGGAAAATCGGGTATTCCGAAGCTGCTCAATCAGTTCAATGGCCGCCTTATTGTGCAGTGGCGCCAGTGGTATCAGGGTTTGCAGTTGCCGAAAATTATCGTCGTTGATGGGTATAGGTTTATGATATTCAGAGCCCCCGTGTACGACTCTGATAATCACCGCGCGAACAGCATGATTTGTCAGCACATCGATCAGCCAAGGGGGCGCGCCAGGATAAGTCTGCGCAGCTGATTGGCCGACACCTGCTTGCCCAATAGCAACAGGCACCGTTGCACCCGCATATTCAAGCGCCGAGACGTTATGCGTGCTCCACTTGATGGATGAACTACCCGGATTCAACACCAACAGAACCGGTTTGTCATAGCGCGGCAAACTGCTCATCAGCTGGATAATCAGTCGGATGACTGCAAGCGGTTATAAATGGCCGCCAGCAACCACCCGGCGATACCCGCTACCACGAACCAGGCCACCAGCCCGATAACGACACCAGTGAGAGTCAAGTGCCAACCCATCTCATTCAGTTGCATATGCACCATTTCTCCGGACATGGACAACATCATGGAAGGCATTAACATCACCAGCAGACTGCAAGCCAGCCACAGTATCGCCGCGGTAATCGCGCTGGCCATCCCGAATTTGAACGCATTAAGTGTCATGATTATTCCTCCGTTTATGGTGGTGTATCTGTGAGAAATTAGTGTCTCTACAAATCCCCGAACCGGTTGGCAGACTGCGCCATACGCATCATTTCGTGCTCTTCCAGCGACCGGAGTGATTCCATCAACTCTTTGGCAGAGGGGATATCCGCCCTGGAGGCGAGATAGCGATACAGTTCAATCACCTGCTGGTGTTGATCGACTATCACCTCCATGATTTGCGGATTATCTCTTCGATTACAGGCGCAAAATATCGCGATAACCCGCGACATTCACCGCAAACGCGGTGTGCTCCTGCAAGTGCACCCGCATACCTTCAAGGGCTTCCGGGTCACCGTGAATTAATTGAATTCGAGTGGAATCGGTCAGTGCGGACTGCTGTAACCACTGGGTCAGTTCGAGATGGTCGGCGTGCCCCGATAAACCGGAAATGACTTTGACAGTGGCTCTTAACGGTACCCAGCCTCCGTGGATTTTAACCCCATCAACACCCTCCAGCATTTTTGCGCCCCGAGTGCCGCCCGCCTGATAACCGGTAAACAGTACCGTGGTTTTAGAATTTCCTAACAGGCGTTTAAAGTGGTGGAGAATACGACCTCCTGTTGCCATCCCACTGCCAGCGATAACAATATGGGGGAAAGCCTGTCCGGCAATCGCCTTCGATTCGTCCACCGTGCGGGTATAGGTCACGCCCTCGCATAGACGGTAGCATTGCTCGTGACTCAACCGATGCTGATCACTGAACTGGCAGAAAATATCCGATACTTTGATCGCCATGGGGCTGTCGAGATAGATCGGCATTTTAGGGATATCGCCCTGATCCATCAGGGTCGCCAACAGATGCTGCAAGGCCTGCGCACGCCCAACCGCAAAGGCCGGAACCAGCAACACGCCACCACTTTTGGCGACACGGTTAACAATTTCCGCCAACTGCTGAAACGGATCTTGGGTGTCGTGCCGGCGGTTGCCGTAAGTGGACTCCATCAACAGCAGATCCAGCTCCGGCAATGGCCGAGGAGGTTTCATCAGCACATCATCGAAACGACCGACATCACCAGAAAAGCCGATTCGTTTCCCTTCCGCTTCAACGATAATGCTGGCGGCGCCGAGAATATGACCGGCAGGCTGTAAATAAAAACGGATATCCCCGACCTCGATCTGTTCATCGAACTCCACAGACTGAAATAGCCTCATGCTGGCTTCCGCCGTTTGACGGTCGTAAAGCGGCTCAGGGTGCGCGTGCTTGCCCAATTTATGTTTGCTGTAATACTTGGCGTCTTCCTCCTGGATATGGCCGCTGTCGGCCAATAAAATCTGACACAGGGCCTTAGTGGCGTGATGGGTAAACACCGGGCCGCGAAAGCCGCGCTTGTATAGCACCGGGATATAACCGGAGTGATCCAGATGTGCGTGAGTGAGCAGCACCGCATCCAGTTTGTCGATGTCCAGGGGCAAGGTTTGCCAGTTGCGTTCCCGCAGCCACTTGTAGCCCTGGAACAAACCGCAATCGACTAATACGGTTGTCGTTTCAGTTTCCAGCAGAAATTTTGAGCCGGTAACGGTCTCGGTGCCGCCGATAAAGGTAATTTTCATAATGATTTTCCTGGCAATTTAAGCATGCTGATAACGGGCGCAATCAGTTGCGACGTAATATCAATAGCGTTGGAAGGATGGGGGATGGTATTGGATGTGACCAGTTGGCTCAGGCCTGAGGCCAGTAAGGTTTTATCGGAGTGATCGGCAAATATGCCGTGCACCGCCACGCACTGAATGTTGTCGATGCCTTTGGACCGAAGTGTTTTAACGCATTCCAGGATTGTTTGCCCGCTGGAAATAACGTCGTCGATAATCACTGCCGTTCTATCCTTGAATTCGTTGATGTCGGGCAGCATCACTTCGACTTGGCGATCCCCGAAGCGCTGTTTTTCTCCAATCACAAAAGGATGTTGACTAAAGGCAGCAATCTCATCAACCCATTGCTCGCTTTCGCTGTCGGGCCCTACCAACAGTAGATTGCTTTGCGTTTTGAGCCAGTGCGCCAATGCCGGAGCCCCTTGCACAACACGACTGGGTATGGAATAGATTTCATCCAGAGAATGATAGCGATGCAAATGTGGATCGACCGTAATCAGCCAATCAGCATGTTGAGAAAGGCACTTGGCAAAAATACGTGAAGTAACCGCTTCCCCATCGACAAAACGGCGATCCTGACGCATATAACTGAGGTAAGGCGCCACTAACCCCACTTGCGACGCTCCCAGCTCCCGCAGTGTTTCCAATAAAAACAACAACGGCAGATATTTGATGTTTGGGTGTGACAGATCAGCCACCACAATACAGGCGCGATTTTCTACATCAGATTGAATACGCAGATAGGACTCCCCATCCGGAAACTGCCGAGCGTTAAACTCGCCAGGTTGACCACCAATCGCTTTACTGAGTGACTCAGCTAACGGATGATTATTCAGGGAAAACACCACTGGAGATTTATCTTTCACGGTCATCGCCTCGCTCATCGTTCCTTCTCGATCGTAAAAATTGCCGATTGGCGATAAAACGCCATCGCATACTGTTGCTCTCCGATCGTATCGGAACAGAGCGTAAATAAAGGTTGTCCGACGGTGATCTTGTCGCCGACGCGAGCATGTAGACGCAACCCCGCGGCGGCTGTAGCCGGAGCGCCTGCCAGCTTCGCCAGACGCGCGAGTTGCCGGTTATCGATAGCGCTAAGTGTGCCCGCAGTTGTGGCCGCTTCGAGATGTTGGTAGCTGGCGACAGGCAGGGCTTTCATCCCACCCTGCGCGGCCAAAATGCGCTGGAACTGCTGCCAGGCTTTACCTTCATCCAAAATCGCGGTTGCTCTTTCCAGACCTTGTTCATATCGCTCTTGATATGCGAGTGAAAACAGATGTGCAGCCAGAAACAAGGCGCGCTCCCGAAGATCCTGCGGTGCACTGTGCTCGCGCTGCAATACTGCCAGCACATCCCGCGCTTCTTCTACCGGGCCGATACCACGCCCAACCGGCTGACTACCATCCGTAATAAGGCAGCGAATTTGAATACCACAGGCGGCTCCCACCTGGGTAAAGAGTGAGGAAAGGCGATCGGCGTCGTTCTGGGAACGCACTTTAGCGGTGGGGCCGACGGGAATATCTATCACCGCATGAGTGGAACCGGCAGCGATTTTTTTTGATAAAACCGAGGCGATCAACTGCCCTTCACCATCCAAATCCAGGGCCCGTTCAATGCGAATCAACAAATCGTCGGCCGGACTCAGGTTGACAGCGCCACCCCAAACAAGACAGGCATGGGTTTCAGCTACTACACGTTGAATCTCATCGAGCTCCAGATTGACGGAAGTCAAGACCTCCATGGTATCCGCAGTACCGGCAGGAGAGGTGATCGCACGCGACGAGGTTTTAGGGATGGTGAGTCCAACAGCGCTAACAATGGACACCACTAGAGGTGTGGTGCGGTTGCCCGGCAGCCCACCGATGCAGTGCTTATCGAGAATCATGGTTTCGCCAGGCCATCGCAACCGCTTACCACAGGCCACCATGGCCTGGGTGAGACTGATGATTTCTTCCACGTCTAAATGGCTACCCGCGCACACACTGAGGAAACTGGCGATTTCGATATCCGAATAGCGGTGGTCGCTGATGTCCTCGACGATAGCGGTAATCTCTTGATCACTGAGTTTGTGCCCAAATATTTTTTTGCGAACCGCAGCGAGCGATGTCACCACCGGTGCATGACCGACAATAATCGCAGCGCCATCGATGGCACCCAGGCGGCGCATGGCAATTTTGGATAACCCTGCACTCCCCGAAACCAATACCTGTTCGTCCACCACATTCAACGTGGCGATAACACTGTTTTCCCCGTACCGCAGCATGACACGGCTGTTGGCAATGAACCCTTCGGAGCGGCAGATATGGCAATCGCTACGCATATATACCACCGGTTCCTGGTGAGTGTTTATGCCCATGTCTGCTGCTTTAAGCTCGTTTATGGCATTCATTAGCGTTTCCCACGCGCACTAGGTGGTGACTTATGGCAGCTCCAAGGTTCATGGCTAGCATTTTCCTTTATGTTGCCATCAACAAATTTGTAATAATCTTCTTTATAGTGCGTCCACCAGTCATGACTCACGTCAACGCCGTAGTTTTTCAAAGTCTCTTCTATATCATCCAGACAAATCCTGGAGGCGTCATAAGCGAGATTCAGCACATGATTTTTTCCGTCAAAGGTAACCGCATCAAGACCATAAAGCTGATCTACCTCGGCAATAGCCGCTTGTAGCTTTCTCTGGCCGACAGGTTCTAATTTTAAATGGCGCCTCACCAGATTGACTTCGGAGACACCCAATCTATGTTTTCTATCTCTCATTTATAGTTTCCTCGGACAGACAAAGTGGGCAAACAATCCATCTATTTTTTGTTTAGGGGCGGGTTTGTTTTTCAGGCTCGGATTCATGCTCCATCATCGTTACACCAATAGGGGGGGATTAGTTTTTTCATCGGAGTACCCTCATTAGTTAGAAACAGTTCTATCGACGTTTAATTTCGGAATCCATGCCGGCGTGACTTCCATATAGCGGCGATAGTCATCACCGAATTCCTTCAATGCTATGCGCTCCTCACGCTTAGCGAGTCGCACGTAAACCACTACCAGAACCGGAAACATAATCACGGTAAGGATCGTCGGCCACTGCAACAGAAATCCAAACATGATCAGGATAAATGCGGTGTACTGCGGGTGGCGGAAACGGGCATACCAGCCGGTAGTCGCTAGCGACCGAGTCTGCTGCGCCTTGTGCAGTACACCCCACGCCGAGGCCAGCAAAAAGAAACCCAAAATGATCAGAACATTACTGGCGATATGCAGCGGATCCCAATGTGGGCTGCCTTCAAAACCAAGCAACGTGTGCAACAGGTGGCCGTTTTCGTGGGACAGAAAATCAATGCCAGGATATTTTTCCGCCAACCAGCCGGAGAGAAAATAAATGGTTAATGGAAAGCCATACATCTCAGTAAATAGGGCAATAACAAACGCCGAGAAAGCGCCAAAGCTTCGCCAGTCGGTTTTGGTTTGCGGCTTGGTAAAGCTGAAGGCAAAGAAGATAAATATCGCCGAATTGAGTATCACCAGCGTCCAAAGGCCGTAAGCAGATTCACCGTGCATGCTTCTCCTCCTGTAATGTATTGGGTTAATGGTGGTGACGATTTTCGTTTTCTCGGCGGCCTTCTTCCAAACCACGTTGATAGGCATCGTGCTCGGATTCATCCTCGTGCTGGCCATGGTCACCATGACCGCCATGCCCCCCATGTCCTCCGTGCATAAATAAATGCATAAACGGACAGGCTAAGAGAATCAAGAAAGGCAAAAACTGCCAGACGTGCTGCCGGTGCTCAATCAATAGGAAATAGCTTGCCGCTGCAATTAAACCCAAGGCGGCCAGACCTTTGGGGGTCAACCAGAACGATGGTTTTTGGGTTGCCATGTCACACCTCATTAATGAAATTGAAATGTTCCGCCTATTGGTCGGCACTGTTTACCGGTTGTCAGATTATTTATCCACATTCAGTTTTACCCGCTTGAGGCGCAAAGAATTGCCGATCACCGACAGGGAGCTGATGGTCATAGCGATCACCCCGATCATGGGATGGAGCAGGCCCACGGCGGCAATGGGGATGGCCGCCAGGTTGTAGAACCAGGCCCAGAACAGGTTTTCCACTATCTTGCGGAAGGTCGCCCGTGACAGGCGAATGGCTTCCACCACCTTGGACAGTTCGCCTTTCACCAAGGTGACATCCGCCGCTTCGATGGCGACGTCGGCGCCGGCACCGATGGCGATGCCCACATTGGCCTGTTTGAGTGCCGGCGCGTCGTTGATGCCGTCGCCCACCATGGCCACCAGCTGGCCATATTTGTCCTGCAGCTTTTTGATGGCGTCTACCTTGCCTTCCGGCAAGACACCCGCCAGCACCTCGTCGATACCCACCTGATCGGCGACGTGTCGTGCGGTGCGTTCGTTGTCCCCGGTGATCATGACGGTATGAATGCCCAACTGGTGAAGAGCGGCAATGGCAGCTTTCGAGTCTTCCTTTATGGTATCGGCCACGGCGACAATGCCGGCCGCGCGGTGTCCGACGGCCACCAGCATGGCGGTCTTGCCCTCTTTTTCCAACCGAACCAGGGCCTCTTCCAGGTCGCTCAGCTCGATATCCGCTTCATTGAGAAGCCGGCGGCTGCCGACGCGAATGAGCTGGTCGTCGACCCGGCCTTCCACACCACGGGCAGTGATGGCTCGAAAATCCCTCACGGTGGGAACTTCCAGGTTCTTTTCCCTGGCGCCCTCCACGATCGATTGTCCCAAAGGGTGTTCGGAGCCAGCTTCCACTGATGCGGCGAACCTAAGTACATCGGCCTCATTAAAATCGGCGGTGGCGATGACATCGGTAAGTGCCGGTTCGCCTTTGGTGATGGTGCCTGTTTTGTCGAGGACCACGGCCTTTATATCTTTCAGCGACTGGATGGCTTCGCCGGAGCGAATCAGAACACCGGATTCTGCGCCGAGTCCCGAGCCGACCATGATGGCTGTGGGAGTGGCCAGCCCCAGGGCACAAGGACAGGCGATTACTAAGACGGAAATTGCCGCCAAAACCCCCAACATTAGGGGCGAAAGCTCTGGGTTGACCCAAGGCAGGAACTCGGCACCCCAGTAGAGAATTGGTCGCAGCGGCTCAGCGAACAGCACCCACACCACAAGGCTCGTCAAACTGATGACAATAACTCCCGGGACAAATTTTGCGGTCAGTTTGTCGGCAAATTCCTGTATGGGCACCTTTGAACCCTGTGCCTGCTCCACCAACCCGACGACCTGTGACAGGAAGGTATCGGCACCCACCCGGGTGGCCCGCACCTGAAGCATGCCCTCCTTGTTGATGGTCGCACCAATCACCCCGTCGCCGGGCCCTTTTTCCACCGGCACTGACTCCCCGGTGGCAATAGATTCATCCAAATGGCTGCTACCCTCGACGATTTCGCCGTCGGTCGGTACCTTGGCGCCGGGCCGGACCACCATGATGTCTCCCACTTGTAATTCTGCCACCGGGACTTCAACTTCCTGCCCGTCCCGCAACACAGAGGCGGTCTTGGCGCCGAGCTTCAGCAGCTTTTTGATCGCCTGCGACGCTCTACCCTTGGCCCGGGTTTCAAGGTAGCGGCCGAGCATGTGGAATGTCATGATGGTGGTGGCCATCTCAATAAAGGAGGTCATGGGATAAACAAATCCCACCAGTCCAATCAGATAGGGTGGCAGGCTGCCCATGGAGATGAGCACGTCCATATTGGCGGTGCGGTTGGTGAGGGAGCGCCAAGATGAGCGGTGAGTGGCCCAACCACCCCGGAGGAACACCACGGGAAAGCCGAGCAGGGCCACCCAGGCCAGATAGCCTGACACCGGCACCCAGAGCATGTGTACCATCATCAGCACCATGATCAGGGTGGTGGGTATGGCGGCGAACCACAGGCGCTTCCATGCCTGGTCGAGGTAGCGCTCCTCTACAGCTTCGTCCACTGCTGTGTCCGCTTGGGCCCGGCTTTCACTAACGCCTGCCACTTCGTATCCCGCCTTCTCAATGGCAACTTTGATCCTTTCCGCATCCACCGTTGCCACATCAAAACGAACCGTCACCTTGTGATTGGCAATATTGGTGGAAGTATCAGTAATGCCAGCAAGGCGCTTGACGGAGCTGGAAACAAGCCCAGCACAGTGATCGCTACCCATGCCTGGTACCATGAATACGGCTTCGCCGATTTTTCTGGAGGGTATGGATGTTATACTATCCACGTCGTAGCCAGCTTTTTCAATGGCGCTGCGGATCTGGTTGTCGCTGGTCAGCTTGGCGTCGAATTCAACCTGGACACGGTGATTGGCAATATTGGTGGTGAGGCTGATGATACCCGGCAGCCGCTCAACCGAAGTGGTGATCAGACCAGCGCAGTGGTTACTCCCCATGCCTGGCACTATCAGTTGAACGAACTTACTTTTCGGGCTGTTGACTGATTTCGACGAGGGAAATGCTGTGGGGTGATCCATGTATCTCTCCAATTTTCAGACCATTTTTTACGGAAGAGGCAATCTCTTTTCAATTTATTAAGCAGCTAACAAACCAGATTTCACGCCTGTAGCATGCATAGGCTTACCAACTGCTAGTTACTCCAACCATCAGCCATAAACTAATTGATTTGGGTCGAAGGAAAACCCGCTCGATCCAACGCCTCTATCAGAGCGCTAGACTCGACCATGCCAACGACCGAAGCGACACCCGTCGCCAGGTCCATACACGCATCGTTTACGCCGGAAACAGTGCGTAGCGTTTGCTCAATGCTTTTTACACAACCACCGCATGTGGCGCCTTGCACCTGTAATCGCTGTAGGGGGATATCGCTATGTGAGCCAACACTGCTACCAGTAGTATCTACAGTGGATGACTTGCTGGCGCAGCAACAGCCGTCCCGGTGATGGGTAGGACTCTCGAAATTCTGTGTATTCATGACAAAACCTTATGTTAATTTACTGAGCAAACTCTTCAATTAGGTGACAGATCATATCGCCGGTCGGCACCTTATCCGGCTTTTGGCTCCACTCGATCGCGGCCTGTTGCATGCGTTCCCGAAGTTGCTGAGTCTCCGCGAACCGTTGCTCAGTTTCATTCAGGCGGTGTTCAATCAAGCGGCGCACGGTTGGGCAAGGAGACTTTTTCTTATCCGCGTGGTTCAAGATTTCCTGAATATCCTCAACGGAAAAGCCCAGTTGCCGTGCACTTAGCGCGAATCGCAAGCGGTTGTAATCACTTTCGCTGTATTCCCGATATCCATTGGTTTTGTTCTTACCCGGTTTCAGAATCTTGATCCGGGTATAAAACCGCACGGTATCGGCCGTAACTCCTAAACGCCTGGCCATTTCGATAACTTTCACACAGCCCTCCTCGCAGCTCAGTCTGACTATCGCAAGATTCAGATTAACCCCGAAGCTCTGTTCCTTGCCTTGATATGAGTCAATCATCAGTTCCAAACCCGAGAGAAAATCCAAAGACTTTATCCGGCTTTTTGCAACCTTACACCTGTGTCCAAGACACAGGTCAAGAAATTTTCATTAACAGGCATCAAGTTTCTGTACTCAACACTACACGCCCCTCGATCTGTAGCCTTTACGCCGTCAACCGTCAATATTGGCCAGATATCCTGTCACGTCGCTTCCGCATTGAATCGACCCATACCCAACTCCCAAGCGGCACTTAGACTTGTACATTGTCATCGCAGAACGAAGTTTCTGACCTTAGGATGACCCGTGTATTACATTGCTGTAATGAACGTGTAATCCTGTTTTCTGACTCGTCGGAACGCACGTTGCTCCCAGCGCAAAGCGGCAGAACCGTCAGCAAAAATTTCAAAGGTTCAAAAACCAGAATCCACAAAGGCGAAACCACTCACGACACAGGTATAGGGGTTGCTATACCAGCGGAATTACCAGTCTTATCAGGCCTTTTCGGGGACGCCGAAAAATGCATATGAGAGCCGCGCTAGCAGTGGTCCCGGCACGGTATAGAACATATCGCAAGCGTTGTGACTCATAGTATTTATATAATATGACCTGGTGGCCCCAACTATTCCCTAGATTGAACAGGCCGACGCACAGTGATTTGTCGAAAAAGAGCCTTAGTCGCAATGACCAGTTGGGCACTTATCACAGGCTTTGAAGTAAATCACTACTGTCGGCATTTTGGTGACAGTGCATTGTCGAAACTGTGAGGCTAAGTCCGGCCGCCTAATCACCACGGCCATTCGGGTTGATAGGGTGGGAAGTGACTGCAGGAACTGGAATCGTATGATCCAGATCCGCTATCGAGACGAACGAGCCATGATTGAGCGCGTTTGCCCATGCGCGAAGGTGAATGGACCTTCTCACCCTTTCGAGAAGCATTTTATGCATCCTCTCAGCGCTCCTACTTTGGCCAATTGCCGGTCCACTTTCAAATACCATATTAATTTATGAAAAAAGAATTACCTCAAAATTACATTTTTGTAATCTCCAGATCATGTTTAAGACAGAATAAAATCGTTATAATCAGGCTGTTTAAGCCGTCTTAACACTATTTATTCTGCTAAGTCAGTCGAACAAGGAGGAATCACAAATGTCAGACTCCAAGACAGCTGAACTGTACCGAATGGTAACGGAGGACCATGTGTGTCCTTACGGCTTAAAATCGAAACACCTACTGAAAACTCAAGGACTTCAGGTGGAAGACCACCACTTAAAAGACCGGGAAGAAATCGAGGCATTCAAGGCCGAACACGATGTAGATACCACCCCACAGACATTTATCGATGGCGCCCGGATTGGTGGTTATGATGAACTACAGACTTATTTTGGTAAAGAACCCACAGATGAGGACGAAACAACTTATTGGCCTGTTATCAGCCTTTTTACCACTACTTTCCTGATGGCATTGGGAGCAGCTTCGATCGCTGAAGGACAATGGCTGTCCCTACGCACTTTTGAATGGTTCATCGCGTTTTCAATGTGTGCTCTTGCGTATCTAAAGATTCGGGATGTGGAAAGTTTTTCGACCATGTTCCTTAACTATGATCTTCTAGCCCAAAAATGGGTACCGTACGGGTACGTATACCCCTACGGAGAGGGTATTGCCGGCGTGCTTATGATTGCCGGGGTGCTAAACTTTGTTTCGATCCCCATCGCCTTGGTCATAGGCACAGTAGGTGCCATCTCGGTTTTTAAAGCCGTCTATATTGAGAAACGAGAACTCAAATGTGCTTGCGTCGGAGGCGAAAGCAATGTGCCATTGGGTTTTATATCACTCACGGAAAACCTCATGATGCTCGGCATGGGGGTATGGATGCTTGTCAAGCATAGCACTCTAGGATAGAAGCGACCAACAGGTTCTCAACGTAATGTGCTTTCGAGATGCCGAATTGGCGACTTCCTCCTTCACACAACAAAATCTTCGGCACATTGGGGAATCGCAGTCTCTAAGCCTACACGAAGGGCAGGTATGGCAGACCTTTCTACAGCGTCCGATTTCTAAATTGTAGTTAAGGCTTAATGGACCTTGACTGACGCCTTAGACAAAGCTTTGTAGTTCACAAAATGAAACATACCAAGGGCTGATACATTCCATGATCGGGGGGGGACGATTGCCATGACCACCAACTCCCTGTCGGTGATCGGTAATTTTTGCGTCCAAAGCGGGTGAGGCTGGATATAGTCTATATGACGGATTTGATACCAAAGTGAAAACCCCGTCTAATGGACCATATAGAAAATATTCTATGAAAAAAAGACCAAATATAGGGTGATGATCACAGTCTACACGGCATTACAACGAGCATTCTCGTAGGTGCAGTGCTATGCTTTATCTTCGCTGAACATGGCGCCAAGTCCTTCAGTATCTGCCTTTGATGATTATGCCGCATTGCCCACTGATGCACATCTGCATGCACAAGGCACACTGCGATGCGCACGATCATGATCATGCCAACGTTGGGCATAATCACCAAAATGAAGAAGAGGCTTCTTGCCGCCGCATGGAAGAAAAACGCAGGCAAGTGGATCTAAAACTGTGATCGTGATACCTGAAAAATCATGGCTTCCCTATCTGGGTTACCGTTTTGTGTTCCGGATATCGATCAAGCTAGCTGCCAGGAGCCTGACAATGAGCAACAATGAGTATCGACTGAGTGTTTCGGCAGTTAAACTCATTAATAGTCACCTAGGCCTTTTTGAACCGGCTAATGCCGTAAATTTGAGCGCAGCGATTGCAGAGACTGGCCAATTATATGGTCTGGATGAGGTCGATTTCGATCAAAAATATGCCAAGTCTAATTCTACATACGACACATTTCAGCTGCACGTGCAAAGGGTGTAAGAAAGTTTGGACAATCACGTTATTCAACTGACGCGGGTCTGGTGGGCACAAGTCAAGATTGACGATTACTTGTTCTGCTTCCGGCTATCCGTAAATTCGGTCGACTCATTATGAATACCTATCCAAAATTTACCAATGTTGCCTGGATGCTAGTGGTTACTCTGCTTTGGGCCATCTGCTTTCCGTTCATCGTGACCGGGCTACCGGATGCCCCACCCTTGCTGTTTGCTGCTTTGCGTGCTTTTCTGGCCAGTGGAATACTTTTTGCGGTGTACATGGTAAAGCGCGTGCGCGAGCCATATCTTTTTAACCTCCAGGACACTGGCCAGTTGGGCCTCATCGGGTTGTCGTACACGGCGATGGGCTTTGGCGGCATGTTTTTAGGGGCCGGTCATCTGTCTCCAGGGCTGGCAACTGTTCTGGCAAGTACGCAGCCATTGATTGCTGCGGCAATCGCCGCCGCTTGGCTGGGGGAAACTTTGAAGACCAAGGGCATAGCCGGGCTGTTCGTCGGTTTTTTGGGCGTCGCCTTGCTTTCTTGGTCCGGATTTGGCAATAACAATGCCGGTTTTTTGTGGGGAATCATCTGGGTTCTTATGGGCGCTTTTGGAGTGGCCATTGGCAACATCCTGTTAAAAAAGCGTGGCGGGGGATCAATTGCCGCACCCATGGCTGTCCAATTGTTAATAGGCGGCGGAATACTTTTGCTTGCATCTGCGATCAGCGGTGAACAATGGGATATTCGGTGGACATTTCGATTCACCGGTTCCTTGCTCATTCTATCTGCTTTGGCGACAGCCGCCATGGTATTCTTGTGGTTCGGGCTACTGGCTCGTGCGCCTTTGAATCAACTGAACGTTTTCAGCTTCCTGACCCCGGCGCTTGGCCTGCTTATTGGCTATTTGTTCTTTGATGAACGGCTGCAACTCGTCCAGATCTTGGGAATCATTGTGATCATTTTTGGTATTGCCTTAATGCACACTAGCGACGCTGTCCTAGATCCTACCCATAAAGCAGGGCTTTCTTCGCCAATTAAACCACTAGGCTCGTGAATGAATCGACAAAGAAACAATGACTGAAACAACATTTACCCAATAATGAGTACACTTTTTCACCACAATGAAAAGAGGAAACTAGCTATGAACAGTTCGAACGCACCTGGGATCCATTTGCGTATCATCCCGTTAGGCAACACCCTGTCACTTCTGCTGGTAATCAGCTACCTGCTGTGCGTTGGCTTTGGCCTAGTCGCCCCGGGACAGATGCGCATGTATGAGGCGTGGGCACCGTTGCTACCTGGTTTTGAATGGCTTACGTGGACGGGATTTTTAATTGGATTGATAGAAGTCTATCTGTACGGTTGGTATATTGCCGTCTTGTTTGTCCCTTTGTACCTCTGGTCCTCAAAAGACAGACATTGAAATTTTTTGACGCCCATAATGCTTTTTCCTTGTCGTGGTTCCAACGGCATTTGTTCTGGCCAACTAAATCTGGCGCGTGGCAGCAACACGTGAGCTTCAAGACCGGGCGCATTGCTGTTAAAAGTGTAGCTACTTGATCATTTCGAAAAAAGCCTTCAATGAGTAAACCGGAAGGGAATCACCAAACAGAGAAAGGTATGATCAAAAGAGTATTCGGGGACGCAATCGACGGTCCGGAACACAGATACATCCCCCGTTTTCCAGAGCTTCCTCTAGCGGGGTTCGGGTTTCTGACGCATTTCTTATGGGAAATGCTTCAGGTGCCTTGGTATAGCGGAATGGCAGAGGCATCCCACGCTTCGGTGGTTTGGTTATGTACACGCGCCACAGGCGGTGATGTCGTGATTCTTTTAATCAGCTTCTGGCTGGCATCGGTAACCTGCAGTAACCGACAATGGCTGCTCAGAGGCGATCGAAAACCTGCGGTCGTCCTGATTATCACGGCTCTCGTCGTCACTGTCGTCCTAGAATGGCTAGCGATTGGTCCACTGGAACGATGGACGTATGCCGACTCTATGCCAATTATCCCGATGCTTGACGTGGGTTTGACCCCTGTGTTTCAGTGGCTGTTGTTGTCACCGGTGATAATGTGGCTGGCGCGCCGACACATGCTTGGTTACACCGCCCTCTTACCGTGCAAACCAAGCTAATCGCGCGGGATTATTGACCGCAAGACAGGGGGAGAACGAACGCAGCTATGATATGAGATGACCGAGTTCGTCTTTTTAGCGCTCCTTTCATGGTCTGATAGAGGCGGTGATCAGTGTTCGCAGCTCTCCTGCTCTGCGTTTTCCATCTTCTGCTCCGTCATGCCCTGCATTAACTCAATATGATCCCGTCTTTCCTCATTCTCCATACCTATGCGCTCGCCTTTACGCTGTCATCATGCATGCGATGGTCTTGGCTTTGCCCCTGATTCCCCCGTTTGCCGCTGTCCGCCTGGCAAGGTCTCGGCCAGCATCGGCGTCAGGGGCATTATTGAATTAGCCAACAGTGCTTGCAGTAAAATTTCTATTTTGCGGTCTCCATATAAGTAAGTGTTACTGAACTCACTCTCGTGCATACCGCTGGAATTGTGACTATGCAATAAACTGAAACTCTGAATGCTGAGGGAGTTGAGCCACCGACTTTTGTGCGCAACAATGGGGTGATTACGACAAAAGCTGTACAATACCTCTCTGCATCAGTTTCCAGGAGAAGCAGGCTTTGTACTCTATCGATAATTCTTCAGACCGAGCAGAAGCGGAAAGGTTGAACCAGCACTGCATTTGCGTCACACTTGACCAGTCAGCAATCGTTCACAATATTGCCGATCAACTGGGTGACAACGCCGACGAAATCCTCTCCAGCGCTGCTTGGCAGCAATTTTTCTCGAGCACCGCAGTGTTTATCCGTGAGCAGATACTGGAACAAATGAAAGGCATTGTCCATGCTCTGGAAGCTGTGGCCACACTCCCCGACTATCGTCGTCGTGTATTATCGTGGGCACCACAGAGCGCGCAGGTCGACTCGGGACCATCAGGCGCATTTATGGGCTACGATTTCCACTTGGGAGCGGATGGTCCTCGCCTTATTGAAGTAAATACCAATGCCGGTGGCGCATTCCTCAACGCCGTAATGGGACATGCCCAGATTCAATGTTGTGGTGCATCAACACGCATATCAGGCGCGGAGAGCTTTGACTCTGCCGTGGTTGCGCAATTCGACAGTGAATGGCGCGCACAGCGCGGCATCGGCCGACCCAAAACAATAGCCATAGTGGACGAGCAACCAGCCGAACAGTACCTGTATCCCGAATTCAGACTGGCACAACAGTTGTTGCGGAACAATGGGTTCGATGCATTAATACTGTCTCCCTCAGATCTCCGGTATAAGGATGGCGCACTGTATAGCGGCGACAAACGGATCGATATGGTATATAACCGCCTTGTGGATTTCGGACTGCAAGCTCCTGAGCAGGCGGCCCTGCGCTCGGCATGGCTGGACGGCAGCGCTGTCATCACGCCCAATCCTTTTGTTCATGCGCTTCGCGCAGACAAGCGTAACCTGGCACTGTTATCTGATCGTGATACCTTGCTCGACTGGGGGCTAAGCCGCGAACATTCTGAATTCCTACAGCATGGCGTACCGCGCACCGTGCAAGTGAATGCAACCAACGCCGATGAGCTTTGGCAGCAGCGAAAGCAATTGTTTTTTAAACCGGTGGCAGGTCATGGCAGCAAAGGTGTCTACCGCGGCAGCAAGCTGACCAAAGGTACATTTGCCCGTATTCTTGACAGCGATTATATCGCTCAGGCTTATGTACCTCCTTCGGAACGAGTGGTTTTGGTTGATGGAGAACAGCAGATGCTCAAGGTTGATGTGCGTCTTTACACCTACAAGGGCGCCGTTCTATTGGCTGCAGCGCGGCTCTATCAGGGGCAAACAACCAATTTCCGCACACCGGGGGGTGGTTTCGCCCCGCTGCTGCTGTTAAATTCAGCTGAATAGGCCTTGGCTCTGCTAAGTTCCGAAAACCGTGATTAATTGGGGGTCGTGTTGCCAGAATCAGTAATCACGCTTACAAATCATCCATCCGTCCGAGTTGCCGAACCAGCAGCTTTGTTTCATTCTCCTCCATGTCGAGCAGCAGTTGCATCAGCTCTGCAGCTTCTGGGATCTCTGCCTTGCGCAGCAGAGTGCGGTACAACTCAATGACTTGCTCATGAAAATCGATGACTTCAGCGCTGATCGCATCAGCATCCATTTTCGCGTAGTGATCATCACAATCGAGATGTGTCTTAATCGGATTATGAGGAATGTAATCGTAGACATACGTCTTTGCCGCCTTGGGATCAGCCTGATGTTCAAAGCCAGCCACCATTTTTTCCATGGCAGTTTCACAGGACGCAAGATACTCCAGCAGCATGGCCGTGCGCTCTTCATGGTGCAATTTCGCACAGTGTGACAGGCATTGCGCCAGTTGCGCATGCAATGAGCGGGACCATTCGATCAGATCGAAAAACGTTTTGATTTCCATGCCAGATGTTTCCTTGATAAATATTACGTTACGTTCGCTGATCATTATTAATTCAGCGATTAGATACCAGGTTATTCACTCATCATGTCGCCGGGCTTTCTCCGCCGGCCATTGAGCAAAAGCAAGAAAGTACAACAGAACCAGATTCACCAAGGGTATCAGTATCAAAAATCCTAAAAAACCTGGATACCCTGTACGTTGACATATACGCCACGCCGGGATCACAGCCACAATTGCGATTACCAGCATCCACAGCCAGTGTTCTGCCCACATTGTATTTCCCGCCATTTCATTCCCCATCATGGTGCTATCCTCCATTTCATTTTTCGTTTTTAGTGATGACCTTCATGAGATTCGTCACCCCCGGCATCTCGTGCCTCCGAAGTTCTCTTGAGAAAGATTTGCTCGGCAACTGCAATCACGATCATTGCAACAACTGCAACCCCGATTACGAAGGGGTCCGTGTTCAGCTTAACCCAGACGAAACCACCAAGCGCGAGCAAATCAAGCAGAATCGCCACAACAGGCACCCAAGCATTGGCATTTATATCCTCGCGTAAATAACGCAGCACTCCCCAATGGATGGCAATGTCCATGATCAGGTAAAACACAATACCCAGCGCAGCTATTCGGGACAGATCGAAAAATGCAGTTAAAACCAGCCCCAAAACTACGGTGTAGACCAGTGTGTGTTTCTGTATACTGCCGGGCATACCAAAGTGGCGATGCGGAACAAGCTTCATTTCTGTCAGCATGGCTAACATACGTGACACTGCAAATACGCTGGCAAGGATTCCGCCGGCAGTGGCCATCATGGCAATGGCTACCGTGAACCACACACCATACTCACCCAGCGCTGGCCGTGCGGCGGCGGCAAGCGAATAGTCTCGTGTCTCGATGATTTCGGCAAGCGAGAGGTTGCTCGCAACCGCAAAGCCTACCAGGGTGTAGATCACCACACAGGCTGCAATGGAAATCACTATGGCGCGTCCGACGTTCCGTGTTGGGTCCTTAACCTCCGAGCCACTATTGGTAATCGTGGTGAAGCCTTTGAAAGCCAAAATACCCAGAGCGGTAGCGCCCAGAAAGTTGCCGACTGTGCCTGTTTCTCTTGAGTTCGAGAAATCAACAGCGAGGCTGTCTGCTATCCATACCCCCACTAATCCGAAAATCAGTATACCGCCTATCTTCAGGATCCCGATAAAAGAGGCGACACCCTGAATCCATCGATTCCCGGACAAGTTGACCAAAAAGGCTGCAACTATTAGAGACACGCCCAACACAGGAATCATCAGACCAGTATCATCACCGCCAAAGAGTTGTATGGTATACGCGCCAAATGTACGTGCCAGGAAACTTTGCGCAATTACCATTGAAAAGTACATTAACAAAGCATTGAACGCGGTAGGTAGTCGGTTCCCGTATGCCTTGTGCAGGTACATACCAATGCCACCGGCAGACGGATAGGCATTGGATATCTTGATGTAAGAATACGAACTGAAGCTCACGATTACCGCGGCAGCCAGAAATGCCAACGGAAACAATACGCCCGTCATTTGTGCCATCTGCCCTGTCAACGCGAAGATACCTGCACCTATCATGACACCAGTGCCCAGCATCACGATGCCGCCCAACGTTAAACTGTCTTTGGCGTAGCTTGATTTGCGATCATTTTTGTCGTCGAATACCATGGTCAACGCTCTCCTGTATTAGCGGATTAGCCTGTCGGGCCGGATTCGAGATTTAATTTATGCCTCCTCCCCTTGCGCACGGTGGACGGCATTAAGGTCCAACATTCGTAGTCAAATGGACCGTCATGGCCAGTATCCCCAGCGCCATTACCATTTCCAACCCAATAGAGCGAGCCAGACTTTGTCTGCCAGTGTCTACGTACAGACGAGAGACAAGAAAAAATTTATTTAAAGCGCCCAGCGTCAACAGAGCAACCACAGCAAGTAGTTTAATAAGCATGGCTTGACCATACGGGGTACTGAACAATTGGTCGATTGAGGACAGTAGCTGAGTCAGCAAATACACGCCCGCAGTGAGCAACAAAGCCACTAAATAGATGGCAAACCGACCAAATTTTTCCATAACAGTCTTTAACTTTGCACTCGAAACATCTGCGTTGCACAAAAGCCACAAGGGATACAAAGACCCTATCCACAGAAGAGCGGCTGCAACATGAATCACAATGCTCAGACGGGGAAGAATGCCAAGTTCGGCGATATGCCCCATCATAGTAAACGAAAAAAACAGTGATGCCAGAGCGCTAAGGCCAAACACAACGTACAGGTAGTAGAGCCGAGATCGTTCACGATATTGCCACATTAGCATCGCGGCAATCGCGATCGTAAAACCGGCGAACCTTGTCCCTGTGGCATAGCCGAGTGGTGACTGACCGATGATCAAAGCCATTTGAGGATCAAACATGCCACGCAACCCGTTTTGATTGATTGCGCCGAGCTGCGTTAGAAATGTCACCATTGTCGCCACAGCTCCAAGCATTGCCCCAAGGATGATATAGCGACGCATTCGCCCGCTGATGTCGTCTCCGAAATCCCGGCTCAGATAAAGACTGAATGTACCACCAGAAACAGTGCTTGCGCCAACCAGGACAAGCAATTTACTGACCAAGTACCAGATATCCCAGGGGCTCATATCAGTGAGCGTGCCCGTGTTCGGAGTGCCCCATATCGGATGTGTCCTCGCTCTGCATATTTTGCATATGATTGCCGTGCGCAGACATCGCGTCCGACGTCAGGGTGAAATCAGAGCTGCCGTCCATCGTGTGGCCGTCAGCCCCCATAATTGTCCATTCCACCTCGTATTGTCCTTGTTGAAGGTTTGTCAGTGGCACAACAAATTGACGCTTCGTGTCGGCGGTGGGATTAAATCCAATATCTATTGAGTGTTGTCCTGCATGCAAAAGGGCCAGACGCAAAAGTCGAACATCTGCATTAAAGTTTAGTTCCAATGCAGATAGCGGCATATTGATCACGGCACCCTCCGCTGGAACGATTTCGGAGAGCTCTGTATGGGCCCGCAACGCACCCGTTTGCAACAAAATCAAGCTCGACAGTAAAATTGTCAACCGGTTTACTTTTCTCATATTCATTTCCCGATAATGTATTGATTGTTAAAACCAGAACCGAACACCCGCCACCAGGCGAGTGTCACGCACCGGCGCCCCCTCTGCTCTTTGGTAGTCAGCAGTTTTACCATAACTCCCTGTCCACTCGAATCCGAAATAGGGCGCGAATTGACGTGAAAACTCATAACGTAGCCGCATTCCTAAAGCAGAAGTTGAAAGACCGCTTCCCACCCCATTCGATAAATCGTCGTTACCATAAAACGTCAATTCGGCTCGTGACTGCAAAATTAACCGCTGCGTAAACAATAGTTCGTATTCAGCCTCGAAGGTCAGCGCTGAGCGCCCACCTTCCGCAATATATGCCGTTGCATCAAGTTCGAACCAGTATGGTGCGAGTCCTTGGATACCAACTGCCAGCCATTGGCGATCCTCACCCTCATCATTGTTATCGAAACGCACACCCAGTTGTGTGTCGAAATAGGCATTCAGGGCACGCGCCCAAAGCAGGTCTGTCTCACTTTCCTTTAATGTGCCCTCCTCGACTTCGCCTTCTAGTTTGACAACAGCTTTGTTGTAGGTGGACCCATACCAGCCTTGAAGATCAAACACAGCGGTCTTGTTGTCTGGATCATATTCCAACCGGTCGCCCAACACTGACCAGAACTGATGCTCATCGGCCAGTTTCAGTTGCCGTGGACCTGGTCGGGCGTAGGGCCCCTCAGTTAGCGAATAACCATCGGAGTACGCATGGGGGTCTCGCGCGTCCGCAGGTGCTTCCGCTCCTTGCATCTGCATCTGACCGTGGTTCATAACGCCATTATTAGTCGCAGGACTTTCCGAAGAAGCCGTTGCCATCTCTGAGTCCGCATGCCCTGCATGGGCGTCTACCATCGGGTTCAGGTTATGCCCGGCATGTGGGTCATTCGGCTGCGCCCAAAGCGCAACTGGCATGATCAACGAACCAAAAACCATCAAGACTCTACTAGAGCTGCAAATGTTAATTTTATACATCACGATACAACCACCTCCCGGAACATGCCTGCGTCCATGTGAAACAATAAATGGCAGTGCCAGGCCCAACGCCCAAGGTCATGAGGGGTGGTGAGAAAGCTTATTCGTTGTGCCGGCTGCACCGGAATCGTATGACGCCGCACAAGGAAGTCACCCTGGTCGTTCTCCAGGTCGCTCCACATCCCATGCAGGTGCATGGGATGGGTCATCATGGTGTCGTTTTGCAGAATCACCCGAATCCTCTCTCCATGTTTCATTGATATCGGGGTACTCTGGCCGAACTCTAGTCCATCAAAAGACCAACTATACCGTTCCATGTTGCCCGTCAAATGCAACTCGATCTCCCGAGTCGGCAGTCTCTGATCAACTGGTCCGCCGATAGTCTTCAAATCGGCAAGGGTTAACACACGTCGACCATTTTGTCGAAGACCAACGCCCGGGTCGTCTAAATTGGTACGGGGCGTATGGACAAGCATATCTACAGATGGCCCGTATTCGGAACGCGCGTGGTTGACGCTGGACGAGGGTATGGCTAAAGGATTGGAATGCATGACATGCTGACTGTGGTCCATCGCCATTTCACCGTGGTCCATGTCCATACCCATGTCATTGTGATTCATGCCGGCGTGATCCATCGAACCCATCATATCGCGCATTGCCAGCCATTCTACGGCATCAAGCGCCGGTGTCGGTGCCGTAAGTCCATGCCGAACTGCGAGTGTGCCTCTGGCGTAGCCGGTACGCTCCATGCTTTGCGAAAAGATCGTATAGGCGTCATTTTCGGGCTCTACCACCACATCATAGGTTTCCCCGGGCCCAAACCGAAACTCATCAACAGAAACTGGTTCGACATTTTGACCGTCGGCCTGGACTACGGTCATTTTCAAGCCAGGAATTCGAATATCATAAAAGCTATTGCCAGCAGCATTGATAAATCGCAATCGAACTCGTTCGCCGGGTGAGAACAGGCCCGTCCAGTTGCCTGCTGGTGTTTGACCATTCATCAGGTAGGTTAAGGTTGAGGCAGATAGATCGCCCAGATCAGTAGGATTCATGCGCATCTGATTCCACATGCGACGCTTGTTGAGAGCACCCGCCAAGCCTAGCGTCGATACGTCGCGCATAAAACCAGGCACTGTAGGCTGATTGAAGTTGTAGACATCGCTTTGGGCTTTCAGTTTGCTAAACACCCGCATCGGGTCTTCGTCGGTCCAATCAGACAACTGCACCACATAGTCTCGGTCTGCTCGTATAGTTTCGCCGTCACGAGGCTCAACAATCAAAGCACCGTACATTCCCGTAATTTCCTGAAAACCGCTATGAGAGTGATACCAATATGTTCCGCTTTGCTGAAGCGTGAACCGGTACTCAAAGGTTTCTCCAGGCGCTATGCCGTCAAAACTTATGCCCGGCACTCCATCCATCTGGTAGGGTAAGATGATGCCGTGCCAATGAATGGAAGTCGCTACTGCCAGGTGATTGGTCACACGAATGGTGACTTCCTCACCTTCGCGCAGACGCAATGTCGGCGCCGGTATAGAGCCGTTGATAGTCGTTGCCATACGGACTTCACCGGTAAAGTTCACCGGCGACTCAGCTATCACAAGCTCAATTTGATTGCCGCTGAGCACGGGCGCCGTACCCGTGTGAGTCAACGTCGCGCCTGCCCGGCTGGCAGCCTGCAACACTGCGGGAAAGGCCGCCAGCACGCCACCAGCAGCCAAGCCCTGTACGAACCTTCGCCGGTTTACATTGATTGGGAATGACAATGGTTGTTCAGACTTTTTCATAGGAGCAGCTCCTTTCGCCGATGCCTTTATCGTCAATACGTTTATAGTGCCGATACAATCCAGTTGAGAGTTGACAATGGTAGCGAAATCGACCTGTCAAGAGGATGACGTCTACATTACATTGTTGTAATCGTCGTGTAATCTGACTGTCGGATGCAGTAATCTATAGTGGCAAGGCACTAATCAGGAGAGGCACGCTATGCGATTGCTCGTAGTGGAAGACGAAACAAAGACTGGCAACTACATTCGCCAGGGCCTATCTGAGGCTGGCTTTGTCGTTGAGCTAGTTCGCAACGGCCTGGACGGATACCACTTGGCCATGACAGAGTCTTTTGACCTGATTATCCTCGATGTAATGCTCCCGGATGTAGACGGGTGGCGCATCATGCAATCTTACCGAGATGCTGGGCATCAGACCCCTGTGTTGTTCCTTACTGCTCGGGACTCTGTCGATGATCGCGTCAAAGGCCTGGAATTGGGCGCCGACGACTACCTTGTAAAACCCTTTGCATTTGCCGAGTTACTGGCCAGGATACGAACTTTACTCCGCCGACGATCCATGGCTTCACCAGCAGAGCAGATTCAGGTGGCGGACCTGACACTTGATCTGCTCAAACATCGTGTATCACGCGCAGGCAAGAGAATACTCCTGACCCAGAGGGAATTTTCGCTATTGGAACTCCTGGCGCGTCGCCCAGGTGAAGTGCTACCGCGCTCACTCATAGCCTCCCAAGTGTGGGACATGAACTTTGATTCAGACACTAACGTTATCGATGTAGCGATTCGCCGCCTGCGCGCCAAGATCGACGACAATTTTCAGCCTAAATTGATTCATACCGTTCGTGGGATGGGATACAAAATGGACCTGGAATCCAACGATGAAACCCATTAGTCGATACCCACTCCCCCTTGCTGCGCGAGTCATGCTGTTCGTTGGCCTGACCATTGGTCTGAGTTTTATGCTGATTGGCACTCTGGTGCTGAATGCTGTGGAGCATCATTTCTCCGAGCAAGATGCTAGTGAACTTGTAGTAATGTCCAGCGCCGTGACGAATGCACTGGAAAATGCAGGAAATCAGCCCGATCGCCTGCGCGCGGCCCTATTCAATGCCATCTCCGGTCATCATGGTGTGTATTTTCAAGTAAGAAATAACAACGAAGAGATCCTGTACCAAACTGTCGGAGCAGGGTCGGGTTTGGCGCAAGCGGGACGTATCCTGACACCAACCGATGTGATACAACCTGGCAATTTACAAACCTGGCGCGAAGGCACCAAGACGTACAGAGGGGTGCTCAGCCAGCTAGAAGTCTCTGGACAGAACTACACCATCATTAGCGCCATTGACATGAGCTTTCACCTACAGTTTCTGCGAGACTTTCGGCAAAGCTTATTGATCATCATGAGTCTGGCTGGCGTTATAACTTTATTGGCTGCAGGCTATGGTGTACATCAGGCCCATGCCCCACTACGTGGTCTGTCTGCAAAAATGGGCGACATTCAAGCAGACAAACTACACGTGCGACTCGATCCATCCGCAATTCCGTCGGAGCTGAAAGATCTGGTGACATCTTTTAACCATATGATCGGTCGTTTGGAGGACAGTTTTACTCGTCTATCGCATTTTTCCGCTGACATTGCTCACGAGCTAAGAACCCCCCTTACCAATCTTATTACTCAGACCCAGGTTGGACTAGGCAAGGCCAGGACGCTCGAGAAATATCGCGAACTACTATACTCCAATCTAGAAGAGCAGGAGCGGCTAGCCAAAATGGTCAATGATATGCTTTGGCTTGCGAAAAGTGATCATGGCCTGCTCAAACCCGAGCAAGTACCCCTCAACCTGACCAATGAAGTTAATGAACTTTTTGATTTTTTCGAAGCACTGGCAGAAGAGAGAAATATCCGCCTGACGCTGGAGGGTTGCGCACCTATGACCATGGGTGACCGCGCCATGCTGAGACGAGCTATTTCCAACTTGTTGTCGAATGCCATCCGGTATACTCCACCGGGGAAAGAGGTGAAGGTTTTGCTCGACAACGCCTCTCACCACGAAATGTCGCTTAGTGTACAGAATCCTGGCCCCATGATTCCCGCCGAATACTTGTCCCATTTGTTTGACCGCTTTTATCGAGTTGAACCCTCTCGCGTAAGACAGGGTGAAGGCGCGGGTCTGGGGCTGGCTATTGTCAGATCCATCGTTGAAGCACATGGTGGGCATGTGGAGGCTACTTCTGTCCGGGATAAGACGTCTTTCACACTCTTTTTACCGGTAAAATCCTAAAATTGTTCCTGCCGTTAGGCGAGCACAATTTTTTAACATCTCGCCGATACTATCCAGATCAATGCAATGAATATACTTCGCCGGTAAAGCTTGGTAAGCTATTAATTGGAGTGGATATCGTTGCTTCACTAAACTCAGCCAGATGTGGCACTTTCTGTACCTTTGTCGTTATGGTCATGCATAGAAATACAAAATATCGCCAGTTACTCACATGGTTTTTTGTAGCCAGCCTGCTTCTGAATGTTCAGTCGACTTTCGCCTGCACGATGATGCCGGATATGCCTGATCTACCGCAGCCTGCGCACGAGTGCTGCCTTGCTATGCACAAAAACAAGGTAACTGAAAAACCGGATACTCCCGCCTCGTCCAGTGATACTTGTTTTACACTGAAGGTATCATTACAGCTCAAAGCTTCGCCCGAGGCTGATGCGGACCCCGGCAACGACCACGCCCTGCTCAAGGACAAACCGGGAACACAAAATCTGGCGCCAGTCATGGCCTTGCTGGTCTTCACTTTGCTGCAGACAGCGCAAACTGGCGGCTATGCTGTGCCGTCCAACGACCGAGATCACAGCACTCCCCTGCCAGTCTACCAGGCAACCCAGCGCTACCGTATTTAACAGAACTCCTTAGTTACAACTACTTCAGAGCGGCAGCACACGCCTGCCGTTCCTGGTTTTTGTTCGATGACGGAGTTCTGCCCATGCACCATACAAACACACAAATCGGTTCGTATTTTGTTTCCCGATTAACAGCCGCCCTGATTCCACTTGGGCTGGCAATCACGCTCGTTTCCCTGCCCGCAAGTGCGCAGCAGACCGAAGGGTTTACCCCCGAAGGTCTGATTCGGGAGATTCTCCAACTGAATCCCGGTCTGGCTGCTCAGCGACTTGAGACACTGGCCCGCGAGGAACAAATTGTCAGCGCCGGCGCACTTGACGACCCCCGGGTAAACTATGCCATTGCCCCGGCGAGCATCGGCGACAACATCCCCAGTGCGCTGGGAGATACCCTGGGCGTACGTCAGGTTATTCAACTCAGTCAAAATTTCCCGTGGGCGGGCAAACGGCAATTGCGCACGGAGGTCGCGCAAGCGCAAAGCACAGCCGCTCATCTGATGACCCAGGATCTGCAATTGCAACTGATCGCCGCCGGCCGGCGTCACTGGGCAAGCTGGTGGGATGTTCACCAGGCATTAACCATCAACCGTGAACAGCAACAGTTGCTTACCGAACTGGAGAAAGTGATCGAAACCCAGTACGCCAGCGGCAGCGGCCTGCAACAGGATCTGCTTCAGGTGCAAACGGCCAGGATTCAGGCGGATCATCGCGACATAGTCCTTGAACAGCAGGCCAGGCGCATCCGGGCCCGCATCAATGCCTTGCGCAATCGCCCGGCAGCGGCTGAGCTCGCCGCCACCGAGGAGCAACCGCAACCGCCAACGTTGCCAGCCGACACAGTGCTGCACAGCTGGCTGGAAGAAGCCAATCCCGCACTGCGGGGGGCTCGGGCTGAGGCCGATGCTGCGCGCGCAGACCGGGACCTGACCTATAAAAACGACTTCCCCGACGTACAGGTCAATGTGGGTTACAACGAACTGTGGAATGCCAGCGACCTGCGCCTGCAGGTGGGCGTATCAGTCAACATACCCCTGGATTTTGGCAAGCGCTCTGCACGCAAAGCCGCGTCAGACTACCAACTTAACAGTGCCCGAACCGACATCCAGTATCTTCACAATCAGCTGCTTGCCGAGCTTGAACAAGCACTATCACGCGCCGAGGAAGCCCAACACGCCATCGAGTTGTGCCGTGAGCAGTTGATACCTATCGCACAGCAATCACTGACAGCGTCACAGTCTGACTATCAGGAGGGCATCGCGGATTTCTCCAATGTTATTCAGGCTGAGCAGGCCCTGCTTGAGGCCCGACTACTGTTATCCCGCTCCATGGCCGACCAGTATCAGGCCCATGCAGAAATAGATCGACTGGTAGGCGGGCGGCTTTGGCCCTTTGAGTTCTCTGGTCACTAAAACTGCGGCATCTGCTGAAGAGAGAAGAATCATGAACACACGAAACATGTTACTTGCCGGAATCGTAGTCGCTGCACTGATTTTGGTAGCTGCCTATTTCATTTTAATGCCCCAGCAAGCCAATATCTCTGCTGAGCATGCATCATCGACAACAAGGCAGCCCCTGTATTGGGTCGCCCCGATGGACCCGGATTATCGACGCGACGAACCGGGGCTCTCCCCTATGGGGATGGAACTGGTGCCGGTTTATGAAGACAATGATGAAGATGCAAGCGTCACCATCTCAGCCACTGTTCAGCAGAATCTGGGTGTACGCCTGGGCATGGTTACCATGGGCGAGTTCCGGCAGCAGGCTGATGCTGTGGGTTATACCGCGTGGGATCAGTCAACTATTCAGATGCTGCACCCGCGCGCCGAGGGCTGGCTGGAACAGTTCAATGTGGCCAGCGTCGGTGATCGTGTCAGCGCTGGCCAGATCCTGTATCAGCTTTTTTCACCGCGACTGGTCAGTGCTCAGCGCGAATACCTCAACGCCGCCGGAAATGCCGTTCTTCGCAAGGCGGCTGAAGATCGACTGCTTGCGCTGGGTGTGACACCGGCGCAGGTAACGGAACTTGCCAGCAGCAATGAAGTCAGTGCCCAACTAGCCTATCGCGCCGAATCAGATGCGGTGGTATCGGCCATTGGTGCCCGCGAGGGCAGCTATGTGACACCGGCAGATACCATTCTGACGCTGGCCTCACTCGACCGGATATGGCTGGATGTCGAAGTACCGTCCACCGCCATGTCCTGGATGGAGGTGGGCTTGCCGGTCACTGCCGAATTCCCAGCATACTCCGCCGAACAATGGCAGGGTCAAGTCGCACTTGTCTATCCGGAACTTGATCCTGTCACCCGAAGTTTGCGGTTGCGGCTGGAAATCGACAATCCAGACCACAGGCTGAAACCCAATATGTTTGCCAGCGTCCAGGTGAAAGGCCCTACTCGACACAACGTCGTCAGTGTGCCAACAGAAGCGGTGATCCGCTCAGGTCAGGGTGCCCGGGTGTTGCTCGCCGCAGGCGATGGTCGTTTCACGGTACAGCCGGTTCGCACCGGTGTGACCCGCGGTGACCGGATTGAAGTCCTGGACGGGCTGAGCGATGGCATGCAGGTCGTTACATCGGGTCAGTTTCTGCTGGACTCCGAAGCTAATGGAGAGCAGGCAATGGCAAGACTTAACGCCGCTGGCTCTGATTCTGACCTCGACCCGGAACAGGTCAATGACCAGCAAGAAGACACAGGCACCGCCCCGGCCACGCTGACCGGCACCGGGACTATCCAAAGTATAAGCGACAACCGCGTGACGCTGGACCACGGTCCCATACCTGCTCTGAATTGGCCTTCAATGGTCATGGGATTCCAGATCATGTCCAGCGTTGATCTGTCTGATGTCGCCGAAGGCGATGAGATCGAATTCGACTTTATGCCGATGCCTGCCGGCGGCTACAGCATCACGGCGTTGCGCCCGGCGACAACGTCAGGCCCGGGAGACACGCCATGATTGAAGCTGTCATTCGCGCCTCCCTGCGCAATCGCGGGCTGGTATTGGTTGCCGCCCTGCTGTTGACCATGGCCGGGTTGCTGAACCTGCGCACCATGCCGGTCGATGCCCTGCCCGATCTGTCCGATGTTCAGGTCATCATCCGTACGCCTTTCGCTGGCCAGGCCCCGCAGGTGGTCGAGGACCAGGTCACCTATCCGCTGACTACCGCTATGCTGTCGGTGCCCGGCGCGGAGACAGTGCGCGGATACTCGTTCTTTGGTGATTCCTACGTCTATATCATTTTCAGCGACGATACCGACCCTTATTGGGCACGCAGCCGGGTGCTGGAATACCTGAGTCAGGTCAGCTCGCGTCTGCCTGACGGCGTGACACCGGCGCTGGGCCCCGACGCTACCGGTGTCGGCTGGGTCTACGAATACGCCCTGGTGGACAGAAGCAATCAACATGATCTGTCGCAATTGCGCGCCATTCAGGACTGGTTTCTGAAATACGAACTGCAGACCGTGGCAGGTGTGTCAGAAGTTGCGTCAGTCGGTGGCATGGTCAAACAGTACCAGGTCATTGTTGATCCGGATCGGCTGAGTGCCTATGGCCTGACGCTGTCTGCGGTGAACCAGGCGATTCGGGCCGGCAACCAGGAAGTGGGCGGCTCAGTCATCGAGATGGCGGAAACCGAGTTTATGGTGCGGGCCACCGGTTACATTCAGGGGCTGGATGATCTGCGGGCCATTCCGTTAAAAGTTACACAAGACGGCACTGCGGTGTTGTTGGGCGATGTTGCCCGGGTGCAGACCGGTCCGCAGCTGCGCCGGGGTGTTGCCGACCTGAACGGTGAAGGCGAAGTGGCTGGAGGAATCGTGGTCATGCGCTCCGGTGAAAATGCCCAGGCCACCATCGCTGCCGTGAAACAGCGCCTGTATGAGCTGCAGGCAAGCCTGCCAGAGGGGGTAGAAATAGTTCCCACCTATGACCGCTCAGAGTTGATTGGTCGATCAGTCGACAACCTTTACAGCAAGCTACTTGAAGAATTTGCAGTGGTCGCCTTTATCTGCGCGCTGTTTTTATTCCATTTGCGCTCATCACTGGTTGCCATTGCCACACTGCCGCTTGGGATATTGGCGGCACTGCTGATCATGCGCGGCCAGGATCTTAACGCCAACATCATGTCGCTGGGCGGTATCGCCATTGCCATTGGCGCGATGGTCGATGGCGCTATTGTGATGATCGAGAACGTGCACAAACATCTGGAGCATGATCCCGAAAAGGCAAAAACCGACCGCTGGGGTGTTATTGCGAAAGCCTCTGCCGAAGTGGGTCCGGCCCTGTTTTTCTCACTGCTGATCATCACCTTCAGCTTTCTGCCGGTGTTCACGCTGGAGGCACAGGAGGGGCGGCTGTTTGCACCGCTGGCGTTCACCAAGACTTACGCGATGGCTGCCGCCGCTATTCTGTCGATAACCGTTGTACCGGTACTGATGGGCTATCTGATCCGAGGCAAAATCATGCCTGAGAACAGAAATCCGGTGAATCGACTTCTGAGCTGGATTTACCGGCCCGTAATCAGGCTGGTCATGCGTGCGCCCTGGGTGATGGTCGCCGCCGGTATCCTGGTGATGACATCAGCAATCTGGCCACTGTCCCGACTCGGGTCAGAGTTCATGCCGCCACTGGATGAAGGGGATTGGATGTACATGCCCACCACCCGGCCGGGCTTGTCCATTGGTGAGGCAACACAATTGCTGCAGCAGACAGATCGCCTGATCAAGTCTGTACCCGAAGTGGCACAGGTGTTCGGCAAGATCGGCCGCGCTGATACCGCCACCGATCCGGCGCCGCTGAGCATGATAGAAACCATCATCCGCTTCAAGCCTGAGTCGGAATGGCGTGAGGGCATGACCATCGAGAGCATCCGTGAGGAGATCCAACGCACGGTGGATCTGCCGGGCGTCACCAATGCCTGGGTTATGCCAATCAAGACCCGTATCGATATGCTTGCCACCGGTATCAAGACACCGGTGGGTATCAAGATCGGCGGCCCCGAGCTGCCCGTCATACAGAGCATTGGTGCCGATATTGAGGCATTGCTACCGCAGGTGCAGGGAACCGCCAGCGTTTTTGCCGAACGGGTTGCCGGCGGGCGTTACGTTACCGTGGATATTGATCGGGCGGCGGCGGCCCGCCATGGCCTGAATATCGACGAGGTGCAGGCGGTTGTTTCTTCGGCGATTGGTGGCATGAACGTTTCCGAAACCATTGAGGGCCTGGAGCGCTTCCCGATCAATGTGCGCTACCCGCAGGAAATCCGCAATTCCGTCGATGCCATCAGGGACCTCCCCGTACTGACATCACAAGGGGCACGAATTCGTCTGGGTGACGTGGCACGGATAGAAATTGAAGACGGACCACCCATGATCAAGAGCGAGAATTCGCGCCCTACCGGCTGGGTTTATGTGGACATCGCCGAGCGTGATATTGGCTCTTATGTCCAGGCCGCACAGCAACACCTGGCGGACAATCTGACTCTGCCCGCTGGTTATTCGCTGACCTGGTCCGGACAGTACGAGTACATGGAGCGGGCCAAGGAGCGACTGACACTGGTAATACCGTTGACGCTGCTGATAATCGCCTTCCTGCTCTACATGGCGTTCCGGGGACTGGGGGAAGTATTGATCATCATGGCCACGCTGCCCATGGCGATCGCCGGCAGCAGCTGGCTACTGTGGTGGCTAGCGTTTGACCTGTCGGTCGCCGTCGCTGTGGGGTTTATCGCCCTGGCAGGTGTGGCTGTGGAAATCGGTGTCATCATGCTGATTTATCTGAACCAGTACCGTACACGCTACCTGGCTGAGGCGCGTGAACAAGGCGGCGCGACTGTGGAGGGCTTGCGTGATGCGATTGCCAAGGGCGCACTGCAACGGCTACGTCCGGTGGTCATGACCGTCGCGGCCATCACAGTAGGGTTACTGCCCATCATGCAGGGGCACGGCACCGGCGGTGAAATCATGCAGCGCATAGCAACACCGATGGTGGGCGGCATGATCAGCACACTGGTGCTGACCCTGCTGGTGTTGCCTGCAGTGTATTTTTTATGGCAAAGGTGGCAACTGCACTCTGAACTCCTGAAGTAGCCGCACGCAAGGCAAGGCCCCTTCAGCATCATCAGGTGGGGGCTGCCTCACCATCGGAGTGTTTCCGAACGCCATAATTAATCGTGAACATAGGACTGTTATTGTGGTCATGGGAATTCCCGCAAACTCCCGCATTCTAACGGTTTCAAACCCGAGGACAGTCTACCTAAAGGATTTCAAACCATTGTTATAAAAGGAAATATTGGCGCACCCGGAGAGATTCGAACTCCCGACCAAGTGGTTCGAAGCCACCTACTCTATCCAGCTGAGCTACGGGTGCATAACTTTTGGTGTTTTATTTTAATCACTGTCACCTGCAGTGGTTACGTGGGGCGGCATTATATAGTGATCAAATGCGAAGGTCACCTGTCATTATGCAGATTGTTCGTCTTCGGGCTTATACACTCGGTAATGGTTGCGACCGCCGCGTTTTACCTGGTATAGCGCAATATCCGCTTTTCGCAGTAATTCCTCGGCCGAGTCTGGATCATTCGGATCGAAGATAACGACACCAACGCTTAACGAGACCTTGAATTGCTGTAACCCTGTATCGAAGGGCTCTCGAATGGCATAAAACACCTTTCGTGCGACCAGCTCGGCATCCTCAGCAGAGCTGATTTCAGCCAGCAGCAGAACAAACTCGTCGCCACCCTGTCTCGCCAATGTGTCACTGGCACGAACGCTGTCGCCTAATTGTTTTGCGATCCACTTTAGCAGCTCATCTCCTACATCATGCCCGTACTGATCATTAACCTGCTTAAAGTGGTCAACATCGATAAACATAAGCGCAAACTTACGTTTGTGGCGCCGGCATAGAGCGATAGTTTGAGCCAGTCTCTGCTGAAGAAGTCTACGGTTAGGCAAGTCGGTGAGATCGTCGTGACTTGCCTGATAGGCCACTTTTTTTGCCAGTTCTTTGCGATCGGTAATATTTTCTATCTGGGAGACGAAGTGCAATGGATTGCCGTTCGCGTCCCTGACCAACGACACACTCAGTACGATCCATATCTGGGAGCCATCCTTGCAGAAATAGCGTTTTTCCATCTGGTAACTGGGTATCTTTCCCGCGACCAACGCATTTAGCAACTCCATGTCCCGGTCGAGATCTTCAGGATGGGTGATATCCTGAAACGTCAGCTTTAATAATTCACCTTCTTCGTATCCCAGCATGTCCAGCAATGCCTGGTTTACTTCCAGCCACTCACCCTGCAGGCCCACCAGCGCCATGCCGATCGCTGCAGTTCCAAATGCACCACGGAAGCGCTGATCACTCTCACTGAGCGCCAGCTCAAGCTTTTTCTGCCGGTCAATGTCAGTATGGGTGCCAATTGTCCGCGCTGCATTACCCTCATTGTCTCTGGCAACGATTGCACCCTTGGTCAGAATCCAGCGCCAACTGCCATCTCGTGCAAGCATTCGATGTTGCACACTGTAAGTCGATGTCTTGCCGTCAATAAAATCTGCAACTGCGGCCTCTGCATTTTCCAGGTCCTCTGGGTGGACCAGGCGCCGCCATTCCGAAAACTCGTTTTTTACTTCGTCCTCGGTGTAGCCAAGCATGGATTTCCATTCTTTATTATAGTTGACCTCATTGGTCAGGTTGTTCCAGTCCCAGACCCCGTGACCAGCGCCAGATAGTGCAGACTTCCAGCGAAACTCTGTTTCAGAAAGCTCGCGATTGATGACTGCCGCCCGGGCTTCAGCCCTTTCTCTGCCAGATGCCAGAGACCAGACCAGTATTGTCAGCAGCGCTGTCAACAACCCACCAACGAACATAACAACCTCAGGCTCAGCGCCCTGATGGTCTTGAATAAAACTGTCGTCTGCCAGAAACCTCACCGTCCAGATCCGCTGTGAGATTCTCAATTGCTCAGTGCGCGAAAAAGTCCACTCCGGCACAAAATCACTATCGTCAATGGTCGAATAGAGCAAGGCCCCTTCATTCATGTCAGGGCCATCGTAAACACTGAAAGCAATTGGGGATTCATTCAGGCGTATACCCTCCATCAGGATATCCATGCTAAACGGTGCATACACCCAACCATAGATATTGCTGGAGCTCGCCGCGGCCAGGCCGACTTCCCGTTCGTAGACCGGCAAATACAACAGCACGCCAGCAATGGGACCACGATCTGCGTCCTGAACCAGGCTGACTTTGCCCGAAAGCGTCAATTCACCACTGACTTGTGACTGATCCATCGCCTCGCGCCTGACCTGTTCAGAGTACATGTCATAGCCAAAGGCATTCAGGTTGTTGCCGCTAAACGGCTCGATAAAAACTATCGATGTATATCGATCACGGTCACCCGCCGGGTGAACCGAATAAAATGGGAAACCGCTCTCCTGGACTTGCTCGATATGCGCATCGAGTCTCTCTGGCTCTAGGTCCAGCGCGAATGCGATACCCAGAATGCCTGGGTAGTTTTCATCTAGAGCCAGCTCGTTGGCGTAATTGCGGAACTCCTCGCGATCGACACGATTGGAAGCAACAAATAGACCTTTCAGTCCACGGATCACCTGACCATAGGTCTCCATGCGCTCCTGGATTAGCTCCAGGCTCTCGCCGGTTTCCTCTTCGAAGCGATCCTGGTCTTCCAGGTTAACGGCACGTATGGCTCCTTGCCATGACAGAATTGTCAGCAATGCACCGACTATTAACACAGCCAATGTCAACGCGATAACTCGTGTGGAGCGGAACCACGACTCAGAGAACATTTTCGTCCGACTCAGCATCTTCTTTCTCAATTTACAGCGGCGCTGCGCACCAGCACCTGGGCCTGCACCGCCTGAGGCGGAACGTCGGCCGGCAACACCAGCCCGGAATCATAGTCTCGTGCATCACCAGCGGACAGGTTGCGAACGTCCACGACTCGCCGCACTCGCTCACGTCCCACACTGGCCTGCAGCTCCACTGAGGCCTGTGTGATAGTCATCGGTGCAGCATTACCCACTCGCACCATCACACGACCGTCATTGCTGACGTAGGCAGATGTCTGCAGATAGTTGGCCGGGTTGTCAGCCACATCCAGCCGCAGGAAGGCCGAACGGGCAGATTCACCGATGCTGCCGGGTGCTGAGGCCGCCTGCTGAAAATACTGCTTGGCGGCATTACGGTTGTTATCAGCCAGCGCCATGGTACCAAGCTCATTCATGGCCAGCGCCGTTGGCAGCAGCTCAACGCTGGCCTGCAAATCAGCCTGGGCTCGGCTGCGATTACCCTGCCGGGCGAAAGCCAGGCCCCGGCCAAGGTAATAGTCGAAATAGGCATCGTCCCGAGCCAGCGCGCTGTTGTAATGATCAATGGCTGCACTGTAGCGACGCTGCATCAGGGCGATGTCACCATTCAAACCATGAAACCGTGCCTCCTGCGGTAGCATCGCGATGGCGTCATCCAGTTTTTGCTGAGCGTCTTCAACACGATCGTCGCGGACCATCGTCATGGCCTCGTCAAATGCGTCGTAAGCGGGCTTTGTTTCCCGCAGGAAGGCCATTTGCTGCTGGTAACGCTGTTCGCCCTGCTCACCGCCGGTATAACCTTCAGCGCGCAATTGCGCGACCAGCTGGCGGTTGTTCTGCACCCGTTCCTGAGACGGTGGGTGACTGGCAAACAGGCCCTGCAACCAACCCTGCTCTGTGCGCCCCTCGGAGAGGCGGACAAAGGTTTCCTGCAGGCGAACTGCGGCCTCAGGGTCGTAACCGGCCTGGGCCAGATAGCGTGTGCCGTACAGGTCCGCTTCCCGCTCCGCCTCACGACCATAACTCTGGCTGATCAATTGGGCACCTAACGAGGCACCGCCTACAATGGCACCAGCATAAGCGTTATCGCTGGCGGCGATGGCAGTAACAGCCAATGCGCCCTGCAAAAGAACACCTCTTTCCATGGACTGCGCGCCATGCCTGGCTGCAGCATGCACCACTTCATGCCCCAGCACTGCTGCCAGTTCGGCCTCGCTATCCATTTCATACAGCAGGCCGCGATTGACGGCAATCTTGCCACCGGGCAGCGCCCAGGCATTGGGGACAGAGTTATTGAGTACCACAAATTCATAGGGCAGCTGGCGTGGACTGTGTCTGGCAACGCGCTGTCCCACCTCACTGACGTATGCGGTCAACTCGGGGTCAATCTTGAACTCTCCGCCCTGGCTTTGCTGGGTAGGACCATAATTCTCCTGCCCTATCGCCACTTCTTCCCGTTCGGATACCAGCGTGAGCTCGCGATCCCCGGTTACCGGATTGACGGCGCAGGCCTGCAGCACGCCCACACACGCCGCCATAACCGCCAGACGGCTGAACATGCCCGAGAACCCGGCTGGTAAAGCCGCAACCAGCGCTGTCTTGGATAATCGCCCCTGATTCATGTTCATTTTTGTGCCTCCCATCATCCGTCTTCTTTTTCTGTGTCTGATCGTACTCACTCTCTGGCCGATCGCACCCGCCACTCGCAGGCTCTATTACTGTCAGATTATCAGGCCTGTCACGGTCTTGGAATAAAACTTGTGTAAGTCCTGTCTCATGTTAACGAAGCCGGACGTAGTTCTATTCAGTTTTCGCCTGACTTTAGGAATTTGCCGTAGATACGCGTCAAATCATGAACCCGTTCACTGTCACGTTCTGTTGCAGGCCGGAGCTTCCTTGGGTTTGGCAAACGCGCTACTATCGGTTCCCCTAGATTCCCTTCTAATAAAAATAATCCAACTGTTCAGACCCATACTCACAGAGGAGAATACCTGTGGTTAGAGTATTCCTAATCATGTTTTTGCCACTTATTGCTGCGATCAATGCGCAGGCACAGACCGCATCGGTAGAGCGCGGCTCGGAACTTTTCCAGTCGGAATGCGCCCGTTGCCATGTGCAGGCTGACATTGAGATGCGTATTGCCAATCGCTGGCTAGACCGCCCTGCCAGTGAGCTTTACGCAGCGATAATGGCAACCATGCCTGCCGAGACACCCGGCTCACTGAGCCCGGAACAGTACCTGGACCTGACAGCGCATGTCATGCAGATGGGCCGCGTGAACGCGCCGATCGCCGGATTGACAGTGACTGAGCTGGCGTCTGTCAATATTGAACAGGGTAGCGAGAATACCGGCCCGGAATATTACGCCTGGACCAGCATGTTTGGCGGCCTGAATGCCAACCGCTACGCGCCATTAGAGCAGATCAATGCCGATAACGTCGGCGAGCTGGAGATTGCCTGGCGCTGGAAAGCAGACAACTTTGGCCCCCGCCCCGAGGGTCTGAGTGTCACCACACCCATCATGGCCAATGGCGTTCTGTATGCAACCGCTGGCACAACCCGTAATGTGGTAGCCATTGACGCAGAATCCGGCCAGACGCTGTGGATGTGGCGTCCGCAGGAAGGTCAGCGCTTTGAAGACTCTCCTCGCAAGAACTCAGGCAAAGGTGTTGCCTACTGGACAGATGGTGATCAGGAAGTCATTTTTGTGGTCACGCCTGGCTATTACCTGGCCGCACTGGACGCCAGCACTGGCTTGCCGCTGGAGTCCTTCGCAGATGGTGGCATTCTGGACCTGATGGATGGCATGCGCTTCAGTGATGTGCGCGACGATCGAGACATTACCCTGACCTTCCCGCCGCTGGTCATCGACGATGTACTGGTAGTTGGTGCAGCCCACCAGGTGAGCATGCGCCCGCCTCACGCTGATAACGTCAAGGGTGACGTACGCGCTTTTGACATTCACACTGGCGAGTTGTTGTGGACACACCGCAACATCCCCAAACCCGGTGAGGAAGGTTACGAAACCTGGTTGAACGATTCAGCCCTGATGACTGGTAATGGTGGCGTCTGGACCTCCATGTCGGCCGATACCGATCTTGGTCTGGTCTACCTGCCAGTAGAATCTGGCACCGGTGACCGTTTTGGTGGCGGCCGCCCGGGCACCAACCTGTTTACCGGTTCTGTCGTGGCGGTTGATTACCGTACCGGTGAGCGCAAGTGGTACTTCCAGCACCTGCGCCATGACATCTGGGACTATGACACTCCCACGGCACCTATCCTTGCCGATCTTCCCGACGGGACCAAGGCCCTGGTGCAGCTGACCAAACAGTCGTTTGCCTACGTGTTGAATCGTGAAACCGGCGAGCCGATCTGGGAGATGGAAGAGCGACCAGTACCACAGACTGACGTGCCGGGTGAGTGGACATCACCAACCCAGCCCTTCCCGACCAAGCCACCGGCTTACGATCGTCAGGGCATTTCAGAAGAAGATCTGGTGAACTTCACTCCGGAAATATTTGCCCGCGCCAAAGAAGCGGTCAAACCTTATCGCATGGGGCCACTGTACCAGCCACCGTCACTGGCTAATGCAGAAGACGGAACAATTGGCACCCTGAGCCTGCCCGGCACGCTGGGTGGCACCAACTGGGAAGGTGGGGTTTACGATCCGGAAACCGGCATGTTGTACGTCGCTTCTCATACAGCGGTAGCCGTGTTGTCTCTGGTCCCTGGTGCAGAGTTCTCCACCACAGACTGGATCCAGGGTCCTGCCCGCTCACCTAACGTGGACGGCCTGCCCATCGTGCAGCCACCATGGGGCCGAATCACGGCCATCGACCTGAATGAGGGCGATATTGAATGGACCATGGCCAACGCAGACACGCCCGAGCGCATCAAGAATCACCCGCTGCTCGAAGGCGTTGAGCTGGATCGTACGGGTATCCCCACACGTGCTGGCCTGCTGGTAACCAAGAGCCTGCTGTTCGCCGGTGAAGGTCAGGGTGGCAACCCGGTATTCCGCGCGCATGACAAAACAACCGGCGCAATCCTCGCGGAGATAGACCTTCCAGCGTCCCAGACTGGATTGCCGATGACCTATGTACAGAACGGCAAGCAGTACATCGTGATGGCGGTCAGCGGTAACGGTCCTGCCGAACTGGTGGCTCTGGCGCTACCATGAGGAGCAACACGCGCTGATTGAGGCGCTTGTTCAAACCCCCAAAAGAAAAAGCGATCCATCATGCTGATGGGTCGCTTTTTTTTTCGACTGCGAATTCACACGGAATCACTGTAACTTTTCGATAAACATCCTCGCCGGCTCAGCACTTTGGATTGCGGGTTGGCCTTACCCGATCGTTTTGTTATAATTATCACGCTTTCAAAATCAATAACAAAAAATTATGAAGCATTCACCAAAGCCACGAGCTTAAATCCGAGATTCAAAAACGAGACACAAAACTTGTTATGAATACTTTTCAAGAAGCGCCAGCGCTTCAAGAAAGACCCGACACAAATCAAGATATTCAGCTTCGCCCTCCAAAGGCCACCGACGGTGCGCCGGTCCACAATCTGATTCGCAAAAGTGCGTTCCTGGACGATAACTCGCTGTATTGTTATCTGGCCATTTGCACACATTTTGCGCAAACCAGCGTGGTAGCCACCATGGGCGAGGACGTCGTAGGCGTAGTGACTGCCTACATTCCACCAGAGCAGCCGGACACACTGTTTGTGTGGCAGGTTGCTGTCGACACGGTTGCCCAGAAACGGGGTCTGGCCAGCAAAATGCTTAATCACATCCTGGAACGCGACAGCTGCAAAGCGGTCCAATATGTGGAGACTACCGTAACTGAAGATAACGCAGCCTCTCGCGCCATGTTTGCGTCACTGGCGCGGCGGCGTGAATGCGAAATCAATGAGTCCGTAATGTTCGACCGTGAGGAGCACTTTCTTAATCTTCACGACACCGAATTCAAACTTAGAATTGGCCCATTCGCAGCGGCCAACAACCAGGGAGAAACATCATGACCAACATTTTTAATGACATTGAGTCAGAAGTTCAAAGTTACGCGCGCGCCTTCCCGGTTATATTTGAGCGCGCGAAAGGTTCTTATCTTTACGATACAGAAGGCAATGCCTACCTGGACTTTCTTGCCGGTGCCGGCACGCTTAACTACGGCCACAACAACGATACATTGAAGGCCAAACTGCTGGAGTACATCGAGAAAGATGGCATTACGCATGGTCTGGACATGCACACCAGCGCCAAGAAGCAGTTTCTGGAGAACCTGAACAACTATATTTTCAAGCCTCGCGGTCTGGAGTACATGGTTCAGTTTACAGGACCGACCGGTACCAACGCCGTAGAGGCAGCGATGAAAATCGCCCGTAACGTGACTGGCCGTCATAACATCGTGGCGTTCACCAATGGCTTCCATGGTGTTTCGCTTGGTTCAATGGCGGCGACTGGTAATTCACATCACCGTGATGCTGCCGGCATACCGCTGGGTGGAGTTTCCCACGTACCTTACGCCGGTTATATGGGCGAAGACCTGGACACCATCAAGCTGCTGGAGAATATGCTGGAAGACTCATCCAGCGGCCTGGACAAACCGGCAGCCATCATGCTGGAAACCATTCAGGGTGAAGGCGGTCTGAACACTGCCAGCAGCGAGTGGTTGCAGGCGATTGAGAAAATCTGTCGCAAGCACGACATCATCCTGATTGTTGATGACATTCAGTCAGGCTGTGGACGTTCGGGCAAATTCTTTAGCTTTGAGGAATCCGGCATCAAGCCCGACCTGGTGACCATGTCCAAGTCCCTGAGCGGTTATGGTCTGCCATTCGCAGTAACCTTGATCAAACCGGAGTACGACACCTGGAAGCCGGGCGAGCACAACGGCACATTCCGTGGTAACAACCACGCATTTGTGACTGCAGCCGCTGCGCTTGAGCGCTTCTGGTCCGACGACAAGTTCGAGAAAGAACTGAAAACCAAGATCGAGCACATGACCATGCGTCTTCGCAAGATTGCCAATGGTTATGAGAAGTCGCTGATCAAAGCCAAGGGACGTGGCTTCATGCAGGGTCTTGAGTGCCGTGATGGCGAACTGGCCGGCAAGATCTGTCGTTACGCTTTCGATAAAGGTCTGGTCATTGAGACCAGTGGCGCCGACAGTCAGGTTGTGAAATGCCTGTGTCCTTTGACCATATCAATGGATGACCTGAACAAAGGTCTCGATATTGTTGAAGAAGCAGTACACAGCACGCTCGCTAAAGAGCACAGCGCTGCATCGTAATAGTTCGCCGCGCGGACTACCCGCCTGAATCGAAACCTAAAATGGAAGTCGACTGATCGTCTGGAGCCTCTGAAAAGGGGCTCCAGATACTGCCCTGTAATATCTGATGTCGCAGCGGCGAATTCATCGACGAATTGCATGAGGAACTATAAATGATCGTACGACAACTGAAAGATTGTGAGCAAAGCGAAAGACTGGTCAAGTCAGAGACCTGGCAGAGTGTGCGCATGCTGCTGGCCGACGACAAGATGGGTTTTTCGTTTCACATCACGACGATCTTTGCAGGGACCACAACCCCTATCCATTACAAAAACCATCTGGAGTCTGTCTACTGCATATCCGGTAATGGCTCGATCAAGGATCTTGCCACAAACGAAGTGCATCAGATCAAACCTGGCACCTTGTATATACTGGACCAGAACGACAAACACATTCTGTCGGGCGGCACAGAGGATATGGTACTGGCCTGCGTATTCAACCCACCGGTGACCGGCCGCGAAGTGCACGATGCCGACGGATCCTATCCGGCTGCAGACTGAATACCTCGGCGACCTGGTCGAATAAAAAAGCGGGTAGCGCACTTTGAGTCGCTACCCGCTTTTTTTTCGTCGGTCATCAGGCTCCCCACCGCAGCCTAGAACGCAGTCAGCCCACTCACTGGAATGATGCTCGACACCAGTGTCAGATAAGCCAGGTTAAACCACATCAGAATGTAGTGAATCTGCCGATTATCGGTGAACAGCAGCAGTATGACCGAGGCGCTGACCAGAATAGTGCCTGTCATGCGTCGCAGCCAGGTATCGGCGTAATCCGGAAGGAGTGGATCTGAGGCGCGCGCGAGAATCAGAAAAATGATGACCATGATGAAAAACCAGTTCTTGGTCTCAAAATAGTGTTTCTCCAGATCAAGCGACTGGTTAAAGCGGATTTCCGGAGTCAACACGAAGGTCAGCAACACCATCATGATAGGCGCTGCCAGAAACAGCAGCATCGGTGTCACTTTGGTGAAGTTGTAGGCCTGATACTCCCAGAAGCCCATGTAGTGGTAGGTCATGATGAATAACAGCCAGACCGACCACCCCGCCAGTAGCCCAGGCCGTGTGACTCGCCGGCGGGCTCTGATCAGCTTCCCCCATCCCATCAGCAGTTCGGCCATCGCAAAGGCAACGACGACCGAAACAAACATCATGATGAATTCAAACTTGGACACCCGGGATTACTCCTCGGCCAGCTCTGCCTCAAACGCCTCGCGCGATAACCTGTTCAGTTCTTTGGTGTTCTCTTCATTTATGATCTGCTGCAGTATTCCAGCCAGTGTCGACCTGAAGTCGTCGGCATGCAGATAGGCACAGACATTACCATCGGCGGGGTCGAGCGCACGCCGTTTGAGATCCTCACGATGATCTTCGGTGATCATTACCACTGGGGTTGGCTGCCTGAAAGGACTTTTACGCTCCTGTTCACGTAACCGATACAAAAACTGGTCACGAGGCTTCTTATGGCGATTCCAGCCCGTCACGATGCAGGCCAGCTTATTGGTCAGCAGGCCAAATCCGCGGTTGTACTGCCGCACAGCATCCATGGCATTGGCTTCGTTGTAGGTATTGATACTGGTGAATTTGCCAGTGATGCCGATTTCGCCTGCCACTTCATCAACGAGTTTATTGTTGATGTCATAGATCAGGATGACGGGTTTGGTTTGCATGGGTTCCTCGACGCGAATCTCTGTTGTTATTATATTTATCGCCGGTAGACGACGTCTATTCTGACCGCATTATGACACTGCTGGCAACCGGGTCGCGAGTGGTGCGTGTGCGATTGGCGGCTACCTGAGTGTCCTCGTAGCCAAACGCCAGCCCGAACAGAATGCGATCGTCCTCGCTGAGATCAAAGGCCTCGCGGACCAGATCAGGGTAATTGCGCATCGTGCCCATCGGGCAACTGTGCAGACCGTGCGCCACCAGCGTCAACATCAGATTCTGGGCATACATGCCCACGTCGATTGCAACCGTGGTGCCAAACGCCTTGTCCATACCAATAAACGCCATATACGGAGCATCAAAGAACTCAAAGTTTCGCATCACGGCGCGCTGACGACCTTCACGGTCATTGCGGGCTATGCCCATCTCGCTGTAAAGGGCGACGGCACACTCCACCTGTCGCGTGCGATATTCACCTTCAAAATCACCGCGATACTCATAATCAGGATCAGGCGGCACACCCTCACGGACACGGCGCTGCATCTCTGCGCTCAAGCGGTCACGCAATGCGCCAGATGCCACATATACCTTCCAGGGCTGCACATTGCAGTTTGAGGGTGCCCATTGTGCCAGCTCGAATATCTGTTGCAGTTCATCATCTGGCACCAGATCCGGCAGATAGCCTCGCACCGAGCGTCGCGAACGGATGGCGTCAGCCAGGGACATTTCGGACGGCCTCTGAGCACCGCCCGACTTATAGGAGCTATCACTCATATCAATTAACTCAACAACTGCCCGCCGTCGACATCAACCGTCGTGCCGGTGGCATAGGGATTATTCATCAGGTAAACAAGCGCGCTGGCGACCTCCTCCGGTCGACCGATCCGCTTGACCAGCTGCCCCTGTGTCATCGCGGCAACACGCTCATTTTTCTCGTTACCCATCCAGTCAAACAGCGCAGTATCAATGATGCCAGGCGACACCACATTGACGCGGACCGGGCTAAGTTCTACGGCAAGACAACGTACCATGTTCTCAACCGCTCCGCCGACACAGCTGAGCGCTGACATATTGGGTTTGAAACGCCGAGCTGGGGCGCCGCTGACAAACGTGATTGACCCGTCTTTGGCCACATACGACGCACCAATACGGGCGACTTTTGCATAACCCCATAGCTTGCCGAATGCAGCCTGAAACTGCTCTTCAGTCTGTTCGATAAAGGGTTTAAGCGTTCGGGTACCGCCAGTGGCAGCTGATACCAGATGGTCTATCTGCCCTACTTTTTCAAACAGCGCCCGCAGCCCGTCATCGTCGTGGGTATCCAGTTGTACCAGTTCCACGCGATCTCCAACGACGGCTCTGGCTTTGTCCAGGTGCTCAGCTGAGCGACCACAGGCCCATACCTTAGCGCCCTGCGCAGCAGCGGCAATCACCGTAGCCAGGCCGATTCCCGAAGTTCCGCCGATGACCACAACTTGCTTGCCGGTCAGATTCTGTTGCTGTTGATCAGTTGACATTATTAAAACTCTCCCTCTTTCTGGTTGATCGCGATAGTATCATAAGCAGCATGCCAGAACGTGATCTGTCGCACAGCTTTCGCGATGGGTAGCAGTTGATAAGGCATCAATTCCCGTCATAATACAGCCTTTGCAAGCGGAGTCTTTTTATGTCCCTCAGAACCACTCGTCATATGACAATTGTCACAATTATTGCTGCGATGACAGCCTGCAGCAGCAACTGGGTCCAACTCAGTGCGGCCGGTCAGAGTGTCAGCGTCGTGCCAGCATCAGAAGTGCGCAATTGCAATCGATTGGGTACTGCCAATGTCAACGCAGCAGACAATATTGCTTTCGTACAGCGCGGCGCCAATACACTCCAGGAAGAGTTAACTATATTGGCACGCAATGAGGCAGGCGCCATGGGAGGTAACCGGGTGACACCTGAATCGACCATCGAGGAAGGTCGTCAAACATTCGGTGTGTTCCGCTGCTGAACCTGAAATTAAACTGAATCGTGTCTGTTTTTTGCGGTAGCAGCGCGTACTGGAGCTTCCAATATGGAAAGTAAGCTTCTGGTGCTCAGCCGTAGTTTTGCCAATGCACCTCTAATCGCCGTTCGCTATCGTGCGGCGATTCTTGTGATCCTGCTGCTGACTACGGGGTTCGCCGCCTACAGCATGGCGACGCGAACCAGCATCGATATGAGCGTGGACAGCTTTCTGGATCAGACCGATCCGGCAATCTCGGCCCTCAACTCGTTTCGCACGCAATTCGGCAGTGATGATTCAGTTTTCCTGGTATACGAAGCGCGCGATGGCGACGTCTTCTCATACGAATCGCTGCGCGCCGTTCAGGCGCTGACCGAGAATCTGCGCAACTGGCAGTCCCTGGACGCTGACAACTATTCGAGCGACCTCAATGAACTCGGCCGCATCCGACGCATCCAGTCCATAACCACCTTGCGTGTGCAAAGCGTGGAGGGCGATACCCTGCGGTCGGACCGGCTGGTACCCGATCAGATACCACAGGACCCGGAGGCGCTGGCTGCAATTCGCGAGAACGCATTGCAGGAAGAAGACTACCGTCTGGCTTTCTACTCTGCTGACGCACGCTTTGGAGCGCTGTTAATTCAGACTACACTGGGATCCGAACCGACGGAAGACTACGTGCCGGCAGTAAACGCCGCAGACGTGGAGCTCGGCAACTTCTTCAGTGATTTTGATACCGGAGCCGACAGCTTCGAGCTGGAATTTGACGAGAATGCCAGCGTTGATGAAATTCCGTTTCAAACTGTCGACATGCTGGCTTATGACCAATTTTTCTCCGCAGTACGTGAAGTATACGCGGAGTTTGATTCGCAGCTGGATTTCTATCCGGCCGGCAATCCACCATTGATGGCCTGGGTCAGCCAGGTCCTTCAGCAGATGTTGTGGCTGGCAGCAGGCATGATTGGCATATTCATTTTCCTGCTGCGATCGCTGTTCCGGTCATTCAGTGCAGTGGCCTGGTCGCTGATTACTATCGCGCTCAGCCTTGTCTGGACCTGGGGGTTCACTGTCTGGTTCAACATCACCCTGTCGACCATGCTGACGCTGACTGTATTGCTGGTTTTCGCGGTGGGCATTGCTGACTGCGTCCATGTCATGAGTGCCTACTTCACTAACCGGCAGTCTGGACAGGATCACGAGGCTGCCTTGTCACGCGCCTATGGCAAGACCGGGCTGGCAATCCTGGTAACAACCTTAACCACGATGGCAGGCGTCCTGGCGCTGACGACATCCGACCTGGTGCCCATCCGGGTGTTTGGTGCCATGTCTGCGCTTGGTGTTTTCATGGCGTTTTTCTTTACCATCGTCCTGTTGCCCATTCTGTTAAGCCTCTGGCACCCGGGCCAGCCGACTCAGGGTCAGGCAAAATCGAGCCTTATGTCGAATCTGAGCACCCGGTGGCAGCATCTGCCAGCACCCCTGCAAATTGGCATACTGACGGTCGCCACGCTTGCATTGGCCCTGCTGGCCAGCCCCGCCATGGCTTTCTATATCCTGCTGATCGTGCTGCTGACCTACTGCGCCATTCGCTGGCAGGACAAGCTGCTTACCGCCTGCCCGGCGCTTGTAAGACAACGCCCGTGGACAGTGCTGTCCGCATTTCTTGCAGTATTTCTGGCATCCATGTACGGCACCAGTCAGGTCCAGATTGACAGCAATGTCGCCGAATTGACCCGTGCCGACTCAGAGCCACGCATCGCCTACAACATAGTTGACGAGCACATGGCTGGCGCTCAGACCATCTCCATCATGATTGATACCGGGATCAGCGACGGCATGCTGGAACCGGCAGTACTGGATGCAGTCGACACGCTTCAGAGTCAGGTCGAAACCGAGTACGAGGATCAGATTTCCAGGACCTACTCACTGGCCAATATCGTTAAAGACACTCATCAGGTAATGAACCAGGATGATCCTGGCTTCCATACCATCCCGGATTCCGCGACCACCATTTCCCAGTTGCTGTACCTGTTTAACAGCTCCAATCCGGAAGAGCGTCGCAGCCTGGTTTCCGACGACTACAGCCGTAGCCACATTACCCTGAACGCCTATAATGCGGGTTCCTACCAGTACCAGGTGTTTTTCGAGGAACTGAGTGCTGACATCGATCAGGTATTTGCGCCCTTGATGGATGAGTATCCGGAACTGCAGGTCACAGTCACTGGCTCTGTGCCCCTGATGATGCGGGCCATGGATGAGATTGCGCAGTCCCAGTACAGCAGCTTTCTATTTGCGCTGGCTGTCATCAGCGTCATCATGATTGTCACACTGGGCTCGGTTCAGGCAGGACTGATTGCCATCATTCCCAACCTGATCCCTGCACTGCTGACCTTCGGCCTGATGGGGCTGCTGGACATACCGCTAGATACCGACACTCTCCTGATCGCGCCTGTCATCATTGGTATTGCGGTAGACGATACCATCCACTTCATGACACATTACCGCGTCGAACTTATCAAGACGCGCGACATGTCGGCAGCACTGGCGAGTACGGTGCATGATGTTGGCCGTGCAGTCCTGTTCACCACCATGGTGCTGGGTCTGGGCTTTGCCATTCTGTCATTCTCGGAATACCTTGGCATGGCAAAGATCGGCATGTTTGGTTCGCTGGCCATCCTGGTGGCATTGTTATGCGACCTGCTGCTGTTGCCGGCACTATTGATGATATTTAAACCCCGGTTCGGCCTGAAGGGCGACATCGCCGGATTCAATTCTCCATTGAGACCCGCGGAGGAAAGCACGGCATGATTGGTACACGGCAGATTCACAGGGGATACTGGTTCGCCGTCTTCTCCATATTACTGGTGACCATGAGCAGCGCCCAGGCACAACTGACGGGGCGAGAGATACTGGAACGTGTTGAGGAGAACCAGCGCGCCACAACCGATGCCGCATTCAATCGGATCCAGCTTTCCAGCTGTCGTTTTGGGCTCCAGAACAACCAGATTACCTGCGCGGAACGCCCCCGTATCAAGGCCATTGAATCAGTCGGCATCAACACTGGATCCAACGACCGTGACACGCAGACCATATCTATCGTGCTGGAGCCACCTGCCGAGCGTGGCGTGGGTATGCTCAGTTACACCTATGACGACCCTGAGCAGGACAATGAGACCTGGCTGTATCTCTCAGCGCTTGGTCAGGTAAAACGTATTGCCAGTGGCAATTCCGACGATGATTCCGAGGCCGCCTCCATCTTCGGTTCGGAATTTACTACTGAGGATCAGGATACCGGCAAACTGGAAGACTACGAGATTTCGATTCTCGAGGAGACAAGCGAATCCGGGCGCGATGTCTGGAAGATTGAAACCATTCCCAATGCCGAGCGAGCCCGCAAGACACGTTATGCCCGCACTGTTCAGTACGTCGACAAAGAACGCTTTGTGGTGCTGCGTGCCGACATGTATGACGACCAGGGACGGGAAATCAAGCGACTGATGGCATCGCGTGTCGAACAGATAAACGGTACCTGGGTGGCGCGTTCTCTAACCATGATGAACCTGGTGGCCAATCGCCTGTCCAATATGGCGATCCTGGAAATCAACACCGGGCTCGATATCCCCGAGCAGTTTCTAACCCCACGTACCCTGACCGACGTGGCATTCCGCGAAGCTGAACTGAGCCGTCTGCGTGAGCAAGTAGACTGACAATGCCCGGCAAGTTGTTATGCTCAGCGATGGCTATCTGCCTGTATCTGCCCTCAGCTGCTTTTGCACAGTTTGACGGGGAACTGGTGTTTGACGACAGTGCGTTTCAGGACGACGACCTGTTCAGCTCTGTAGATGATGCCAATGATAATTTTCGCTTCCGTCTCAGCCATCAGGTCGTTGCGCATATCAACCGCCATCAACGCCAACTGCCTGACGGAACCACTGACACTCGTGCGCGAGGACTGGAGAACAACCGCACAGCACTGAATATCCGATACCAGAATCCGTTTCGTGCCGGCTGGTTACTGCAGGGCAGCGCTCAGCTTCGCGCCTATCTGCCGGGGGACTATGAATACAACAACCCGACCCGCGACGACTGGGAGTGGCGCCTGAACGAACTCTTTGTGCAGCGTAGTGGTGAGCGCAACAGTTTCTCTTTTGGCAGGCAGACTATTGTCTGGGGTGAGACTATCGGTAATTCGGTGTTGGATGTGATCAATACCACCGAGTATCGCGACCTTACTATCATTGATATTGAAGACGCCCGGCTCAATCAATGGCTGGGAATCTGGGATCACTTCTCCCAAGCCGGCAACTGGTCCAGCTTTGTCAATCTCTACCCTGAATTCAATCCGGTACCCGTACAGGACAGCCCACTGTTTCCAGGAGCACCTTTTCGATTGGGCCACTACCATCGAGACAAACCACTGTTCGAAGCGGGCACCCGCTGGAACCGATCATTCACCGGCAGTGATGTTGCCATCATGGCTGCCCGGTTGTATGAAAACCCTTTGCAGTATACACCGCCCACTGGCGGCGATGGCCGGGCCCAGGTTCACATCAATGATTACAATCTGCTGGGACTCAGCGCCAACCGGGCGATCGGCATGCTGTTGCTGACGCTTGATGTCGCCTACTCACAAGGCGTTCTGGCAAGCGTTGCAGAAGCTGACGGACAACCGGCATTGTCCACTGGTGATTTGTGGGGCGTCTCAACCGGGCTGGAGTATGGCATCAGTGCCACCCAGCAGATAAGTGCCGGACTCAGGATCGAGCAACTGAATCAAGTTGATACGAGCGCAGGACAGTCGGTGACAGATTCACGCCATTCGACCCGCAGTGACCTGCTGGTCCGCTACAGCAATCGCTTAATGAATGAAGAGCTGACGCTGTCAGCTACCCTGCAGAGCCAGCTTGACGGCGATGCCGGACTGCTCAACCTTGCTGCCGATTATCGCCTGAATGACGACTGGGAGCTGCGCGCCCAGCTGATCCTGACCCATTCCGAGGAAGATAACGAGCTGGCCTTCCTGGATGAGGATGTCAGAGCCGGGCTTACGCTTAGCTGGTCATTCTGAGCAGCACGGTCCAGACCTGCCCTGCTATTTCTTTATCTTCTCAGGCGAGACCGGATTCTTGCGCGTGAAGATGTCCTCATCGAATTCATTTGACCAGCGCGCAACTGCCGTCGCCACTGACAGATCGCCAGTCACGTTAACCGCTGTGCGCATCATGTCCAGCGGCCTGTCAAAGGGCAATACAAAACCTACTACAAGGGCGATCTGCGCAGGTGACAGCCCGATGGTCTCCATCACGGCCGCCATCAGGAATATGGAGGCACCTGGCACTGCGGCCGTGCCAATTGAGACCAGGGTGGTCGTGGCAGCAATCAGCATGTAGTCCATGAGATCCAGGCTGACGCCAAACGCCTGCGCGGCAAATACCGACACGATGCCAACATACAGCGCTGAGCCGTCCATATTGATGGTAGCGCCGATTGGCAATGTAGTAGATGCCACCACGGGCCTGATGCCCAGGTTGGTTTCAGCGACCGACATGGTCACCGGCAGCGTTGCCGAGCTGGACGAGGTCGAAAAGGCAACCAGCATTGCGTTTTTTGCACCGCGGAAGAAATCCAGCGGATTCAGCTTCAGCACAAATTTCATCAGGCCGCCATGCACAACCACCAGTTGCAGGACGCAGGCTACTGTCACTGTCAGTGCAAGCCCGACAACCTGAAGCAGTGCCGCAACCCCCTGTGTTCCCGCCACCCACGCAATCAATGCAAATACACCAAAAGGCGCTACTTCCATGACCCAGTGCGTCAGTTTCAACATCACAGCAGAGCCGGCATCCATCACATGCGCCAGCGTCTCAGCGGGTTTACCAACCGTCAGGATACCAATACCAAACAGCAGGGCGAAAAAGATCACCGCCAGGATATTACCCTCGGCCAGCGCCGCAATCGGGTTGCTGGGGATGATGGTCATCAGTCGCTCCCCCAACGGAATCGGGTCCTGCAGGGCCCCGGGCTCTGCACCAGAAAGATCAACACCAACCCCTGGCTGAACAATGGCGGCCAATACCAGACCAATCGAGATAGCAAACAGTGTGGTCAACATGTATACCGCCAGGGTCTTGACGCCGAGCGACCCGAGCTTTTGCGGGTCTCCCATCGACACGATGCCCGCGACAATGGTGATGAATACCAGCGGCACAACAACCATCTGAATCAGGCGAATGAACACATCGCCTATCCAGCGGATGGATTGAGCACCCTCGCCCCAGATGGCACCAACCACCACACCCAGGACCAAGGCCAGAATGATGCGTTTCCAGAGGGGGATGTCGAACCAGAATTGCAGTTTTGATGTTGTGCCAGTCAAGTTATTCACCTCTTGTTATTTGGGACTGCGCCTGCTCTGTCGGGGCTGAGTTTGTCCGGATCACTGTCTGTGTGCCACTGATACCGCGGCCCCCAGCGCGCCGGCGCAAGCATCACGTCGATCGCAACAGACTATAGAATTCTGCAGTCAAGTGCCAATATATTTCCAACTATGAGACAATGTTCGATCTTCATCGTATCACTCGACAAATCAACTCTTGCAGGCTCACCGTAATGACTGACTGGGTTCCCGGCACAGTGGCAAACGTCACACACTGGACCAATAACTTGTTTTCACTCACCATCAACGCTGATATCGAACCATTTGTGGCAGGCCAGTACACCAACCTGGCACTGGAGATTGATGGCGAGCGACACGGCCAGCCATATTCCATCCTGAGTGCCCCGGGTGAACAACCACTGGAGTTTTTCTTTTATACACAGCTCGAAGGTGACCTGTCGCGACGATTGTCGCAGCTGCAGCCTGGAGACACTGTCTGGGTCGATCGTCAACCCGCCGGTTCTCTGACACTAACCAACGTCGCGGATACCGCAACACTGTGCCTTATGGCGACCGGCACAGGAGTGGCGCCATTTGTCTCAATGTTGCAGACCGACGAGATATGGACTCGCTTCGAAACAGTGATTCTTGTCTATGCGGCTCGCGTGCAGGCTGATTTCCAGTACCAGACCCTGTTTGACCGCCTGAAAGCCAAGTATCCGGGACGCTTTGCACTGGTTCCATTTATCAGCCGCGAGAAGGTTTTGGGCGCGTTGCCCGGTCACATTCCTGACAGCCTGCGCAGTGGTGAACTGGAACGGCACATTGGCCTGGTTCTTGACCCTGACAACAGCCACGTCATGTTGTGTGGCAACCCCGGTATGGTTAAAGATGCAGCCAGCGTACTTGAAGGAAGAGGATTTGCGGTCAATACGCCCACTAAACGCGGCCAGTTGAGCTATGAAAGCTACTGGTAACAGTAGCTTTATCCAGAAATTCCGCTAAATTGAAGAGCAAGCTGACGGCGCGCAGTCGAAGACGGAACACAAGACATTCAGATGGTGTTAACAGTGTAAAGTAGAACGCGGAGAACAACATGAAGATGTACGGTACAGCTCAAGGCACAGGCTCCAATCGTGGCATCCTGGGTCACAGCGCAATGGCAGTGACATTTGTACTGGCCCTTTTGGCAACCGCCTGCAGTCCCGAGCAATCCACGACGCCGGCTGACACTGGCGCCGCCCAGAGCGAGCCGGCAACAGCCCAGTACACCCGCATCTATCCACCGAATGCAACTGACCCGCTGAATGCCCATATTTACGAATTGAACAATGGATTGCGCGTTTACCTCAGCCGAAATACTGAAGAGCCGCGATTTTACGCCGAAATAGCGGTTCGAGCCGGCAGCAAGCATGACCCTGCGGATGCAACCGGCCTGGCTCACTATCTGGAACACCTTCTGTTTAAAGGTAATCAGCAGCTGGGCACTCTCGATTATGAGGCTGAAAAGCCTTATCTCGACGAGATTCGCGAGCTTTACGAGACACACTTCAATACCGCTGACCCGGTCGAACGCGCTGCCATTTACAGCCAGATCAACCAGGCATCACAGCAGGCTGCCGAATACGCCATCCCCAATGAATTTGACAAGCTTTACAGCATTATGGGGGCCAGTGGCCTGAATGCGCACACCTGGCACGAAGAGACAGTTTACAAAGTAGGTCTGCCTGCCAACCGCCTGGAACAGTGGGCGACCATTGAATCGGACCGTTTCATCAACCCCGTGTTCCGTCTTTTCCACACGGAGCTCGAAGTTGTTTACGAAGAAAAGAACCGCACACTGGATAACCGCGACCGCATTTCTTACTACGCCCTGGCGGACCTGCTTTACAAGAACCACCCCTACGGTCAGCAAAGCACCATTGGTGATGCCGAGCATCTGAAGAATCCGTCGCTGGTCTACATCCAGGATTACTTCGACACTTATTATGTTCCCAATAATATGGCCATCTTTATCAGTGGCGATATTGATATTGAGCAGACCATCAACACAGTTGCACAACACTTTTCAAAGTGGGAGTCCAAGCCTTTGCCTCCAGCCCAGAGCTGGCAGGAAGAACCCATTACCGAGGTTGAGCGCGCTACCGTTTATTACCCGGGCCAGGAACAGGTCACCATGGCGTTTCGCACGGTCCCGAATGGCCACCCTGACAAAGAAGCCCTGATGCTTGTCGACATGATTCTCGACAATCGCACTGCCGGTCTGATCAACCTGAATCTTAATCAGCGCCAGCGCGTCCAGGCGGCCGGCAGCTCGCCGGAATTTCATAATGACTATGGCGCCCAGACTCTGTGGGGCGTGCCTCGCGAGGGCCAGACGCTGGAAGAGGTAGAGCAACTGCTGCTGGAGCAGATCGAGATGATCAAACAGGGTGAATTCGAAGACTGGATTCTGCCCGCCATCGTCAATGACTTTAAACGCATGGAAAAACGATCGCTGGAATCCAATGTCGCCCGCGTCACTGAAATGCGTGAAGCCTTCCTGTCTCATGCTGACTGGAACACACATATCGGCGAAATCCGCAGACTGGAACGCGTCACCAAGCAGGATGTAATTGATGTAGCCAATCGCTACTTCAGTGATCAGAATTATGTGGCCGTGCACCGCCTGGATGGCCCGGCGGATATTCCTGAGGTAGAGAAACCACAAATCGACCCGGTCAATATCGACCCCTCCCGCCAGTCCGAGTATGCAGCCAACATTCTGGCCATGCCCTATGATGAAATCGAACCACGATTTCTGGAAGCCGGCGTAGACTATCAGGTCGCTGAATTCGCGCCCAATGTGCCCATTTATTATGCACACAATGAACTAAACGACCTGTTCACTTTCTCGATCAACATTGAGGTTGGCACCGAGCAGAATGAGCTGCTCAGTATGGCCTCTGCGCTGCTGGACAAGGCTGGCACTGTCGACTACCCGGCGGAAGAATTGCAAAAGCAGTGGTATCGGCTGGGCAGCGATTTCAGCTTCAGCGTTGGCAGTAACGAAACCCAGATCTCGATTGCCGGCATGGACCCACAGTTCGAAGAGTCGCTGACACTTATGCTCTCGCTGATCAGCGATCCGCAGAGCGACGCACAGACACTCGAAGATCTGAAACGCACCGTGTTGCAGGCGCGTGCTGACCAGAAAGAGAACCCCGCGGTCATCAGTCAGGCACTTTATCTCTATAACCGTTATGGAGACGAGTCGCCTATGCTGCAGTCACTGACCAGCGAACAGATTCGCAGCGTCGACGCGCCAACCCTGCTGGCTTTGATTCCGCAACTGCTGAAGTACGAACACAGTATTTCCTACACGGGTTCAATGCCATTGCAGACAGTCTCAGAGATTGTCTCCGGGCACCACCAGATTGGCAGCGAACTGATGGCGCCGCCGGCCGAGAAGCTTATGTTTGCGCGCGAGATTCAGGACAATCAGATCTACGTCATTGACCGCGACACTGCCCAGGCCCAGATCCGTATCGAGTTCCCGGACACGACCTATGACCCGACACTGACAGTTCCCTCATCTCTGTACAACAACTACTTCGGCTCTGGAATGTCGAGTGTCGTGTTTCAGGAGTTGCGAGAAGCCCGGGCACTGGCATACTCGGCAGCCGCGCGCTACGCGCAGGGCGGACGCCAGGATGCAGAAAACCTGATGCTTGGTGTCATTGGCACCCAGAGCGACAAAGCCATTGATGCGCTCGATGCGTTTGTGGACCTGATCGACAACATGCCTCAGTCATTCGAGCGCTTTGCTGACGCATACGGCTCGCAGATAAACGACTATCGCACCGCAACCACCAGCGCCCAGCAGGTCCCGGGAATGGTTCGTGCGTGGCAGAGACTCGGCTACAACAGCGATCCGCGCCCCGAGCAGTTCGCACAATTGCAGAGCGCTGGCTTCGAAGACATGCTTCAGTTCCAGCAAAATCATGTCGCAGGGCGTCCCAAATTCATTTCCATTGTAGGCGATACTGATCGGATCGACCTTGAAGCGCTTTCGCGTCTGGGGACCGTGCAGACGCTGAGTGTCGACGACGTTTTTGTGGAATAAAACAGGTTTCGGAGTAACCGGCATGAAGGCAACGGATGCAATCCTGTCAGTAACGAGCCTGCGCAAGCGGTTTGCTGCCGTCGACGTTTTAAAGGGCATCGATCTGACAGTGACACCCGGCGCCATCCATGGGCTGGTAGGACTAAACGGCTCAGGGAAAACCACAACAATGGAATGTGTACTGGGCATGCAGTCATTTCAGTCGGGGGACGTCCGGATTCTCGGCAGGCAACCGGCCGATATCTGGCAATGTCATGGTGCAGTCGTTGGTATATTCGACACGCCGGGCCTGCACAGCGGACTGACCGTGAGGCAGGTGCTGACACACGCCAGAATGCTGTGCCCGCAACCGGTTCGCAGTGCGGCGGAGGTCGAGGACATGCTCGGCATCAGTCGTTACAGCCATTACCGGATTCGACAACTGTCGCTGGGCAATCGCCGGCGTGTATCTATCGCTCACGCGCTGCTTGGGCGACCACAATTTATTGTCATGGACGAACCGTTTAACGGCCTGGACGCCGGTGGCGTAGACGACGTTCTGGCACTGATCAAAGACCTGAACAGCCAGACCGGGACCAGCTTCCTGTTATCAAGCCACCAGTTGGCCTATCTGGAAAGCATCTGTACGCACATTTCCATCCTGCATAACGGCCGCATCTCCCTGACCGAAACTCTGCAGAACCTCGCGGGCAGCGCAGACACGCAACTGCGTATTGTCTGCGACAAGGCTGACGCTGCAGTAGCGCTGCTTCAGTCAGACCCTGCCATCCGCATATCATCGCATGAACAGAACCAGCTGAACCTGCAGACAGTGGGTCTTCACGCTGCCGAGATTAACCGACGACTGGTAATGGCTGGCATCTCGGTATCCGAGTTACAACCGATACGGCGCGGCCTGCATCAGGTTTTTCAGGACATCGTTAATGCACCCGCTGACAGCTCGCTGCAGGAGGCGTCATGATCAGCTCCTTCCGGGTGGCGTTAAGGGCAGAAATCTATGTCGGTCTGCGCAGTCATGCCTCACGACTTGTGGTTATTCTCCCCGCACTGATTGCCTGTGCACAACTGGTATTGACCAGCATGCTGACGGCAAGCCGCGAGGCCAGTGAAACGATGTTTGGTGGCATGGGCGCCGGGCAGATCGAAGGTGCTGATGCCTGGGGTACCCTGGTGGACGCCTACGCAACCGGACTGACACTGATCGGACTGCTGCTGGCAGGTTATGCCGCATGGAGCCTTGCCAACGACAAAGACAGCGGCGTACTCCGTCACCTGCTGATCCGTCATGCCAGCCGTCGAACCATGCTGATGGTCAAGCTGGCGCATGCTCATTTGCTCGGCATTGCTTCCATTGTGGTGCTTTTAGTCAGTTGCACGGCATGTGCATGGCTGATCTGGGACTTTGGTCCGGTGGTCGAAGATGGCTACGAACTGATCGGCACTTCGGAAATACTGACAGAGCTGCGCCTGGGTTTGCTACTGGCGATTATCCCATTACCAGCAGCCATCACGATGGGACTGCTGGTGTCCGTGCTGGCGGGCAACAGCACTCAGGCGCTGGTTGCAGCGCTGGGCATCACCCTGGCTCTGGATATTCTTAAAGGGATCATTGGTGCAGCCTCTGACTATATCTACGCCAGCTACCTGGTATCGCTGCTGGACAGCTCTTACCTGCGTGACGTCAGCCGCCTGGTTCGCGGCTTCTCTGATGTAATGATTAATCCAACTACCTTGCAGATGAATCAATGGGTACCCTGGCCACAGGCGATATTCCTGCTGCTACTGGCCTGGTACGCAATCAACAGGAAACCGGTATGAGATTCAACCGAAGCAAATCAGCTTTTCTGTCAGGCTGGATGTCGCTACTGCTTTTAAGCGCCTGCGTCAGCACCGAACCCCGCGAATTGGTACCCACTATTTCCCAGTCGCCTGAACAGATTGTGCTTGCGGGCGATGGTGGCGCCAGCGAGCCCGAAGTAGATTTCGGTCTGACCGCGACGGTCAACGAAAGTGACTCACTGACCAATATCAGTGTTCTGCCGGGCATCAGGGTGCGCAGCGTCAGCAACGGCGGTCCGGCAGACCGGGCGGGTATCAGGGCTGGCGATGTCATCCTCAGTATCGACGGGCTACCGAGCAACCAGCCAGACATTCTCGACTTGTTGGCGCTTGAGACCACTGACAATCGAAGTTTCGAGTTCGAAGTCCGCCGCAATACCACTGTTTTTCAGGCCACGGTTGCGGTCCAGCCCATCCGCAATGAGACATTGCCACCAGTGGAACTGTATCGTACAGACCCGGTTTTGCTGCGGGCCGGATTCACAACAGAACATTTATCTGGCCGAAGTGGAGAGCCGCTCACGGGCGCAAGGATAGTCCGCATATTTGATCAAAGCCCCCTGCTGATGGCGGGCCTGCTGGAAGACGACGTGGTTGTGGCCGTAGACGAACAAAGCATCGGGTCTGCACAGGGGCTGGTCACGATGATCAGCAGCAACTATCAGGCAGGCGATCGTGTAAACCTGCAATTCCTGCGCCGCGGTGAACTGATGAATGAAGATCTGCGGCTCTGGCATCCTGGCACGCGCCTGAGCGAACTAAGCATCTGGCCGCTGTTCAGTTACGAGTCATCGCTGAGTCCCGACCAGACCCGCCTTCGAGTGGGCGACCTGATTCTGTTTTCGCTGTTTCAGTACCAGCGAACCGGCCCGGAACGCGAATACAGCGTGCTTGGCATTTTCCGCGCGGCCAGCGGATTTGGAGAACTGGTGGAGGAATGATGGGAACGCTGCGCCCGCCCCTGATACTTATTGCGCTATTGTTGACGGGACCTCAGTCCTGGGCACAAACCAACTACATTGCCTCAGAAACGCCGTCAGCCGAGTGGCCTAATGACATCCAGCTGGCCGATGTGGACGGCGACGGTTTGCTCGACCTCGTCATACCGCAATGGACGCCAGGTATCGGACGGCAATTGCTGATTCATCAACAGCAGGCCGACCACCGTTTCCCGGCTCGACCTACGCGCACCGTTGATATTCGCCCTGAAATAGTCGCGGTGGCCTTCGCTAACGTACGCGAAGAACCGGGTGATGAATTGCTATTGTTTACCGGCACTTCTGTGTTCAGCCTCAGCACGGCGCAGGCCACCTATGCCGGCAATATTCGCCACCTGTTTGACTGGCCCCTGCTCACAGCCGTGCCTCAGCGGCGCACCACCTATTTTCTGCAGGCACCCACTGATCTGACCGGCAATGGCTATGTTGACCTGTTGTTGCCCGGAACAGACGGTTACGGCTATTTCGAAGGCCAGGGCCACGAGTCATTCACACTACGACAGCAGTTCACGACCGAGAACCTCGAGCTGGACCGGTCATTGCTGCCACCTCCAGCGGGTCGATTTTCGACAGAGGTCACATTTAACGAGCAGGATGGCCTGGTGGTCAGGGTCATTCCGCGCAGTGCTTCAGATTTCGAAGGCTTTGTCATGGACCTTAATGATGGTGCCGCAGACACGCTACTGGAGACTGAACAGTGGATGCCATCCGCAGTGCTGGCTGATATGCGATCCGAAGGGTCGGCTGACGTCGTCTTCCTGAACATTGGCAATGACCTTTATGGACAGGTCAATATCCTTTCGAGAGAGGAGCTCGCTAACGGTAACACGACACCGGTATGGCAGGGGCCGGTCGAGATGGAAGGCGATTTTCATTTATTGCACCTGAATGGAGACGAGCTGGTAGACCTGGCGCGTGTTCTGGAAAGTGGCGAAGACTGGGACGTGCACCTGTATCGCAACCAGGGCGGGCGCTTTGATCTGCGGCAGCCTGATCAGGTCATGCGCTTCAGTGGTTATGATCTGCGGCTGGAAACGCTTGATGTGGCTGGGGATGGTCAGCGACAACTCAGCATCACCTACTACACAATTCCGGTCGTCAATGCGATCCGCAATGCCAGCATCGTGCGTAGTCAACTTCTCTATGGCAGCGCGACAGGGGCACAGGTCTTTAACAGCCGTCCCGACTTCCGGCAGGATGACAGCTTCTCTGCACAGACCATTCGTGGTCTGACCAGCCCCATCCACCTGCAAAGTGATCTGGATGGCGATGGCCGCCTGGACGCACTCTATCTGACAGATGCCGGTGTACTGACCGCCAGACGTATTGATGCCCGGCTGAACTTTGAACCGCAGCCATTCTGGCAGTATGTGCCTTCACGCACCATTCTCGACTTTGAGCTGCGCGACCTGAATGGGGATTCGGTACCAGATATACTGTTGTATCACTCCAATACCATCACCATGCTGGTGTCAGCGCCATGAACATATTTGAACTGAAAATCTCCAGACAATCTGTCCGCGGTCTGAGCCTTGGCGCAGCCGCTTTGCTCTGGGCAGGCAGTTCACTGTACGCTGACACTATTGATGGTTATCAGCGCATGGATTTCTCGCTGACTGGTGACACCAGCAGCTTGATCCTGGTGGACGCGGACAACGATGGCCTGAGCGACATTCTGGCAATCGCAGAAAACAGTGTTCACCTGTATTTTCAGTCTGCAGGCGTTGAACAGACTCGCTTCGACTTCAGTGAGCCTCAGGCCAGCCTCGAAATGCCGGGTCAGTCGGTCGGCTGGGATGTCAGCGGCAAGTTTTCATTGATTGCCCTGATAGATGGCAACCGCGTGATGCGCTGGCAGCTTCAGGACCGTCAGTTCACGGACGCCGAAACCGTGCTCGATGGCGTCAGTGGATTTCTACCGCCAGGCATGCACAGGCTGACGTTTGCCCGTGACATTAACAACGATGGCAGAGAAGATCTGATTATTCCGGCTGCAGGCGAGTTGGGCCTGTACATTCAGTCGAGCGATGGCAGCTTTCAACCCCCGCTTCTGGTCAGCTCTGACATCCGGCTGCGTTCCGTGTTGCAATCAGACTTAACACTGGATCGTGATGTGGGCCAGTCACTAAACATTCCTCTGATGAGCCTGCGGGACGTGAACGGTGATGATCAGCCAGATCTGATTTCTGACACCAGCGAACGGCTGGATGTGTTTTTTGCCGCGCCACAGGCCAATGCTTATTTTCCCCAGGAGCCCGACATATCAATCGACCGCGTGGCCATTCGCGAGCGGCTTGGCGAGTTTGATATCGATCAACTGGATTTTGCCAATCTGACAGGTGTGCTGGCACTGACTCATGAGGAAATACTCCAGGACATGAATGGCGACGGCGTTGACGACCTGATTCTGCGTGAAGGTGGGCGGGTGGCCCTGCATCTGGGAAGCCCCCTGGGAATGGACCTGGCGCAAGCTGACCAGATACTGCGATCGAGTGGTAATGTGCTGTCCGTATTCATGCACGATGAGAACGAAGATGGACGACCCGACCTGTGGTTATGGCGGGTTGACCAGGTGTCATTGGGAGACGTTTTCCTGTGGCTGGCCATCTCCGGAACCATCAACCTCGAAGCCTACATATACCCCAGTGAGGGCGACAATTTTGCCCGCCGCCCATCCCGACGTATTACGGTGGCTCTGCGCTTCCCCTCTGTTGTCCGAATGATTGGTTCCGTCAATGAGGTCCGTGAGCGGGCACGCTCATCAGAAGCTGTCATTCCCAGTGCGCAGGCAATCGTCAGCGCCGAAACACTGCAGGGCAGCTCAGCTGAGGCGGGCATCAGGGATCTGTTGGCTCTTGTCGACGGCCAGCTTCAGCTCTTCTACCGCGCAGTCGCAACTGAGCCAGCTCCAGACGAAGATCGCTTCCTCGCATCATTGAATTACCGCCGTCAGGTGGACAACTACGAGATCGATATCCGAAGGGTTATTGATGAGTTTGATGTCGAAATCAACAGCGACGTGCGCGCTGTCAGTGACCGGCAGCCTGATGCTGCCCTGCCCCTGCCGATGGCAACTCCTAGAAGTGATATTGCCATGCAGGATCTGAACAACGATGGTCTTGATGACATCTTTGTGCTGCTGAAGCGTGATGAGACTGCTGTCACTGGCATCCTGTTTCTGTCAGACTGAGGAAGGCTGGCGGGCTACCGGTAGACCCGCTGGACAATAATCGTGACGCCCGGCGGAGGCGCAAGCCGATGAAAAAACTGATCTGGATAACCTTCTTCAGCGCAATCATTATCGTCAATCTTCTGGCCATGGCGGCAGACTATTTCGGTGATGTCTATATCGCCATCCCATACCGACTGGTCATGATCCTGGCAATCACACTGATAGGCACCATCTTCGGCGGCGCCTGGGTGTTGATGCGCACTGCAGAGCAGGAGCAATCACACCCTGGAACAACGCAATCAGGGCAGACAGGGCCATCCAGCGATGACAGACAGCGCTAACACGCCGACGACTTACAACGGCCACGCCCAAAGCAGCACCGGCAGACTGACAGCCACGACGACAATCTCCACTGGCAGACCAAGGCGCCAGTAGTCACCAAACTTGAAACCACCCGGGCCCAGAATCAACGTGTTGTTCTGATGTCCGATTGGCGTCAAAAATGCGCAGGATGCACCGACAGCAACTGCCATCAAAAACGAGTCCGGATTAACGCCTAACTGATCAGCAATACTGATGGCCAACGGACACATCACGGCAGCCGTCGCTGCATTGTTCATAAAGTCAGACAGTGTCATTGTCACTATCAGCACCAGTGCCAGAGCAATAACTGGATGTCCCTGCGCAAGAGAATCCAGCAACACCTGCGCCAGCAAGTCGGCAGTTCCCGTTGAGGCCATCGCTGTTGCCACTGGCAACAAGGCGCCCAGCAGCACTATCACTGGCCAGTCGATTGAACTGTACACCGCCCGGGGTGGCACGATACGCAATGCCATATATGCGAGCACGGCAGCAGCGAATGCGATCGCCACCGGTAATATGCCCAGGGCCGTCACAATAATGGCGGCAACAAAAATACCCCCAGCCAGCAACCCCTGCCCTTTGACTGGCACGCGAATATCCCTTTCAGCCAGCGGCACACAGCTAAAGTCGGCGGCGAAGCCAGATACAGACTCTGGCACACCCTGCATCAACAGCACGTCGCCGGCACGAATACTGGTGGATCGCAGCCGTTTTATCGATCGACGCCCCTGGCGCGATACGGCCAGCAAATTGATTCCGTAACGCGTGCGAAGTTCGATATCCGAGGCTGAACGACCAGAAATCGGTGAGCCAGGCATGACTACCAGCTCCTGAATGATCAGCTCATCAGACTTCTTGGGGGCTTTTACTTCAGTCTTTTCATCAGATTCTGACGTACTGCGCCTGGCATCGCGCTTTTCAGGCTTGCCAGTGTCAGCCTTTTTGACGTTCTCGCCTTTGCCGGCAGGTTTTTCGGATTCGGCGGCGCCTTCCTCCTCGCTGTCCTTGCTGCTGATCACTTCTTCTTCAAGTTTAAGGCCGAGGCTGGCCAGTGCCGCACCGAGTGACTCAGGCTCAGCCTCAATCACCAGGATATCGTGTTCACGAAGAATCCGACGCGAATAAGGCGCAATGACCCGGAAATCTCCGCGCACCATACCGACAATCTGTGCGTCTTCTTTTTCGAGGGCGACTTCCACCTCCCGGATGGTTTTGCCTATCGCTTTGCTGTCGGCAACAATCCGCACTTCTGTCAGATACGTGCCAGTCTCGAAACTTGCAGTGTCAGCGCGTTTGCGGGCAGGCACAATACGCCACCCCAGCAGGCCCACAAATAAAATGCCCACCAGCGTGATCGAAACACCAACCGGTGAAAAATCGAACATGCTGTAGGATCCCAGGCCTGCCTCCGCTCGATAACCGGACACGATCAGGTTAGGCGGCGTACCTATCAGCGTCATGGTGCCGCCGAGAATGGAGCCAAATGCAAGTGGCATCAAAACACGACCGGTGGGGATCTGCTGCCGGGATGCGACCTGAATCGCCACAGGCATCAACAGCGCCAGCGCGCCCACATTGTTCATAAATCCTGACAGTGCCGCAGCCAGTGCCGTCAATGCAAAAATGCTGATTGTTGGACCTGCACTTGACGGCAGAACTCGTTGCGTCAGGGCGTCCACCACACCCGTCACCTGTAGTCCATGGCTGAGAACCAGCACACAGGCAACGGTTATTACTGCCGGATGGCCAAATCCAACAAAGGCATCCTCTGCAGAAACCAGGCCCACCAAAATACAGGCCAGCAAAGCAGCACCGGCAACCATGTCATGGCGCCAGCGGCCCCAGATGAACATGGCCATGCTCAGGACCAGTATGGCAAGGATGGCGATTTGATCCTGTGTCATGTCGCAGGCGGCTCCGGAATTTTAGTTACAGCTAATGTGACACGAAGCTTAGGGTCGCGGCAACACATGGCCTCAATACTCATGCAGGGTATCGGATTGCCATAGAGAAAGCGCATTCGATCTGATACGCTCTCGCGGACCATTCAACTGCGAGGAAGTGATTGTGAAAATATCAATAAAAACGCTTGTCGCCGCAACTCTGCTCGTTGGCAGCCTGCTGTCAGCTGTCGGCGCTGCCGCCCAGGAAGGGCCGGTGTTCGAATTGCGAACCTACACGTCGACGCCTGGCAATCTGGACAAACTGCTGGCCCGGTTTCGCGACCACACCATGGGCCTGTTTGAAAAGCACGGCATGACCAATATCGGCTACTGGATTCCCGTTGACGAAGCCAAATCGGGCAACACGCTTATTTATCTGCTCAAACACGACAGTATGGAAGCAGCATCTGCCTCCTGGCGTGCCTTCGCCTCAGACCCGGAGTGGGCAGCAGTCAATGAGGCCTCCAATCGCGATGGTGCCATCCTCGACAGCGTTCAGCGTGAATACATGACCGCGACGGATTTCTCACAGATGAAGTGAAGCCTACAGCGGCCAGACGATCGGCATAAGCACCGCGCCTACCAGGAATACAAGCAGAGTCAGTGGCAGGCCGAGCTTCAGGAAATCAACGAATCGATAGCCGCCCGGGCCCATCACCAGCACATTGGTTGGATGGGACACCGGGCTGGCCACGCTTGCCGATGCTGCCAGTGCGACGGCCATCATCGCAGCATGCGGCTGGATATCCAGTCCGACACTGACGGACAGCGCTATCGGTGCCATCAGCACGACCAGGACCACCACCGGGATGATCAATGTCCCAATCACGGAAAGGAAATACAGTCCCGCTATAGTCCACCAGGGATTATGACTGCCCGTCCACATCAATAGCTGATCGGACAGGAAGTTGGCAGCACCGCTGCCCTGCATGGCGGCTCCCAACGGCATCATGCCCACCAGCACAACAATGGAACGCCAGTGGATAGCCTTGTAGGCCTGTTCCATGCTCAGGCAGCGCCCCAGAACCATTGCAGTAGCACCCAACAAAGCAGCAATATAGATCGGCAGCCACCCGCTCAATGCAATCGCGACTACAGCGAGCATACTGCCTAGCGCTATTGGTGCGCGGGACTTGTCGACTTCTGGCGCGGATACCGGGTCCAGAATGATCAGGTCCTTGTTTTTATTCAAGGCCGCCAGTTGCTTTAGTGGTGCCACCAGCAAAAGGGCATCACCGCGTTGCAGTTCCATATCCTTTAGGCCAGAACGATACGGTCGCCCGCCCCGCCATAGCGCTGCGACTTCGACCTGCCAGGCCTCTCGCAGCTTCAGGTCGGCGACTTTTTTGTTGTTGAGCCACTTGTGAGGGTGAATGATGGCCTCCACCATGGCGAGCTTGCCCTGCTCAAAAACTTTCAGATAGGGTGTGGCGTCATCCAGAACCTTTAGCTGCTGCAAGCCTCGCAGCAAATCAAAATCTTCAATACGACCCTGCACCAGCAGTAAATCACCGCCCATCAGTTCAGCTTCAGCGGGGATAGGACGGATGAAGTCACCGGCGCGAAACAATGCCATCAAGCGCAGGTCGAAGGCCTTGCCCAGACGCATCTCCTCAATGCTCTTACCCGTCAGGGCACCGTCACGAGGTACGCGCAACACCAAAAGGCGCTCATCCAACTGGTAGTGATGCTGCACCTGTTCCTTGTCGACAGACTTCAACTCAGCAAACTCATAACGCGACTCAATCGACTTACGGGCTTTTTCCGGTGCCTGAAACAGCACTTTGTCGCCGGCTTTTAACTGATAATCACCCAGATGCGTGCGCCGGACTGTTTCGCCACGCAGCACAGCAAGTAACCAGCCGCCAGTCTGCTCGTGAAACTCAGCGGGCCTGATCGACCTGCCCACCAGCCCATGTTCCTCAGAAATTGTCGTCTCATACAGCGCAGCATCTTCGAGAAGCCGGTCATGCAGCACCGGGGCTTCTCGTTCGATAGACAACTCACTCCATTGGCGCAGCAGCTTGAAGCGGTCCAGACGGCCCTGCGCAAGCAGGATATCGCCGGCCTGTAGCCGCGTGACTGACGACGGTAAGGCCTGGGTCTGACCACCACGGCTGAGTGCAATCACCATCAAACCAGCCGCTGCTGTCATCCCGGTTTCACCTAGACGTTTGCCCACCAGTAATGAGTCCTCGGCAACCTGAACAGCAAAAATCCGTTCCTGAAGGCTGTACAGCTCGCGCAGGTCTCGGCTGCTTCCAGTCTCTGCAACCGGGTCTCTTGATGGCAACCAGTGACGCCCAACGAGGGCGACGAAGGCAGTTGCGATCAGCAGCATGGGGACGGCAATGGGGGTGAAATCGAAAAAGTGGAAACCTTCAAAACCGGCATCTTCCAGCGCGGTACTTACCAGAAGATTCGGGGGCGTGCCTATCAGTGTCAATGCACCGCCCAGCAGACAGCCGAAAGCCATCGGCATCAACAGACGTGAGGGGGTAGCTCCAACCTGTCTGGCAACACTTACCACAACCGGGAGCAATAGCGCGGTCACACCTATGTTATTCATGAAGCCGGACAGCAATCCGGCCAGCAACATGAAGGTGGCGACCAGCTTCATTTCGCTGTCTCCCGCAACGCGAATAACACGTTGACCAAGAGCTTCGGCGATACCGGTGCGCGTCAGACCATCACTCAGGATGAACATCGCCCAGATGGTTACTACGGCTGGATGGCTGAAACCGGCTATTGCCTGTTCGGGTGACACCAGCCCAAGTACTGCTAGCGCGCATAAAACTGCCAGAGCCACGACATCCATGCGCAGCTTTTCCGTCGCGAACAACAGCACCGCAACCAGCAGTATTCCCAGGACGAGAGCAATGTCTAACGTCAAAACTGGACCCTCAATGGTTCAACTTACAGGCCTGACATTCAAGCAAGCATCATAGCAGAATCGCAGAATGTAGGCGCCGCAGCATATCCATATATGCCGACCCTCAGGGATTTCTCGCTTTGGCCGATAATGGACAAGGGTACATACAGGGTACAAATAGTCACAGAATGCTCGCGGATGACGGCGATATCGCTATAATCTGCAGTAGTTGACTGCATAGACGCCATTTCTAACATCAAGGATACTGTCATGGGATCATCTCGACTGATAGCACTGGCTACACTGCTGGTAGCGCTGACTGCCTGCCAAAGTGGCTACACGCCGCAGCCACGTGCAACACTTTTCCCTGCCACTGACCAGAACTACATGCGTTCAGCGGCACACTGGGACATGCTGGCGGCCAATGAGGCCACAATGATTGGTCAGGCGCTGGACAGCAACCATCTGGTCGCCATTCGTGACACCGGCCCGGCCAGCAGTCCTTTCGAGCAAGCCTATCGCAATCTGCTGATTTCCCAGCTGGTCTCCAATGATGTCCAGGTTGCACTGACCAGCGAATCAGCTTCACACCATGTGGACTATGATATTCAGGTCGTGACGCATGAAGATCGACGCTCACTGCGACCCCGACCCGGCACAGCATCCGCCACGTTCGCTATTGGAGTGTTCGCAGCCAACATCCGCAATTGGACTGAACAGGAGCTTGCACTGATTCCCGTTGGTCTGGGGCTGGACATCCTCAATGCCCTGTGGCGCGACACTGACGACGCCATCACCGAGGTCATCGTCAACTCACGCCTGCATGACGGCAGTCGGATTGTGGCCGCTGATTCACGCATCTACTACTTCAGCGCGCAGGACCAGCACAACTACCAGGGTCAGGGTCGTCAGTTCCAGGTCGTCAGCAATCAGGGAGGTGAATAAGCAATGACTCGTCGCTTTTCAAGCCTGATTCTGGTTGGCGCGCTGCTGGCACTCACTGCCTGCGGTGGCATCAAGACTTCAAACAATCGTGTTATTTCGTCTCACCATGATGCAGCGCGCTATCTGATCATGATGGCGGGTGATCAGCTTCCTGCCAACGGTCGCATGATTGCCGCCAGCTTTGCCGATGTGAATGAGTTGAGCACCTCATCGACTTTCGGCAGGATGGCCTCGCAGCAACTGGTTTCCCAGTTTGTTATTGAGGGCTTTTCCTTCGTTGAAATCCTGATGCGTGACAATATCTACATCGACAGCAATGAAGGTGAGTTTCTGTTATCACGGACAGTCAACGACATCAGCGATCAGCACAACGCACCAATTGTGCTGGTTGGCACTTATGCACCGGCCGATGAAAACGTATTCGTCACCGCCAAGCTGATTCGTACCACTGACAATGTCATCGTCGCCTCCTACGATTACGCCGTCCCCTATACCCGTGACATGCGGAATCTGCTGCGACCCAGACGCTGATCTGCTCCTTGTATTGCGGCGCTGATTGAGCTTTTTCAGGAAATATGCTTATATCAGCGCCCATGAAGATGCGGCTGATAATCATACTGACAGGGCTGCTCACGCTGGCTTCGTGTTCTGACGAACTGGCGGGCAATCGTCCATACATCCTGACGACGGCAACCACCGGCGGGGCCTACTACCCCATTGGAGTCGCCATCGCCACCATCACCAAATCCCAGCTGGGACCGGAAGGTATCGCACTGTCCGCGATCAGCTCAGCAGGGTCTCTGGAAAATATCAAACTCCTGCGTGACAACCAGGCCCAGTTTGCCCTGTTGCAGGGTCCTTTCGCAGCCTGGGGCTGGAATGGCGAAGGCCCCATCAGCCGTCCACAGACAGGCCTGCGATCAGTGGCTGCCGTCTGGCTAAACGTCGAACATTTTGTCATCACCAACGATCTGGTCGAAACCGGCACTATCCGCGACCTGGACAACCTGTCAGGTCAACGCTTTGTGCTGGGTGCGCGCAATTCCGGTGCCGAGCAGACAGGTCGTTACATTCTTGAGTCGCTGGGCATCAATTACGAAGAGAAAATGTCACTGGCCTGGATGGGTTACGGTGGTGCAGCCAATGCCATCCAGGATGGCAATGTGGTCGGTATGAATGTCCCGGCGGGTGCGCCTGTCAGCGCTATCACCCAGGCGTTCGCGCAGATGGGCGATGAGCTGACACTTCTCAATTTCACTGAGCAGGACCTTATCGATATCAATCGGCGTTATGACCTGTGGGACTGGTACGAGTTTCCCGCAGATACCTATCCTAATCAGAGCGAGCCGGTTCGTTCCATCGCCAGCCCCAATGTGCTTGCCGCGCGCTCCGATGTGCCTGAAGAGGTGGTTTACCAGATCACCAAGACCATCTGGGAGAACCTCAGCGCCCTGCAGGAGATACACGCCGCCACCAAGGATATGCAGTTGCAGCGCGCCGTTCGCGGACTGGGTGCTCCGCTGCATCCCGGTGCCATTCGCTACTATCGTGAGCGGGGGCTGGAAATTCCAGAGCGCCTGATCATGCCAGGAGAAGATCGCCCCGCGGGCATCGATGACCTATGAAATCACCCTTGCTGCAATGGGCGGCTTTCCTGTTTGCCCTGTTCCATGTCTACGTCAACGTTTTTGCCACCATCCCGGAACTGTGGTTCTCGGCCATTCACTTTGGTGGATTCGTCGCTCTTTGCGCCCTGTCTGGCAATGAAGCAACGGTCGATCACGCTGCCCCTCCACTCTGGCTGAGAGCCGTCAATGTCGTGTTGGCTGCTCTGGCAGTGCTGGTCACCTGCTACATGATTTTCTTTGAAGATGCGCTGTATGCCCGCGAAGCCGAGTTCATACTGAGCGACTACGTGGTGACCGCCACTGCCGTGCTGCTTGCCATCGAGTTCACGCGGCGCACCACCGGCTGGTTCATGCCGGTGCTGATCATGATCTCTTTGAGCTACATCCTGTTCATGGGCCGCTATATCACTGGCGTATTCGCCTTTCCAGGACTCAGCCTGGAAACCGTTCTGTACCGCAGTTATTTCAGCGAAGAAGGCATGTTTGGCACAACGGCCAACATCTCTGCGACCTATGTCTTCATGTTTATCCTGTTTGGCTCTTTCCTGCTCAAATCCGGCGCCGGAGACTTCATTGTCAGCTTCGCGCGCTGTCTGGCCGGCCGGTTTACCGGTGGCGCCGGTTTTGTCGCCGTCATCGGCTCGGGTCTGATGGGTTCAGTTTCCGGATCAGCGGTCGCCAATACTGTGTCCACAGGGGTCATTACCATTCCGATGATGAAGCGATCGGGTTTCGATCCACAGTTCTCGGCAGGCGTGGTGGCAGCCTCTTCCACAGGTGGCGCACTGATGCCCCCCATCATGGGCGCAGGCGCATTTGTGATGGCCAGTTACACACAGATTCCCTACCTGCACATCATCGCCATGTCAGTGCTGCCAGCCATGCTGTACTACCTGACTGTCATGTTTTTTGTGCGTATTGAGGCCAAGCGCCTGGGTCTGTTTGCCGACAAGATCGGTGACCACGACAGCGTATGGACGGTCCTGCGTACCGGCTGGCACTTCATCATTCCGCTTGGCGTCCTGGTGGGGCTGCTGATTGCAGGATATACACCGATCAGGGCTGCTGCCGTGGCCATCCTGGCCGTGATCGCGGCATCCTGGCTGTCACCAACCCCAATGAAATGGCAGGGCATTTTCGATGCGACCGTCGATGGTGTCCGTACCATGGTCTCCACCGCCCTGCTGCTGGTGGCCGTTGGGCTGATCATCAATGTGGTTACCACCACCGGTGTCGGCAATGCATTTTCTTTGATGATCGTGGAATGGGCAGATGGCAGCCTGCTGATCAGCCTGGTGCTGGTCGCCATAGCCTCACTGGTACTGGGCATGGGCCTGCCGGTGACCGCGTCGTATATCGTTCTGGCAACGCTGTCAGCCCCCATCCTGTTTGACCTGATTGCCCGTGATGCGATGATGGAAGCACTCAGTGCCCCCGACCTGCCCTCCAATGTGGTTGCGACACTGAACCTGTTCGGTGGTGACGCCATGGTCGCTCTGCGTGAAATGCCACTGGAGATGCGTCAGTTGCTGCGCGCGGAACTGCTTAGCCCAGAGCTGCTGACCGGTATGCTGCTCAGCGCCCACCTGATCATCTTCTGGCTGTCCCAGGACAGTAACGTCACACCGCCTGTCTGTCTGGCAGCGTTTGCCGCAGCGGGTATTGCCGGTACCAAACCCATGGCCACCGGCATTACCTCCTGGAAGGTCGCCAAGGGACTTTACCTGGTGCCGCTGCTGTTTGCTTACTCGCCGTTGATTTCCGGCACCTGGCCTGAACGTTTTTATACCTTCTTCTGGTCGTGTTTAGGGCTGTATGCTGCCGCCGGTTTACTTCAGTGGCGCCTGGACCGGCCTCTGAATGCGGTAACGGCTCTGATGCTGGCTGTGGCGGCTGTGCTGCTGTTGTGGGCTCCACTTACCGTTTATCATCATATTGTTGGAGCGGCACTTCTGGCAGCCGTGGTAATCTGGCAGCGAAATCAGGATAAACTCAGTTCTGTCGCGCAGCAGTGATCTTGCTGCAGACGTAGTGGCCATGCCAAGGCAAGAGGCGATGCATGTTTTCGGAAAAAGCATTGAACCTGGAAGAGCATGAGCTGCGTGAGACCGCGCGCGCCCTCCCACCGCCTCTAAAACACCAATACCAGTTGTTGGAACAGCGACACCTCAAGCGTCCGTCTACCTACCGGGCACTGAACTGGGTATTTCCCACTGGCATCCATCATTTCTACCTGCGCCGCTGGCTGAGGGGGCTTATCACACTGAGCCTGACGCTGGGGGGACTATATCTGGTCTATGCCTCGCAGACATCAGCCTTTGGCCTGATGGTGCTGATGGTAGTGGTCGTCATTGAAATACCGCAGTTACTTAATGCCAGACATCTCGTGCACAGCTGCAACAATCGCATCATGGCGCAATGTCTCGAGCAGGTGCAGCGTGCACACCAGGCTCCTCAACAGGAGCCTGCGCGATGAGCCGCATCGATCTCGCATCGCGCTATCCTGGTGTTTTCAGCAACTGGCGCCAGTTGCAGCAGCGAACCCGACGCCTACAGCCGCACATACCGATAACTACCACAGGTGTTCTGATTCTGATCGCATCACTGGCCGCGTTGCGCGGCTTTGGATACCAGCGCATGGACCTGGTGGTGTTTGCACTGACCGTATGCGCCCTCAGCATTGTGCTTGTCAGCGCGATGATGGTGACCGTTACTGGCCTGTTGCTGCGCAGGCGACTGGCAGCCACCATGAATACGCCATTGCCGTCGCTGCAGGCGGAGGCCGGTTATGCCAACGAAACCGCTTTGCAGCTATCCGGTCACAGCTGGTTGCCCATGATGTCGCTTGAATGGCAGGTCGTTGCTCCCAGTCGCATGACAACACGCGTCGAGCTCGAACCCGATACAGGACAACTGGAAGAGATCATCGTGCCAGGGCATCGCTGTCTGGGCACGCAGGTCACACGCCTGTTCACGATACGAGATGTCCTTGGTCTGTGCCGCTTTTCGTGGCGAATGACGCAGCCGATGTCGTTGATGGTGCTGCCCCGCACCGGCAATCTGCGCCATTTGCCATTGCTGCGCTCGATGGATTCTGAAGACGGCATACCGGACATGCGTGGCAAGCCTGAGGGTGACCGTATGGACATTCGACGTTACGCGCCTGGTGACTCTGTTCGCGACATCATGTGGCGCGTCTACGCACGCAACAGGCACCTGAATGTTCGCCTTCCGGAAAAAAGCATGTTTCAGGCCGACCGAACGCTGGCCTACCTGTTGTCTGGTGAAAGCGATGAAGCCGCTGCTGGCGTCGCGCGTTTTGCTGTGACCAATGGCGCACTGGGTGATACCTGGATTTTCGGAGCTGACGGAAGCCCCGAAGTGGCCAGGACCGCCAATGCAGCGCTGCCGCTCATATGCGGCTCATGGCAGGCCGCAGGGCGCAGCGACAAGTCAGGAAACAATGGATCACTCGACCACTTTCTACACAGCCAGGCGGGCAATCAGGCGGCCTGTATCGTCTTCGCGCCCGCATTGACCGGAGCCTGGGTGCAGGCCTTATCCACAACGATGCGAAAATTCACCGGCCCTTTCACAGTTGTACTGGCGACAGACGACCTCAGTCAACAGACCTCAGCTCCCTGGTGGCAGCGCCTGCTGTATGAGCCCGATTATCAGCAATATGGCAGTGGCCTCACTGAACTGCAGTCTCTGGCGGCGAAGTTGACGGGCACTGGTGCCCGGGTGCTGATAGTGGATCGTCAATCTGGTCAGACTTTTGACCAGGGTCTGAAAAGGGTTTAATGTCGAGGACTTATGATGTCTCACTCCGCTGCATCCCCGACAGGCAATAATTCAGCCAGGCGCGTATCCAACGCCCACCGGTTGCTGCGTGCTATTGTGCTGGCAGGCGCCTGCTGGGTATTAAGCACACCTCTGACGACAGTGGCCGGCTCTGCAGCGGCCTTTTTGGGTTGCCTGCTGGCCTGCCTGTGGATCGACAGCCGATCAGGCACAGCCGTACTCAAACTCAGGTCACTGGCGCTACTGGCCGGACTCGTGGTTCTCACGGCGCTGGTTACCAGCCTTGCCAACCTGCTGACCCGACAGTCATTTCTTGCGCAGTGGCTGGGTGCCATGCCCGCCTTTCAGCTGGGCCAGCTACTTTTCTGGCTGGTGCTTGCCGCAAGTGTCGGGCTGCTGCTGCGGCTATACGCACGACGCCATAGCTGGGGCAGTGTGCCAGAGTTGCTGTTTGTGACCTGTGCATTTGTCATCACACTTGCTGCGCATCAGCGAGGCATGATCGACCGCCCTTACTTTATCGGTGACTTTGCACTGATTCGAGGCATGGATCCATCCAACATTCTGATGGGCGTTGGTGTCGCGGCGGTGCTGACGCTGACAGTCCTGTTGATGCTGGAAGGCAACCAGCGCAGGCTGCCCTACCATTTCTCGGTACTCGCCCTGGTCTGCCTATCCCTGCTGCTGTATGTACAGACATTTGGTATGCCCACTCCACAGATGACGGATGACCTCGGGTTGACGGGTCAGGGCGCAGGCGGTGGCTCACAGTCAGAAAACCCGTTCCGGGATGGCGACAACGACGCCAATGACCGGGAAGCGCCCGTCGCCATCGTGCTGTTCCGCGATGATTATGAGCCGGAAAACGGCGCCTACTATTTCCGTGAGTCTGCCTACTCCGAGTTCAATGGCACGCTGCTGTGGACAGCAGAGCGGGACGACCTGGACGTGGACCTGGTTGAACAGTTTCCCGCCAGTGAAGTATCAGTGTCCGAACACATTCCCGCGCAGGACATGCGCCGCAGTGTCACAACAACTATCGGCCTGCTGACACCACACCGCAGCCCGTTTGGGCTGGAGGCACCCGTGCGCTTTGAACCAGCGCCCAACCCCAACAGTCTGCGCTTTACCCAGACCTATACCGTTGAATCACTGGTGCCACAGTTTGAGTTTCCGGACCTTATTGGCAGACGTGCCGGGTCGCCCGACTGGACAGTCGCCCAGTGGGAACAGTATCTGGCAATGCCGGACGACCCTCGCTACGGTGAGTTTGCTGAGCATCTGGTCAGCAATATGCGCGAGGGTTTTGAGGATGACCCCTATGCCAAGGCGCTCGCCGTCAAGGCCTGGCTGGATGACAACGGTATCTACAGCCTGGAAAACCAGCACGCCTACGCGACCGACCCGGCGGCATCCTTCCTGTTTGGCGATGTAACAGGTTACTGCGTCCACTTTGCCTACGCAGCCACCTACATGTATCGCAGCCTGGGTATTCCTGCTCGGGTGGGCATAGGCTACTCAGTCCCGGCAGACAACCGTGCCGGCGGCTCTGCATTGCTTATCCAGGCTATTCACGGTCACGCCTGGCCGGAGATTTACCTGGATGGCCTGGGCTGGGTAATCGTCGACCCAACCCCGTCGCGAACATTGGTAGATATGTCCTCAGAGCCGCAGGATTCGCTGCAGCAGATGCTGGCTGACATGCTGCGTGATGACGCCAGCTTCCAGGGATTCCTGGAGCAACAGTCCCAGACCAGCGAACTGCCATCATTCAGACAACTGCTGACAGCACTTCTAATTGTCGCCGCAACACTGATCATCCTGGCATGGCTGGTGCGTCTATGGCGTGCCCAATGTCCTGCCTGGTCCCCGGTCTCTGACCAATATCGAGTCCAGTACCGCGCTGCTTTGGACACACTGGCGAGTGTCGGCGTCAGACGGCATCGTGGTGAAAGCCGGGAAGCATTTGCGCGGCGCTATGCCGCCCAGTTCCCGACGCTGCATCAGCTGACACAATGGCATCTTCAGCAGGCACCAGGCTACGCCTGGTCACCGCAGGGTTCGCTGGCGTTGGCAGGGAAATCTGTTTCGGGACATGCCATGGCAAATGCTGACTGGAACGGGCTGCGTAAACAACTCGCTGCTGAAATATCGCAGTCAGTACCCCGCTGGCGTCGACTGCTGGGAACTATGCACCCGGCACCCTGGTACTACACACACTAAAGCCTGACCCCGTCGGGCAAACTACAAATACAGATAATGGCAATTTGCATATAGCGAGGATGGGCATGGACACACAGGGAACTGAACTGGAATCTTCTGCGTCGCTGTCAAACGCACAGACAGTACTCCAGCAATTGAAGCAGGCAGTCAAAGCTCAGGTTATTGGTCGCGACGAAGTAATAGACCTGACGCTAATTGCCTTGATGGCAGATGGTCACGTGCTGCTGGAAGATTTCCCCGGATCTGGCAAAACAACGCTGGCCAAGGCACTTGGTGAAGCCATCATTGATGATGGCAAAGGGCCGGCAGCACTTGCGGAACAACCACCAATAGTGCCCTTCAGACGAATCCAGTTTACTCCAGACCTGCTGCCTTCTGATGTCACAGGCAGCTCCGTGTTTGATGCTGACGCCAACACCTTCCACTTTCGTTATGGCCCGCTGTTTGCGCATGTTGTCCTGGCTGATGAAATCAATCGCACCTCGCCCAAAGTACAGTCGGCGATGCTTGAGGCCATGGGTGAAAAGCAGGTAACCGTTGACAACGTCACCTATAAACTCGATTCGCTGTTCTTTGTCATCGCCACCCAGAACCCGCTGGATCTGGTGGGCACTTACCCTCTGCCGACGCCACAGCTTGACCGTTTTCTGTTCAAGATCACCATGGCACATATCGATCGCGATGCCGAACTGCAGGTTCTGGACACCTGGCAGCAAAGGCGCGATCAAAGCCAGGAAGCTGTCAAAGTCAGCCGCAGTGATATTCTTGCCGCGCGGCGCACCATCGATGAACAGGTACATATTGCCCAGGCCATAAAAACTGCCCTGGTCGATATATCGCGCAGACTTCGGGACGACGAACGCGTGCTGCAGGGCAACTCTACGCGCAGCCTGGTGCTGATCCTGCCCGCTCTACAGGTACTGGCCACACTGCGCGGGCGCGCTTACGTCAGTGCCGAGGATCTTGAAACACTGCTGCCTCATGTACTGGCCCATCGTGTCGAACTGGCGCCCGGCATTGCCGATTTCAACAAAGTGCTCCGAGACTGTATGCGCGAGCCGATGGAACAACTGGCCCGCAGCACATTAAAGAAGGCAACCCTGACCACTGCATGAGACACTTGACCCCAACAGGCTTTGGCAAAGCAGGCAGACAGCTTTTTTGCGCTGTTGCGGCAAGCGCAGTATTTGTCATGCCATCCTTTGTTTCGGCACAGGACAGTGAACAGGGTCAGGATCTGAGCAACGTCCCAATCCGTAGCGCCTCGCGTCTGTGTTTTGGCATGACCGATATCACCGAGCCTCAGGCTCTGGCCGTATGTGATGCGCTGGCACTCGACCAGAATGTTCGCGCCCGGGAACTGGCACAGCAATGGGTAGCCGAGGCGCCCGACTCTCCAGGCGCACAGTACGCACTTGCCGAAGTTCTGTTCCGGGTTGAAGGCAACCTGCCCAGAGCGCTTTATCACCTTAATATTGCCGAATCGCTGACAAATTACACATCACTGGGACGTGCGCTGGAGTCTGGCAACCTGGTCTGGCACTACCTGACGCTCAGCCAGCTCTCCTATGCTCATCAGCTGATCGGCAATCAGGAGGAGTCGCTGGTTTATCTGGACAAGATCAGCCAGATTTACGGGCAGGACACCGAGTCGTTTCGTGGCTGGCCACTGATCAAGATGAAACGCTACGACGAGGCTCGTGAAAGTGCCGAGAAAGTTCTCAGCACCAGCAACAGCCCCGGCGAGCGAAGTCGCGCCTGGAATACCCTGTGCGCTGTGGAACTGGCAGACCTGCGACCCAATGAATCGCTGGCCGCCTGTCAGAACGCCATGAACGAAGACACCGGGATTGCCGCAGCGCTGGGCTTTGAAGACCTGGATACTGTGCATCTGCTCAACTCTGCGGAAGTCTCTCTAAATCTGCTGCAGTTTGCTGAGGCAGAGGACTTTCTTGATCGTGCCTCACGTCGTATGGACCCGGACAGCGTTGGCAATCCCTGGGTCTACAAGCTTTACCTGTACATGAACCAGTCCCGGTTTGACGAGGCGCGTCAGGCGCTGGATCGCATGCTGGTCTGGCGCGAAAACCAGACGCCGCTGGTTGGTGTGATGAATCGCGCTGATCATTTTATGGTCAGTGCCGCATTTCTGCTGCTGTCAGGCTATGCCGACGATGCTGCCCGGTTGACACAGGCGGCATTGAACCAGCCGGATCGCACCGGGTCTTACACAGCGGATGAGGCCCAGAAAGATTCCTATTCTGCTCTGGTTAACAGCATGGCTCACCAGATGCGCTATCAACAGATAAGGGAGCGCATGGCAACCCGCCCCTGGTTCAGTAACGGACGTCTGTGGATTGAAGCTCAGGCAGCCCGTTTCCAGGCCTGGCGCACAGGGCGGCTCGCCGCCTCGCTGTTCGCCGATGAGCAGACGCTTGTCAGTCGACTGCGGCCTTACGCCCCACTGGATGTGCATATCCCGGAGTGGATGGAACATGAGTTAATTGACCTTATCGGTGCCGGCGTCATGGCAGAGCTGCTGGATGCCGCAGCCGCTGAGGGTGCCTTTACATTGAATGAAGGTTACTACTTCGCCTACCAGAGTGAAATTCATGCCCGTCAGGGTCGACGTCAGAGTCTGCTGACATCCGCCGAGCAGGCGCTGCGCTTACTGCCAGGGCAGGAAGTCATGTTGCGCGCCCGCGTCAGTGCCCGCCTGGCCAATGCGCTATGGCGCGACGACCGCCATGAAGAGGCCATCGGTCACTTTACCTACGCGTTGCGTCATGATCCCAGTCTGTTCCGGCGCCTGGATATTGCCCTGCCCGTCACACTGACAACAGGAAACACGCTTTTCAGCTCAGACCTCAGTGACTATCTGCAGCGCTCACCCCGTTTCATGCTGCACAATCAGGGCTTAGCTGTGTCCATTCAGCAGGACGGTGACGCTGAGCCCACGCTCTGTCTGCGCGACCGCCAGGGTGATTCATTATCCTGTGTGCAGGCCGGAGACTGGCCTGAAGACAGACCAGCCCTTCAGGAAGACGATGAGGAGCTGGATGAGATTGCAGTGCTGATGCGCCAGTTCCAACACCAGACCTTCGCGCTGGGTTATAATATCAGCCGCTCTCAGCGTCTGGCCCTGCTTGGGACCAGCGTCATCATCAGTTCCCGGGATAACTCCAACCTGCAACAACAACGCGAAGCAGTGCTGGGGCCCTGACCTTACGGAAATAATCTTACATGTCTGACTCCCCGCGAGAATTCTCACGCGGCATGATCGTGCTTTTGGCGGCAGCATCAGCCCTTGGCCCTGTTGCCATGCAGATCATGCTGCCTGCCATTCCGATCGTGCGCGAGACATTTGAAGTATCAACGGGCACCGCGCAGCTCACCCTTAGCCTGTCGATGCTATCCATCGCCATAGCAACACTGATCTATGGACCATTGTCGGATCGCTACGGGCGCCGGCCAGTGATGCTGGCTGGCATATCAATCACCGTCATCGGCTCCATTCTCTGTATGGCTGCTGACAGCATTGGCTGGCTGATTTTTGGGCGCATTGTGCAGGCAGCCGGCGGCGCCGTAGGGCTGGTTCTGGCTCGCGCCATTGTGCGCGACACCTACCCCGCCGATCGCGCGGCAAGTGTCATTGCGACCCTAGTCATGGTGATGGTGGTCATGCCGATGCTGTCCCCCCTGGTGGGTGGTGAACTGATGATCCGGTTTGACTGGCACAGCATTTTTTACCTGGTTGCTGCCATCAGCCTAACGATGCTGTTTGCCATGCAGCGGGCCTTGCCGGAAACACTCAAAAAACAGACACCATTTACGGGTGTCGGCAGCATGCTGAAGGGTTTCGTGACTTTGCTGCGCTCGCGCATCTTCAGCGCCTACGCCATGAATGTCGCCTTCGTCTCTGTGATGTTCTTCAGTTTCATCGCCGCCGCACCAGAAGTCATGGTATCGGTGCTGAACCGACCACCCAACGAATACGGCTACTACTTCGTGCTGATCCCGTCTGCCTTTATGGCCGGAAACTACGTGGCCCGCTGGCTCTCAACCAGATTTGGTGTCAAACGCATGATCACCAGCGGATCGTGGCTCAGTATCACAGGCATTTCAGTCGCACTGATCCTGCATCTAAGCGGTCTGCTGCACCCGCTCGCACTATTCATGCCGATTGCGCTGACTACATTCGGGAATGGGATATCGCTACCCAATGCGCAGGCGGCGGCGATCAATGAGTTCCCGGATATGGCTGGCAGTGCGTCGGGGCTGACGGGTTTTCTGCAGATGGGTTTCTCGGCGGTGGCGGCGCAGCTGGTTGCGCTGATGTTCAACGGCACGGTCTATCCGATGCTGCTGCTGATGCTCACTGCGGCAACCCTGTCACTGGTCAGCTTCTACATCGCTCAACGGCACACCTCTCGCTGATCGCTTGCAGTCCGTAATTTGCGCACAATTTGAGAGCGGTCCGGGTAGCGGGTGGCAGATCATGCCCGGATCGCATCCTTGCACCGGACACCCGGCGGGGGGGAACTCGACTTCGCGACTGCGTCGCTCAGGACTCAGACAGTCCCGCCCGCTGATCGGGTGTCCGGCACAATGATAGACGCGCCAACCGCCATGGATGGCGGGAATGCAGGTTTTGCAGGAGCAAAAACCTGCCTGATTGGGCATGATTCTGCCACCCACTACCCTGCCCTTGTGCCAGTTTCGACACTGTCTATCATCAAAGGCTCAATCAGAATTCACGATTGGTAAGCGCGAGCCAAAAGGGATACACAATGTACTCTGTAGTTGGGATGGCAATTCGGCCACAGACCTCTTCGTTCGGGCTTCTGCGCCGTGTCCAGACAGAGTCGGCGCCTGTTGCAGCTTTGTTGCGATTGACGATGGCACAAGGGGAGGAAGGAGGGTGTCAGCAGCTCGCCCAATCAGGGCGCGCTTTATCCTTTTGCCTGGCGACCGATCAGCGGGTAGGACTGTTCGAGTCCCGAGCCCGCGTAGCGTGCGAGGTCGAGGCCCGCACCGCCGGGCGCCAGGTGAAAGGATGCGATCCGGGCGAGATGTGACACCCTTCTTCCGGACCGCTGCCTTTAAACAAACTGAGGCCAAAGTTGCCGCAAGATGCGGCACCTTGGTTCAATCGAGGCGTCGGGGACAGGGTGGCAAGGAGCGAGGAAAACCTGACGAGGACTGCCACCCTGGTTCCGGCGCCGGAAGCGATAAGGCACCAGATGCTCCGGAGTCGACGTGTCAGAGGCCGGCGTAGGCTTCGATGTAATTTACCGAGTGATTCTTGATGTGCTGCAGAGACATAAACATGTCACTGAACGTCTGCGCCGTAACAGCCGGATACTGACCTGCGCGCAGTCGATCCAGGTGTCGGTCACGCATCTGCTTGCCCAGTTTCTTGATCGGACGTGAGTCCTTGATCAGCGCTCGGACTGAGTCAACATCAGCGTCCTCGTGGCGGGCCTTGAGAATTGCCTTGAAGTAAGCCTCAACATCGTTGAAGAAAACCATGATGTCCTGCCAGGCCTCTTCGCCGATATCTTCATTGCGCTTGAACAATCGGCTGCGATAGATACTGAAGGCCTGCAGAGCATCAGCAATACTTTCGATTTCATCCGCCATCCGCATCAGACCATAGGAGCGTGCCGACTGCTCCTGGCTGAGATTACCGGTCATCACAATAGTGATGAACTTGATCATCTCTTCTTCGATGTTGTCGGTGATGTCTTCCAGGTGATTGATGCGTTCAAACAGCTTCTTGTCGTGACCATTGCCGAGCACGTACTCACGTGTCGTGGTGAACATCTCGCGCGTAATCTCGACCATGTTGTCCATTTCCAGGTCGGCCTGCTGCAATGCAACCTCGGGCGCCATGGTAGTGCGGTTGCCCAGATACTTGAGTTTGTGCTTTTCCTTCTCGGTTTTCTGCGGTACCAGCCAGATAACAGTTTTGGTCAGGAAACCGATGAAAGGCACCCAGATCAGCACGTTGATCACATTGAACATGGTATGAGCTACAGCAATGTGGAAACCGATGTAGGGACGCATGCCTTCTGCATCCAGCTCATCAGCCGCGCCACCAACAATCAGATCAACAAACTGCACGTACCAGGGGAACACGGCCACCAGTACTATCGCGCCAAGGATATTAAAGATGGCGTGGGCGCGCGCCGCCCGGATCGCTGACGTGTTGGCACCAATGGCGGCCAGTTGGGCCGTAATGGTGGTACCAATATTTTCGCCAATAATCAGAGCGACTGCCGTATTGAAATCGATAACTCCCGTCGTGGCCAGAGTAATGGTAATACCCAGCATGGCTGAGCTGCTCTGTACAATAACTGTCAGCAGGCACGCCAGGACCACGCAGGCCAGCAGACTGAACAGTGAATCCGCATCGAACAGGTAGAGATAGGAGATGAAAGCTTCGTCTGTGCGCAGCGGCACGAATGCGCCACTCATGAACTCCAGGCCAGTAAACACCAGGCCGAGTGCAACAGACGTCTTGCCCAGCGTCGCCAGCCACTGTCGCTGTGCCGCAAACATGGGATACATGCCCAGCGCTATCAGAAACAGGCCGTACTTGCCTACTTTGATTGAGATGATCCAGCCCGTGACGGTCGTACCAATGTTGGCGCCGAGGATGACACCAATGGCCTGCTTAAGCTCCATCAGGCCGGCGTTAACCAGACTGACAGTCATCACCGTCGAGATCGAGCTGGACTGAACGAAGACAGTGATGCCCAGGCCGGCAAGCACCGCCATCACCCGATTACGGGTTAGCGACGCCAGGATGCGCTTGATGGCTTCCTGCCCGCTCGATTGCAGTGACTCCGACAGGTACTTCAACCCGAGGAAGAAGATTGCCAGTCCACCCAGCGCGGTATATGTAATATCGAAGTAGTTCATTTGGGGCGCAGTCTAGTAAAAGCCGCCGGATATTACAATTTGTTTTGTGACAATTTTTTTACAATAGCGCTAAAAACAACAGATTAGCGGACCGGACCCTCCACCGTTGTCATCAGTGCCGTTGCCACAACAACAGCAACAGCCAGCACAATCTCCATCATAATAGTCAAACGCAGTCCCTTGACGGCTCCATGCCTGCTCTGTGGCTCAACCAGACGAGCAACCCAGAAGAACTTATTAGTGGCTCCCAGCGCCATCAGGAGTGCCACCAGCGTCAGCTTAAGCAACAGGAAACGTCCATGAGTTGTAGTCAACAAGGCGCTGAAACTCCCCAGCAGTTGCCAGGCCATCCAGACTCCACTGACGACCATCAGGCCTAGAAACAGCCAGCCAAACTGACCAAACTGGCGCAGCAACAATATCAACCTGCCAGGATAACGATCACCTTGAAATGCCTGCTGACACACCCACAAAAGCGGCAACAATGCGCCGATCCAGACAGACACTGCCAGCAGGTGCAGCACCGCTGCAACACGCGTTGCCATGTCCAGTATGTTGACATGGCCAAGCACGGCGACTGACACCGCCAGAGCGATGCAGCCAAGGAGACCAGTGATGAAAGCCGCTGCTATCCAGCCATGAAATCGTGAATGGGTGTCAGCAAGCCAGATGGTGGCCGCCGCTATCAGAACCAGAGCAAACCCTGTCAGGCGCCAGCGCAGCCCCTCACCAAGCGTAGTCTCCGCCAGGATGGCGCCCAGCTGCATGTCGAACATGCCGGCAACGCCCTGCTGATTGACCTGCCCGATCTGAACAAGAAAAAACAGACACACCGCCAGCAGGCCCATAACAGTAGCAGGCAGCAGGTAGCGGACGGTGATCGCCTTAAGCGGATAAAGGAGGGAAATGAACAGGCCACCACCGGTGGCCAGCATGGCCAGATAGACCAGTGACTTAGTCACCAGGCTGGCCAGCAGCCACACAGACATATTTGATTAAATCAGTGGTGATGGTGTCCTTCGCCATGCGAATGCTCTTGCATCTGTGCTTCGCCGGCACCCGGGTTCACGGTGAATCCAAAGCTGTTGCTGACGGTATGACCGTCTGAGCCGATAATCGTCCAGTTTACGGTGTGCTCCCCGATCATCAACTCAGGCAGATCAAAGCTGAATTCGGTCGAGGCTGTAGTAACCGCCTCAAAACCAATATCCATCTCGTGAGCGGCGCCATGTACCAACGTCAGACGCAGCAGTCGAACCGGCTCGTTGAATGTCAGAGTCAGTGCTTCCGGGCTGCTAACCTCACTGTCCGCACCTGGCATGGAAGCCGTAAGGGTGCTGTGCGCCAAAGCCTGGCCAACCAGTCCCGACAGCATCAGTACAACAGCTACCGCACGAATCATCATCAGTTTCATGATACATCCTCATCAATCATTAGGTCTGGCCTCTGATCTTACGGGCCGGTTGCTGAATTCTACCTTAACGTCATCTGGATTACAGCGCTGGCGCTGTGGCATTTTGTCGCAGTCGATTACTGAATCAAACGTCCCAGTCGGATACAATACTGCGATCTGCACACAGGGAATATAACAAGCGAGCACGATTATGACAGACAAACTACTGGACGGGTACAAGCGCTTCAAGGCCGGTTACTACGCTGAAAATAAAGACAAAATCAGGGAGGCAGCGCAAACGCAGACGCCCTCTTACGTTCTGATCACCTGCTGTGATGCCCGACTGGAGCCGTCACGTATTTTTGACACCGAACCAGGTGATCTGTTTGTGATCCGCAACGTCGCCAATCTGGTTCCGCCCTATGAAGAACAGGGCTCCTACCACGGAACCAGTGCGGCACTGCAGTTCGCCATCACTGTGCTGGAAGTACCGGAAATCATTGTCCTCGGCCACTCCCGTTGCGGCGGTATTCGCACGCTGGTCCAGCAGGGCGACAAGCTGGATCAATCATCTTTCATCGGGCGCTGGATGTCGATCATCGGACCGGTTTCGAAACTGGCTGATCGTCAGAAACTGGAAGACCCCGCAACCTACGCACGATGTGAGCAGGCGGCGGTGGGGTATTCACTGTGCAACCTGATGACATTTCCGTGGATCGCCAGCCGCGTCAAGGACGGCAAGCTGCGTCTGACTGGCTGGCACTATGACATTTACTCCGGTGCACTGAAAAAAGTGCATGACCAGGACACTATCAGCACCATCATTGAGGCTTCCGAGGATATTCAGCCAGCGCTGCTGTAGCCCTGCCTGGAAGATGCGTCACCACGTGGCAGACGCCTGGCCAAACGCTCTTTGGCCGAGTGCACTGCCACGTAAACAACCGGAATCAAGACCAGCGTAATCAAGGTCGAAGCCAGCAGGCCGCCGACCACAACCCGCGCCAGTGAGGCCTGCATTTCTGCTCCCGCCCCGACACCAAGCGCCAGCGGCATCAGCCCCAGCACCGTTGTCGCGGTTGTCATCAGGATGGGACGCAGACGCAGATGGCCAGCCTTGACGACAGCGGGCACCAGATCCATCTTCTCTTCACGGCGCATGATATTAATGTAGTCCACCAGCAGAATGGCATTGTTCACAACAATACCAATGAGCATAACCATGCCCATGAAACTTTGCATGTTCAGGGTCGTGCCGGTGAGAATCAGGGTGGGTACCACGCCGACGATCGCAAGCGGCACAGAGGCCATCACAATCAGAGGGTCGATAAACCTCTCGAACTGGGCCGCCATTACCATGTAGATGAGGATCAGCGCCATGGCGATGGCCATGATGAAGTCTGCCTGAGCCTTCATCTGCTCCTCGTATTCGCCACCGTATACAATCGAGAAACCCTCGGGAAGCGCCATCTGGGCCAGGTCAGCACGAATCAGCGCGACGGCGTCTCCCAGTGCAACACCATTTTCCAGGTTGGCATTAATGTAGGTAACGCGCTGGCCATCGATGCGCCTGACATCCGTTGGGCCCCGACCATAGCTGGTAGTCACCAGCGATGACACTGGCACGACTGTGCCATCCGCCGCCCGGACCGAGATATTATCGATGTCCTGCACGTTCAGACGGTCTTCAGGCCGCAAGCGGACATTGATATCTATCTCATCGCCCCGATCGCGGAACACGCCGGCTCGAGAGCCACCTATGCTGGCCTGGATGGCACGACTGATATCAGCAGCGCCAATACCGAGAGACGCCATTCGCTCCCTGTCAAAAATCACACTTTGCTCGGGCCGACCTTCAAGCCGGCTGAGATTGACGTCAGCAATACCCGGCAGTACTTCAACACGACGTTGAATCCCCTGTGCTATCTGCTCTGCCTGGTCCAGATCATACCCGCGCAATTGTATCTGTATGGCGTCATCGCCACCCGAACCAAAAATTCTACGCATGATCCACATGCCAGACTGGGCGCGCACCCACACGCGCATGCCCGGGATGGCCGATTCGATTCGCGCACGGATATAGTCGGCCAGTTCTCCTGAGTCCATCGTTCGCTGACCCAGGTCAACGAGCGTCAATTCCAGCTCGGCATTACTGTTGCGCACGTCTCGCGTGTAGTTAACGACATTTTCCCAGGGCACGATATTGCGGATGATGGTGTCCATTTCCATCATATAGGAGTGCAATATCGCGATATTGGTGCCCTCGTCCATGCGCATACCGATACTGATGGTATCTGCCTCCGTCTGCGGGGTCAGTTCATAGGATATGAAGCGCAGGCTGAAAACTGAACCGACCACAAGTACCGCTGCCAGACCCACAACAATCAGTTTGTGACGCAGCGCCCAGGAAATGACACTTTCGTAACGGTTCTCCAATGACTGCAGGACGCGCTCATTGCTGCTGAGCTGGGTTCGTTCACTGTCGGGTTTGATGGTCAGAAAGCGGCTGGCCAGCATCGGGACCAGCGTCAGCGCGACCAGCAACGAACAGACCAGAGCAAAGACAACCACCAGCGCCATTTCCTGGAACATGGTGCCGGTCAGTGTCTGCATGAATACCACGGGCAGGAAGATCACAGATGTCGTGACAGTAGAGGCAATCACTGCACCGGTAACCTGGCGCGTACCGCGCTGTGCCGCGCGTTTGAGCCGGGCGCCGCCTTGTCGATGTCGAACAATATTCTCAATGACAACAATCGCGTTATCGACGATGAGACCGACACCCAGCGCCAGTCCCCCGAAACTCATCTGATTCAGTGTCAATCCGCCAAAGTACAGCAGCGCGAATGTGGCGATGATGGCGATAGGAATGGAGACAGAAATGATGCCGGTAATTGAACCGTTGCGGAAAAACGCCATCAGTACAATAACCGCCAGAATGCCACCCCAGACTGCGGAGTTGCGAACACTGTCGATTGACTCCTGGATAAATTCACTCTGATCGGTCACCACAATCATGCTCAGATCATTGCGTTCCAGATTGACGCGTTCTACCTCCCGGCGAATATCCTCAGCAATAGCTACCGTGTTGGCACCGCTTTGTTTGCGTATGCCCATACGTATCATCGGAATGTCGTCGATCTCGATGTAGCGGCCAATGTCGGCACGTGCGTACTGAACATCGGCTACGTCCTCGACACGCACCGGGACGCCTTCCACATTACGGATTACCACATCACGGATCTGCTCGACGTCGGTGAACTCGCCAATGGATCGGACGTACAGATCGGACAAACCGCGCTGCACGTTACCGCCCGGGGCATTGTTGCCTTCGGCGGCAATCGCAGAGGAAATGTCGTTCATGGTCAGACCACTGGCAAGCAGCCTGTCACGCCGTACTTCCACCCTGATCTCACGATCGATACCACCCCAGACATCTACGGCACCTACGCCACCAATCTGCTCAAAGCGGCGACTGAGATCACGCTCCATGATGGTGGTCAGGTCCATCAGATCCATGTCTGATTGCACACCCAGAATCATGATGGGCGAATCGTCAGGGTTGAAGCGATTGATGCGGGGTGGATCGGCGTCTTCAGGCAGACTGCGCCGCGCCCGGTCCAGTGCTTCGCGGACGTCATTGGTGATCACATTGATGTCGGTCCCCTGCGCGAAGCGCAGAGTCACAGAGCCCTGGCCCTCACGGGACGTTGAGGTCATCTGTTCGATGTCTGGCACAACCGCCAGCGCATTTTCCAGTGGTTCGGTGACCAGCAACTCGATGTCTTCGGGCCCGACATTCGGATAACCAACCTGAACTGATAATTCTGGCAGTTCGATGGGTGGTAACAGGTCAACGGGAAGGTATCGAAATCCCAGGGTACCCAGGGTGATAATGATCAGGAATACCATCGTGGTGGCGATGGGACGTTTGATGGAATTAGCCGTAAGTGCCATGGATGTTTACCCTTGCTCAGCTTTCGGCAGCGTTGTTACGATCGTCCCGAGCCGCATCGATGATGTCGAAAATATCCCGGCTCTGCATGCGCTGTAACGACATCATATGGTTCCATTCCATGACCCGGGCGCGCGCCTCGGGCACATTACCCGTCAGCATGTTCTGACCAACCGTTACAACCCAGTCACCTTCCTGCACGCCACGTACGCCGGACGCCATGCGACCACTGGCGATCACGGTGACAGGCACGAATCGCACCGCAGCCGGAGGAGAAACCGCAGGGGCGCCGTCGACTTCAACCACAGGCCGAAACTCTTCACCAGGCGGCGACATGACATAGACGCCCTCCTCGCCGGTTCGCGGATTTCTATACAGCGCACTGTTCGGGATCAGCACAGCTTCGGCAGATTCGCCGTAGAGTACATCCACGTTAAGGAACATGCCCGGTCTCATCAGACCATCCGGGTTGGCCATGTCGATATAGGCCTGAGTGCGCAGCGTGCTGGTATCAAGGAAAGGAGAGATTCTGGAGATTTCTGATTCAAGGACGACATCAGGCCAGTTTTCGGAATAAAGATTGACTGTCATCCCTTCACGAATGAAATTAAGCTGCCGCTCAGTGATCAGAACCTCAATTCGGACCTCATCCATATCACCGATCAGAAACAGGCGTGAACCGGTATTCACGATCTGGCCTCGCTCGGCATTACGCTGGCCTACAGTGCCGCTGATCGGCGCTCTGACCGTGGTATTCAGAAGCTGCAGCCGGCGCTCTTCAAGAATGGATTGTGCCTGGCTTTCCTGGGCTTCTCTCAGGTCGACGTTGGCCCTGGCCACTTCTACTTCAACCTGGATGCTCTCCAACGCTGAAGCAGTCTCCAGCTGCCGTGTGGTTAATTCCTGCACGCGACGCATCTGGCTTTCCAGCACCTGCAGATTGGCTTCTGCCTGACGGGTTTGCGCCCGCGCGATATCCAGGCCTGCCTGCGCCTGCTGATAACGTTCGACATACTCGTCGTCACGCAGCTGCACCAGTGGGTCGCCTTCGTTCACGAAGTCGCCATTGTCGATGTAGATTTCGGTGATCGGGCCCGCAACTTCGGGATAGATCTCGGTCTGACTGCGGGCACTGACCCTGCCCGTCAACCGCTCTTCCAGCGGCAGTGCACCGCGACGCGCTACAACAACTTCAACCGCCGGGATGACCTGCGCGCCACCCGGACCGAATCCGCCTGGACGTCCTGGCCGGTTATCTGCCGCCTGTTCCTGCTCTGAGCCACAGGCTACAAGCAGACTCAAACCGGATACCAGCAGGCATGTTCGGGTCAGTCTGTGGATCGTGCTTAGATGCGTCATGATAGTCCTGAATACGCGACGATGATCGGTTATGGATCAATCTTAAAGAATTAACAGGAGTATCCCATGCCGTCTGTCGCGATAAAGGGAGAATTCGTGGAAAAAGTGTTACAACTCTTGACACTCAAGGACATTAAGTCCGTTTTTTGTCCTATTTTCCGCCTAGATCGATTACATATCTCTTTTTGAACTAAAACGCGCAAAATACCCATCTTTCAGGTGAGCAGATCACTCACTGCGCCTATCGCCCACTTGGATTTGGCAGGTAGGTAGTTTACCTTTAACACGCATTCGAAAGACGTTTGATGACAGACATCAAGCGATTCCTGAGGACAAACATCAGTATGGGTAATAGTTGGGACAACGCAATCACGGGTCAGCCGGGCACCGGAGCCGTCAATTCGCACAGCTTTGGTGGCGCCGTCAGTTTCTTCCGTACGCCATTTGGCCGGGATCTGACCGGCATTGATGTGGCCGTCATGGGCGTGCCCTTTGATGTGGCAACCACGAATCGTTCCGGCGCCAGGCTTGGCCCGCGAGCCATCCGCAACGCCTCTCTGTCGCTGGCATGGGAACGCCCCTGGCCATGGAAAACCGATCCCCTGGCAGCACTGCGCGTTGTCGATTATGGTGATTGCGAAAATCGTCAGGGCGGCGGTCTGGCCAGCATCAAGCATATGCAGTCGTGCATCAGTGAGATCCTGGATCAGGGGACGGCCACGCTGCTGCTCGGTGGTGATCATTTCATCTCCTATCCAAGTCTTGTTGCGCACCACAAGAAACACGGTCCGATCGCGCTGATCCACTTCGACGCACACACCGATACCTGGCCCTCATCTGGCGAGGGTGTCAATCATGGCACTATGTTTTACAAGGCTGCCAAAGAAGGCATCGTGCTGCCGGAACATTCCATTCAGATTGGCATCCGGACTACCAACGACGACACGCTGGGCTACGACATCGTTTACGCGCCTCAGGTTCAGGACATGACAGCCGCTGCAATCGCGCAGCGCATCAAGGACCGCGTGGGCAATCACCCAGCGTACATTACCTTCGATATCGACTGCCTTGACCCGGCTTTTGCTCCCGGCACCGGCACCCCCGTCCCCGGTGGACTGTCGTCGCTGCAGGCACTTAGCATCATTCGTCAGCTGCAGGGCATCAACCTGGTGGGGATGGATGTTGTTGAAGTTGCCCCAGCCTACGATCATGCGGAGATGACTGCGCTGGCAGGTGCGCAGATCGCCATCGAACTGCTGGCACTTTACGCTGACTGCAAAGCCGCAGATAACAAATAACGACAAGGACTCAATTCATGACAGAAACCTCTTCATCGCCGTGGACTCTGGACGATGCCCGCGAGCTGTACTCAGTCGATGTCTGGGGCGACGGCTTTTTCAGTATCAATGATCAGGGCAATGTCAGTGTGCGCCCAATCGAGGATAACCCTGAGCTGCGCATTGATATCAATGATGTGGTGGCCGAGGCACTGGAGAGCGGCTCGACGTTGCCTCTGCTGGTGCGTTTTCAGGACATCATCAGCTCCCGCGTCAGGCGCCTGAACCGCAAATTTCGCGAAGCAATCGAGGCAGCCGGGTACGACGGCAGCTATCGCAGCATCTTTCCGATCAAGGTAAACCAGCTGCAGGAGGTTGTCGCCGAGGTCATGGAGGCCGGGCGCGAGTTCAATAATGGTATCGAATGCGGCTCCAAGGCCGAATTGATGGCCGCGCTGCCGCTGATCGGCTCGGAAACGCTGCTGCTGTGCAACGGCGTGAAGGACCATGTGATGCTGACCCTGATGCTTAACGCTCAACAGCTCGGGCAGCAGGTGGTTCCCATCATTGAGAAGTATTCTGAATTTGAACAGTTGATGATTCTGGCCGACCAGCGACAGATGTCGCCAAGGCTGGGTGTGCGGGTCAAACTGAACACCCGGGGTGCGGGACGCTGGTATGAGTCCGGTGGCGCACGATCGAAATTCGGCCTGACGGTGCCTGAGCTGCTGCGCCTGGTCAAAACGCTTGAAAAGCGCAACCAGGGCCAGTGTCTGGAACTTCTGCATTTTCACCTCGGCAGCCAGATATCAGATATCCAGGTACTGCGCAGCGCCGTCAAGGAAATTACCCAGATCTATGCTGATCTGGTACTGCGCGGCGTCAAAGTCCAGTTCCTGGATGTTGGTGGTGGCCTGGGCGTCAACTACGGTGGCGACTATGATAATCCAGAGTCTTCGATCAACTATGGGCTCAGGGAATATGCCAATGTCATTGTCTACGCCGTCAAAGAGATCTGTGACGAGCGTGGGGTCCCGGTTCCGACCCTGCTTTCAGAGAGCGGCCGGGCGCTGACAGCACATCATTCAATGCTGATCATTCCGGTGCTGGGCGTCCACCGCCCGGACAGTCCGCCAATGAACGATGAGCCGCCTGCAGATTCCCCGGCCGTTGTCACCCGCATGGAGACTGCGTTTCAGGAGGCCAGCGAGACAGATGTCACCGGCATTCTGCTGGAGTGCTATCACGATGCTCGCGAGATTCGCGAGGAGGCCGATCAGTTGATGCGCCTTGGCTACCTGACACTGGACCAGCTGGCACACACTGACAGCCTTTACTGGAGCACCTGCCGCGAGGTGTTGCACAAGCTGGCAGAAGCTGAGCTTGCCACACCGCCGACTGAGCAACTTGAACTGGAAGAACAGCTGACCGACCTGTACCTGTGTGACTTTTCAGTCTTTCATTCCATTATCGACCACTGGGCGATACAGCAGGTGTTTCCGGTGATGCCGCTGCACCGACTCAACGAGCGGCCGGAGCGGCGCGCCCAGGTTGTCGACCTGACCTGCGACTCGGACGGTAAAATCGACCAGTACGTCTGTGGCAACACCAACACCAGCTGGCTGCCTTTGCACACGCACAGGCATGGCGAAGCATACCACCTTGGCATCTTCCTGGTCGGCGCCTACCAGGAAATTCTGGGAGATGCCCACAACCTGCTGGGTCGGGTCGATGAAGTGCATGTTTACGCCCGCGATGACGAATCAGGCAATTTCTGGATAGAGGAAACACTGAAGGGTATCAGTATCAAGGACATGCTCAGCCAGGTGCAGTATTTCCCAAATGACCTTGACCGTCGCATGACCGAGCTTATCCGCAAACAGATCAACGCTGGCATCATCAAAGCAGCCGAAGGCTCACGCATCCTTAATAATTACACGCGGCGCCTTGACGAAAGCACCTACTGTACAACAGAGGTCGTTCGTTAAGTGAGCATCGACATCAATACTGCGTTCAGCCCCGAGCTCGTCCATCAGCAATACGTTTTGGACAGACGTGTCCGTGTCGCGAATTTCCTGAAAGCGGATGATGCAAGCCAGCTGTTGCAGACACTGGCTCGGGAAACACCGTTCAGCAGCGCCTTCAATATTGATGGCGACAACGGTGTATTGAGCGATACCGAGATGCGTCAGCTTTCCAATGACCAGATACAAAGTCTGCAGCAGAAAATCCACGAAAATGCCAGCCGGGGTTCAGGTTTTCTGTACGGCCGCCACGATATTACTGGCCGGAGCGCAGTGGACACCCCTGCTGCGCTCACGCAATTTGCAGAACTCATCAATGCCGAGCCTTTTCTGGAACAGATCAGACAGATCAGTGGTCATGCTGACATACTGGCAGCCTCAGCTCAGGCAACACGTTATCTGCCAGGCAATTTCCTGACGCGACACAATGACTTTCACCCCAGCGAAGGCAGACGGGTCGCCTATGTCATGAATTTTTCACCTCAGTGGCACCCCGACTGGGGTGGCATGCTGCAGTTTTTTCAGGATGACGGCACGCCTCGTGACGCCTGGGCGCCGCAGTTTAACTCGCTGGTCCTGTTCGATGTTGCCCATGTGCACTCAGTCACATTTGTCGCGCCCTTCGCCAAAACACCTCGTTTCGCTGTGACTGGCTGGTTCCGCACCAAACCTCTGGAGAATCAGACCGGGTACTAATATTTACCTCAATGGCACTATTCTAGGACGCAATTATTCGTTATAACCGGAGTCTGGACCAGTCAGGCAGTCAACGGTTCCAAAATAACAATAATGCTCTTGATAATAAGGTGCCCGGAATGATCCACAGATTTGTCAAACCACTCGCCTGCGTGACTCTTACCACATTATGCTGGTACCTGCCTGCCGTTACGGCCGCAGAGTCGAAGCCACTACTTGATCAGCTCAGCCCGGTGAGTGACGCCATGCTCGCAGATCCGCCAGCCGGAGACTGGCTGATGTGGCGCCGCACCTGGGATGCATACGGATTCAGCCCACTCGATCAGATCAACACCAGCAATGTTGGCCAGTTGCAGGAAGCCTATCGGGTGCCACTGCCAGCCAGTTCAAATACGCCGACGCCCATCGTTCACGATGGAGTGATGTTCCTGGCCAACGGCGATGATCGTCTGTACGCGCTCGATGCAGCTACCGGCGATACACTCTGGCAATATCAGCACCCTACTCGTGAGGGCGCAGTCCCCAGCTCCAAGTTCGGCGTAGCACTTCACGGCAACAAGGTCATCATGCCGACCAACGACATGCAGCTGGTCGCGCTGGATATGCGCAGTGGCGAGATAATCTGGCAACACAGCATCGCTGACTCTCTGGTAGGCCGACGTGGCCATACGCTAAGAGCGACGCCGATCATAGCCAATGGCAAAATTATCCAGGGCGTCAATGCCACCATGGTTCCGGAGGGTGGGTTCATCGTTGCTCTTGACCTGGAAACCGGCGAAGAGTCATGGCGTTTCTATACCATACCGCGACCCGGTGAACACGGCGACAACACCTGGAACGGACTGGAGCTGAGCGCCCGCAGCGGCGGCTCGGTATGGATGCCGCCAACCTATGATCCGGAACTGGATCTGGTCTACTTCGGTACCGCACCAACATATGACACAGCGCCGCTTCTGCATCCAAAAAACGACGGCGAAGTGACAGCAGATGCGCTTTATACGAACTCTACGCTGGCCATCAATGTAAGCTCTGGGGAGTTGGCCTGGCATTACCAGCACAACGCTAATGATCAGTGGGATCTCGACTGGGTTTATGAACGTCAGGTAGTTAACGTGCCAGTCAATGGTCAGATGCGCAAGGCCGTGATTACCGCCGGCAAAATGGCTCTGTACGATGCGCTGGACGCAGCGACCGGAGAATATCTGTATTCCGTAGATCTGGGTCTCCAGAATCTGATCACGGCAATCGACCCGGAAACGGGTGCCAAAACCATGGCTATCAATGCCAGACCCAATGCAGAAACAACACAACTGGTATGCCCGTTCGCTGCCGGCGGACGCAACTGGCAGGTCAGCTCGATCAACCCGGACACCGACATTCTGTTTTTGCCAATCACACAAATGTGTATGAACGGCGGCCCGGTTGGCGGCCAGAGTATTCTTTCGACGGGTGCCGCGCTGAACCCGACGCCAGTTCCTGGCCAGGAGGGTCAGTTTGGCCGCCTGCAGGCCATGAATGTGAAAACACGTGAACTGCTGTGGGACTTCAGGGAGCTGGCACCACCCACCACTGCTATAGTGGCGACCGCCGGCGGCGTTATATTTAGCGGCACACTTGATCACCGATTCAAGGCTCTGAGTCAGCAGGACGGTTCCTTGCTGTGGGAGGCCAATACTGGCGACATACCTGCTTCATTCCCGGTCACTTACATGGCTGATGGACGCCAGCATATTGCAGTGGTTATTGGCCAGCCTACCATTCACGCGGGCACATTCATGGGCGCCGTGATGGCAATGACTGGTGGACCTGAGGGCCCAATGGGACAATTGCAGAGTCAGGGGGCTGCGCTTGTGGTCTACGCGCTCCCTGCAGAATGACCGGACTGCTTGCCTCGCTGTGGGCGTGTACGCGCCCACTGCAGAGCCGCGCTTCCTGACATTGGGCGGGTAATGTAAAAGCCCTGGGCTGCATCGCAACCGATGTCGCCCAGCATGCCCAGTGTCCAGGCATCTTCTACGCCTTCCGCAGTCACGGTCAGACCCAGTGTGTGAGCGAGACCAACTATAGCCTCAACAATCTTGCGTGACTCCTGCGACTGCGGTGCAGTCATTACAAAAGACTTATCCACCTTCATTTCAGAGAACGGCAGTCGCGCCAATTGCGTCAGAGAGGAGTAACCCACTCCAAAGTCGTCAATCGACAGGCTGAAGCCCTTTATCCGCAACTGTGTCAGATATTCCAGGACCAGCTCCGGATTCTCAAGACTGCTGGTCTCCGTCACTTCGAGGATAATCTGGCGCGGATCAATGCTGTAATGGTGACATTGGCTGACCAACCATAACGGTGTGTCAGCTTCTGCCAGCAGTCGGGCAGACATATTCAGAGCAAGTTTGACATCCGGGCTGGCAAAATTTTCACTCAGCCAGCACATGGCCTGGCTGAATACAACTCGGCTCAATGGGCCAATCAAACCAGACCGTTCGGCAAGCGGTATGAAGGCGTCCGGATAAATCATTCCCTGACTGGGATGCTGCCAACGGGCCAGACATTCAAAACCGACCAGTTCGCCACTGCCGCAGGCAATTTTGGGCTGAAAATGCGGGGTAATTTCATTCTGATTGATGGCGCGACTTAATTCGGTGTATGCCGTTGAGCGCTGTTGCTGTTCAGACTGTAACGCCCCCGGACTTGTTTCCGCGCGCGACTGCAGCAGCATTTTTTTGAGTTCATTGGCAGAAAACGGCTTTGGCAATATGCCGGACAGTCGCAAGCCTTTTTCCCGGGCTATTCGCGCGGCCGCATCCAGAACACGACCTTCGAGACCGCTGCTGATAATGAGGTTACATTCGCAGGACAGCCCGGCAAGCTGCTTGAGTGTTTCAATACCGTCGACTTCAGGTATCTGCAAGTCAATTACAAGATGCGTTGGCTGAAAATCGTCCAGCCTCGCGAAAAATGATCGGGCATCAGTCGCAGATAAGGTTTCAAAACCGGCCGTTCTGGCTATTGCACATATAGTGAAGTTGACGCTTTCATCATCGTCCAGAACAAACAGCCGCAATCCGTTAGCTGCGGACATCATCTCAAATCTGGCTCCTAGAATGTAGAACTGACACTCAAGATCAAGCGGCGATACCTGCTGCTGCATGAGTCTTCGATTCTGCTCAACTCACCATCAATTGTTGACGGCTCGTATCGGTAGCGGGAGCGACATCTGGACTGCCCCAGGGTATTGTCCGATTCCAGTCGAACAGTGACGTCATCAAAAAACACTCTGGACACAAACATATCCAGAGAGGGTTGATTATCATTGCGCGTAATCGTGGTGACGTCAATATCGTACTCACCCCCATGGAAAGGGTAACGGTAGTCAAAGCCATAACTTAATGCCCAGGCTGTCACATCGTGCCTAAAGCCCAGTTCCGCTTCGCCCCGCCGGTTGATACGTTCTTTGGAGCCAAGGAAGGGGTTGGTGATCTGGGAATCGAAGATGTTGAGCTCTGCCGACACGATTGCGTCGGGTACGCCCAGGAAGCCCAGGCGAAGGCTGGCATCGTTGAAAATTCCCCACCGCGTCGCGGGCCCTACGTTACCCTCAGCTGACAGTGGCTCATTGGGGTCGACTGTTGCGTTGATGTTGCCAATGTAGTTTTCAATATCACGATAGAAGATGCGCGAATTGACCACCCCGCTGTCATTTGGCAGCCGGTATTCCAGCCCCAGTTCGTATCGCAGCTCCTCCTGCGGCGTCAGTTCGGGGTTCCCGGCATCCGTGTTCTGTTCACGGTCATCGTCGTTGACGGTGGCTGCAAATGAAGAAAAGCTGAGCTGTGAGACCTCTTTGGCCGCCGTTGCACGTAACTGCAATGACTCGGTGAAATTGAAACGATAGTCAATGGAGGGCCGCAAATAGTTGAACCGGCGACTGTTGTCGACAACACCGGACTGGGAAATCTCGGATGACTCGTACACCAGACTGGTTTCCAGGGTACTTCTTGGGCTCAGAACCCAGTTGTGAAACGCAAAACCCTCGTAACGGACTTCCTCGACGGTCGTGCCCGCATTTGACAGAGATGGCTGAGGGTTCAGGCCTCCGAAGCGCTCGGATGGCGGCAGAGATTCACTGCCCGAATGTCGCGAACCGACCAGCAGACTTGAATCCAGACGGGTAACGGCTCTTTCAAGTCCGACACGCAGATTCTGATCAGACGTTAACGGAAAGCTGTAGTTGCCTTGCACAATGCGCTCTCGTGTGCGCTGATCAGCGTCGATAAACAGTGTCTTGTTGTTGACGTCAGCCACCTGTGCAGTGTCAGGATCGGCACGATACCGCTCGCGCTGCTCATCCCGCGTCTGGTCTGTGGCGACGAACAGCAATTGCGCGCGGTGCCCGTTGGCGAAGCTGATATCGTAGTCACCGCCAACTTCCCAGTTGCTGTGATCATTGTCAGTCTGCTCATATTCCAGATAATCTCTGAAATCGCGGCTGACCCGGCGCGGATACCCTGAATCGCCATAGAGCACATTCAGTTGCGCTCGCTGGTTGGCCCATTGATACCCTATATTACCTGCAATCTCGAGTATGTCCTGATCGCGGACATTGCTTTCAAAAAGGGATCCAATAGGCTGTCCGGCCGGGTCATATTGAAGCTCTGTGCTCTCGCGGTTTTCGTAATTGGGGCGCGCTTCAATGTTGATCAGCCCCTGCAAATTGCCGATTTGCCTGCTGTGCGATACTGAAGCACCTGCCTCTGCTGTCTGATCATGATTCCAGCGCCCAACAAGCTCAACGGTCGTGCTAGATCGGCTGTTGGCATCTGCCAGAACCACGTTGACGACCTGACCGGATCCGCGAACATCCAGCTCGGCAGACGTACCCCTGATGATTTCGATACGTTCCACCTCCTGGGCAGCAATCCGGTCAAGCTGGTCGCGGGGTGAATTCTCCTTACCTGCCATACGCTGACCGTTAATCAGCACGTCGCCCCCAGTACCCAGTCCGCGGCCTCCGCCTCCACCTCTCCCAACCGACACACCAGGTATCCGGTCCAGCATGTCACTGACGGAAACCGGGTTATAGGGCGAAAAGAAGGACGCTGGGTAAATGACAGTATCGTCAGTAACAGCTTCTGGTGCGAGGGACTCAGTGGTTAGTTCAGCGCTATTTTCCTGCGCTTGTGCAGAACTCATACCCCACAACAGGCTGGCGCTGGCAAGCATGAGTATTGGACCGGTTTTTACATTGAGCATTGGTTCTCCCACTTCGCCGAAGAGATTCCCATCCTACCTAATAGCTGACCGGCCTGTTTGTTACATTTTGTCAGGACTTTCAAGCAGTTAACGAAAATCAGGCGGAAATACCGAGTAAAGAATGTCCGATCATCAACACTAAGGCGTAACGTGCAGCCTTGCCAGTAGCTACCAGCAATAGAAACAGATCGAAGCGTATCCGTAGTATACCGGCGACAAAGGTAAGTGGATCACCGATTATGGGAAGCCAGGCGAACAACAGACTCCAGCTGCCAAATCGCGCGAACTGGCCGCTGGCGCGCTCCAGCGTTTTTTCATCGACCGGAAACCAGCGACGATGCTGAAACCTGAGAATCTCCCGCCCCAGCCACCAGTTGACACAGGAACCCAGGGTGTTACCGGCCGTTGCAGCCAGCCACAATGCCCACAGCAGGTACCCCTGCTGACGCAAGGTGAGCAACAGTGCTTCCGATGAGGCTGGCAACAAAGTAGCCGCTACAAACGCGACCACAAACAGGCTCAGATAGGCAAACACGTCAGTCTGGACTCACGAATCGTCGTCCGACATGGCCATCAGTGAGGCATTGCCGCCAGCTGCCGTGGTGTTGGTACTGATTGACTGTTCCGTGGCGAACCGGCTGAGGTAATGCGGCCCACCGGCCTTGGGGCCAGTGCCCGACAGACCCGAGCCGCCGAAGGGCTGGACTCCAACAATGGCACCGATCATATTGCGATTGACGTACACATTGCCGGCCCTGATGCGCGATGCAATCTGTCGCGCACGGCTGTCTATGCGGCTGTGAATACCGAAGGTCAGACCATAACCGGTCGCATTTATCTGATCGATGCGCTTGTCCAGGTCGGCAGAGTGATACCGCAACAGGTGAACGATTGGCCCAAAAACCTCCTCCTGTATCTGATCAATACTGGTAATTTCATACAGTTGCGGTGGGAAATAAAGCGCTGACGGAAGCTCGTCTGGCAAGTTACAGCGTTTACGGCAGCGGGCATTGCTATCCAGGTAGTCAGTATGCTGTGCCAGGCGATCATAAGCTTCCGTATCAATTACAGGGCCCACATCAGTTGCCAGCCTGGCGGGATCGCCGATACACAACTCGTCCATGGCCCCTGCCAGCAAACGGATCAGCTCATCGGCGATGTCTTCCTGCACCAGCAATATGCGCAATGCCGAGCAACGCTGACCAGCGCTTTGAAAGCCCGATTGAAGCACATCGACAACCACCTGCTCCAGCAGCGCCGACGAGTCCACGATCATAGCGTTGAGACCACCCGTTTCCGCTATCAATGTCGCGATGGGTGCATCACGTGCGGCAAGTGACTGATTGATGGAGCGCGCCGCCGCCGTGGAACCAGTAAAGGCAACACCGGCTACCCGGCTGTCCCTGACCAGTCTCCGACCCGTCTTCTCCCCACCCAGCACCAGCTGGAATACATCTTTGGGAATCCCGGCCTGATGAATCAGCTCTGCCGCCGCGATGGCCACTGCAGGCGTCTGTTCGGCTGGCTTGGCAACGACGCTGTTGCCAGCCACCAGTGCGGCAGTGACCTGCCCCAGGAAAATCGCCAATGGAAAATTCCAGGGACTGATACAGACAAACACACCCTTGCCTCGCAGCCGCCACTGATTAAGCTCGCCAGTCGGCCCTGGCAGCGTACGCACGGTAAACTCACGGCGCGCCTGCAGCGCATAGTATCGGCAAAAATCAACTGCCTCGCGGACCTCAGCGACGCCATCCGTGATTGTTTTTCCGCCCTCAGTTGTGCACAGCGCCATCAATCTAGGTGTTTCTACTTCCAGCAGCTGAGCAAGATTTTCCAGACACCGTGCGCGTTGTTCTACTTCCGTGGCATCCCAGTCCTCGAAACTGGAATGGGCGGTCGCCAGCGCCCTCTCGATATCAGCTTCGCTGCTGGGCGACTGCTGGGCGGAGCGGATCCTTTGCAGCTCTCGCTTCCAGTCACCCTGCAGTGCGGCCAATGTTTCGGTGTCGTGCAGGTCGACGCCTGCGGAATTGACGCGATCAGGATAAAGATCAACGGGTAGAGGGATTCTCGGGTGCGATATTTGTTCCAGGCCCGCAATCTGCAAATGCGGGTGCTGGATCAGTGACTCCAGAGGTGCCTGGTCATCCAGAATACGATTCACGAAAGAGGTATTAGCCCCATTCTCCAGCAGTCGTCTGACCAGATACGGCAACAGGTCTTCATGACTGCCAACCGGCGCGTAAACGCGACATACCAGATCGCGCGAAGTCGCCAGCAACTGGTCATATAACGGGCCACCCATGCCGTGCAGACGCTGAAATTCAAAGTCGCGATAGTCACCCGCCAGCGTAAGAATTGCTGCGACGGTGTAGGCATTGTGCGTGGCGAACTGCGGGTACAGCAGCTCATGGTAGTTCAGTAGCTTCTGTGCGCAGGCCAGATAGGAAACGTCGGTGCAAACCTTGCGTGTGAACACCGGATAGCCCGCCAGCCCCCGCTCCTGTGCGCGTTTGATTTCACTGTCCCAGTAAGCCCCCTTGACCAGCCGCACCATCAGTCTGCGTTGTGAGCTCCGCGCCAGTTCAGCAAGCCAGTCCAGCAGGTCAAAACAGCGCTTCTGATACGCCTGGACGGCCAGACCCAGGCCGTCCCATCCGCTCAGTGCCGGATCATGAGCCAGCGCAGCAAACACAGCGAGCGTCAGATCCAGTCGATCGGCTTCTTCGGCATCGACCGTCAGTCCGATGTCGTAGCGTCTGGCAATCAGTGCCAGCTCTCGCGCCCTAGGGATCAGCTCAGCCATCACACGATCGGCCTGTGACAACTCGAATCGTGGATGCAGGGCCGACAGCTTTATGGAGATACCTGGCGCCTCTATGGGGCCTGTGCACTCAGCCAAAGTTTTCCCAATGGCGTGGATGGATGCTGCGTAAGCTTTGAAATAGCGTTGGCTATCTGGTTGCGTTCTGGCAGCTTCACCCAGCATATCGAAAGAGTAACGGTAGTAGGTATCGCGGCGTTTTAGCGCCTCATCAATCGTGCGGCCCATGACAAAATGTCTTGCCATGATGCGCATTGCCTGGCGAACTGCCTGCCGGACCATGGGTTCGCCGCAGCGCTGCGCAAATTGCCTGAATACCTGTTGGCCCTGCTCGCTATCCAACGGGGCCATGATTCGTCCGGACAGCATCAGGCCCCAGGTCGAGGCATTAACAAATAAAGAGTCACTTCTACCCAGGTGACTACCCCAGTTGCCGCTGGCCAGTTTGTCCTCGATCAGACGATCGGCCGTGTCAGCGTCGGGAATACGCAGCAGCGCCTCCGCCAGACACATCAGCACCACGCCTTCATCGCTGGACAGCTGGTATTCCTGCATCAACGCATCAACACCCGAGCCATTGCGCCGATTGGCACGAACCGTGGTAACCAGATCGCGAGCTCGTTGCTGCACCTCATCCAGCGTCGCCTGCGACCACTGCAACTGGCTGCAAAGTCGCTTTACATGGCTGGCCTCGTCAACACGATACGCCTCCAGCAATGGTTGGTAGGCTTCGGTCTCAGTTATATCCAGCCTGGTGTAGTGCATGTCGGCCTCACTGTCGGTAACCGGGATCCTTGGCGTCCAAGGTACGCAGCAGGCCTGGCCAGAGCAGTTTGGCCACTTTGGGCAGGGTTTCGGACTGCTTGCGGGTCGTCTCTATTGCCTCGGCAGATGGGAAGTGCAGCTCGCCGCCGGCCTGCGCGCGAATCTGTTTCTCACAGGCGTTTTCAAGAAAGTACATCAAGGTGAAGGCCTCGGGCACACCTTTGCCCAACGTCAGGGTGCCATGATTGCGCAGTATCATTATGTCCTTGTCACCCAGATCGCGGACGATGCGTTCACGCTCGTCAAGATTCAGGGCCACGCCTTCATAGTCATGGTAGGTCACCCGTGGGTGCACCAGCATGGCTGTCTGTGTGATGGGCAGCAGGCCTTCCTTCTGGGCCGAGACGGCAGTCCCCGCGTGGTTGTGCAGGTGCATGACGCTGCCCGCTTCAGGTCGGGCCATATGCACGGCGCTGTGAATCGTAAAGCCGGCGGGATTGACGCCGTAGCCATTATCCGCCACCACGGCACCCTCGTGATCAACTTTAACCAGGGATGAGGCAGTGATCTCATGGAACATCATCCCGTAGGGGTTAATCAGAAAGTGATGGTGATTGCCTGGCACCCGCGCCGAAAGATGCGTGAATATCAGATCATCCCATCCAAAGTGGGCGACCAGACGGTAAGCTGCTGCCAGATCCACGCGCACCTGCCATTCCTCAGCGGGGATATGGGACGGGCGTTTATCAAACAGGGTTTGTGGATTTGCGCTCATGACATTGCTCCAGAATTGCCTATAATCATGTCAGGAATTGTGAACCGAGCAGGCGCTGGTTTCCAGCCTTTTTGACTACCGCGCAGCCCGGGACTGGATCAACCATTGCGGGAGCAGCACTGATGAGCAAAACAGCAATGACAGGACTTAATCGATTCTGCTGCGGTTTATTAATGATCATCATCGGCTCTGCCTGCTCAAGCAGGCCCACGCCCGAGCAGCAGCTGGCGGTGCTGGAGGCAGAGCTTCTCAACAGTCCCACGCTAACGGTCGCATTTGAAGTCATCGCCACCGGCGCCTTCCCGGCTGAATTGCGTGGCACCTTAGCCTTCATGGGCGACAATCAGACCTCACTGCGCGCTGACGGCAGCTTCGGTGGCGAACCAGTCTCGCTGCATCTTCGCAGCACGGATACCGGCCTGGTCGGTGGCAATGGTGACAATCAGTTTGTTGTTGAGCCGCCTGCTGCACTTCGAGAAGCGCTGATCATCGGTCTGACGCGCATGGGGATCCTGCACAACCTGGCAAGGCTCACCGCCGTGCAGCCGCCGGATCACGCTGACGGCGGAGTTCAGAATTGGGTTCAGGCAGACAGTCTGACTGGCGGAGGCGACAGCCTTCGTTTCAACATCATCGTTGCAGGTCAGCCCAGTGGAGAAGCAACCCTGCTGTTCAGCGACCCGCAAACCCTGCAGGGCCGTGAGCAGGTAGTGAATTTTCCGGGTGGCTCCATGCAGGTCACCGAGTCCTACACAATCACCTCTTCCGGCACGGGGATATCCAGCGTCTCCTTGATTTCCTCCATGACGATGTAACTCTTCGATTCCCGCACACCAGGCAGTTTCAGCAGGATATCGCCCAGCAACTGGCGATAGGAGGCCATCTCGGATATGCGGGCCTTGACCAGATAGTCGAAATCACCCGATACCAGATGGCATTCCATCACATGCGGCAGCTTGGTCGCTGCCTTGCGAAAATCATCAAAAATACTGGCGGATTTGGACGTCAGGCTGATTTCCACAAACACCAGCAGACTGGCATGCAGCTTGTGTGGATTGAGTCGCGCGCCGTAGGACAGGATAAACTTTTCCCGTTCCAGACGTTTCACACGCTCCATACAGGGTGAGGTCGACAGACCCACCCGCTCGCCGAGCTCGACGAAGGAGATCCGCGCCTCTTTTTGCAGTATGCGTAAGATCTGGCGATCGATTTTGTCCAGTTCACGACTCGAAGCTCTGCGCGTTTTCATTAATTACCTCTGATTTTTTCGCAAATTGCAGGAATATTTCACGCCTTAAGCAGTTAATACAAAAAATACACGCAGTGCTGAACACTTACAATATGTCCCTGAAACTGACACCCAAGCTTATCGAGGTGGTCAGCATGAAACAGGCGACAGGAAATACTATGCACAGCATTGTGATGGGAAGCGGCGTTATCGGTATGACCAGCGCCTGGTATCTGGCAAAAGCCGGACATCAGGTGACTGTGATTGATCGCCAGTATGGACCGGCGAAGGAAACCAGTTTTGCCAATGCCGGTATGGTCTCTCCCGGCTACTCAGCGCCATGGGCAGCGCCTGGCGTGCCCCTGAAAGCGATTAAATGGCTGATGTCACGGCACGCACCTTTGGCTATCCGTCCCACCGCGGACCTGGAACAGTATCGCTGGATGTGGCAAATGCTGAGGAATTGCACATCTGCGCGTTATCAGATCAACAAGGAGCGCATGATGCGGTTGGCTGACCACAGCCGCCACTGCCTGATTGCGCTGCGGAATGAAACCGGCATCGACTACGAGCAGCGCCGCCGTGGCACACTGCAGCTGTTCCGCACCAGTGCCCAGATGGAAGCTGCGACACGCGATATCGCCGTGCTCAAGGAACTGGGTGTGCCCTACGAATTGCTGGATGCTGAAGCCTGTGTGAGGGCAGAGCCTGGCCTGGCACAGAGCCGCGACAAACTGGTCGGTGGTTTGCGCCTGCCACTGGATGAAACCGGCGACTGTCACATGTTTACGGTTGAACTGGAGAAACGCTGCCGGGCGCTGGGTGTGGAATTCCGCTATGGCACAGACATCACAAAGCTGAACAGCGACGATACACGCATCAAATCGGTGACGGTCTGTGAGCGAAACAACGGTGCCGAGCCGCAAGAGCTGGTTGCTGATAACTATGTACTCGCGCTGGGCAGCTACTCTCCAGAGCTGCTCGCCCCGCTTGGCATCAGACTGCCTGTTTATCCAGTCAAGGGTTACTCTCTGACCATTCCGGTGACAGACGATGCTCGCGCTCCGCTCTCAACCTTGATGGACGAAACCTACAAAGTTGCCATCACCAGATTTGACCAGCGTATTCGCGTCGGTGGCATGGCAGAGCTCGCCGGGCACGACCTGAACTTGCGCAAGCGCCCGCTGCAGACACTGCAAATGGTGATCAGGGATCTGTTCCCGGAAGGTGGCGATGTCAGCAAGGCTGAATACTGGACCGGGCTGCGCCCCATGACGCCGGACGGCACACCAGTTGTCGGCGCAACCCAGCTGCGCAACCTGTACCTCAATACCGGTCACGGCACGCTGGGCTGGACCATGTCATGCGGCTCGGCGCAAGTGTTGAGTGACATCATCAGCGGTCATCGACCTGCAATCCGCAGCGATGGCCTGGATATAAGCCGTTACCAGCGCCCGGTCGATCGGAGCCGTAGTGGCAGGCCGGCCACCGCGCAAGGCTGAGCCTGCTGGCAAACATCAGGCAAGGCCTGCTGAGGCTGATCACGGACTGACCACCCTCAGCTGGCCGACCTCAGCATGGTCCGCCACTCCGACTGGCTAACCGGCATCACAGAAAGCCGGTTACCTTTTTTGACCAGCGGCAACTCAAGCAGCTCCGGATTGGCCTTTATCTCATCCAGTGGAATTAAGCGCTCAAACCTGCAAACAAACACGAGATCGACTGCGTCCCAGCGCGGCTTGTCAGCACTGCTTTTTGAGTCGTGGTAGCTTGATCGCGGATCAAACTGCGCCGGATCAGGGTAAGCCGCTTTAACAACACGTGCTATGCCTGCGACACCGATATGCTTGCAGCTGGAGTGATATATGAACACCTCATCACCTTCGGACATCTGCCGCAGATAATTTCGCGCCTGATAATTGCGCACGCCCTCCCAGACGATCGGTTTGTCGGCTTGTGAGGCAAAGTCATCAATACTGCACTCATCAGGCTCGGTTTTCACCAACCAGTAGCTTGTCATCCAATTACCTCGTCAATTACCCCAACACTGTTCTCAACATCTGCAAGGCCAGCACAATCACCAGAGCTGCGAATAGCTTCTTGAGCGTCGCAACCGGCAGGCTGTGTGCCAGTCTGACGCCGACAGGCGCACTGAGCTGACTGGCCAGCGCCAGGACCAGCACCGCTGGCCAGTAGATAAATCCCCAGCTTAATGCCGGCAGATCTGCGATAGACCAGCCATTGATCAGATAACCCAGGGTACCGGCCAGCGCAATCGGCAAACCGACCGCTGCCGAGGTGCCAATCGCCGTCTGTATACGGGTATTACACCAGGTCAGAAACGGTACCGTCATGGTGCCACCACCTATCGCCACCAGCGCAGAGATGCCCCCAATGATACTGCCAACACCGGCCAACGATGCCGCGCCAGGCAGTTGACGGGAAGGTGGCGGCTTGCGATTCAGAGTCATCTGCACCGCCACGAAGCACATGAAGCAGAAGAAGAATATCGCCAGAGGGCGCGGAGAGAGATAGGCTGCCAAAAATGTTGCTGCAAAGGTACCGACAATAATGCCTGGGGCCAGTCCGCGAACAGCAGGCCAGAGCACGGCCCCACGGCTATGATGGGCGCGCAGACTGGCAATCGATGTCGGGATAATAGTGGCCATGGAGGTGCCGAGCGCAAGGTGCACAACATAATCAGACACGAAACCCTGTTTCGCGAACAGTACGGTCAGCACCGGCACCATGACTGCACCACCACCAATCCCGAAAAGTCCCGCAAGCAGCCCGGTCACTGCGCCCAGCCCCAGATAGGCCAACAACCAGCTCAGCATTACTGCACCCACTCAAATTTATTGTTTCGCGATTGTAACCGCAGGCCGTCATCTGTAACACCCGACATTTGCGCATAGAGACCGCTTGCAATAAAACTCACAATATGCAACCTTATGGTTGCATATAAACTATTGACACCGGGAGCACCCCATGAACAAACAGGACACTCTGGTCAAAGTTGTTGACCTGAAGGCAAGCCAGTCCCGTGTCTGGCAGGCACTGACAGACTATCGGCAGTTCGGCGAATGGTTTCGCGTTGATCTGAATGAACCCTTTGCACCTGGCAGTCGCTCCACGGGCCTGACCACCTACCCAGGTTACGAGGGATACGAATGGTTGGCGACCATAGAAACCATGGAACCAGAGTCACTGTTCTCCTTTCACTGGCACCACGATAATGTTGATGCACACCTGCCCCTGGCGCAGCGACCCACCACACGCGTCGAGTTTCGACTGGAACCGATAGATGGCGGGACACGTCTGACGATTACAGAATCCGGGTTCGCGGCATTACCGGATGACAGCCGGGACTTAATCATTCGCAACAACACGCAGGGCTGGGACATACAGGCGGAGCACATCAAAGCTTATGTCAGTTGACCCGACTGCACCGCTTTTGCCAAGAGATGCCGTGCCACTGTTTGCTGCCCTCGGAGACTCGACCAGGCTGAGCCTGCTTAGCCGATTGCAGGATGGTCAGCCCCATGCAATTGTAGAATTGACTCAGGGCAGCGGCCTGACACGACAGGCAGTCACGAAACACCTGCGAGTACTCGAGCGCGCCAGACTGGTCATCAGTCAGCGCGAAGGTCGCGAGACGCGTTACGTGTTTGATGCGACCGGACTGAATGAAGCCAGATCCTATCTGGAGATGGCCTCACTGCAGTGGGATCGGGCAATAGATCGGCTGCGACTGTTTGTGGAAGACTGATAGTCCCGATAGTCTACATATTCCGACGATACTGCCCGCCAACCTCAAAGAACGCCTGAGTGATCTGTCCAAGCGAACAGACCTGCACAGCATTCATCAGTTCAGCAAACACATTCTCGTTATTACGGGCAGCATCTTTGAGACGAGCTAGCGCGGTATCGGAGTCTTTCGCGTGTCGAAGATGGAATGCACGCAGCCGTTTGATCTGGCTTATTTTTTCCTCTTCAGTGGAGCGTGCCAGCTCCATATTGAACTCACTGTTGTCGTCCTCACCATCCGGGTTGAGGAAGGTGTTCACGCCCACGATGGGCAGCGAGCCATCGTGCTTGCGATGTTCGTAGAGCATCGACTCGTCCTGAATCTTGCCGCGCTGGTACCCGGTCTCCATGGCACCCAGCACACCGCCACGTTCAGCGATGCGCTCGAACTCCTGCAGCACGGCCTCTTCCACCAAATCAGTCAGCTCATCAATAATGAACGCGCCCTGATTGGGATTCTCGTTCTTCGCCAGTCCCCACTCTTTGTTAATGATCAATTGAATCGCCATGGCGCGACGCACAGACTCGCCGGTGGGCGTCGTGACGGCCTCATCGTAGGCGTTGGTGTGCAGGCTGTTGCAGTTGTCATAGATGGCGATCAGTGCCTGCAGGGTGGTGCGGATATCGTTGAATGACATCTCCTGTGCGTGCAATGAGCGGCCCGAGGTCTGGATGTGATATTTAAGTTTCTGACTACGATCATTGGCGCCGTATTTTTCGCGCATTGCTACGGCCCAGATGCGGCGCGCCACACGACCCAGCACGGTATATTCCGGGTCCATGCCATTAGAGAAAAAGAAGGACAGATTCGGCGCAAAGTCGTCGATCTTCATGCCCCGAGCCAGCCAGGCCTCCACGAAGGTAAAGCCATTGGACAGCGTAAATGCCAGTTGCGAGATGGGGTTGGCGCCGGCTTCGGCAATGTGATAGCCGGAGATGGACACCGAATAGAAATTACGCACCCTGTTTTCGATGAAGTATTCCTGGATGTCGCCCATCACTTTGAGGCTGAACTCGGTGGAAAAAATACAAGTATTCTGACCCTGATCTTCTTTCAGGATGTCAGCCTGCACTGTGCCACGCACGGACTGCAGCGCACGTGTGCGAATCTGTGAAGACTCTTCTGTCGACGGCGCACGGCCCTGCTCGCGTTCAAAGGCCGTCAGTTGCTGGTCAATGGCTGCATTCAGAAACATGGCCAGGATGGTCGGCGCCGGCCCATTGATGGTCATCGATACCGAGGTGTTGGGGTGGCAAAGATCGAATCCGTCATACAGCGCTTTCATATCATCAAGCGTCGCAATCGAGACACCCGAGTTACCCACCTTGCCATAGATGTCCGGACGCTCGTCCGGATCAAAGCCGTACAGCGTGACCGAGTCAAATGCTGTGGACAGGCGCTTGGCGTCGGAGTATTCCGACAGCGCCTTGAACCGACGATTGGTGCGAAATGCATCGCCCCCGCCAGCGAACATCCGTGTGGGATCTTCGCCCTCTCGCTTAAATGCGAATACACCTGCCGTGTAAGGAAAGCGACCCGGTACGTTCTCCAGCATCAGCCAGCGCAGCAGATCACCATGATCAGTGAAACGCGGCAGTACAATTTTAGGGATACGTGTACCAGACAGACTGGTCGTTACCAGCGAAGTGCGTACTTCCTTATCTCGGACGTGCACAACCAGCTCATCGGCGGCATAGTCCTGCATTAGTTGTGGCCACTTAGCCAGAAGGTCATGACTCTCGCCGTCCAGCTGTTGAGCACGCTGATCAGCCAGCGCCTTTAATGGCGCCACAGCAGCGTCAATGTCAGCCTGGCCCAGCATCGCCGCAGATGCTTCAAGCTGTTGAATCTCCCGTGCCAGCATAGACTGCTGCTCAACATGGCGACGGTAACTGCGAATAGTGTCAGCAATTTCCGCCAGATAGCGCTGTCGCTGGGCGGGCACAACGGCACTCTGAAGAGTAGAGGTACGCCGCTTGACGGCCGGCAGCTGGCTGTCAAACTCCTTCAAACCTTTCTTGCGCAGCACAGCCAGCAAGGCCTGATAAAGCGCAGTAACACCGTCATCGTTAAAATGGGAGGCGATGGTACCGTACACCGGCATCTGATCAGTGTCACGATCAAAGGCCATGCGGTTGCGTTGCACCTGTTTGCTGACATCGCGTAGCGCGTCGTCTGCACCCTTGCGGTCGAACTTGTTGATCGCGACTACATCGGCGTAGTCCAGCATGTCGATTTTTTCCAGCTGACTGGCCGCGCCAAACTCAGGCGTCATCACATACAGCGAGGCATCGACAAATGGCACGATGCCAGCGTCACCCTGACCAATGCCAGGTGTTTCGACAATCACCAGATCAAACCCGGAAACGCGCACAGCGTTGATGATGTCGCGCATGCAGGCTGGCACTTCTGTCTCTGCGCCGCGCGTGGCGATCGAGCGCATATACACTGAAGGATGGTAGATGGCGTTCATACGGACCCGGTCACCCAGCAAGGCGCCACCCGTGCGACGCCGGGTGGGGTCGATGGCAAGCACGGCCACCCGCAGATCATCACCACTGTCCTGTCGAATTCGCAGAATGACTTCGTCGGTCAGTGAGGATTTTCCTGCACCGCCCGTGCCGGTTATCCCCAGCACTGGCGCGCGATTGACCGGATTGGTATGCTCGCGCAAATACTCGCGCTGTTCAGTACTGACATTGCCGTTCTCCAGGTGACTGATAAAGCGCGCCAGCTGCAGCCGGTCGCCTGTCAGCATGGCATCCAGATCCACAACTGGCGCAGCCTGTTGATCGTTGGCCAGGCGTTGCAGCATGTCATCGATCATGCCCTGCAAACCCATCTTCTGACCGTCCTCAGGCGAGTAAATCCGTGTCACGCCGTAATCGTGCAACTGCTTGATCTCGGATGGAATGATGACGCCACCGCCACCTCCGAAAACCTTAATGTGTCCGGCTCCGCGTTCGCGCAGCATGTCGATCATGTAGCTGAAGTACTCAACATGTCCGCCCTGATATGAGCTGATTGCAATGCCCTGCACATCTTCCTGCAATGCCGCCTCCACGACCTCCTGCACAGAGCGGTTATGCGCCAGGTGAATGACCTCTGCACCTGCCGCCTGCAGCATGCGGCGCATGATATTGATGGCAGCGTCATGACCATCAAACAGACTGGCCGCAGTGACGAAGCGGGGAAAGCTGGAACGCGAAGGCTGAGGCATTTGGCAGTGCTCTAATTGATGTGTGGCTGGTGGTGATTTATTATATTGACGTTAACGTCAACGTCAATCAAGACACTTGTCATTGAATTCAACAAAAAAGAATTACTTCCATGCCCGACATTTCCCAGGTACTCAGCGATACTTTTCTGCGCACCAACGCGCTCGATCCACGCGAAAGTGGCAGTAAAACCTACAGCATTTCGCAGCTGGCCAAAGAGTTTGACATCACTACACGTGCCATCCGCTTTTATGAAAGCGAAGGATTACTTAGCCCCGAGCGCGAAGGTCGCAACAGGCTATACAGCCAACGTGACCATACGCGTCTGAAACTGATTCTGCGCGGCAAGCGTCTTGGTTTCTCGCTGGATGAAATTGGCGAGCTGTTCGAGCTTTATGATTCGTCCTCGACCGGCGAACTGGCCCAGCTCAGCCGCGTGCTCGAAAAAATTGAAGAGCGCAAGCAGATACTCAAACAGCAACTTGAAGACATCCAGCTCAGCCTGCACGAGCTCAAGGAATTTGAGCGGCAATGCCGTCAGCGGCTTCGCCAGATGCGCAGCAATCACTAATCACATTCAGCAAATTCAGGACACAGGACAATCGCACATGACTGACCAATCTGTGGTGATACTCGGTGGCGCCCGCACTGCCATTGGCGGCTTTCAGGGCGTCTTCAGCAATACGGCTGCGCCAGCCCTTGGGACAGCCGCCGCACGCGCGGCACTGGAACGCGCCGGACTGGATCCGGCCCAGCACCCTGAGGCGATCGACGACGTGTTGATGGGTTGTGTGCTCCCCGCCGGGCTTGCCCAGGCACCAGCGAGACAGGTTGCGCTGGGAGCAGGCCTGGCTGTTACAACGCCCTGCACAACCGTCAACAAAATGTGTGGTTCCGGCATGAAAACCGTCATGATGGGCATGGATCAGATCCTCGCTGGCCATGCCGACGTCGTGCTTGCGGGCGGTATAGAAAATATGACGCAGGCGCCTTACCTGATACCCAAGGCGCGGGGCGGCCTGCGACTTGGTCACGGCGAATTGAAAGACCATATGTTTCTGGACGGACTGGAGGATGCCTACACGGGCAGACTGATGGGCAGCTTTGCCCAGGAAACGGCGGACAAATTTGGTCTCACGCGCCAACAGATGGATGACTACGCGATCTCCTCGCTGACACGTGCCAAGGCAGCGATAGACAAGGGCTGGTTTGACGCCGAAACAGTTCCAGTGACGGTGAAGGCCGGTAAACAGGAAGTCACTGTCCGTCACGATGAACAGCCAGGAAAAGCCAATATCGACAAGATCCCTCAGCTGCGCCCGGCGTTCTCTGCGGAAGGAACCATTACCGCGGCCAACTCTTCCTCAATCTCCGACGGTGCGGCCGCACTGGTGCTGGCCCGCGAGGCGGTGGCGAAAGCGTCGGGACTCAAACCTATTGCCCGTCTGCGTGCGCAGGCCAGTCATGCGCGTCATCCCGGCGAATTCACAATTGCCCCGATTGGTGCCATCGAAAAAGTGCTGCACCAGACAGGCTGGTCTGTCGACGATGTGGATCTGTTCGAAATTAATGAGGCGTTTGCGATGGTACCCATGCTGGCCATGCAGGAACTGGGGCTGAACCACGACAAGGTTAATATTCATGGTGGTGCCTGTGCACTGGGCCACCCGGTAGGAGCCTCGGGAGCGCGAATTATCGTTACTTTGATTTACGCGCTACACAGACTTGGCAAACAGCGGGGCATCGCCAGCCTTTGTATCGGTGGCGGCGAAGCGGTTGCCGTAGCACTGGAGTTGACCGACTGAGTCTGGCCGCTCGGTCGAGCGGCCAGAGGATTCCCAGTCAGGCTGAATTACAGACCAGAAGCCGCCAGCTCGATGCGGCTGGCCGCGCCATAAAGCACAGCTGGCTGAGTCGGCAACTGTTGCGGCGGTTGCACACCAGACCAGGTGGGCATGATGCTGTCCATTTGCTCACGCATGCGGCCAGTGACTCCTGCATCGGCGCCCATCGCCTCTATTCGGTCCAGCACGTCATACGCCACTCGCATGAAACCGAAAGAATCCTGGTACTCATGGGCATTCTCCAGGCTCAGGTCATCACCTGCCGCGATGTCGTACTCAGCAGCGGCAGTGCTCACGAGATCAACAATAACCTCACCCAGCAATCCAGCGTCAGGGTCTTCGACCACATCTTCAGCTGCAGCGATTCCCTGCAGCAGGTTGGCATAAGCAGCTTCCACATCAGACAGCGGCTGGCGACGTTCCACGGCAACTGCCAGAGCCTCCAGCTCGCTGGCGAAGCCGGGTGCACCGCGCGCGTTCAGAGCGGGCACCAACGCCGCATAAATTTCTGCTTCGGGATGCTTCATATGTGTTTCGGCAGCAGCGCGATCGCCTGCACGGTAAAGGTCAACGCCAACCATCAGGTGCCCGCGGATAAAACCGAGCTGTCCCAGGTAGACGGCATCGTTGCTGACCGAAGCGACGCTGCTGGCGCCTTCGCCACCCTCACCACCTTCTCCGCCTTCGCCGCCTTCTCCACCTTCACCGCCCTCGGACACACTCATGGCCATCGCACTGTGATCCATGCCGTCCATGCCGGACGAACCCGCACAAGAAACCATGGTTCCGGCCATACAGACTGCGCCAAGACCCAGCCAGAGCTTATGCTTGGACTCCATACCCACTCCTCTTTTCCACACGTCTTTTCAAAAAACGCTTCAGTTTAAGCGACTGTAGCGTGTAAACTGCAAGAAGCTTACTACAATCAATAATCATTCTCAATTGTATTAACATGATATTACCCATCGGCCAGACTTTGCCTGATCACCTGTTGCAATCGCTCTACGAACTTTCTGCGGACGAGACTCAATTCATAGACGGCGCCAGCACAGCCGGATGGCATGCACGCACGCTGAAGCGCAACCTGCAGGCAAAGCCCTCACCGCTGGTCAGCCGGCTGCTGCGGCAGACAGGTGACGCATTGCTGGCTAATGAACTGGTTCAGGCGGCAGCTCGCCCCAAGGCAATTGTCCGGCTGTTGTTAAGTCGCTACGAACCCGGCATGGAATACGGCCTTCATGTTGACGATGCAATTATCGACGGCCAACGAACCGATCTGTCATTCACACTGTTTCTCTCTGCAGCTGACAGCTATGAGGGCGGAGAGCTGGTAATCGATGAAGCATCTGCTGAGCGCAGTTTTAAACTGGACGCAGGCAGTCTGCTGCTGTATCCGTCAACGACTCTACACCGCGTGTCACCTGTGACTCGTGGCCAGCGATTGGTCATCGTTGGCTGGATTCGCAGTCTGGTGCGTGATCCTGCACAGCGAGAGATACTTTTTGATCTGGAACGCAGCATCACCCAGTTGCGCCAACAGGCAGATCAACAGGCGACGCTCGCCTTACTGTTAAAATCGCGCAGCAACCTTCTGCGTATGTGGTCTGAAGATTGAGCGCTCCGTTTTTGGGCCCTTGCACCACGAGCGAACATGACAATAGTGCCGCATTATGAGGCATCACTAAAATCGCGCTTAAAAGCAGTGCAATAACAGCACCCGCCCCCTCAACACAATTATTTCACGGCACCATTATGGAACATACATCCTTTTATTACGACCCAAACTGGTGACCTTTTTTTAATTGTTATTCTATATCATATCTTTTTTGATGTGGCACATCGATTGCAGTTAACACTCCTGTATACCAATAAAACTATCAGGAGTGACCATGGCAAATCTGTCAAAGAACCCACTTTCACGAACCATTGCTGTCATTATCGCTGGCCTTGCAGTTATCCCTGCAGAACTCTCTGCACAGCCTGCCGAGGCTGAGCCCACACTGGAAGAAGTTGTCGTTACCGGCTCTCGAGGCCGACCCAGAACTGTTTCTGACTCACCCGTTCCAATTGACGTCTTTGATGCCGACACCATCGAATCTGTTTCGTTTACTGACACTAACGACGTATTAAAAACACTGGTTCCGTCATATAACGTATCGCGAAACCCAATTAGTGATGGCGGCACCTTTATACGACCCGCCTCGCTGCGCGGCATGCCAACTGACAAGACACTGGTTCTGGTCAACTCCAAGCGCAGACACCGCGCTGCACTCGTTTCCATCGGTGGCTCGGGCACGCAGGGCCCCGATATCGCCACCATACCCACTATTGCGCTGAAGAATGTAGAGGTGCTTCGGGACGGTGCGGCTGCACAGTACGGCTCTGATGCGATTGCCGGCGTTATTAACTTCATCCTCAAGGACAGCGCCGAAGGCGCCAGCTTTAGCGTAGACACGGGCGAGTATTACGAGGGCGACGGTTCGCAGTTTACAGTACAGGGCAACATTGGTTTACCGCTGGCGAATAGCGGCTTCATCAACCTTTCTGCTGAAGTATCTCAGTCAGATGCAACCATACGTGCCGAACAATATTGTGAGACCTGGTTCTGTCTGGATCCGTCGAACCCCGTCTATGACCCAACCGCATCCTATACCCGATACACCGAAGATCCCGGCTACATGGCCGCAGTGGCAGATATGGGCGAGGTTGTGCAGCCCTGGGGGCAACCCAATAGCGATGCTCAACGCTTTTTTGTTAATGCTGAAATGCCTCTCAGCACGACAGCGACACTGTACGGGTTTGGTAACTATTCCAGCAGTGAAACGGACGGCCCCTTCTTCTACAGATATCCAGGCAATGGCACGATCGAAGAGCTCCGGCGCCAGGATGGGTCCATATACACGCCTCTGGAAAAATTTCCGGGCGGCTTCACACCACGATTCTTCGGCGACGTGTTTGATTTTTCAATCGTTGGCGGTTTGCGGGGTGAGCTGAGCAACGGTCTGATGTATGACCTCAGTGGTCGTACTGCGGAAAGCAAAGTTGAGTATACCCTCAACAACACTATCAACCCTTCTCTGGGCCCAGACTCTCCAACGTCGTTCAAGCCTGGCGACCTGGTCAATCAGGAGACGCAGTTTCAGGCGGATTTCAGCCTGGATGTGGACGTCGGACTGGATGCTCCGGCACTGCTGGCGTTTGGAGCAAGTTATCTGGATGAAACCTACAAAATCGTCGAGGGTGAGCCAGTCTCCTATGAGGCTGGTCCATACGCCGTCCCGGATCCCTGGGGATTCTGTAACGATAACGGCACAGCAACCAGCGCAGGCCTGGCCGTTATTGCCAATGGCTCATCTCTCAATTGCGCCAGCAGCAGCGACCCGGTATATCGGGTAGTTGGCGTGGGCTCGAATGGTTTCCCGGGTTACTCTCCCGAATTCTCTGATAACTACGAGCGTGATTCCTATGCCTTCTACACGGACATCAGTGCAGACCTGACGGATGCACTGTTTATGCAGGCAGCCGTTCGCTACGAAGACTACTCAGATTTCGGTAGTGAAGTCGTTGGCAAGCTGGCTGGACGCTATAGCCTGACTGAAGCCATTGGCGTGCGGGCATCTGTAGGCACCGGCTTCCGGGCACCGACGCCTGGACAACAGGGCACAACCAACGTATCAACCCGATTGCCGGACGGTTTCCCTGTCGCAACTGGCCTCTTCCCTGCAGGCGGAGTTGTTGCCCAGGCTCTCGGTGCGACCCCCCTTAGACCCGAGACATCGACGAACTTTGCCATCGGCCTGACGGCAGAATTCGATGCACTGAGCTTCACTGCCGACTTCTATCGCATCGACGTCGACGACCGTGTGTACTCAGTCTCTACACGCCCCGTATCCACCAATCCGACGGCAGGTGCGGCTTACGACAACTATCTAGCGCTGGCAAATGCCAGTGTAGTCGGCGCTGAAACCATTGGAGGTGTTTTCTACTTTACTAACGCCTTTGATACCAAGACACAGGGACTGGATCTGGTAGCGACGCTGCCAGTAAGCTGGGACTCGGGTGCTAATACCACGTTTAGTGCATCCCTAAACTTTAATACCTCCGAGTTTGCTTCAGATCCCAGTACATTTCTGAACGAGGAGAACCAGTTCGACTTCGAAAACTTCGACCCGTCCTGGCGCGGCATGATGTCAGCCCGCCATACGGTGGGACCATTGACCCTGGTAGCTCGTGCCAACCTCTACGGCTCGTATGAGAACTTCAATGGTGGGCAGGTGCAGGAGTTTGACCCGGCAGTGATTTTCGACCTGGAAGGGCAGTACCAGATCAACGAAACCCTTCGCCTGACGCTGGGTGGGCGTAACCTGTTTGATTACTACCCTGAGAAGGACAGCATTGGTGACTACTGCTGTGGTCGCCTGTACTCATCAGGCACGGCAGTGAGCTGGCAGGGTGGTTATTACTATGCTCGATTGAACGCGAGCTTCTAACTGCAGGTGTCGGGCCGGCGACTGTCGGCCCGATGTCCAGCAAGGAGGTAGTAAGTGCTGCCACACCTTTTTGGCAGAGTTATGCCTGACCCTGAAAGGGGTCAGGCTTTTTTTATCTGCGACAATCAGAAATCGACGGTAAGAGTCGCTGTAGCTGTTCGTGGCGGAGCAATCCAGCCGCCCCAGCCTCCAGCCACGCCACCAATATAGGACTCGTCAGAAAGGTTGCTGACATTGACGCGCAGATTGGCAGATTTAAGACCCAGCAGGTCTTCCGTCAGATCCACACCAAAATAGAGATCGGTAACGCCATAGCCATCAATGCGCGTAGTATTGGCCGCATTCAGCCAGCGCTCACCGACATCTTTGTACGTCACACCTGCAAAATATCTGTCACGGCGCCAGTCGGCAGAAAGCACGAACATATCTTCTGCAGATCCAAACACCGTGTTGCCAGGGAATACACCCAGCAGTGTGTTTGCTGCAGGGTCAGGTGTACCGATATAGGTCGAATCATTCATTGTGTATGAGAAATAAAGACTCAGACTGTCAGTCACCATCGCCTGTACAGCCGCCTCAATACCTGATGAATCGATACCACCCACGTTCACATAGGCACCATCACTTTCACCCAGATAATCGATACCGTCTGTCGAACCTTCCGGGATGTAAGTGATGCGGTTGGCGAACTCAATATCATAGTAGGTCAGACTGGCATTAAGCATGCCGGTGCTGTAACGCAGACCGATGTCCATGCTGTCTGCCGTTTCCGGCTCTACCGAATCCAGTGCGGTCTGATTGGCTTCCAGCACACCGTCTTTGATGGACGAGAAGCTCTGCGCGTAGCCACCAAACACTTCCAGGCCATCGACAGGCAGCGCATACACCAGACCACCGCTAAATAGTACATCTGAGTCAGAATCTACAGTGGCCGTTCGCATGCCGCCCTGATGCTCATCTTCCCGCTCAATGTCCACCAGATACTGCTTCACGCCCAGACGCGCAGTCAGATCACCCATGATGATGGTATCTTCCAGATACCAGGTCATGGTTTCCTGCGGGAATGTCCGATCGTACTGTGTCCAGTAAGGCAGGTGATTGAAATTGTAGCCGGTACGCGAGTCCAGGACTTTCAACCAGTCCCGCGACTCATTGCGCGTATTGTCCTCATACCAGAAGCCACCACGCAGCTCATTGCTGAAACCACTCAGATCCTGTTGCCAGGCGAAGTCAGCGATAAAGCCGGTTCTCTGTTTGTCGTAGACCGTGTGGCGATAGGAACCAACCGGAATTGCGCCTGCGGGGAAACATGCAGGGTCATAAGCGGGGCCGGCGCCACCGTAAGGGAATACCAGCGAGCTCTGGCAGTTGGCTCTGGGCTGAAGAGCCCGGCCGTTCGCGTCGACGAAAGTGATCGTACCCAGCGGGCTGCCACCCAGCACCGGCGCTCCAGTGGTCAACTCGGAATGCGGATTTCCCGCACCATCATTTCTTACGTCAACAATGTATGGCGGCAACCAGTCCCCACGACCGCTATTGTCGTGATGATAAACAGAGGTGCTGAAGTCAATTTCTGAAACTGTAAAATCAACCTTGGCATACGCAAGGAGGTTTTCGCGCAAAGTCGACCAGCCGCGACGATACAGCTGGTCAATGTGGGGAATGCCGGTCCAGTCACCGGTCAGTCTGTCCCAGGTTGGGTCCTCGGCAAACTCCTGTGGTGTGACGCGCTGGTAGTTATCCTCATGCGCATCGTCAAAAGAGATGTAGCCAGTCAGCTCAAAGGACTCGTAGTAACCTTTCAGCTTTGCCGCGATATGATCGCGATTGGACTCACCTGAGGCATCTATCCAGGCATCGATATCAGAGGTCGATACGCTGATCCAGGCGTATGTATTGTCAGCAATTTCACCGGTGTTGTAGCGCGCAAAAACCTTGCGTGCATTGTTGTCACCAAATGTTGTGGAAACGGTCAGCCCTGCCTGGTCAGTTGGATCTACACTGCGAAAATTCATACTGCCGCCCAGTGCTTCATGCGACCAGGAGGCTATATCAGACGTGCCCTGAACCACGTCGACAGCGAATAGGTTTTCGGTGTCTAGGAATCGATTGGCTTTGGAGCCACCACCATAATTTGAGTTGCCGTTGGGTATGCCGTCGATGGTCATGCCGAGCTGTTGCTCATCAAGACTCACCTGGAATCCGCGGATACTGACTGTTGTGGACCAGTCATCGCCGCCAAAGGCGTCGCCCTCATTTACCAGCACGCCGGGGATATAATCTATGGCACCCAGCACGCTGGAAGCAGCTGATACCTGATTCTGCATTTCTTCAGTGACGCTGCTGCTGGCAAAGGTCCGCAGCTGTGTTGTCACGACCATTTCTTCAACCGCCGGAGCTTCCTGTGCAAAGGCCAGCGGCGTGGCAATCATGGATCCGATCGCGATGCAGATTGCGCGTGTTAATGTGTTATTTCTCATTGTTGTCAAACCCTGGATAGTGTCGTAGGAACTGGCACTTTAGGGTCTGACTGTAACAATCGAGCGACAGTTCGATGGCAGTTTTAAAACAGTTTTGTGGCAATCCGGATCTTAGTCGGCTTTGCGTCGACCGATCAGGCGTGCAACAGCGGCACGACTGCCATCAGGCTCATCTACCAGCCCTTCAAAATACTCGATCACCTCCAGATTGCTGGCGCTTTCCCGCAGCTCACCTGGCGCCGCCCTGAATCGCGTGCCACCTGGCCCTGATACCGCCTCTTCTGACTGCAGGTGAACCTCCACGACAAGGAACGCACCTGGCATCAGCCGTTCGATAAGAGAGGGAATGATCGGCAGATTCAGATAGCGCAGGACACTTATCAGGTGGAATCCATTCAAGGTGCCCGGCAGAGGCCTATCAAGATCATGCGCGTGCCACTGGATGCCTGACAATTCCGCCTGTCTCGCCATGTCCGCACCCAGTGCCAGCGCTGTTTCCGAGATATCCACGGCATTCACCTGATAGCCGCAGGATGCCAGATGCACGGCGTTACGGCCGGCACCGCAGGCCAGATCCAGCGCCCTGGCATTGGAAGGTGGAGTGCCAATCATCTTCAGAGCCTGCACCAGAAATGGGGATGGATAGTTGCGCGTTGCGTAAGCCCCGTCCCGGTATCGGGCATCCCACTTTTCTTTATCTGCCTGACTCACAGTGTTGGTGCCATGGTGGTGATCAGGTATACGGTGTAGGCCACATAGGACAACAGGAACATAGCCCCAACGCCGCGCGAGATGCGTTTGGCGAAGAAGAAAATAGGCAGACAGACCAGCGATGCGGCGATCATCACGGGGATGTCCAGCCGCAAGGCCGACGAGGCGACATCAACGCCGTCGGGCGAAATCATGCTGGAAAGGCCCAGCACGGCAAGAATATTAAAGAGGTTGCTGCCGACCACGTTGCCAACCGCAATATCCCTTTCACCACGAATACTGGCGACCACCGATGTGGCGAGCTCTGGCATGGAGGTGCCAGCTGCCACAATCGTCAGTCCAATAACCAGCTCACTGACACCAAAAGTCTGGGCAATCTGGACGGCACTGTCGACCAGCCAGCGTGAACCGAGCACCAGCAGTATCAGACCACCCGCTATCCACGCCAGATTGGCGAGCGTGTTCGCCGACTGACCGGCTGTAACGACGTCACCACCGGTGATCTCAGTCATGGTCACGTCGGCCGACTCTTTTTTGCTCAGCCAGATAAGTCCGGCCGTGTAAACAACAACACCCGTGAACAGTATCAAGCCATCCAGCCGTGTTACCCGGCCATCCAGCGCCATCAACAACAATACGATGGCCGCGAGTGCCATCAAAGGGACATCCAGCTTGACCAGATTGGCCGCAACGGCCAGCGGTGCAACCAGCGCTGAAAGACCGAGAATGGCCAGAATATTGAAGGTATTGCTGCCAACCACATTACCCAGCGCAATATCCGCCTGACCGCTCAGGGCTGCGCCGATACTGACCGCCATTTCCGGCGCACTGGTACCAAAAGCTACCACGGTTAGACCAATAACCAGAGGAGTGATACCCAGTCCTGCCGCCAATCGGGATGCACCTCGCACCAGCGCCTCCGCACCCAGCACCAGCAACACCAAACCAGCAATCAATACCACGTAAGCCATACGCCCCCCTTTCAGTCAGATCCGCGCGCTCTGTTGGCATGGATACACCAACCGGGCGCGCTCATTCTGTTTTAACCGAGCGCCTGATTCAATACGGCCTGCCAGCACAATTTATCTATCAATCAGGCCGAATTACGAGCCGCATTGATATTACCGAACAGAGTTCTGACAACCATTTTTTCATACATTGCCAGGCGCTGCTGGTCATCCTGCTCACGCGCTTCGCGAATTCTGATGAGTGCATATTGCTGAATCGTCAGCAGCGGCAGGACCACTTCTTCTCGCAACTTGATACTTAAACGGCTGCGCGCATTATCCTGCAGCAACTCCTGCTGGCCTGCCACTTTCAGAACCATCTCGCGGCTCAGCAGAAACTCCTGATAAATATCCTGCCAGAACGCACCAAAACGTTTGTCGCTCTCCATATAACGGGTAAGCGCAAAGTTAGTCTTGCTCATGCTTTGCATGCTGTTGGATATCAGTGCGCGGAAAAAACGCGATTTCTGATAGAGGTCCAGGCAGGCATCCAGACGCCCCAATTCCTCCTGGGCTTTCAGTGCTGAACCAAGACCATAAAAGCCAGGCACGTTCTGCTTGAGCTGGCTCCATGAGCCAACAAATGGAATGGCACGCAGGTCCTCGAACTTCATGGCACCGCCGCCACCCCGCTTTGAGGGTCGACTCCCGATATTTGCCATGGCGTAGTACTTCAGCGTGCTCATTTCTTCGAGATAAGGCATAAACAGCTCATGCTGCTTGAACGCTTCGTACTTGGCATAGCTGCGCTCGGCCAGATCGCGAATCAGATTGCGTTGCAGATCATCCAGTTCACGGTCCGGACGCTCTATCAGGTTATTCTCCAGACCCGCAGTCAGCAGCTGACTCAGATTGTGTTTGGCTGCAGCCTTGATGCCATAGTAGGAGCTGATGGTCTGCCCCTGCACAGTCATCTGGATCTGATTGCTTTCTATGGTCCGGCCATGCGCGGCGTAGAAAAGATAGGCGTCACCACCACCTCTGGCGGGTGGACCACCTCGCCCGTCGAAAAATATGACTTCCACGCCCTGCTCCCGCGACACCGCCGTGATGTCTTCTTTCGCCGAATAGATCGCCCAGTTGGCCATCAGGTAACCACCGTCCTTGGTACCGTCGGAGAAGCCAAGCATCACCGTCTGACGCTGACGCCGCTGTCCCAGGTGTGCCTTGTAGGCTTCAGTCCGATAGAGACTTTGCATGGAGGCGCCACCATGCTGAAGATCATTGACTGTTTCAAACAGGGGCACGATATCTACCGTGATGGGTTGATCGCCCCACCCACACAGGCGGAACAGCGCCAGCACGCGCGCCACATCGACGGGACCCCGGCAATTACTGATGATATATCGATGTGCACCGCGCTCCCCGTTGCTGAGCTGGATATGACGAATCACCTCAAATGACTCTATGGTGTCCCGTATCACCGGGTCGTCAAACTGGCTGGGATCGACATCACCATGACACTTAAACAATGCGGCCACTTGTGCGTCTTCACTCAGTTCATCGAAATCTTCCGGCAACAGCCCTGGTTGTTTCTCTGCAATCTCTGTTAGCGTGCGGGCGATAACGCGGCTGTCCTGGCGGATATCGAGGCTGGCAAAATGGAAGCCGAACAGCGTCAGCTTGCGACGGAAAGACTGTATCATCTCAACGTACATGCCCTGGTGTTTTTCAACGACACGGGCTTCAACCTCATCCAGTGTTCTGTGAATATCGCGTAACAGAATGTTTTCGTGTTCGAGACTGCCCGCCAGCTCCTCGCGAATATGTTTCTCCAGTTTATCCAGCGGCTCGTATACATCACGGAAACTCAGGCGACGCTTCATTGCCCGCAGGTCCTGGTGATAACACTGCATGATGGTCTGGCGCAGCCGCGCGGCCACACGCAAGGTTGTATCCGTAGTAACAAAAGGATTGCCGTCGCGGTCGCCACCCGGCCAGAAACCAATACTGATCAGCTCGGCGTTGGTATTGATGGCATCGGGAAAGCGCTGTGCCAGCGGATCTACCAGCTCACCTATGCTTGAATAAAAAATATTGCCCAGATACCAGGTCAGCAGCACAGCCTCGTCATACGGCGAGGGTTTTTCTTTCTGAAAGAAAGGTGTGTTACCGAGTTGCTGCAGCAGATCTCGCACCTCTCCGGTGCGTGCCTGCGAAATGGCCTGATTGAGATCGGAGATGATCGCCAGCACCTGTCCTGGATAAAACTGCGTCGGGTGGGCCGTCAGCACCACGCGCACACCAAAATTGTGCAGCAGCGCTGCAAGCCTGTCCGCGCGGCCCTCATCTTCCGCCCGCTCAGCGAGACGAGTCAGTGCGTTTTTGTTGTCGATCTGGTGAATCTTTGTATAGGACGCATCCTCCAGAGCATCAATCAATACCACCTGGCGCTCGACGTACTGAATGATCTTGAACAGAAACTGTACCTGTTCACGCTCGGAGAAATGATCGCGATGCTGTTCAAAGAACTTCTCGATAATTTCAACCGGGGTCCGGCCTTCTGACAGCCCGTCTGCACAGGCTTCTGACAGCAACGGCAACAAAGTTCCCGTCTGTTCAATGGCGTCGAGTGGTAATTTCAGAAACAGGCTGCTGTAGAGCTGGTAGTTCAGGCCTACCAATTCTTCGAACAACCGGGCGGGATCATTACTCATCACAGGTCAATTTCCTTGTCTGAAGTCTTGTTCCGATTGATTCTCTGGCGCGGTGAAGTGTTCATTGGATACGAGAATAATAACAGTATCAGTGCAATCGTGATCACCAGAGCGCTGGTCCCGAACAGTGACTCCGCCGTTGCGCCATTGTCGATAAAATATCCGTACAGGATGGGTGATACCGACGTGCTGAACACCATCAGCGCCATGTTCATGGAGCGGATCGCACCAAGTCGCGCTGTGCCGTATACCTTTGGCCACAACCACCCGGTGATTGGCGATCCACTGCCAGCTGAAATACCCAGCAGTGACAGCATCACCAGCGCAGCAATGTCACCCGGCATATAGGCCGCGACCAGTATGCTGCAGAGCGTAGGCGCAACAATGGTCGGCAGTAACCACGCACTTTTCAGCCGATCCACCAGTACGCCCATCACCATCGAACTCAGCCAGTGTACAATGCCATAGACGATAAAGCAGCTGGCCAGCCAGCTGACACTCCATCCCTTGCTGTCGACAAGAAAGTTCTGGTGAATAAAAACACCTGTGATTATGAAAGGATTGACCATGATGCCTGGCAACGCCAGCCAGTAGCGATAGTCAGTCAGCAGCTCACGGCGTCCTGCATCGTCAGGAGAGCCAAGCTCACTGCTGACTGGTGCCGCTGCTCCTGTAGCGCGTCGCGCATCCCCTGCACTCAGACCGGTAATCTTCAGCAGTAGCAGCATTGTCGGAATCAGAATTAGTGCAACACCGAGTGCCAGCAGCTGAAAAGTGCCCTGCCAGCCAAGCGCGGCAATCAGTGCCACTGCCAGAATGGGAAGCACAATTTCACCAAGCGGAACCGCCGACATGGCCAGGCTGATGGCCTTGCCGCGCCCATCGCTGAAATAGCGCGACATGGTTGTCGTGCCGGTATGCGGCAGCAAAGACTGGCCAAAAAGGCGCAGCAGAAAAAAGCTGAGCAGCAGCATCACCAGGTTCTGTGACAGCGACAGACCCAGCATCGCAATGCACAGCCCCAGGCTGATAAACAGACAGAAGCGGCGCAGTGGCATACGGTCAATCAGACCACCAGCCCACACTACTACAACAGCAGCACCCAGCGTTGCCAGTGAGTAAGCACTGCCATACGCGCCCGCACTAAGTCCCAGGTCGCGCTGTATTTCCGCGCCAAACCAGGCCACGAAAAACGACTGACCAAAGTTGCCCCAGAATACAGCTGTAAATCCGAAAGCCAGCAACGGCCAGTTGCGCCGGATGAACCCAAGATAAGACATCATGTCGTGCTCGCCAGTCGATGACTCATTTCAACAATTCATCCAGCGTCAAACCGTAACTGGGAGCAAAGGTATCCAGAAAATACTTCACCTCTGGCGCGTCAATCCGGTCAAGACGCGCCCGGACATCCTTTTCTGCCTGTCGAAACTCCGGGTTGCCAGCCTGCACCTCGGCTTTGCATTTGAGATAGGCACAGATCGTGTCAGCTGACTTGATGATGGCGTGATAGTCAGGCGGTATCTCTGCCTCAACCAGCACCTTGCGGAAGTCTGCCTGCAGGTCGGCAGGTAACAGGCTCAGCAGCTCATGGTCGGCCTGATGCTCGATAGCCTTGTAGGCCCGGGTGATTTCTGGCGAGTGATATTTTATCGGCGACGGCATGTCACCAGTGATGACTTCACTGCAATCGTGGTACAGCGCTGCAACGACCACCGCGTTGACGTCGACCGTGCCGCCAAAGAACCGGTTCTTGGCCAGTGCCAGCACATGCGCAATGGTCGCAACCTCCCAGCTGTGCTCCATGACGTTCTCGGCAATGACATTGCGCTTCATGCCCCAGCGTTGTAACCAGCGCAATTTGCTGATGTAGGCATAAAAGTGACTTCTGAGTGCTTGTACCATGATTTAAACCTGTTTTCCTGATCATTCACCCATGTGGGGCTGCGTACTTCGCTGACCATGCTAGAATGCGCCATCTGACCGACGGGCTATCCTATGACCGAGCACAACGCACCGCAAACTTCTTTTTGGCAGCGCCTGCGAAGTGGCAATGTATCTCTGGCCTTAAAGTACTGGACATTGTACTGGATTATGGCGGTGATTTTTTTTGTCACCGGCAGTTTTGCTGTCGCTGATCGCAACTGGCAGGTCTATTTGATGTTGCTGGGAGGGGTAGTCGCGTGGTCGTTCGTGCTGCTGTTTGGCATCCGGCGCGCCTATCAGGGCTCGGACCCGGGCAAGGCCATCAGTCGCATTTCCGTATTATTTCTTCTTCTTAATCTCACCAACGCCCTGGCCACCCTGAGCTTTATCTGAACGCCGGGAACGTGCCGGTTGCTCGTGTATCATCGCAGGCTGCCCAGCTTGACTGACAGCCTCATTCCTGGCCGCACTGTAATGCCTGACAGGCAGGTCAGTGGGGAACAGATCCGCAACATCTACCCGAAACGCACGACACAGCTGCTCCAGTGTCTGAAGTGTAACGTTCTGGTCTTCATTCTCGATGCGCATGATGGTTGACTGCGCCACACCCAGTTTGCGGGCAAAAGCCCGCTGAGTCGCCTCGCCCCGGCGACTGCGCACGTAATTCGCCAGTCTGTAACGCAAATGAACCATATGTGGTTTATACTGCTAGTAACGAACCACATGCGGTTCAGGGCCAGCAATTTTCTACCAGCAGGAAGCAACCGGTGGAGAACGAGAGGGCGACGGGCAGCCAATTCCCGTCGTCCTCTTTTTTTACGTGCCAAGCTGCACTATTCTTGCCAGATACGTGCGACAGCGAAACAAGCTCTACACAGGCGTATGACAAGCACATACTGCTAGATCAATAAACTCACAGGCTCTGACCTACTGGCACAGGAATTCAGCATGGCCCAAACTCCGTCCGATCAGACACCTCCCGAGCAGACACGGCAACCCGGCATCCTGGGTTGGATAGAACACACCGGTAACCGACTGCCCGACCCTGCATTCATCTTCCTGTGGTTGATACTGGCGATCATGGTAATCAGCGTGATTGCTGCCATGATGGGCGTCTCTGCAGTGCACCCGACGCAGGTGCAGGCCGACGGCAGCCCATTGATCATCAGTGCTGCCAGTCTGCTGTCACCCGAGAACATCCAGCGGCTGCTGGTTGAAATGCCAACAACGTTTACGCACTTTCACCCGCTAGGCTATGTCCTGGTTGTGATGCTGGGTGCAGGTGTCGCTGAGCGCAGCGGACTGTTTGGCACGGTCATGAGCAGCGCAGTCAAGATGGCTCCAGCGGCTCTGTTGACGCCTGTCGTGGCTCTGCTGGCAATGATCGGCAACCTCGCAGCCGACGCTGCTTACGTGGTTTTGATTCCTTTGGCGGGCGTGGTGTTTGCCGCTGCGGGCAGACACCCGATCGCAGGCATTGCCGCCGGTTTTGCTGGCGTGTCGGGTGGTTTCTCAGCCAACCTGATGCCCGGGCAGCTGGACGCACTGCTGTTTGGTATTACCGAAGCTGCAGTGCAGACCCTGGATCAGAGCTGGGTAATGAACATCGCCGGCAACTGGTATTTCATCGCTGCGATGACGCTGATTTATCTGCCTGTCATCTGGTATATCACCGACAAAATCATCGAGCCCCGGCTGGGAACACTCAAGGGCAAAGCGGTCAGCAGCACCGCCGGCACCATCAAGAACGCCGAGGAGCCTGCCACAGAAGCCGAGAGCCGTGGCATGCGTCGCGCCGGCCTGGCCGCGCTCGCTGTGATCAGCGTCTGGCTGCTGCTGTGCTTCGCACCGGGCACCCCATTGATCAATGAAGACGGCGGCCCTGCGCGCCTGCAGCCATTTTATCAGTCACTGGTTGCCGGCTTTTTCATACTTTTCCTCGCCTGCGGCTGGGCCTACGGCAGTGCCACCGGCACGGTCAAAAGCCATCGTGATGTTGTCACCATGATGTCCGAGGCCATGGCTGACCTGTCCTATTATCTGGTTCTGGCATTCGCAGCAGCGCACTTCGTCGCCATGTTCAACTGGTCAAATCTGGGTTTGATCTTTGCCATCAATGGCGCTGGTCTCATCCAGTCAGTAAACATGCCAATGCCGTTGCTGGTCAGCTTCATTGTCCTGTTGACCGGCATGATCAACCTGTTCATTGGCTCCGCAAGCTCCAAATGGGCTTTGCTGGCACCGGTTCTGGTACCCATGCTAATGCTGCTGGGCATCAGCCCAGAGATGGCCACAGCTGCTTACCGCGTGGGTGATGGCGCCACCAATATCATCACACCGCTGATGCCCTACTTCCCACTGATTCTGGCTTTCTGTCAACGCTGGAACAAGGAGTTTGGCCTCGGTTCGCTGGCAGCGACCATGATCCCCTACAGTATCTGGATGATGATCACCGGCCTGATATTGGCCGTGATCTGGATCTGGCTGGGGCTGCCACTGGGACCAGGTGCAGGCACTGAGTATGCTCTGTAAATACTCTACCCAGAAAACACGAATCGGCTACATGACTCTGTTCGTCGCGCTGGCGTTGCTGTCACTCAGCAGCAACGCAGCGCAGCCCGATACGGCTGATACTTTCCAGGAGTGGAGCGCAGAGACACGTACCTCACTGAGCTTTCAGGTCAATGCCGAGGCAGTTAAACCCTTACTGGCAGACGGCTGGGTGGTGCCGGTTGTAGCAGAAAACCCAGACCGGGTCAACCTGACGGTTACCTTCATGGATCGCCACATCGTGCTGGATGCAGATGGTGACGCAATCGGCTCGGGCACCAGCCGTTACATGGTGATGTCGGTGCAGGGACGCAACCACTCTGACGGTCAAACCAGCATTCTGATCATCAACGGCATTTCGCCAGAAGGTGCCGGCGCCTACGAGGTCTATCAAGCGGCCCAGGAGGCGAGCGCTCAACGATTGGTGTCGGGAAATGGTGAGCAGGTCGGCCAGGTCGAAGAAACCTGGCAAATGACGGCAGAGAGCGGCGACAGCATTCGGCTGCATCTGCAGTATCAGCCAGCGGTGCCAGTAAGACGAGAACCAACGCTCGTCATACGATCAGCAAAAAACACCGGCTACACGCGCACCTACAGGATAGAGCAGGCATCCGACGCGCTAGGCGTGCCAGGAGAAACCGATAGCCGACTGCAAGGCTTTGAATTTACTGCGAGAGGCCCGCTGTTCTCCCGGATCTTCGATGGCACCGAAGTGCTACAGGGCGTGACCTCCACCCCCTGGTACCACCGCGAGATCTACGTCCCCTGAAACCTTTCCCCTGGCAGAGCGTTTAAACGTCTGCAGAGATCGGGAGCGGTCCGGGCTGCGAGGAATACGGCTTCGATTGAGAGCGGTCCGGAAGGTGGGTTGCCAGCAGTACCTACCGTCCAAAGGGATCCACAGACTGTCCCGCTATTTTCGCGACAGGACGTCTTTCAGCTGAAGTTGGCACGAGGGCCGAGGGGTGGGTATTAAATCTCGCCCAATCAGGGCGCGTCTATCCTTTTGCCTGTCACCCGATTAGCGGGCGGGACTGTTTGAGTCCCGAGCGGCATTGCCGCGAGGTCGAGTTCCCCCCCGCCGGGTGACAGGTGAAAGGATGCGATCCGGGCGAGAATTAATACCCACCTCTCGGACCGATTCCCGATCCGGGCGTAATCTGTTACCCGCCACACCAAAGCTCAATCGAGGTGCCGGAGACTGGGTGGCAAGGAGCTAGGAAAACCTGACGAGGACTGCCACCCAGGTTCCGGCGCCGGACGCGCTTGAGCCGGGGATCAGTCTGCCCCAGAGGCTGAAGCGGGCTCGACGAACTGCCAGCTGACCGAGCCGAAGAACATCTCATCCCAGCTCTGCTGCCCCCACGGCACCAGACGTGACGGATCCGGGTTTGCCTTGTTCTGCTCCGAGTTATCGAATGCACCGATCGCCGTGATAACCGTGCCCGCCGGCACCAGCTTTGGTTCACGCAATTGATATCGCAACTGCCAGTTGTAGTTGTAGTTGGCGATATTGATCAGCTCTTCGCTGGTGCCATCCGGATAATGGGCCTCAAAGCGCATGCGCTTGCCGCGGAAATGCATGTGCGGCAGGAATGCATGCAGATAGGCATCACGTGGCACCGTTACCGATTTGGTCTGCTCGAAGTCAGGATCGAAGGGCGGAATCGACGTCCAGTCATTGGGGAAGATACAGGCGCACTGGCCCGACATGCGCTTCTCCGGCACATACCCTTCCGGATAGAACCAGATACCGATCCGGCTTTCGTCAACAGTCTCGCGGCCATTGGTCGTGTAGTGCAGTTGCAGTGCCAGACGGGAGCCAGCGCGCAGCAATCCTCCGGTATTTTCTGGTTCGTGATAGGGTGCGGCGCCGGGGATGTAAGCGGTAATGCTCGGATCATCCGGGCTGCCGCCTCCCAGGAAACGTGCGCGGTCGCCGGCCTCAGGTGGCAGAATACTGTTCAGTGTGTGGTGCAGCACGGTGCGGTCGCCGGCAATGTACTGGCTTGCGCGTACCCAGCGATCTTCCGTCAGTCCGTCAAATGGGACAACAACGTTGATGTAATCCAGCACACCTGTGGCGGGTATGGTCTGAGGCGGCACGTTCACAATCAGGTCAGGTTCACCAAAGGCCCATTCGGTTTCTGGCCAGGTCAACTCAGCGAGTGGGTCGCTGGGGCCATCAAAGGTGGAACCCTGCTCTATCCAGTGCACCAGCGTCTGCTGGTCTTCCGGGCTGAGCGTGTAGCTGTTGATGAAGTCACCAACGTGCGGATCGATCTGGCCTGGCGGCATGCGCTTGGTCATCAGCACTTCCCTGATCATCGGTGACCAGCCCTGTGCCATGCTGTGATTGTTCAGCGCAAACGGCGCAATACCACTCTCGCGGTGGCAGGCAGCGCAGTTCTCGGCGAGAATCGGCGCCACATCACGTGTATATGATACGGGCTCCGCCATGTTCTCGGCACGCGCTGCGTATTCAATGGCCTCGCCTGTCATGGCTACCTGAGCGCGGCTGACCGGACGCTGCGCAGCCAGATCATCCAGCGCCTCACCCAGCGCACTGACCGGTCCGCGGAACACGATACGGAAGCTGCGCGGGTCGTAGACCAGGGCCTCACCGACGACATTCAGCCCCATGGATTCAGATACGATCTGGGCATCGTCTATCAACACCGGGATATCAGAACCAGCAACAGCCTGTGATACAGACTGTCGGCTTTGTCCCAGCGGGTTGATCATGAAAAACTGAAAGTTCTCCCGCTGCGCAGCCAGGGCCGCATAGTCAGACTGCAGCGCGCCCAGTTGTGCCGCTTCATTGGTTTGAACGAGGAAAACAATGGCAGTCCGGTTGTCATACCAGCTCATGTGATGGAAATAACCATCGTGATCGAGCAGGGCAAAATCGCCTACCCGATGGCCAACCTGACCGGCGGTCTCGGGAGTGGCCGATTGTGCATACAGTGCAGGTGCGGCGGTTAAAGACAATCCACCAACCAGCAAAGAAGCTGAGAAAAGAGACGTGAAACAGACACGACGACGAAAGGAACGCATGTGCACCTCCGGTGAACACCTGACACTCATTAATCAATAAGGACAAACGCAATCCGGAAGGCAGCCTGGGCACCGGCAATACGGGAAATCAACGACATAGACGCTATCACAGCCCCTGCCACCGCGCAATCGCCGGACAACGCTGTTCGGCGCGCCCCGGCAACCACTCAACGACAGGCGTCATGGCCTGATGACAGCCACGTTCAGGGCCCCTGGCATCTGCCATTCACGGAATAATGAATTAACTCAAGGTTTCCGTTACACTTGGTTTCCCGAACAAACGCTCAGTATGAGTACCCATCCAAAAAAATGGACGAGAGAAGGACCAGTCATGAGAGAAGCCGTAATCGTAGCAACCGCCAGAACCCCAATTGGCAAGGCCTACCGGGGAGCATTCAACAACACTGATGGCCCCACGCTGGGTGGCCACGCAATCAAGCACGCCGTGCAGCGCGCCGGCATTGCGCCAGATGAAGTCGATGACGTGGTAATGGGTTGTGCTGTTCAGCAGGGCACGACTGGCTATAACATCGGCCGACTGGCCTCGGTTGCCGCCGGCCTCCCCAACACCGTTGCAGGTATGAGTATGGACCGCCAGTGTGCCTCAGGCATGATGGCCATCTGTACCGCCGCCAAGCAGGTTATCAGCGACAACATGGACATCGTTGTGGGCGCAGGCATGGAGTCCATCAGCCTGGTACAGAACGACCATCGCAACAAGTTCCGCACCGTTGATGAGAACGTACTGGCGCTTTCCCAGCACGCTTACATGCCAATGCTGCAAACTGCCGAAGTCGTGGCCAAGCGCTATGGCATCAGCCGTGAGGCACAGGATGAGTACAGCCTGCAGAGCCAGCAGCGCACAGCAGCTGCCCAGGCAGCCGGCAAGTTTGATGATGAAATTGTACCCATGGAATCCGTCATGGGTGTCATGAACAAGGAAACCGGTGAAATCAGCTACAAAAACGTAAAGCTGGAGAAAGACGAAGGCAACCGGCCGGAAACAAATATAGAGGGCCTTTCCGGGCTCAAACCCGTTATCGAAGGCGGCTTCATCACCGCAGGCAATGCCAGCCAGTTATCAGATGGCTCGTCTGCCAGCGTTGTCATGGAAGCCAGAGAAGCGGAGAAACGCGGCCTGACGCCGCTGGGCGCCTATCGTGGCATGGCCGTGGCAGGCTGTGATCCGGATGAGATGGGCATCGGTCCGGTGTTCGCGATTCCGAAACTGCTGCAGCGTTTCAACCTGAAAATGGATGATATCGGCCTGTGGGAGCTGAACGAAGCGTTTGCCGTGCAGGTGCTGTACTGCCGTGACAAACTGGGCATCCCCAACGAACTGCTCAACGTTAACGGTGGCGCGATTTCAATTGGTCACCCATACGGCATGAGCGGTGCCCGTATGGTTGGTCACGCGCTTATTGAAGGCAAGCGCCGCGGCGCCAAGTATGTCGTCTGCACCATGTGTATTGGTGGCGGCATGGGCGCGGCAGGCCTGTTCGAAGTATTCTGAGACAGAACCTGATTCAAAGCCCAGGTTCAAAATCAGGCCCACGGGAATGTTTTCCGTGGGCCTGATTTTATTTCAGGGTTCGTATTTGTAGCCGACGCCATATACCGAATGAATCAGATCCTTGTCGGGGTAGGCCTGCTCCAGCTTACGGCGCAGATTGCGGATATGACTGTCAACGGCACGGTCGGTCACCACGCGATGATCCACATAGGCATGATCAAGCAACTGGTCGCGGGAAAACACCCGACCGGGCACCGCGACCATGGTTTTGAGCAGCCTCATTTCAACGGGCGTCACCGCCAGCGACTTGCCGTTCAGCGACACCGTATAGGCCTCTTCATCGATAATCAGGCCTTCCTGATTGCCAGCCGCCGGTTCCTGGCGACCTACCCGACGCAGGATGGCCTTGACGCGTGACACCAGTTCACGCGGACTGAAGGGTTTGCACAAATAGTCATCTGCCCCTAGTTCCAGCCCCAGCAGCCTGTCGATTTCCTCAACGCGCGCCGTCACCATGATGACCGGAACATCGCTGAAAGTTCGCAACTCCCGACAGACATCCAGGCCATCACGTCCGGGCAGCATCAAATCGAGTACGATCAGCGCAGGTGGCTGTTGTCGTACGACCGTCAACACCTCATTGCCATGATCGACGATGCGGGTCATGTAGCCCGAGGCTTCCAGATAGTCCTTCATCAGACTGCTGAGCCTGGGCTCGTCTTCAACGATCAGTATCAATGGAGACTCTGCGGTCGACGCCATAGAAGAGGCATTATCAGATGCGTTAGTTTGCTCAGTCATAACCTGGCTCAGTCATAGACAGTTGTGGTTCAGCTTCGATTGACCGGGAAGCGAATGGTCAGACACAAACCACCCAGCTCGGAGTGACTTGCCTGTATTGTCCCGTCATGTCCCTCGACGATTTTTTTGCAGATCGCCAGCCCCAGACCTGCCCCGCCGCGGGCACGGTTGCGCGACGTCTCCACGCGGAACAGGCGGTCAAACAGTGAATTTAAAAGTGGCGCCGGTACACCTGGGGGGGAGTCCTGGATGACAATAACAAGCTCGTCGTCCTGTTGATTTGCCTCTAGCCTGAGTACCCCGCCCGCATCCGTGTATTTGAGCACATTCTCCAACAGGTTATTGAACAGCTGTCTCAAGCGGCCACCATCAGCCAGAATCATCAGCGGCTCTTCTGCCATGTCGTATTGGACATCAATCTTCTGCGCTGCAAGACGGGGCCGATACTGCAGCAGGGCATCAGAAAGCACGTCGCGCAGGTCCTGTGGCTCCTTGCGATAACTCAGTGCGCCCAGGTCAGCCAGGGAGAGGTCGTAGAGATCGTCCACCAGCTGACTCAGCGCCAGCACTTCTGTCTGCAGCGATCGAATGCTCTGACCGTCCAACTTGCGAACACCATCCTCAAGCGCTTCCAGCTCGCCTTTCAGAATCGACAGGGGAGTGCGTAGCTCGTGAGAAACATCCGCCATAAAGTTCTTGCGCAGCTTTTCATTCTTTTTCAGTGACAGAGCCAGCAGGTTGAAATCGTCAGCCAGCCGTCCGAGCTCATCGCGGGAATTCAATTGGATGCGGTGTTCGTAATCTCCCACTGCCAGACGTCGCGTGCCACTGGCGATCAGCCTTACTGGCTGCATCAACAGCCGCGCCAGCACGGTGGCAACTACGGCAGCCAGCAGCAGCGAAAGCCCACTGATCACCCAGGTAGCCTGACGCTGCTGCGCCTCAAAGGCCTTGGCAGCGGCAGAGCTGACCTGTGTAAACGGCAACAGCGCCACATGCCCCACTAATTCTCCATTAACAGTGACTGCGCGAAGGTTTTCTATGTCAACCGTATCCAGGCGGGCGCCTGCCAGGTAATCAAGCTCAGCATCGAGCAGGCTGATACGAATATTGAGACCCAGCAGCGTTTCGTCAGCCGGGCCATCGGACTCATCCACACCGCTGGGGCCCAGATCCATTGCACGCATCAAACTGTACCAGGCGCCGCGCTGTCTTCCGCGCAGAAAATCCCAGCCGCCGTTTTCTTCATAGGCCTGGGCCAGAACGGGGATCAATCGTTCTACGCGTTGCTGCTCCTGCTGACTCAGATAGCCGATAAAGCCACGCGCAAAACTTGCCTGCATGGCAATAGCCATGGCCAGCGCCACCACTACACTGGTGGCAAACAGTCCCAAAAACAGTTTTGCCGTTACACCCGGTCTGATCAATGCCCTGCTCCGTCAATATTCGACCGCACATTAAGGCCGATGCTCAGGGCATAATCAATACCACCAATAACGATGTCACAAATATTCCTGAATTCCTGCACATTTACACGGCAAACAGCTGTGTTTCGATATCTGCAAATGCCTTGAATTCAAGCGCATTGCCGGATGGATCCATGAAAAACAGCGTAGCCTGCTCACCCGGCTGCCCTTTGAATCGGACATAGGGTTCAATAATGAACTGCGTGTCCAGCGCGCGCAGTTTGGCTGCCAGCGCCTCCCAGTCAGGCAGGGTCAGGACCACGCCGAAATGCGGCACTGGCACACCATGCCCGTCCACATGATTGTTCATCTGGTTTACCTGACAATCGCGGCCAATTCGGGGATTCAGGTGCACAACAAGCTGATGACCAAACAGGTTGTAATCAATCCATTGGTCAGAGCTGCGGCCCTGCGGCAGACCGAGACGATTGCCATAAAATTCACGTGCCTCGTCAAGGTCTCGCACCTGTATTGCCAGATGAAAGGGTGTCAGCATGGGCTCTCCTGCACCGGTAGGGTGCTGTCAGTCAACGGGTGGTTTGTTGCGAAGGGATTTTACTGCAGCCACACGTCGTTTAGTATCCAGACGTTTGCGCTTCTGGCCTTTGGGTATTCGGGTAGGAACCCTGGGCGCAGCCGGCTGGGCTGCCTTGTCTATCAGGGACTGCAGGCGCACCAACGCATCCTCGCGGTTTTTTTCCTGCGTGCGAAAACGCTGGGCTTTGATGATCAATACGCCCTCGCGGCTGATTCGCCGGTCCTTCAAGTCAAGCAGCGCCGACTTGATATGTGCCGGCAGACTTGACGCAGGGATGTCAAAGCGTAAATGAATGGCCGACGATACCTTGTTGACGTTTTGCCCGCCCGCCCCTTGAGCCCGCACCGCGGTCAGCTCGACCTCCTGCTCGTTAACTCTGATCATCCAGAACCTTTATTTAGAAACCGAAATAGCGTTGTGTCCTGTGATAGTAGCGGATCGCGGGGCGACATTAAAACTCAGCAGAGAATCGCCCGTTTTTGGTGCAAATACACGAATTCAGAACCAAAACGACTCAGGGCATGCACGGCTAATGCGCTCGTCATCGTGCAGTTAAAAGCATCATGCCTGACCGCCGTAGCCATATAAACTTTTATTTTCAGATATATCAATACTATAGCGCACCGTATAAAAAACTGGCACGCCACATGCATTTAACAGATCAAGCATCGGCACTCCCCTGCTGATGCGGTAAATGGAACTGACTCTCCCCTTTTCCATTGATGGGTGATCTCGCCCACGTGTGTATCCCCGTACCACGTGGGCTTTTTTTTGCCTGCTATACTAGGGTCTTGAATTCGAAACAGGCCCAACCCTATGACCATAACCCGCCCTCTGATCTTGCGCATGTTGCTGATCGCAGCTTTATCGATACTGTCAGCATCTCCCGTGCTGGCCTGGGACGCTCTGGGGCATCGCCTGTCGGCCTACCTCGCCTACGATCAAATGAACGAGGCACAACGCAGATTCTGGGTTAGCACGCTACAGGGCCATCCCAGGTATCAGCAGGACTTTGTGACCGCCATGCCGGCAGAAATAGCAGCCCAGGGTGCAATCGCCCAGGCGCGCTGGCAGTTCGGACAGGCTGCTGTCTGGCCCGATATAGCGCGCGGCTTCCGAGGCCTGGATGAGCGTTTCCATTTCCCTGACCGTCACTGGATAGATGGCGCCTGGGTCAGGGATGATGTGGAGATGCAGGGCAATATCTACATTGATATGGAGCCATTGCCTGATATCCAGGGACCACAAGACCAACAGATCTCTCGGGAATACCAGGCAGATAATGTGCTGACGGGACTGGTCTACGCGAGGCGCGTACTGGTGACCAACAGCGACCCGGAAGAGCGCGCCATCGCGCTTTGCTGGTTGCTGCATCTGGGCGGCGACATCCATCAACCATTACACGCAGGCGCCCTCTATTCCCCGGGAGTCTTTCCGGACGGCGACCGCGGCGGCAATGGCATCGCCGTCGACACTACAAATCTGCACGCAATGTGGGACGGCGCCTTACGTGGTGTCAGCCTGCAGCGCAATCTGAGTGAACTGCGTGACATTCAGCGCAGCCTGAGAGAGCATGAGTTTGCCTTCACGCCGGGCACCTGGTTGCTGGAGAGTCGCGAACTGCTGCACGCCGCCGTTTATCCTGATGCCGTCATCAGTGCCATACAGCGCAGCGAACGCACTGGCAATCAGCTGGACAGCATTGAAACCAGTGACAGCTATCGTGACGGTATGCGCACCATGGCTTTGCAACGGATTGCCGAAGCTGGCCAGCGCCTGCTCGGCACTCTAAATGAACTACACGGACAGCCCTGACTTCATGAAATATTCCGCAATTATACGGTCGCCCTGGTCGCTCGGCGCTCTGGCATTTTATACAAGCCTGACACTTTGCTCGTTGGCCAGTGCCCAGGATGCTGACGAGGAAATCGTTGCCGAGCTCGAGAAACCATTATGGGAGCTCGGCGTCGGCGCCGGCGCCCTGATGCAGCCCCACTACCCGTCATCGTCAGAACATCAGACTCGCGGCCTGGCACTGCCCTACCTTGTTTACCGCGGCGAAGTGCTGCGCATCGGTGATGGCCAGTCGGCTCGTGCAGTAGCCGCAGAGAACAGCCGCTACGAACTGTCCATGTCTTTCGCTGCGGCGTTTGACGCCGACAGCGAGGGCAATGAACTGCGTCGGGGCATGGACGACCTGGACTTCATTTTTGAAGTGGGCCCGCAACTGGTCTTTAAACTTGGCAATTACACTTACAGCGACACCAGTCGCAGTGAGTTACAGCTGGCACTGCAGGCACGTGCCGCCTTTTCCACCGATTTTGGTCGTATCGATCATCGTGGCTATGTGTTCGAACCAATGCTGCGCTATCGCCACTACGGATTGTTCAGCCCGCAACTGGAAGCTACTGTTTCTCTGCGGCCTATCTGGGCGACGCGCGAACTGCACCAATATTTCTACGATGTGGCTGCTGTTGACGCCACCGCTTTCAGACCCGCCTACCAGGCTGAGTCCGGCTACTTTGGTACCGGACTGAACTTCTCTGGCACCTGGCATCTGTCTGACAAGGCAAGGGTTTTTGGCGGCATACAGACCAGCTTCCACTATGGCGCAGCCAACCGTCAAAGCCCCCTGTTTGAAGACGATTTCACCATGGGTGTCGCCATTGGGTTTATCTGGAACTTCCTGGAAAGTGAACGTATGGTAGTGAGACCCTGATGGCCGAGCCACTCAAAAACCTTTATGGGCAGGAGATTCCGCATCGTATCGCGGACATGATCAGCAATGCGTCCCCGATCTTTGATCGGCAGCGTTTTCTTGATTACGTACTGCCTGAGTATGACGGGCTGGAATTAATGCCACGCGGCTGGCATATGGCTGATGGACTTAAACATGCCTTGCCGGAAGACTACGAGACCGCTATCGACATACTGCTGGCCTCACTGCCGCCGGCGCGACCACCAGTAGCAGAAACATCCGCGACAGCAGATCGTGAAGGCAACACTCTGGCACCCTTCATCTTCATGCCGCATACATTTTTTGTCGCACGTTATGGATTAAATCATTTCGACGCTTCGATGCGCGCACAGTATGAACTGACACAGCGCTTTACCGCCGAATTCAGTATCCGGCCATTTCTGCAACAGTTCCCTGAACGGACTTTGAAAGTATTGCGAGGCTGGACTGAAGACAGCAGCGAACATGTCAGGCGGCTGGTCTCGGAAGGAACACGTCCACGCCTGCCCTGGGCTTCACGGCTGCCTGCATTTCAGAAAAACCCAGAACCAGTGCTGTCAGTGCTTGAGCTTCTCAAAGATGACCCGTCCCTGTACGTGCGCAGATCGGTGGCAAATAACCTCAATGACATTGGCAAAGACAACCCTGACCACTTGTTTGAAACTGCTGAACGCTGGCTCAAGAACGCCAGCCCGGATCGCGAATGGATTATCAGTCATGCGCTGCGCGTTGCCATCAAGAACGGTGAACCGCGGGCGTTGCGGCTGATCGGGTTTGGGAGTAAGCCTCAGGTATCGCTCAGTGATATAAACATTACGCCGGACGTCGTCACAGAAGGCGATAGCCTTGCGTTTAGTGTCACCATCAACAGCAAGGTCCCGGCTTCGCAGTCCTTGCTGATCGATTTCGTGGTGCATTACCTTAAAGCCAATGGCAGCAGTCGCGGCAAAGTGTTTAAACTGACCCGTATGGAACTTGATGGCAAACAGAGTGTGACCGTTGGCAAGCGCATATCACTAAAACCCATGACCACTCGCAAGCACTACGCAGGCGAACATCGACTGGAGTTGCTGATCAATGGCACTGCCTACCCGCTAGGTTCATTTTCGCTCGTGACGGAGGATAAACCCCAGGTCCAGGCGATCCTTCCAGAAGCCAAGTAAGGGCCGCAGCGCAGTATTGCTGATACTGTATTTTCCGTAGCTCAACAGCGCACCACCATCTGCTGTTGCCAGCAGCGCCAGTGTTCTGGGCTGAGGCTGATATTTTCGCAATGGGCGGTCATTCAGAAATGCCATGACATTATGCGCCAGCGTAGGGCCCTGCCGGACAGCATATACCCCAGAGCGCTGGCTGCCTTTGTGCGAACAGGCGTCGCCGCTGATGAACACCTGCGGGTGATTCACACTTTGCAGACAGGCATCAACTCGCAGAAAGCCCCTTTTATCAGTCGCCAGTCCCGAACAGGCATACCAGGGCAGTGGCGCGGCTCCCGTCGCCAGCACGACAGCATCCGGGTGCGCAACGATCTTGCCTCCGGACCATAACTGCCCGTCGCGGATGTTGGAAATAAACGTGTCAGGCAGGCACTCAATCTCGCGTTCCCGCAACAGAGCAGCAGCTGCCCGTTGCAGCTCTACTGACTGCCCCGGCAATAGCTCTTCAGCGCAAATCAATCTGAATCCGGTGGTGGGCAATTTCCATTGCAGTGCCAGCACCAGCTCAAAAGCGGCGGGGCCACCTCCCAGCACAACAATTTCGCCGGGTGGTTGCTGACGCCAAAGCTGCCAGCGTTGAAAAAAATTGGCAAAAGGTTTTGCCGGCTCGATGGGAACACTACCGTCGTTTTTGGGGACCGGCGGCTCTGAACCGGTGTTGATAGACAGAACCTGGTAGGTAATGGACTGATTATTACTCAGCACCAGTTTTCGATTGTCAGCGTTCATGGCACTGACTTCACCATATACCAGGTGCAGACCCACCGCGTCAGCGAGCGGTCTCAGGTCAACGGCACACTGTTCAACATGGAACCGTCCCGCCAGCAGACCCGGCATCATGCCCGAATACCAGGCATGCGTTCCTGGCGATATCAGCACACTGTTCTCAGGCACTTTGAGACCCTGTTCGGCCCAGCATCGCATGGCGACCAGATGCGTATGTCCAGCACCAGCCATTACCAGCGGAGCATCCATATTGTGTTGTGCCTGTGTCACATTTACTGCCAGGGGGTTGGCCACAGTAGTATCATCGCATTACACTGAATCCACTGATCATAACAGGATTCTCAGTTAGCCATGACGACTCAATCAAATTCCCGCTGGATCGACCTGCGCAGTGATACCGTAACCCAGCCAACTGAGGCGATGCGGCAGGCCATGTTCACTGCAGATGTCGGCGATGACGTCTGGGGCGAAGACCCAACCGTCATCAAGCTGCAGCAGGTGCTGGCAGAGCGCGCCGGGCTGGAGGCCGGTCTGTTTTTGCCGTCAGGCACGCAGTCAAATTTGGTGGCTTTGCTCACACATTGCGGGCGCGGCGATGAGTATATCGTCGGACAGCAGGCACACACCTATCGCTACGAAGGTGGCGGAGCAGCAGCACTGGGCGGCATACAGCCGCAACCTTTGCCAATGACCGAATTCGGTGGCCTGGACCTGCATGATGTCGAGAAGGCCATCAAACCCGACGATTGCCATTTCGCGCGCACCCGCCTGCTATGTCTGGAAAATACGGTGCACGGCAAGGTACTGCCTCTGGACTATCTTGCTCAAGCCAGCGAGGTCGCTCAGGACTATGGTCTACAGCGACACCTGGACGGGGCCAGGGTTTTCAACGCTGTTATGGCGCTGGGCTGTAAACTCACCGATATTACCCAGCACTTTGATACGGTGTCGATATGCCTGTCGAAAGGCCTTGGTGCGCCAGTTGGCTCAGTATTGCTCGGCCCTGTCGATTTCATTGAGCAGGCCCGACGCTGGCGCAAAGTCACCGGTGGCGGAATGCGTCAGGCCGGCATTCTGGCAGCCGCTGGTTTGCATGCGCTGGAACATCATGTCGAACGTCTGGCTGACGATCATCGCCGTGCCAGACTGTTGGCGGAGCGCCTGCAGGCCGCCGGATATTCAGTAGCAATGCCGCAGACCAACATACTGTTTGTTGACTCCAGTGAGCTGCCACGTACCGCACTTGCACAGTGGCTGGATAAACACGGTATCAAGGCCGATTGCCTGGGCCGCGACAATATTCGGCTGGTGACGCACCTGGATGTATCGGACGCCGCCATAGATCGCGCAGCCGAGGTCTTTACCGAGTTCCTGCGCGAGCATCGCCTTTAATTACAATCACTTATCAAATATTTTGCTCGCCTGAAAAATTTGCGTTAAGCTCAAACAACAGTATCTGTTATCCCAGATGCATGATTGAACCGCAGAGGCCTGGCTTCAACACCCCGACGCCGATTCTCTTGCACTTGACCCAAACGGTCTGACAGCGGTGGAGACAATTTATGTTCGATAAACTCGAGCGCGCCCGCCTGGAAGAAATTCACTTCCGGCATGACCCCGATTCCCGGCTTAACGCCATTATTGCCATTCATAACACCCGTCTGGGCCCGGCCCTCGGCGGCTGTCGATGCATTCATTACACAAGTGACGACCAGGCTGTAGACGACGCCATCAGACTGGCACGAGGTATGAGTTACAAGGCTGCTCTGGCCGGCGTACCGCAGGGCGGTGGCAAAGCTGTCATCATGCTCCCCGCCGACGGCATCGAAGATCGCAAAAGTCTCTACCAGGCCTTCGGGCGCTTCGTTCACGACCTGGGTGGTCGCTATATCACCGCTGCTGACAGTGGCACAACGCTGGGCGACCTGGATGAAGTATCAGGTATCACACCCTATGTGTCAGGCACCAGCCGAGATGGCTTCAACCCGTCACCGCTGACTGCACTGGGTGTTTTTGCTGGCATCAAGGCAGCCGTGCGACACAAACTCAGACGCACTTCACTCAAAGACATACATGTCGCGATTCAGGGTGTCGGCAACGTGGGTTACGCGCTCGCGGCATTGCTTGCAGAAGCTGGCGCCAGACTTACTGTCAGTGATACCGATCCTGCCAAGACAGCGCGCTGTGCCTCAGAGTTTGGAGCCACCGTTGTAACGGGCGATGACATTCTGACGCAGGAATGTGATGTGCTGGCACCCTGCGGCCTTGGTGGCATCCTCAATGACATCAGCATCCCGCTGCTGCGCTGCCCAATCGTGGCCGGCGCCGCAAACAATCAGCTGCAAAGACCTGAGCATGGCGCTCTGCTGCACCAATCCGACATCCTTTATGCGCCTGACTATGTCATCAATGCCGGTGGCCTCATCACAGTGTCGCTGGGTTATATGAATGCCTCCATGCCTGGAATTCAGCAACGTGTCCTGGCGCTTGAGTCTACCCTGCTGACGCTGTTCGAGCGCAGCCACGCCGAGGGATGTCCAAGCAGCGACATCGCTGATCAAATGGCTGAGGACATTCTGTATCAGCGTCATTTCGGACAGCGCGCGTCCGCAAAACTGGTGATCTGACAATCTGATGGCCTGACTGACAGGAGGGCAAACCATGTCCACTCCAGTGCCGAGCTCCAACGAAAAACCACGTTATGTTGCACCACCTCCTCTGGTGTATATCGAACCCAGTGGCAAAAGTAGTCGGGAACTGCCAGCGCAGATCGATTTCGACTGGCTGCGTCAGGCCTATCAGCATATGTCGCTGATTCGGGCACTCGACAAAAAAGCCGTTGCGCTGCAGCGTACCGGCCAGATGCGTACTTACCCTTCCTGCCTGGGGCAGGAAGCCGTGGGCATCGGGACCGGGATGGCAATGATGGACGCCGATGTATACGTGCCCTACTACCGCGATCAGGCGACACTGTATCTGCGTGGCGTGCAGCTGAAACAGATATTGCAGCTCTGGGGCGGCGATGAACGCGGCCACCTGTTTGACGGGGCAGCCAAAAAAGACCTGCCCATCTGCGTGCCTATAGCAACACAGCTGACCCAGGCCGCTGGCGCCGCGGTCGCTCTCAAAAGCAAAGGGGTAAAGGGCGCCGTTGTCACCAGTTGCGGAGATGGTGCCACATCGCGCGGCGACTTTTATGAAGCGCTAAACGTTGCCGGCCTCTGGCAGTTACCACTGGTTACTGTCATCAACAATAACCAGTGGGCGATCTCGGTTCCCCGGCAGATGCAGTCCGGAACACCAACCCTGGCACAAAAAGCGGTGGCGGCCGGAATCGAGGGTATTCAGGTAGACGGCAATGATGTCGTGGCCGTGTTCGATGCCGTCAATCACGCCCTGCAAAAGGCGCGCAGTGGCAAAGGCCCTACACTGATTGAGGCGATTACCTACCGACTCGGAGACCATACCACAGCAGACGATGCAACCCGCTACCGCAGTGCCTCTGAAGTCAGTGATGCCTGGCAACGCGAACCCATCAAACGCCTTCAGACCTGGCTGCATGATCACGATGCCTGGGATGCCACCCGTGAGCAATCACTGCATGGCGACATCAAACAGCAGATCGAGCGTGCCGTCGCTGACTATCTGGCCATCGAACCGGCACCGGTGGATGACATTCTGCGGTATCAGTACGCCGATATGACACCAGCGCTCGAACAACAACGCGCCTGGCTGCTGCAGCGGCACGGGGGGTAGCCATGAGCAAGGACAACAACAGCAACACCCACGAAGTTACACTGGTCGAAGCGGTAAATCTCGCGCTGCGCCGGGCATTGAGCGACGACCGGGACGTGGTACTACTGGGCGAGGACATCGGCACCAATGGTGGCGTATTTCGTGCAACCGAGGGCCTGAAGCAGGATTTTGGCTACAAGCGTGTCATTGACACACCACTGGCGGAATCCATGATCGCCGGCCTCAGCGTTGGCATGGCCACACAGGGCATGAAACCCGTGGCGGAAATCCAGTTCATGGGATTCATATTTGCAGCTTTTGAACAGATAGTGTGCCATGCGGCACGTATGCGAAATCGCACGCGCGGCAGACTGCATTGCCCACTGGTGATCCGCGCGCCTTTTGGGGGTGGCATACAGGCTCCTGAGCATCACTCTGAAAGCACTGAGGCGCTGTTTGCCCATATACCTGGCCTGCGGGTCGTCATACCGTCATCGCCTACTCGTGCCTATGGACTGCTGCTATCGGCCATCCAGTGTCCGGATCCGGTGCTGTTCCTGGAGCCAAAGCGGATTTACCGTATGGTCCGCCAGCGCCTCGTCGACTCGGGCAAAGGTCTGCCGCTGGACACCTGTTTTACGCTGCGTCAGGGCAAGGATGTCACGCTGGTGTCATGGGGTGCGGCGATGCACGAAACCCTGCAGGCGGCCGAGAGGCTCGCCCGGGACGGAATCGAGTGTGAAGTGATTGATGTCGCCACCATCAGCCCTCTCGATTTCAATACCATCAAGCGCTCTGTGCAGCACACAGGTCGCTGCGTAATTGTTCAGGAGGCGCCCCGCAATGGCGGCGTTGCTTCAGAAATCAGCGCCAGACTTGCAGAAACCTGCCTGATGCATTTGCGCGCTCCGGTACAGCGGGTGACCGGTTATGACGCCACCATGCCATATCCACGGCAGGAACATCTGTATATGCCAGCAACCGACGATATCATCGCGGCGGCTAGAACCACTCTGGAGGGCTTATGAAATACTTCAAACTGCCTGATTTGGGGGAAGGTCTGCAGGAAGCGGAAATTGTTGAATGGCATATCGCCCAGGGCGATGAAGTCAGCGAAGACCAGACAATTCTGTCCGTCGAAACAGCCAAGGCCATCGTTGATCTGCCAGCACCCCAGGCCGGCAAGATTGTAAAACTGTTTGGTCAGCCGGGTGATATCGTGCATGTGGGCGACCCGCTGCTTGAGTATGACGCCGAAAGTGATGACTCAGGGACCGTCGTGGGTGAAATGTCTGGCCCCTCCGATGACAACGCTGTTCAGGAGGACGACTTTATCATTGGCAGTGCCCATGATGACGCTGACGTACCGGCACCTGTGCGGGAACGATCGGCATTCAGCGGTGGTACGCCGTTGAAAGGCGTTCAGCGTGTGATGGCAAAAAACATGTCCAGGGCTCACGCCGAAGTGGTCAGTGTTTCAATCCATGATGACGTGGACATTCACGCCTGGCAGAGCGGTGAGGACCCGACCATGCGGCTGGTCCGTGCTATAGCGGCGGCCTGCCTGGCAGAGCCCGGACTGAACACCTGGTACGATGGTGAACGCATGGCTGTAAAGCAGCACGAGCACATTGATCTGGGAATCGCCGTTGATACACCCGACGGACTGTTTGTACCGGTGCTGCGCGACATTGCGGGACGTGACCGTGCTGATCTTCGCAAGGGGCTGAATGCGCTGCGTGAAGCGGTCAACACACGCAAAATTCCACCTGAGGAGATGCGGGGTGCGACCATCACGCTGTCCAACTTCGGCACCATGGCCGGTCGTTATGCCAATCCGGTGATTGTGCCGCCCATGGTCGCTATTCTGGGTGCCGGAAAAATACGCAGGCAAGCCGTCGCCACTGACGATGGCATTGAAGCCCACCGGGTACTGCCGCTATCGCTGAGTTTTGACCACCGCTGTGTCAGTGGCGGCGAGGCTGCCCGCTTCCTGGCAGCCGTGATGAAGGATCTGGGCCAGCCCTGACCACTCAGTGCAGGACGTTACCACGCTCCTGCATTAGCATGGACACTTCTGCGGCATCGAACTGGTATTCGGTGCCGCAGAATTCGCAGGCGATATTGACGGCACCGTGTTCAGCAACAATGCTGTCCACTTCTTCTTTGCCAATGGAGATCAGTGCTCTGGCAGTACGCTCGCGCGAACAGCTGCACTGATAATGGAATGTGCGCGGCTCAAACAGTTCGACCTGCTCCTGATGATAAAGCCTGTGCAACAGGGCCTCATTGTCCAGCTGCAACAGCTCGCTGGTGGTCAGTGTCTGTGCCAGCATCACCAGGTGCTGCCAGGCATCATCGCGATCATCATCGTCTTGCTGCGAGGAACCCGGCAACTGCTGCAGCATGAAGCCGCAGGCCTGTTCCCCATCAACTGCAAAAATGAACCAGCTTGGCAGCTGCTCGGACTGATCAAAGTAGGTCTGCAGGGCGGCCGACAGGGATCCGCCTTCCAGTGACACAATACCCTGGTAGGGTTCGCGTTTGCGCGAGTCGACAGTAATGACCAGCACGCCGTCACCCGTCAGGGTCGTAAACTCGCTGCTCTTGGGCGGTGAGTCAAACCTGGCAATACCCCGAATAGCGCCTTCGCTGGTGCACTCGGACATGATCAGGCTCAGCTCACCATCGCCACGCACCTGCAGCACCAGCCGCCCCTCGTACTTGATGGCCGATCCCAGCAACACGCTGGCTGCCAGAAACTCACCCAGCAAGTGGCGAACTCCTTCTGGATAGGCGTGGTTACTGACTGTATCCAGGTAACTCTTGTTCAACCGCACGATTTCGCCGCGCACATCCGACTGACTGAAAAGGAATCGCTGACAAGTGTCAATTTGGGCTGGTTTGGACATGGGGCTCCCCGTACATTGGCGTGATACTATTTTACGCGTCCTGCACCGTCTTTGCACAGACGTGAATTGATGCTAATTTAGGCGAATGTCCAGTAGTCGACCTCTCTGCCTTTTTATTGCATGCCTGTTGTTTCTGCCCAGCCTGGCGCTTGGGCACGACATGACCGACATCGCCCGCGAACGGATGGCCTCCGGTGGCTATCTTGAGGTCATGTGGACTGGCGCCGAGCATATGCTGAGTGGTTACGACCACCTTCTCTTCCTGCTTGGCGTCATGTTCTTTCTGACGCGCTTCGTCGACATTCTTAAATTTGTTACGGCTTTCACCATCGGCCATACCATCACGCTGATTTTCGCTACCTATGCCGGCATCACCGCCAACCACTATCTGATTGATGCCGTGATCGCCCTGACGGTGGCCTACAAGGGTTTTGAGAACATCAACGGTTTCCAGCGCTTGCTGGGCACCAGAGCTCCCAGTCTGCTGCTGATGGTTTTCATCTTCGGCCTGATTCATGGTTTTGGTCTGTCCGCGCGACTCCAGGCTGTAACACTGGCCGAGGACCCGGCACTGCTGAGTAAAATCCTGCTGTTTAACGTTGGCGTCGAATTTGGTCAGATCATTGCGCTGGTGATCATGGCGGTGGCCATCAGAGCCTGGCAACAGGTCAGCGCATGGCCGAAAATCAGTTATGTCGCCAACATCAGCCTGATTCTGGCCGGCGCCGTGCTGCTGGTGGTGCAACTGACCGGTTACGCTCGCGAGCAGGCCGAAATCAACGCTCCGGTGCGTTTCACGGTGTTCACTGACCAGGACCAGATGATGGGCCAGGTCACTGACGGCAGTGGGCAGGGCCTTGGCAATGCAAGCGTGCAGATCACCGACGTCGCCTCGGGGACCAGCAATGAAGTGAGCACCGATGCTGATGGCTGGTTCTCGTTCGCTGGCACAATTGACAACAGCTATCAACTCCAGGCGAGCACTGCCCAGGGGGATAGCGGAAGCACCAGTGTGGCGCTGGGGGATCCGGCCCCTGCCCATGAGCATGAGGCCTTCCACATACCTTTCTATTTCATCATCGCCGCCCTGCTGCTGCTTTCGGCGCTGCTTGTACGGCGTTTCAACCCACCGCACAAGCCTGCGGTTTGAGCCTTCCCTCGCAGCGGGCGCTGACAGCTCTGACCACATTTCGCACCAGTGCATCGCCAGCCGTAAGACTCGACCCGTCAGCGACTCCCGTCTGCTGTGTCAGGATCGATTCGGGGTGGAACTGCACCGCCATCCACGGCAACGTGCGATGCATGACCGCCATGGTGTGACAACTCTCGTCATCTGTGACCGCAACCGGCGCAAGCGCCTCTGGCAATCGGCTTGCCACCAGGGAATGATAGCGGCCGGCCATGAACCGGGGCGGCAGCCCGCTGAACATCAGACTGCCATCGTGTTTCACCATTGATGCCTTGCCGTGTCTGGGTGTGGGCATGACACCCAGCTCACCGCCACAGTATTCAACCATCGCCTGCAGGCCCAGACACACTCCAAATACTGGAAGCCCCTGCTGCTCGCAGAGACTGAGCGTTGTCTGACAGTCAAAGTCGGCTGGGCGACCAGGGCCTGGTGAAAGGATCACCAGGTCGAAAGCCTGCCCAGACAAGGCACGACGGGCAGCCTCAGGTCGCAGCGTGATCACATCCACCCCCTGCATGCGGAAACAGGCGGCAAGTGTCTGTACAAATGAATCCTGATGATCAACCATCAGTGCACGTAAATTCGGCGTTTTGATCGCTGCCTGCGATTGAGGGGCTGCACCGACTGTATTCTCTTTCTTTGCGGGCTGCAGCGCTGCCAGCAAAGCGGATGCTTTCAGGCGGGTTTCCGCTTCTTCCGCATGCGGGTCGGAATCATGCAATAAGGTTGCACCGGCACGGACGTGTGCAATGCCCCGCTGCAGATGGATGGTCCGCAGTGTGAGCCCGGTGTCCATGCTGCCGTCAAAACCCAGCCGCCCGAAGGCGCCACCATACCATTGTCTGGGTGACTTCTCGTGCTGCTCTATGAATGCCATCGCAGCACGCTTGGGAGCACCTGTCACAGTTACCGCCCAGGTATGCGCAAGAAAGGCATCCAGAGCGTCAAATTTCGGCAGCAGCCGCCCCTCCACATGATCAACGGTATGTATCAATCGTGAATAGAGTTCCGGTTGTCGCCTGCCGATAACACGCACAGATCCGGGCTCACAGATCCGGCTTTTGTCATTGCGGTCGACATCCGTACACATCGACAGCTCTGCCTCATCCTTGGCTGAATTCAGCAGCTCGCGAATCAGTTCGGCATCCTCCAGTGCATTTCTGCCTCTGGCGATTGTCCCCGAGATGGGGCAGCTTTCGACCCGCCTGCCAGCGACCCGAACGTACATTTCAGGCGAGGCGGAAATCAGAAACTCGTCTTGGCCCAGATTCATCAGTGCCAGATAAGGTGCCGGATTTGCCTTTTGCAGACGCCGAAAAATTGCACTGGGCAACTCGGCTGTGGCCTGGCTGAACATTTGTCCTGGAACCACTTCAAACAGATCACCGCGACTGAAGCAGGCTTTCGCCTTCTCCACCAGCGCCGCATACTCACCAGGAGCATGATCGCAGCGCTGACCAATTTTGGCGCTGACTTTTGCAGCAGCGTATTCGGTGACGGTCTGCGGCGCCAGGCGTTTAAGTCCGCCAGTGGTCTGCGTTTCGCCATGCGAGTCGCGACAGAAGAATTCGTAGCGAAGCAGGTCCCCCGCGCCTGTTGCCGGATCGACCACAATAAGTTCATCCGGCAGGTACAACACCAGGTCTCGTTGCTTCTTCGCTCTGGGGTGTTGCAGCTCAACAGGTTCAAATTGAAAAGCAAGGTCGTAACCGAAAGGTCCATAAAGCCCCAGATAACTGTCCTCATCACTGGCGAAGTGCGCCAGTATGTGACGAATAACCGACATGACACTCGGCCGCCGCGTTCGCATCTCTTCGGTTTCATCTGCGGCCGCCTCTGCCGCAGGCAACACCTCCACACGCAACTCACGCGTTTCCATGATGTCGCAGCAGCTTATTGATGCCTGAGCAGCAAGTGAGCGATGAATTTCTGGCAGCAGGACAGTGCCGCGTGAATTCAGTGCCTCGACACGCACGCAGTAATCACGAGAGGTAATCCGCAAGGGCGGATTGATGAAGGCCAGTGACTTGCGCCGGTATCGGCCCGGATAATCTACTTCGCAGCTGAAAACTGCCCCCGGACGAGTGTCCAGCGCCTGCACGATCCGCGTCAGCTCAGCGCTGCCATCACACTGGCTTTGCTGTCGGTTGACGACAACACCACCGTCGGTGGTATATCGGGTCTGTTGTATGTGCACGATCATTCTCCTCTTAAGTTTCAAGAGGCTGCCACCCTGGGAGAGCTGGCTTGATCGTTACTTTGTGAAGAGTTGATCCGGGATTTCAGATCGGTTCTTGCAGGTATGACTCAGGCCGCCTTCCTGTCGGGGGCAGCCTGAAAACAATGCCTATCTGAAGGCGTTTATGCTGTTTTCCTGGCGGCCCTTGTTGCTAAACCACCAGAAATATACGGTCTGAATGTTCATAGGTCGCAATGATGCGCCCGATCCGCGCCCTGTGTCAAGCCAGCATTACCATGGAATACGCTGCCCGTCATAGGCAATGAATGCGCCGCTATCAACCGGGCCGGCCTGCTGAATTACCGACAGCAGACCATTAGCGCTGGTCTCTGTGTCGATAAGACCGTTCGGCCCTCCCATGTCGGTCCGCACCCAGCCCGGATGCAGGCTCAGTACAATAAACTGCTCTGGCTGCAGATCAATTGAGAGTGACTTGACGGCCTGATTCAGGGCGGATTTGGCAGTCCGATAGATGTAGGACCCGCCACTGCCATTGTCGGCAACCGACCCCATTTTTGAACTCATGAATGCAATGCGTCGCTCATTGCCCTGCCGGAGATTGGGCATCAGTTTCTGAGTGAGAAGCAGTGGCGCGATGGTATCGACGTGAAAGACCTGCAGCCACTCATCAGCCTGCAACTTGCCGAACACAGCGTCGCGCGGCCCGTAAATCCCGGCATTGTTGATCAGCACGTCAATCGGCCGGTCACCCAGACGTCCAAGCAGCGCGTCATAACTGTCTGCATCAGCCAGGTCCAGCGGCGCCAGTGTCAAAGCAGGGTTTATGGCTGCCAGCTCTTTTAGCGCGGGCACCGCCTCCGGATCTCTGGCGGTGGCTATCACATGATGCCCCTGCGCCAGCGTCTGTTTTACCAGCTCCAGTCCGATACCCCTGTTTGTGCCAGTGATCAAATAATCAGCCATGATAGAACTCCCAATAAAGAGCCAGAAGACAGGCCCTGCAACAATTGTCCAACAATGAATTTGGTGTGCGGCACCAAAGCTGGGGCCGCCGCAAATACTGGAGAACTGTTTTAACACGGGCGGCATGCTGCTGTCAGGTTGTCGCATCAAGACGTATGTCCGTCTCGGCCCGCAGGTGGCCACTGTGCCAGTGTCAAAAAGTTTGATATAAGGGATAGAACGACTGATCGATTTCTGTCCGACTCCCGAGGATCACCATGAAAACAAGACATTACCCGAGTTACCTCAAGCAACTGACGCTGGCGATGGCCATAGCCACGAGTTTTTCCACTCACACGTTCGCGCAGGACCTCGAACATGCGTCGCCAGAAAGTGCTGGCCTGAGTGAGCAGGGCATCGAGGATCTGGCAGCCGGAATGCGCAAGGCTGTAGATGAGGGCAACCTGGCGGGCATCGTGAGCACTTTGATTCGTGATGGCAAGATTGTGCATCTGGACGCCTATGGATATCAGGACATTCAGGATCAGGTGCCAATGACAGAAGAGACCATCTTCCGCATCTTCTCAATGACCAAACCCGTCACTGGTGTGGCCTTGATGATGCTGCACGAAGAAGGCAAATTCTCTCTCGAAGACCCGGTCTCGCAGTACATTCCGGAACTGGCGGGCCTACGCGTCGCCGCAGCTGACGGCCCTGATGGCGTTCCCGAAACAGAACCTGCCGACCATGAAATGACCATTCGTGAGCTAATGTCTCACACCGGCGGCCTGACCTACGGGCTTTTCTCTCGCTCACAGGTCGATTCTATGTATCAGGCTGCCAATATCCTGGATGCCAACGGGACTCTCAAGGACATGATCGACAAGCTGGCAGAAATCCCGCTGCGTCAGCAGCCCGGTTCACTATGGCACTACAGTGTCTCGGTCGATGTGCAGGGCTACCTGGTCGAAGTGCTGTCAGGCCAGACCTTTGCGGAATTCCTGCAGCAGCGCCTGTTTGATCCGCTCAACATGGACGACACCGGCTTTGCCGTACCGGACAGTGATCGCGAGCGCTTTGCCACCATGTACCAGTCTGGCCAGGGTGGTCTGACGCAACCCCAGGACGCGCTTGGTGGCGACTACCGCGAGCCGGTCACATTCTACGGCGGCGGTGGCGGCCTGGTATCAACGATTGGCGACTATATGAAATTCACCCAGATGCTGGCCAATGGTGGTGAGCTGAATGGCGTTCGCGTTCTGTCGCCCGAATCTGTAGAGCTGATGCGCAGCAATCAACTGCCAGAAGGCATGGAAGAGATCCCGGGTTATCCGGGCAACCAGTTCGGACTGGATTTTGCTGTCGTGGTTGACCCTTCCCGCAATAATGGCATGAGCGAGGGCAGTTACTGGTGGTGGGGCATCGGCGGCACCTGGTTCTGGATAGACCCGGTCGAGAACCTGACCTTCATCGGCATGATTCAAAATCGCAACCTGATGTATGCCCGCCAGCTGCAGGCTATCAGCAAGGAACTTGTTTACAGCGCCATCACGGAATCAAACCGCTGATAAACGCTTGATCAATCCTCCAGCAGATGCTGATAGCGCTTGTCTGTCAGCATCCGCAGGAAGGCCTCCAGCGCATCCAGGTGACGCGGCTCCAGAGGCATGGTCCCTGTCAGTTTGTCCAGAGCAATTGTCTCGGGCACTTCGGCATCACCCCAGGGCTCTCCTGTCTCAGGGTTGATCTGGCTGTCACCGCCACTGCGATTGTACTTGTTGTAAAAATCCAGAACCGTGCGCAGTTCACTGAACACACCGTTGTGCATATACGGCCCCGTTACGGCGACGTTGCGCAGGCTCGGAACCTTGAATCGACCATCCGTATCGCCCTGTGGTGTCTCAGGCCGGAACGCCAGCCCTTTGTCCACATAGGGTTTTCCCTCCGCATCGAACTGACGGCCGTTGGCAGCCCGCAAGCGTTGATTCACTGGCACACCGATATTTTCAAACGCGTAGTTGCTGAAGGTTTCCAGCCTGCGTCCAGGCACGTCCTGAAGCTGATGACACTCATTGCAATTGGTGAATCCCTCTGTGAAGAATAGAGCCATGCCAAGCGACTCCTGCAGCGTGGGCTGATAGTTTCCCTGGAGATATTCATCGTATTTCGAATCAAAAGGCTGAAACTGTTCGCCTTGCTGAAAGGCCGCCAGTGCCTGCCCGACAGCTTCGCTAAGGAGTTGCGTATCGGCCACAACCTGCTCACCGAACAGTGATACTAGACGTCGCTGATACTCCGGGTTCTCCAAAACGCGATCCGCCAGTTGTTCCGGACCGGACAACTGCATTTCAGTGGGATCAAAAATCGGTATCAGTGCCTGTTCAGCAAGATCAGCAGCCCGGCCGTCCCAGAACAGTCCGCCGTGATAAATGCCCTCTTCATCCTGCGAGAACGAAGGTGTCAGCGAAACGTAGCCGAGTGACGGGGCCTGACGATCCCCCAGGGAAATGCCATCGCTACCTAGCGACGCTGCTGAAAATACGCCGTTGTCACGGGCATCAGTGAACGCGCGATTGGGATCGTGGCATGTGGCACATGCCAAAGTGCGCTCTCTTGATAAATTGGTGTCAAAAAAAAAGGCCTGTCCTAGCCAGGCCAAAGAGGTGGAATCATCGTTTGCGATTGCGACCGAACTGAAGTTCGCCAACAGAAGACCCAACATCACTTGACGCCTGAAGATCATGGCGCCTCCAGATTCTCCGCAATCAATTGTCTGCGCAATGCCAGGATATCCAGCACTTTATTGGCGCGATGCTGGGTGACTTCAGTCTCTGTGTAGGGCCTGAATGTCCCTTCGGCAAATGTCCTCAACATCCAGTTCATAATTTCGGTAAGCTGGGCATCTGTGACTGGTGCCTGTGAAGCACCCGGCACCTGAACCATATAGGCACGACCCTCGTCATGACTGGCCAGCTTTGGCATGGTTATCCGCAGATCCGGAATGGCTGGCGGCATGCCCGAGCCATTTTCAATATGACATCCACCACAATGCAGCAGATACATATATTGCGGGCCCTGCCCATGCTGCGCCAAAGCCTTACCCATTGGCAACAGGCTTAGCAAAAGGGTGACGGCTGCCGCCCGAATCCTGCTTTTGTGGCTGAACCGCAGCCTGGACTGATAGCCAGGCTGCGGCGAACGATCAAGGCAGTGAATTCGCATCAGCATGACCGATGACCAGCGCGAGTGTGCAGTGATAGGCATGGCTCGTAGAACCAAAGCACCACAACACATTATTGGACTTCGATGGGAAGTAAACCGGACGGTCGCCTTCCGAGCGCGAACAGCCACAGCCGCTACCACAACTACCCTTGCCGCAGCAGTCGTTGTAGGAAATCAGGTAGTCGCGACCATCGGTCGGGTTATGGCAGGAGCCAACCCAGGCGATTGTTGCGGTCTGTGACCCTGGAGGACATTGCGTCAGTGAACCACCACAGCAGCTACACAGCGAACCGCTGAACGCGCAGTAGCGCCAGTACTCACACTCTTGTGGATCACCCATCTCTTCAATGTCTGCAACGCCATTCACCGGGCCGGAATTACCGGCTGGTGGGAACTGTGTCTGTGCCGAAGCACGGGCCACCGGCAACACCGGCAAGGCACCCATACCTGCCATGAACACCCCAATGCGACCCAGGAAGGAACGTCGCGAGGTTCTACCGGCCAGGAAACGGATAGCCCCTGTAGTTTTTGCATCCAGATCTTTGTACAACTGTGCGATCAGCGCCTGTCTATCACTCATGATGCCTGCTCCTGCAGACTGCCTGATTTGACCAGGTAGTCCTGTATTGATTCATATCCACTCTGCATTGATGTCACCAGGGACTCCAGATGCTCCCGACTGTTGACCAGACCTTTCGAACGCAGCACGCCGTGCTGATCGATGAGGACTGCGTACGGCAATTTGCCGACTTCAAACTTCATGCCCAACTCGAGTGAGACAACATAGGGATAGTCTTCCAGCCCCATCTTTGCTACATAGTTCTGATGCTTGTTCAGTTGACCGCCATCGCTACCAAAAACCAGCGACAGCTTTTCAGCACGTGCCATACTTTTAGCTACTGGCACCAGGTCCTTACAGATTGGACAGCTTGGCGAGACAAACAGAATCAGCTGCGGCTTTTTCACCATGCCCGCTTCTGATGGACCTGCACCAATGGCGACCGGCTTGCCATTAATATCCGGGATTGACAAAGCAGGTGCCTTGTCTCCCACCTTAGGGCCGGCTGTTGTCATCAACGCACCGGCAGGTGCCAAACGTGTATGCAGAATGCCGATCTGCCTGGCCAGCGCAATGACCGCCAGTATCAGCACCAGTACAACAAAACAAAGTACGCTTAACACCACCATAGAAGCACTACCCATTACATGACTCCTCGTGCAGGCCAGAACCTGCCAATTATGACTTACTCAATCCGGAAAAATTTCGTGTCAGCTGTTCGCACATGACATAGGCCAACGATAAGGTCGCCGTCAGTATCACCATGAACAGTATGTCAGCGGCGCCCAGCGCCCGCTCTGCCACAGGCGCAATCAGCGCAGCAGTGGCGACAGCCAGTACCGCATTACGCAGCAACAGCCAGCGGGACAGACTCTGCGGCTGATCGCCACATCCACAGTCGATTTCGCTGCGGCCACGCTTGATATTGACAGCCATCGCTGTGGCATACATCACCAGCAGTGCGATCGCTACCAGCGCAGCAGGTATGCGGGTGACCGGAACCAGGAGTGCGACCGCCACTGTCAGCTCGAGCCAGGGCAATGCTTTGGCAACCGGTCGCAGCATGGACTCCGGCAACAGGCGATAAGCTGCCAGTTGCGCTTCGAAGCGACGACCACTGTTCATTTTGTGTCGAGCAGCAGTGAAGAACAGCAAACCTATCGATGTCGCAACAACCAGTGTCAGCAAAGGATCCATTTCGTGAACCTCCTCAGAACAGGTTGAAGATTGAGCCGCTGACACTGCTGACAGTGCGCAGATGACGACCCGTTACCGGATCATGCACACGCAAGCCTTCATTGGTCTGGATCAGCATAAGTGGCTCGGCGTCAGGGGTAAACATGACGGCACTGGCAGTCTCACCTTCATCCAGTTTAAGTCGATAGCCGCGATTTCCGGTCTTCATGTTAAAAGCCCAGATTTCGGTACCGGCCTTCTCAAACGTCTCCTGGCCACCACCCTGATGCATGACAGTCGCCAGCAGGGCAGCTTCATCGTGATAGGCAAAAGGTTGACGTCCACCAATGCGCCAGTTGTCGTCCGGCTCTCTGACTACACCGTTGATGTCGGCTTCACCGTCGTTTTCCGGATTGATGTTGAACGATTCAGTAACGACTACTTCGCCGCCATCCAGATACGCCTTGCGCAGGTAGCCATCAAACGACATGATCATCCAGCCGTCAGACGCCGGAGAGGCATAGTCGTAGACAGGGTCAACCGTCAGATCAAAAAATGGCTCGCTTCTTACCCGGGACACTTCCTGACCGGCATTGGAGACCTCAATATACTGAACCGTACCGTCGCCGCAGATAGACATGAACCCTGCTTCGATCGGATACATTGACGAGCAGCCGGCCAGAGATATCTCGTTGACAAATGCATTGGTGCGGGTGTCAACCAGACTGACTGATTGCGCTGGCGTCAGGTTAAATACGCCCACGAACGCATCATTTATGACGCTGATCATGCCTCGATGGCCGATACCAGCGGCCCGCGCGGGAATTTCCACTTCGCCGACAGGTGAGGCTGTCTCGATGTCAAAGATCAAAACGACGTCAGTACGCTCGCCATAGGTATCACGGGTGTAAAAGCTTCCGTATGAGTAGATTCGGCCCTGACTGGCATGCGAAACCAGCGTTGGCGAAAATCTTGAGAGTGGCAGAGTACCTTTAACGACACCCTCATCGGTATCTACCAGGTAGGCAGAACTGCCTCCGCGAACGGCTACCCAGCGAACGTCAGGCTCCTCCACGGTTAGCACGTCACCTACGATTGTGTCCCACTGCGCGTGTACTGCCCCGCAACTCAGCAAGAGCGCAAGGGACCAGAGTGTGCGTTGCAACATCTGATGCTCCAATTTATTTCAGGATAGTTATTGACGACGGAATCTATTAATACCACTGCAGTCCTGCAGGCGCAGTGGGTTAAACGACGTAGAGAGCGGGTATGAGTGCGCATGGCAATGTCACCCGTGATTGCATATGACCTGTTTAATGCAATGGCGTGGGCACTAATGACGTCTGTCAGCTGCATGGCTCACATTTTGCATAGCCTTTGTGGATCGGGAATCCAAAAAACAGACTCGAAGGAAGCTTAGCAGCCGAAAACACCAATGCCAACTCAAAAGATTTTTCGTGTGCGACGAAAGTACAACCTGTGGGTCGGCAACGAAACACTGGAAGACTTTGCGCTGCGATTCACGGCGATAGGAGCGCGCCGATTCAGCATCAGCACGGTAGCGATGACGGCGATAGGCGCCACCGCCTTCCTGGCACTGGAAGCGATTTCTGCAACCATCACTTTGAATTACGGGGTGGTGAATGCAGTAGCCGCCATGCTGGCGGTCGCGCTGGTCATTATCACCACTGGGTTTCCAATCTGTTACTACGCGGCGCGCTATGGCCTGGACATTGACCTGCTGACACGCGGCGCAGGTTTCGGCTATCTGGGTTCAACCATCACATCCTTGATCTATGCTTCATTCACTTTCATATTCTTCGCGATTGAAGGAGCCATTCTTGCGGCAGCGTTAAATGCTATGCTGGGCATTCCATTATGGCTGGGCTACATCATCTGCGCGGTTGCAGTCATACCCATCGTGACACATGGTATTACACTCATCTCACGCTTCCAGATTGGCACACAAACGTTCTGGCTGACGCTACAGTGCACTGCTTTGGTGCTTGTTTTGTGGTTTGAGTTCTCCAGGGTCGAAGATTGGGCAGCCTACATGCCAGACGGCACCACCGGCGGCCTGCCCGGTTTTGACCTTGCGCTGTTCGGTGCATCAACGGCCATACTGTTCGCCATGGTCGCCCAGATTGGCGAGCAGGTGGACTACCTGAGATTCATGCCGCAAAAAACCCGTGCCAATCGTTTTCGCTGGTGGTTCTGGTTGTCGCTGGCTGGTCCCTGCTGGATTCTTATCGGTCTTATTAAAATGCTGCTGGGTTCCTTTCTTGCCTGGATTGCAGTCTCTGAGGGCGCGTCGGTCGAAAGGGCTATTGACCCGACCTGGATGTATCAGATGGTCTTCAACTACGTCAGCAGTTCGCCAACGTTTTCGCTGGTGCTGGCAGGGTTGATGGTCATTGTCTCGCAGATGAAGATTAACGTAACCAATGCCTATGCTGGCTCCATCGCCTGGTCCAACTTCTTTTCGAGATTGACACATAGCCACCCCGGCCGCGTGGTCTGGCTGGTTTTTAATGTGGCAATCGCACTGTTGTTGATGGAGCTTGGACTCTACCGGGCACTGGAATCAATTCTGGGTTTGTTCTCGATAGTTACCCTGAGCTGGCTGGGCTGCCTGTCGGCCGATCTGATGATCAATAAACCGCTGAAACTCAGCCCTTCCTACATTGAATTCAAACGAGCTCATTTGTATGACATCAATCCGGTCGGTGTCGTCTCCGTCCTGATTGCATCGATTGTCGGCGTACTCTGCTATCTCGGCATGTTCGGTGACACACCCAGGCACCTGGCTCACTTTATCAGTCTGGGATTGTGCTTTGTCTGCGTTCCACTTATCGCACTGCTTACTAAAGGTCGCTTTTACCTGGCCAGAACATCCCCCGAAATTGACCACATCATGGTCTCCACCGGCCCAGAAGAAAAAGCGCAGTGCTGCATATGTGAGAATCATTTCGAGCGACCCGACCTTGCCTATTGCCCTGCCTATGAAGGCGCAATCTGCTCGCTGTGTTGCTCACTTGACTCACGTTGCATGGACGCCTGCAAACCCGAAGCAACGCTCAGCAGTCAACTTGAAGAATGGTTGCAGCATTGGCTGCCTGCGGCCCTGTTCCGTCCTGTCGGCAGACGCCTGGTGCGATTCATGACACTTTTCAGTATTGCTAATCTGATCAGTGCTGCACTGTTATCACTGGTTTATTTCCAGTTGAGCACCGATCCGGTCAGCGCCCTGATTCTGAATCAGGCGCTGACCATGCTGTTCTTTGTAATGATGATCATTCTTGGCGTTATCTGCTGGCTTTATCTGCTGGCGAGTGAAAGCCGGGTCGTCGCCCAGGCGGAGTCGACCATTCAGACCAATAGACTGCTGGCAGAGATTGAAGCCCACAGTCGAACCGATGAACAACTGCAGCGCGCCAAGGACCTGGCCGAACGCGCGAACAATGCCAAAAGCCGATATCTGTCCGGCATCAGTCATGAATTGCGCACCCCATTGCAGGCCATTCTCGGATACGCACAGCTTTTGATTCAGCGCGAAGACATGAGCGAGCGTAACCGGGATGCGGTGCAGATCATCAAACGCAGCGGCGATCACCTGGCGGGACTTATCGAAGGTCTGCTCGATATTTCAAAAATCGAGGCCGGCCGCCTGGAGATCTATCGAAATCACGTCAAGCTGCCTGAGTTCATTGACCAGATGGTGCAGATGTTCCGCGACATGGCGGCAAACAAACAGATTGACTTCAGCTGCCATATCCACAACAAGCTCCCGGAAGTCGTTACCACCGACTCAAAAAGGCTTTATCAGATCCTGGTGAATCTGCTGTCCAACGCTATTAAGTACACACCTCGTGGCAGCGTTGAGTTCCATGTCCGCTATCGCAATCAGGTCGCCGAGTTCTCGGTAGTCGACACTGGTATTGGCATCAGCGAAAAAGACCTCAAACGCATCCTTGACCCCTTCGAGCGGGTCCGCGGGCCTGACGTACCTAATGTGCCGGGTACCGGTCTGGGTCTGACCATTGTCCGCCTGTTATCGGAAATCATGGGTGGGGAGCTGGACATCGTCAGCACACCCGGAAAAGGAAGCCGCTTTACCGTCAGCCTCATGATGTCCCGGGTCACCGAGCATTCAGTACAGACCCCAGTACCACATCAGATTAAAGGCTATCGCGGACCACGACTCACTGTCATGGTTGTGGACGACGATCCGATCCATCGCGGACTGATGTCAGAGTTACTGCCTCCGCTGGGATTCACGGTACTGGAGTCACCTGACGCCCATGACTGTCTTGAAACCATCGAAGAGGCCCGCCCTGATATTCTGCTGCTGGATGTCAGCATGCCCGGACTGAGTGGTCTGGAGTTGATCCGAACGTTGCGCGAAATGGGCCACCGCCAACCGGCGATCATGATTTCTGCCGACGCCCAGGAGCATCACCGTAGCGTTCAGGATACGGCCCACCATAATGCCTACCTGGTCAAACCAATCAATCACCAGCGCTTGCTGGAAACCATCGGGGATCTGTTATCTATCGACTGGATAGTCGACAGGCCCGGCGCTGACAACTCACTGCTGGAGAAAACTGAGCCTCCTACCGATCTGACAACCATCGCTGATCACGAACTGGTCAGGGAGTTGATCACCTGCGCAGAGCTGGGCTACAAGCGCGGCGTTCAGAACAAACTGGACGAGCTGGCGCGGCATGAACTGATAAACGAAACCAGCAGAAAATCTCTCAAAAAGTTGTTGGATGGAATGCAGTTTGCGCAGATTGCACGCAGCTTTACCGCCACAAAAAAGCCAAAACCCACACCGGACGAACAGATGAGTGCTACTGAAAAATGAACAAAAAAACCAATTCCAATGTGATACTGGTAGTCGATGACTCCCCCGAATCACTGAGCTTCGTCAATGACACACTGGAGGAGGCCGGCTACAACGTCCTGGTTGCGCTTGAGGGACGTCAGGCATTGACCATTGCCCGGCGAATCAGGCCTGACATGATCCTGCTCGATGCCATCATGCCCAACAAGGACGGCTTTGAGACCTGCCGGGATCTGCGTGCCATACCAGAACTTGCCAGCATTCCCGTGGTGTTTATGACTGGTCTCAGCGACTCTGCCAGCATTGTCAGGGGACTTGAGGCGGGAGGCGTAGACTACCTGACCAAACCCATTAAGCCCGAGGAATTACTGGCCAGAATGAACGTGCACCTGAACAATGCCCGCCTGACCAGCAGCGCCTACAATGCCCTGGATTCGGCAGGCCAGCATTTGTTTTCTGTGAGCCGCGACGGGCGCATTCTCTGGGCAACGCCGCAGACCCTGGCGCTGTTTGCACGCGCTGGCGCCAGCGAGCAGTGGCAAACCTCAACCCTGTCTGTGGCGCTGAGCAACTGGCTGTCGCCACCAGCCCAGCGCGAAGAAAATCAGATGCTCACTCTGACCGTAGAGTCTGGCAGTGGTCCGTCTTACCAGGAAAAACGACTGAGCGTGACCTTCATCCGACATGTCAATGCAGAAGAAAAACTGTTGCGATTATCGGAAGCCGCCGAAACCACAGGCGAGGAGTTACTGCGCGAAAAGTTGAACCTGACCAAGCGGGAGTCGGAAGTACTGGCATGGATCAGTCAAGGCAAAACCAACTGGGAGGCCGCACAGATTCTTCAGATGAGCCCGAGAACTGTTAACAAACATCTGGAGCAGATATTCAAGAAGCTGAATGTTCAGAATAGAACTGCCGCTGCACGTATCGCCATCGGTATTCTGGAGCGCGATTGAAATAGCGAATTAACTGATTTTCGTAGCAGGGGCGACTATCAATAGTCGCCCCGAACGATGTCAGTCACCTCTGCGGCTCTGATTCCACTTCTGCTTCAGAATCATGCCGATAATTACGACAGCACTGATCGCCAGCACCAGCCATGCAGCGTGCTGAATATCATGTAATACAGTGCCAGGCGTTCCATGCCCTTCGTGAGCAACAGCCATGGGCGACACCGTCACGCCCGCGAACAGCATAGCGGCAACAAGGCTGTCACGCAGCCAGCGGCCTGGACAAGTAACAATCTTTTTAAACACATTCATAAAACTGGACTCCTGAATAGTAAATCTGCGCTCTTGAAAGCAATGTTGTCACTGGCTGGCCCGGGTTTCTTCGGCGACATCTGCCGCTCTGGCACCCGCACGACTGACAAGCTCAGCCCCCGACAAGCGTGGCGCCAGCATGCCCTGCTCAACGATAAAATCGATGATACGATCCAGGCCTTCCCAGGCTTTCAGATTGCTGAACACAAAAGGTCTTTCACCTCGCATTTTTAGTGAGTCCCGATTCATCACATCCAGAGATGCACCTACCAACGGGGCCAGGTCTGTCTTGTTGATGATCAGCAGGTCAGACCGGGTGATACCGGGACCACCTTTGCGGGGAATCTTGTCACCAGCGGAAACATCAATGACATAGAGTGTCAGATCGGACAACTCCGGGCTGAATGTTGCACTTAGATTGTCGCCACCGCTCTCCACGAATATGACTTCTAACTGCGGGTGCCGGCGCAAGAGCTCATCAATGGCAGCGAGGTTCATCGATGCATCTTCGCGAATTGCGGTATGCGGGCAACCACCAGTTTCTACACCGAGGATCCGGTCGGCATCCAGTGCTTCATGGCGCGTCAGAAAATCAGCGTCCTCGCGGGTGTAAATATCATTGGTCACAACGCCTATCTGCCAGTGCTCGCGCATCAGAGTGCAAAGCGCCCTGAGCAGAGCAGTCTTGCCGGAGCCTACTGGCCCTCCGACACCCACGCGCAGTGTCTGACGTGCAGATTCATTACTCATTAGCAGTCTCCTGATTTGTTTTGGGTAAGCATCGGCTTGGCGCTCATGAGCGGAAAAGCCTTGTGTATTGAGTCTCATGGTACATGCTGGCCAGACTGAGGGCCGGCAGCGTCATGCCCAGTTCATCGTCAGTAAGCTCTCTTGCCTGCTCAATCGCAGTCGGCAGATCCTGCTGCAATTGTTGAATCAGACTCTGTGCCTGGGACTGACCGAGCGGCACGAGCTTGGTTGCCGCGTTTACCTGGTTTTCCAACCAGGCCCAGCCATAACCAAGCGCAACCATCTGTGCTGGAATCTGCCACTGCGCTGCAACATAACTGAATACCGTGGCAAAGCTGCTGCGGCCTTGCCAGCGCGGCGGATCAATAGTCAGCGTCGGCAGCAGTCTGATCAGTGCCTCTCCCGTCGCTGTATCAGTCAACTGCAGTTCGTGAGTCTCACGGCTCGCCAGTAGAAAGTCATTCCACCACTGAACAGCAGCATCATCATTTAGTCGATGCGCATCACTAAGGCGCAGCAGGACTGGCAGGTCCAGACGTGCCAGCGAGAAACGAATCTGTGTGCCGAGCCAGTCCGCCACCTCATCTCGATTTTTCACCCAGGAGGCCTCAATCGCGTACTCAAGTCCCTGCGAGAATGCATAAGCACCTACTGGCAACCCCGGGCTGCACAGCTGCATCAGGCGCAGCAGCATCAGGTCAGTGGTGATTGTGGCGGGTCCTGTCACCGGCTTCTCCAATCGTGATTGCAGCCTGTTCGGCGTGCGAGTCCTCTTTGTCGTGATGGTGCTCGTGCGAATGTTCGTGAGCATGCCCATGTGAATGGTGATGTGCATGCGAGTGAGGCTGATTTTGAAAATAGGCACCAGACTCAGGGATGAAGACATCGTGCCCGTGCTCAACCTTCAGGCCCAGCTGGGTCAACATGTCTTCAAGTACATGATCTCTCTGAATACTCAGGCTCAATTCAGAAACCTGCAGTTTTACGTGGCGATTGCCCAGGTGATAACAGGCTTTTGCAAACAGCAGCCAATCGTCACAACGCGCGATGGCGACTGGCTCGATAGCACCTTCAACGAGTACGTGGCGCCCGCACCTGCAACGCAGGAACTCTCCCACTTGCAGGGGCGTCCCACGCGACAGAAAGATTCGCACTTCCTCACCTTCCGGCGAGAATGCTCTTAGCCGTCCGCGGTCCCGTTGCTCATGCGTCAGGATAATCCGCGCATCAATCGCACAGGAGGCTTCAGTGCCGAGTCGTTCGCAAACTTCCAACATGTCGTGTTTCCTTAAAACAGAAAGTACCGCTGTGCCATCGGCAGCACAGAGGCGGGCTCACAGGTCAGCAACACACCGTCTGCCCTGACTTCGTAGGTTTGCGCGTCCACCTCAATAGTGGGCAGCCAGCTGTTGAGTTTCATGTCACTTTTGCGCATCGCTCTCACATTTCGACAGGCTACCAGTCGTCGTTGCAAGCCCAGCGAATTTATGTCCCCGGCATCCAGCGCCAGTTGACTGGTGAAGGTTACTGACAGCGCCGCTGCCGCCGCGCCGTAAGCGCCAAACATAGACCGATAGTGCACCGGCTGGGGCGTCGGAATGGATGCATTGGGGTCCCCCATAGGCGCTGCTGCTATAAAACCAGACTTTATGATCAGCGAGGGTTTGACACCAAAAAACGCCGGCTTCCAGAGTACAAGGTCAGCCATTTTGCCGACCTCAATTGAGCCGACCTCATGCCCGACACCGTGCGTGATTGCCGGGTTGATGGTGTATTTAGCGATGTAGCGTTTCACTCGGAAGTTGTCAGCCCTTGTGATGCCGTCAGGATCATCCAGCTGACCACGCTGCACTTTCATTTTGTGCGCGGTCTGCCAGGTTCGTGTTATTACTTCACCCACCCGGCCCATGGCCTGTGAGTCTGAGGCAATCATGCTGAAAGCGCCGAGGTCATGAAGAATATCCTCTGCGGCGATAGTTTCCTTGCGGATACGCGAATCGGCAAAAGCGACATCTTCCGGTATGGCCGAGTCCAGATGATGGCAGACCATCAGCATATCCAGATGTTCATCAACGGTATTTACTGTGTACGGTCGTGTCGGGTTGGTTGATGAGGGTAATACGTTTGGCAGAGAGCACGCCTTGATAATATCGGGCGCATGACCACCTCCTGCGCCTTCAGTATGGTAGGTATGAATGGCACGACCCTTGAAGGCATCAATGGTGTCATCCACAAAGCCGGATTCATTCAGGGTATCGGTATGAATGGCAACCTGCACATCGTAGTCGTCAGCAACGTTCAGGCAATTATTTATCGATGCCGGCGTCGTACCCCAGTCCTCATGCAGTTTCAGGCCACAGGCACCTGCACGTAACTGCTCCACCAGCGGCTCCGGTGTGCTGCCATTGCCTTTGCCGAGAAAGCCCAGGTTCATGGGCATCTGATCGGTTGCCTGCAGCATGCGCGCCATATTCCAGATACCGGGAGTACAAGTGGTTGCCTTGGTGCCGGTGGCTGGGCCGGTACCGCCACCAATCATGGTGGTCACCCCGGACATCAAGGCCTCCTCTACCTGCTGCGGACAAATAAAGTGAATGTGTGAGTCGACACCTCCTGCTGTCAGGATGCAGCCCTCGCCTGCCACGATTTCTGTACCAGGACCGATGATGATATTGACGCCCTGCTGGACATCCGGGTTACCGGCCTTGCCGATGTGATGCACCCGTCCGTGTTTAATGCCAACATCTGCTTTTACAATACCCCAATAGTCGATGATCAGGGCATTGGTGATAACCAGGTCCATGCTTTCGCTGTCGCCACACTGGCTTTGTCCCATGCCGTCGCGTACAACCTTGCCGCCACCAAATTTGACCTCGTCTCCATACTGGGTGTGATCGTATTCCACTTCAACCCACAGATCAGTATCTGCCAGGCGAACCCGGTCACCGACAGTGGGGCCGAACATTTGTGCATAACTTGTGCGATCGATTGTGGCCAAAGTCAGTTCTCCCCTTATTTTAAAGTATCCAGGTCACCCATGACTTCACCACGGAATCCGACAACGCGCCGGGCACCGGCAAATGGCACCAGCTCGACCTCGCGGGTCTGACCCGGTTCAAAACGTACGGCGGTGCCCGCGGCGATATTCAGGTGATGCCCCCGTGCCGCGGCTCTGTCCAGTCGCAAAGCAGGATTAACCTCGGCGAAGTGATAGTGAGAGCCAATCTGAACCGGTCTGTCGCCAGTGTTTTCCACAGACAGAAGAAGACGTGTTCGACCATCGTTAATGGTAATGTCGTCGTCAGCCGTCACAACCTGACCAGGAATCATGTTTCCGCTGCCGTTATCTGGTGTCATGAAAATTCTCACTTGCGGTGCTCAGTTGATGGGATTGTGCACGGTGACCAATTTGGTGCCGTCAGGAAATGTTGCCTCAACCTGAACTTCAGGCATCAACTCAGCGACCCCTTCCATCACCTGATCACTGCTCAGTACCTGCTTGCCCTCGCTCATCAGTTCCGCCACGGTTTTGCCGTCCCGGGCACCCTCGATGATGGCCATTGAAACCAGGGCAACAGCCTCTGGATAATTCAGTTTGAGGCCCCTGGCCAGACGGCGTTCAGCCAGCAAAGCGGCTGTGAATAGCATTAACTTGTCTTTTTCTCTGGGTAACAGTTCCATGATCGTTTCACCGGGGTAGAAGTTCAGGTGACGGGGTCACATCATTCATAAACATGCATGTGCCTATGCACAAAGTTTGCCAGCCCCGCCGGCATGTCAGGTACCTGACGCCCATCAGCCTGCATCAGGTTGCCCATATACGCGGCGGGCAGTGTTCGCGTCCGAGCAGTAGCGGCCTCAACAATTGCCAGCACTGGATGAATATTTCTCTGGCCTCTGCCGACGAACTGCCGAGATAGCGAACCGTTACAAAGCCGTTAAAAACGCTGACATTGCAAAGCATTCCAGGCTTACAGGAATCGGTCACTGATCGCAGACTGGTGACTATTTCTGCAGTTTCGCCGCTACGGCTTTCTGCAAACGGGCCGGCGACCATCAGGCCCATGACCGGCTGGCCACGCAGCCCTACAGAGGCGTCATACAGAAAGCGACTGCCCTCGTTAAGCACGAAATTCTCAACGATTAGTGGCCGGCCATCGCGAAAAATACCTAAATGCTGCCTGAATTCTCCGCTATCAAATTTCAGCGCACTGGCCGGCAGACCCAGGCAGGTGATTTCCCAGCCTACGTAATGGCATTGATCGCTCAACTCAACTCGGGTTTCAAGACCGGCAGACGCGCCGGGATAGATAATGGTTTCCTGGGGGAAGTATTCGATATTCGCACCCTCCGAAAGCACCATTCTGGTGCGCTGCCATTGCAGCGTGCGATCTTCTCGTGCACGGTAAACTCGCCCTGCACCAGGAGTGGTCACCAGAACGCTGGCGTCATTGCCCAGAGCTACTGATATCTCCAGAGAGTCGCCCGAAACCAGTCCACCGGGTGGGTGCAAAAGGTAAACATGCGCCAGATCAGGGCCTTCCGGATAAAATGGTTTTTGCACGTAAAGAGGCCCGTTGTGGGCACTGGCCACCAGGCGACAGCCGCGGGCTGTCTGCGCAAATCTTAAATCAAGCGATGCCTGCCAGCGTGACGCTGCAGGCCTGGCTAACGCGGCGGTCATACTGCCAGATGCCGTCGAATCAGCTCGTCACTAAGTCCACTCATGGCATCGCTGGCAACCACACGGCCCTTTTCCATCAAACGAAACTCAGTACCGACACGTCGCGCGAATGCCAGTTTTTGTTCAACAAGAATAACGGTCAGACCTTCCGAATTCAGTTTCATAATGACGTCACCAATCTGTTTGACGATATTCGGCTGGATGCCCTCATTCGGTTCGTCCAGCACCAGAACCTGCGGGTCAGTCACCAGCGCACGGCCGATAGCCAGTTGCTGCTGCTGTCCACCTGACAGGTCTCCACCACGTCGATGCAACATATCGGCCAATACCGGGAACAATTCGAAAATGCGATCCGGAATGGTTTTTATTCCGTCTGTACGGCACGCCAGTCCGGTCTGCAGGTTTTCCTCCACGGTCAGCAATGGAAATATCTCGCGGCCTTGTGGCACAAAGCCAATACCGGCGCGTGCCCTTTGATGTGCGGGCATGTCCTGGATGGCTGTTCCGCTCAATTCTATAGTGCCGCTGTCAATGGGCAGCAAACCCATCAGGCACTTTAGCAGTGTCGTCTTGCCAACACCGTTTCGGCCCATGATGCAGGTACAGGAGCCCTGCTCCACCGAAATATCAACGTCCCAGAGAATCTGGGATCCACCGTAGCGCTGGTTCAGACCACTGATGGCTATGGTTGGCGTTGTCATGATGACTCCCCCAGATACACCTCAATGACGTCGCGGTTATTTTGCACCTGATCCATTGTCCCTTCAGCCAGTACGGCCCCCTGATGCAAGACAGTCACTGTACGCGCAATACTGCGCACAAATTCCATATCATGTTCCACGACAATCACCGTGCGTTCGCCAGCCAGGGATTTGAGCAACTCAGCTGTGCGCTCAGTCTCTTGCGCCGTCATGCCGGCAACAGGTTCATCGATCAACATAACGCGGGGGTTGGCGGTCAACAGCATGCCAATCTCCAGCCACTGTTTCTGACCATGAGACAGCACACCTGCCTTGCGATGCCGCTCGGAGACCAGGCCAATTGTCTCAAGCACCTGATCCATCTGATCTTTTTGCGCTGCACTCACTTTTGCCATCAGCGTCGACCAGACGCCCTTGTGGCTGGCCAGTGACAACTCCAGGTTCTCGTAAACCGTCAAAGCCTCGAAGACTGTGGGTTTCTGAAATTTTCGACCAATGCCCAGTCGCGCTATGGCCGCTTCATCATGCTTTAGCAGATCTATCGTCTGACCAAACCACACCTGACCAGAATCACAGCGCGTCTTGCCGGTTATGACATCCATCAGCGTGGTTTTGCCCGCACCATTGGCACCAATCAGGCAGCGCAGTTCGCCATCGTTGACGTACAGGCTGAGATTGTTCAAAGCTTTGAAACCATCGAAACTGACCGATAGATTTTCGATATAAAGTATGACATTGTGCGAGACATCCGGTCGGGCGCTGACTGCTTTGTAGCTCATGAGCTCGCCCTCCCCAGATTTGCATTACCTTTGCCCCCACCGGAAGACCCCGGCAAGCGGCTTTGCAGAATGCCAACCAGACCCTTGGGCAGGAAGATGGTAACAATCACAAACAGGGCGCCCAGCATGAAGATCCAGCTCTCGGGAATCAATGCAGTAAACCTTGTCTTGGCGTAGCTGACCAGAATCGCGCCGACCACAGCACCATAAAGCGTGCCACGTCCCCCAATAGCAACCCAGACCACAATCTCAATGGAATTGATGGGACTGAACTCACCGGGATTGATGATGCCAACCTGTGGCACATAGAGAGCACCGGCCATGGCAGCAATCAGCGCTGAATAAACAAACAGCCAGACCTTGTAGTCCTGAGTGCGGTAGCCAAGAAATCGGGCACGTGCCTCGCTGTCGCGCACTGCGATAATGACCCGCCCCATACGGGAGTCAAGAATATAGCGACTGGTCGCGAATACCAGTGCAAGCATCACTGCAGTCATCATAAACAGCGTAACCCGGGTGCTGTCTTCCGTCAGGCTGACACCGAGGATATCTTTGAAGTCAGTCAGTCCGTTATTGCCGCCGAATCCTGTTTCGTTGCGAAAGAAAGCCAGCATCAGAGCGTAAGTCAGCGCCTGCGTCATGATGGACAGATACACGCCTGTCACGCGGGACCTGAATGCCAGCCAGCCGAATACAAAGGCCAGCAGCCCGGGCACCAGCAGCACCATCAACATGGCAAACCAGAATTGATCCATACCCAGCCAGAACCAGGGCAGCGAATCCCAGTTCAGGAACACCATGAAATCAGGCAATTCGGGGTTGCCATAGACACCCCGGTCACCGATCTGGCGCATCAGATACATGCCCATGGCATAACCACCCAGCGCAAAAAACGCCCCATGGCCCAGGCTCAGGATGCCGCAGTAGCCCCAGATCACATCCACCGCCAGCGCCAGCATGGCATAACACAGATACTTGCCCAGCAGCGTTATTGTGTAGGTACTGACATGAAAAGCCGAGTTTTCAGGCAGCAGCAGATTACTTAATGACGCCAATGTGGTGCTGACAAAAAGCACAATCACAAACAGCGTAATTGTGCCCGAAGTCGCGCTGCGCATATCGCCTAACTTAACCAGCAACGATGTCATTCCGCGGCCCTCCCTTTCTGCGGGAACAGGCCCTTGGGACGGAACTGGATGAACACGATAATAAAGACCAGTGTGATAATTTTTGCCAGTACCGCACCTACTGCGGGCTCGAGGAATTTATTCGATACACCCAGGCTGAATGCGCCTACCAGCGTACCAAACAGATTACCGACACCGCCGAACACAACAACCATGAATGAGTCGATGATATACGACTGGCCGAGATTAGGGCCCACGTTGGTCAGCTGGCTCAGCGCGACACCGGCGATCCCAGCAATACCCGAACCGAGTCCGAAAGTCAGCGCATCTACTCTGTCAGTTCTAATCCCCATCGCCTTGGCCATGTTCCTGTTCTGGGATACTGCACGAACCTGGAGTCCCAGAGAGGTTTTTCTCAGAATCATCATCAGGGCAAAAAACACAATCAGTGAAAATATCAGAATGAATAGTCTGTTATTGGTAATTGCCAGCACCGGGTTTATCTGTATTGTCCCACTCATCCACTCGGGTGAGACCACCATACGGTTTAGCGGTGAAAATATGGTGCGGACTGTCTGTTGCAGAATCAGACTGATACCAAAGGTCGCCAGCAGAGTTTCCAGAGGACGACCATGCAGATAACGAATAACGTAGCGCTGAATCAGAATACCTACTGAGGCAGACACCAGGAAAGCGGCGGGAATGGCAACCCAGAGCGAGTAAGTGATGAATCCGGGCATCACCAGCTGCACGACGTAGGTGGTGTAGGCACCCAGCATCAGCATCTCGCCATGTGCCATGTTGATTACACCCATCACCCCAAAGGTAACGGCCAACCCGATCGCGGCCAGCAACAGCACAGACCCAAGACTCAGTCCATAAAACAGCTCTTCGATGAATCCGTAAAAGCGGATACGCGTGTCAATCGCCGCATTGGCTTCTTCGATCGCCGCACGCACTTCAGGGTTCTGTTCATTACGGCCATTGGGGTCCAGCAGGCTGTTCAGCAGATTCCGTACGGGTGCCTCCAGGCGTCCGTGAAGCGTCGGTACCACCTGCAGTCGTTCCTCATCAGGGGCATCGGAGACCAGCACGTTCATGGCGATACCGACTTCCAGAACTTCGCGAACCTCAGCATCCTCTTCAGACGCCAGCGCTTCTCGCAGCAAGAGCACGGTATCTTCTCCCATCTGGGAAAGTAACTCCGCCGCCGCTATGCTGCGCTCTTCCGCATCACCTTCAAACAGACGTATGCGTGCGATCGCATCACGTAACAGAACACGTAGCCGGTTGCTGACCCGGATTCGCTCAAGCTCACCAGCTGCCGTCGGCAACAGCTGAACAGCCTCGTCGTTAGAAGCATCTGCGGGAGGATAGACCGGTGTGGCCGAATTATCTTCGGCCAGCCGGTAGAAGGTCATGGATTCTGGGTCGACGGCCAGCGAGTTGTCGAACATCGCGGTGAATAGCGGCAGGATGCCCCGGCCACCCTGAGTCTCGAGTTGCGGAATCAACTCGACGGCCTCACTCAGGCTGGCATCAACCAGACGGGCCAACAGGGGTTCCAGGTCAGAGGTATCTGACCCGGCCTGGGACTGCGCCTGTGCCTGCGACACAGAAGCGAATGCCATTGCAATCCAGACCAGGACAGCAGTAATACTTAGGTGTTTCAAGAGGTGACTCCGTCGCCGTGCAACTCAGTAGCAATTGTCTTAGTAGCTTTGACCAGAACAGACTTCAGTTACTGTGTTGTAGTTGCCGCAACGAATAGGATCAGTCCAGTCGGCTTCCAGCACGCGGGAACCTTCCAGGTAGTCGGACCAGGCATCACCGGGCACCAGGCCTTCGGTTTCCCAGACAACCTGGAACTGGCCGTTTTCCTGGATTTCACCGATTAGAACAGGCTTGGACAAATGGTGATTCTTGCCCATCACCGCAGTTCCGCCAGTCAGGTTGGGTGTTTCCATGCCGATCATGGCCTGTTCTACCGCATCTACATCGGTAGTGCCGGCTTTCTCAACGGCTTTCACCCACATATTGAAACCGATGTAGGTCGCTTCCATCGGGTCATTAGTGACACGTGACTCGCTACCAATGAAGTCGTGCCAGTTGTCGATGAATTCTTCGTTCTGAGCAGTATCGACACTCTGGAAGTAGTTCCAGGCAGCCATGTGCCCCACAAGTGGGCGTGTATCAATACCAGACAACTCTTCTTCACCGACGGAGAATGCCATCACAGGAATGTCGAACGATGAGACTCCCTGATTACTCAATTCACGATAGAACGGCACATTGGCATCGCCATTGATGGTGGAAACAACTGCCGTGGGTTTACCGGTGCTCCCGAAGCGACGAATATCTGCAACGATGCTCTGCCAGTCAGAATGGCTGAATGGCGTGTAATTGATCATGATATCTTCATCAGCAACACCATTGGCTTTCAGATAGGCTTCAAGAATGCGATTGGTGGTGCGGGGATACACGTAGTCAGTACCGGCCAGCACCCAGCGCTCAATACCCAGCTCGTTCATCAGATAGTCAACAGCAGGAATGGCCTGCTGGTTTGGAGCGGCCCCCGTATAAAAAATATTTTTGGATGACTCTTCACCTTCGTACTGAACAGGGTAGAACAGCAGGCCATTGAGCTCCTCCAGGACCGGCAACATCGATTTGCGGGACACCGAGGTCCATGCACCAAAAATGACATCGACTTCTTCCTGGGTCAGCAGCTCGCGGGTCTTCTCTGCAAACAGTGGCCAGTCCGATGCGGGGTCGACCACGACTGGTTCAAGCTGTCGGCCAAGCACTCCACCACGCTCGTTCTGCTGCTCAACGAGCATCAGCACGGTATCCTTCAGTGTGGTTTCACTGATGGCCATGGTGCCCGAGAGTGAGTGCAGCACGCCCACTTTGATCGTGTCCTGGGCCACAGCTATCGGGCTCAATGCCATCAGCCCCATCAAACAGGCGCCGGCTTTCAGGATCATGGATGACTTGGGTTTGCGGGTGCTCATTGTCTACTCCTGCTGGTGATTGATGGCGAACCTGACGACAGTCTGCGACAAGGTTCATGATGCTAAGTAGATTGTTGCAATTTAAAGGGCTCTGCGACCAGTCGGCGATTGACGGCACAAACTACGTCATAATGCGTATTACGTAGTTTGACGCAGAATGCGCCTCATGACCCCTTTTGCTACGTAGCAGCGATCCGGCCTCTGACTGAGCCTGCCGAATCAGCTGATTTAACAAGGGAACCAGCCTGTCAGCCGACCACCCGTTGCAGTGTCCAGAAGACCCCCATACCGCCCACGAGACACGTGGTCGCGTGCATGAGTGCGTACTCCACTCGACCCAGACGTCTGAGAATCGCAAGAGCCAGCAGAATGACACCCACGAACAAGACCTGGCCCACCTCAACACCAATATTGAAAAATGCCAGTGCTATCACCGTGTCTGCAGCAGAGACGCCCAGCTCCCCTAATACACTCGCGAAACCGAGGCCATGGATCAGGCCAAATGCAGCAGTCACACCCATACGCCAGCGATGCGAATGCACTTGCGCCTGAGGTCCCGAGAGGGTTTCAGAGCCTTGCCCGCGCCGCAGACTCAGTCGTGAGCCCGGTGTGAAGAAAACCTCACGCGCCATGAATACAACCGACAGAGCGATCACCGCTTCAACTGGCGCAATTGGAATGTTGACCAGACCAAGATGCGCCAGCGCAAGCGACAGTGAGTGCCCTACCGTGAATGATGTAATCAGGCCAATCAGCGGCAGCCCCGTGGCAAGCATCGCCAGACAGAACACAAAAGCGAGGTGGTCCCAGCCAATAAGAACGTGTACCGCTCCAAGCTCAAGGTAGCGCCAGGCCTTTTCAAAAAAGCCCTGCGGTGGTTGCGCGGCAAGTTCGTCCCAGACTGGCATGTCGAGACTGATGCCGGTTCGATTGCCCGACAGCATGACAGACGAACTGGTGCCATCCAACATCTGCAATTGCAGCATGCCGCCATCACGACCCCATCGCGTTTCGATCTGCCCGGTCAACTCAGTGCCCGCTTCCGCAGCCAACTCTGGATCGCAGTCAATCATCATGGTGACGACATGCGACTGCCCTTCTGTTACTGAATCGCGCTGCATCAGAACACAGTGGCGAGGAACGACCAGAGGCGCATTGGCATCGAGGTTGGCAGGCATGGTCACTACCAGTCGGTGCACATTCGGATTGGCCTGTTCGACCAGGGTAAATTGCACGATATCCAGATAATGAGCGCGTGCCGGTGCTGCCATCAACAGCAGCGCACACAGCAGTGCAGCAAATCGGGCAAACCGCAGTCGCAAGAGAGTAGCGCCTGTCACTTTCATCAGTGCCCCTCTTCTTCGCGCAGATTTCTGGCGCTTGCCAGCAATGCCTCTACGCTGGAACTGACTTCCCCGCTGGAGTCATAGACGACATCAAACTCATCACGAATCTGCTCGGTGCGCTCAGCCACCCGATTGAAAAGCATTGCATCTGACCAGTCCTGCAGCAGTCTGTCACGAACCGCTTCATAGGCTATTGGCTGCGGTTGCTGCACACCGCTGACCTTGACGTAATGGTAACCACGTGGTGACTGATAGGGGCCCATCCAGGTTTCCAGGGGCGCCTCCAGAAGTGCAGTAAAGAATTCTCCACCAAAACTGGAACGCAGAATACTGGCAGCATAGTCCGACATATTGTCTCCCAGCCAGTAACGCTCGCCTTCGATGTCTTCACCAGCACGCAGTCGCTCCAATAACTCGTCAGCACTCTCAGGTTGCTCTGAATAAAAGACCTGATCAAAACTGACGCGGGTTTCACTGTAGTACTCCTGAATATTGTCCATGTAGAAGGCAAGCAGGTCTTCTTCGCTGGGTGTGCTCGGTACCCCGGCCCACAACAGGCGGACTTTCTCAATCAGGTGGGCGCGCATTTTGCCGTCGGACAGATGCATGTTCTGACGCAGCGCTTCACGAAAAACGATTTCCTCATTCAGCCATTCCTGAACGATCTGTTCGGTTTCCTCTTCGTTGGGCTCGCGGCCTTCCAGCCACTCAAAATCTTCCTGCAGAATGTCCACCACGGCTTCGTTCACAATAATCGTGCTGACCGCATTCTGGTCAGCCTCCGCCAGACTCTCCGTGGTTTCCCCACCGTTTCTGATCGCATCAACGACAAATATGCCCGCCGCCGCCACACAGAATATGGCCAGTGGTTCTTTCAACAGTCTGTCAAACATCAAGTTTCTCCTGCACACCGAGCCCTGTTAAGGCTCGGCAGATTCATCGGGCGCGTTCCTGGCGTGATAGTCATCCTGGGCGTGGTCAAGGGACACCGGGTTCAGGTAATGAGGCTCGTCAATACCCTCTGCCCGCATCGCGATTCCCGTCAGACAGGCCTTTACAATGGCTGCGCTGTGCAGTGCCGTTGTGTAGGCCGGGTCAAGTGCGGGGGCCACTTCAACCAGATCGAAACCGATTACCTGGTCTTCCGCACACAGGCGACGGATGATCGGTATCGACTCACGCGGTGTCATACCTCCTGCAACTGGCGTGCCAGTACCGGCGATATAGGAGGGATCGAGCACATCCACATCGAAGGAAATATATAGATAGCGGCCATCACCTTTGGCTTCAGCCAGCACACGCTCCAGGACGTAGTCCCAGCCATAACGCTCAACCTCAGCCATAGAGTGGTATTTAAAGCCCTCTTCACGCATCCAGCGGTAGATGCGCTCATTTGGGCTGCCCGATCTAAGGCCCACCTGAATGTAGTCCGCACCGGTGATCAGATCCTCACGCAGCAGTCGATAGATAGGCTGACCGTGTGAGATATAGTGAGGACTGTCGCGGCCAACGTCGTAGTGTGCATCAAAATGGATCACTCCGACGTTTCCCTTGCCATAAACATCCACCATGGCCGCAACGTTGGGGTATTCCAGGGAGTGGTCACCACCAATGATGAACGGAATGGCGCCGGTACTGGCAATTTCTCTGACCACTTCGCGCACATGCTGCATGCTGCGCTCGGTACTGTCATTGTCGATGGCAATATCGCCATAGTCGACGATATTCAGCACGGAACTGGCATTGACCTGGGTATATTGGTCGTTACCGGCCATGCCGCCGCGCAGGCGCAGGGCCAATGGTCCATGGTCGGCGTCACGCCAACCAGATCCCATGTTCAGTGGTGCACCCACGATGGCGATGTCCACATCACCTGCGACCAGATCCTCTGGCGTCAGGGCTACCGGGGCGCCGGCAAAGGTTGGAATGCCACCATTACCCCCCATGTAACGGCCCAGACTGATGGGACCATCCTCACGCTCAGGGTCGAAACTGCGGGGACGTCTGACTGTCCAGGCATTGAAATCGGGTGAGTCAGTATTCAAAGGAATAAACGCCTCATCCACACCTTCCTGAAAGGGGCGCTGTTCCCGAACCCACATCATTGCCTGAACGTAGGCCTTCACTTCATCCGGGCTGCGTTTTTCCAGCGCTTCAAACAGCTCCTCCGGAGTCTCCGCATAAGAACGGGTCATCGACGGATCCGACAGAAAAGCCATCTCTTCCTCAGTCAGCGGCGCCAGTCGGTCGGCGAGATTACTGGGAAACTCAATCGACTCCGGCTCTTCCTCGGCTTCCTCTGAAGACTGTGCATGGCCTGACTGCCATGAAAGCAAAGCGGACAGACATAGTGCCGACAGCAGCATGGTCCGACAGGAAAAACGCGTTTTTGTTAATTCAAAGTTCATACTGAATACCTGTCAATGTTGAAACACGTTTGGCGATTCTTCCTGTAATTGCAATCAGTCCTGACCATGATCCACCGCTATTGGATCCAGGTAGTTTTCCTCGGTCAGCCCACTTTTTCGCATCGCCACACCCGTCAGACAGGCGTTCAACATGGCATTGGCATTCATGGCGCTGACATAGCTGAAGTCCAGCATCGGGGCCAGGTCCATGAGTTCAAATCCGGCGATCTGAGTTTCCGCGCACAAACGGCGCAGCAAAGGCTGAAGTTCGCGCACCGTCAGACCACCAGGAACTGCGCGACCAATGCCAGAAACTGCTGAGGGATCAAATATGCTGACATCAAATGAAATGTAAACTGGATTGCCAGAGTCTTTTGCCTCGTCTATGACACGATTCATGACCGAGTCCCAGCCGCGAAGCTCGATTTCCGCCATGGTGTGATATTTGACACCTTGCTCTCGCATCCACATAAAGGCTTCGCGCGTGGGTTGCGGTCCGCGCAGCCCCACCTGAATCAGGTTTTCACCACTGATAATCTGTTCGTCCATCAGACGATAGACAGCATCACGATCTGACAGGCGGTGTGCGCGAGTCGGCTCGGCGTTGTAGTGCGCACCGAGATGAACAACAGTCAGTTCCTCATCGCCCATGGCAGTCTTGACAGCCTTCACCGTCGGATACATCACGGAATGGTCACCGCCAACCAGGAACGGGACAGCACCTGTCTCAGCCAGAAGTGTGACCTGCTCGGTGATATGACCAATGCTGCGCTCCACACTCATGCGGTCGACGTTAAAGTCACCATAATCGACAATATTGAGCACTGCCATAGGATCAATCAGGGCATGCACGTTGGAGTCGGCTATGCCACTCATCGCGCGCAGTGTTTCGGGACCGTTGCGCGCATCGCGTGAGCCACTGCTCATACTTTGCGGAATACCGGAGATGGCAATATCAACTTTGCCAGCAACCAGGTCTGCAGGCGTAATAGCGACTGGCGCACCAGCAAAAGTGGGAATACCACCCCACTGGTGAATATAACGCGAGACACTGAAGGGACCCGGAGTACGGCGTCGCTCCCACAAGGCTTCAGGACGAACAATCTTCCAGCTGTTGAATCCGCTTGCTTCAGGGTTAAGTGGAATCTGCCCCATGTCGCGCTCGGGGTCGTAGGCAAATTCATCAAGCGCCTGCATCATATCGGACACATAAAGTGCAATTTGCTCTGGCGTGCGGCTGTCCAGCTCCTGCATCAGTTTCTCGCGAGACGCGACAATCCGCAGCGGTTCGGTCCCGCGTAAAAAGCTGCGCTGTTCGGGTGTCAAAAGCGCCAGTTTATCGGTCACACTTTCCGGCATCGCCACCGCGTCGGGCGTCGGCTCCGACGATGACAACATCACCGAACTGGAGCTGGAAGTTGTGCTGGCACAGGCTCCAAGGAACAGACACATACTTGTAGAGACCATCGCCACGTACTTCATTTTTGAGCACTTCATTGTTGATTCTCCTCGTGGTAATCGTCCTGGGCGTGATCCAGCGATACAGGGTTAAGATAATGTGGTTCTGTCAATTCAAGTCGTCGCATCGCCACGCCGGTCAGGCAGGCTTTGGCAATAGCAGCACTGTGAAGGGTTGTAACGTAGGTCGGATCCAGCTCGGGTGCGACTTCAACCAGGTCGAACCCCACCACATTGGATTCCGCACAAAGGCGACGCACGATAGGTATCGCCTCTCGTGGTGTAATTCCGCCAGACACCGGTGTTCCGGTTGCCGAGGTATAGGAAGGATCCAGTACGTCAACATCGAATGAGATATAGAGTTTGCGTCCGTCACCCTTGGCTTCTGCCAGTACGCGCTCCAGTACATAGTCCCATCCATACTTTTCCACTTCGGCCATAGTGTGGTACTTGAAACCTTCTTCGCGCATCCAGCGGAAAATGCTTTCATTTGGACTATTCGCACGCAGTCCAACCTGTATATAGTCAGCGCCAGTAATGAGTCCTTCATTCAGCAATCGATAAATGGGTGCCCCGTGGTCAATCAGGTGGGCACGATCCCGGCCGACATCGTAATGCGCATCAAAGTGAATAACGCCCAGATTGCCGACACCAAAGACATCCACAAGTGCTGCCACGTTGGGATACTCCAGAGAATGGTCACCACCAATAATGAATGGAATGGCACCGGTCTCAACAATTTCCCGCACCACTTCACGTACATGTTCCATGCTGCGCTCGGTGCTGTCGTTATCGATGGCAATGTCTCCGTAATCGACGATGTTCAACACCGATCCCGCGTTAACCTGTGTGTACTGGTCATTGCCACTCATACGACCCATCGTTCGCAGCGCCAGTGGTCCGTGCTGCGCGCCGCGCCAACCGGATCCCATATTTAGCGGCGCACCCACAAAGGCCACGTCTACTTCACCGGCGATAAGATCTTCTGGCGTTAGTGCAACAGGCGCACCAGCGAATGTCGGAATACCTCCGTTACCACGCATGTAGCGCCCGAGGCTGATGGGGCCTGGTTCACGTTCTGGGTCAAAACTGCGGGGACGCCTGACTTTCCAGGCATTGAATTCTGGTGTATCCGTATTCAAGGGAATATGGTCCAGATCCTGACCTTCCTGAAAACCACGCTGATCCCGCACCCACATCATGGCCTCAACATAAGCCTTGACCTCGTCTGCAGAACGTTTTTCGATCTGCTCTACTAGCTGATCAAGATCTTCGGCGTAGGAGCGAGTATTTCGGGGGGTGCGAAGAAACTCGAGTTCCTCGTCGCTAAGCAGACCCAGGCGACTGTCCAGCGAGGCGGGGAACTCTACCAGCTCGGGATGATCAGACTCTTCTTCTGTCTGTGCCGTGGCAAACTGGCCCAACAGAAGTGCGCTGCTGAGAGTTACCTGGAGTAACAGGCGCATGTGCCTGCCAATATTTGTTTGATTGTTTTTTGTTGTCATCTTTTTTCCTTGCTTTATATCCGCAGCCGACTGCGCTGAGGCTGGTAAGCCGGAAACTACTTGCCCGCCTCAGCCAACTCACCGATAAACAGGAGAGTTGACAGCGGCGGGCAGTAGTACCAGGAGAGGCTCTATCAGAGTGCGACGTTAATACCCAGGAAGTACGAGCGGCCAACCGGGCTCACTGGATAGGCACGTTCAGTTATGAACGGTTTTTCATCGGTAATGTTGCTGATACCACCATAGAAACGCACGGTATCATTGAACTGGTAGTTACCCGACAGGTTGTGTGAGTAGAACTCGTCAGTGAAAATGCCTTCACCGTAGTTCTGGACTGCAGTCTCAATTGGGCCTGTCAGCGCCATCTCGCTCAGATACTGTGATCGCAGACTGATACTCCAGTTGTCGCGACCAACGGTGGCAGACAACTGTCCAGCATATTCTGGCGAACGCATCTCCAACAGGTCTTCGTCAACGACAGCTTCTTCGCCCGGGTTGGTGGGCTCGACGAAGTCAAGCTTCAGCTGCTTGGTCACGTTAGTGCTCAAGGAGATGTTGTAGTCAGCCAGCTGAAAGCGGTATGACAGGTTCAAGTCAACACCTTCTGCCAACGCTTCACCAAAGTTCAGCTGGGTTTGACGAAGGAAGACAAAACCGCCGGACTGTGCTGATGTTGAAGTGCTGTTACGCTGAATCAATTCACAGAACGGGTTGTTGATTGATGCCGCGTCGTAGCAGCTGTTCACAATGTTCTGAGAAGAAATCTCGGCAATCGCCTCCTCAATTTCGATGTTCCAGTAATCCATGCTCATCGTGAAGCCTTCCAGGAATCGCGGCTGGAATACAAAACCAACCGTCTCCGTGGTAGCAATTTCCGGCTTCAGGTTTGGGTTACCCCCGACGACACCCGGGAATCCGGCTGACAGCGGGTCTACGAAAATGTAGTTCCCGTTGGCATCGAAGATTTTTGACTGCTGTACACCATTGGCGGTCAGATCGGCCACACAGTTAGCCTGACGCAGGGCCGGATTCGGGCCACTGGCAATCTGCGATGCATCACAGGGATCATTGGGACGGAAGCTTTGTCCCTGCTCTGGCGAATACAGTTCGAACAGGTTAGGTACCCGTACCGCTTCGCTGTAATTGGCGCGGATACGGAAGTCCATGACGGGCGCCCAGACACCGCCAACACTGTAAGTATCGTTGCTACCAAAGGTCGAATAGTCAGCACGACGGAAAGCCGCATCAACTGTCAGTGTCTCTGCCAGGGGCAGACCGGCCAGAATGGGCAGTTCTGCTTCCACAAACATATCCCATACATCGTACTTGGCACTGGTATTCAGCAGCCGGTTACCGGGTGAGCTGCCCAGGCTCTTTGCGGCACTGACGTCACCTACCCAGTCTCCCGGACTGAAGCTGGTGCCCTGCGGCGTTACACCGCTGACCTGGATAATGCCTTGATCGTAGCTGTCGAAGGACTGTGAGCTTTTCTCTTCGCGCCATTCACCACCGGCTGCAAAAGAAACAGGGCCACCCTGCAGAGAGAACCAGTTGGCACTGGAACCGCTTACAAAACCCATTACGACCGACTGCTCAATACTCTCTTCAACGGTACGTGTGTAAGAGAAAAAGTCGATGGCTTCCTGGCTGATTGAGCCTTTGCCGCCCCAAATATTGGCTGGCTGGCACTGGCCGTCACCAGGTGCGAAGGTGAAGAACGGCGACACTGCACGTCCACCCAGGTAGGCGGGGAAGTTAAATGGTGTGGTACGCGGGTAGGCAGTCGGGTCGAGATCCGAACGACAAACCGGCTGACCTGTTGCCGGGTCAGTTGTCACGTCGATGGCCGCAAAGAAGCGGTCAGTAATCGGTGTAAACGGAGACTCCATAGTGCGCTCAAACTTACCGTAGTTGGCAGAGACTTCGTAATCCAGACCCAGATCGTCGAAGCTGCCGCGCAGACCGGTTACCAGACGGTAGGTAGTACGCTCGTTGTAGGACTCATTGTGCCCCCAGTCGTCGGAGTCACGTGAAATGTAAAGTCCGCCCGGGCCAACGAAGCCCACGCCGGGATTAGTGGCAAATGGCGCCAGCTGTGCAGGCAGGAAGGGGTTATCCGGCGCACCATACAACAAGTCGGTTGCCTGGTTGCCGCCGCCACCGAAAGTCACATCATGACGAACGTACTTGGTCTCGACAAACGCTGTTGTGGTTGGCGTAAGATCATAGTTGGCGTTCAGGTTAACAGCCCACTTGGTATCCTCAGGTATAACAAACGGGCGGTTCGGCGCGATGTAAGATCCGGCCGCACCAAACTGGTTGAAGTTACCTGCCACCAGACCGTCCTGATACGTATTCAGGCTGCCATCCTCACCAATAATCCAGCAACCACCGGCTGCGCCAAATGAAGCTGTGCCGTCCAGGCTCGAGTTGTAACCGGTGAAACTGTCCAGACAGTCACCAGTGCCGTTGCCGTCAAGGTCAGGTTCCTGACCCAGACCTATTGTGGTACCAAAGTCACCTAGTGCTACCACACCGTAAGGGGAAGTGATGTTAAAGGTACGACCAGGCAGCAGTGCACGTGGTGACGCCGAGTTAATGCGGTCCAGGAGAGCCTGTTCAGCTGAGGTCAAAGTAGGTTGCGCACCAAAGGCTGAGTTGTAGCTATTGCCAAAAGCTGTTGCTGTCGGAATACGTGCGCCGAATGGATATCGGCCAGTGTTGTCAAAATTGTAGTAGCGCGCCAGGTTAGGCATTGTGCTGGGGTCAATGTCACCCTTCTGGAATCGCAGCAGCGGATTGACATCGCCCGTTGCGCGGCCTCCGTTTGCAAGGAAATCACGATCGCCAGCTCGCAGACCTGCGGAATAATCGTGCTGCAATGACAGATTCACGTTACCGCGATTGGCATCGAAGTTGCGCCCCAGCAGCGCGCGTATGCTGTTAGTCTCCGCATCGCCTTCGCCAGACATGCCTGTTCTGAAGTCGATGTCTACACCTTCAAAATCGTCCTTAAGTACAAAGTTGACAACACCAGTCACCGCATCCGCACCGTATACGGCAGACGCGCCGCCGGTCAGTACTTCTACACGCTCAATCAACGCCGATGGAATTGTTGATACATCAACAGAAGAGGTACCTTCGATACCAGACACGTGACGCCGTCCGTTAACCAGCGTGAGAGTACGCTGGGAGCCCAGGCCGCGCAGGTTGAGCGCGCTACCACCAACGTTACTGGCACGGCCCACGTTCTGCGCAGAGTTGCCGATTGATGCTGTACTGGTAACTGAAGACAGCAGAGCCGGGTTCTCATTCAACACTTCGCCAATGTCGATACTAGCCGAACTGGTGAGATCATCGGCGCTGATCACAGACAGGGGCTGCGGAGAGGTTGCGTTATCCATTCTCTGAATACGGCTGCCTGTAACGACCAGCTCTTCAATCTGCGGCGCCTCTTGTGCGTAGAGTGATGGCACGGTAGTCGCACTCATCAGCAACGCGATCGCAGTGTGAAGTCGCTGACGTCTTACAGTAGTAGTTGTTTTCTTCATATCTTTCATTAGCCTCATTACAATCAGTAATTGATACGCTCCCTGCCAGGACGTGATCAGAGTCAATTCAAATCATCGAACGAGGTTTAGCAAGTTGCGTACCAGCTAATGAGTCATGATAAATATCAAAGGCTTATGGTTCAGAAAGAGTGCGCGAGAAAAACAGCGTGCTTCAAAAAGAGGCAACGCGGATATGCGAAGCCACTTTATTGTGCACTTGATTCTGTTTTTATGTTATTAAACAATACCTTAGGCGAGATACGAGCAGTTATATTATTTCATTTCTACGTTCATTGGTTAACTAGCTTTTTTACTTATACGTCAACTAAAAAGGTGTGCGTTTAACTTAGAAATTACAGTTTATTAGGCCTATGACGTAGATGATCCCAGCGACTACGTCATTCGACGTACCGACGTGTTGGCGTATAAAAATCGCAGGTGTCACTTTTATTATCGACACAACGGATAGACCACTTTAATTAAATAAAGTTCTTGCAGAATTTCTGTAAGTTATCGGCGCAGCACCATCAACCATCTGCCAATATTGACGACACTGGCCAGCGCTCCAGCAAAGTATGTAAGCGCGGCTGCTTTCAGTACCTGCCGCGCACTGCGAATCTGGGAGTCATCCAGATATTCTCCCTCTACCAGTATGGGTAAAGCCTTGTTAAAACTGGCATCCCACTCCTCGGGTAGCACGATCAGGTAGGCCATTGCGCCTGCCAGTTGCAGCAACACACTCAGCCCGATGACAGTCCCGATGGCGATTGGCGAACGCAGCACCAAAGCGGCAACCGGTACCGACCACATCAAGGCGATGCCCATCTTGTTGAGCCGCGCTGCCATGGGCATGTATTTGCTCCTCAGTTCAAAGATGGACTCGCGGCGATGAAACTGGATTGCGTGTCCGACTTCGTGAGCGGCTACAGCCACAGCCGTAACGGATCGACCGTGGAAGTTGCTCGGGCCAAGGCGAACCATTTGCGCCTGCGGGTCAAAATGATCCCGCCCCTCATCGGTCTCTTCCACCCCGATACCGGTCAGCGCAAAGCGTTGAATCAGATGCTGTGCAAGCTCTCCTCCAGTGCCTGGCATATCGGGAACTTCCCGATGATGTTTACGCATAACCTGCTTGACCCATAGCTGGGGTGCAAACACCAGCGCAGCCAGGAACAGACCCAGTATTGCCAGAACCATGCAGCAAATTCCTCACAAGGGCTTGAATTGTCCAATTAATCTAATGATAATGATTCTCATTACCATAGCCAGCCGCATCGACACGAAGCCGGCCAACGGTTAACCAGGACATTTATCGGTCCATATCAGACAAGAGAGGTTAGCATGACAGGATATTACATTTACGCCAGCATCAATGACGGCAAACCCAGTCTGCAGGTGGTTGACGCCGATTCTCAGGAAACCTGCCTGGACTGGGCCGGTCACGAAGTAAGCAATAGCCCGGATACTTCCGAGATTTCTGATCAGGATCTGCAGGAGCTGTTTCGCCGATTGTTACTGGTAACCTGCCGGCAAAAGCTCAAGGCACGGGTAAAGCAGGCCAAGACCCGCAGGGCACAGCATTGATGGCTGTACACCACGGGCCCGGCAGTTGGTGACGCCGTCAAAAGCCGCGCAGGGAAGCGTAGCGGTCGCGGTGATAGCTCGCATCCCCCAGGGTCTGCTGAGCCACCCGTGCGCGTTTGATAAAGAAACCAATATCAAACTCGTCGGTCATACCGATGCCGCCGTGCATCTGGATACCCTCATTGCTGACGAGCTCGTAGACCTCGGATAGTTTGGCTTTACACATACTCGCCAGTGCAGGGATATCCTCCGCATCATCTCCACGGTCAAGCTCTAGCAGGGCCTTGCGCACGAGCGATCTGCACAGCTCTATCTCGGAGTACATGATCGCTGCCCGGTGTTGCAAAGCCTGAAAGGCACCAATCTGCACACCAAACTGTGTACGCTGCTGCAGGTAGTCAACGATGCGCTCAAACACCTCCTGCACACCACCCAGCATCTCTGCAGCCAGGCCAATTCGGCCGATGTCCAGTGTGCGCTCCAGCGCAGCTCTGCCCTGACCCTCTGCGCCCATCAAGGCGTCAGCCGGCACTTTCACATTGTCAAACCTGACATTGCCAGCATTGCGATTGTCGACCATGTTCAGCTGTTGCACCGAAATACCCGGCGTCGCCGCATCGACTACAAACAGGCTGATGCCGTCCTCTGAGTCTGTCGGATCACTGCTTCTGGCCACCACGACAAAGTGTTCGGCCACATGTGCATCCAGGACAAACACCTTGTGACCGTTGAGAGTATATCCGTCAGCGGTTTTTTCAGCGCCAAGAGCGATATTCGACGGTCTGTGAAGAGCCCCCTCCTCAAGTGCGAAGGCAAGGACAGCTTCACCCGCGGCGACCTTCGGCAGCAATTCACCCTTCTGTGCATCTGAGCCTGCCAGGTTGATGGCCGTCGCGCATAGAAGCACAGTTGACACCAGTGGCGTCGGCACCAGGGTGCGCCCTGTTTCCTCAAGCACAATGCCCAGCCCTGAATAACCGAACTCAAAACCACCGTAGGCCTCCGGAATGGCCATACCGGCCCAGCCCAGACCCACCATGGCCTGCCACAGCTCGTCTGAAAAACCGCGCGGGTCCTTCTCGTCGCGCAATTTTCGCAATACCGCGACAGTTGCTTTCTCGCGACAAAAATCACGCGCTGATTCCTGAAGCATTAGCTGATCTTCGTTGAGTACCAATGACATGTAAAAGTCCTCCCTTACTTTTTGTTACTGGCGACCATGGAGGTCATGTCTGGCAGGCCCAATACCCGCTTGGCAATCACATTCAGCTGTACCTCATAGGTGCCTCCTTCAATTGAATTGCCTTTCGAGCGCAGCCATTGTCTGGTGGTATCCAGCTCTCGTGCACTGAAGTCACTGCCGTCTTCGGTTAGTGACTCCCAGCCCAGCGCCTGGGTGCCTGCTGCTTTCAGCGCCAGCTCATAACGCCGCTTGTTCAGTTCACAGCCGTAATTCTTCAGCATTGACGACGTCGCATTCGGCCCCTTGCTCTGTTTGGCTTCCTGCGCCGAGCGCTGCGAGGTCAGTGAGAATGCCTCACTGTCTATCATGAACTGGGCGATCTGGTCGCGCAGGGCGGGATCGGACAGTTTGCCGGTATCACCCCGATACGACATGGCTGTCTGCGCCAGTGAGTCAGCCAGACCGCCACGGTTGTTGCGACCACTGCTAAGCCCGAAGCCGGAAATCATGGTGCGCTCATGCTGGAGCAGACGCTTGGCTATGGTCCAGCCGTCATTGAGGCGACCGACTACATTGCTAGCCGGCACGCGCACATTGTCAAAGAAGGTCTCGCAGAATACCGAGTTGCCACTGATCAGCTTGATGGGTTTGGTGGTCACGCCCGGTGAGGCCATATCAAACAGAATAAAACTGATACCACTGTGCTTGGGCGCTTCGAAATCAGTGCGCACCAGACAGAATATCCAGTCAGCCTTGTCAGCATAGGAGGTCCAGATCTTGGAGCCATTAATCACGTATTCGTCGCCGTCCAGGATAGCCTTGGTGCCCAGTCCGGCCAGGTCCGAACCGGCACCCGGCTCGCTGTATCCCTGACACCAGCGGATCTCACCGCGGACGATTTTGGGAATATGCTCCAGCTTCTGCTCGTGGGTGGCCATTTCCAGCAGCACCGGTCCCAACATGCTGATGCCAAAGCTCACCAACGGTGGTCGCGCCTTGATGCGCTGCATCTCTTCCGCCAGCACCATCGATTCAGCCTTGCTCAGGCCACCACCACCGTACTCGGCCGGCCAGGTCGGCGTGGTCCAGCCTTTGTCCGCCATTCGGTCCAGCCAGACTTTGCTGTCCGGGTTCTTGAACTCGGCATTGCGCCCACCCCAGACCACCTCATCTTCGGGCATGGGCGTGCGCATAGACGCCGGACAGTTTTCTTCCAGCCAGGCACGGGTTTCCGCGCGGAATGATTCCAGATCCTGCAAGGGGCACCTCCTTGGTAAGTGTCTTTTTACATGCCCAGAGTGTACCAAGGAGAAGGTGTTAAATCAGCAGAATCTATGTCTGCCGGGCTACTAATTCATGGATTTAATAGGCGCATCGATCGGGCTGTCCGTCTGATCAATCTGTCGCTCTATAACAGGAGAGGTGCCGATGAACTATGCTGATGATAATCTGTCCATTGAATGACAATAACAACAAGGAGAGACTCAGGATGTCGAACGTTATCAGCGTCCCTGCAGAGATAAGGACTGGCGAAAATCGGGTAGCACTGGTCCCGGAAATAGCCAAAAAATTGATCGCTGCCGGAACTACCATTCAAGTTCAGACACTGGCTGGTGAGCATGCCGGCTTCAGCGATGAGGACTATACCGCTGCAGGTGCAAGTATATGTCCGGACGATTCGCTACTCGGTACAGCTGATGTCGTTTTAACTGTAAACCCTCTGACCGAGACCCAGCTTCAAAAACTGCGCGATGGCAGCATCCTGATTGGATATCAGAACCCATGGTCAGATACGCAGCGGTTCAAGCTGCTTCGGGACAAGAAGATCAGCGCCATTTCAATGGAACTGATCCCCCGCATCTCCCGTGCCCAGGCAATGGACTCGTTGTCATCTCAGGCCTCAATCGCCGGTTACAAAAGTGTGCTGATGGCAGCCTCATTGTCTGGCAAGTTTTTCCCCATGCTGACCACCGCAGCGGGTACTGTGCGTCCATCCAAAGTACTGGTCATTGGTGCCGGCGTGGCCGGCCTGCAGGCAATTGCCACGGCACGCCGACTGGGCGCCATGGTCGAAGCCTATGACGTACGCGCTGCCGTCAAGGAACAGGTTGAATCACTGGGTGCAAGATTTGTTGATATCGACATCAAGGCTGAAGGCAGCGGCGGCTATGCCCGGGAACTGACCGAGGAAGAAAAACAGAAACAGCAGGAGATTCTTGCCCGCCATGTCGCGGCTTCGGATGTGGTCATCTGTACTGCCGCCCTTCCCGGCCGCGCCTCACCCCGCATTATTCCCACAGACATGGTCAACAACATGAAAGGCGGCGCGGTGATTGTGGATCTGGCCGCAGAGGGTGGTGGTAATTGCGAACTCACCCGACCGGGTGAGACCGTGATGCATAACCGCGTGACCATTTATGGACCGATTAACGTGCCATCAACTGTACCCAACCATGCCAGTGAATTGTACGCAAAAAACCTGTTCAATCTGCTCGGCCTGATCATCAAAGAGGACTCGCTCCAGATAGATCTGGACGATCAGATCCTCAAAGACAGCCTGATCACTCACGCTGGCGACATCATCAACGATGCAGTGCAAGAGCGACTGCAGGCAAGCACTAACTAGGGGGAGAACAACATGATCGAAGGACTCGCAGCGATTTACATCTTTCTACTGGCCGGCTTTACCGGATTCGAAATCATCAGCCGTGTGCCGGTGATTCTTCACACCCCGTTGATGTCGGGCTCCAATTTCGTTCACGGCATTGTCCTTGTAGGCGCGATGATCGCGCTTGGCATTGCAGAAACCACATCGCAACAGGTCATAGGCTTTATAGCAGTGTTACTTGCTGCCGGAAACGCGGTTGGCGGCTATGTGGTGACTGAGCGCATGCTGGAAATGTTCAAGAGCACAAACAAGCAGGGAGACAAAAAATAAATGGAACTTATTATTCAGATCAGCTACCTGCTGGCAGCCATCATGTTCATTCTCGGGCTCAAGCAGATGAGTTCGCCAGTCACCGCCCGGCGCGGCATTCACTGGGCCGGCGCGGGTATGGTGGTCGCTACACTTGTCACCTTTGCCGCAGAAGAGATCACCGGCAATGAACAGGCATCCACCAATGTCATTCTGATCATAATCGCGATTGCACTGGGCGGAGGTTATGCCTGGTACACGGGAAAGCGCGTGGCGATGACTGACATGCCACAGATGATCGCCATGTACAACGGCATGGGTGGCGGTGCCGCTGCCGCAATTGCAGCAGTGGAACTGCTAAAGGCCCAGGCTGCAGTAAGCGGAGGTTACGCCAGCAGCGTGCCGGATTACCTGGGCGCCGATGTGACGATCCTGGCGATTCTTGGCGCCATCATTGGCACCATTGCTTTTTCTGGCAGCATCATCGCCTGGGCCAAACTGGATGGTCGTTTGAACAGCAATCGTCTGCTGCCACAGCAGCAGTTGATCAATCTGATACTGGCCATCGTGCTGGTTGCTGTGGCGGTCAGTGTTTACACAAACGGCAGCCTCAATCTGATCATTGCCTTCTTTGCGATAGCACTGGTGCTGGGAATCTTTATCACGGTGCCGGTTGGCGGCGCAGACATGCCAGTGATCATTTCCCTGTTCAACGCCCTGACGGGGCTTGCGGTCGGCTTCGAGGGTTATGTGCTGGGCAATGCGGCAATGATCATCGCCGGCACGGTGGTCGGCTCAGCCGGCACCCTGCTGACTCACCTGATGGCCAAAGCCATGAACCGTTCGGTCTCGAATGTGTTTTTCAGTGGCTTTGGAACAGGCCATTCCGCTCAGGCGTCTGGGGACGAAGACGGTGGCACTCAAAAAGAAGTGCAGGCACAGGATGCCGGCATCATGATGGCTTATGCCAGTCAGGTGATCATTGTGCCGGGTTACGGCATGGCAGTTGCGCAGGCGCAGCACAAGATCTGGGAACTGACTCAGCTGTTAACTGACAAGGGCGTAAAAGTGAAGTTTGCCATTCACCCGGTCGCAGGACGCATGCCAGGCCATATGAACGTGTTATTGGCTGAAGCGGGTGTTCCCTATGACTTGATTTACGACATGGAGGACATCAACGCCGATTTCGCCAATACCACAGTAACGCTGGTAATTGGCGCCAATGACGTGGTCAATCCGGCTGCCAAAAAAGATCCCAACAGCCCCCTGTTTGGCATGCCAACTCTGCATGCTGAGTTGTCTGAGAATGTCATTGTTGTTAAACGCGGTCGTGGCACTGGCTTTTCGGGTGTCGAAAACCCGCTGTTTGTTGCGGAGAACACCCGTATGCTGTTTGGTGACGGACAGAAAGTGGCTAATGAACTGATCGTGGCGGTCAAGGAACTGTCGTAAGCACCCCAGAGCCCATAGGGCTCTGGGGATTATTTGGGGGCGCGAACAAGTTTGACGCGCCTCTCTACTGAACCAGATCGGCCTTCTCAACTGCGAACTTGAATTCACCCAGGTGTCGGAGGGTCACATTAAAGGTCTCGGCTCCCACACGCACCAGCGGAAGAATCAGCTTGTTGTTGCCGCCATCAAAAAATGACGGTACGGCGTCGGGGTTGTCGCTGGTGTTCTCTGCGGCGCTGGCCAGGAAGAAATTCAGATTGCCGGTATGCTTCAGAGTGACCGAGTAGTTCACTTTATCCACATACACCTTGGGAATGGTCACCAGATCTGCAACCGGGTCGTAGACGTTGATATCTGCCCGCACCTCCGCCAGCGAATCAACTACTGTGATGCCCGTTACATTGTCACTGATGAAGCTAAACAGCGCCGGTATCTTTGCATAGACACCAGGTGATCCCGGTGTTCCACAATTCGCTGTCTCACTGCCGCCAAAACTGCTCAAGCCAATCTGCAGCGCACCCTGATTACCATTCAGCTTAACGAACAATGGTCCTCCGCTGTCTCCCTGGCAGGTGTCTGATGTGTCGATATCGGCAAAGCTGCCGGCACAGAACATGTTAGATGTGATCAAACCCTCGTGGGCTGCTTCACACACCGGTGTCGTAACAGTAATTACCTGCGTCTGCAGCAGATCGTCGGAAGGACTCGTTCCGTCACCCACTGTCGCGCCCCAACCGGCAACGATGGTGGGGATGTGGGCCGGCAACGCACCGGTGAAAAGTTTTACCGGTGTCAGATTGACCGGGGAGGCCAGCTCCACCAGCGCAATATCGAAGTCATTGGCGTTCGGGCTGGTCTCTGCGTCGGGGTTATAGCTCGGATGAATGATGACGCGACTGGCGGAGCGCACGACGGCGCCACTGCTCACATTATTGATGTTGTCCGAGTTAAGAGTGACTGTCACCAGCGATGCCGGATCGTCTGCCAGGGCATCACCCGCTGTGTTCAAAAAACAGTGTGCTGCAGAGAGTATCCAGCCGGGCGCTATCAGGCTTCCGCCGCAACCACCACCATTCTCACTGTCCTTGCCACCCTGAATAAACAGGCTGGCCATCCATGGATAGGATGATGTCGAGGCAGGCTTGCCATTAATGATTCTTGTTTGTGCTTGTGCATGGGTGCCATTCAAGAGCATGACCGAGCAACAGAACGCCAATGCTGTCAGGCTTATTTTTTTCATGATTCCTTCCTTATTAATAGCGAATTGGGCACATCAGTAGTACCAGGCGGTAGGGCGAGTCTGATGAATACAAGGGTCATAGTCCTAGATGAGGACCATCAGGTCAAGAAGCGGCCGAATCCTGAGGCACTCTGGCCTGCCTGCAACCGGCTCCTGACGTCTCGGGCTATGGAATAGATCCGCGTCCCCGTCCGTTAACGTATCGAGACTAACAAACGCTATGCACACTGGAGGCATAACAATGAGTACGCGAAAAATCAGCCAACTGATGCTTTTAACTGGCGTTACTTTCCTGCTGGTTGCCTGCGCGTCGCAGCCTGCCTACCGCGCTGCCGAGAATGGCGGCTATGGATATTCGCACCGCGAACTGTCACAGGACCAGTATCGCGTTCAGTTCCGAGGCCGCGGCGACGATGCCGGCCGCGCGATGGATTATGCCATGCTGCGCGCCAGCGAATTGACCCTGGAAAAGGGCTATGACTGGTTTGACGTCGCCAGTCGCGACACGCTGGTCAACAACCAGCAGTCCGAGCCATCCGTTTCCGTATCTGCCTCAAGCGCCCGGTACGCAACCGTTCAGGATTGTGGTCTGTTAACCTGTACAACCTATCAGCGCCCTGTGCCACAGTATGGAGCTGGTGTGACAACCATGGGAGACTCACGCAGTACCGTCGAGGTCATCATGGAAATCCGCATGGGCAACGGTGAGCCTCCGAGCGGCCAGAACACCTATGATGCCCAGGAACTGTATTCCAGACTGAAACCCGAAGTCTGATCTGACTAATACTGCGGCTACCACATTCAGTGTCAGCCTCTTGAAATCCATTTGGACAGACCTTATCTGTCCAAATGGATAAACAACGAGGTTGATACCCATGAACAGTCGCATCATCACACTGATGGCTGCCGGACTGGGTCTTTGCCTGACGCTTACCGCCTGGCTGGCCTGGTCCAATTGGCAGCTGCAACAACAACTTGACAACATGAGCAGTGTCCAGCGCGATACGTCGTCATCCTCTGAGCCGGGCTGGCTGCGTCGTCTGGAAACGCAGGACATCCCCCAAAATCCTCCTCTGACTCAGTCGGCGCCTATGACCGGCTGGGACCCGTTTGCTGAAATGAACCGCATGCAGCAGCAGATTGATCGCTGGATGCAAGGCGCCACCCTCGGTTTTGGCCAGGCACAACGTGGCAGCCTGTTCTCTGCCACAACTGCGCAGCCGGATATCCGTATCGAGGAAGACACAGAGGCATACCGGGTCCGTATCACGGTACCTGAAGGAAGCGAGCTGGAGTTGAACACAGAAGTTGATGACCAGCGCCTGACCGTCAGTGGCGCTATCAGCTCTAAAGTCAACGAAACCGCTAACGGATCAACTCAGCGCTTTTTCAGCAGCAGTCAGTTCTCCAGGCAATTTACGCTGAATCGGCCCGTTGACAGTCTGGGCATGAGCAAAGAGGCAACGGACAACGAGGTTATCATCACCCTGCCCAAGGTATGAACCAATCTCCAGTGCACTGCCTGTCATGCTGCAGACAAGTTATGCAGCCAGCGCAGAGCGGTCTCGCGGCGATAATTAAATCTCGCCGCGTCTGGCTGCCTGAATAATATTGTCCGCGGCCCTGAAGGCCAGTGCCATGATGGTCATGGTGGGTTGACCGCGTCCGGAAGTTACCAGACTACTGCCATCTACCATATAGAGGTTAGGCACATCGTGGGCGCGATGGTATCGATCGATAACAGAGTTGGTTGGGTCATCGCCCATGCGACAGGTACCCAGCAAATGTACGCTGCCGTTCTGACCGTTCTGGGCGTAATAACCGGTTTGTTTTATGGCTCCGGCCGCTGACATCAACTCTGAGCATCTGTCATGGAAAAACTTCATGGTCGCGATGTCATCCGGATGATCCATGTAGGTGCAGCGCAGCGCCGGTCTTCCCCACTTGTCTTTCAGGGTCGGATCCAGGCTGACGTTATTACTGGACAGGGGAAGCGAGGTCGTGTGCCCGTTAAACGCAGCAGTGTGCGTGAACTCCTGGCCCAGGTTGCGCTTGAATTCACTCCCCCAGCTGGGACCGTCGAAAAGGCTGCCTCGCAGGGCGAGCCCCATGGGCGCGCCGCGGGACGGGTGCCTGCCGTCTATGCCACCGCCGCCGTAAAAGCCCAATGACGAATCAATCTCATAATAGTCGTGTACAACGCGTGTCGTAGGAACACTCTTGAAGGCATTTACGGGGTTTTCAAACAATCCCACCACCGAGCAGTGAGCATTAAACATCAGATTTTTGCCGACCATACCGCTGCTATTGGCCAGGCCATCCGGGAACCGGTTGCTGGCGGAGAGCAGCAACAGGCGTGGTGTTTCCGCACCATTGGCGCACAGCACGACAGCCTTGGCGCGCTGCGCCTGCTCGGTACCATCCGCCTCCCAGTAAACAACCTCACGTACCCGGCCGGTGTCGTCGGTATCGATTCGCGCTGCTGTGCATCCGGTGCGTAACTCACAATTGCCGGAAGCCAGTGCCTGGGGAATCATAGCGATCATGGTCGAAGACTTGGCGTTCATCTCACAGCCGAAACCATTACAAAAGCCACAGTGCGTGCAGGCTGGACGCCCGTTGTGAGGTTGAGACAGAATGGCCACCGGTGCTGGATAGGCCGTCAGTCCCAGCTGACGCGCCGCCCGCTCCAGCAAGACATCCGAGCCCTTCACAGGCATGGGAGGGCAGGGGTAATCGCGTGACCGGGGCGGATCCCAAGGACCCTGTAATCCAGACACACCAATCTCCCAGTCTACACGGGAATAATAGGGCTCCAGCTCGTCGTAGCTGATGGGCCAGTCGGCAAAATTGGTACCTGCGATAGTCCCTTTGACGCTGGCCTCCATAAAGTCGATGGGCCGAAAGCGCCAGAAATTACCGGAATAATGTACGCTACTGCCACCCACGTTGTGCGCGTAACCCAGCGCCTGTGGTACCGGTCGCGCTTCCTCGGTTTCAGATTTTCTGAAAGTCTGGGGATGCCCTTGCCTGGCACTCCAGGTTAGTTCGTTATTGACGTCGTAAGCCCATTCATCATGGCGAAAATCCCCAGCCTGCAAATGGGGTCCCTGCTCCAGCAGTACGACAGAATATCCGGCCATGCTCAGTTCTCTGGCCATTATGCCGCCTGCCGCGCCGGAGCCTATAATGACAAAATCCACCTCGGTGCGCGTATCAAACTTTGGCTGAGAGCCAGCTGATTCAGCCATGATTCACTCCCCTCTGGCGGCATAATCCGCGTCGTAGTATCCAAATGGCGGTTGCCAGAAATGGCGACTCTCAAAGCCAATCAGCCGATAGCCCGGCATATCCGGGCTACCGCCATACGCCGGTAATGCAAACATGCCTGCAATGGTAAGAAACCGCATCGTGCCAAAAAACTGCGTGAACTCAATGCTTGTCAGCACTTCATCCTGCTGGCTGCTATCAAGACTTGCAAAAAGTGGCGTATTGAAACGCTCCAGGACCACGGACTGCAATTCCTGCAATCCCGCTCGCAGCAGTGCAAGCTCATCATCGCGCCCATCGCCCAGCACATGATCCATAAAATGGATCACCCCGGCCTCATTGGCACCTGGCGTCTCGTCGCTGGGCAGGATGCGTGATGCAATGGCAGCCAGCTCACTGGCTTCATCGGAGTTGAGCGTTGAAAAAAGTGCTCCCTCTGCAGCCGACTGACGAGCACGTTCGCAGCCGCTTAGCACCATGGGCAGGGTCAGTACTATGCAGGATTGTTTTGCAAGTCGCGCAGTCAGGGCCAGCAACGCGCGGCGGGACATTGGGCCGTTCATGAGAAGTTCCTCTCTCGTAGCCTCATCGCGAAAACGCTATCCCGGCCAGCTGTTAACCGAACAGGATTTCAACTTGAGTCTAGCATGAACCGATAGAGATGCATCGAGGAATTGCTACGCTAAATGACATACGCGCGATGGACGTATATCTGCAGCAGAAGTGATTTCCGTAAAGTTACGTGCCACTCGTTCTACAACCAGGGCAGCTGGTACTGGACTATTCAGACTGTGTTGCGCTGGCGAACATGCCTCGCAACAAGCGTGGCAATCGACCGTCTATAAAAGTCAGCCCCAGAAAGATCACGGCCATACCCAGCAGGTGTGATGGGAGTATGGTCTCTCCCAGAAAAAGGGTACCCAGGATAATGGCAGAGATTGGCGCAATCAGCGTGGTCGTGGAGAAATTGGTTGCGCCAACCAGCGGCAACAAGCGGTACATGATCTGAAATGTAAACGCAGTGGAGATCAGACCAATCGCCAGCGCCGCGGCCCAGGAAGATGGCATCACCATCACAGGCAAACCATCCGCAGCCAAAGCCACAGGAATGGCTGCGACGGCTGACCCGGTTAAAGCTATGGACGTCAGTGCCGTGGGTTCGACATGCCGGAAGCTACGCACAATGTTCAAAGCCAGCGCATAACACAGGGTCGCCAACAGGCAGGCGCCGATTGCCCATACCCGCGAATTGCCGTCGGCCAGCAGTGCTGGAGACGCCAGAATCGCAACCCCGGAAAAACCAGCAACCACACCAACCGTTTTACTCCAGGTCATGCGTTCGCCATTAAGCCAGAAATGCGACACGATCACCGTCATGATAGGCGTCAGTGCGTTGATGATTGCCGCCACACCACTGGCCAACTGCGCCTGCGCTAACGGAAACAGGGCAAACGGAATGGCGTAGTTAAGCACGCCCAGCAATCCAAGCTTCAACCATAAAACCGGATCGCGCGGCACAGCCTTACGCATCGCCATCAGGAACAGCCAGCAGCCCAGCGCACCAATACCAACACGAAACGCTGTCACCCACAGCGGGCTCAACTCCCGAATCAGCAGTGCATTAAAAATAAATGAGCCGCCCCAGACCGCACCCAGAAATACGATCCAGAACCATTCCCGCAGGGTCATGGAGATTACTCTTAAGAAAATTTGCGCGCATTATGCGCGTTTTATCGGCGAGCGAACAGGTACAGTTTCAGGAAATATCCCGCGCACACAAACGACTGGCGGTGGTGATCTCTGCAGACAAACGTCGCCGGCAGTGTCGATAGGACACACTGCAGGCGACGTGAAAAACGAATCTTTTAACCTAATCCACAATCGCCTGATTTACGACATTGTGGAATCCTTCGCGGATGCGAATGTGGCTGTAAGGACGGATCTGGGTCAAAATGATTGCCACCAGCTCCTCCTCCGGATCAATCCAGAACAGAGTGCCGAATGCGCCGCCCCAGGACACCGAACCTTCGCTGTCAGACGTGTGGGCTTCTGCCCTGTCAAGCACAACGGAATAACCCAGCCCAAAGCCCATACCAGGACCACTCAACCACAATGGCAGGTCGCCAGTGTGATTGGCAAATATCAGTTCTACTGTTTTCTTGCCAAGCAATCTGACCCCATCCAGCTCACCGCCATTGAGCATCATCTGCTGGAAACGCACATAGTCATGCGCTGTAGATACCAGACCACCTGCACCTGAAAAGAAATTACGCGGCTCTGCGACATAGCGACTGTTGCTGTCGCCAACTTCGGTCAGCATCATACGGTTTTCATCGTCAGGATTGGGCCCGTAAAGTGTGGCAAAGCGATTGACCTTATCTGGCGGCAGGTAGAAGTAGGTATCACGCATCTGAAGCGGTTCAAAAATGCGTTCGCGGAAAAACGTATCCAGGTCCTGCCCCGAAATGACTTCCACAAGACGACCGACAACGCTGGTCGCAGCTGAATACTCCCAGCGCGTGCCTGGTTCGTAACGCAGTGGCAGAGTTGCCAGCCGCTCAGTCCAGCTGGCCAGGTCCTCGTCACCCATGACCTGGGACACACGGGAATATCGGGCTACGTCACCCCGGTAACTGTTCATCAGTCCGGCAGTGTGAGTCAGTATGTGGGTAAACGTGATTGGTGTTCTGGCCGGTTCAAGCCGCGTGTTGCCCGCCTCGTCCTCAACCTGCACCATCATGTCAGAGAATTCTGGCAGCCAGTCCGAGATAGGATCATCCAGCTGGAACCAGCCTTCTTCATAAAGCATCATCAAGGCGACGGAGGCGATCGGTTTGGTCATCGATGCCATGCGAAAAATGGTGTCCCTCGTCATCGGCTGATTGCGTTCAACATCCTTCATACCCTGCGCACTGAAATGCACAACACGCCCCTTGCGCGCGACCAGCGTTACTGTGCCGGCAACCATCTCATCGTCGATATAACGCTGGGTAAAGTCATCAATACGTTGCAGGCGTTCGGAGGACATGCCGACAGTTTCTGGCTCGGCCATGGGCAGTCCGGATTCGGGGGTTTGCGCGATTGCTGACAGGGGTGTCAGTAGCGCGGCCGTCAGGGCAAGACGGCGCAATTGTCTGGCAGCTGGCTTCATGGAGCTTCTCCTCTTCTGTGACCCGTTTTGGTATTTTGGTTTTCAGGGCAGAATTCGAGAATAGCGATCTTGACGGACAAATGCCAATCAAATCACAGAAATGCAAAAGCCCCGGACCGGATGTTCAAATCCTGACCGGGGCTTTTGCATTGCGTTCTTTTTTTTCAGCCGCGAAGCACTACACGACCCTGCACTTTACCCGCTTTGAGGTCAGCCAGCGCCTGTGTGGCCTGGTCCAGTGGGCGTTCCTCAATGCGGATAGGTGCAATTTTGCCAGCTCGAACCAGCTCCATCAGCTCACCCATTTCCTGCAGACTGCCAACGTAGGTACCCTGAATAATACGGGCGCTCATGGGTATAAACGGCAGTGGCATGTTCAACGCTCCACCATAAAGACCCACGATAATGATCTTGCCACCCTTACGAAGGCAGCCCAGACCAAAGTTGACTGATGCCTCCGCGCCAACAAAATCGATGGCCGCGTAGGCACCGCCGGCAGTCAGCTTTTTGATTTCCTTGCTTGCTGCACGATCACTGGAGTTAAACACCGCTTTCGCCCCGAGCTCTGCCGCAGCAGCCAGTTTCTGGTCGTCTATGTCGACCACTATTGGCTTGATGCCCATGGCAAGAGCGATCTGCAGCGCCATCATGCCGACACCACCAGCACCGATCAGCACAACCTCGTCGCCATCGGTCAGCGCACCGACCTTTCTCAGCGCGCTGTAGGCAGTCAGACCGGAGCACGCGTATGTCGATGCAAGCGAGTCAGAAACCTCACCTTTGTCGAACAGGTACCGCGGGTGAGGCACCACAACATACTCAGCAAAACCACCCTGATTGACAGTGCCCAGACCGCGGCCCGGTGTACATAAATGCTCTTCGCCGCGCCGGCAGCTGGCGCATTCACCACAACCGATCCAGGGATAAACCACGCGTCGATCACCGACAGCGACACCCTTCGCATCTGGCCCCACGGCAACTACTTCACCAAAGATTTCATGACCCAGCACCAGGCCGGATCTGCCCACGTCGAGCTTCTTGTCATTGCCCAGATTGAACTCACCGTCATGCAGGTGAATGTCTGAGTGACAGACACCGCAGGCCACCATCTTCACCAATACTTCACTGCCCTGCGGCTGTGGCGTATCGGACTCAACGCGTTGCAGCGGCGCGCCTGGCGCCGCAGTCTGGTAAGAAATCATGTGTGCTCCTGTCGTTGAGCTATGGATTGATCAGCCGTTGTCCTTTGCCCAGTCTGCGAATGTCTTACCTTCTTTGGCAAGCTTCTCCAGCAGCGGAGCCGGCTGCCAGTAGTCGGCTCCCAGCTTGTCGCGGAACTCACAAATACGATCGTAGACCTGCTTCAGGCCCACCTGATCGCCGTAGAACATCGGACCACCCTTGGCCACCGGGAAACCATAGCCATACAGGTAGACAACATCGATATCTCCGGGGCGCTGGGCGATACCCTCTTCGAGAATCAGCGCACCTTCGTTAATCAGCGGGAAGAACAGCCTGTCGACAATTTCTTCTTCGCTGATGTCACGCTGTTCGATACCCAGCTCTTTTGCTTTTTCCTTGATCAGCGCTTCTACTTCAGGGTCTGCCTGACGGGCTCGGGTCGCCGCGTCATATTTGTAATACCCGGCACCTGATTTCTGACCCAGACGATCCATTTCTACCAGCGCATCAGCGATGATGCAGGTCCGCGGATCTGGCTTGGTGCCCAATGCCTGACGCGCCTTGTAACCGATGTCCAGTCCTGCCAGATCGCCCACTGCCAGCGGACCCATCGCCATACCGAATTTCTCGGCGGCGGCATCCACCTGAGTAGGCGTAGCGCCGTCGAGCAACAGCATGTGCGCCTGACGACCGTAGCCCTGCAGCATACGGTTGCCAATAAAGCCGTAGCAGACACGTGACAGTGCACACACTTTACCAATGGTCTTGCCCAGTTTCATGACTGTTGCCAGCACATCATCCGCTGTCTTGTCACCACGCACCACCTCCAGCAGTTTCATGACATTGGCAGGGCTGAAGAAGTGCATGCCTACCACATCCTGCGGACGGCTGGTCGCCTCGGCGATCATGTTGACGTCCTGGTAGGAGGTATTGGTGGCAAGAATGGCGCCCTGCTTGCAGACCGCATCGAGTTTGCCAAACACTTCTTTTTTGATGTCCGGATTTTCAAATACCGCTTCGATGACCAGGTCGACGTTCTTGATATCGTCATAGCTGGTGGTTCCGTCGATCAGCTTCAGGCGTTTTTCCATGTCGGCTTCTGACATCTTGCCTTTCTGAACGGTGATGCTGTAGTTCTTGCGGATGATGCCGAGACCACGATCCAGTGCTTCCTGGTTCAGCTCAACCAGCGTCACAGGGATGCCGACGTTGGCAAAGCACATGGCGATACCACCACCCATGGTGCCGCTGCCAATGATAGCAACGTGCTTGACGTCACGGATTGGTGTGTCTTTGGGAAGGTCTTTAATCTTGGCAGCTTCACGCTCGGCAAAGAAAGCATGGCGCATGGCCTTTGACTGCGGTGAGCTGACAAGCTCTGAGAACAGTTTGCGCTCGACTTCCAGACCCTCGTCCATCGGCAGATTCACAGCCGCCTCAACGCAAGAGACGATGCGGTCCTGAGCAATTTGACCTCGCGCACGCTTGGCAACCTGCTTGCGGTAGGCGTCAAAGAAGCCAGGTTCAATGCTTGCCGGGTCAATCTTGATATCACGAATACGTTTCAGCAGTGCGCCTGAATCAGCCAGATCGCGTGCATAGGCAACTGCTTCTGATTTCAGGTCTTTTCCAGCCAACACTTCATCAATCAATCCCATGTCGCTTGCTTTTGCTGCAGCAACAGGATTGCCGGATGTAATCATTTCCAGGGCGGCCTTGACCCCAGCTATACGAGGAACGCGTTGTGTGCCACCTGCCCCCGGAAGAATGCCAAGTTTTACCTCAGGCAGCCCGACTTTGGCAGACGGGACGGCACAACGATAATGACAGGCCAGGGCCGTCTCAAAGCCACCACCCAGAGCTGTGCCATGAATGGCTGCGACAACCAGCTTTGAAGAATTTTCCAGTGCGCCCAGCACGGCTGGCAGTGATGGATCACGCGGTGGTTTGCCGAATTCGGTAATGTCCGCACCAGCGATAAAGGTACGACCCTCACACATAAGAACGATGGCATCAGTGTCATCTTTCTGTGCGGCGTTGACAGCATCCAGAATACCTTCGCGCACTGCCTGCGACAACGCATTGACGGGTGGGCTGTCGACCTTGATGACACCGATATTATTGACGATTTCGTAGCTGACTACACTAGACATAGCAAATTCCTTGTAAGTGAATGATTGATTAGTCGAGTCGCTCAATGACGGCTGCGACGCCCTGACCGATACCAATACAAAGGCTGATCACTGCGTATCGACCACCGGTGCGTTCGAGTTGACGCAGTGTCGTGATGGCGATCCTGGCACCCGAGGCACCCAGCGGGTGACCCACGGCAATCGCACCACCATTGGGGTTTACGCGTTTATCGCTGAAATCGATCTCGAGCATCTTCAGACAACCCAGCACCTGGGTAGCAAACGCCTCGTTGATTTCAATGATGTCCATGTCTTTCAACGTCAGGCCGGCGCGTTGCAGAGCCTTGCGAATGGCAAAGACCGGCCCCAGGCCCATGACACGCGGCTCGACGCCTGCCACAGCGCCAGCGATGATGCGTGCGCGTGGTTTTACGCCGTATTTCTGTCCAATCGCCTCGTCACCGATGATCAATGCGGCGGCGCCGTCGTTAATGCCTGATGCATTACCTGCAGTAACCACACCACCATCAAACAGTGTTCGCAACCCGCTCAGCACGTCAAGAGTCGATTGAGGGCGTGGATGCTCGTCAGCGTCAACCACCAGTGGCGGCTTTTTGCGCCCCTGAGGCACTTCAACCGGAACAATCTCTTCCTGAAAAAAGCCCGCTGCACGTGCAGTTTCATATTTCGACTGGGACGCAGCAGCAAACGCATCGCTTTCTTCACGGCTGATACCCAGGTCTTTGGCAATGTTGTCTGCCGTCTGCGGCATGGTGTCATCGCCGAAGTTCTTGGAGATCAGCGGATTGGTGAATCGCGCTCCCAGCGTACTGTCAGCGATCTGCTGACCACGATCGAATGCCGTCTGGGCCTTGGAAAGAATCAGTGGTGCCCGGCTCATCGACTCAACACCACCCGCCAGGAACAGGGAGCCCTCGCCGGCTTTGACACCCCGGCTGGCGTCCAGTATTGCAGCCAGCCCTGATCCACACAGGCGATTGACAGTCAGACCGGCCACCGTTGTTGGCAGACCCGCCAGCAGCGCGGCAAAGCGGCCAACATTGCGGCAATCTTCCCCGGCCTGGTTGGTATTGCCCATGATGACGTCTTCATAGGCCGCCGGGTCAAACACATTGCGCCCCACAACGCTGCGAATGACGTGCGACAGCAGATCATCAGGGCGGATCGGTGAGAGCGCGCCGCCATGACGACCAAAAGCCGTGCGGGCACCATCATATATATAGGCTTCTTGTAACTGACTCATAGAATTCTTCTCTTGTTCCCCATAACATACAGAATCGGCAGGGCCGCAATGGTAGCACAAGCTTTTGGAGCCGTGCAGTTCGACTCGGACGCTCGTTCGGGGTATTATGTCGAACTTTCGTTCGATAAAAAACAGCGCTTTTACTATTTGAGGTTACGCATGATCCGAGACCAGGAAATTCTCAACCAACTCGTTGATATGGTTGAACGTTTTGTGCGGGAACGGCTGATTCCCGTTGAGCAGGAAGTAGCAGAAACCCATAAGGTTCCCGACGAGATCATTCAGGAAATGAAAGACCTCGGACTGTTCGGCATGACCATTCCTGAAGAATATGGCGGCCTCGGCCTGACCATGGAAGAAGAGATCTATGTCGCATTAGCACTGGGTCGCACGTCGCCGGCCTTCCGCTCCATCCTGGGTACCAACAATGGTATCGGATCGGCGGCTGTGGTCTTCGACGGCACTGAAGAGCAGAAGCAGAAGTTCCTCCCCAAATATGCCAGTGGCGAGTGGGTAGGCTGTTTCTGTCTGACCGAACCAGATGTCGGCTCCGACGCCGGCTCAGTAAAAACCACCGCGGTTCGAGACGGTGACCACTACATCATTAATGGTACCAAGCGCTATATCACCAACGGCCCGGTCGCCGATACATTCAATGTCATGGCACGCACCAACCCGGATATAAAGGGTGCACGCGGCATCTCTGCCTTTATCGTTGAGAAAGGCACACCTGGCATCACCCTGGGTGCAATCGACAAGAAAATGGGCCAGGCCGGCTCACTCACCTGCGATGTCATCTTCGAAGACTGCCGTGTACCGGCAGAAAACCTGATCGGCAAGGAAGGCGACGGCTTCATCACCGCCATGAAAGTGCTGGACCGCGGCCGTCTGCATATCGCTGGTTTCAGCGTAGGGATCGCTGAACGCCTGATTGACGACGCTCTGCACTATGCCATTGAGCGCAAACAGTTCGGCAAACCCATCGCCGAGCACCAGCTGATCCAGGCCATGCTGGCCGACTCGAAGACAGAGGCCTATGCGGCTCGCTGCATGGTGCTGGACGCTGCCCGCAAGCGTGACGAGGGACAGAACATCAGCACGGAATCGGCAGCCTGCAAGCTGTTCGCTACTGAGATGGTGGGACGCGTGGCAGACCGTGCAGTGCAGATCCATGGTGGCGCCGGCTATATCTCGGAATACGCGGTGGAGCGCTTCTATCGGGATGTGCGTCTGTTCCGTCTTTACGAGGGCACCTCGCAGATCCAGCAGATCATCATCGCCCGCAATATGATCCGCGACGCCAGCTAAGCGTTAACTTCTGTTCGGTAGCGGTCCGGGAGATGGGTGTCACATCCCGCCCGGATCGCATCCTTTCACCACTCACCCGGCGGGGCGGAACTCGACCTCGCACGCTTCGCGGCTCGGGACTCAGTTCATCGCTTCCGGCCTCGGAACTAGGGTGGCAGTCCTCGTCAGGTTTTCCTCGCTCCTTGCCACCCTATCCCCGAGACCTCGATTTCACTACAGTGCCAGTTCCCGCGGTTCTATACACACCCACCTCCCTCCCCTTGTGCCAACCTCAAGATTGAAGCCCTGATCCCAACAACGGACGCACCAATTCCAGAACGCGCCGTCATCGCCCAGAACAGGAGTCTCAACAGGTTCACTGCGTTTCTCTGACTGCCGGCGGCGTGGCGACACGGTTCAATCGAGGCGCCGGGGACTGGGTGGCAAGGAGCGAGGGTGTACCCGAGGACTGCCACCCAGGTTCCGACGCCGGACGCTCCGAACCCAGAACACGCCGCAACGCCAAGAACTGGAATCACATGAGGTTCTCTGCGTTTCTGTGACCGCCAGCGGCGCGGCGACACGGTTCAATCGAGGCGTCGGGGACTGGGTGGCAAGGAGCGAGGGTGTACCCGAGGACTGCCACCCAGGTTCCGACGCCGGACGCGTTGTCCCAGAAAACGCCGCCGGAACACCAAAAAAAGTCAGAAAACCTCTTGTAATTCCCTAAAAAATCAATAAACTGCTCCCCCTCTGTCGCTTCATGCAGTTTTCCGCAGAACAGCATCAGAAAATCACCGAAATCAACCACGCATGGTGTGGAGGCTTATAGTCCAGACGGCAACTGCTTAATCACAGCAATACAGACGGTCTATGAGTTCACCGCCATCTTTTTTTGGGGAAAGGATAATGAGTGCAATCTCCTCCTTTAAAAAAGAGTCTCTCAAACCAGCCGCCACCAGTGCGAATGAGAGTGAATGGCCCACATTTGCCGGAGAACCGGACGCGGACGCCAAGGATCACTTCATTCAGCGCAATGGCCTCGAATTCGCTGGCACACACCTGCTGATTGACTTCTGGGGTGCAGAGAACCTGACCGACCTGGAGCTGATGGAAGCCAAGTTCCGCGAATGCGTCGAAGTCTGTGGTGCCACCCTGCTGCACATCCATCTGCATCATTTCACCCCCAACGGCGGTATCTCCGGCGTTGCGGTACTGGCCGAGTCGCATATCAGCGTACACACCTGGCCTGAGCGCGGATACGCCGCCTTTGATATCTTCATGTGCGGCGATGCTGCGCCCGAGAAGGCCGTACCCGTACTTAAAGGTGCCTTCCGTCCGACGCGTGTAACCGTCGGCGAGCAGCTGCGCGGCCTGACGCAGCCTGCCAGCGAAGAATAAGCCGAGTCTCAGATGTCTGATCAACGTTGGACCGAAACGCTTTATGCGAGTTACGGACAGTCGTTTCGTGTCGACGAAATCCTGTTCGAACACAAGACCGAGCACCAGCACCTGGTGATATTCGAGAACGCGCAGTTCGGACGTGTCATGGCACTGGATGGTGTTGTTCAGACAACTGAGCGTGATGAGTTTATCTATCACGAGATGCTGACACATGTACCCCTTGTTGCTCACGGCAATGCGAAGCGGGTGCTGATCATCGGCGGCGGTGATGGCGGAATTCTGCGGGAAGTGTGCCGTCACAAAAGCGTTGAGCATATCACCCAGGTCGAGATAGACCAGGCTGTAATTGACATGGCACGTCAGTACCTTCCGTCCCATAGCGACGGGGCTTACGATGATCCGCGCGCAAATATCGTGATTGGTGATGGTTTTGACTTTGTGCAGACCACTGACCAAAGCTTCGATGTGATCATTTCTGACTCCACTGACCCAATGGGTCCTGGTGAAGTTCTTTTCACCAAAGACTTCTATGCTGGATGTCAGCGCTGTCTCAACCCGGGCGGCATTCTGGTCACCCAGAATGGAGTGGCTTTCATGCAGACTGACGAAGTAGCCAACACAGCTGCCCGATTCAGCAAGCTGTTTGAGGACTGGCACTTCTACTGCGCCGCCGTGCCAACCTATGTTGGCGGAGTCATGGCTTTTGCCTGGGCCAGTGACTCACCAGCCGCACGACAGACCAGTCTGACCGAGTTGCGCGAGCGCTGGCAGGCGACTGGCATCCAGAGCCGCTACTACACGCCTGAGCTGCATGCCGGCGCCTTTGCGCTGCCCGCTTACCTGCAACGGGCTATCAAACAGTAGCACGCGCCCTGATCCCGGTCTCAGGGCCAGAACATTCCACCTTGACAATCACTTTGCTGATTACCCAATATGTCTGCTGTTGACGCAACCGCAAGGCAAGGGCACAGGCAGTGGAAAAACTAAAAAAAATACTGGTCATTGTTGACCCTGACAATGACAAAGACCACGTAATTGACCGTGCCATTCTGCTGGGTTTCTACTACCGCGCCAGCGTCGTGCTGGTCATGAACAAAGCGAACGTCCTGGCACAGGAAGAAAGTACGCAGAGCGGTCTGACAGCACGATTTTTCTCCTCTCAGAAACAAAAATTTCAGGAGCATTACCAGGACCGACTGGATGCCCTGCAGCAGCGCTTCGAAGCCCAGGGTATCGAAGCCCGCAGCGTTTTTACATCAGACAAGAACGCTTCTGAAGCATTGCTAAAGCTGATCGACAGCGAACAACCGGACATGGTTTTAAAAAGTGTTCAGAAACCGGGTCGGCTGGCACGCATACTGATCACCAACACTGACTGGCGCCTGGTCAAAAACTGTCCAACCCCCCTGCTTCTGGTTAAAGCGCAGCCCTGGGTTGAGGACGGCTGCGTGATGGCATCCGTAGACCCCATGCATGCCAAAGCGCAGCAGAATGCGCTGGATCACCTGTTGCTGGAGACCACAGCGAGCCTGGCCCGCGCCATGCAACTCAATACCCGCGTATTTCACTGTTACTTCCCTGATCTCAGCGCCATGTTCCCCAAAGTGACCGATGCCGAGGTGTATATTCGCAAAGTCCGTCAACAACACCGGGACAGGCTGCTGGAATTGATTCACGAGCATCACATTGATGAGCAGAATCTGGTCATGACCCGCGGTGATGTTGCAAAAACGCTGACACACGCGATCAAGCGCGAAAAAGCCAACATCCTGGTACTCGGTGCACTGTCGCGCAATGTGGTGGAACAGGCGATTGTTGGCAGCACCGCTGAAAAAATTCTTTACGACACCCCCTGCGACGTCCTCGTCATGAAGCACAAGTCGCAACCGGCATAACCATGTCAGAGACCCACTTCCGTGTATTGACGCTGAATATTCACAAAGGATTCAGCATGGGGCCCAAACGCCTGGTGCTGTCTCATATCCGCGACCATCTGCGCGCCAGCAAAGCCAACCTGGTGTTTCTGCAGGAGGTCGTCGGCGACCATTCCCTGCATCGTAAACGTTTGCGACACTGGCCCGACGAGTCCCAGATGGAGTTCCTGGCAGATACGGTCTGGTCTCATCACGCCTACGGCAAGAACGCAATCTACCAGCACGGACACCACGGCAATGCCATTCTGAGCGAACTGCCTTTTGTCAGCTGGGATAACATCGACGCTTCGTTTGTGAACTTCTCACAACGCGGCTTCCTGCACGGCACCATCTCCGACGACGTACACCTGCTGTGTATTCACCTTGGTCTGTTTGAACGGGAACGTCAGCTACAGACACGCCACCTGATTGACTATATCCAACGCAAGGTTCCTGACACGGCACCGCTGATCATCGCAGGTGATCTCAACGACTGGCGCCGCACCACACACCGCACGCTGAAAGAGAAGCTGGGTGTAGTGGAAGCGCATGAAAGTGTGTTTGGCAAATGCGCGGAGACCTTTCCAGCGTTTTTCCCGATGCTGCCAATGGATCGCATTTATCTGCGCGGATTCGATATCCACGACTGTGTTAAGCTTTCAGGCACCAATTGGCGTGAATTTTCCGATCACTGCGCTTTGATAACGGACATCGAACTGACCAGAGGCTGAGCTCTCATGACGACACAGGACGTGCTGGTATGGTTGCTACCTCCGCTGTTGCTCGTCATGGGTTTGCTTACCGCCGGCCATGCACTGCTAAACAAGCGCGACTCAAAAGCCGCTTTTGGATGGATTGCTCTGTGTATCATCCTGCCTGCGGCTGGTCCGATAATGTATCTGCTGTTTGGCATCAATCGCGTCCGAACCAGGGCGCAGCGCGACTATATCACCAAGATCAATCGTGACTCCCTGCAGACTATCGCCGAGCCAGACGGCACCTCATTTCGGCCGCTGTCATTGATTGGTGAGACACTGGCCAGAAAAGGCCTGAGCTCCTGTTCCGACATTCAAATATATGAGAACGGCGACAAGCTGTATCCGGCTATGCTGGATGCCATCAACAATGCCACTGATCGAGTACTGCTGGCGTCCTATATATTCGACAACAACAAGACTGGCCGGGACTTTGCGCGGGCACTGGCCAGCGCCCAGCGACGTGGCGTGCAGGTAAAAGTGCTGCTCGATGGTATGGGGGAGATGATGAGCCTGCCTCGCATTGGTGGTCATCTTTCGGAGCTGGGCATCCAGTACACGCGCTTCAACCCCCTGAAGCTGTTCCCACCATCACTCAACCTGAATATGCGCAATCACCGCAAGTTGATGATCGTCGATGGCCTGCTGGCATTTACCGGCGGAACCAACATTGGTGACCGCCATTTATCCAATTCCGCCAGCAACCCGCACCGCGTGCAGGACATACACTTTGGTCTGCGCGGCAAGATTGTCGACGAGCTGGAATGGGCATTCTGGCAGGACTGGTATTACTGTACCGGAGACCCGGATGCTGAAAAATTCAGGGGCTGTAATGTCAATGACGAATCAGCCGAGACCTGGACGCGGCTAATTCTTGATGGCCCCAACCGGGATCTTGACAAGCTTAGTCAACTGATCAACGGTGTGATTGCCGCATCCAAAGAGCGGGTGTACCTGATGACACCCTATTTTCTGCCAACCTTTGATCTTATTGGCACGCTTATTTCGGCACGCCTTAGAGGGGTCAAGATTACTATTTTGCTGCCGGGCACCAACAATATCAAAATAGCTGACTGGGCCTCTCGGAACTCAGTGCGGCAGCTGCTGGAATCAGGACTGGATATACGCTATCAACCGCCGCCGTTTGTGCACAGCAAACTGCTGCTGGTCGATGATGAGTATGCGCTGATCGGTTCACCCAACATCGATCCACGCAGCCTGCGCCTAAACTATGAACTTGGTGTCGAAGTATTTTCACGTCCCTTCAACGAGTCTCTGCGGCAATACTTCGAACTGCGCGCAGAGGTGTCTGAACCGATCACACTCAACTGGTTACGTGAGCGCTCATTACTGATCCGGCTCAGAGACTCTCTGGCATGGCTTTTTTCACCTTACCTTTGAAACCCTGGGGCTTCAGAATCAATACATCCTGAGCTACTCTGTCAAGCAACCTCTCGGCTGTGCTGCCAACCAGAAAATGATCCAGGGCCGACCGGGAAACGGCGCCCATGATCAGAATATTGGCCGCTATTCGATCCAGCAGTGCAGGCAGCGATTTTTTTACCTCATCCTGCTCAATGTGCAAGTGTGAATCATTCAGCGAAAAATCGGCCAGCAATTCGCGTGTTTTCTCTCGAACTTCCGCGACATCGACCGCAACCGGGTACATACCCGACACTGGCGGCTGATAGCAGGAGTGGAACACATGCATACTACCCCCGGTCAATTTCTGCAATTCACTGCCGGCAGCTGTTAGTTGAACATCAAAATCAGCAGGCTTGTCGTTTACATGATTGGGGTCCACAGCAACTACTGCCACCGGCTTCTCAGGCCATGGCAGATCTTTGACCAGCAACAGCGGGCAGGGACAGTAGCGCAGTAACTGCCAGTCCTGGTGAGATAGCAGCAGTCGTGAAATCTTTTCGTGATGGCGACTGCTCTGTACCAACAGGTCAGGATTGCTGTCCAGCACTTTGTTAATGATATAGCGATAGGGTGGATTACCCCACATGGCATCCACCGTGACAGTAATGCCCTGAGGCCGAACAACAGAGGCCATTTCCTCCAGCAACTTGCGATTAGCTGCAACGTGTTCCTCCCGCAACTGCCTGGCCTGGAGTGGTTCAAAATAGTAACCGTCCTCCAGATAGGGGTTATGATCGCAAATCAGCAATTCGAGAGCTGCGCCAGACTCTCTTGCCAATCGCAAGGCTTTGCCCAGCGCCAGTTGCGTGTCATGTTCCGGCTCAATAACAACTAAAATCTTTTGCAGATCCCGCATTGAATTGTCCTCGAGTTAAGTACCCAGCTGGTTGACAATCACGGCAGTTACCGGTGGATTAAACGCAGATACCGGTCGCAAGCTTGCCTCTGGTTATCAGAAAAGAGTAAGGCAATAGCGCAACTGAATCAATCCGCAGGCATGGCTTGCCATCGCTTCTCATTTTTTGTCGCCTCGGTTACACTCGAATAAAGCGTGCATGTGTTCTCAACACAGGAGCGAACGGCCATGGCTTACAAGACAATTATTACCGCTGTCGATTTATCCAACGAATCCAGCAGGATCATCGAACGTGCTGTTGAACTGGCAGATGGCGATGTTTCGCGGCTTTACCTGGCCCACGTGGTCGAGCCCGTCGCGGCGGCTTATCCGATTGATGCCTATGCGATCAACATGACCAAGCTTCAGGAAGAGGCGATGGCCATCGCAGCGCAGCGCCTGAAGGATATCGGCGGAAAATACGGTGTGCCCGAAGACCGGCAACTGGTCATGGCCGGCGCTGCAGCGACTGAGATTCGCAGCAAAGCTGAAGAACTGGAAGCTGATCTGATAGTGATCGGCAGTCACGGCACCTCCGGTTGGAAGCTGTTGCTGGGCTCGACAGCAAACAAGGTATTACACGGCGCTCCCTGTGACATCATGACCGTGCGCGTCGGCAACTGATCAAGTTCTCCGGAGCATTCATGTCTCAATCTTCTAGCAACGCTGGCGCTCTGGCAGGCGACTTTCGGATCGCCCCGCAAAAAATAGTCAATAAAGCACGCCCATGCCCGCACAATCCGGCTGCAAGCTGCAGCAATTGTCGGCTGAGCGACCTGTGTCTGCCTATTTCGCTGAACGAGTCAGAAATTGTTCAGCTTGACGGGATTATCGAACGCAACCGCCCGCTCAAAAAGGGTGAACATCTCTATCGCCAGAACGATGAGTTCCGTTCCATCTATGCGGTGCGCAGCGGCAGCTTCAAATCCTACTTCCTTGGTAGTGATGGCAAAAGCAGAGTCACTGGTTTTTTTATGCCTGGAGAAATCCTGGGCATGGACGGCATTGGTTCGCGCAGGCATGGCATGTCGGCGATGGCGCTCGAGCATGCCTCCATTTGCGAGATTCCATTCTCACAGCTGGAGAAACTGGGTCATCAACTGCCCAGCCTGCAGAGTCGGTTCATTTCCATCATGGGCAATGAAATCGTAAAGGATCAACAGATACATACCCTGCTCAGCAGCTACACAGCAGAGCAGCGCTTAAGCTCATTTCTGCTCAGCCTGTCTGCCCGACATGCGCGCTGCCAGCTGTCTCCTGATCGCTTTCTGCTGCATATGACGCGTGGCGATATTGGTGAATACCTTGGGCTGACACTGGAGACCGTAAGTCGGGTGTTCTCGGCCCTGCAGAAAAAAGAAATCATTCGGGTCAATAATCGCGAGATTACCATTACCCAGATGCCTGCACTGCGAGCCATCGTTGGCGATTCCGTAGGAGCTTGCCAATGACGATAGACTGGGCTGCGTTTACGCCATGGGCGGCATTGGCAGGCGGCGCGCTGATCGGGCTGGCAGCCGCGATGTTTATTTTACTGAACGGCCGCATCGCAGGAATCTCCGGCATCGTAGGCGGGCTGCTCAATCCTCAGACTGGTGATGTCACATGGCGCATCATGTTTGTCCTCGGCATGCTTCTGGCGCCTGCCGTCTGGCTGTTGGCTGCCGACATGCCAGGCATTCAGATTGATGCGGACTACCCTCTTTTGATCATCGCAGGATTGCTGGTTGGAATAAGCACCCGTTACGGTGCAGGCTGCACCAGTGGACATGGCGTGTGCGGAATATCGAGGCTTTCTCCCCGCTCGGTCATAGCCACACTGGCCTTCATGGCAACCGGCTTTTTGACTGTCTTCATTATGAGGCACGTCCTGTCATGAACAAAACATTTATCTCAGCCTTCGTCACCGGCCTGATTTTTGGTATCGGTCTGCTGGTGTCCGGAATGGCCAATCCAGACAAGGTGCTTTCGTTCCTGGACCTCGCCGGTGCCTGGGATCCATCGCTGGCGCTGGTGATGGCCGGTGCGATTGCCGTTGGACTGATAGCATTCACGCTGGTCAGAGGTCGCAGCCAATCACTGCTGGGAGAGCCACTGCGGCTGCCCACCAAGAAAGCCATTGACCGGCGCCTGGTGCTGGGCAGCCTGGGTTTTGGTGTTGGTTGGGGGCTGGCCGGTTTCTGCCCCGGCCCAGCACTGGTTGCACTTGGCGCGGGCGAACTCAAAGCAGCGGTGTTTGTCGGCGCGATGCTGGCAGGTATGGGTCTATTTGAACTGCTCGAGCATCGCAAACCCACAACGGGTCAGCCTGCCAAGAGCCATTAACACTGATTTAGTTCAGCAGATTGGCCGGTGAGTATTGATCGGTCAGTATGCGCGTTGATTCATCCCAGTCTGCCTCTGTGGTCAACAGTGGCGGATACTCCAGAACATTCATGTCATACGGTGCCAGCGCATCGTATAGTTCGCGTGAGCGACGGCGCAAATCGCCGAGCTCAGGCAACTCACCGTTCGTCGCAAGTATGATCCGATTGCCACTACCGGCGCGCTTGAAGTTATAGAACTTACCAAACACAGCCTGATAGGTCACCGACTCATAGTCGTAGAGATCGCTGGAGGCAAAGGTGTTGGCAACAACCACACCATCATCAGTCAGCAGCGCCTTGACCTCCTCCAGAAACTCACGGGTCAGCAGGTGCTCGGGAATGTATTCGCCCGAGAATGCATCAAGTACGATGTAATCATACTTGTCACCGCGCAGCCCGGCACGCTTGATATACACTCGCGCATCAACCACGTGCACTTCATGCTTTTCGTCTTCCTGATAACCGAAAAACTCCCTGGCCACATTGACCACAGCCTGGTCGACTTCCAGCACATCGATTTCTGCCTCAGGATAGAGTTCGCGCATCACCATCGGAATAGTGCCACCGCCGAGACCAGCCACCAGAATACGCTCGGGCTCAGGATTGAGCAGCAGGCCGGCAAAACTCATTTTGGTATAGTTAAATACCAGACGCTTGGGGTTTCGCAGGTCTATGCAGGTCTGGTTCATATCGCCGCGATGGATATTGAACAGCATGCAGCGCTGACCGTTGAATTCAGTGACCAGCACATTGCGGTACTGAGAGCGCTCTTCGTGGATGACCTGGCGTTGAGCGCTTGCAGGCGCCGCACTTATCAGCACAAGCACACAAAGCAATGGCGACCAGATACGAAGATTCATGATTTCTGCTCCTTGATCGCGTGGCGACTGGAGAAGGCAATCAGGGCGGCGCACAGCAGCAAGGCGACAACACAGCCCCACATGACCTGATTGATCTCAAACCACATGACAAAATAAAAGGATGTGGCCAGCGTACCCAGAGCACTGCCCAATGTCGAGACGAAGTACAGCATTCCCGCGACACCGCCACTGTGCTCCTGCGTCAGCACGAGCAGTCGCACAGAGTACGGTGAGACCATGCCCATCACACAAATCGGTGCAAAATACAGCAGCACGGCAGACCACAGTGAGCCATAGCGCGGATCTTCAATCGACAGGAAGATGGTCCGCATCACCGGGTCAGCCAGATAGATGATGGGCAGGCACAGCAAGGCCGCAAAAATGAAGAAACTGATAAACGTCCGGTGGCCGGGATTGCGCAGCGACAACTTGCCGCCCCACAGATAACCCAGCGACAGAGACAGCATGAATACAGCGATAATGCTGCCCCAGACATGGACGCTGCTGCCGAAATAAGGTGCCAGTACCCGCCCGCCAAGCAGCTCTATGGACATGATGACAAAGCCGTTGATGAACGCGACAGCCAGTATTGCCAAACGACTGGCGACTGAGTGGGACACGGATACAAGCGCCTGTTGTTGTTGCACAAATCACTCCACTGAGGCTATGGGCCAGTCGGGCCGTCCGGACAAGGTTGCCAAGCGTACCACAGCCTTGAGCAAATTTGCCAAAGCACCCACATCGGCGTATCCTTCGCAGCGCAATCCGCGCGGCGCGGCTTGAATGTCGCTGTGTGCCGATAGCTTCTCTCCGGGATTATTCTATGTCTGTGTCCAACGCTGAAGCACCCCGCCTGAGCCTTTTCAGGCTGGCCGGCCCGACCATTGTTGGTAACCTGTTACTGTCGATGGTGCACCTTGCGGCCATCAAGATTGTTGCGGAACTCGGTGCAGAGGCAGTAGCTGCGGTGATTGCGGCTGACCGTATCTACATGGCGATCCAGCTGATCATTTTTTCGATCACCGCCGGCACGACGACCATGGTCGCCTACGCCTGGGGAGCCCGAAACCTGGATGAAGCCGACCGTGTTGTAAAACTCTCAGCTGCGGCTTGCCTGGCAGCATCGCTGTCACTGTGGGTAATCATTCAGTGGGTGGCCACACCGCTGGTGGCGATATTCGGGCTGCAGGGGCCGATGCTTGCAGAAGCGGCGCAGTATCTGAAAGTGCTCATCTACTTTAATGTTTTCTTCTCTTTCCTGGCGGTGATCAGCGCGGCGCTGCGTGCGGCGGGCGATGCTCTGACCCCAGTCTGGGTAGCCGGCATCGGCAATATCGTCAACGTCCTGCTAGCCTATGCCTTTGTCTACGGTATCGGTCCTTTGCCCGCTATGGGCATAATCGGGGCTGCCTATGCGGCGGGCATCTCCTACGCGCTGGTCGGTGGCATATTCTTTTTGCTGTGGACACGGCAGCGTCTGTTACTGAAACCCGTCAAACAGCCCTACTGGGAAATGAACCGGCTGCGCAAACTGATTCGAATTGCAGTGCCGGCAGGCATCGAGCAATCCGTCTTCAATTTCTCGATAATCGCTTTCATGTGGGTAGTCTCACTGTACGGCACCGAAGCGTTCACAGCGTATGGCATAGGCGTAAACATTCTTTCGGTTTCCATCGTGATTGGTATCGGTTTTTCGATTGCGACAGCAACCATGACAGGCCAGAACCTGGGCGCCGGACGACCCGATCTTGCTGAGCAGGCTGCTCGACGCAACCTGAAAATATCCTTCGCCATCATGGCAGTTGTGGGTCTGGTGATCGGACTCAACGCACGGCTGATAGGCAGCTTTTTTATCAACGAGCCCCTGGTGCTTGACTACCTCGTAGCGCTGACAATCATGGTGGCCATTGTCCAGCCGATGATGTCCATCGAGTTTACGCTGGGGGGTGCGTTGCGGGGCGCTGGCGACACACGCTCTCCTGCCCGGATCATGTTTACCGGTTTCCTGTTTGGGCGCGTGGTGTTGACAGCCTTGTTCTTCTGGCTGGGCTTAAGCGTGTACTGGGTCTATGCTGCGCTGATAGCGGACTACATCATCAAGTGCTGCATGTACCTGGTTATCTTCAAGCGAGGCAACTGGAAAACCGCCTTTGGCGGGAACTGAGTCATGTTGCTGTTTGAAGGCATATTCCCCGTCCTCGCGCTGGCTCTGGCTGGTTACATAACGGCGCGCAGCGGCTTCCTGAGAATCAATGAATACCAGGCACTGGCCAGATTCACCTTTAATCTGGTTATCCCCTGCCTGTTATTCATCAACATGGCACATGCCGAGATCCCTGAGAACTTTGGTGCCGACTTTCTGCTGGCTTTTTATGTGCCAGTGCTGCTGGTGTACTGCCTGACCCTGGTGATTAGCAGATTTTTTCTGAAAGCAACCGGCACTCTTCAGTCGGTACTGGCGCTCGGCGCCACCTACTCCAACACCACCATCGTAGGCATCCCGCTGGTGCTGCAGACGCTTGGCGAACAGGCACTGCTGCCATTGTTCCTGATCATAGCCACTCAGAACCTGGTGCTATTTACCGTCGCCACTCTGTTTGCCGAGCGGGAACAATTTGACCTTTCCACTTTGCTGGGCAGCATCGCGAGACTGCTGAGGCAGCTGGTTGCCAGTCCGTTAACTGCCAGCCTGATCGCCGGCCTGGCCTTTAATCTGCTCGGTCTGCCTATCTATCGTCCGCTGGACAGTGCCCTGCAACTGATGTCAGAGGCCGCCATCCCCTGTGCCCTGTTTGTGCTTGGCACCAGCCTGCACCAGTATCGGGTCGGGCAACAATTAAAACCTGCAATGCTCATCACCGCATTAAAGCTGATTGCCCTGCCGCTGATCATGGCAACATCCATGCTGGTCGTGTTTGACGTGACACCTTTGTGGGCGAAGACGGCGATTCTGGCAGCGAGTATGCCGGCGGGTCTGAGCGCATATGTGTTTTCGGTCAGATATCAGACCGGGCAGGCGACCATAGCCGCTGCCTCAGTCATCTCTACCCTGCTCAGCCTGATACCAATGACACTGGTACTGCTGATAGTGCCGTAGCCCCAGGTCAGAGCCTGGAGCGATCAATAACCAGCTCACACATCTGTCGCAGACTGTGCACCTTTTCAATCAATCGCGCGAAACGGGCATCCTTGGTCAGGCCCTGCGCATAACGGTAGTAAATCTGCTGGCCGATACCGGCCAGGCGGAACAGCCCGAAGCAGAAATAGAAGTCCATATTGTCGACATTGATGCCAGTCCGTTCACTGAAACGCGCCACAATCTCTGCGCGAGTTGGTGCACCCGGCGCATCACTGGGCATGGCACGATACTGGCGGAAAAAGTCCGGATCGCCTGCCTCGGCCCAGTAGCCGAGCGTGCAGCCCAGATCCATCAGCGGATCGCCCACTGTGGCCATTTCCCAGTCCAGCACACCAATCAGCTTCATGGGGTCGTTCTGTGACCAGATGACGTTGTCGAGTTTGTAATCATTGTGGATCACACCCACAACTCCGCTCTCGCCTGGCTTTTTATCGCGTAACCAGTCGATAACGGGTGCAAAATCCGGAGCATCCGCGGTCATGGCATTGACGTATCGTTTGCTCCAACCCTCGAGCTGCCTGGTGACGTAGCCTTCCGGTTTGCCGAAATTGTCCAGCCCTGCCTTGACCAGGTCCACCGAGTGCAATTCGCCAAGCACATCGAACAGGGTAAAAAACTGCTGACGCACCTGCTCTGGTGACAGGGCCAGCCCCTCCGGATATTCACGACGGATGACCAGCCCTTCAATATATGACATCAGGTAAAAATCACAGCCCAGAACGTTGTGATCGTCGCAAAAATGGATGGGTTTCGGGGCATAGGGAAAGACCTTTTCCAGCGCTGTCAGAACTGTGAATTCGCGCCCCATGTCATGCGCTGACTTGACCTTGCTGCCAAAGGGCGGACGCCTGAGCACCCACTTCTGGTCTCCACTGCTAAGCAGGTAAGTCAGATTGGAGTAACCACCCGGAAACTGTTTCACTTGCAGATCATCAACCAGCCCACCCAGCACTGGGCGCAGATGCTCGCGCAGTACATTCAGATCCAGCTCTTCGCCTTCCCTGACCGATTGTGCCTGGTCAACCAGACTGGATTGCTGATGAGATTGTTGTGTCATTGCAGATCCCTTTTTTGTTCTGTTGTATTTAACGGAAAGTCACCAGCTTCTGGTGGGCCGGCGTTTCAAGGTGGGCCACGGAATTAAAGCTTCCCAGCGATACCTTGCCGCGGCCATACACCAGCCGTGTGACAGCACTGTTTAGCACCATCCAGTTGGTTTCTACAGTACGACTGTCTGGCAAATCCAGCGCTCGTTGCACAGCGCTCGCGATGACACCTCCCGAGGTGGCCAGCAGTACGCGACTGCCTCTGGAATGTCGGGCCATCAGTTCGGTCAGCGTGTCATGAACGCGTTGCTTAAAATCAAGCCAGGGCTCGAAATCGGCATCGTCTGGGCCAGCGGCCCGCAGCGTTCCGGCAATCCAGTGACGACTGGCCGCCTCCAGCACCAGCTGGAACAATTTGCGATCCTTCGTCAAAGCTCCCTGCTGGACATCGTAACCTTCATTACGGGCATGGTCGCGCAGGTAAAGTCGCAGCAAGGGCTCCCCATTATATTCATTGAGGCCGCTTTGCACTTTGATCTGCTGATCACTTACTACGGGCAGCAGCAATTCGGCGGTCTGTTGCTGACGCTGCAGATCGCCCGCGTAAACATGATCGAATTGCTCGCCGAGCGCCTGCCAGTGACTGCACAGCACATGCACCTGCTGCCTTCCAATATCACTCAAATTGTCGTAAGACGCGGCACCAAATGACGCCTGCCCGTGTCGCACCAGAATGAGTTCGCTCAATCCCTGTCCTGCCCTGTCGCTGTCGCCCGAATGCACGCCATCAAGTCGCAGCCTGCAAATTACGGCATGAAAAATAGCATACAAATAAAAACGGGGCATAGCATCAATGCGCAGCCCCGTTATGTGTCAATCTGACCTGGCCGTATTACAGCCTGGCGTAACGCAATGTGTGGAAGTCGGTGTTGCCAAACAGGTGTTCAATCGTGGTGACACGCTTGAAGTAATGGCCCACGTCCAGCTCATCGGTCACGGCGATACCACCATGAATCTGTACAGCCTCCTGACCGACTTTGCGAATAGCGCGGCCGACACGGCTCTTGGCAGCGGAAACGGCTTTTGCCTTTTCCTGCACTGATGCTGAACTGTCGAGCTTCATCGCAGCCATGATCACGATGGAACGCGCCAGCTGACACTCGATAAACATTTCCGACATGCGGTGCTGCAATGCCTGGAAGGTGCCGATGGCTACGCCAAACTGTTTACGCGTCTTGGCATATTCAACGGTTTTCTTCAGCAGACTGTCCATGGCACCAACCGCTTCCGCACCCACGGCAAGAGTTGCACGGTCAATGGCGGCTTCCAGAGCCGGCAGTGCCGCACCCTCTGCGCCCAGCAGCTCAGATGCAGCCACCTTGACATCTTTCAGATGGATTTCTGCTGCACGATGACCATCCACATTGGTGTACTCGCGCTTGCTGATGCCAGTAGCAGTCGCATCAACAATGAATACAGAGATACCGTCACGATCAAATTGGCCGCCGGCGGTGCGGGCAACGATCAGCAGTTTGTCGGCCGCGGGTCCATTCAACACCTGGATCTTGGTTCCATTAAGCACATAGTCATCACCACTTTTTGTGGCTGTGGTTCCGACTGCTGCCAGATTGTAACGGCTGTCTGCCTCTGCATAGGCCGTCGCCAGTTGCAGGCTGCCTTCCATGATGGCGCCAATCAGAGCCTCTTTCTGCTCGGCACTGCCAAGGTCTGTTATCAGGCCACCGCTGATGACACCAGTCGGGATGAAGGGCTCAACGACCATGCCTTTGCCAAACTCTTCCATCACCACCATCAGATCAACTGCCGAACCACCGAAACCGCCATCCTCTTCCTTGAATGGCACGGTCAGCCAGCCGAGCTCGGCAAACAGATTCCAGGCTTCATCACTGAAGCCTTTTTCACTTTCCAAATACTTGCGACGCGTATCGAAGTCGTACTGGCTCATTACGAATTTCTGCACGCTGTCCTGCAGCATCTGCTGCTCATCACTGTAAGAAAAATCCACTAGCTGTTCCTCTTGATGTCAGTTGACAGGTCCGCGTGCTGTTACAGACCCAGTACCGCTTTGCTGATAATGTTTTTCTGGACCTCGTTGGATCCACCGTAGATCGACTTCTTGCGATTATTGAAGTAGACATTGGCAGATGAGGCCAGCGTGCCTTTGGCAACCCGCTCGCCTTCAAAGCCTTCGGTGAACTGCTCGGGGACGTGTGGCATGCAATGGTAGGCTGCCACTTCCATGTAAAGTTCATCGATGAACTGCGTTGCCTCGGTACCCACAATCTTGAGGATGGACGACTCTGGACCCGGTGCCTTGCCGACACTTACAGCGGCCAGAGTGCGCAGCTCCGCATACTCCAGCGCCAGCACCTGAATATCCACCTCTGCCAGTTTGCGCGCAAACATGGGATCGTCCAGCAAAGTGCCACCATTGCCATCGGGAGTGTTGGCAGCCAGATGGTGCAGCTTGCGCAGTTTCAGTTTGGAGTTGGGTACCTGGGCGATATTGGTACGCTCATGCGTCAGCAGGACCTTGGCGTAAGTCCAGCCCTTGTTCTCTTCACCGATCAGATTCTCGGCCGGCACACGAACATTGTCGAAGTGAACTTCGTTGACTTCGGGTTCGCCGTCCAGCAACACGATGGGAGACACCTTGATGCCAGGCGTTTTCATGTCAATCAACAGGAAGCTGATACCTTCCTGCTTTTTCACCGTTGAATCGGTACGTACCAGACAGAAAATCCAGTCAGCGTGCTGACCGAGTGTTGTCCAGGTCTTGGTTCCGTTGACGACGTAATGGTCGCCGTCGCGCACCGCAGTGGTTTTCAGTGACGCCAGGTCAGAACCGGCATTGGGTTCGGAGTAACCCTGACACCACCAGACGTTGCTTGCCAGAATATCGGGCAGGAAACGCTTTTTCTGCTCTTCGTTACCGAAGCTGTAGATTACCGGTGCCACCATCTTCATGCCGAAGGCAACTGGCTCCATGGCACCGTACAGGCCCATCTCCATGGCGAAAATGTACTTCTGGGTGGGGTTCCAGCCGGTACCACCATACTCAACTGGCCAGTTGGGTGCTACCCAGCCCTTTTTATAAAGGATTTTCTGCCATCGCACGTAGTCATCTTTTTCCAGGCGAATGCCGTTATCGACCTTGTGCTTGATGTCCTTCGGGAACTCAGCTTCCAAAAACTGACGAACCTCTTTTTGAAACTCTAGTTCTTCTGCAGTGAAATCAGCATTCACAGGGACTCTCCTGAAAACTATATAATTCAACTAGTTGCCCGCTCACCCCCAGGATGGGGTGATCATCTGACGCAACAGGGAAACCGACTTTACCACTTTTGCCGGGGCTTGAAAACGAAAAGACGAACAGTTGCTCTGTAAATTTATTACCCTTCTGGCGGCTTGACCTGTCATGTCGATCGCGCATAATGCGGGCCTTGGCATCACCACATCGGGTACTACAATGGATTGGCTGCAAATCCTGATACTGGCTGTCGTCCAGGGCGTTACTGAATTCCTGCCGGTATCGAGCTCAGCGCACCTGATCCTGGTACCCATTGTCACTGGCTGGCAGGATCAGGGTCTGGTCTTTGATGTTGCCCTTCATTTCGGCAGCCTGGCTGCAGTCGTCATCTACTTCCGCCAGGAACTGTGGGTCATGGCGCTGGCGTGGCTCGGATCTCTGCGCACGCGCAAGCTGGATGCGAACAGTCGGCTGGCCTGGGCAGTATTACTGGGTACAATCCCGGTTGGCCTGGCTGGGCTGCTGCTAAACGACACCATCGAGACAGTGCTTCGCTCACCTCTTTACCTGGCTGCAGGCCTGATTGTTTTTGGGGTGATTCTGGGATGGGTGGACTGGCGTCACCGCGGCATCCGGACTGAGTACCAGCTGCGCTGGCGGGATGTGGCATTTATCGGGTTTGCTCAGGCGGTCGCCTTATTTCCCGGCACCTCTCGATCCGGCATCACCATGACAGCCGGGTTGATGCTGGGCATGAGCCGTGATGCGGCGTCGCGCTTCTCGTTTTTGTTGTCGATCCCAGTGATTGTGATTGCGACGGCACTGCAGACTTATGAACTGCTGAAGTCTGAGCAGACCATCGCCTACGGCGCACTGGCAACGGGCACGATACTCTCGGGCATAAGCGCCTATCTGTGCATTCACTTCTTTCTTGCATTCATCAACCGCATTGGCATGCAGCCGTTTGTCATCTACCGGATCGTGCTGGGTCTGCTGCTGATTTATTTCTTCATCTAGGCGGGACGCAACAGCGCCTCCCTCAGCTCCAGCGGAATGAACGAATTGGCCGCATGCCGGCGATCATGACAACCAGCGCGTAAAGAATCAGTGGTGGCAGCACGTATAAGGCAATTGAACCCAGGTGCTGACCGCCCAACCCGAACAGTGCCATCACCAGGTAGACCAATGCCGCCAGCAGGTGCAGCACCAGGTAGGCAGTTACAAACTGTTGGCGAGTGCTGCTAAGCGTATAGGCCTGACCTTTCAGCAGCCAACTGAACGCCACTCCCAGCCCCAGCAGATCCGTGGGCCAGAACAGCAGCAGGTTCAAATTGCCGTGCACGTCCTGATGGCTGGATAACCACCAGCCCAGGCTCATGATCAGACCATAGACACCACTGAACAGTGCGATTATCAGCCCCAGCAATCCAAGCAGACGATAACTGACGGCGGGCGCACGCAGCGCAAAACCGGGCTGACTTGAGAATGATGCAATCGAGGCGCGTCTCACACTGAGCAGTAACAGCAGCATCGGCAATGCCAGCAGCAGGCTGATCAGGTTGGCGCTTGGCCCGGCTTCGGGCGGCGCAAACGACATGACCGTCTCTGAGTCCTCAATCATGCCCAGACGCAGCAGCTGCTCGCGTAATTGCAAGGGCAGGAACATTCGCTGCCACTGCGTCATGCGCTCATCAATATTGCCGTTCATCAGAATATTCAGCGAGAAAGCTATTACCGGCACGCTGGCGTAGTGATCGACCACTTCGTCGCGAAACGTTCGCTGACCGAGAACCTGGGTCTGATTTGACAGCGCCCCGCCCAGTGCTTCGTCCAGATAGTCCCGCACCCGGGTCGTGCAGTTATCGAAAAAATACTCGTAGTCGTAGCTGATGTTTTCGGGCCGCAGATTCCAGGCCAGGCGCTGATACAGCGTGCGTTTTTGCGCTGCTGTCAGGCGCAGTCTGTCCTGCCATACGCTGCGCCCCTCGGCCTGATAGCGGCCCAGTTCCCAGGCTGGTGGTGCCACGCCCAACTGATAATTCATGATGCCGCGCGCAAAATTGGCGGCAAACCGCAGATTGCCAATGCTGGTATCGAACAGCCCCCAGTTGAAGATCAGGTCGGTGTTGGTCGTGTTGTCGACAACACGCAGGGCAGTATGGCCGAAGTTATCCCAGACATTGGCGCCAACATCGACAGTAATCAGATAGAACTCAAGCTGGTTCAGATTGTTCGGTACCTGGATGTCCTGCCGATTTTCAATCGTGGGCTGTGCATGTGCGACACCCTGCGCAAGCATCAGCATCATGGTCAGTAGCAGGAGTAAAACTGGCAATGGGAATGAGCGCACCACAGGGCCGCTCGCCGAGGCGATTTGAGAGTTGCCCGGCAGGGCTTGGTGGTCGGAATGTAAGAAAATCAATGATCGGCCAGCGTTGTTGTATTCGTTGTCGCGATCATATCAAAGAAACTGCGGCAATCAACCAGCAAATGTCAGAACGAGCGGGTGTTCGCCTTGCCGTTGAGCCTGTGTATGCCTATGATAGCCGGCTAATCATTACAATTATTGACAAATAGAACTGTGGAGACCCGGCCATGAATGGTGCCAGAGCCCTGATTGAAACCCTTGCCGAGTGCGGCGTCGAACTTTGTCTTGCCAACCCGGGCACATCCGAAATGCATCTGGTTCAGGCACTGGATCAGGTACCGCGCATGCGCAGCGTGCTGGCACTGTTCGAGGGTGTCTGCACCGGAGCCGCTGATGGCTACGGACGCATGACCGGAAAACCAGCCGCCACGCTGCTGCATCTGGGCCCAGGTCTTGCCAATGGTATCGCCAATCTGCATAACGCACGCAAGGCTGGCACCCCCATCATCAACCTGGTCGGCAATCACCCGCAATTTCATATTGGTTACGACGCGCCACTGACCTCCGACATCGATACCCTGGCACGCAACTTCTCCTGCTGGATCAAGTCATGCAGTACTGCCGACACACTGGCCAAAGACGGTGCAGAAGCGTACACGGCAAGCCTGCGCGCCACGCCTGGTTCCCAAGGCCAGATTTCAACACTGATCCTTGGCGCCGATGCGGCCTGGGGCGATTCGCCCGGTCCGTCCATCCCCAATGGTCTGCCATCACGGTCGCGAATTGACAACAGCCAGGCCGCACGGATTGCCGAGGTTCTGCGCAGTGGCGAGCCCTGTGTGATGATTCTTGAGCACGACGCGGCGCGTCCCGAGTCGCTGGAGCAGGCAGGTAAAATCGCAGCCAAGACAGGTTGCCGCATCATGACCGGCACTTTTCCGGCGCGCGTCGATGGCGGTGCTGGCCGGATTGATGTCGAGCGCATGCCGTATTTCCCGGAGCACATTCTGGCTTCATTCGCCGAGGTCAAGCACCTGATTCTGGTCGGTGGTCAAACCCCCGCCAGCTTCTTTGCCTATCGCACCACTCCCAGCCGGCTGGTGCCTGAAGGGTGTCAGGTACACACACTGGCCCGTATTGAGGAGGACGCCCTGGATGCGCTCAATCAGCTGGCCGAGCTGACAGGCGCAGAGAAGTCCGAGGCACGCCGCCTGCAGCGTGTAGATATGGGACTGCCGAGCGGTGAGATGAGCATGCGCAATATGTTGCAGGCCGTTGCCGCAACCTTGCCGGACGACGCAATCGTGGCAACCGATTCTGGCCCAGGCAATGCGGCACACCCGGTGTGTCAGGGCGCTGCACCGCACAGCTGGTTGAGCCTGACCGGTGGCTCTATCGGCCAGGGCAGCCCGGTCGCCACCGGCGCAGCACTGGCATGCCCGGACCGACGTGTTGTGGCACTGCTGGGCGATGGCGGCGCTGCCTACACCATCCAGAGCCTCTGGACGCAGGCACGCGAGCAGTTGAACGTCACGACAGTGATATTTGCCAACCGCAAATACAATATCCTGAATATCGAATATGGCCGACTTGGCGTGACCGAGGTCGGACCAATCGCAGAAAGCCTGTTTGACATCGGGAACCCGGAAATTGACTGGACCAAACTCTCTGAGAGCTTTGGTGTCCCGGCCGCCAAAGCAACCACAGCTGACGAATTCGTCAAGTTGCTACAAAAGGCCAATGCGACACCGGGTCCATTCCTGATTCAGGCGGTGTATTGATCTGGAACAAAGCGGTGACAGGGGCTTGTGTTACGCTGACTAACATATCGTCGAATTCGCTAAATTTTGGCGCTGACGACAGTTGAACACAAACCCTTGGTATCAATTAAAGCATTGTTTTTAATAACTTTTATTTTTGGCACGGATCTCGCTTAGTAAATCTCAGGCAATGTATGAATGCCATCATTGAAACAACCTGAGTGGAGCCCGGACTATGGACGTAATCAAGACACTTTGCACCATCATCGTATTCACTGTGTTAGCAGTCATGGCCCTGCCATTGATTGGTGCTGGCATCGGTCTGATGTTCGTGCTGGGCTTTTTCTTTATCTGGTTACTGCCGATTCTGATCATTCTGAGTTCAGATAAAACAACCGGAGGCGAAAAATTTGCCTGGGTTCTGGCTATCATCTTTCTGTCCTGGTTCGCCTGGATATTCTATTTCCTGCTGGCGCCACTGAAACCTAGAAAAGACTATTGGTATGAATGAAACTCCCGGCAGCGATGCCTGGCTCGCTCAGGTAACCGAACCCATCATCGAACCTGAGCGGCCAATTATCGACCCTCACCATCACCTGTGGCGCAAACGCTTTGGCCGCGATTACCTGCTCGACGATTTATGGCAGGACACGGCCAGCGGCCACAACATCAAACAGACCGTTTTTATCGAATGCCGGGCCTTTTATGACAAGGAGGCCGAGCCACACTGGCAGTCACTTGGCGAAACCCGCGTCATTACGGAAATCGCCAGAAAGAGTCAGCAGCAGACAGAGCAACCAGCCATCAATGGAATTGTCGCCAAGATTGACCTGACACTGGGCGACAAGCCGGCTCTGCTCAAAGAAATCATTCAGACTCATCAGCAGGTCGCCGGTGATCTTTTCAAGGGCGTCCGCTTCGCTGGCGCACGCGATGCAAGACCTGAAGACCTGACCATTTCCCTGCAGGCACTGCCCTATCTGTATGGTCGCGAGAATTTTCGGCAGGGTTTGCGAATACTGGGCGAACTTGGCTTGAGTTACGACACCTGGCACTACCACCATCAGAATGTTGATTTCTGCGACCTGGCAGAGGCCGTCACTGACACAACTCTGGTGCTCGATCACTTTGGCACGCCGCTCGGCGTGGGTATCTATCGAAACGCCAGCGACGCGATATTTCAGCAATGGAAGGAGGATATCCGGCGACTGTCCCGGTATCCGAACGTTGTTGCCAAGCTTGGCGGCCTGGCGATGCCAGACAATGGTTTTGGCTGGGATAAGCGGGATTGTCCACCAGATTCCGACGAGTTTGTACGCCGGCAGAGGAAATACTACCTGCACACTATTGAGTGTTTTGGGCCTGAGCGATGCATGTTCGAGAGCAATTTCCCGGTAGACCGCTTATCGGTCAGCTATCCGGTTGTGTGGAATGCCTTCAAAAAGATGGTTGCCGACTTTTCCGAATCCGAGAAGCACGCCATGTTCTATGAGACCGCTCGGCGCGTCTATCGTCTGCCCTGATGCCGCCTGCCCCGATAGCAGCTGCCCTGAATCAGCTGCGGCGGTTAACCAGTTTCATTACACCGCTTGCGGTCAGAATCGGCTCTCCCTCAACCTCCAGCACCGCTCGCGCAAACACCAGCGAGCGGCCTTTGCGAATCACCTCTCCACGACCTGTTACCAGATCACCCTCTTGGGCCGGACCGACAAATTCACTATTGCATGAAACCGTGACCACGCCTTCATGGGTACCACCAATGGCGGCCAGGCAAAGGGTGTAATCGGCGAACATCATGGAAATACCACCATGCAGCGTGCGATGCGCATTGCAGTTCTCGGGTTTTACGCGGAACGCTGTGTGGATTTCACCATCCTGCAGCGCGAAAAAGAAAGGACCTATGCTGTCTTCCGCCTGGTCACCATCCCAGTGCTGAAAATGTCCGGGAATACCATAGTCCTCGGGACGGTGGCCCTTACGGTTGTAACTGCTCATGATTCGGGCGTCCTAATCAGTCCTTGTCGTCATCATCGTCTGTGGCAACGTCTGCCACCGCGCCAGCCACCTTGAATGGCACTTTGGCGACTTCCAGTGTGACGTCCACGGCTGCGCCTACTGCTGTGCCCAGACAGCCGCTCATTGCTGCCATCAGCAGAGCCACACTGCTTATGCGCAGTGTAGTGGATATCACCGAATTACGAGACGAATCAAACATGTTTGGTCCTGCTGTTGGAGAATTCGTGAATGTGTTCGACAACCGCAGGCCCCATGGCCACCAGTTCCCGAAAGCTGTCAGCCAGCCGCTCGCTCTCGCTGAGCACAGTCTGCCAGTATTTGAGCCGCTGTGCATCCGACAGGCGCCGAAAGTCATCACGGTCAGGTATTTTCCCATAAGGCAGTCGATCAACAAACTGCTTTGTGGGTGTAACAAGCACAACGTTGTCAAAGTGCGCAGGGTTGGCGCGGCGCCAGCGCGCAAGCTTATCGAACCAGCCCGGTACAACGGAGGCGTAAAAGTGCGGATACAACACCAGGCCATCTGATTTTTCGTATGGCAGATCAAGGTGATAGTCGGTCATGCCACCATCGCGAAAAACAGCCCCTGGAGCTCCCTCTACCTGCGTGACAGCCTCCATGACCAGTGGAATTGATCCGCTTGCCATCAAAGCACTGTGAACGTTCTGCGCAGACAGCGGGACATATTGTGTTGGCATGTCACTCAGCACAAGCTCGTCTGCGCCTCGATCACAGGCGTTGTGAAACACGTAGCGCTCAAAAAACCAGCGCAGGCTGCGGCGACTGCCGAGGTTTCCGAGCGCGACCAGCGTCAGCCCAATATTCAGCATCAATTTATTCTCAGGGCGGGTCAGCCGCCGGGCTCTGTCCGTTATGACATACAGGCGCCGATGCTGATTGCTGGCGATCGCCGCAGCCGCCTTCTCAATACTCATGTCGTTTGCTGCAAGTACCTGATTGAGCATCTTCCTGGCCTCACGACTGATCTCATAACGGTCAGGGCGTGACGAGTAGGTCTGGCTGGAATAATGCGTGGCCAGCGCCTGAAGACTGGCAACCGGATCAGGTGCAGCATAGCAGGCAAGCCGCCAGGCACCCGCAGATGATCCCACCATTCTTAGCGGGACGCCGTTGCGGGGCCCAAAAAATTCACCTGCCAGATAACGATCAAGGCCATACAGCACAAACCACTTTGGGCCGCCAGACGCTCCAGCAAGCCAATTAAAATCCCGTCCGCGCAAACCGTTCTGCGCCAGCGAATTTTTTGCGGCTGCACCAGCCATCAATCTTAAATCGGACATAGTAAAATCTGTTCGTAATCAATGCAGCAAATTATAATTAATAGTGATGATAAGGCTATGGATACGTGTCACAAATTATCACAGCTTAATTCACGCACAACATAGCTCGGAACGCCAAGCATCGATAGTATTGTAGAAAAGCTCAACAGGTGAACAATGATGACCACTAAGTTAACAGACTACAGCATCCCTCTGATTGCTGCCGTCCTGGTAGTCACGGCACTGATGCTGCCGGCAGCAGCGCAGGCGCAGGGTGCCACTCAACACGAGCGTGCCCTGTCTGCCACGTCATCAGAGCTTGCCCAGCGTCATTATCGCCGCGGCAACACTTACAACAATCTGGAGCGTTACGATGAGGCGATTGAAGAATATCGTCTGGCTGTAGCAGCGGATCCGAATCTGGCTGACGCCTATCGCAACCTGGCCAATATTTTTCTCTCACAGGAGCGCCCCGACGATGCCATCCCCATGATGGCGCGTTTCATCGCCCTCCAGAATCAACCCAGCACGCCTCTGACCGCGTCGTTAAAAACCATCGGTGATCTGTTGCGCCGCGCTGAGCGTTTCGAAGAGTCTATCGAGTATGACTTGCGAGCCATCGAAGCTGATCCGCGTGATGACTCCATCGTCCATATCATGGGCAATATTTACGACAACGCCGGGCACACAGAGAAAGCCATTCAGGTCTACGAAACGGCCGTCCGCGTCATGCCAGACAATGCATTCATGAATCGTACACTGGGCAGACTGTACGAGCGCGAAGGCCGACTGGAGGATGCGCTGGCTCAGTATCGTATGGCAGCGGAAAAAGACCTTGGCTCACAATTCTATAAAGAACTGGTACAAACACTGGAAGCACGCCTGAATGGCGCGCCGCTGCAGGCCAACGGCTAATTGATCTGCGCGTCGCAGCCTTACCGGCCGGCGGCGCGCGAGCCCAGAACCATCAAGCGCTGGGTCCGCTCCTCGGGCGGAAGCTCAGCCAGCGACTCCACAGCCTGATAGAAGTTCATCAAATCCTCACCGCTCTGCTGATACAGGGCCGCAAATGCCGGCACCCAGTCAAAATAAGTCGACACGGTAAGCAATTGCGCATTGTTCAGCGGACCTGCGAACCAGCCATCATAGCGGCCACTGCGGCTTTGCGCGCGCCAGCTCTCCCGCATCTGCTGCTGTAATGTCTGTTTGGATTCCTGATCGGCATCGGGCGCCTGGTAAAGCTGTTCAAAGCGCTGACGCCAGTCCTGCACAAATTCTGTGAAACGGCGCTGCTCCTCCTGCTCAGCCAGGTATGTCTGGAAGTGGTTTTCATCATCATTGCGGGCCAGCCAACGCTCAACGCCCAGCTGCTCTACAAAGCTGGCGAAACTCTCATTGAATTGAGTGTCACCTGGCACGTAAATTTGTTGATGAGCCATTTCATGGAAAATCAGACCCGCCAGGCGATGATCTGGTCGACGCATGACGGTTGACGGTATCGGGTCGGCAAACCAGCCCAGCGTGGAATAGGCGTCTACACCTCCGATGTACACATCAAAACCGCGCTTCTCCAGATCACTGGCAAAGTCCCTGGCCGCTGATTCAGTGAAATACCCGCGATAACTGACACAGCCGGCTATAGGAAAACACCATTGCAGTGGCTGCATCGCGAAGGCAGGTGCGGCGAAAACATTCCACACCAGATAGGAACGCTCCACGTCCACGTAGCTGGTATAGCTGCCATTGTCTGGCAGCCCCAGTTCATTAATCGCAAACTGGCGGGCATCTGATACAAGCTGCAGCTTTTCAAGCAGCTCTGGCGGGGTATCAGCGCTGGCGATCAACTCCGCAATCGACTGTCGATTCATCAGCAGGGAAAGCTGCCCGGTTGCAGCCTGGGTATAGAAAGACACCGCGGAGCAGGCGCTGAGCGACAGGGCAAGCAGGGTTATCAGCAGTGCCTTGACGCCGGGTTTCACGAGCCTAATCTTGCGGAGCAATGTCACTGCGAGGATGCAGGCTGATTTCAAAGACATGGGACCACAACTTACCGGTAACGAGCAGCCTGCGCTGCTCAGCATCCCAGGCAATACCATTCAGTACCGAATCGCCAGGTCCACGCTCGGTTCTGTCAGCCAGCCCGGTCAGGTCAATCACGCCGGTAATACCACCAGTTTCCGGGTTGATTCGAACAATCTGCTGAGACATCCAGACATTTGCCCAGACCTCTCCATCGATGAACTCCAGCTCATTGAGGTTTCCTATATACTGCCCGCCCGCCTGCACGGCCACGCGACGACGGGTTGCGAAGGTATCCGGATCCAGGAAATACAGCTGATGGCTGCCGTCACTCAATATCAGTGATTCTCCATCCCAGGTCAGGCCCCAGCCCTCCATCGGGATAAAGTGAGCATTTACCCGCTCAAAAGTATCCAGGTCGTACTCAAAGGCAACATTTTCGCGCCAGGTCAGTTGGAACAGGCGATCCCCTGCGACAGCAATCCCCTCGCCAAAGTAACGCTGGGCCAGGTCAACACGACGAACGATCGAACCATCGGAAAGATTGATCTCCATCAGCGCAGATTCACCGTAACGTCCCGTTCCCTCATACAGCCGTCCGTCATGAATCAGCAGCCCCTGAGTAAAAAAGCGGCTGTTGTGCGGATATTGTGCCACGACTTCGAAGTCATACACCGGAACCTGCGCTCTGGCAGGCACCGCGATTGAAAGTGCCAGACCAATAAGCAACAGACACAGCAGGTTTTTACCAGCAGCGCCGTATGGCAATGAACCCGTAATACCAAAAGATATGCAAGGTCGCTGGCGACGCTCAGCAAGACTGTGTGACAGATGTAATCGGGGGAACAACATGCTATGTTCTGGCTCCTGCACAGGTAGTGTCCTGTCTGGTTAGTTCACATCATTTCAGCGCGCCCTGCAACGCTTCTGGCAAGGCGCAGACCGCAGCAAATGGCCGAAGCCATTGGCAAGGTCTGCAACGCAGTCAGAAGCGTTGCAGGACGTGCCCTTCGGGAGTGATTGTCAGATGCCATGACTGCGTTATGTTGCTTGATAATAGCGCGCTATTATCTGCGAAACATGCCTTGCCCTGACAACCGACAATCACTCTGAAACTATGCGAACTAACCAGACAGGACACTAGCTTGCCTGATAATTCTGCGTCAGTTTAGGGAGGAAGCAGCACAATGACAAGTCAGTGCCTGTTCTGTCGAATCATCGCCGGTGAAATTCCCAGCACCCGGGTTTACCAGGATGAACATGTCTATGCTTTTCGCGACATAAGCCCGGTCGCTCCAACACATATTCTCGTCATTCCTCGCAAACATATCGCCAGTGTGGCCGACGCAGAGGACGGTGATTGCGAGCTGATGGGACGTCTGCTGCTGGCGGCACGCCGTATCGCAAAAGAAGAAGGTCTGAGTGAGGGCGGCTATCGGCTGGTCATCAATACTGGAGACGATGGCGGTCAGACTGTCCATCATTTGCACCTGCACATTCTGGGCGGGAGACAGATGCAATGGCCGCCAGGCTGATCAGGTGAACAGCACCGCCTGATGTGCCGCCCGGCTCAGGCGCTCTCAGCAACGCCAGACTCGATGTCCAGTTGCTCCCTGATCGACATCAAACCGGCACGGCTTGCATCAAAGACGCCGAGCTCCGTGATCAGGCCGGAAACCAGGCGTGCGGGAGTAACGTCAAAGCCGTAGTTGCTGACTGCTGTGGAGGCGGGTGTAATGGCAACCTTCTGAACGCTCACCTGCCCTGACTGGGATTCGCCTGCCAGCGCACCCTGCACCTGCCTGACTTCGTCGGCACTGCGCTCTTCAATAGGTATTTCCCGAACGCCATCCACACATTCAAAATCAATGGTCGAAGATGGCAGAGCCACATAGAAGGGCACCTGATTGTCGAAAGCGGCCAGGGCTTTCAGGTACGTGCCAATCTTGTTGCATACATCGCCTTGCGCGGTGGTGCGGTCGCTGCCCACCAGACAGACATCAACCTGTGCATGCTGCATCAGATGGCCACCGGCATTATCGACGATGAGAGTGTGTGGCACGCCACTACGGGCCAGCTCCCAGGTTGTCAGGGATGCTCCCTGATTGCGGGGCCGTGTTTCATCGACCCAGACATGAACTGGCAAGCCAGCGAGATGGGCTTTGTAAATGGGTGCCAGGGCCGTTCCCCATCCGCCCGTGGCCAGCCAGCCGGCGTTGCAGTGTGTCAGAATATTGAGCACCGCCTGGTCGCCGTCACGCTGACGTTTCGCCGCCAGCAGGTCCTGCAGAATCCGATAGCCATGATCCCCTATTGCGCCGCAGGCTGCTGCGTCTTCCGCCAGCAGAGCCCTGGCCAGCACCAATGCCCTTGGGGCGCGCTGCGCGGCGGGCACATCACGCAGTCCGTTTACCATGCGAGACAGGGCCCAGTGCAGATTGATGGCCGTCGGCCGGGTCGCCAGCAGTGTCTTGCTGCTGGACTCCAGGTCTTCGGGGTCCTGCTGCAGAGCTCGCCAGAGACCGAAGGCGGCGGTAATGCCGATCAGTGGGGCGCCTCTCACCTGCATGTCGACAATTGCGCTTACAGCGTCTGAGAGGGAGTCCAGGGTGCGGATGATCAGCTGATGAGGCAGATGCGTCTGATCAATGAAACAAACTTTCTGATCTGACTCGTCAAACCACAAAGTACGCATATTCTCGGCCGGAGCAGCACTGAGCGCGGACATGTTGGACTCCTATAAACCAAAAACGCACCCGGAGGTGCGTTTTGTCGACTATTCTGGATTGTCAGCCGGCCATCAGGGCTCAACAACCGAAATATTGTAGATGCCGGCCTGTCTCGCCGCATCCATTACCATGACCATGGTCTCGACGTTGGAACGGTTATCTGGCTGGATGATCACTGATGCTGAGGGGTTCTCGGCTTTCAGACGGTCAATGTTCGCACGGATCTGACTGGGCAGAACGGCACGTGGCTCACCATTGAAACGAATCTCATTGTTCTGGCTAAGCTCGACCAGAATGTTTTTCAGATCGTCATTCTGTTCGGGCGGAGTCTCGTTGTTCTCGTTACTGGCCGCATCAATTGCCTGCTCTGACAGGAATGTTGCCGTTACCACGAAGAAGATCAACAGGATGAATACCACGTCGAGCATCGGGGTGAGGTCGACATTGCTTTCGTCTTTTTTACGTTCGCCAGCCAGTTTTTTCATTATATGCTACCAGTATCGTTTGATTAATTGCTTAACCAGTTGTTTTTATTACGATTTGCAGGACAACAAGCAGTTTGCTGCATATCCATCATTGCCCTAAGTATACCTGATATGACGGTGACGACAACAGATAAGGCGGACGGATTTAAGAATTATTGCGAGCCTGCCGCCGCACTACACAACGGCAGGCCTGAAACGGAATCAGCGCAATGAGCTGATCGTGAACTTGATGATTTCGCCCAGCTGCTTGGCAGGCTTCCCCTCACGGGAATGCACGCGAAGCCCACTGAGTGCATTCATCAGCACATCGGTGGCCAGTTCAGCATTGGCAGACTTGTTCAGCTCGCCCGCTTTCTCAGCGTCTTTCAGGCGCTTCAGCAGCGCCTTGCGGATGTTGCTGTAGTAAGCCTTGACCAGCTTCTGGATGTCTTTGTTGTAATTGATGCTTTCACAGAAGGAATTCACCAGCAGGCAGCCCATGGACCGACGCTTGTTGGTGGTTGCCAGCACTGTTACATCAAAATACTTCTCGATCGCTGCCCAGGGTGCAAGCTCTTCATTATTGAGCGTCGCTGCCAGTTCTTTGTCTACCAGCTTATTGTAGTGCTCCAGACAGGACTTGAAGAATGTGTCCTTATCACCAAAGGAGTTGTACAAAGTACCACGATTTATTCCAGTGACATCCAGCAGCTTCTGAACCGAGCTTGCTTCAAAGCCCTCTCTCCAGAATTGCTCCATGGCATTGGTCAATACATCTTCGTAAACGAACTCTACCGGTCTTGCCATAATAAATCACACACTCTCGTCAGATTGAATTGCTGGGCGGATTCTAGACGATAGGTTTTTCTTTTTACATCTATTGATACAAAATGCCACAATTGTTCCGAAAAAATTCAATTTTGACACTGGCTTAACACAATTGTGTCAGTATCCTGAGGGCACTTTCACAGGTGCTTGGGAACAAGCGTTCTCTAAACTGACTGGTGCCAATCTCACAAAGCAGACTGGCGGCGCAAGCCAGCAGACAGCCTGCTGAAAAGACGTGCTGTCATCACTACAGATTGGTCACCAGTGCGACGACCAGCCCCAGGGCACCACCAATGACTCCGCCCCAGACAACCAGCCAGCCCAGATGCTCTTTGATCATTCGCTGCACCAGTTCTTTGACCTGAGCGGGTGTCAGCTCCTGAAGCCTGTTATCGATCAACAGTTCAATTCGCGCCATCACATCATCACTGTGTGCCAGATCGTCCAGGCGTTTAGCAACAGCGTCATGGAACTGGGGCGACTCCACAAAGACATACAGCGCGTCACGCATCCGGTCGGCGAATGGCTGCCGCAATGTCTCCAGTGCCTTTGGACCGCCCACAAAGCCAAGCATACTGCCCATGGAGGATGCCATGATGGCCTCTACCAGCGAATCAAATGCCCGATCAAAATCCACCTCATCAATCATGGAAGGCATCATGTTGTGAATACCTTCCTGCATCAGCGCTGAGGCATCGAAGAAGCGATCAAGACTGTCTGGACTGAAAAACTGATCCATGATCATTTCGCGCAGCTTGGTTTTGATTGTCTCAAAATGCAGGCTGATGACACCTGACCCATACAGGCCGGGCACTTTCTCGAAAAGCATATGGATTGCCAGTGAGTTGGTTACCGCACCCGACAAAGCGAACAGGCCACTGCTCATCAGGTATGGAGCAATGGCCTGGGGTGCCACGAGTCCCAGCAGCACAAGCGTTAATGCAGCAAGATTGGTTATGCTTCCTTTACTCATGGTTCTTCCGTTATTAAAACTTGCGATGATCGCGAATGGGCATTTTGCGACGCAATTCGTGCAACTGATCAAGATCCAGCGCGGCACTGACTACCCCCTCACCACCTGGCAAAGTATCGAGCACACGTCCCCATGGATCGATGATCATGCTGTGCCCGAAGGTTTCACGCGTCTCGTTATGCACACCACCCTGCCCTGCGCCTATGACATAACACTGGTTTTCGATGGCTCGTGCCCGCAACAGCACTTCCCAATGCGCCTGGCCAGTAACCTTGGTGAAGGCGGCTGGTACTGTGATTAGCTCAACCTGCTCATTAAACAGTTCGCGGTAAAGTTCAGGAAAGCGCAGATCGTAACAGATCGTCAGCCCCAGACGGGCTACCGGCGTTTCCGCGACCACGACCTGATCACCCGGCTCAAAGCTGTCAGATTCGGCATATCGCGCCTGGCGATCACTGACCTCAACATCAAACAGATGTATTTTGTCGTAACGCGCCATCAGTCGACCGTCCGGGTCAAACAGCAGACTGGCTGGGCGCACCCGACCATCGCTCAGCACTTCCGGCTCGACGCCTTCGGGCGCAGGCCGTGTGATCAGTGGTACCGTGCCACCAACCAGATAAACACCATGCTCACGCGCTTTGCGCGACAGCATGCCCTGCAGCAAAGCATCGTAGTCCCCTTCACGCTCGGCAAAACGGGCCAGCGGCCCACCGTCGAGCACTGCAAAATTTTCTGGCAGCACGATCAGCGCTGCACCTCGCCCGGCGGCCTGATCAATCAGCCGCTCAGCGTCCCTGACATTTTTCTGGATGTCGCCACCACTGACCATCTGGATAGCGGCAACAATCGGCTTGCTGGTTTCAACATCATTCTGCTGCATGAGTCGTTCTCTTTGCTCAGTTGAAGATCAATCGTCCGAATCTGCATCGGTAAACACCTGGTAGAGACGCGGCTCCAGTCCCTCCCAGGGGCCCTCAAGTGTATAGTGCGCACTGGTGAGATTGTCGACCTGGTCACCAAAGATACGGTCGAAAATGAAGACACCTACCGCCATTTGCCAGTTGATCAGGTTGTTAAGTACGGCCAGCCCGCCCAGCCAGGGAATATTATCGCTAACCGGCAGGGTAATATACAAATCAGCATCAATGGTCTCGGCGGCCAGATCTACCGTCCCTTCCAGCTGAAACAGACTGGCTGGACCGATAATCTGCAAACGATCCTCGATGGTGACGATACCATCTCGCAGACTGATCTGGCCGGTAATTTCGTCATAAGACAAGCCTGTACGTGCCAGGTCGCCGCTAAAGCGGAGGCGACGCATGATGGCATCAAAATTAATAATACTGATCAGGCGCAGCGCGCTGTTGGCGACGCCGGCACGCTGCCGGAAACGACCGTTTTGCACCTGCAGGTCGATATCACCATTGAGACCCAGTGCCGAGAAATACGCAGGACTGCCATCCCAGTGTAACCGCGTGTTGAAACGAGCCGTCTGACTTTCCAGACTGGGCGCATATCCAAAAGAGCTGAGCACCGGCGCCAGATTCTGAGCAGTGACGATGCCATTCAGCGCACTGCGATGCTGCTGTCCATCATAGATCCAGCGAAACTCAGCCGGCTCCTCTTCGGTTCCGATAGACAACCCGCGAACATTCAACTGCAGATTTCGAAACAGCGCGCCCGCAGCATCCGGAATCAACTCGAACGACCAGCTGCCGAAATCAGCCTCGCCAAGAATCAGCTCGTCTATCGACAATCGCATCGGTGGCAGAGTCCGCGGGTCAAAGGCAGCCAGCGGGTCTTCACGGGGCAGTTCAAACTCTACAGCTGGCAGCTCTTCGAGATCCAGCTCCACATTTGCCTGACTGCTCGCGACCTCGCTATCGACAGCTGCCACCAACTCTGGCTCCGCACTTTCCGGTTCGTCGAATACTTCGTAGTCCAGCTGCAGGCGATCAAGGTCAATATTCCAGAGCTGATCGCTACCACCGGGAATGACCAGGTTTCCGGCCAGCGCCTCACTGTCAAAACCAAAGCGCCAGTCCTGATTCGTTTTATTGAGTGACAGATTGACGTTGGTAAACCGCTCGTCAAACGCCAGCAGTTCCCCGACTCGCACCCCGGCGGTGCCTGTGATTGCGGACAGTCCACCCATGCTGCCGACACCAGCCAGGTTACGCGAGTCTGTCATCATTTCACTGATCGCCAGTTGCCAGGCTTCAAGATCAAAGACTGCAATCTCGCCCAATACCTCCAGACCAGGTGCACCCGGGTTGAGGCGTCGTACCTGCATGCCATTGCCCGTACTGCCCAGGTAAATCAATCCGCTATAGGCGCTGTCAGGTTCACCACCTGTCAGCCGCATCTGCAACCTGTCACCCAGAGTCAAGACGATATCCGGGTTACTGGCTGCGAATGTCAGTCTTAGATCAAGCGGCAAAGCCTCGCCAGCCGCCTTACTGAATGGCGCTGGATACGCGAAGGCGACATCATCAAGCGCCGTACGGACCGAGAGCTCCGGCGCCTGTCCCAGCCGCAGCTGGGTCTGGTGTTCAAACTCACCGGTGGTTTTGCTGAGTATGGGCCGCAAAAACCCTGGCAGACCGGGCCAGTCAAGCAAGGCCTCAACACTGGAGCGGCCGGTGACATTGATCTGTGTGTTGCCAATACCCTGCTCACTGTCCGCCGACAGGATCTCGAAATCCGTTTCGCGCCCCATTACCACAGCAGACATATCTGTCGAGCTCAAACCGCTGTGCGCAGAGTAATGCAATTGCCCCGACAGATCTGAGGCGGTCAGTTCATACTGGGGAATGTAAAGCGCGTTGTCGGCAAACTGCATATCCAGCTGCACTTCCGGCTCTACACCTTCTATGAACAACGGGATTACCAGGGACAGTGTGAAGTCAGCACTGCCCTGCGCCTGCCATCCACTCAGATACTGGGCGACATCGCGGGTAACAGGTGTCCGGGCAAGGTACTGCAAGCCCTGATCGGCTGTGCCCCGGCCAGTGCCACTGACCGTCAGCCAGCTGCCGCCGCCGGGGTTCTGCTGGACAGACGCTTCCGTCTGCTGGAAGTCGATGCCCATGCTCTGACCAGCCTCGGCAAGCACATAAACCTCACCGTCGCTAACCGTCACAGTGCCACTGACCTGCTCCAGAGCCGGCCATTCAGGGTCGAACTTCAATTCACCGTCCGCCACCCGGTAGAACATCTGCATGGTGCGCTCGGCTGGCAGTGCCCCGCCGTCCACATGACCACGAAATATGAAACCACTGCCGGCGCCACTGCCAGCAATCACAGCGTCGTCGACCCAGGAAAGTACGCCCTGGGCAGAGCGTGGTGCGCCGGCAGCCATGGGCAAATACAGCGACTTGCGGCTTACATCCGCTTCCAGAGCACCTACCATCAACTCCAGATTGATAAATCTATCGGCTGTCTCATTCACATCCAGGGCAAATTGCGCCCGTGCATTCAAATGGGGAGATTCGACAACCACTACGCTGCTGGCAAGGCGCATCTGCATGGCGTCCTGGTAATCGACATGAACGTTGACGCGACCATTTACTTGAGAGTACTGCCAGACATCATCAAACAGGCGCGGGATCTGCATCGACATATCCTCACCCGCCACTTCGACAAAACCATCAATCACGCGTGCGGACGTATCAAAGTCTACCTCGGCATAACCGTCCACACCCCAGAAAGCTGGCACACCACGATGCGCGCTGATGGCTCCCTCCCGGATATTGCTGCTGAATGCACCGACCCATTGCCCGTCGCTTGCGGGCTGAGCACTCATCACAATATTGCGTAACTGGCCACGTGGATTGAAGGTATCCAGCTCCTGCCGAATGGTACCGGCGGGCAACAGCGCCAGCATCAGGCGACTGGCCAGGCCAGTATCAAGCGCGTCCATGTGCAGGCGAATCTGCTGACCAGGCAGATAGTCCAGTGTCAGACCACCATCCGGCCAGCGGCCTCCGTCATAGGCAAACTCGAGTCCCTCGAACTGCAGGTACCAGCTATCATCAGGCGCCTGGTAATACTTCAGCCAGTCAACGTCCAGTTCGTCAATCGTTACCTGCTCCACCATGGTCTGGCTGTCATCCCAGACACTCAGCGAAGCATTGCCGCCGCCTCGCCAGGTCAGCCCCTGCAGATTCCCCTGCTGAATATCCAGCCAGAATTCGCCAAACAGTTGCAGGCCCGACAATTCAAGCCGCCCGCCTCCGGCCCGTGAGAGATCCAGTGAGGCCAGCAGTTCTGCATACTCCGCGGGTGGAGCATTGAGGTAAACGTGTCCCTGCAAACTGGCTACTGAATCGCCCGTCAAGTCCGCAGAGAGCCTCAGCTCATCGCTGGCCATCTCAGGAAAAGCCGACAGTATCAGTTGGTGCTGACCACCCTGGCTCTGAAATTCGATGCGCGCATCGGCCATGACCAGTTCGTCACCGCGGAACGGACGAAAACTGATTTGTGTGTCATCGAGGCGGAAACGTGCCAGCGCAGTCATCCACTGAAACAGCTGCTCGGGATTGATCTGTGGGGGTAAGGCGGCCTCACCGAGTCCGGCAAGCTGCCAGCGGCCGCTTTCCGACTGCGCGAAATTAAGATGGAGCTGCTCTATGGCCGCAGACGCAATAATCAGGCGGCGCGCCAACAGACTGGCTGGTACATCGGCGAATACGTCCACACGTTCCAGACGCAGTGCGGGCGGCAGGGCATCGAGATCAGCCTGGCGGCCATTAATCTGCAGGCCTTCAATAACAAAGCGTGGGCTCAGCCGGTGCCATTCACCATGGATGGCGTCCATTTTGACGCTGGCATCCAGCATTTGCGACAGGCGCTCTTCTATCTGCTCCTGATAGTCGCTGACCATCGGTACCAGCTGCCGTCCCAGACTGACATAGAGCGCCATGAGGACCAGCAGGGTCAGCAAAGACCAGAACGCCAGGCGCAGGCCGATGCGACCAATCGATCGTGTGATCTGCCAGATCATGAATATCCATCAATACAGTACGACATCATATTGTTCCTGAGTATACATCGGTTCCACCTCGAATCTGATGGTTTTCCCGGTGATTACTTCCAGATCGGCAAGCGTACTTGACTCCTCATCCAACAACCGGTCAACAACCGTTTGCGATGCCATGACCAGCAACTCATCATTTTCATAGACCCGCGCAACTCGCACAATCTCACGGAATATCTCGTAGCAGATCGTTTCTGCTGTCTTGATTCGTCCTCTGCCCTCACAAACCGGACAGGGGCTGCACAGCACCTGACCAAGACTTTCCCGCGTGCGCTTGCGCGTCATCTCTACCAGACCCAGCTCCGATATTGCCGTTACCATGGTTCTGGCATGATCCTTTTCCAGCGCTTTGGTCAAGGTACGCAGTACCTGCCGCTGGTGTTCTGGATCTTCCATATCAATGAAATCAAGAATGATGATACCGCCGAGGTTGCGGATACGCAGCTGCCGGGCGATGGCTGTTGCCGCTTCCAGATTCGTCTTCAACACAGTCTCGGCATGGTTGCGGCTGCCCAGGTACCCCCCCGTGTTGACGTCGATGGTTGTCATCGCCTCGGTCTGATCGATAATCAGATCACCGCCTGACTTGAGCCTGACCTGACGACCCAGCGCCTTTTCGATTTCATCATCAATACCGTAGAGATCGAATATCGGTCGCTCACCACGATAAAGCTCTACCCGGTCCCGGTATTCAGGCATGAAGTCGTTGATGAACTCGCGGATTTCATCAAAGGCCTCCTGCGTATCGATGCGGATTTTTTCAATATTCGGCGCAATCAGATCGCGCACAGCCCGCAGATACAATGGCAGGTCACGGTACAGTACACGGACTTCCTTGCTGCGCCCGATGCGGCGTTCAACCGCTGCCCACAGCTTGTACAGGAAACGGATATCTTCACGCAGCTCGCTTTCAGTCGCGCCCTCGGCAGCGGTGCGAATAATGAACCCTCCCCTGGGTTCGGACTCATCGCCGTGTTCCTCGGCTATGCAGGCGTGGAGAACCTGTTGCAGTCTTTCGCGCTCTTCTTCGCTTTCAAGACGCTGCGAAATGCCGATATGCCGGTTACGCGGCAAGTAAACAAGGTGGCGTGATGGCAGGGTCAGATGCGTTGTCAGCCTGGCACCTTTGGTGCCTATGGGGTCTTTGGCTACCTGGACAACAATCATCTGTCCTTCATGCAAGTGTGCCTGAATGGCAACCGGGTGTTCTTCGCGTACCTCAAGCCCATCGGCACCAATCGGGGCGATATCAGCATTGTGAAGAAATGCCGCCCGCTCCAGTCCGATATCAACAAACGCCGCCTCCATGCCTGGCATGACACGCACAACCTTGCCGAGGTAGATATCTCCGACAAAACCACTGCGACTGCGGCGCTCCAGAAATATTTCCTGCAACAGACCGTTTTCGATGAGCGCCAGCCGGGTCTCCCGGGGCGTTACGTTGATTAATATTTCTTCACTCAAGATCCGTCTCCGCAACTCAGCTGCGAGCTTGACTGCGCAGGGTGTGGCGATTCAATTCAGTAGGCACTGCGTAGTCAGCGAGCAACTGGGAAGTCTCATACAGCGGCAGGCCGACCACGCCCGTGTAACTACCGCACAGACGCTCCACAAACGCCGCTGCCAGGCCCTGTACCGCGTAGGCACCGGCCTTGCCAAAGGGTTCGCCTGTCGCCACATAGGCCTCGATGTCGTCTCCGCTCATTGCCCTGAAGGCTACATCCGTGCTGACCACCGCAATATTGTGACGCTCTCTGTCCATCAGGCAGACTGCGGTAATAACCTGATGCTCGCGCCCGGCCAGGCTGCCCAGCATTTGTGCCGCATCCGCCGCGTCAACCGGCTTGCCCAGCAATCGCTGACCCAGCACAACAATAGTATCAGCCCCCATGACAGGCAGATGCGTCTCCGCTTCGGCGCCATCTGCCAGCAATGCGGCAACAGCCGACGCTTTCTGGCGTGCCAGCCGGGATACATAGTCTGTCGGAGATTCACCGGCAAGTGCAGTTTCGTCGATGTCGGCAGCCAGCACCCGAAACTTCACGCCGAGTTGCTCCAGCAGCTGGCGGCGACGCGGGGAGGCCGATGCCAGAACAAGGTCGACCAGCCCGTCCTCTGACAATGCGTTGTTGGGGCTAGTGGACATCAAAACCACGTCGCAGGTGCCGCAGCATTACAAACAGCCACGGCCAGATGAAAGCACTGGACAGGGCTCCGAGCAGGAACAGCAGGCTGCCTTCGCTGGATTCCTCAAGTCCTATTTTGATCCAGTAGCTCAGCATCATGCTCAGGCCGACAAGTGCCAGAATCATGCCGCTTTGCTGCAGGGCGGAGAACATGCGCAGCCGTTGATGCAGGCTCAGTGTGATGTATGCAAGCAGCGCAAAGGTCAGTGCGTTCATGCCAAGCAGGGACCCTTCCAGAATGTCCAGAAACGCCCCGGCAAACCAGGCGGTCGCGATGCCAACCCGGTACGGGATGGCCATCACCCAGTAAATCAGTACCATGGCCACCCAGGCAGGCCGGTAATGCATGGCCCATTCGGGGAACGGGACGATCTCCAGCAGATAGGCGACCAGAAAACTCAGGATGATCACCCAGATTCCATTAGCTCTTGGCGTCATGGCAGATCCTCCCCTGGTCCGGGCCCGTCTTCCTCAGGCATCACTGTTTCATCGGCCTCTGCGCTTTCAACTGCTGTTTCTGTACCTTCTGTATTCACACTGTCGGTCACAGCAGCTTCTGTATCGGCACTTTGCTGGCCGGCAGTTGGCATATCTGTTTCCTGCTCATCCGCATCCCGCACCAGCAGGGCATTATCGTCTGGCACAGTGTCACGCTCAGCCTCGATATCGTTGCCTGCATTCGTGCTGACTGTGGGCTCTGACACCTCTTCGGTGACCGGCAGTTCACCGGGACCCGCGCCCAGAAAATCATCCGGAACTGGCACGCTACTGATCACCTCGTCGTCGGGAATCACCAGCATCACATGCCGTGTTCTGTCCATCTGCGCCAGCGGGCGGGCCCTGATGACGGCAAACGCCTGACCCGGGTCATGAACAACACTGGTGACTTCGGCCACCGGATAGTCTTTAGGGAAACGCTGCCCCAGTCCGGAGCTGACCAACAGGTCACCCACCACAATATCAGCTGTATCAGGAACAAATTCCAGTTCCAGGCCGGCCACATCACTGCGGCTGCCGCGGGCTATGGCGCGTTCACCATTGCGATTTACCTGAACTGGTGTGCCATGGCGGGAGTCGGTGATCAGGAGGACCCAGCTGGTAAAAGGCAGCACTTCTACCACCTGGCCCATCAGACCATGAGCATCCAGCACAGCCTGACCCTCGAACACGCCATTATGGGCGCCACGGTTGATCAGTACACGCCGCGCGCCAGGGTCGTTGGATACATTGATGATTTCAGCGGTGACTGCTCGCCCCTGCACGGTCTGCGATGCTGCCTGCAGATCACGCAGACGGCTGTTTTCGCTAGCCAGGCCCGCCAGCAATTGCAGTTCACGCTGGGCAAACAGCAGTTCCTGGCGCAGTTGGGCATTTTCTTCGATCAGATCCCGCTGCGAAACGAAAACATCATCGATCCACAGCGAAACACGGGTGGGGATATCAGCAACCCAGTAGATGGGTGTACTCAGATAGGCGACGGTAAAACGGAATCTATCCAGATAGTCGTAGCGCCGATCCGCAAACATGACCAATACCGCCAGCAGAACAAACGCTACCAGGCGGTATTCAAGCGATACACCTTTTGTGAATAAGGGTTTAATAGCCAGAACCTCTGTCTGTCAATCAGTCCAGGGTCAGCGCATCCATCTCGTTGAGGTCCATCAACTCCATTGCCTTGCCGCCCCCACGTGCCACACAGGTCAAGGGGTCATCAGCGACAATGACAGGCAGACCGGTTTCTTCGGCCAGCAGCTTGTCCAGATCCTTAAGCAGCGCGCCACCACCAGTCAGAACCATACCACTCTCAGCGATATCGGACGCCAGTTCCGGAGGAGACTGTTCCAGCGCGCTTTTTACTGCCTGCACGATGGCTGACAGCGGCTCCTGCAGTGCTTCAAGGATTTCATCGCTGTTCAGAGTAAAACTGCGCGGCACGCCTTCGGCCAGGTTGCGACCACGCACGTCGATTTCGCGCAGAATGCCCTCTGATGGATAGGCACAGCCGATTTCCTTTTTGATGCGCTCTGCTGTGGCATCACCAATCAGACTGCCGTAATTGCGGCGAACGTGAGTGATAATCGCCTCGTCAAATCGATCGCCACCGATCCGCACCGATTCCGCGTAGACCACACCATTCAAAGAAATGATGGCAATCTCGGTGGTGCCACCGCCGATATCCACCACCATGGAGCCACTGGGCTTTTCAACTGGCAGGCCTGCACCGATGGCAGCTGCCATGGGCTCTTCTATCAATCGGACTTCACGCGCGCCGGCGCTAAGAACTGATTCCCGGATGGCACGTCTTTCTACCTGGGTAGATTTACAGGGTACGCAAACCAGCACACGCGGGCTGGGCGGGAAGAAACTGTTTTCGTGAACTTTGCTGATGAAGTGCTGGAGCATTTTTTCGGTGACCTGAAAGTCGGCAATAACGCCATCTTTCATGGGTCTGATCGCTGTGATGTTGCCGGGTGTCCGACCCAGCATACGCTTGGCATCAGCGCCGACAGCGGTAACCGTTTTCTGGCCATTGTGATTTCTGATTGCCACCACCGACGGTTCATTCAGAACGATTCCTTCGCCGCGCACGTAAATCAGTGTGTTGGCCGTTCCAAGATCGATGGACAGATCATTGGAAAACATTCCCCTTATTTTTTTGAACATTGAACTTTTGTTAACCTCAATACTAATCGTACCCGCCCGAAATCCGGACCCCTTGTCCAGCTTCAATGAGCAGACAGACAAATCCCAATACAGTTCCTGCGCCAATACAAAAGTGCTTGTTCAGCGAACGATCGTCTTCCAGGGGAAGGAAACTGTTGCCCTAGACCGGCCTAAATCCCGTATAATCACGGTTTCTCCAGCAATAAGGTATGCACTCTAGCAACGCTCAGATGATAGGGCAAGTATCAAAACATGCCCGCGTTGCAGTCATCCCCGGCCGTCGGGAAAGCGCGCATTATCGCACACTAAGGGAGTTCATGAATGGCTTTGGACAACACTGATGTGGAAAAAATTGCACATCTGGCAAGACTGCAAATCAAACAGCCCGACATCGATGAAGTGACCAGTCGCATCTCCAACATTCTCACCATGATCGACCAGATGCAAAGCATCGACACCAGTGCCGTCACTCCGATGGCGCACCCGTTCGATGCCACCCAGCGGCTGCGGCCGGACCTGGTGACCGAGACCAATCAGCGGGATCGACTGCAGCAGATCGCACCTGCCACAGAGAATGGTCTGTACCTGGTTCCCAAAGTCATTGAGTAACGCCAACGAGCAAGGATCACCCTTTCATGTTAAGCAAAACTGTAGCAGAGCTGAGCGCAGCCCTGGATCGCAAAGACGTTTCCAGCGTTGAACTGACTCAGGCCTATCTGGATCGCATCGAAAAACTGAATCCGGATCTCAATGCCTACATCACCGTGTGCAAAGAGCAGGCACTGAAACAGGCGGCCGACGCTGACAAACAGCGCGCCGCTGGCAATAGTACTCCTTTCACCGGCATACCCATTGCCCACAAAGACATCTTCTGTACGCGCGATGTGCTGACAACCTGCGGCTCGCGCATGTTGCATAATTTTGTGTCGCCCTACGATGCCAGTGTTGTTGAACGTCTCCAGCAGGCCGGCGCTGTCACGCTGGGTAAAACCAACATGGATGAATTTGCGATGGGTTCATCCAACGAGACCAGTTACTACGGACCTGTTCGCAACCCATGGGACAGCAGTCGCGTACCTGGTGGATCATCGGGCGGTTCCGCCGCCGCGGTAGCCGCTGATCTGTGTGCCATCGCGACCGGTACCGACACCGGCGGATCAATTCGCCAGCCCGCATCTTTCTGCGGCATTACAGGTTTGAAACCAACCTACGGACGAGTATCCCGCTTTGGCATGATCGCGTTTGCCTCCAGTCTTGACCAGGCTGGTCCGCTAAGCAAAAGCGCAGAAGACGCAGCGCTGATGATGAACGCCATTGCCGGACTGGACTCACGTGACTCCACCAGCCTGGACCATCCGGCCGAAGATTTCACGGCGCATCTGCAGCAGTCGCTGAAAGGTCTGCGCATCGGCCTGCCTCGTGACCACTTCACCGCTGACCTGAACCCAGCTGTGCAGACCATTCTGCAGGATGCGATCAAAGTACTGGAAAGCCTCGGCGCCAGCGTGACCGAGGTTGATCTGCCGCACAATCACCTGTCGGTGCCTGCGTATTACGTCGTGGCACCTGCAGAGGCTTCAGCAAACCTGTCGCGTTATGACGGCGTGCGCTTTGGCCATCGCGCCGAAAACCCGGCGAACCTTGAAGACCTGTACAAGCGCAGCCGCAGCGAGGGCTTTGGTGACGAAGTCAAACGTCGCATCATGGTGGGCACTTACGCACTGTCTGCAGGTTACTATGATGCCTATTACAAGAAGGCGCAGAAAATCCGCCGCTTGATCAAGCAGGATTTTGATGAAGCCTTCAAGTCTGTAGACGTCATCCTGGGACCGACCTCACCCCACACGGCCTTCAAACTTGGTGAGAAAAATGCCGATCCGGTCACCATGTATCTGGAAGACATCTACACGATCGCCGTCAACCTGGCCGGCATCCCTGGCATGTCCCTGCCAGCAGGTATGCTGCAGGGATTGCCTATTGGCATGCAGTTGGTCGGACCGGCGTTTTCAGAGGCACGCCTGCTGAATGTCGCCCATCAGTTCCAGTTGAACACAGACTGGCATCAGCGCCGACCGGAGGTTAAATAATGAGTTGGGAAACCGTCATCGGTCTTGAAGTGCACGTGCAGCTGGCAACTGCCAGCAAACTGTTTTCCGGCAGCAGCACTGCATTTGGTGCAGAACCGAATACCCAGGCCAATATATACGACCTGGCGCTGCCGGGCACGCTACCGGTCATGAACGAGGAAGTTCTGCGGATGGCTGTGTCATTCGGCCTGGCAGTAGACGCAGAAATCGGCAAGCGCTCGGTATTCGACCGCAAGAATTACTTCTACCCCGATCTGCCCAAAGGCTATCAGATCAGTCAGCTGGATCACCCAACCGTTGGCAAAGGCAGCCTGCGTATTGTGATGGATGATGGCTCAGAAAAGGTCATTGGCATTACCCGCGCCCACATCGAAGAAGATGCAGGTAAATCCTTGCATGAAGATTTTCAGGGCATGTCCGGTATCGACCTTAACCGGGCGGGAACACCGCTGCTGGAAATAGTATCGGAGCCTGATCTGCGCAACGCCAAAGAGGCGGTTGCCTATCTGAAGAAACTGCACTCCATCATTCTCTATCTCGGCATCTCCGACGGCAATATGTCTCAGGGCTCCATGCGCTGTGACGCCAACGTATCGGTACGCCGCAAGGGTGCGACAGAATTTGGCACACGTACCGAGATCAAAAACATCAACTCGTTCCGCTTTGTCGAAAAAGCCATCAATCACGAAGTTCAGCGCCAGATTGACCTGATCGAAGATGGCGGCCGTGTCATTCAGGAGACCCGCCTGTACGACTCCGATCGTGACGAGACCCGCTCGATGCGCAGCAAGGAAGTCGCCAACGACTACCGTTACTTCCCCGAGCCGGATCTGCTGCCTGTCGTGATCGATGATGCGTATATTGATGCCGTGCGTGCGACCATGCCAGAGCTGCCAGACGCGCGCTGCAGCCGCTTTGTTAAGCAGTACGGCCTTAGCGAGTATGATGCCGATGTATTGACCAGCAGCCGTGCCATGGCCGATTACTTTGAACAGGTAGCGCAGCTGTGCGGAGACGCCAAGCTGTCAGCCAACTGGGTGACCGTCGACCTGCTGGGGCTGTTGAACAAGCAGGATCTTGATATCCAGCAGAGTCCGGTCACGCCGACCCAGCTGGGCACGTTGATCAGCCGAATCAAGGACAACACCATCTCCGGCAAGATCGCCAAGACCGTGTTTGAAGCGCTGACCGAAGGCGAAACTGATGTCGACCAGATTATTGAGTCTCGCGGGTTGAAGCAGGTCACGGACACAGGTGCCATCGAAAAGCTGGTGGATGATGTGATCGCCGCCAACCCGGATCAGGTCGCACAATACAAAGGCGGTAAGGAAGCAGTGTTTGGATACTTTGTTGGCCAGGCCATGAAGATTTCCAAAGGCAAGGCCAATCCTGCTCAATTGAACGAACTGCTGCGCAAGAAGCTCAGCGAATAAGCCCATCTCTCCTGACAGTCACGGCACCTAGCCGGACTGCCTGGGGTGAGCCAAACGGATGACACCATGATTGAAGAGAAAAAAACCGGGAAAGAACGCACTCAGCCTGCCACTCGCAATGAAGAATGGTCAGATGAGCGCATCAAGGCTTTCTTGAGCCTGGAGCCACCCGAGGGCGTGCCGGCTGATTACCACATCCTGCTCAAAGCCTACCGCGGTATGCTGCCCGAGCAATTCACCCGCTTCGTTCCTTTCTTTGTCGAAGCAGGCCACGACATCAATGTCACGCTGGAAAGTGGCGCCACGTTTCTGGACCATCTGGCGCAGCATCGTCGTGCTGCGCCCTACATGGAAATTCTCGAGTCACATGGCGCCCGTCGCGGCGCATAACCCTCAGATCTAGCGGCGCGGCCGCGGGCGTCCGCCACCGGACGGCTTGCCACCGCGCCCGCCGCGTCCAGCTGGTTTGGACTCATCCTTGAACTTGGACTCCCGCGTGAAAGCCGGTGGATCGGTGAGCAAGCGACTGTCGGGGTGAACGCAAGGCAGTTTCTGACCCAGCTTAGATTCGATATTTGGCAGCAGGAAGGAATCTTCCTCGCAGGCAAAACTGATAGACGTACCGGTAGCACCAGCCCGACCGGTTCTGCCGATGCGGTGAACGTAGTCCTCCGCTTCCTCCGGCAGTGTGTAATTGATGACATGCGTCACATCATCAATGTGCAGACCACGGCCTGCCACGTCCGTCGCTACCAGCACCTTTAACTTGCCTTCACGAAAATCTTCCAGGGTTTTTACACGTTTTTTCTGCGCAATTTCACCGGACAATAACCCACAACTGACACCGTTGCGGTGCAGATTGTCAGCCAGCTTGCGCACCTGGTCGCGACGATTACTAAACACAATCACCTTCTCGGATCCCTGCAGGCCGATCAGGTTGTAAAGCAGTTTGTATTTGTCGTCGCTGGTGACCAGATAGACGATCTGCTCGACCGTGTCAGTGGCAACACGCTCGGGCTCGATTTCGATCATCACCGGATCCATGGCCCAGCGCGACGTCAGTTCCAGAATTTCTGGCGTAAAGGTCGCACTGAACAGCAGGGTCTGACGGCAGTCTTTGTGCGGGGTGCGCGCCACGATGTTGCGAACCTGCGGGATAAAACCCATATCCAGCATGCGATCGGCCTCATCAATAACCAGCAGCTCAACCAGCCCGAGATACAGATGTTCATTCTGCAGAAAATCGATCAGACGGCCGGGCGTCGCTACCACAATATCGACGGGGCGTTTGTCGACCGCCCGCAACTGTTTCTGATAATCCTCACCACCTACAAGGGTGACGACGCGCAGGTCACTGTGTTTGCATAGATCAGTCGCATCATTGGCGATCTGAATGACCAGCTCCCGCGTCGGCGCCAGCACCAGTGCCCTTGGTTCTCCGGCATAGCGCTGTTCGGTAATCGGATTCTTAAGCATGTCATTGATCAGCGTGATCAGGAATGCCGCTGTTTTGCCGGTGCCTGTCTGGGCCTTGCCCGTCACGTCATAACCAACCAGTGTATAGCGCAGACTCTGGGCCTGGATAGGCGTGCAATACTCAAAACCAAGATCGCTAATGGCTTTGGCAAGTGGTTCTGCCAGATCAAAACTGCTGAATTGTACTTTGGGGGCAGGCTGTTTTGCGGGCGTCTCCGGCGTTGTTGGCGCATCAGATGCTGTTGATTCAGAGCCGGGCTGCCCCTCGCCTGATTCTTCTTCTGTTGCTGACTGCTCAGTTGTCGCCAGCATACCTTCAGACTCCGCTACAGATTTCTGCTGCTGATCCAACTCTGTGGCTGGCTCCTGTGCAGTCTCAGGCTCTGGTGCTGGCTGCTGTTCAGCCACCGGGCTATTGTCAGACTCGACTCTGGCAGCTTCTGCACTCTGGCTGTCCTCAACAGGCTGCTCGTCCGCCGGCTGTTCCGGTTCGGAGGCATTCTGCTGCTGCGGCGCTGCTTGCTGGCTTTCCTGCGAAGGGTCTTGCTGCTCGCTGCTATGCGGCTCCTGGCCTGCCTGCACTGGGTCCTGTTGTTCCTGCTTGTTTTGCGTCTGGTCTTGCTGCTCCTGGTTTACCTGATCTTGTGCTTCCTGGTTCGGAGCATCGGGATTACTCTGGTCTGAATCTTTTGTTTGCATGTATTAGCAGCCTGTCTTCTAAATTCGAAATATGGCCCGCATCATAGCGCCTGAGCATTTGCAGCATCAAGCACGCACTGCGCACACCGCGCAGGCGGGATCGCGTGGTAACTTCAACGTCCGCCATTGACTGTCAATGGCATCAAAAATCAGCAACTTACCGCACAAGTCCTGACCTATGCCGGCAATCACTTTTATTGCCTCCAGTGCCTGCATCGTGCCAATAATGCCCACGACTGGCGACAGAACACCATTACGGGCGCAGCTCATCTGCTCGTCATCACCGCCCTCACGGTACAGGCATTGATAGCAGGGACTGTGCTCGCGCCGTGTATCAAACACGGCAACCTGCCCTTCCAGCCGAATGGCGGCGCCAGACACCAGAGGCAGTTTATTTTGCACACAGGCCCGGTTGATCATGAAACGTGTGGCGAAATTATCACAGGCATCCACAATCAGGTCGATGCCTCGGTCGATCTGCGCCTGCAAGGTATGCGCATCCAGCCGTGTCGTCAGTGTCTCAATCTGGACTTCCGGGTTAAGCGCCTGCAGCGTCTGCTGCGCGGAGGCCACTTTTGTTTGCCCAATGCGATCAGTGGTGTGTGCGATCTGGCGCTGCAGATTACTGAGCTCTACCTCGTCATCATCGACCAGCACGAGTTTGCCGACGCCAGCAGCGGCCAGATACATGGCAACCGGACTGCCCAGACCACCCATTCCCACAATAAGCACGCTTGCATCCAGCAGCCGCTGCTGACCGGCGATATCCATATTTGGCAGCATGATCTGCCGACTGTAGCGTAGCAGCTGTTCGTCATTCATGATCGACACCCCAGCGTCACCCGATCCAGACCCGCAAGGTCCTGAACGGTCCGCACTTGATTAAATTTATGGTGCTCCATCAACTGTCGCACGGCGGCGCCCTGATTATACCCATGTTCAAGCAGAAGCCAGCCGGCCGGCTTCAGCACGGCCAGCGACTGCTGCACTATAAAACGAATATCACGCAAGCCCTGCTCATCGGAACGCAGTGCTGACAGAGGCTCAAAAGGCAGCGCGCCCTGGCTCAGATGCGGATCCTCCGGGTCAATATAAGGCGGATTACTGACAAGAATGTCGAGTTCAAGCCCATCGGGCAGCGCCGCGCACCAGTCCCCCTGACGAAACTCGATTCGATCGGACAATGACAATCGACGGGCGTTTTCGGATGCGACGACCAGCGCCGCCTCACTGCGATCAGTGGCATAGACCTGCCAGGCCGGACGTTCTACTGCCAGAGCCAGGGCAATCGCACCCGACCCGGTACCCAGATCGGCGACAGTAAAGTCAGCGGCGCCAGGCCCTGCAATCTGCAGACAGCTTTCCACCAGAAGTTCGGTCTCGGGTCTGGGTATCAGCACATCCGGCGTGACATCCAGCTCCAGACTCCAGAACCCTTGGCGACCAAGCAGATAGGCTACCGGTTCGCCCCGCTCGCGGCGGGCAATCAGTTCCTCATAGGCCTCCTGAATCCCGGGCTGAACTGGATCGCGCAGGCGCGCCAGTACGCCGGAGCGACTGACACCCATGACCTGCGCCAGCAACAGCTCGGCATCCAGTTGCGGCGAGCCTGATTGCGTCAGCCGGGCGGCCGTCTGCCTGAGCAACTGGCCGACGGAGAGTGTGGCCACGGTCAGGCCGCCAGCTCCGCCAGTTGATCGGCCTGGTATTCATTGATCAGCGGCTGAATCACCGCATCGAGATCACCAGACAGCACTTCTGACAGCTTGTACAGGGTCAGGTTGATACGGTGATCGGTGACTCGCCCCTGGGGATAGTTATAGGTACGGATCCGCTCGGAACGATCGCCAGATCCCACCAGCAGGCGACGGGTATCGGACTGCTCCTTGTCGGCAGCTGCCTGCTGCATGTCATTGAGCCGTGCGCTGAGCAGGGACATGGCGCGCGCACGATTCTTGTGCTGCGAGCGTTCATCCTGACACTCGACCACGATACCGGTCGGGATATGGGTAATGCGAATGGCTGAGTCGGTCTTGTTGACGTGCTGACCACCGGCACCACTGGCACGGAAGGTATCAATGCGCAGATCCGCCTTGTTCAGCTCGATCTCTTCCATCTCATCGCCAGCGGGCAGAATCGCAACCGTGCAGGCAGAGGTATGAATACGTCCCTGTGTCTCGGTCTCGGGTACTCGCTGCACGCGGTGCGCACCGGATTCGAATTTCAGGTGTCCATAGACATTCTTGCCGGCCACACGGGTAATGATTTCCTTGTAACCGCCATGTTCACCAGGGCGCTCGCTCAGAATCTCGATGCGCCAGCCTTTGGATTCCGCATACAGGGAATACATTCTGAACAGATCACCAGCAAAGATGGCTGCTTCGTCGCCACCTGTGCCAGCGCGCACCTCCAGAAACACATCCATCGTGTCACGCTCATCCTTGGGCAAAAGCAGCTTCTGAAGTGAAAGCTCAAGCTCTTGCAGAGACTCTTTCAGCTTGAAATACTCTTCTTCAGCCATGGCACGCATGTCCGGGTCACTGTCGCGCATCATCTCCTGCGCCTGCGACATATCCTGCTGCGCCGTGCGGTAGCGCTCAAACTCCTGGGCGATCGGTTCAAGGTCTGCGAACTCGCGCGACAGTTTGCGAAAACGATCCTGATCGGCGATCGTCTCGGCATCACTGAGCAGCGCCTGCAGCTCCTGGTAGCGCTCCGCTAAATGTTCCAGTTTCTGAAAGATGGACTCTTTCATGACTCATCTCCCAATTGATACAGCTCCTGCACCAGACGCACGACCTCGTCGCGTCCTTCGGCGCTGGCTTTTTTCATTTGCACACTGGGTGTATGGATAAGTTTGTTGGTCAAACCCCGCGCAAGAGACTCCAGCACCTGCTCGGCATCAACACCCTTCTCCAGCGAACGCCTGGCCTTCTCAAGCTCTGCCTGACGAATTGCATCAGCCTGGCCGCGAAATGCCCGCAAGGTGGCTACAGCGTTCAGGGCTCTTAATTGCCGCAGATACTCTTCTACACCACGCTCAATGATGGCGCTGGCCTGCTCGGCCGCCTGTGCGCGACTCTTCACCCCGTCCTCAATCACGTCGCGGATATCGTCAACGCTATATAGATAGGCATCACTGATCTGCCCCACTTCAGGTTCGATATCGCGCGGAACAGCCAGGTCGACCAGCAGCATGGGCTTGTGTCGGCGGCTCTTCAGCGCCCGTTCGACAGCGCCTTTACCGAGCAATGGCAACTGGCTGTTGGTCGAGGAAACGATGATATCCGCATGCTCCAGCTCCGCCGGAATATCCGACAGCAGGACGCCGCGCGCACCAAACTTGTCTCCCAGTTTGACCGCATTTTCCAGAGTCCGGTTGGCAATCACGATTCGTTTGACGCCACGCTCAATCAGATGGCGCGCCACCAGCTCAATGGTATGGCCCGCACCAATCAGCAGTGCATTCAGGCTGCGCAATTCAGAGAATATCTGCTCCGCCAGAGTGACAGCCGCGTAGGCAACTGAAACCGGGTTCTCGCCAATGGCGGTATCGGTTCGCACTTCCTTGGCAATGGAGAACGCTTCCTGAAAGGCCTTGCCGAGATCGGAGCCGGCCGCGCCAAGATCTTTGGCAACTGCAAACGCGGATTTGATCTGACCCAGAATCTGGGGCTCGCCGAGCACCATGGAATCGAGTCCGCAGGCGACCCGCATCAAATGGCGGATCACGTCCTCACGCCAGTGAAAATAACTGCAGGTGCCCAGCTCCGTGGCATCAATTCCGTGGTAGTCGCTCAGCCACTGCAACAGCTTCTGCTGTTCCTGTTGCATGCGTTCGGGGCTGAACTCCTGCTCCTGGTCGCCCTCTATATCAACATCTATATACAGCTCGGTCCGGTTACAGGTGGACACAATCACAGCTTCAGACACATGCTGCAAGGACCGCACGCCCTGCATGGCGTCCGCCATTTTTTCAGGTGGGAATGCCACCTTCTCACGGAGTGCCACGTTGGCCGTGTTGTGATTGATGCCGAGCAGAACCAGCGCCATACTGAGCCTTGAGTCGAAAAAGTGCGCTATCTTACTAAAAAACGGGGGCGTTTGCCTGTTCTGGAGTGGGAATTTGGCCACAAAGAGCAGGCAACGCACGTATTATGGGGCCCGCCCGGTCTTCAGTGTAGTGTTGAATTATAACTGTTGCTACAATCCGGGCGTGCCCTGGCACACCCATGACCGGATATTATGATAAAAATTTTACCAAGACTGTTCTACCTCAGCCTGCCGCTTTTGGCCGCATGCGCCAGCAATCCTGCGCCACCAGATGCTGAGCCACAAGCACCAGAGCCCTCCGAACAGGCGGTTCAGGCCCCTGTGCAGGCTGCACCTGAGCCACCCATCGAGTACGGCAATTTTACCCAGGAGCAGCTGGAGCTGGCACTGCTCAGCGAATTCCGTGGTCTGCGCGGAGACATGGCTGGCGCGGCCGAGGGATATTATCGACTGGCACTGGAAACACAGGACCCGGGCATCATCCGGCGTGCCGTAGAGTATGCATCAGCACTGGGCAATGCGCAGGCACTGTCCAATCTGGCTGACCAGTGGCTGGCGATTGAACCTGACGCCATGGACCCGCATTTGATCATTGGCTACCAGTTCATGGAGCAGGGTCTGTTCGTAAGAGCCCTGCCACATTTCGAACAGGTTATGGCGCTAGGTGGCCAGGTCGATTTCACGGCGCTGTCAGCGCGCACTGCCAATCTGGAAGACCGTCAACGCCAGGTCATCATTGAACGACTGCAGGCCATCAATACACGGCACCCGGACGAACCCTCCGTTTATTACGCCCTGGCACAGCTGCACGACCAGAGCGGCAATACCGACAGCGCCCGCGCCATCCTTGATGTGGCCCGCCAGCGCTACGGCGACAACCCAAGAACCGTGCTTATAGAAGCACAGCTGCTTCAGAACAGCGGCCAGGTTGAGGCGGCCGAAGCGCTGCTGGCGGAGTACGTCGAGCGCTATCCGGAGCACCGGCTGCTGCGTTACAGCTACGCACAGCTGCTGGTGCAGAACGAAAAACTTGAACCAGCTTCGATTCAGTTTACCGAACTGCTGCGTCGCGAACCCGGCGATATGGAAACACTGTATTCGCTGATCCTGATCAACCTGGAAATTGATCAGTTGACGCTGGCCGAAGCCCAACTGCGCGACCTGCTGCGCTCCGGGTACCGGCAGAATGAAGCACACTACTATCTTGGCTATGTTTTGGAGGCTCAAGGCGAGCTTGAACAGGCGTTGTTCCACTACCAGCAGGTCCAGCGGCGTTCCAATGCCTTTCTGAACGCCCAGCGCGAAGCCCTGCGATTACAGGTTGAGCTTGAGCAGTTCGACGAAGCTGTGGCATGGGCGGCACAAATGAGCGCGCGGGACGCCGCACTGGCGCCCGCGTATCCGGCACTGCTGGCCGAAGCACTTATTAATGCCGGGCATCACGAACGGGCATTGGCGGTACTTGATCAGGCACTGCTGGATCATCCACAGAATGTCGATCTGCTGTTCGCACGCACCCTGCTGCACGAGCGCGCCGGACGCCAGGAAGCTGCCGAACGTGATCTGCAGCGCATCATTGCCATCAATCCCAACGATGCACGTGCCCTGAACCACCTCGGGTACTCGCTGACAGTCAGGACCGATCGCTATCAGGAGGCACTGGAACTGATCGAGCGCGCCATTGATATTTCACCCGATGACCCGGCCATCATCGACAGCCTGGGCTGGGTGCAGTTCAAGCTCGGCTACCTGGACGACGCCCTGTACAACCTGCAACGCGCCTATGCTGCGTTTCCTGACCCGGAAGTGGCCGCCCATCTGGGCGAGGTACTGTGGGTAAGCGGTAAAGAAGCAGAAGCCCTGCTGATCTGGGAACAGGCGCTGGAAGCCGACCCCGACAGCGAGCATGTGCTGGACGCCATGGAGCGCCTCACAGGGCAGTCGCCCGGAGAAACATCCTGATGATGCACCGGGCCTGCCTGTCGCTGATATGCGTTCTTGTGCTTGCATCCTGCCAGAGCACACCGCGTATCGATGCACCCGTCAATCCGGAGTGGGCGCAGCGCCAGCAGGTTCTGCAGCAAATCGAGCGCTGGGAGTTTACCGGCAGCATCAATGTGCGCGACGCTGAGGAGGCACACTCTTCGCGGATTCGCTGGCAGCAGGACGAAGAGCGGTACCGTATCAACCTGTGGGGCACCTTTAATATCGGTGCCACCGAGATCAACGGACAACCTGGCTACGTGCGGATTGAACAACAGGGCGAAGACCCGGTCATTACCGATTCGCCGGAAGAGCTGCTGTATCAGCAGATCGGTTATGAGTTACCCGTCACCGAGCTCAACTACTGGATCCGGGGCATCCCGGCGCCCGGCGAAGCTCACGATCTCAGCTTTGGTGAGACCAGCCAGCTGCTGCAGTTTCAGCAAAGCGGCTGGCAGATCAACTACATGGGCTACACAAACTTCGGCACTGAAACCTTGCCAACCCGCATTCGCATACAGAAGTCGCCGTTGCGCCTCGACCTCTACCGCCTGGACTGGTCGCTGCCAGGTGATGAGCCACTGATAGTGACGCAACAAGACTCATGAGCTCAGCCACTGCAACACTGGTGGTCCCTGCGCCGGCCAAACTTAATCTGTTTCTTCACATCACAGGTCGCCGCGCTGACGGCTATCACAATCTGCAGACGGTGTTCCAGATACTCGACCACGGCGACACACTGCACCTGAGTCCGCGCCGCGACGGCAAACTGAGACTGGACTGCAACAGATCCGGGCTGATCAGCGACGATAATCTGGTGCTTCGGGCCGCCCGCGCCCTGCAGTCCGACAGCGGCTGTCCGCTGGGCGCCGACATCTACCTGGACAAGCGCCTGCCTGCCGGCGGGGGGCTGGGTGGTGGCAGCAGCGATGCCGCCAGCACTCTGCTGGCACTGAATGCCCTGTGGAAACTCGGCATGGATAAACAGCAATTGGCCAGCATCGGTCTGGCGCTGGGAGCTGACGTCCCGGTTTTTGTCCACGGCAACAGTGCCTGGGCAGAAGGTGTCGGCGAGCACCTCACGCCCATTTCATTGCCTGCAGCGACTTACCTGGTGATCACTCCCGACTGCCATGTGGCTACCGGCAGAATTTTTTCACATGAGCAATTGACACGAGACACGTCACCCATCAAAATGTGCGCCTTTCTGGCAGGGCAGTCCCGAAACGACTGCGAAACACTGGTCAGAAACCTGTATCCCGAGGTGGATGAGGCACTGAATTGGCTCGCTCAATTCGCCCCCGCCAGGATGACAGGAACAGGCGCCAGTGTTTTTGCATCATTCAGGACAGAAGCTGACGCCAGAAAAGCATTGCACGAACTGGAACACATTGATTTGCCGGCATTAAAACGCGCCAGCGGCTTTGTGGCTCAAGGACTGAACCAGTCTCCAGTCGACCAGGCTCTGGCCTCGCAACTGGACGTGCAATAGGAAAATGGCTTAAAATAGCCAACTATCACTGGGGTGTCGCCAAGTTGGTAAGGCACAAGGTTTTGATCCTTGCATGCGTTGGTTCGAGTCCAGCCACCCCAGCCAAATCCCCGGAAATCCGCACATGCATCACCCCTTGGGTCGATGCGGTGCGGATTTTCTGATTGAACGAGCAGAGCGTCCAGGCAGTCATCGGCCGCCAGCAATGACGAACAGAAACTATCCGGACGGGCAGCGTTATCAAACAGTCACTGTTCAAGACCAAGCAGCTCATGAACCGGAGCCCCGCCCGCAGCAAGTCTGAAGGTACTCAACTCATGGCAAACAACTTGATGGTTTTCACCGGCAATGCGAACCCGGTGCTGGCAGAGAAAATTGCCCGCTATATCGGTATTCCGCTGGGTGATGCCGATATTGGCAAGTTCAGCGACGGCGAAGTGGCGGTCGAAATCAAGGAAAATGTACGCGGCAAGGACGTTTTTATCATTCAGTCCACCTGCGCACCTACCAATGACAGCCTGATGGAACTCCTGCTGACCGCTGATGCCATGCACCGCGCCTCGGCCAACCGCATCACTGCCGTGATTCCGTATTTCGGCTATGCCCGACAGGATCGTCGCGTTCGCTCAGCACGCGTGGCTATTAGTGCCAAAGTGGTTGCTGACATGATTTCTGCGGTTGGTATCAATCGTGTGCTGACAGTTGATCTGCATGCCGAGCAGATCCAGGGCTTCTTCAGTATTCCAGTGGACAACGTGTATGGCTCGCCGGTACTGACCGAAGATATCGTTCGTCAGAATTATGAAAACCTGACCGTGGTATCACCGGACATCGGTGGTGTTGTGCGTGCACGCGCGGTGGCCAAGCAGTTGAATGTGGATCTGGCGATTATCGACAAACGCCGCCCACAGGCCAACGAAGCCCAGGTCATGCACATTATCGGTGAAGTGAAAAACCGTACCTGCCTGATCGTGGACGACATGGTTGATACGGCTGGCACCCTGTGCAAAGCTGCTGCCGCTTTGAAAGAGCACGGCGCAACCAAAGTTGTGGCGTACTGTACACACCCGGTCCTGTCCGGCAAAGCGGCCGAAAATATTGCCAACTCAACGCTGGATACGCTGGTGGTTACTGACACCATTCCGCTGAGCGACGAGATCAAGAAGTGCAAGAAAGTTCGCCAATTGAGTATGGCGCGCCTGCTGGCCGAGTCTATCCGACGCGTCAGCAATGAAGAATCCATCAGTGCCATGTTTGACAGCGCTGAAATCTGATTTTAACCGGAGTGTCAGGAGCAGTTTTCCCGTCACTCTTTTACTGACACGTCCGCGGCGCTGGTCGCAAGCAAAGCGGGCGTTATTTGAAACTGGAGGGACATCATGTCCAATGAGTTTGATCTGAATGCAACTGCCAGAGACGACCTGGGGAAAGGTGCGAGCCGCCGCCTGCGTCGCCTGGCTGACGAAGTACCGGCCATCATCTACGGCGGCAACAAAAAGCCGCAGTCGATTTCGATTCCTCACAAGGATCTGATGAAGGCCACCACCAACGAAGCGTTCTTTGCGCACATCATCACACTGCACGTGGATGGCAAAAAAGAACAGGTCGTTATCAAGGACCTGCAGCGTCACCCGGCCAAGCCGCGCCTGATGCACGCAGACTTCCAGCGCGTCAGCGCCAAGCAGACCATTCACGTGAAAGTACCTGTACACGTTCTGAACGAAGAGAAGTGCAAAGGCGTGAAACTGGGTGGTGGCAGCCTGCTGCGTACCATCACTGAACTTGAAATCGTATGTCTGCCCAAAGACCTGCCAGAGTACCTGGAAATCGACGTGGCCAACCTGGGTGTGGGCGAAGCCATCCACATCTCCCAGATTGACTTCCCGAAAGGCGTCAGCAGCGTAGACCTGACACACGGCGCCGATGCTGACCACGCCGTTGTTACTGTTCAGCCGCCTCGTGGCGGTGCGCAGGACGAAGAGTCTGACGACGAAGAGTCCGGCGAGGAGTAATCTCTCCTGCCATGAGCACTGACACGCTCAAATTGATTGTGGGCCTGGGAAATCCGGGCCCGCAATATCGCTTTAACCGCCACAATGTGGGCGTCTGGTTTCTGGATGAGATCTGCCGACGCTACCACGGCGAACTCCGTCCCGAAGCACGCTTCCATGGGAATGTGGCACGTGTCACTATTGAAGGACACGATGTCCGACTGTTATTCCCTACCACCTTCATGAATCGCAGTGGCCTTTCCGTGGCCAGTCTCTGTCATTACTTCGATATCGAGCCACAGCAGATGCTGGTCGCCTACGATGAGATCGATTTCCCGGTCGGCACAACCCGTCTTAAATCGGGCGGTGGGCATGGCGGGCACAATGGCATGCGAGATATCATCAGCGCGCTTGGTGGAGCTAATGATTTCAAACGTCTGCGTATCGGCGTGGGCCACCCTGGCGACAAAAGCAAAGTTGCCAATTATGTGCTTAGCGATCCCGGCAAAGACGACACCATACAGATAGAACACGATATTGATCAGGCTCTGAAGGTTCTGCCGCAACTGGTTAACGGACAGTGGAATCAGGCCATGCAGACCCTGCACAGTCAGAGCCCTGTTGCAGACAGCCAATAGACATCACACTTTACAGGATATACACCCATGGGTTTTAAATGCGGCATCGTTGGCCTGCCAAACGTCGGAAAATCAACACTGTTCAACGCGCTGACCAAAGCGGGTATTGCTGCAGAGAATTTTCCGTTCTGCACCATTGAGCCCAATTCCGGCATTGTACCCATGCCTGATCCGCGACTTGACGTGCTGGCAGACATCGTTCAACCGCAAAAGACCATTCCCACCAGCATGGAGTTTGTGGACATCGCCGGACTGGTTGCCGGTGCCTCCAAAGGCGAAGGCCTGGGTAACCAGTTTCTTGCCAACATTCGTGAAACTGACGCGATTGCACATGTCGTTCGCTGCTTTGAAGACAGCAATATCGTGCATGTCGCCGACACTATCAACCCGGTGGCGGATATTGAGACCATCAATACCGAGCTGGCGCTGGCCGACCTGGAGTCAGTGGAAAAAGGCATTCTGCGACTGGGCCGCATCGCCAAGGGCGGTGACAAGGACGCGGTGCGACAGATCGCCCTGTTCGAAAAGGTCAAACAACACCTGGATGGCGCTCAACCGGTACGCAGCATGGGCCTGAGCAAGGAAGAACTGGCAGATCTGTATTCGCTGCACCTGCTGACTGTCAAACCAACGATGTACATCGCCAACGTTGACGAAGATGGCTTCGAGAACAATCCCCATCTGGATAAAGTCCGCGCCGTGGCAGAAGCCGAAGGTGCCGTGCTGGTGCCGATCTGCAACAAACTGGAAGCGGAAATCGCCGAGCTGGAAGACGACGAAAAACTCGAATTCCTGCAGGATCTGGGCATGGATGAACCAGGCCTTGATCGCGTTATCCGTGCCGGTTACAGCTTGCTGGGCCTGCAGACCTATTTCACCGCCGGACCCAAGGAAGTGCGCGCCTGGACCATCAAACAGGGTGCCACGGCTCCCCGCGCAGCTGCCGCCATTCATACCGATTTCGAACGTGGGTTTATCCGCGCCGAGGTCATCGCCTACGACGACTATGTTGCCTTTAAAGGTGAACAGGGCGCCAAGGATGCTGGCAAATGGCGACTGGAAGGCAAGGAATACATCGTCCACGATGGTGATGTGATTCACTTCCGCTTCAATGTTTAAGACGCGTATATCAGGTTCTTGACAAAGGCCCTTGAAATAGACAAAATGCGCGTCCTCGATGTGGCTACGTAGCTCAGCTGGTTAGAGCACAGCATTCATAATGCTGGGGTCGGTGGTTCAAGTCCACCCGTAGCTACCACTCTTTTTCTCCCCCTGCGGCCCAAAAAACGGACTCCGACTATGACCCAGGGCACGACCACAGACCAGCCAACTCCCGAGCAGCAGCCAAAGAAACCGCGTGGCGGATTTCTCGGCAATCTGGCATTCAACATCATCATCCCGGTCGTCATCCTCAGCCGTTTCAACGGTGAAGACAGCCTTGGGCCGAGTCTGAGCATTGTTGTGGCGCTGGCCTTCCCCATCCTTTATGGACTGTGGGATCTGCGGGAATCCGGCAAGATCAATCCATTTTCGGTACTGGGTGTCATCAGTGTTTTTCTGACCGGCGGCATCAGTCTGCTGCAACTTGATCCACAGTACATTGCGATCAAGGAAGCAGCCATTCCCGGAATCATCGGGCTCGCAGTACTGATCAGCCAGCGGACTCGCTTCCCGCTGGTCAAGACGCTGATACTGAACGCACAGTTGATTCGTGTTCAGGCGCTGTATGATGCGCTGGCAGCAAAGGGCAATACGGAAGTGTTTGAGCGCCGTCTGGCGCAGGCATCAATGATTGTGGCGGGGTCTTTTTTCCTGTCTTCGGCGCTGAACTACATTCTGGCGCGAGTGATTCTGGTGAGCCCACCTGGCACCAGCGAGTTCAGCGCAGAGCTGGGTCGCATGACAGCACTCAGCTACCCGGTTATCGCGATTCCCAGCATGATCGTCCTGATGATCGCGATCTGGTTTGTGTTTTCGCAGATCCACAGGCTTACCGATCAGAAACTGGAAACCTTTCTGGTGGACAACAGTTAATCGATTGGAAACACCACCAGGTGATCCATCTCCACCTTAATGCCGATATCACTGCCCACCGGATGAGCATGATGACTGGGCACCAGGCTTAGCACCTTAGCGCCACTGGGCAGTGCCAGCGAGTACATAAAGTCGGCGCCACGGAATACCTTTTTCAGTACCCGGGCAGTTTCTTTACTGTTGTCGTCATGTATTACGTCGTCAGGGCGGATCAGCACTGATACCAGGTCACCCGCTTTGTGTGCAATCGGCTCATGTGTGGTCAGCACCCCAAGCTCAGTACTCACACTGAGGGTATCAATGACCGTCCCGGGCAGGAATACACCCTCACCGACGAAATCAGCCACGTAGGCATTTCGCGGCTCATGATAAAGTTCGAATGCGGTGCTCCACTGCAACAGCCGCCCGGCTCGCATGACGCCAATTTCATCAGCCATGGCAAAGGCTTCAAGCTGATTATGACTCACCAGAATGCTGGTGATGCCGTCCTGTTTGAGCACCTCACGAATCTCTCGCGCTATGTCTTCACGCAATTCGACATCCAGACTCGCGAATGGCTCATCCAGCAACAGAATGCGTGGCCGCGGCGCCATGGCGCGGGCGATGGCGACGCGCTGCTGCTGGCCACCAGACAGGCGATGCGGATACGCACCCAGCAGCTCCTCAATGTGCAGCATGCGGGCGAGCTCCTGCACCCTGGCCAGTTTGTCAGTGGCTTTCCAGCCAGTCAGACCGAAGGCGATGTTGTCCTCCACACTCAGATGGGGAAACAGCGCGTAGTCCTGAAACACCATACCAACCTGACGCTTCTCGACGGGCATCTGGCTGCCGGGTTTGCTCACCAGCTGTCCGGCAATCTGAATGCTGCCCTGCGTGACCGGCTCAAAGCCAGCGATGGCGCGCAGCAAGGTCGTCTTGCCACAGCCACTGGGCCCAAGCAGACAGCCGATATCACCCTGCGCCAGTTGCAGGCTGATGTCATGGACAATTGGCGTGTTCTGCAACGCCACCGAAATAGTGTCAATCTGCAATGCGTGAGTCATGGCCCGGTCTTGATGCTGAAATGGATAGACTGATGATGATAACAGGAATGATGCCAGCCAGAACGATCATCAGGGCCGACGCAGCGGCCTCGGTCAGTCGTTCCTGGTTAGCCAGCTCGTAGGTGCGAATGGCCAGTGTATTAAAGTTGAACGGCCGCAGAATCAAGGTCGCGGGCAGCTCTTTGAGGACATCCACAAACACCAGCAGCGCCGCCGTCAACAGGCTGCCGCGCAGCATGGGAATATGCACTCGTCGCAGCATCTGCCAGTTGCCCAGCCCCATGGAACGGCCCACATCATCCATGGTTGGTTTTATTTTGCCGAGGCCGGCATCCAGCGTATTCATTGATACCGGCAGGAATCGCACCGTGTAGGCAAACATCACGGCCCCCAACGTGCCACTTAACAGCAGCCCTGTGGAAAAGTCGAACTGCCCGCGCATCCAGCCGTCCAGAGTATTATCAAAAAAGGTGAAGGGGATCAGCACACCGACCGCAATCACCGTGCCGGGGATGGCATACCCCAGACTCAGCACACGAACAGCGGTCCGCATTGGCATGCCAGGCTGCAGGCGCTTCGCATAGCTGATGCCCAGTCCCAGCACCAGTGTGATCAGTGCCGCCACCAGAGCAAGGCGCAGACTGTTATAAAGCAGATTGCTGAAATCCCCGAAATTGACCAGCTCGCGGGTATCCCAGGCCCACCAGGACAACTGCAGGAAAGGGATCAGAAAGCCCCACAGTACCGGCAATGCGCAGAAGACCATGGCTGCCATGCTCTGCCATCCAGCCAGACGCTTAGGGTGCAATTGTGAGTACTTGCTACTTGTGTGATGGAAGCGTGCCTTGTTGCGCGACCATTGTTCAGTGACGATCAACACCAGAATGAACAGCATCAGAACGGCTGACAGCTGCGCGGCCGCCGTCGAACTGCCCATGCCAAACCAGGTCCGGAATATACCGGTGGTAAAAGTTGACAGACCAAAATACTGAACCGTGCCATAGTCGGCCAGTGTCTCCATCAGCACCAGCGCCAGTCCCGCAACAATGGCCGGTCGCGCCAGCGGCACAGCCACCCTGGAGAAGGACCGCCAGGGGCTTGCGCCCAGCGTGCGCGAGACCTCCAGTACGCAGACAGACTGCTCCAGAAACGCCATGCGTGACAACAGGTAGACGTAGGGATACAGAACCAGCGCCAGCATCACAATGGCACCGCCCAGTGAGCGAACCTGCGGGAACCAGTAATCACCGAAGCGCAGATCAAATGTTTCGCGGATAAACCCCTGAACCGGACCAGTGACATCCAGCATGCCTGTATAGGTGTAGGCGATAATATAGGCTGGCATGGCCAGCGGCAGGATCAGCGCCCACTCCAGCACCCTACTGCCAGGAAAACGCGTCATGGTGACCAGCCAGGCCGGCACCACGCCCAGCACCAGTACCAGCAGCCCGACCCCGGTCATCAGGGTGAGAGACTGGCCAATATAGGACCATAACAGCGTGTCAGCCAGATGTTGCCAGACGCCATCGCTGTCTGCGCCTATGGACCAGAGAACGGTGAAAATCGGCAGGCTTAAAAGCAAACAAAGCGCAATGATACTAATCAGTGCGCTTCGTCCACGACCTTGTTGAGTATGCAATGTCTTGCCAGTCAAAATGGGGCCTTAGCGGTCAGTTACCTCCAGCCGGCTCTGTCCATCAGGCGCACGGCTTCGGCATTATGAACACCCAGCTGGTCAAGGGCAAGATCGTCTGCCTTGAATTCACCCCAGGCGGCCAGCGTATCGCTGACTGGGACATCTTCACGAACCGGGTATTCATTGTTGGCTTCAGCATACCAGGTCTGCGCTTCATCACTGACCAGATACTCCATCAACTGAACCGCCTCTTCACGGTTCGGCGCATGCTGACTGAGAGCAACGCCACTGATGTTGATGTGAGCGCCGCGGCCGTCCTGATTTGGCCAGAACACGGATACCTGGGCAGCCTGTTCACGCTGATCTTCGCTGGTCGCGTTGATCATGCCGGCCAAATAGTAAGTGTTGACTACCGCCAGCTGGCACTGACCAATGGCTACGGCAGCAATCTGGTCACGGTCGCCACCCTGGGGCGGACGTGCCATATTGGCAACAATACCGCGCGCCCATTCTTCGGTCGCCGCTACGCCATCATGCGCGACCATGGATGCAGCCAGGGACTGGTTGTAAATATTGGATGAGGATCGAATGCAGATGCTGTTGCGCCATTTGGGGTCAGCCAGCGCTTCGTAGGTCGACAGTTCAGCAGGATCGACGCGATCCTTGTCGTACACGATGACACGTGAGCGCAGTGACGCTGCGTACCAGTACCCTTCGGAATCGCGATACTGCGAAGGTACACGCTGTTCCAGCACATCAGAGTCAACTGGCTGCAGCAGACCCATTTCCTTGGCGCGGTGCAGACGACCCACATCAACAGTCAACAGCAGGTCTGCTGGCGAGTTGACGCCCTCAAGCTCCATACGTGTTGTCAGTTCATCAGCACCAGCCGTGATGAGGTTCACCTGGATGCCGGTCTGTTCGGAGAATCGATCCAGAATCGGTTTGATCAGGTTTTCTTCACGCGCCGAATAGACATTAACCTCGGCTGCCTGCGCCGATGCTGTCAGCAAGCCTGCCAGCGCAGTCATAGCGACAGTTGACGATAACAGCACCTTCTTCAGTGAACGCATCATAACCTCCGGTGATTGGTAATATCTTTAGCAAATGATAATTTCTCTCATTTACATTTGCAATCACCGAATGCGCTTTTGTGCTATCACGATGCAATAATTCCTGCGCTGACAGCTTTTACTGGGCTGCCGCTGCCGCGTCCGCCTCTTCGCGCCGCGCACCCATCAGGATACCAGGCAGGCCGTAATTGCCCTCATGACAGGCATATTCATAAATGCGGTCATCACTGGCATTAAAACTCATCTCGCCGCGCCAGACCTGCGTGTAATAGACCGGGTCATCAACCTCGAATTCGTACAGAATCTGATCGTCGGAGTAACGGGTGAATCGCTCAATGACCTTACCCTCGTCTGACAGATTGACCTGGCCGCTGCCAGCCTGTTGGGGGTGCAGGCTCACTGTCTCAACGACCAGCGTATCGCCTTCCCACCAGGCAATCGAGTCTCCCAGCCATTGCTGCAGCTCGGCTGGGCGATGCTCGCCACCGATCGGGATGATTCTGGCATCCTGGTTCATCTCGACCATGATCATCAGATAGTCATCGGTCTGTACAAAACGGTAGTGGTTGTTATAGAGAACGTTCAGCATCGGTGGGCCGCCGGTGCCCCCAAAACCAATCAGACAACGTTCGCCCAGCGCACGGCCCTCAGGACCATCATTGCTGCTGAATTTTTCCCGGAATTCGCTCCTCAGCTGCTGGCCCTGCTCGGAATAGGGAATTCGACCATCCGGCGGATCGATGATCCAGGAGCTTCGGTATTCTCCGCGCACCCGGCCAAAACTGCTACCCGGATCAATCCAGAACGCGTTGTAGCCGCGCCCCATGGCAAGGTCAGACCCGTCCAGCAGCTCGCCTGCCTGCAGGTTGTCGTCTGTTGCCTGGCGCACATTCTGCGGATGCGCTGCCGTGACCGCAGCCAGCTGATCTTCAGGGATAACCAGTTCATCGTAACGGCCGGCACGCTGCAGCGTGGTAATCGAGGCATTGGTCCAGACACCCTGAAAGTCCGGTTTACCTGAAGGCGTTCGCGGCGGCTCATAGCCCGGCGCGGTGTTTTCTGCTGCGTCCCCGAGCAAGGGTCCAGCAAGCAAAAGTGCTGCCAGCAGGCTTCGACAGGGCTTCACTGAATTAATGATAGTCGCGTTTAGGGTGTTAAAACGAGTCATGGGCATGCGTCCTGTGGCGTACTGTTTTCGTTATTATGGGAGTGAAGGTAGACCAGCCGTTGATTTGAATCAAGTCATAGTCACGGCTTGCCAGGACAAACTGTGTAACGTGACTGGTAGGATGTGTCATAATCGGGACATCCAAGCATAGCTGAGTGTTACCAGCTTTTCCGACCAACCGGGGAATCAATGATGACAGGAATCCTGAGACTTTTTGCGGTGGTGATATTTGCCGCCGGCCTGGCTGCGTGTGGCAGCGACAGCGATACCGCAAGCGAATCAGCAGCAGGCCCGGAATACACACTGACCCTGAGCATGGCGGAGCTGATGGCGCACGTCCTGGAACCGGTCGCAGACTCCCTGTGGCGCTCTGCAGGCTGGATTGATGACGAAATTGAAGGTTATTACGAACTCTACCCGACCACTGACGAGGGCTGGCATCAGGCTGAAGAGCGAGCCGCCTTGATTGTAGAGATCGGTAATACCCTGATGTTACCGGGTCGCGCCGTTGACAATGACAGCTGGGCGACTTATTCCAAAGCGATGAGCACTGTGGGCCTGAACATGATGCAGGCAGCCGAACAGCAAAATGAAGAAGAGTTTTTTCAGACCGGTGCTCAGCTGTACAGCGTCTGTACCGCCTGCCACCAGTCCTACAGTCCGGATATTGCAGGCCGATTCGCACCGTCCAGTCTTTCACAGTAATGCTGACACGAACTATACTGTCGATAATCTGTCTGCTTCCGGCCCTGGCTATCGCCCATAATATTGCCGGCGGCGACGCCAGCTTTGTTGCCAGTAATGCCGGGGCCGCGCCAGGGCCATTCATCTACCTTGGCGCCAAGCACATGGTTACCGGCTACGACCATTTGCTGTTTCTGGCCGGCGTCATCTTTTTCCTCAGTCGCGCACTTGATGTCATCAAGTATGTAACGCTTTTTGCAGTGGGCCACAGCATCACATTGATCATAGGCGTACTCGGTGACATCGCCATCAATGCCTATTTCATAGATGCCATTATTGCGCTGTCTGTGGTTTACAAGGCGCTGGACAATATGGGTGCGCTTCAGACCCTGGGTCGCTGGAAGCCAGACACACGTGCAGCCGTGTTTGTTTTCGGCCTCTTTCACGGCTTTGGACTGGCATCCAGTCTGCAGGAACTGCAACTGGCGCCCGAGGGTCTGCTAATCAACCTGATAAGTTTTAACCTTGGTGTGGAAATTGGCCAGATGATCGCGCTGTTCATGATTTTCATAGTGTTCATGCTGTGGCGCCAGCACCCGTCTTTCCAGCGCCAGGCCTTCCTGAGCAACACCTTATTGATGACTGCAGGCTTCCTTTTGATGTTTTATCAATTGGCAGCCTGGCAGCTCGCTGCCTGACAGGAGTACAATCCATGACCGATGACCGCAAACGACTGGCCGTGGCAATCAGCAGCGCTTTTTTTGGCGCTCTGTTGCTGTTCCTGGCCGTCATACTGCCGGCCGAGTTTGGCCGCGACCCACTGCGCACAGGGGCGCTGCTGGGGCTGGACACCATGTCCAACACCACAGCCGACGCTCTTCACAGTCAGCTAGAAATTCACAAGAGTGACGAAGTGGAATTTATTCTGGAGCCATTTCAGTCTCTGGAATACAAGTACCTGATGGATCTAGGTCAGGCCCTGGTATTCAGCTGGGAAGCGGAGGGCGAGCTGTACTTTGACATGCATGCCGACAACATCACCGTGGAAAACTATGATGAGAGTTATCTGCAGGGCAATGCCAGCTCTGACCAGGGCATGTACGAAGCCGCTTTTAACGGCATGCATGGCTGGTTCTGGGAAAACCGGGGTTTCGAGACTGTCACGCTGACTCTCAAAACCTCAGGCTTTTACATTCATGCCACCGAGTATCGTGGTGGCAGCAGCATGGATCGCGAACTGCAACCGGTGCTGTAAGGGCGCTAGCGCGTCGCCATATGGCAGTTTTCGCAGCTAAACTCCCTGTCTCATCTCAATGCCAGATTAACAGACAAAAAAAAGCGCCTGATTGATCCGGATCAACCGGAATGTCAGACGCTTCTTTTGGCAGCCAGAAACTGCCCTCAAACAACTCAGCCAGGATCAAAGAACCTGGCTGGCCATAAGGTCGGTGTTACTGTTCAGTCGGGTCAGACCCGTCGTCTGGTGCACCAATACCTGAAGAGCCCATGAACAGCTTGCGGCCGTCAGGGAAAGTGATGTCGCGGCCATTGGCGCGGCATGCAGGTGTACACAGCTGGTCCTTACTCTGGTAGCCAGTCACAACAATCTCTGTGCCGATTTCCAGGGAGTTACGGGTAATACCGCGACGCAGCAGGGTGTTCGGCGTGCCGCCTTCTGCCATCCATGCCTGCTCAGATCCATCATCGTTGGTGTGGCGCAGGTGAATCCAGGAGTGAGGGTTGATCCACTCAACACGTGTGATCGGACCACGCAACGCAACAGGAAGGTTGGCGTCAAATTCAGCTGAGAACGCGTGGTGAGCAGTTGCTGGTGTCTTCACACTCATAGCAGCAACGCCACCGACGACTGCCACAGCAGCTACAAGCAGTTTCATTTTCATGATAATCACCCCTATTTATTTAGCTTCATGGCTAAAATATTAACGTTTATAACAGACCAGTTCCAGTTTAATCTGATCTGCCTGACGATTATTGATGGCTGTCCGTCTCATTTGCCTTTAATGGCCACTTGCCTCTTCCATGCAGGCTTCCGACCCATCAGCTTGCCGTCAGTATGTCCTACGATGACTGAACCTTTGCTTAACGACTGTGCCCACAGCTTCCGATTCATTCAGAACCCGCGGGCCCAATAATCAGAACGGCATCACCATTTCTTCAATTGGACGGCCCTTACGGAAGCGCCCAAACATCAATTCTTCCACGAACTCCACACACTTGAATTGCGGCAGCTCAAAGTCCTGTTCAAGTCGACGGTACAGCGGCATGGCGATGGTCCATGGCTCTGTGTACAGTTGCGGATCTTCGATGGTTGCTTCGTATTGAATCACATTTTCGTCAACCATCGTGTAACGCTCTGTTACCTTGGACTCCCAGGAGCGATAGTTGCCGGCGCGGTCGTACCAGGTCTGATCGATCAGTCCGGAGACTTCCACGACAAAGGTATCACCTTCCCAATAGCCATAGGACTGCCCCATCCAGGAGTCAATCGGCGGCTCACCGGGATCTTCCAGGTATACATTTCGAACGGCGCCCGCAAACGAATAAGCGATGAAGAACGCACTGTCACTCTGGAAAATCTGGAATGGGTGAGGCAGGTAAGTAGCCCGCGGCACACCTGGCATAAAGCATTTGATCTCGGGATCGCGCTGCAGCCAGTTCTCGCGGTTTTCATCACGTTGCGCCAGTGCTTCCGGCTTGTAGGGAATGTAACCATCATTAGTGGTAATGACGCCCTGACTTGCCGGAACCGCGCCAACTGCGCCCATTGCCACTACTTCAGGTGCTGGAACCGGCACAAAATCACCTGGCACCATCGCAAAAGCGGATTGTGGCGGTGCTGGCTCCAGGTTGACGTTGGCATTGGAAAGCACCTGCCAGATGCCGTTGAGATCCGGCTTGCCATCCGGCGTGCGCGGGATGCCGCTCTCGGCAGCGCTGCCCTGTGCGGCTGCGGTATTGGTCCCTGTCTGTGTCGCGCCAGGCGATTGCGACTCCTGTGGAGCACAAGCCATAACGCTGACGGCCACTGCTGCGGATAATAATTGTAATTTTTTGAACCCGTTAAGCATGGTTTTTCACCTCCCCCGTGTAATCAGCCGATATAAACACTTCGATTTTTTGCTGTCAAGCATGTCGGCAGCTTACCGCAGGGGAATGGGTAGTAAAGCTCAGTCAGGGACCCGGTCAATCCCGTCGGGTGCTACTCTTTGCGGGTCGCCGTAAATGTTCCCTCACCCATGCCGCCGAGATTCAATTTGCCGGCCAGCGTGCCGTCGGGCAATTGTTCCCCTGAGTAAGTGACTGAGCCCATCTGGCTGGTCAACACAAACTCAAAGTTGTCGCCCTCTGAGTTGCCGGTAAAATCGGTGTTTCCAAGCTGCCCTGAGTAGGTGCCAGTAATGGACCCATCAGCAGCCTCCTGCATGGTGACGCTGGCATTGCCGCTGCCCACACCGGCAATTTCAACTGCAAAATTCCAGTCGCCACTCACATCTGCGTAGGCAACAGGGACCAGAAAGCTGGCGAGCAAAGCAATAGCACTGACTGACGTGACGATAGCGCGACGCTTCATCCGTAACATATACAACTCCTTAAATCGGTGAGATTTTTCACGCACTGTGGATTGGTACCATCGCCGAACTTTGCGCTCAGAAATGACCATCCATAAGCTAACATGGAGCCCTGCAGGAATGAGTGGGTTATGGTGAGGACTGATCGCAGCAATACCACCACTGGTCGCAAGAGTCCTGGCATCTCGCAGCTCGCGACGACATGACCGACACAAGCGCCCTGAATGGGGTCAGGGAAATTGATTACTGCGGCGGATCAGGACGGTCGGCAACGCTGCCGTTAACGCGGAACCATCCAGCCAGGCTGTAACGGTCGCGCATCGCGGGCAATACCTCGTGCGGCACCTCAGTGCTCAGGAAGACAACAACCGTGCCGTAAACCGGAGACACGCGTCGTACAACCTGCTCACCTGCCGCATCGTAAATGGCCAGCTCCCCGCCATCGCTGGACTCCCAGCCCGGGTTAAGATAAGTGACCAGAGACAATTCTCTGCGCGCACCACGCTCCAGGCCATTCGGACGGAATGCGTCCAGATGCTTCTTGTAAAAGTCTCCGGGGCCATAATGGGCAAAATGCGATTCGAAAGAAAACAGGCCCAGAAACAGTCGTCGATTCAGATAGGTCTGAAGGCGTTGCGCCCAATCCAGCCAGACCTGCTCCGCCATGGTAGCGCCATCAATCCAGCGCACCTGGTCACGCCGCACAAAGCTGTTGTGCACATGGTCCTGGCTGCGACCAATACCTGCCGGGTCAAAGTCGCTGTCATTCAGATCGCGCACCTGCTGAAACAGCGGCTGTGCAACCGCCGCAGGCAAGCCATCCAGCACCACGGACCAGGATTGACTGACCAGGTCAGCAGCAATCTGTTCAAACACGAGCTGTTCGGCCAGCAACGCTTCGTTGCCGACCACTTCGTTAATCAATGCGGACATTTACGCTTCCTGGCTGTTCTTCATGATCTGGCCGAGGTAGTCGCTGGTTCGCGTCAATTCATAGCGACGGAACTTGATGCGGGGGTGCAACTCTCTCATTCGCGAGCTTAGCAGGCCGTGGGCAGAATGCAGCTGGGCATCGGTGATGATATTGTTGACATCACAATCACGCGCCAGCTTCAGCAGTCGGTCAAAGTTCACGATGAAATTCTCGGTATGGGTGGTGCGAATCTGGGTGCCATAAAACAGTGGCCCCATGTTTTCGCCACGTCCGGCAAGGATCAGGAATCGGCGCGAGAACACCTCGAAGTCGCCTGTCGCGAAATGATGCCACATTTCCATCATTTCCGCTTCGCTTAACGAGCCGTCACCCGCCGGGCCCTTGCAGGACTGGAGCAAGAGACCGGAGATGCCGCCCAATTGTCTCCGGGTATTATCGGCGATCTTGAAAAAAGTTTCCTGGCGGGCATTTTTCTCATTGGCTGCCAGAGCTTCCGCCTGCCGGGCAGAAACGATATTGCTGTGATAAAGCTCGCGGTTGTTCTGCGCCTGAATGGATTGTTGAATAAACAGACCAATGACCAGCCAGAGGAAGGCCAGCGGCGCGAACGCCCCTTCCAGAAAACTGCCCATATCTTCGATCGGTAGCGTGGCAAAACGTGACCAGCCAACATTGACGGTCATGTACAGGGTGCCAAGCAACAACCAGATGAGTGTGACGACCAGTCCGAACTGAATCCGCCAGTCCTGACGATCAAAACCACGCAGACTGTCTTTAAGACGATTATCGTTTTTATTGTCCATAAATATGCCGGCAAATTGACCCCGATTGACAGGAGCGCCAGCATACTGCGCACTGCCGGAGTGGTCAACGATGGAGCTGTTGAAGCTTCTGACCGAGCAGTTCGTCCAGTTTTGTACGAATACCCAGATTGGCCTGTGTCACATCGCTTATCTTTTGGCTGTCCGCATACCGCTGCGCGGACTCGCTCAGCGCCGGCAGATTGTCAAAAAAGCGTGCCAGCTGCCGCACGCCAACCGGCGCAGCACTCATGCCATAACCGAGCTGCTCAAGGCAGAAGGCATTCAGTTGTTGTTCAAACTGCCCCTGCATTGGTAGCGCGAGATAAGGCTTGCCGAGATAAAGCGCCTCACTGATCAGCGTGAAGCCGGCTGTCGCAATCACTGACTGGCACGACTCCAGGTCGCGCAGAAAACCATCAACACTGAACGGCCTGAATGTCAGGTTGGCATCCTCGCCCTGCTGACTGCTGCCGTAGACAATAAACTGATGTTCCGGGAACTGGCGCAGCAGTCCCAGCAGAGAAGCGAACTCACTGGTTACGTATACCAGATGGTGACCACCCTGGTAGGGCCGACATTCGAGGACTTCACGGCGCAGTATTGGCGGAAACAGAAAGGTCCGGTCATTGCGCGGCTCGCCGAAGAAATAGGTGGTGGCCAGCGCGGCATCGGGCGCAGGAATCATCAGCTTGATGATGGTTTCCGTAATGCGGCGTGACCAGGACAGACCCGGCGGAGACTCATAGCTCATGTACCGCATACGGTGCTGATTATCCAGACTGATCAGAGGCAGGTCGAAAAACCATGCCAGCCAGGCGCTGGTCGGTTCAAAATCAGTCAGCACTACATCCGGCTGAAACTCGCGGATCATACGGCGCAATGCTATCAGTCGGCGTACTGCACGCGGTGCGCGGCGCAGGTTGTTCCAGACTGTCTTTAATGGGCGCACACGATTATCATCACTGACAATGTGCAGCCCTTCGATAGCAAAACAGTCAAATTCACCGGCGAGCGCTTTCAGCCCCCGATCATAGGTCACCATCTTGAGTTGATGTCCTTCGGCGAGCAGGTGACGGCCGATTTCCATGGCCCGCGACGAATGTCCTGATCCTTCACCCGAAACACCGTACAATATGCGGCTCATAGTCAAAATTCCAATTCATCTGTCCCGAGATGTGACAAGTGTATGGAGAGTTTGTGACAGGCGTATGATTGGCGCAGCGGCTGGCGATTGCCTTCGCCTTGCGTAGCGCCGATAATTGGCAGTTTTAAGCGCAAAGGAGCCCGTGATGTCGGACCAAAAACCCCTGGCTTTTGAGCAGACCCTGGCCGAACTGGAAACACTGGTAAACCAGATGGAAGAAGGGAACATGGGGCTCGAAGACTCACTGGCCGCTTTCGAAAAAGGCATCCGACTGACACGCGAGTGCCAGCAGGCTTTGCAGCAGGCCGAGCTGCGAGTGCAGGTGTTAACCAACCCCGATGCCGATCCGGTCACGCTGGAGCCGCTGGCCACTGCCAACAACGATGCAGTGGAGACCCGGGACTGAGAATGAGCACACCAGCACCCAATCAACTGAATACCTTCCTGAAGCAGTGCCGTGAACGCTGCGACCAGCAGATGGAAAACCGCCTGGCCGCACTGACCGCGATGCCGCCACGCCTGGTGGAAGCAATGCGCTACAGCACATTGCTGGGCGGCAAGCGCATACGGCCCTGCCTTGCCTATGCCGCTGCCAACGCACTAGGCGCACCCATGTCAGCCGCTGACGACGCAGCCTGCGCCGTAGAGATGATGCATTGCTACTCGCTGATCCACGACGACCTGCCCGCCATGGACAACGATGACCTGCGCCGGGGCAAACCCACACTGCACAAGGCTTATGACGAGGCTACAGCCATCCTGGCGGGCGATGCCCTGCAAAGCCTGGCCATACAGATTCTCAGTGAACATAAAGGCAATGATCCGGTCACTGTGGTGAGCATGATCAATATTCTCTCAGCAAGCAGTGGCTGCTATGGAATGATTGCAGGCCAGGCGCTGGATATGGGCGCGGTGGGACGGCAGCTGACCCAGAGCGAACTGGAGACCATGCATCGATTGAAAACCGGAGCACTGATCTGCGCCAGCGTAGAGCTTGGCGCGCTTAGCGCTGGCTGCCGGGCACCTCAGATAATGGAAGCTCTGCAGGTCTATGCCCGCAACATCGGACTTGCGTTTCAGGTGCACGATGACGTGCTTGATGTCGTCGCCGAAACCGGCACACTGGGCAAGAAACAGGGTGCTGATATCGCTCTGAACAAACCCACTTATGTCAGCCTGCTGGGGCTGGATGGTGCCAGGGAAAAGGCAACTGCCCTGATTCAGGCGGCCAAGGACGCCTTGAGCCCGATTCCGGGGGACACCGCCATGCTTAGCTCGATTGCTGACTATGTAACCCAGCGAGCATACTGAATTGAGACCCGTTCCAATTAAACGCAGCCAGTCATTTGACGCCAATGGCAGCGTGCATTAACGTAACCGATCACCGCAAGACGCAGGCTCATGACTCAATGTTAACCGAAATCCCTCTCAGCCGTCCGGACACACCACTGCTGGACCAGATCAGCTCACCCGCTGACCTCAAGACCATGGATCCCGCCGATTTTCCGGATCTGGCACGCGAACTACGCAACTTCCTGCTGTATTCGGTAGGACAGACTGGAGGGCATTTCGGCGCAGGGCTGGGTGTGGTTGAACTGACCATCGCCCTGCACTACGTGTTTGATACCCCGGAGGACCGGCTGATCTGGGATGTGGGTCATCAGTCGTACCCGCACAAGATACTCACCGGGCGCCGCGAACGGATGCTGACCATGCGCCAGCCTGGTGGCCTGGCAGCCTTCCCCTGCCGCACCGAAAGTGACTATGACTGCTTTGGAGTGGGACATTCAAGCACATCCATCAGCGCCGCACTGGGCATGATGATTGCCGCCCGGCGCCAGGAAGCCGAGCGGCACGTAATCGCGGTCATTGGTGATGGCGCAATGACCGCAGGTATGGCATTTGAAGCGCTGAACCATGCCGGCGAGCTGGACGACAATGTGCTTGTCATTCTTAACGACAACAACATGTCCATCTCACGTAATGTCGGCGGCCTGTCCAGCTACTTCGCGCGCATGTGGGCCAGCAAGCCATACAACTTTATTCGTACCGGCAGCAAAAAAATGCTGTCGAAGATTCCTCCGGCACTCAAGGCAGCGCATCGTGCCGAGGAATACATGAAAGGAATGGTGTCACCAGGCACACTTTTTGAAGAAATCGGGTTCAACTACATCGGGCTTGTGGACGGACACGATACAGAACGCCTCATCGAAGTGCTGGGCAACATCAAACAGCTGCGCGGACCGCAGCTGCTGCACATAGTCACCCAGAAAGGCAAGGGTTACACCGCATCTGAAAACGATCCGTTTGGCATGCACGCCCTGAGCAAAATTGAAGCCAAGCCCAAGCGCCCGACAAGCGAGCCCAAAACGCCGACATACTCACAGGTATTTGGTCAGTGGTTGTGCGACATGGCACAGCAGGATGAAAAACTGATCGCGATTACACCGGCCATGAGCGCCGGCTCGGGCATGGACGAGTTTGCTGACCAGTACCCTGACCGCTTTTTTGATGTTGCCATTGCCGAACAGCATGCAGTCACGTTTGCCGCCGGCATGGCCTGCGACGGCCTCAAGCCGGTTGTGGCCATCTACTCCACTTTCCTGCAACGTGCCTACGACCAGTTAATTCACGATGTGGCCATCCAGAACCTGGACGTGCTTTTTGCAATCGACCGTGCTGGTCTGGTTGGCGAAGACGGCCCGACGCATGCTGGAAGCTTTGACCTGTCCTATCTGCGATGTGTACCCAACATGGTTATCATGGCGCCCAGTGATGAGAACGAGTGCCGCCAGATGCTGTACACCGGCCATCAACACAAGGGTCCTGCCGCAGTCCGCTACGCGCGCGGCAAAGGTCCCGGCGCAAACATCGCATCGGACATGAGTGAGTTGCCTATCGGCAAGGCCGTGGTGCGACGCAAAGGCAGCACCGTAGCCTTGCTCGCCTTTGGCACCATGCTGAAGCCGGCTCTGGATGCAGCCGAGGCACTGGATGCCACTGTGGTTGATATGCGTTTCATTAAACCCCTGGACACAGAACTGATCGATCGAATAGCACAGCAACATTCATTGCTGGTGACTATCGAAGAGAATGCTGTGGCCGGCGGCGCCGGCTCCGCGGTCAATGAGCACCTGCTGAACCAGAATTTCACAACGCCGATTCTGAACATGGGTCTGCCCGACACATTCCTGCCACACGGCCGCGTACCCGACATGCTGGCATCAGTGGGCCTTGATCGTGACGGTATTGTCGCCGCAGTCAGAGACAAGCTGACCCGCTGCAAAATTCACTCTCAGGCAGTCTGATCTGTCCGCAACCTACTGGAATCAATCTGACCATGACTGCCACTGACGATCGCAATGCCCGACACAAAAAAGCCATGCAGCGCAAAAAAGAGCATGTTGATCAACGCATTGCTGCTGCGACAGTCGACAAGGGACTGCTACTGGTCCTGACTGGCAATGGTAAAGGGAAAAGCTCTTCGGCGTTTGGCATGCTGGCTCGCAGTGTCGGGCATGGCCTGCGCTGTGGCGTGGTGCAGTTTATCAAGGGTCAGTGGGATTGCGGCGAGCACCGCCTGTTTGCTGATCATCCGCTGGTTGAATTTCATGTAATGAATACCGGATTTACCTGGGAAACCCAGGATCGCGAGTCAGATATCGCAGCAGCGACCGCGACCTGGGAGCACGCAGCACGTCTGTTGCGCGACCCTGAGGTTCAGGTCGTTGTGCTGGATGAACTGACCTACATGCTTACTTATGGCTACCTGCCGGCCGACGAGGTTATCCAGGCCTTGCGTGACCGCCCGGCCGACCAGCACGTTATCATCACTGGTCGCAATGCCAGCAAAGCGCTGATCGACATGGCTGATACTGTCAGCGAAGTCACGGATGTAAAACATGCCTTTAACGCCGGTGTCAAAGTCCAGAAAGGTATCGATTATTAAGTTGCCGCTTATGTGGGTCAGACTACAGAGCGCGCTGCTGTTGCTTCTGTTGAGCATGTCGGCGTCCGCCCAGACGCTGGTCGTTACCGACGACAACAATCAGTCAGTGACGCTGCAGGCTCCTGCACAGCGTATTATTACCCTGGCACCTTCAATGACCGAGCTGGTGTTCAGCCTGGGCGCGGGAGACCGCATCGTAGGCGTCATGGATTTCAGCAATTACCCGCCAGCTGCCAATGATCTGCCTGTCGTGGGTCGCTTTGACATGCTGGACATGGAACAGATCGTTGCACTGCAGCCGGACCTGATCGTCGCGTGGCGCTCCGGCAATCCACGCAGCTCTCTGCAAAGACTGCAGGAGCTCGGGTTTACCGTTTACACGGCAGAACCTGAATCACTTCGCAGTATTGCCTCACATCTGCAACGTCTGGGAGTTCTCACTGGTACCGAGACAAGAGCCAATGCGCTGGCCGAGGACTTTATCGAGCAGCTGGATGCCACTAGCCGGCGTTATGCCGATGACAGGCTTATTGATGTGTTTTATCAGGTCTGGGATCGGCCGCTGGTGACTGTCGGCGGCAGCGAACTGATCAACGACATGATCGAAGTCTGCGGCGGTCGGAACGTATTCCGCGAGCTGGGCACGGGCCCAAAGGTCAATCTGGAAGACGTGCTGTTAAAAGAACCGGAAGTGATCATCGCCAGTGGCTCGGATGAAAACTCACCCACCTGGCTTGAGGACTGGCGACGCTGGTCACAGTTGCCGGCAGTAGCAAATAACCACCTGTATACCATCCCCCCGGATCTGGTGCAACGGCACAGTCTCAGAGCACTGCAGGGGCTTGACCTGATGTGTCAGCACATCGACAAGGCCAGATGACAGCTGCCACGCTGACGCATCGCGCTACTTACGTATCAGGTGTCCCAGCTTATTGACCTTGACTGCCAGATAGCTTTCGTTGTGGCGATTAAGTCCTGTCTCTATCGGTATGCGGTCAACCACTACTATACCCTGCTCGGTCAAAGCGTCGACTTTGCGCGGATTATTGGTCAAAAGTCTGACCTGTGAGACGCCGAAATGGTCCAGCATCGGTTTGCAGACATCATACTCGCGCGCATCAGGTTCGAAACCGAGCTGCACATTGGCTTCAACGGTGTCCGCGCCCTTGTCCTGCAGTGAGTAGGCCTTCAGCTTGTTCAGCAGACCGATGCCACGGCCCTCCTGACGCAGGTACAGAATCATGCCGCGCCCATGCTCGGCAATTTTTTTCATTGCAAACTCAAGCTGCGGCCCACAGTCGCAACGCATGCTGAACAGGGCATCACCGGTCAGGCACTCTGAGTGCACCCGGCTGACCACCGGTTCATCGGTGCTCAGATCACCCATCGTCAGGACCACGTGCTCTTTGCTTGTCACCATATCCTGAAAACCATGGATACTGAACTCCCCGTGTTCAGTCGGCAACCTGGCAGAAGCAACAAACTTGACTCTCACTCGTATTCCCCTTACGCAAAAAATGCAGCGGCAATCTGCAGACACAGCAGTGCAAAAATGCCTGCCAGTATATCGTCAATCATTATGCCAAAGCCGCCTGCCACGCGTCTGTCCAACCAGCGAATCGGCCAGGGCTTCAGCACATCAAAAATCCTGAACAGCACAAATCCCAGCAGCAGCCAGACCCAGCCAGGTGGCGCCAGAAACATCGTCAGCCACAGGCCGACAAACTCATCCCAGACGATACCGCCATGGTCATGGACGCCAATGTCATCCGCTGTTTTACCACATATCCAGATGCCTGCCACAAAGGTCAGCAGCAACATCAACAAATACCACATCCAGCCCATCGACGGCAGCGTCAGATAGATAAGGACCGCGGCAAGGGTGCCAAACGTTCCGGGCGCCACTGGCGCGGCACCGCTGCCCAGCCCAAAGGCCAGAAAGTGTACGGGGTTGCGCCAGACGGATGCAGGTGTTGCTGCCATGAGAGACTTCCTGTGCCTCAGCTCGAATGTGACTGAAAATGATGATACCCGGTCGCCTTCAGATTCATGGTACTGCCATCGCTGGCAATCACCATCATCTCCGGGTCATTACTAAGCTGACCGATTCGGGTAAACGGTACCTGCAGAGCAGCTAAAGTCGCCTCTGCCTCCCTGATTCGGGCGGGCGGGATGCAGACACACAGTTCGTAATCATCACCACCACCCATGGCCAGCTCGATTTGATCCGACCGGCTGACGCGCTGCTTCAATAACTCGGAAACTGGCAGCTGCCCGGAATCTATTCGAGCGCCAGATACACTGCTGGCTTTCAGAATGTGACGCAGATCCGAAGCCAGACCGTCTGAAAGATCCAGAGCGGCTGAGGCAATACCGCGCAGCGCTTTACCTACCGCGATACGATTGGCTGGCTGATAGAACGCTTCCAGCAAATGTTGCTCCTCCGTGCTGCTCAATCCCTTTGCAGAAAATCGCGAATCACCCTGCATCCACCACAGTGCAGCAGCCGCATCACCAAGAGTTCCGGTAACATAGACAGCATCGCCAGCGCTCGCCCCGGAGCGTAACAGAGCCTGCCCTCTGGGCACCATACCGTGCACCTGAATCGTGATCGACAGAGGCCCGCGCGTGGTATCACCTCCTATCAACGGACAGTCTGCGTCCAGCGCCGCCTTCGCCAGGCCTTCGCTGAACGCCTGCAGCCAACTGAGGCTGACCTGCGGCAGGCTCAGCGCGAGCGTGAAACCAAGTGGCGAGGCCCCCATGGCTGCCAGGTCACTCACATTGACGGCCAGGCAACGCGCTGCCAGAAGTGAGGGTTCGGCGTCTGGCAGAAAATGAACAGACTCGTTCAGTGTATCAACCGACACAAGCAGATCATGATCGTCAGGCAATGACAGGATGGCGGCATCATCGCCTGGCCCCTTGACCAGATGCGGATGATCCGCCGCAAAGGACTCCGACATGAAAAACTGCCGGATAATGTCGAATTCAGTCAGCGCCACGGCGCTCCAATGCTCTCAGTTCTTTTGATGCGCGGTCGAGAACCCCATTGATGTACTTGTGGCCGTCGGTCGCGCCGAATACCTTGGCCAGCTCCACCGACTCGTTGATCACCACCTTGTAGGGCACATCTATGCGGTGCGCCAGTTCGTACAGCCCCAGACGCAACAATGAAATCTCCACCGGGTCCAGTGACTTTAACTCACGGTCCAGCAGCGGCTGCATCATGGCATCAAGCTCGTCGACATGTGCGATGACAGCGGGGAACACTTCCTTGAAGAACTCGCGATCAATCTTGCCCTGATAGTACACCAGGAACTCTGCAACGATCTCATTGACCGGCGCACGAGCTATCTGCCATTGATACAGCGCCTGCAGCAACATGCGGCGCGCCTTCTGGCGGTCGGTCAATTTTTTCTCTTTCGCCTTTTTGCCAGCGCCACCGTTTTCGGCCGGTACGGCATCATCTGGCAAAGAGCCACTGGTTCCCGGAATATCGATCACGTATCAGGCTCCCAACTTGCCGAGCACGCTGACCATTTCGATGGCACCCATGGCAGCCTCGGCGCCTTTGTTTCCAGCCTTGGTACCAGCACGTTCAATAGCCTGCTCGATTGTATCGACAGTCAGAACACCAAATGCCACCGGCACACCAGAATCCAGACTGACCTGGCTGAGGCCCTTGACGCACTCACCTGCCACATAGTCAAAATGCGGCGTGCCGCCGCGGATGACTGCACCCAGCGCGATCACTGCATCGCAGGGACGGTTGGCAACTACGTGCTTGGCCAGGACTGGCAGCTCATAGGCACCTGGCGCCATGACGATACTGATGTTTTCCTTATCAACACCGTGACGCACCAGTGTGTCGACTGCGCCATCGATCAGCTTCTCAACGATAAAGCTGTTAAATCGCGATGCAATAATGATGTAACGGCCAGAACCGCTTACAAAATCACCCTCAATACGACGAATCTCACTCATGTTTTTTCCTCTGTAAAGTCAGTCAGGCTGGCTCATCAAACTGGACAAACTCAACCACTTCCAAATCGAATCCGGTGACGGCATTAAACTTCGCCGGGTAACTCAGCAGGCGCATCTTGCCCACTCCCAGTTCACGAAGAATCTGTGAACCCGTACCAATCGTCACATCACTGCCACCGTGGCGATGGCGACGGGGTATCACTTTCTTTTCGCCCAGCACACCGGCAATACTTTCATTAATATCTTCATCGTAGTCGTCACCGGACAGCAGTACTGCGACGCCCTTGCCTTCTTCAGCGATTCTTGCCAGCGCACGGCTGAATGACCAACTGGTGGCACCCGGCACGATGACGTCACAGACATCACGCAGCGTGCTGGCAATATGCACTCGTACCAGTGTCGGGTCATCCTTGACTATATCACCCATGGTGAAAGCCAGATGCGTGCCACCGGAAATGGTGTCATCAAAAGTATGCAGCGTGAACTCACCGTGCTCCGTCACAACCTGGTGACTCTGCCGGCGGCTGACAGTGTGCTCGTTGGCAATGCGGTAGTGAATCAGATCAACGATGGTGCCGATCTTGAGTCCATGCTGCTCTGCAAATATCTCAAGGTCCGGACGCCGGGCCATCGTGCCGTCTTCGTTCATTATCTCCACAATGGCAGCAGCCGGGGTAAAACCGGCCAGACGTGCCAGATCACAACCCGCCTCGGTATGGCCGGCGCGACGCAGGACACCACCAGGCTGCGCCATGATGGGGAATACGTGGCCAGGCTGAACGATATCCTCAGGCTTGGCGTCGCGCGCCACTGCAACCTGAATGGTACGCGCTCGATCCGCCGCGGAAATACCCGTGGTGACCCCGGTGGCTGCCTCAATCGACGCTGTAAAATTGGTGTTGTATGGCGTGTTGTTCTTCGACACCATCAGGGGCAGATCCAACTGCTCACAGCGCTCACGCGTCAGAGTCAGACACACCAGTCCACGTGCATTTTTGGCCATGAAGTTAATATCTTCAGCCCGCACTCTTTCGGCTGCAATAATCAGATCGCCTTCGTTCTCGCGATCCTCGTCATCCATCAGAATGACCATTTTGCCCTGTCGGATATCGTCGATCAGTTCTTGAACAGTATTGAGTTTCATAATCTCCGCTGCTTACACTCGCTGGATTTACAGTCGATTCAATTCAATTTTCTGCAGTTTCTGTCAGCGGTCAAAACCGTGACTGCTCAGAAACTCTGCCGTGATGCCGCCGGCCTGCTTGTGGTCCCGTCCCTGAGCTGCCCGCTCGCCCAGCATCAATCGCTCCAGGTAACGGGCGATCTGGTCGACCTCTATGTTGACGCGCTGGCCCGGCCGATATGTATGAATGATCGTGGCCTGCTGCGTGTGGGGGATGATATTAACACCGAAGCAGGCCCCATCCACAGTATTGACGGTCAAACTGGCCCCGTCGATGCAGATTGATCCCTTCTGGGCGATGTATTTTGCCAGCTCGTCCGGCACCCGGAACACCAGGCGCCAGCTACCCCCATCCTCATGTTGTTCCAGTAGTTCACCCAGGCCGTCAACGTGACCGCTGACCAGGTGGCCACCGAGGCGGCTCTTCGGCATCAGGGCCTTTTCCAGGTTCACTTTGGAACCCACTTTCAAATTCTGAAAGCTGGTCAGGCTGAGTGTTTCATTAGACACGTCAGCGCAAAAACTGCTGCCATCAAACTCCGTCACGGTCAGGCAGCAGCCATTGACAGCAATACTGTCACCCAGTTGCACATCCGACATATCAAGCGAAGAACAGCTCACCTTCAGGCGCCACTCCTTGCCGCGCAATTTCAGTTCTGCAATGTGGCCGACTGCTTCTATGATTCCGGTAAACATGGTTTTTCCTGTATCAGCGCTGAGCGTCACTGCCAGTGGTCAGGCGTGCGGTTATACGACAGTCATCGGCAATCTGTTTAACATCGGTAATTTTCAGAGCAATGTGATCCTGCATGCGGCTGATGCCTGGCAAGTGGAAAAGCGGCAGGGCATCACTGCCCAGGAATCGCGCACCCACATAGATGACAACTTCGTCGACCAGCCCTGCCTGCACCATGGCGCCACTCAGAGTGGGACCGGCCTCCAGCATGACCTCGTTGCAGGCGTATTCCTGCGCCAGCGTCTGCATGGCATCCAGCAGATTGACACGACCGCCTGGCAACTGCGACAGCTGGCGTATCTGCGCGCTGCTGTTGTTGAAGCGCGCCAGCTGCTGGGCATGCGGTTTACCCGTCAGAAACAGCATATTACCCGGCAGCGAAATGATGCGCGAATCCGGTGGGGTCCGTAACGACGAATCGATCACCACACGCAGTGGCTGCCTGTCTGCCTGCACCTCGCCCGCTTCCCCTTCCGGGATCTGCTCAAGCCGCAGGTTAAGGCTGGGGTCGTCACTGAGCACAGTGTTGACGCCCGTCACAATGGCGCAGCTGGCCGCCCGCATCAGTTGCACATCGGCGCGGGCGCCGGCACCGGTGATCCATTTGCTCTCGCCCGAAGCCATGGCGGTGCGTCCATCCAGGCTCATGGCCATTTTACAGCGTACCCAAGGCAAGCCGCTGCGCATGCGTTTCATGAATCCCAGGTTGAGTGCACTGCATGCCTCTTCCAGTAGCGGCCCGTGGACCGTGACACCGGCATCGCGCAGCTTCTGCAGACCCAGACCCGACACCTGCGGATTGGGATCCTGAACACCGTAGTAGACCTCACTGACGCCGGCGTCTATCAGCGCATCAGAACACGGCGGTGTACGGCCCATATGAGCACAGGGTTCCAGCGTCACGTACACGGTGGCGCCGTGCGCCAGCTCGCCGGCTGCATTCAGTGCATGGGCTTCAGCATGCGGCGTCCCCACACGTTCGTGACAGCCCTCACCCACTATTTTTCCGTCGCGCACAATCACGCAGCCAACCCGCGGGTTGGGAGTCGCCGTCAGAACGGACTGCGCCAGTTCAATGGCGCGCTGCATGTAATATTCGGGCGTCACAGTGTTAGCTCCACCTATTCGTCCGGGCCGCAGGGCTTATAAAACTGGTTGGTATTATTCGTTGGACAGCCGGTCAATTTCGGCACGGAATTCGTTGAGATCCTTGAAGCTGCGATACACCGATGCAAATCGCACGAAGGCAACTTCATCCAGTTGTCGCAGCTCTTTCATGACTTCTTCGCCTACCATTCGCGAGGGTACTTCCCGTTCGCCGGTAGCGCGGATGTGATGCTTGATGCGATTCACGGCCGACTCAACACTTTCTATACTGACCGGTCTTTTTTCCAGTGCCCGCATCAGGCCGGAATACAGTTTTGCTTCATCAAAGGGCTCACGATTGCCATTCTGTTTGATGATGCGAGGCATGACCAGCTCGGCTGTCTCATAGGTTGTGAAACGCTCGGCACAGGTGATGCATTCGCGACGACGCCGCACCTGATCGCCCTCGGCGACCAGGCGTGAGTCGATTACCTTGGTATCCAGCGCACCACAAAATGGACAGTGCATGCTTGTCAGTCTCTAGTGTGCGCTTAAGCGCTTTTGTACACCGGGAAGCGCGCACACAGCGCCTTGACCTTTTCGCGTACCGTGTCTATCACCGACTCGTTCTCGATGTCGTCCAGAATGTCGCACATCCATTCAGTCAGTTCTGCGACTTCTTTTTCCTTCATGCCACGTCGAGTGACTGCAGGCGAACCTATGCGCAGACCACTGGTCACGAATGGCGGACGTGGATCGTTGGGAACCGCATTCTTGTTGACGGTAATGTAAGCGCGACCGAGAGCGGCATCCGCGTCTTTGCCGGTGATGTCCTGTTTGACCAGGCTGAGCAGGAACAGGTGATCATCAGTACCACCAGAAACCACCTCGAAGCCACGCTTGATGAATCCTTCAGCCATGGTCTGTGCATTGGCGACCACCTGCTTCTGGTACTCCTTGAATTCCTTGCTCATCGCTTCCTTGAAGCACACCGCCTTGCCGGCGATCACATGCATCAAAGGGCCACCCTGGCTTTCCGGGAAAACGGCAAAATTCAGCTTCTTTTCCAGCTCCGGGTTGGCCTTGGCGAGAATGATGCCACCGCGCGGTCCACCCAGTGTTTTGTGGGTAGTGGTGGTGGTCACGTCAGCAATCTTGACCGGACTTGGGTAAACGCCTGCAGCGACCAGACCGGCGATATGCGCCATGTCTACCAGCAGGTATGCGCCCACCTTGTCGGCGATTTCGCGGAACTTGAGCCAGTCTATGACGCGGGAGTAGGCAGAAAAACCGGCTACGATCATTTTGGGGCGGTGTTCAACGGCCAGCGCTTCTACCTGTTCGTAGTCGATTTCGCCGGTTTCTTCGTTGATTCCGTACTGCACGGCATTGTAGATGCGACCGGAGAAGCTGACGCTGGCACCGTGAGTCAGGTGACCACCATGCGCCAGGCTCATGCCCAGAACGGTATCACCCGGCTTCAGCAGCGCCATGTATACAGCGGCATTGGCCTGCGAACCGGAGTGCGGCTGGACGTTGGCGTAATCGGCACCGAACAGCTCTTTGGCGCGTTCAATGGCCAGCGTTTCCACATCATCAACGAATTCACAGCCACCGTAGTAGCGCTTGCCCGGATACCCTTCCGCATATTTGTTGGTCAGAACACTGCCCTGCGCTTCCATCACACGTGGGCTGGTGTAGTTTTCTGAGGCAATCAGCTCGATGTGCTCTTCCTGGCGCTGACGCTCACCTTCTATGGCAGCATACAGCTCCGGATCAAAATTCTTGATGGTCATGCTGGTATCAAACATGCGTTTCCCCGTGACTGGAATATGACTGGAGGCGCATTTTACATGATCTGGAGCGTATCAGCATCCGGAAATTCCCTTCAAAAGCCAAGTCTCCAGCGATCAGAAGGCTTAAAATCACAGCACAACGGGATATTTCCATCCCTGAGTCGATACTGCATCTGCGCCTTATCCCCAATACCGCTCCGCTCCGTGCTAAAATTCGCGCATTGATAAGGCGCCCTCAACTCAGGCGCGCTCCGTAAAATCCTTCAACTTGTTAAAGCCCCGGAGATAAACCCCGTTATGGCACAGTTCGTTTACACCATGCACCGCGTAGGCAAGGTTGTACCGCCCAAAAAAGAGATTCTCAAAGACATTTCCCTGTCGTTTTTTCCAGGCGCAAAAATTGGCGTCCTGGGCCTTAACGGCTCCGGTAAATCCACGCTGCTGCGCATCATGGCGGGCGTAGACAAGGAGTATAACGGCGAGGCGCGAGCGCAATCGGGCATTAATGTCGGTTACCTGCCTCAGGAGCCGCAGCTGAATCCTGAAAAAGATGTGCGCGGCAATGTCGAAGAAGGCATGGGCGAGGTCATCAAGCTGCTGGAAGAATTCAACGCCATCAGCGACCGTTTTGCCGAGCCGATGAGCGATGACGAGATGAATGAGCTGCTCGAGCGCCAGGGCGAACTGCAGAACGCCATTGATGCCTCGAATGGCTGGGACATCGAGCGCACGCTGGATCGCGCCGCCGACGCATTGCGTCTGCCACCCTGGGATGCCGATGTCACCAAACTGTCCGGCGGTGAGAAACGCCGTGTCGCGCTCTGCCGTCTGTTGCTGTCCAACCCGGACATGCTGCTGCTGGACGAACCGACCAACCACCTGGACGCGGAGAGTGTGGCCTGGCTGGAACGCTTCCTGGTCGAATTCCCCGGTACCGTGGTTGCCATCACGCACGACCGCTACTTCCTGGATAATGCGGCCGGCTGGATTCTGGAACTGGACCGCGGTCACGGCATCCCCTACGAGGGCAATTACACCAACTGGCTGGAGGCCAAGGAAAAACGCCTGGAAATCGAGGCCAAGCAGGAAGCCGCCCGCGAGAAAACCATTCGCTCAGAACTGGAATGGGTGCGCAACAACCCGAAAGGACGTCAGGCCAAGAGCAAGGCCCGTCTGGCACGCTTTGAAGAGTTGAACTCGCAGGAGTTCCAGAAGCGCAATGAAACTACCGAACTCTACATTCCACCAGGCCCGCGCCTGGGCGACAAGGTCATCGAGGTCAACAATTTGACCAAGGGCTTTGGTGACCGGCTGCTGATCGACAACCTGTCATTTGCAGTGCCCAAGGGCGGCATCGTTGGCATTATCGGCGGCAACGGTGCTGGTAAAACCACATTCCTGCGCATGCTGACCGGCGTCGAGCAGCCAGACAGCGGCAGCATTGAGCTGGGCGACACCGTGGACTTGGCTTATGTTGATCAGAGCCGTGACTCGCTGGACGACAGCAAAACTGTCTGGGAAGAGTTGTCAGAGGGCCAGGACATTCTGCAGATCGGCCGCTACGAGGTACCGTCACGCGCCTATGTGGGACGCTTCAACTTCAAGGGCAGTGACCAGCAGAAATACATCAAGGAACTGTCTGGCGGTGAGCGCAACCGTGTTCACCTGGCCAAACTGCTCAAGCGCGGCGCCAACGTGCTGCTGCTCGACGAACCGACCAACGACCTGGATGTGGAAACACTGCGTGCACTGGAGGAAGGCCTGCTGAACTTCCCGGGCACCGTGATCGTGGTGTCGCACGACCGCTGGTTCCTGGACCGTATCTGCACCCACATCCTGGCGTTCGAGGGCGACAGTCAGGTGGTCTTCCACGACGGTAACTACACCGACTACGAAGCCGACCGCAAGAAGCGACTGGGTACCGAAGCACAACCAACCCGTATCAAGTACCGTAAACTGGCATAACTACCCCGGGGCATAAATACCCGAAGGGCATAGATACCCAGGGGGCATAATCTCAGCTCAACTTTCTGGCAGGGATGCCGATATTACGTCAACACCTCCCTGACAATGCATCGCCAGCGGTGCAGGGTCAGGGCCTGACAGCAGTTGACAGGACAGCCCAGCAAAATGACAGAAGAGCAGCAACGCGCGTTTACCCGCGTCTTTTTTGACGCTGAAACCATTGTGAGCCAGCCGGGGCGGGACTTTATCGTTCAGCTGGTGGATCTGTCACTGCGCGGCGCGCTTGTGCAACTGCTTCCCGATCAAACCCTGAATGACGATGAGCCTGTTGATGTAGTGATCCATCTGGGTGGTGACGTGCAAATCTGCATGGTCACTCATGTCGCCAATCACCGGGGTGACCACGTGGGGCTGGCCTGTGATTACATCGATGTCGACAGCATGACCCACCTGCGCCGCCTGGTGGAGCTGAACACCGGTGATACCAGCCTACTGGAACGCGAACTGCACCTGCTGAGCTGAAACCTTTACACGTCCAGTTTGTCGCGCAGCGCTGCCAGTCGACGCTCCCTCTCTGCAAAACTCAAAGGCTTGTCCGGACTGCTGCCCAGTGCCGGCGGGATGGGATCATCCAGTTTTTCGCCCCGTAACACCCGGTCACACAGCTGTTGGTAATAGCGGGAGAAAACCGGGAAAACCTTCTCTTCTGGCTCAGAAGCCAGTAAAAACCAGTCAGTAGCTTTGCCAGCGCGATACACGGCCGGGTGACTCCATTGGTAGGCTGACTTGGGCGCTGGCGCGCGACATGCTTCGATATAGGCATCACGTGTTGATGGCAGACCAAACAGCTCATAACCACGCTCGCAGGCACGCCGGACAGCGGAAATCGTTGGCAGAAAATCCTGTGTTTTGACCAGTTGCCGGGCGGCCGCGACCAGTTGCCTGGGATGCAGATCTGCCAGACACTCCAGCCAGTATTTTTTAGTCAGTACCAGGCGATCGGAATCACCGTAAGCCTTGTGATACTGGTTGTGATAGGCCAATTCAAATTCGGCAAATATCTGGTTGATCGCATCGATCAGATCAGGGGAATTGGGCTCGCGCTGCTGACGCCGCTCATTCTGCCCAGCTTCGGTCTGTGAAGCGCCGGAATGCGGCTTCGAGTCCGTGTCGATCTCGCTCAACAGTTTGTTGATCTCTTGCATGGGATTGAATCACTCCTGTCCCGATCACTTCAGGTCGCCGCGCCCAGGCGAATTTGATGAATTGCAGGAATTTGGTATTCCAGGAAGCCTGCACCTGGCCTGCATCACGCCAATAGAGAACAAACTCGGGTATCTTCTCGCGAGCAAACTGCTCATCAATCTCGGCCAGGCGCAGCACATCAAACACTTCTTCGCTGGGCTGCCAGCCTTCCGGAATCGGTCGCGGCACACCATCGTGCTCCACCGAGGCCTGATAACGCGCCCATTGCCTGCGGATATGGCCAACAAAGCGCGTATTCCAGGCACCGTCCTGCTCGCCGCGTTCACGCCAGTATAGAACAAATTCGGGAATGGCGTCCTCAATGAAGGCCTCACTGATGCCGGCATTGACCAGTATGGCTATTGCTTCTTCACCCGGGCGCCAGCGAGAGGACATCGGTGTTTCCAGAGAACCCGCGCTGCGTCGACTCTGATCTTCGCGCCACTTTTGCAGCACATGCTTGTAGAACACATTACCCCAGGAAAAGCGCGATTGACCCCGGTCTCGCCAGTACATCACAAACCCGGGCACCAGCGATCGAGCGAAATCCTCAGGAACGCCATGTTGACCACACAGCACCAGCCATTCGTGATCCGGCTGCCAGTCTGCAGCAATATAGCTGGCCCTGCCGGGCTGATCAGGCGTCGACCGGGGCACCGGAGCAGTCACGGGTGCAGGCGCTGAACTGGCTTGCGCAGTCTGGCCGACAGACTCTTTCTGGTTGATCGCGAAAAACCAGCTGTCCCCGCGCGAAGTGCCGGCATCTACCAACAGCAGGCCCAGTTCCTGCAGGCTTTGCTGTATACGCTTGATATCGATCCAGGCCCAGAACGGCATCAGGTCGAGCAGGTCCTGTTGCCCAAGCTCCACCCAGCTCAAGCCATCGCGCCGCTGCGCACCACGAAAACTCAGCTGTTCGCTCAGCACGTGCAGCAGCACGGCCTCTTCCAGACCAATGGTGGCGGCCAGTGTCGGTGACACGATCAGTGGACGTTCGGGAATCAGCGAAGACTGCATAACTGGACCGGAGTTTGCTTTATCTATTTAATGTTATTGAATGCTTAAATGATCAAGTGACGTTTTTATCAGCTCCCGGGACCTCGATAGCAGACCGGCAGGCTGACCGCCTGAGAGAACGGAAAGCTTAACACAGCGCTGGCTGGCTAAGACATAAAGCTGACGGCTTCATTGCACCGCATCGTAAACTGGGCCTGCCAGCAGCGGGGGCGGCTCGCAGCGCATCACAGGAAGGCACCTGATTTGGCGCACCAATATGGTGCAACCCACCTTCAGGCGATCCACGCAAGGGCGTCAGGGAGACAATCATGGCCACAGAACCGGAAAAGACCAGCCGCCAGCAATCGGTCGAAGATCTGCTGACGCTGATAATGGTTGAGGAAAATCTTCCCGACACCTGGCTCCAGGATGCCGTGAGGTGGTTCGTACCGCTGGCTCAGCACATCGCCAATCTGCACCATAAAACAGCAACTCCAGTCTGCATTGGCATAAATGGTGCACAAGGCACAGGTAAGACCACGCTGGCACGGACACTAAAAATGCTACTGGAACAATGTCATGGCTTACTCACTGCTGCACTGTCGCTGGATGATTTCTATCTGTCACGACGCGCACGGCAGGACCTGGCCATGTCTGCACATCCCCTGCTGGTAACACGGGGCGTCCCCGGCACTCATGACACACAGCTCGCAATGGATACTATTACCCGACTCAAGCACGGGCAGCCTGTCCAGTTGCCGGCATTCGATAAAGCAGTCGACGACGTGGTGGCTGCTGAGAACTGGCAGCGCCTGACAGAACCAGTCGCCGTGGTGCTCTTTGAGGGCTGGTGCATTGGCCTGGGCCCGCAGTCAGATGAGCAGCTTGCCGAACCGGTCAATACACTGGAGTCCACAGAGGACCCGGGCGGCCTGTGGCGCCATTACGTCAATACGGCACTGGCAGCTGACTACCAGACCCTGTTTCGGCAGCTCGACATGCTGGTGATGGTGAAAGCCCCTGACTTCGACTGTGTGTTTGCCTGGCGCCTGCATCAGGAACAACAGCTGGCCAGACGCCTGGCTGATTCAACATCGGCAAACGAGGCGCCGAAGCTGCGACTGATGAACGCCGAACAGATCAGCCGCTTTATCGCGCACTATCAGCGCCTGACGGCTCACTCGCTGTCTACATTACCTTCAAAAGCGGATGTTGTGTTTACTCTGGACACCAATCATCGCATCACAGCGGGGTTGTATCGTGAACACTGAACAGCGCCCCGGGCTACTGATATTCACCGACCTGGATGGCACACTGATCGACCATTACAGTTATAGCGCGGACGCCGCGCTTGGCACGCTGGCAGAGCTGCAGGCGCTAAAGGTTCCGGTGATTTTCAACACCAGCAAAACCATCGAAGAGTGCCAGTCACTGGCCAGCGAGCTGAATCTGGACTGCCCCTTCATTGTCGAGAACGGCTCCGCCATCTGCTTTCCTGACCAGGCCTTTGCGGAACTGGCCAGACAGGTAATGGGCTCCGCCACCTGGCAAAGCATTGAAGCGATGGACGACGACCAGCCACTGTCTGTTTGTGTGTTGGGCGCCGAGCTGGCCTCGATCCACGAGCAACTGATGCCGCTGCAATCCTCATTCGACTTTCTGGTACTGAGCATGACGGATGTGGACACCGTCTGCGAGCTGACCGGACTGAATAAAGAGCAGGCGCGAAAGGCACAGCAAAGACGCTACAGCGAACCGCTAATCTGGCGCGACAGTGAACCGTCACTTGCCGGGTTCAAAAAGCAGGTAGCCGCGCTGGGCCTGACGCTGCTTCAGGGCGGACGCTTTATCCATGTGCTGGGACCCAGCGACAAGGGGCGCGCACTGCAGGCGCTTTCGGCCTGCTACCGGGATATCTACCAGAAGCCATTCGAAACCGTGGCGCTGGGCGATAGCGGCAATGATCTGGCCATGCTGCAGGCCGCCGATCACCCCGTGCTGATTCGCTCTCCAGCACACGCACTGCCAACTCATAACAACATCAAAAACTTACGCATCAGTCAGTCGACCGGACCCGCCGGATGGGCGGAGTGCATCAGCGAACTGATTCAGCCAGGTAACAAACAGCGAGGATAAAAGCATGGGAGATTTTCATCAAAACGGCGTTGTGACCACGCTCCACAATCTCAGTCGCCGGCCGTTGCCAGAGCTGGAATACGAGCTGCAGGTATTTTCAAAAATGCGTCCGATGACGCTGATTCTGCCATCGCTGTTCTCCGAACTGGAGGGACCAGCACTGCCCAATATCATCGACGAGCTGCAGAAAGTGCCTTACCTCAGCCAGATTGTGATAGGCCTCGACCGCGCCAACAAAGAGCAGTACCTGCATGCCGGTGAATTCTTTGGCCGACTGCCCCAGCATCACCGCATACTCTGGAATGACGGCCCAAGGCTGCGCGCCATTGATGCGCGTTTGCAGGAGATGGGCCTGGCGCCAACAGAAGCGGGCAAAGGCCGCAATGTCTGGTACTGCCTGGGTTACACACTGGCGTCACGCAAGAGCCAGGCCATCGCCCTGCATGACTGTGACATCCTGACCTACTCCAGAGAATTACTCGCCCGACTGATCTATCCGGTTGCCAATCCGGGTTTCAATTATCAGTTCTGCAAAGGCTACTACGCCCGTGTCGCCGACGGCAAAATCAATGGCCGGGTATGCCGCCTGATGGTGACCCCACTGCTACGCGCCCTAAAAAAGGTATTTGGCTCCCTGGACTATCTGGACTACCTCGACAGCTTCCGCTATCCACTCGCGGGTGAGTTCTCATTCCGGACGGATGTGGTGCATGATCTGCGCATCCCCAGCGACTGGGGACTGGAGATCGGCATACTGTCCGAGATGTATCGCAACTATTCCACCAACCGCATCTGCCAGGTCGATATCGCCGATATCTACGATCACAAGCACCAGGATCTTTCCGCCGATAATGCGGCCGCGGGTCTGTCAAAAATGTCTGTTGATATTGCCAAAGCGATCTTCAGAAAACTGGCGACCAATGGTGTGGTGCTGTCCAGCGAGACCTTTCGCACACTGAAGGCAACCTACTTCCGCATCGCACTGGATTTTGTTGAGACCTACCGCAACGACGCCCTGATCAATGGTCTGACACTCGACATTCACAAGGAGGAACAGGCAGTGGAACTGTTTGCCCAGAATATCAAACAGGCTGGTGACTACTTTCTCGACAACCCCATGGAGACCCCCTTCATCCCCAGCTGGAATCGGGTATGCAGCGCCGTTCCCGACATCCTTGAACAGATCCGGGCAGCAGTGGATGCAGATACAGAGGAGTTCCTCAATAAATGACAGATCTGTTTCAGCGTGTCGTCAATCACCTGACGCATATTTACGCCGAACTGCCGCCAGCGGCGATCGAGACTTTGGCACGCCAGCTGCTGGAAGAGATGCGGCTGCCACCCGAGGCCAGCCAGTCTGCGCGACGACCAGGTCACTGGAGCGAGCGTGACTCGTATTTGATCTGTTACGCCGACAATGTGCTGCCCGACGCGGATACGCCGGCACCCCATACGCCATTGCAGGCACTGCGCAGCTTCCTGGATACGCACCTGCGCGGAGCGATTACCGGCGTACACATTCTGCCGTTTTTTCCATGGAGCTCCGATGACGGATTCGCCGTCAAGGAATACACAGAGGTAGATACTGCAGTTGGCTCCTGGCAGGACATAGAAGATATCGCTGCGCATTTCCGATTGATGGCCGACCTGGTCATCAATCATTGTTCTTCCGAACACCCCTGGTTCAGGAATTTTATTGCTGGCACTGATCCTGGTGCGGACTACTTTTTCTGCGCCAGCCCGGAGCTGGATCTGAGCGAGGTCATTCGCCCGCGCACCAGCGACCTGTTACGTCCGACCGAAACAGCTGACGGCCTCAAACATGTCTGGTGCACCTTCGGTCATGACCAGGTCGATTTTGATTTCAGCAACCCTAAAGTCCTTGTGGAGTTTGTCCGCATTGTTCGACTGTATCTGGATCGCAAGGTCAGTGTTTTCAGGCTAGATGCCGTTGCATTTATCTGGAAGGAAATTGGCACCGTCTGTCTGAACCTGGAACAGACACATGAGATTGTCCGCCTGCTACGTGCGCTTATCGAAAACGCCAACCCCGACGCCATCATCATTACCGAAACCAATATTCCAAAACGGGAGAATCTGAGCTACTTCGGCAATGCCAACGAAGCGCACAGCATTTACAATTTTTCCCTGCCACCCCTGCTGCTGTTCACCTTGCTGAACGGCAACTGTCGCCACCTTAAAAACTGGCTGATGAGCATGCCGCCGGCACAGATGGGAACCTTTTACTTTAACTTCATTGCCTCGCATGACGGTATCGGATTGCGTCCGGCAGAAGGCCTGCTGAGTGATGAGGAAATACACGATCTTATTACAGCCACAGAGAGAGCTGGTGGACTGGTGTCCTGGCGAGCCACTTCCAGCCTGACGCGCCGCCCGTATGAACTGAATATCAGCCTGTGGGATGCCCTCTCCTTCACCATTGCCAACAGTCACCTGGGACCCGATCAATGGCACCTGCAGCGATTTATCTGTGCACATGCCATTCTGCTGGCTCTGGAAGGTATTCCTGCCCTTTACTTTCACAGTCTGGTAGGCAGTGGCAATGATCTGGAGCGGGTGGCGAGAACACAGCACAACCGCCATATCAATCGCCGCCGCTGGCCCCAGCACGCCCTGAATACGGCCCTTGCCGACCCGGACAGCCACCATAGCCAGGTACTCCAGCAGCTCAAACACCTGTTACAGATCCGCCAGGAACAGCCGGCCTTCCACCCTAATGCCACACAGTTCACGCTGCACCTTGGTGACGCGGTGTTTGCGTTCTGGCGTCAAAGCCTGCAGCGCGAGCAGAGTATTTTTGCACTCAACAATGTGTCAGACACTGAGCAGACCATTTCTTTGTCAGACATTAACCTGATTGACACGGATGACTGGCGCGATCTGATCAGCGACACACCCATCACCCTCAATCAGTCGCAGCTTACTCTGGCGCCCTATCAAAGCGTCTGGCTCAGTAATCGATAGAATTGCGTATTTCGGTGATCGGACGTCAGCTTATTCGCGTATGATGTGCTTAATATTACTCGAGCACAGGAGCCAGCCCATGCTGGATATCGCACAACAAACCATTCAGAAGCTGGCTACACCTGCCGGACGCATCATACTGGGCGTGTATTTCCTGCTGCCTGGCCTCATGAAGTTCACCCAGTATGATATGCATGTCGAGTACATGGCTTCTCACGGCATGGTGTTTATACCGTTCTTCCTGATTCTGTCCGGCATCATTCAGGTCAGCGGCGCCATTGCATTCTTTGTGGGTTACCAGGTCAGACTCTATGCCTTTCTGCTGGCTGGCATGACAGTTATCATCAGCCTGGTCATGCATGATTTCTGGACAATGGAAGAAGGTCTGCAGCGCAGTCACGAAACCCAGAACTTTTTTAAGAACATGGGCATTACCGCCGGACTGCTGGTGCTTATCAACGCTGGTGCGGGCGCCTACAGTATTGATAACAGAGCCGCAGCCCGCTGACCGGGAACAAGCCGTCAGACGGCGGGATTTTCCATTAACCCTCTTGGAAAACGACAACGATTCTGACATATTATGCGCCCCGGTCAGGTGCAAAAACCTGTACCAAATTGCATGACCCATCGGAGTGTAGCTCAGCCTGGTAGAGCACCGTCTTCGGGAGGCGGGGGTCGGAGGTTCAAATCCTCTCACTCCGACCAATTTTCTTCAGCTACAGGGAGAATGATTTAATCACCTGTCATGCTGCAGCCCATTCGCTTTTATCATCCCGCGGTTACCCAGATCCTGAATCTGGTTGAGCAACTGCAACACTGGCAATCAGCCAGCACCTCAGCTATCAGCACTGCCCAGCAGCAACAGCTTATGGCCGTATTTGTGCACGCGCATCGTTATTCGCCAGCCTGGCGCCAGCGCCTGGAACAGGCGGCATTCAGCCCCTCAGGAAACGCGATGGATACCCTCAGTCGGCTACCGGCGCTAAGCCGGGATGACCTGCAGGCAGACGCGGCGCAGTTCCGCGCGCACTGGCCAGACATGCCGACCCGGCAGATCAAAATTGCCCAAAGCTCCGGCTCAACGGGAACGCCGGTGCGCGTTGAAAAAGATATCAGCCGTTATCAGCCACTTTACTCAGCCATCTCCTGGCTTGAGACTCAGTGGCATCAACGCGACCCGAATCGTCGTTTTGCAGTTCTCGGCACAGGCATGAAACCGGCCAGACAAAAGTCCTGGGGCAATATGCACGCAGCACTGGGATATCACGGTGAAAGCGAAGTACGCGCCGCAGAGCAGGATTCCCTGGATGGCCATCTGGACTGGCTGCAGACTTTTCAGCCCGACTACCTTAAGTGCAGCCCCAATCTGGCCGGAGAGCTTGCCGGCAGAGCGCTACAACGCGGCATCACACTCCCGCTTAAACAGGTTTTATCCCACTGGGAGCGCATCAGCCCACATGATCGTGCGCTTTGTCAGCAGGCCTTTGCCGCCCCGATAATCGACCGTTATTCCTGCGAGGAGCTTGGCTGGCTGGCCCTGGAATGTCCAACTCACGGCAAGCTGCATGCGGTCAGCCCGACTGTGCTGCTGGAAATTGTCGACGACGAGCTTAACCCCTGCCCACCGGGTGCGCCCGGTCGCGTGCTGGCCACCTCTCTGCAAAATGCCGTCATGCCGCTGATTCGCTACGATCTGGGAGATCTCGCGCAATGGGGAGAACCCTGCGGATGCGGGCTGGCATGGCCGGTTATCGACAAGCTGTGGGGACGCGAGCGACACATGATTGAGCTGAGTAACGGCACGCGCATCCCCATGCCGTTCCTGGGTGACGAGATTGGACGCATAAAGGCCGTCCGCCAGTTCCAGATCCGGCAATACCAGGGACTCGACCTGGAACTACTGGTAAGCTCCGACCGGTCGCTGACGCAGGAAGAGCTCCATCGACTGCAGCAGATTTTCACACGTAATGGCCTGGCAGACATTCCCCTGCACATCCGTGACCAACAACAGATCGACTGGGGCAAGGGGCGCAAACGGCAGGAATTCATAAGAATCGACCAGAGCTGGCAGGCCGGCTGATTTTGGCGCCGCTTTATCGGACAGTTGTTTCACTGGGAGGGGCTTCAAGCTACAATCGCTGATATGCGAATCATCCTTCTAGTCATATCAATACTACTTGCTAGCGCCAGCCTCGGCGCTCAGGCTCAATCCTACGATGTTAATGTCGGACTTCAGGCCTTTCAGGATGAAGACTACGACACAGCCATTGAGAACTTCACAGAAGGCGCGATGATTGGGCACGCGCTGGCGCAGTTCAATCTGGGCCTGATGTATCACCAGGGAATCGGCACCCAGGTTGATCACGAACGCGCCATGCAGTTATACGCGCTGGCCGCCCAGCAGGGCATTGTGCAGGCGCAGTTTAACCTCGGGCTGATGTACGATCGCGGCGAAGGCATACCCCAGGACTATCGCGAGGCCTACTACTGGTACCGCCAGGCTGCGGAACAGGGTAGCGCGGACGGCCAGTACGCAGTCGGCACCATGAACTTCTACGGCCAGGGCAGACCGCGCGACTACGAGGCAGCCATCCGCTGGTACCAGGAAGCGGCCCGTCAGGGCCATCGCGACGCACAATACAATCTGGGCGTCATGCACCTGTCTGGCATGGGAACCGAGGCAAGCCCGGTGGTGGCACTGACATGGTTTGAGATGGCAGCCGAAAACGGCAGTGCCGATGCACAGTACAATGCCGCCATGATGTATTCCGCCGGTCAGGGGGTGGAACGCGACGTTCTCAAAGCCCGCGACCTGTTTGCCATGGCTGCCGAACAGGGAATGCGCGATGCACAGACACAACTGGGCATGCTGTACTCCTCCGGCAATAATGAGCAATTGCCGCGCGACTATGAACAGGCACACACCTGGTTCAATGAAGCCGCCCACCGTGGCGACTCGCTGGCACAACTTTTCCTGGGACGCATTTATGCCGATGGCCTGGGATTGGAACAGAATCTGACCATCGGGCATATGTGGTATGAAATTTCCTACCGGTTTGGCAACGAGCAGGCCCCCCGCTACCTGACTCAGCTGCGCGAGCAAATGGACCCGGAGTCTATTGAGCAGGCTGAACTGATGGCCCTGCGCTGGATGATTGCCTACGCACGCCGCAACCCTGGTTCGGTCCGTCTGAGGCGCGAAGAGCCTATCGGGTCTGCAGAGCAGCCAACAGCCGAACCCTCACCCTGAAGGTCCCTGGTCTCCCTAATTCACCTACCAGCCGGTACAGGCATCGCGCCACTGGGCACTCGACTGTGAAAACCCGCTCTCCAATGTAAAACAATGTACACCGGTGATCTGCCCACCCACCCCAGTGCGTACAAGGCCCATCAACAATACACAGAAGGTAAGTCGTATGTCTCTGGAAATAATCGATTTTGGCGCCAATGACCTGGAAAACAAACTCGCCACAATGAGCAGCAGCGAAATTGATGGCCTTGCGTTTGGTGCCATCCAGCTGGACAGTACCGGAAAAATCATTCAGTACAATCAGACCGAAGGCGCCATCACTGGACGTTCCCCCACCCAGGTCATCGGTAAAAACTTCTTTACCGATGTTGCGCCCTGCACCAACACACCAAAATTCAAGGGTGCATTCGACAAGGTCGTTAAAGACCACAGCAGCGTGATGCTGGAGTACACTTTCGACTATCAGATGACCCCCACCAAAGTAAAAGTTCATATGAAACCCGCTCTGGTTGGTGGCAGCTTCTGGATCTTCGTTAAACGTCTCTGACCGTGACGGTATGGTGGCGCACTTCCACAGGCTGCGGCGCCAACGCTGACAGCGATGGGCTGCAACGCTGGCTGCGGGATTTCCTGCGCGATGTGTTGCAGCGCCGCGGGCTGTCTGAGTTGCTGGCAGATCCAGAGTTTGATCCCGCCAGCCTGCTGGACGATCCGCGCTCGTTCGCCATGAACTCTCTGGATATGATCAGCATGGCGAGCCGTGCCGCTGGCAGCCTCGGACTTGACCGCACCGGCCTGTCCGACCTGCTGCTGGCCCGGCGATCCTTTCAGGGCTGGCTGGAAGTCATGCAACGCAGCCTGCAGGCCGATGACTCGCAGATTGGTTTCTACTCATCTGGTTCAACCGGATCGCCGGCAATGACTCTGCACACTGTCGACCACCTTCTGACAGAGTGCCAGGCATTTGAGCAGGTTCTAAATGGATTAGATGTGGCACCTGGACGATTGGTCTCGACGGTGCCCTCTCATCATATCTACGGCTTCATCTGGAGCCAGCTGCTGCCCGCCGTCATGTCGCTACCTGTCTATCGGGTACATCCTGCGGCCTCCCTGCCGACCACATGGGTTAAAATCCTCAAAGACGGTGATGTGTTGATTTGCACACCCGACCTTTGGCAGTTGTTGCTGCAGTTGGACATGAAACTCCCCGACCGCTTTATCGGTATCAGCTCTGCCGGGGCGTTACCGACCGATATCGCCCGTGCGATTCGTCAGAGATTTCCACAGTCCTGTCTGCTTGAAATTTATGGCAGCACCGAATCGGCTGGTGTCGCTTACCGCGAGCAGGATGGAAGCGACTACCGACTTCTGCCATATTGGCAATTGCAGCAGGATCTTCAAACCTGGAAATTACAACATTGTCAGTCTGATCTTGAGGTCGAACTGCAAGACAATCTGCTCAAAACCGGACCCGAGACAATCCAGCTGCTCGGAAGACGGGATGCTGCCATCAAGATCAACGGCCATAATGTGCAGCTGTCGGCACTTGCTGAGATCATGGAGCAACATTCAGATGTTGCCGCCGCAGTGATCAATACCAGCGGCTCCGACAGTCAACGTCAACTGCATATGTTTCTGGCACTCAAGCATAGGATGCAGCCATCCACCCTGTGGTGCCAACAGTTCAACGACTGGATGAATGCACGTCTTGGCAATGTGCCACCACCGGCATCGGTAGTTGTCGGGGCCAGTCTCCCGCGCTCTTCTCTGGGCAAGGTCATCAGTTGGCAGCCAGAAAGCTTCCCACGCATAGAGGGCACACGACTTTTCCGCTCCGCTTTTACTGTGACCTGATCACACTCAGGCTTTTTTTTGCCATGAAAATAGTGGAATATGGGTGAAAAAATAACTGAGGACTCACCCATGCCTGAGAACAAGCACCACGCCCAAAGACATGTGCAGGCCATTAAAAATCATGCACTTACTCTTGTACTGCTCCTGATCGCCAATACCATTGGTTTATTTGCTACGACAGCCCTCGCCCAGACCAAAGACGTTGTCATGGTCCCGATGCGCGACGGCGTTAATCTGGCAACCAACATCTACCTGCCAGAAGGCGATGGCCCCTGGCCGGTGGTGCTGACAAGAACCCCCTATGACAAAGATGGCGCCGACCGCAGCGCTGCCACCTACAATGAGCGTGGTTACGCACTGGTCTCGCAGGATGTGCGCGGCCGCTATGACTCAGAAGGTGAAAACCGACCCTTCGAAACAGACATTGAAGATGGCTACGACACGGTTGAATGGATTGCCGACCAGTCATTCAGCAACGGCAAGATTGGTATCTTTGGTACTTCCGCCCCCGGCATCACCTCCAACCTGGCAGCCGCTTCAGCGCCACCCAGCCTGACCGCAGCCTATGTCACTGTTGCACCAGACAGCCTGTTCTATCGCTCCCGCTTTGTAGGCGGTGTATTTAAAGAGAGTCATTCCGGTGGCTGGCTGCGCGGCCAGGGTGTCAGTGAAGAGGTCATCAATGCCTATCGCGCCCGCGCAGTGCTGGATGATCAGTGGCGCGCCACGGACTTCCTGTTCCATCGCGAAAATGTGCAGATTCCGATTTATAACGTCGGTGGCTGGCACGACATTTACGCCGAGGGTTCATTGCACAACTTCGTGTACCTGCAGAACGAAGGCCATCCCGCGGCACGTGGCAAGCAGAAACTGTTTATGGGTGCCTTTGGCCATGGCGTGCTGCAGGGGGACCTGGAGTATCCCGGTGGTGGCCTGATCAACGGCGATATGGAACAGCAGCTGCGCTGGTGGGATTACTGGCTGAAGGACATCGACAACGGCATTATGGACGAACCGCCGGTCAGCTACTACATGATGGCCTCTGCGCGTAAGGGTGCTGTCTCCGACAAAAATCGGGTGGTACACGCGGAAAGCTGGCCGCCCCAGCACGAACTGACGCGTTTCTATCTGCAACCGGACATGAGCCTTAGCACAGAGATGCCGGATGCCAGCAATGCATCAAAGACCTATCAATTTGATCCTGCTAACCCCGTACCCACTGTCGGCGGCCAGAACCTGGGACAGGATGTCGGTCCGCGCGACCAGCGTGAAATTGGTGAGCGCCGGGACTACCTGCGTTTCGAAACCGAGGTGCTGGAAGAGGACGTGGTAGTCGCTGGCCATATCGACATGGAGCTGTATGTAGCCACTGATGCGCTGGATACCGACTTCGTCGTCAAGCTGGTTGATATCTACCCGGACGGCTACGAAGCGCTGATTCTTGACTATCCGCTGCGTACCCGCTTTCGCGACGGCCAGAATGCCGAAGACGTAAAGATGATGACGCCCGGTGAGGTTGAGAAACTGACCATCAATATGTGGAGTACGGCACAGACATTCGAGAAGGGCCATCGCATTGGCGTGCACGTCACCTCAAGCAACTACCCACGCTTTGCGGTAAACCCCAATAATGGTGCAGCGCTGGACGACATGGCGGCGCCAGCCAAAACGGCCGAGAACACAATCTATTTCGACAGCCAGCGACCCTCGGCAATTGTGTTGCCGGTGGTCACTGAGTCACTGGATTGATATTGATATGCTGCACCCGTCCTGCCTCATGAACAGGCAGGGCGGGAAGCAATCAGCATTTTTGGTAGCAGCAAACAAATCAAAGTATAAAGATCAGCGTACTGCCAGCTTTTCGAACAACTCAAAATAGGTTGGAAAGGTTTTTGCGGTACAGCCCGGATCATTGATGGTGATCGGGCTGTCGCCAAACGCGGCCAGTGAGAAACACATAGCCATGCGGTGGTCATCATAGGTATCGATGCTGGCAGACTGGATACGTGCCGGCGGTTCGATGGCTATATAGTCATTACCCTCTTCTACAACAGCCCCTACTTTGCGCAGCTCGGTCGCCATAGCAGCGAGCCTGTCGGTTTCCTTCACCCGCCAGTTGTAGATATTACGAATGACAGTTGGCCCCTTTGCAAACAGCGCTGTCGTAGCAATGGTCATTGCTGCGTCCGGGATGTGGTTCAGATCGACATCCACACCCTTCAGCTCACCTCGCGACACCTCTATCCAGTCGTCTCCCCAGGTGACAGCTGCCCCCATTTGTTCCAGCACTTCGGCAAAGCGGACATCACCCTGTACGCTGTTGCGACCGCTGCCAATCACACGTACCGGCCCGCCGGCAATAGCGGCCGCGGCCAGAAAATAGGAAGCTGATGAGGCATCACCTTCCACCATGATCTCACCTGGTGACTGATAGCGCTGTCCGGCACGCACCACAAAGCGTCGGTAATCGTGGTTTTCAACTTCAACCCCGAAGCGCTGCATGACATCGAGCGTGATCCGGATGTAGGGCTTGGAGACCAGCTCCCCATCCACATCAATAGTCAGATCATCTTTGCACAGTGGCGCGATCATCAGCATCGCGGTCAGAAACTGACTGGAGATGTTGCCACGGATACTGATCTGCCCACCACGCAGGCCGCCGGCCTTGATACGCAGCGGTGGGAAATTCTCGTCTTTCAGGTAATCAATCTGCGCACCGCAACCACGCAGCGCATCTACCAGGTCGCCGATCGGCCGTTCATACATGCGTGGGTCGCCAGTCAGTTCAAACTCGCCTGTGCCGGCGCACAGTGCTGCGCACAGCGGTCGCATCGCGGTGCCGGCGTTGCCCAGGTACAGCGCCAGCAAATGTCTATCCCGATGGAAGGCATCACCAAGCCCCTCAACTTCACAGCTGCTGCGATCAGCAGACAGCTCCAGTCGGACGCCCAGTTGTGCCAGCGCCTGCAACATATAACGCACATCATCACTGTCCAGCAGATTGCTGATGCGGGTGCGGCCGCTGGCCAGCGCCGACAACAGCAGAATGCGGTTGGAGAGACTCTTGGAGCCGGGCAGCGTTACAGTGCCCTCGAATGCGCTTACGGGTTGGAGCGTCAGAGATTGCATGCCTGGAGGTCCGGTTGGAAAATTTCAGAGGGCAGCAATTATAGCGGATCACGCAGGCTCTCAACACCCGCGCGTTGGTCGAGAAGGATCATCCATGATCCTCTCTGATATCAACTCAGTATCAGGCCTGCCGTTCTTTGACGGTGTGATGTTTAAGGCGGTTTTCCCAGCGCTTGCGGGCAAAGCGTCGCATATTGGGAATATCATCGGTTTCGTCCATGATGGACTGACCCAGAATTGTCTCCAGCAGGTCTTCCATAGTGACCAGACCCAGCCAGGTGCCATACTGGTCGTAGACCAGCCCCATGTGCTGGTGCTCATGCAGAAAATTGCCAAGCACTGCCTCGGCGCTGACTTCATCGGTCACCACTTTGACGGGCTTGATAAGCTCGCTTAGTGGCGTCTCCGGCGACGCATCCAGGATCTCGGCACGGAACACGATGCCCTGCGGGTGATCATTGTCATCCAGCACCGGGTAGCGAGAGAAAGCCGTGTTGCGCATCTCATCGAGGATTTCACTTACCGTGGCATTCAGGCTCATGTATTCGCAGACGGTACGCGGTGTCATGATGTCTTTGATCTGCACTTCGTGCAGGTCCAGAATATTGCCGATGACACGGCGTTCGTCTTCATCCAGCTGATCAGTATCACGTCCCAGACTGGTAAGCGCCTTGATCTCCGAGCGCAGATCGATCTCAGGATTGCCCTCACCCATCCACTCGGTGATCTTGTCAGACATCTTGATAAACGGTTTGAGCAACATGATCATGACGCCCAGCGTGGTTGGCAGAATCGGCACCAACGTCTGCCAGTGTCGGGCACCCAGCGTTTTGGGGATGATTTCAGACAAAACCAGCACCAGAAAGGTCATGACGGCTGAAGCTGCACCCAGATAACCGTCACCAAAAACCACCCCAACCTGGGCACCAACACCTGCCGCACCAAAGGTGTGGGCTACGGTATTCAGCGTCAGAATTGCAGCTAATGGCTGGTCAATACGGTCTTTAAGCTTGCGTAGCTTCTCGTAGAGGGCCGGGTTGGTATCCCGGTAGCGGACGATATGGCTGGGCGTCAGCGACAGTAGCGCAGCTTCCAGCAGTGAACATATGAATGAAACACAAATCGACAGTAATGCAAAAAGCAGAAGTAGGCCCATCGAGGGTCTGTTGTTCTCCTGTGAAAACGATGAGCTGTCATGCTACTACACCGATGCCAAGCGCGACAATCAACAAATGCAGGTCTTATCATCCGGTTTTCGGCAACATCTCACCTGACTCAGGAAACCCACCTTGAATGAGCCACAAACACCCGGGCAGCGACCAATCAGACTGTCAGGGTGTCGCCTGGCAGCTGCGTCTCCCTGCGCTGCCAGACCTTCTCGTGAAAGAAATAAACAACGGTGTTGATTGCAGGCTCAACCAGAGCTACCGCGCCGCCTATGATCCAGCTGCCGGTCATGGCCCAGGCCACGCTGAATGCCGTACAGAAATGCAGCACCGCAAAGCTGGCGGTTTTCTGAAATGCTCTCATTGCTTATCCCTCTAGGATATTTTCGATGCGCCCAGAATAAGCAAAGCAAACAATAAACAAAATTTGTTAATTTCTATTCAGTTGATAACAATTATCAATAACATCGACCTCCACGGCCATTAACCTCCCAGACGAAGGAAATTCAAAAATTCCCGCCGTGTCCGCGGACCGTAAGTCTGGAAATGCGGCTGCGGATTTTCCTGGTAGGCCAGCTTGCGCTGACTCAGCGAATCTCCAGCCACAAATTGCCCGATCTCCTCCGCCGATATCTGGTAAGGCCTGGCTGCGTTCAGGCCGAACACCTTGCGGCGCAGCTCAGGTGTGATAGCCGGATAGCCAAAACGCTCCTGAAACTCCTCGGAAATCTGGAAAGTCCGGAACGCCTGGATCTGATCCTGCGGTGACCCGTACCAGATGGAATCTGTCCCCCACAGTACGTTGTCCTCGCCAATATAACGAAACAGCTTGCCCAGTGAGTGCGCGGCGTTGTCCGGGTCACGCATCAGCAGTCGCCAGGTACTTCCCAGCTCGGCGTATACATTGCTGTTGGGCGCCACTTCGTTATCCAACACCGATTGAATCAGACTGTCGATACCCATACGACCAGCGCCATCGGCAAAAGCCTGCTCCGTGACAGAATTGTCGTAGCCGGAGTGGTAAATCAGAAAATTCATGTCGGGGTACATTTTGGCAACGATACCGACATCGTCACAGCGACTGTGCTCGATGGAGCGCGGCCCGAATGGCAGTCCCTTGTGAATGCAAATATTTCTGACGCCCAGACTGCGGGCGCGTTCGATCATGGCAAGACCCGGGTCCTCGTGCAGAAAGAAGCCAAGGCCATCCGGTCCAAACTGCGTGTAGGTTTTGAAGGCGCAAATGTCCCAGTTTTCCGCCAGTTCATCCATGGCCTCCAGGTCCCCTTCCTGATTTGGATTGACCCGCCCATGAATCATCAGGCGTTTACTGCCATCGAGCTGGGCAACAATATTGCGGGTCTCGTGTGCGTCCTCGATGGTGACAGGTTCCGTTTCGCGGGTGGACGGCACAAAACTCAGCACCATGATGCTGGTGTCACTGTCCAGAAACACGTCCTTGATAAATTCATCCGAACTCAGGCAATTCAGGTAACTGCGCTCGCCAGGCTGTTCACTCAGCTCGCAGCTGGCTTTTTCCATCCCTGAATAGGGACGCGCGCCTTCTGGCACAAACTGCAGCCAGGCTCCGTTCGGATTGACGTAATGGCCCTGAACATCAAAGATGAACTCATTGCCACCGATCTCGGCCTGAGCCAGTTGCAGGTCAACGGCTGCATCATCACTGATCTGATAGTACCCGCCCGTCTTGCCGGCAGCCGCATTGGCGACATTAAACGCCAGCAGCGTGCTGGCCGCACCGCAACCAGAGATCAGAAAGCTTCGCCGGTCTACGCCCCGCAGTTTTGCATGGCTGGTTGCCTGACTCATTGCCAGCTCATTGCCCAGGCAATTGGCTCGCGACAGGGGCATGGGGGCATATTCGCCGTTCGAGGTTGTGTCCACCTTGATGGGCAGGCGTGTTCCGTCCTGATCGATCGCGTGTTTCATGGCCGTTCACCTCTAATTGTTATTGTAGATAAACAAAAAGCCCACTGTAGCTCGCGCTGCAGTGGGCTTTTTGGTGGTGTGGCCGAACTTTAGCGTTCAGTCACGGGTCAGGCTGTCACTCCGGCAGAGCCAGGGCAGTCAGTGTGCCGCCTGTCTGCAGTACGACGTACTGCTTGCCTTCGTGCTGGAAGTTCATCATGCCATAGCGGCTGATATCCGGTGTTTCCACCTTGCCCAGCTGCTCGCCAGTTTCTTTATCAACGGCAAACAGTGCAGGCGTGCCATCGCTCATGGTGCTTGAATACATCAGCATGGTGTCGGTCACTGTCATCGGAGCCACTGTGCCGGAGCCAGTGTTGCCAATGTCGATGCCTTCCAGAGCTGGATGATTCTTGATGCGATCAGGCGTTTCACCCACAGGGATCCACCACTTGTGATCACCGGTGTTCAGGTCGATCGCAGTGATGCGGCTAAAGGGCGGTTTGAACAGAGGCAGACCCTGTGGTCCACGCACCAGTGCCGGACGCAGCGCAGCGTACTGGGCAAACGTGGTGCCTGTAGGCAATTCCAGCATGGCATCACGCTCTTGCGCAGGTGCAATGATACGGTTCGTGCAACCTTTACGGGATGTAACGAACAATGTACCAGTGGTCGGATCGCCGGCGGCTGGACCGTCGATGTTCACACCACCGATGTCACCTGGACACCACAGTGAGCCCTGCAGGCCCATGTCGTTGTCTCGATGCAGTGGCGGATGGAACAGTGGACCAATTTCAAACTCGGAGATCGCCTCGATCGCCTGCTGACGCAGTTCTGGTGTGAAGTCGATCAGGTCATCGTGGGTCAGGCCCTGCATGTCGTAAGGTGCAGGTTTGGTCGGGAACGGCTGAGTGGCCGACAGGATCTCACCTGGTATCTTGGACTGCGGTACCGGACGATCTTCGATTGGCCAGATTGGTTCACCAGTTTCACGGTTGAATACGTAGGTGAACGCCTGCTTGGTGACCTGAGCCACGACAGGTACTGTGCGGCCGTTCTGCTGCACATCCAGCAATACCGGAGCCGTCGGGGTGTCGTAGTTCCAGATGTCTTTTTTCACCAGCTGGTAGTGCCACACACGCTCACCAGTTGATGCGTTCAGTGCGATCAGGCTGGTGCCGTACAGGCCATCACCCTGCAGGTGACCACGATAGAAGTCGATGGACGGGCCATTGGTCGGGATGTAGACCATGTCCAGTTCCGGATCGGCTGCGATCGGTGCCCAGGAAGAAACTTCACCGGTGTAGGCGCGTGGATCTTCGATCTGGTTGCCGTCGCCATCTTTCCAGGTATCCCAGCCGAATTCGCCGCGATCAGGAATGATGTTGAAGGTCCAGGTGTGCTCGCCAGTCTTGGCATCGAAGCCCAGGATGTCGCCGGGGATGTTTTCGTAACGTGTCTGGTTGTAGCCCTGCTCAGCAGAGTTACCCACGACCACTGTGCCATTGACTACGATGGGCGGAGAAGAGGCCGTGATGTAACCTTCTTCCAGCGGAATACCGTAGTATGGGTCGAACTCGTAACCATTGGCTTCGGCCAGGATCTTCTGCAGATCCACAACGCCTGTTTCAGGGAAGCCTTCAACGCCAATCTCGTGACCAAAACCTTCCAGCGGAGCACCAGTCTTGGCGTCCAGCGCTGTCAGGAAGAAAGCCGGGCTGATGATGTAGATGACGCCACGACCATCCACTTCTGCATAACCAACACCCTTGCCGTAGTCTTTACGCATGGAGTATTCGTGACGGAAGGTGTGCGGCTCGCGGTAGGACCAGATGGTCTCACCGGTTTCCGGATCGATCGCTACAACGTGGCGGCGATCACCGGCGACGGTGTAAAGGACACCATCGATGTAACTGGGAGTAGAACGACCGCTGCTGGCCTGGAAGCTTGCGCCATCCCAGACCCACGCTGTCTGAAGGGATTCAAAGTTGTCGCCATTGATCTGGCTGGCTGGCAGATAACGGGTGTGGTCGTAGTCACCACCCAGAGTCAACCATTCAATCGATTCCTGTGCCGACACCAGCGCAGGCGACGCCAGGGCCGCACAGACGGCTGCGGACAGCAGGCCGGACAGCACAGGCTTGCGAACAAACCCACCTGCCAATTGCTTATTTTTCATCTTCACTTGCACTCTCCTCATCAAGCCGAAAACAGGATTCTGGCTTTTGTGGTTTTCTTTTATCCCCGTTGTTCATCGGAGCCTTTCCGCGCCCGACCAGAAACCCAGCCGTAAAGCCCCCCTTCTTAAGGCTTACTGACTCTGGCCGATCATTGCAGTGTTCAATGACAGGAAAGGACTCCAGAGAATACCGCAGAGTATGCCCCAAGTCCACAAACGCAGTGTCTGCCTGCCTTACATGGATTTCGACAGACCGATTTGCTAATTTATCCGCTAATCCCGTTCAATGGTGCAGGAATCCGATATGACCCCCGAAACACCCTCAGATGTTTTTCTCAAGCTGCGCAACCTCACACTGGAGGACTACCCGCAGCTCGCCAAGCTGATGGAGGCTGTCTATCCGGACATTGGTGGGGCCTGGCCGGAGTCGTCCATCAAACGCCTGATCAATGAATTTCCGGCCGGCCAGATTGTCATTGAAGACTCTGGCCAGCTGGTCGCCGCCGCCCTGACCATCTGCTGCAATTATGACCGATTCAGCCGTCAGCACACCTACGAGGACCTGATCGGCCGTCGAGAGCACATGAAGCACGACCCGAACGGCGATGCGATGTACGGCATGGACCTGTTTGTCGACCCTGAGTACCGGGATCTGCGCCTGGGCCGGCGCCTCTACGATGCCCGCAAGGACATCTGCCGCGACCTCAACCTGCGCGCCATCCTGGCAGGCGGCCGCATCACCAACTATCACAAATATGCCGACGATATGTCGCCGATGGAGTATATCGAGGCGGTTGACCACAAGGACATCCATGACCCTATCCTGAGCTTTCAGCTGGCCAATGATTTTGAGGTCAAACGCCTGCTCAAGGACTACAACCCGCAGGATGAAAAATCACAGGGTTACGCGACGCTGCTGGAATGGAACAACATCCTCTACGAACCGGAAAACCGCGACCTGAGCCAGCGCCGCAAATCGGTTGTGCGTGTCGGCATCCTGCAGTGGCAGATGCGTCTGACCAAATCCTTCGAGGACTGGTTGTCACAGGTGGAGTATTTTGTTGATACCTTTGCCGACTACCAGGCGGATTTTGTACTGTTCCCGGAATTCTTCAACGCGCCGCTGATGGGACTGGGTGACCAGAGCAACCAGTTCGAGGCAATCCGCTTTCTGTCGACCTATGCTGAGAAAACCATCGAGGCGCTGTCGGAATTTGCCATCACCTACAACATCAATATCATTGCCGGCAGTATCCCGGTGATGGAAGATGAAAAGCTTTTGAACAAGGCCTACCTGTGTCGGCGTGACGGTACTGTAGATGCCCAGGCCAAGCTGCATATTACGCCGCACGAACGGCGTGACTGGGTCATCGATGGCGGTGACAAACTGAAGGTATTTGATACAGATGCAGGCCGCATTGGCATTCTGATCTGTTACGACGTGGAGTTCCCGGAGCTGTCCCGCCTGCTGGCCAAACAGGGCATGGACATTCTGTTTGTACCGTTCTGGACAGATACCAAAAACGGTTTTCTGCGCGTGCAGCGCTGCGCCCAGGCTCGCGCCATCGAGAACGAATGTTATGTGGCGATCGGCGGCAGCGTCGGCAACCTGCCGCAGGTTCATAATGTGGATATTCAGTACGCTGAGTCGGCGGTTTATTCACCGTCGGATTTTGCGTTCCCGCATGACGCCGTGATGGCAGAAAGTACGCCCAACACCGAAATGGCACTGGTTGCCGATCTGGATCTGGACAAGCTGGTACAGGTCCGCCACGAGGGCTCGGTGACCAACGCCAAAGACCAGCGCAATGATCTTTACGAAATACGCTGGCTGGGCGAAGGCCCCGACGTCGAAAAAGTGTAAGGCGCCTGAGCTTACTCAGCAGCCACAGCGGCGGCGCTATCCACCTGCTCTACATGCAGTGTGTAGTCGCCCGTCGCTGCGGGCTCAAAGGTGTTAACGTAGACCGAGTAAAACGGATAGGTCGCCGTCAGCACGATCTGCGAGTCCGTGGTGCCGTCCTCGAAGTCGTCATTCTCATGCTGCAGCAGCACGTCCTGGCAGTAACCCACGCCAATCAGCAGATAACTGTCGAAGTCCGATGAGCGCAGCGTAAAGCTGTACGACTGCCCCTCTGTAGCCTCGAACTGGAAACAGTCAGCGTGAGTCCCGTCACTCATCATGGGATGATCGCTGTTCAGCGCACCACTGTGTACTTCGTCGAGCAACAGTCCGGTGCCGCTATAGTCGATACCGGCAACAATCGGATCAGCTTCAGCAGCTGCTGACTCAATGGCATCAGTTTCCTGCGCTGAAGCGTAGCCCGCCATCAATGCCGCGGCAAAACAGACAGGCGCCAGATAACGCCCGGATGTCATTACAACCATGAATAAATACTCCTGAACTGATCAAACTTTTTTCAGCATATCACGCAGCGCCTGCAGGGCATCTGCCATAACTGTGTCGAATTGCCACGGCGGATTTACAACCAGCATGCCAGAGCCATGCATGCCGAAGTCCTCGGCCTGCTCACCCACCACCCACTCGACAACGTGCGTTTCCAGTTGCTGACACAGCTGTGACTTGAGCCACTCACTGCGGTCGCGGGTTTTGCCCAGCATTGGATACCATAGCACCAGCACACCCGTATGCCAGCGCCGGTTGACACTCAGCAGGCTTTTGACGACCTGCTGATAATCCCGCTTGTCTTCATAGGCCGGATCCATCAGCAGCAGACCACGTTTCGGCTCTGGCGGCACCAGCCCTACCGCGCCCTCAAACCCATCGCGGTGGTGAATACTCACTCGCCCATCACGCCCCATGTTCTCGCGCAGAATGTCGATCTCGGTGGTGTGCAGTTCCATCAAATGTGCACGATCATTTTCGCGCAGCTGAGACTGGATAATCGCTGGTGAACCCGGGTAGTAAACTGGCGCGTCCCCGGCGTCGACTGGGTTGCTGACAGCCACCAGCTCCAGATAATCACGCAGTAACGGGTTATCACAGCCATGCTGCCGCCAGGCCTCCCACAGTGGCAAAATGCCAGTGTTTGCCTCACCGGTTTTGCGCGCCTGGTCGTCGTCAAGGCGATACCAGCCTGCGCCGCTGTGCGTATCAATACAACAGAATGGTTTGTCCTTTTTGCGCATTTGCTGCAGCAGCGCCAGCAGCACCAGGTGCTTGAGTACATCGGCGTGGTTGCCAGCGTGAAATGCGTGACGGTAACTGAGCATCAGTGGTTCAACATCGAGTCGGGATTGATTGGCGTTAAAAACCGGCATCATAGAGTAAATGGCGCCGGATTCGTAGTATCATGCGCCGCTATGAGATCACCCGAAACCGCCTCCGCTGCCTCCTACGCCTGGTTTGCCACCTGCGCCAAAAGCCTTGAACCCCTGCTGCAGGATGAACTGCAGTCGCTGGGCGCCCAGGATATCCGCCAGACGGTGGCCGGCGTGTACTTTTCCGGTGATCTGAGCACTGCCTACCGTGCCACCATGTATTCACGCATCGCCAACCGGGTGATCGTGATCCTGGCCGACATGCCGGCGGCTGACGCCGAGCAACTTTATCAGGCAGCAGACAGCATCGACTGGCTGCAGCACATGCGCGCCTCGCACAGCTTTGCCATCAGCGCTTCTGGCACCAATCGACTGCTGCGCCACACCCAGTTCATCGCGCAGCGCGTCAAGGATGCGGTGGTTGACCAGTTCCGTGCGTCGGGTCAGCAACGCCCGGACGTCGCCAAACAGTCGCCTGACATTCGAATTCATGCAGTTCTGAAAAAGGACCGCGTTTTGCTGGGCATCGAACTGGCCAGTGGCAGCCTGCACCGTCGCGGCTACCGGGTTGAACAGGGTGAAGCACCCATGAAAGAAACTCTGGCCGCTGCGCTGCTGATTCGCGCCGGCTGGCCAGTGCTTGCTAAGACACCGCAGCCTGTCATATACGACCCCATGTGCGGCGCTGGCACCCTGATCATTGAAGCAGTACTGATGGCCATGGACGTGGCTCCCGGCCTGCTGCGCGCAGACGGTTACTCTCGCTGGCTACATCACGATAAAAATGCAATCGACGCTGTGCGCCATGAAGCTGAGCAGCGCCGCGATGCCGGCAGGACCTGGGCAGGTCAGGCGCTGGGCAGCGACCAGGATTTGCGTGCACTGGGCATGGCACGCCGCAATGCAGAGCGTGCGGAAGTATGGGATCACATTGAGTTCAGCTCTCATACTGTCTCGGAAGCGGTTGTGGAGATGCCGGTGACCCTGCTGATCACCAACCCACCCTATGCAGAGCGCCTTGGGGAAGATGCCGAAGTCATGGCGCTTTACCAGGATCTTGGTGGCCTGATCAAGCGCAATGCCATGGGTGCGCAGGCGGCGGTTTTCACAGCACGCCCCGAGTGGGGCAAGTTGCTGGGCATGCACAGCCATCGCCAGTACGCTTTATTTAACGGCCAGCTGCCTGCCAAACTGCTGCTGTTCAAGGTCAATGATGATGCCATCTATCAACGCTCAGCGCCGGCCGTCGACAGTGCCAATCAGGTCACCGAAGCAGCACTGGATGACGGCGGCCAGATGCTGGCCAATCGACTGCGCAAGAATCTGAAAAACCTGGGCCGATGGGCGCGTCAGCAGCAGATAGAAAATTACCGGCTGTACGACGCTGACATTCCTGAGTTTGCATTCGCCATTGATATCTACGTGGACGAGCAGCAACAGGTCCATGCGCACGTGCAGGAATACAAACCGCCTGCCACCGTCAATGAGGCCGATGCCGCACTGAGGCGGCGTCAGGCATTGCTGGCCGTGCAGCATGTGCTGTCGCTGCCCGCATCACGTGTCAGCATCAAAGTACGCGAACGGCAGAAAGGCAAGCAGCAGTATCAGCCACTGCAGCAGGATGCGGAAGATATCGTTGTCAGAGAGGGCGAGGCCAGATTGCTGGTCAACCTGCACCGTTATCTGGACACCGGCCTGTTCCTGGATCATCGCCCCATTCGTCGCTACGTACATGAGCACGCCAAAGACAAGGAAGTGCTTAATCTGTTCTGCTATACCGGCTCGGTGAGTGTGCAGGCAGCGCTGGGCGGCGCCAAACGAACTGTCAGCGTGGACCTGTCCAAGACCTATCTGAACTGGGCACGTCGTAACCTGGCCCTGAACGAATTGAACCTCTGGCAGAACGAACTGGTTGAGATGGACTGCATGGTCTATCTGCAAAAGTGTCGACAGAGTTTCGACATGATCTTTCTGGATCCGCCCACCTTCTCAAACTCGAAAAGCACCAGCAACGTGCTGGATATCCAGCGCGACCACGTCACGCTGATTGAGCAGTGCATGCAACGACTGCGGCCAGGCGGCGTGCTGATTTTTTCCAACAACATGCGCCGCTTCAAACTGGACCCGTCGGTCACGGAAAAGTACAAGGTCGAGGATTACACCACGCGCAGCCTGGACAAGGACTTTGCCCGCAACGCGCGCATACACCAGACCTGGCTACTGCGGGCCTGATCGCTCCTGCAGATCCTGGTGTAGCGATCGCCGCAGCGAGTAAGCCATAAATACCAGCAAGACGCAGAATGGGAAACCCAGCGTGGTGATCACGTTCTGCAGCGCATCCAGACCACCACCCAGCATCAACGTGCCAGCAATTGCCCCCAGCAGGAAGGTCCAGAAAATGCGCTGTCGCACCAGGCTGGGCTGTATGTCATTGCGTGACAGCTGATCCACTACCAGCGCGGCCGAGTCGGCCGAGGTTGTCAGGAAAACCACGATCACTATCAGACTGATGCCCGACATCAGCGTCGGCAGCGGGAAAGTTGCCAGGAAATCGAACAGCGCAATGGCAACGTTATTCTCCACCTGGGTTACCAGATCGATGCCCTGATTGAGTTCCTGATCGATGGCCGCCAGGCCAAACACCGAGAACCACACCAGCGTGAATGCCATGGGCGCCAGCAGCGCGCCAAGTACAAACTGCTTGATGGTGCGTCCGCGTGAGATACGCGCAATAAAAATACCGACATACGGCGCCCAGGAAATTGTCCACGCCCAGTAAAACACCGTCCAGCTCTGCTGCCAGCTGGTGCCCTGGTACGCCTCCGTCCAGAAGGCCATCCAGGGCAGGTTCTGCATGTAATTGCCAAAATTCTGCACAATGCCCGAGGTGATGAATAGCGTGGGGCCTGCCAGCCACACAAACAGCATCACGATCAGTGCCAGTACAATGTTGATTTCGGAAAGCCGCTTGATACCCCGATCCAGCCCGAGTGCTACCGAGATAGTGGCGATGATGGTGATAACGGCCACGATGACGATTTGCGACACCACACCGATCGGCACACCAAACACCACATTAAGCCCGCTGTTCAGTTGCAGCGTGCCCAGACCAACAGACACCGCCACGCCAAACAACGTGCCCAGCAGCGCAATGATATCGATGCTCCAGCCAATCGGCCCGAAAATGCGATCCCCCAGCACCGGATAAAACACGCTGCTGATACGCATCGGAAGATTCTTGCGATAACTGAAGTAAGCAATCGCCAAGGCCGGCAGCGTGAATATGGTCCAGGTGTGCAGGCCGAAATGGTAGAGCGCCACATTCATGGCATGTTTGGCGGCATCCACCGTTTGTGGCTCAATACCGGCCATGGGCGGGTTGGCAAAGTGCGAAAGCGGTTCGGCCACTCCCCAGAACATCAGGATGGTACCGATACCCGCGGCGAACAGCATCGCAAACCAGGTCTCGGTGCTGTACTGCGGGGTTTCGTCATCCGCACTCAGGCGAATGCCGCCATACTTGCTGAAGGCAATCCAGATCAGAAAAATCAACAGCCCTGACACACTTGCTACGTAAAACCAGCCAAAATACTGGAAGGTGAAGTCACCCACCAGACCAAAGGCATATGCAAACGGCTCATGGAACGGAATGGCGAACGCCACAAACACAATCGCGATCGCGGCAGCCGTGACGAATATTTGCGGTATCGCATTCAGTCCCAGCTTGTTGCCCAGACGCTCAAACATTCCGCCCTCCTCTGTTGATAGTTATACCAGCTCCGCCAGCAAAGATTTTTCGTAGGTTTGCAGTTTTTCGACCTGGCCCTGGGTGATCAATTGAACCCAGTTCGGGTTGGCAATCAGGGCACGACCGACGGCCACCAGATCGAACTCGTCGGCATCCAGGCGCTGCAACAGCTCCTGAATGTCGGCTGTATCGGCCTGACCGCCCTGGAAGGTTGTAATAAACTCTTCATTAAGGCTGACACTGCCGACGGTAATGGTGGGTTTGTTAAGCAGGCGGCGTGTCCAGCCGGCCAGATTCATGCTGGAACCTTCGAACTCCGGTTCCCAGAAACGACGCTGGCTGCAATGGAAGATATCGACACCGGCGTCGGAGATTGGTTGCAGCACCTCTGCCAGCTGCTCAGGTGTTTCGGCCAGTCGCGCGCTGTAATCCTGCTGTTTCCACTGCGAGAAACGGAAGATGATGGGGAAATCCTCGCCCACCTCGGCACGGATCGCCTGGACGATCTCAACCGCAAACTGACTGCGTTTGGCGCGCGAACCGCCGTACTGGTCGCTGCGCTGATTCAGCCCTTCCCACAGAAAATCATCAATCATGTAGCCGTGTGCGCCGTGAATTTCCAGCGCATCAAATCCCAGCTTTTTGGCGTTGCCACCGGCTTCGCCGAAGGCTTTGACGATATTGTCGATTTCGGCCGTTGTCAGTGGTTCACCCACTTTTTTGCCGGGCAGCGCATATCCGGACGGCGTGGCGCTGGGGAAATCAGGATGCGGACCGGTGCCAGGCTTGCGCGCACAACCCACATGCCAGAGCTGGGGAGCTATCTTACCGCCAGCCTTGTGGACGGCATCCACAACCTGTTTCCAGCCAGCCAATGCTTCGTCAGTGTGAAAATTGGGGATCTTACTGTCAAATGACGCGGCCTTGTGACCGACCGTAGTCCCTTCAGTGATGATAAGGCCAACATCGCCTTCGGCGCGGCGCCGGTAATAGTCAACCACCAGCTGGTGTGGCACACCATCTGGCGAAAACTGACGCGTCATCGGCGCCATGACAACACGGTTTTTCAACTGCAGTTTGGGGCTTTCGAAGGGTTTCAGCAAAACATCCAGTGGAGCGTTCGACGACATATTTCTTTTCCTGTGAATTAAAAACAAAAAGGGCCGCTCCTGTCAGGAAGCAGCCCCTTTGTATACGTACTGCTTGTTTAGTCAGCCTACCATAGCGGGTGGTCAGGCTGATTTCAACAACTTACTCGGATGGTAGATCCGTGTAGGAGAAGTAACCAATAAACATCTCCTCCCAGCTCTGCAGGCCACCGTATGCCGTTACGGTAGGATCAGGCACACCCGGGTTGTACTCGGAGTTGTCAAACAGACCCTCTACCACTACGCGCGAGCCAGCCGGAATGACCATGGGCTCGTCCATGCGGTAAGTGGGCTGCCAGGCAAAGTTGTAGTTGGCAACATTGATGATGTCTTCCTGCGTGTTGTCAGGATAGATCACGCGGGCTGCCATGGACTTGCCACGGTAGTGCATGTGCGCACGGAAGCCGTACAGAAGGATGTCTTCCTCAAACACGTGAGTTGCTGCCATTTCGTGCTCCATGGCACCAGGCGGAATCACGATGTTCTCAGTACGGTTACCGGGAGAGACTGAGTACGTGTGGAACTCCAGATTCGGCTCTTCTTCATCCTCATAGAACCACAGACCAACACGGGTGTTGTCGACAGTTTCCTGACCGAATGAAGTGTAGTGGATGCTCATGCGCAGCGCGGAATCCTCCGGCACTCGAATACCGGTACCTTCTGGAAACTCGGTGGCATATTCCTTACCAGGCGCATAACCTTCCAGGAACTCACGACGCGGATCGTTGACCGCCTCGTCGATCATGCCTTCTTCCTGGGGTTCATCAGCGACGACATAGGACAACAAATGGTGCAGAACTCGTTTGTCACCCGGGATAAACTGAACCGCTTTTACCCACTTCTCCTCGCCAAATTCCAGAGGAATTACCGAGTCGATATAGTCGATAACACCTGTGGCAGGCACCGTGAAGCTGGGGACATCGATTACAACGTCCGGCTCGGCCCCGTTATACTGCCACTCACTTTGTGGTGGCTGTATCTGAGTTAATGGGTCAACTCCCGCATCAGCTACGACTGCCCAGCTCGAGGCCAGCAGCATTGCAGCAGTCAAACTCGTTTTTTTCATTGTCACTGCTCCTGTCGTTGGAAATGGAATATCACTCGACCTTGATCCTATGCCACAAAACAGTGCAGCTCAAGCATTGAAATCAATGCTTTGCAACAAAGTGTTACCACAAAAAAATGGGGCGCGCTGGTTGACAGCGCGCCCCACTCCTTTGCTAAGCGATTGATTTAGTTGGGTACGTCTGTATACGAGAAGTATCCAATAAACATTTCTTCCCAGCTCTGGGGACCACCGACGGCCGGTACGGTCGGGTCAGGGTTACCGGGGTTGTACTCGGAGTTGTCAAACAGACCTTCCACAACCACTCGGGAGCCTGCCGGCAGAACCATCGGCTCGTCCATGCGGTAGGTGGGCTGCCAGGCAAAGTTATAGTTGGCCACGTTGATGATCTGCTCCTGGGTATTGTCAGGATAAATCACACGGGCTGACATGGATTTGCCGCGATAGTGCATGTGCGCACGGAAACCATGCAGGACAATGGCGTCCTCAAACACATGACTGGCCGCCATTTCATGCTCCATGGCTCCCGGCGGAATGTGCAGCCGCTCGGCGCCATTGGCGGACACTGAATAGGTGTGGTATTCCAGTTCCGGCTGGTCATTCTCATCAGCGAACCATAGACCAACACGGGTGTTGTCGACAGTTTCCTGGCCGAATGATGTGTAGTGGATGCTCATGCGCAGCGCAGAGCCCACAGGCACTTTGATACCAGTATTTTCCGGGAATTCAGTGGCATATTCCTTACCAGGCGCATAGCCTTCGAGGAACTCGCGGCGCGGGTCGTTGGATGCCTCATCAATCATGCCTTCGTTTTGGCCATCATGGGCCACAACATAAGACAACAGATGGTGCAGCACGCGCTTGTCGCCGGGAATGAACTGCACGGCCTTAACCCACTTTTCCTCTTCGAATTCGAGAGGAATCACTGAGTTGATGTAGTCGATAACACCAGTGGCAGGCACGGTAAAGCTGGGCACTTCGATAATCTGGTCAGGATTGGAACCGTCGTAGGTCCATTCGTTTGACGGTGGCTGAATCTGTGTCAGGGGGTCTACACCTGCGTGCGCCTGAACTCCCCAGGCAGCAGCCAGCGCAAATGCAGTGGTCAGGCTTTTTATTCTCATTGTCCTTGTCCTCGTGCGGGAATTTTGTGTTCTGCACACAAACTACCTTGCATTAAAGCCGACTCTAAACCACAGATTCCAGTAAAGCAATAGGCCAGCAGAAAAGGGACGGAGGGGTTTAGAAAGCTAAATCCCTCCGTCCCTTTAGGCCCTCTTGGGTCCCTTAACACAAAAAAAAGCCGCCCTAAGGCGGCTTTTTTTTGATGCTTGTCAGCGCGTTATCAGTTACGCGGTGAGCCAGCATTGATCCAGTGTACGAGGATCTGACGTTCTTCAACCGGCATGTTGCCTGCGTTGATCCAGGTGCGAACCGAGGGGTCGACCTGCATCGGAGGCATACGCTTGGTCATAAGAACCTCTTTGATCATCGGGCTCCAGCCCTGAATCATCATGTGGCTGTTCATGGCGAACGGACCGATACCGCCTTCAACGTGACAACCTACGCAGCGCTCGATCAGGATTGGCGCAACTTCAGTTTCGTAATCAGGCGCTTCTGCCTGGTAACGATCACGCATCGGGAATTCAAGTGCACAGCCTTCAGCTGTTTCGAAGTCCACGTTTACGGTTTCCATCTGACGGCTGTCAGCGCCGTCGGCCAGGATGGCTTCCAGTACAGTACCCAGCTCGTGACGCGCCCACTGAGCGGGCATCGGGCCACGGTACAGAACATTCATACGAACCGGGTCGACTACAACTACCTGACCGGCTTTATCGATACCCAGGGCATCAGCAACGAGCTGGCCATCGTCATCCATGATAGGGAAGTCATAATTCCAGACTGCTTCCTCGGCACGAATGTCATCACGCTCATCTGCCACTGATGAATTCATCATCAGGAAGCTCACGCCACGGTGGTCGAAATTGGTGCGCAATTGCTTGTAGCGTGCGATGTTTTCCTGGTTGGCAGTACAGCCAGCCTGCTGGGAAACGATCACAACTGCTTTATTGAATGCATACTTGCTCAGCTGGTGGGCTTTGCCCGTATCGTCGATCAGGTTGAAATCGCCAACCCGATCCGCTGCTTGAGCGTTGAAACTGATGGCAGCCGCTACTGTGAACAGCGCCAGCAACTTTGATGTTTTCATGGTGAACTAACCCTCATTCTCTCTCTGGATATTTCTGCGGAACACTTGCGTCAAATACGTCACTAACGAAACGCCCTGCAACATATTATTGTTTTGATAACTTATTGATCACAATACTACAGGATTGCAGATAGGCAAGGATACTACAGTTTACCTGTCCGAATCTTAATCTGGCGCAAACTTGAGGCGCTTTTCCGGATCACGTCGCCCGCGCAAACCCAGATAAGACTGACAAACAAAAGGGGCCGCTTCTCAGGGAAGCAGCCCCTGGTGTTGTTGTGCTGCTCTATCAGTTACTACTTACCGCTAACGTATTAGTCGTTAGACGTGTAAGAGAAGTAACCAATGAACATTTCTTCCCAGCTCTGCAGGCCACCCAGTGCATCAACGGTCGGATCCGGTACACCAGTGTTGTACTGAGAGTTGTCGAACAGGCCTTCAACCACTACGCGTGAGCCAGCTGGCAGAACCATTGGTTCTTCCATGCGGTAAGTCGGCTGCCATGCGAAGTTGTAGTTAGGGATGTTGATGATCTCTTCTTCGCTGTTGTCCGGGTAGATCACACGAGCAGCCATGGACTTGCCACGGTAGTGCATGTGAGCACGGAAACCGTACAGAGTGATCTCGTCTTCAAACACGTGAGTCGCAGCTGACTCGTGCTCCATGGCGCCCGCAGGAATCTTGATCTGATTCATCGGAGTAGCCACTGAGTACGTGTGGTACTGATACTCTGGCTCATTGTTCTCATCGGCGAACCACAGACCAACACGGGTGCTGTCAGTAGTTTCCTGGCCGAAAGAGGTGTAGTGAATGCTCATGCGCAGAGCTGAACCTTCAGGAACGTAGATACCGGTGTTTTCGGGGAACTCGGTAGCGTACTCCTTACCAGGCGCATAGCCTTCCAGGAACTCACGACGTGGGTCGTTTACAGTCTCGTCCAGCATGCCGTCGCCAGCGTCAGGCGTATCAGCAACTACGTAGGACAGCAGGTGGTGAAGAACGCGCTTGTCACCTGGGATGAACTGAACAGCTTTCACCCACTTGTCTTCGCCGAATTCCAGCGGAATTACAGAGTCGATGTAGTCGATCACGCCAGTGGCAGGAACAGTGAAGCTAGGTACGTCAACAACGTAGTCCGGCTCGGAACCGTCGTGGAACCACTCGGCAGTTACTGGCTCAACCTGGGTCAGCGGATCAACGCCGTCCTGGGCATAAGCCTGGAAGCTGACTGCAGCTGCTGCCGCAGCAAATGCTGTCATCGTGAATTTTTTCATAAGGAATTCCTCCCGCAGGTTTAAGCGGTTGCACGTCTGTCGGGACCATTCCCGCCAACATCTTCCGCCATACTGTCTTACACAATACGTTCTTTCTTGCTTTTATGATCAGTCTTAAAGACTGTCTTAATTCTGCAACACTGCATCGGTTACGGTGTTAAGCATTGACGACGATGCTAAACCAACTTTTTCCGGTAGTACAACGATTGCCACTGTATTTTTGCAACAAAGTGTGTCGAGTATACGCTCTGTAATTTCGCTACATCCCTTGTCAATCAAGCGTTTCCGGGTGTGGTAGACATGTCACCAGCCCCGTGTCGACTTGCCCTTCAGCCACGCGTATGATGGCTATACACAATATTTATCGGCCGCTGAAGGCCAATCATTAATCTGTGTTTTCAGGCAAGGTCGGCGGAGGAGCTGATGCTGCGAACTATAACACGCAATCCTGCCCGAATATTTCATTGGCTGGCCACTTCAGTAGCAATTCTGGCCCTTGTTGCCGTTTTTGCTGAAACCGAGCCTGTCAACGCACAGGATACCAGCGCGCGGGCAAGCATCATGCAGGTTTCTCTGGACGGGCCCGTCGGCCCAGCCAGCGCAGACCATATTATCAGCGCCATCGACCAGGCGACAGAAAGCAACTCGCAACTACTGATCATACAGCTAAACACTCCCGGAGGACTGGATGCGGCCATGCGCAACATGGTCAGCGAGATTCTCGCATCACCGGTCCCAGTGGTCACCTGGGTTTCGCCATCCGGCGCGCGGGCTGCCAGTGCAGGCACCTATATCCTGATGGCCAGCCACGTCGCTGCGATGAGTAATGCGACCAATGTTGGTTCGTCCACGCCAGTCTCCGCCGGCGGCCAGGGAGAAGACCTGGACGATAAAATAATCAACGATGCCGCTGCTTACCTGGCAGGCCTTGCCGAATTGCGTGGCCGAAATGTGGATTGGGCTCGCCAGACGGTGACTGACGCGGCCAACATCAATGCCACCGAAGCGCTGCAACTGGGCGTGATCGATCTGATTGCCGATGACCAGCAGCAGCTGCTGGCACAACTGGACGGTCTGAATATCGAAACAGAAGCCGGCCAGGTTACCCTGAACACGCAGGGCGCAGCAGTCGAGACAATCGATACCAACTGGCGATACGACTTTCTCAGCATTATCACCAATCCCAATATTGCCTATATCCTGCTGATGGTCGGTGTCTACGGCCTGATACTGGAGTTTTACAACCCCGGCGGCGGCATCGCTGGCACCATTGGCATTATCAGCCTGCTGGTTGGCGCCTACGCCCTGCAACTGCTGCCGATCAGTTACGCGGGGCTGGCACTGATCGTGATCGGGATCGCCATGATGGCCTTCGAGGTGATCACACCCACCTTTGGTGTGGCCGGGGTTGGGGGCGTGATTGCCTTTGCAATCGGTTCCGTCATGCTGATGGACACTAATGACCCGGCCTGGCAGATATCGCTGTCACTGGTAGCAGCCATCACTGTCAGCACCGGTGCGCTGGTCGTTTTTGTACTAGGCGCCGCCCTTAAGGCGCGCCACGCAAAAGTAACCACTGGCGTGGAAGCGATGACCGGCGAGCTGGCCGTTGCCCGCGAAGATTTCGAGACGCGCGGGCACGTCCAACTCCACGGTGAGATATGGCAGGCGGTCAGCAGAACGCCAGTGCGCAAAGGAGATCAATTGCATATTGATCACGTTGATGGGCTAACACTACACGTCAGTGCGGCGCAGTCAGCGCCCAACGACTCACATTCGAACCAGCATTAAGGAGGCATCATCATGGAAGTATTCAGCATGGCACTCATTGCCATTTTTCTCGGCCTGCTTTTCAGCACCTTCCGCATTCTCAAGGAGTATGAGCGCGGCGTGATCTTTATGCTCGGCCGTTTTCACAAGGTCAAAGGCCCGGGCCTGATCATGGTCATCCCCATCATTCAGCAAATGGAAAAAGTGAGCCTGCGCACAGCAGTCTGGGACATTCCCTCACAGGATCTGATCACGCGCGACAACGTCTCCGTCAAGGTCAATGCGGTACTGTACTTCAGGGTGACCGACCCCCAGAAAGCCATCATCAACGTTGAAGACTTTATGGAAGCCACCGGCCAGCTGGCCCAGACCACACTGCGCTCCGTGCTGGGCCAGCATGAGCTTGACGAACTGCTGTCCGAGCGCGAACGCATGAATGCCGACATTCAGGACATTCTGGATCAGCAGACAGACGACTGGGGCATCAAAGTGTCCAATGTCGAAATCAAGCATGTAGATATAGATGAGAGCATGATCCGCGCCATTGCCCAGCAGGCAGAAGCAGAACGCTCCCGGCGTGCCAAGGTCATTCATGCCGCCGGCGAATTCGAAGCCTCCCAGAAACTGGTCGAAGCCGCCCGCCAGCTGGCCTCGCAGCCAGAATCAATTCAACTGCGGTATTTGCAGACATTGACAGAAATTGCCGGCGAACAGAATTCGACTATTGTATTCCCGCTACCGATGAACCTGCTGGAGTCCCTTAATCGCATGACCGGCAACAAACCTGGCAAAGAGTAAATCAGGAAACACGCCCTCTGCAGGCCCTGACAGTCAGGGCTCTGCGGCAGAATAGTTGTTCAATTGAAACCGGCTCATTATGTAGTATTACTACACAATCCCGCAGATACTGAGAAATCCCTGCCAGTTAACGACAGTTGTCTGCAATTTCAACGCAACTGTGTGGACTGCACGCTGGATTTTAGCGGCTAATTACTATATTCTTCCGCACCTTGCCGACATGGATGGCACACCTCTGATTAGCAACTGCTGAGACTCCAACTGCTGACTAAGAATCCGGGAAACATGAAACAGACATCTGATACCAGCAAAACCAAGAAAAACACTCAATACGTCTTCAACTTCGGTAGCCAGACAGACGGCAATGCCAAAATGCGCGAGCTGCTCGGCGGCAAAGGCGCCAATCTGGCGGAAATGGCCGCTATTGGCCTGCCCGTTCCACCCGGCTTTACCATCAGCACAGAGGTCTGCACCTATTTTTATGCTCACGAGCGCAGCTACCCCAAGACGCTGAGCAGAGACGTCAAAAACGCCATCAATCTGGTTGAAAAGCAGATGAAGCGTGAATTCGGCAGTCGCGACAACCCGCTGCTGGTATCTGTTCGCTCAGGCGCCCGCGACTCCATGCCCGGCATGATGGACACCATCCTGAACCTGGGTCTGAACGACGAAACCGTCGAAGGTCTGTCCAACATTTCCGGCAACCCGCGCTTCGCATGGGACTGCTACCGCCGTTTCATTCAGATGTATGGCGATGTTGTCATGGGTGTCCAGGCAGCCAATGAAGAATCCGAAGATCCTTTCCACGCCCTGCTGGACGACCTTAAAAAGTCGCTCGGCAAAGAGCTGGACAATGAGCTGACTGCCGACGAACTGAAGCAGCTGGTTGAGCGCTACAAGCTCCTGATCAGCAAACAGACTGGCAAGAGCTTCCCGCAGGATGTCTACGAGCAACTGTGGGGCGCGGTGGGCGCCGTGTTTGGCTCATGGAAAAATGATCGCGCCATTCTCTACCGTCAGCAATACGGCATTCCGGCAGAATGGGGCACGGCTGTTAACGTACAGGCCATGGTGTTTGGTAATGCCGGCGACGACAGCGGCACTGGCGTGGCCTTCACGCGCGACCCGGCGACTGGCGAGAAAGTGTTTTACGGCGAATACCTGACCAATGCCCAGGGCGAAGACGTAGTTGCCGGCGTCCGCACACCCAAGGCCATCGCCGCCATGGCCCAGGAGCTGCCCAAGAATTTTGCCGACCTGGAGAAAGTCCGCGCACGCCTGGAAAAACACTTCAAGGACATGCAGGACTTCGAATTTACCATCGAAAATGGCCGCCTGTTCATTCTGCAGACCCGCAACGGCAAGCGCACGGGCCTGGCTGCGATTCGTATCGCCGTGGAAATGAACAAAGAAAAGCTGATCGACCAGAAAACCGCACTGCTGAAAATCCCGGCCGAGTCGGTTGATACCCTGCTGGTGCCGGTGTTCGACGAAAAAGCACAAAAAGCCGCGCAGTTAATCTGCAAGGGCCTGCCAGCGGGACCTGGTGCCGCCACCGGTCGCATCGCCTTCACCGCCGCGCAGGCTGAGGTCGAAGCCCGCAAAGGCAATAAAGTGATCCTGTGCCGATCCGAAACCTCCCCGGATGACCTCAAGGGCATGCTGCACTCCCAGGGCATTCTGACCACCCGCGGCGGCGTATCCTCGCACGCGGCGCTGGTTGCCCGCCAGCTGGGCAAGGTCTGCGTCTGTGGTGCTGGTGACATCACCATCAACTACGAAAAGAAAACGCTGACTGCCAACGGTATCGTGCTGAAGGAAGGTGACTACATCTCCATCAACGGCACCACTGGCTCAGTGTACAAGGGTCTGATCGAAAGCGCGGACTCCGAGGTCAAGCGTGTACTGGAAGGCACCCTGAAGCCCTCTCAAAGCTACACCTATGAGCTGTTCCAGACGGTCATGGACTGGTCAGACAAATATCGTCGCCTGCGTATCCGCACCAATGCCGATACGCCCGCCATGGCACAGCAGGCCGTAGCGTTTGGCGCCGAAGGTATTGGTCTGTGCCGCACGGAGCACATGTTCTTTGAAGGCAGCCGCATCGATGATATGCGTCAGATGATTCTGGCTGTCGATGGTGTGCAGCGCCGTGAAGCGCTGAAAAAACTGCTGCCAATGCAGAAGAAAGACTTCGTGGGCCTGTTCAAGGCCATGGCTGGCCGTCCTGTGACCATCCGTCTCCTGGATCCACCGCTGCACGAGTTCCTGCCACAGGATGACGCGGTGCGCCGTCAGCTGGCTGACAAACTGGGTCTGCCACTGGAATTTGTAATTGACCGCATCAAGGCGCTGCATGAAGAAAACCCCATGCTGGGCTGCCGCGGCTGTCGTCTGGGTATCCTGTATCCGGAAATTACCGAAATGCAGGTTCAGGCGATTTTCGAAGCCGTCGCCGAAATCAGCACCGGCAAAAACGCCATCGAAGTTCACCCGGAGATCATGATCCCGCTGGTAGGCTTCAAGGCGGAACTGGCCGACCAGCTATCCATCGTGCGTCGTGTCGCTGACGAAGTGATGAAGAAAAAAGGCATCAAGATCAAGTATATGGTTGGCACCATGGTCGAAGTACCACGCGCTGCGATCACAGCAGACGAAATTGCCGAACACGCCGAATTCTTCAGCTTTGGCACCAACGACCTGACTCAGACCACACTGGGCCTGAGCCGCGACGACATGGGCATGTTCTACGACGAGTACCAGCAAAAGGAAATCTACTCCAAGAACCCGTTTGCCAGCCTCGACAAGACCGGTGTGGGCAAATTGATGCAGTTTGCTGTCGCCAATGGACTCAAGACACGCAAAGACCTTAAGCTGGGTATCTGCGGTGAGCACGCCGGCGATCCTGACTCGATCGACTTCTGCCACAACCTGGGATTGAACTACGTCAGCTGTTCACCACCCCGTGTACCGATCGCCCGTCTGGCTGCGGCGCAGGCAGCTCTGCGCTCCGCGTAAATCGCCCAAAGAGCCATACAAAAAGGGCCGACCCGCCAAAGCAGGTCGGCCCTTTTTACATCTGAATCCCGGGTGGCTGAAAGATGGTTCAGATGCTTTTCCGGTTGAGAACCCCAGCCAGCGCCTCACGGCTTTCGGCGGGCACTGCGACCAGATCGTCCTGCCCTGTCGAGCGCCACTCGGTCACGGGCGCAAGCTGATACTCACCGGTCACCCGAGCGCGCGCATTACGCGATCTCGCCCGCCGCCCGTTGGCATCTCGGCTCACAAAGACATACAGCTCGTAGTCAGCCGGCAGTGTCTCCAGAACATCCTCCATGGATTTGAAGGACAGCTCACCATCATAGGTCAGTTCAAACACGATCACGGGGCGGTGCTTTGCCAGCGTTTGTGACAGCCCCCGCAGTGCTGGCTTCTCGAAACCCTCCACATCCATCTTGATCAGGTGGATCTTTTCCAGTTCCAGCGTTTCCAGAAAGTCATCCCCTTTCACCAACTGCAGCTCGCCAATCGGCTGGTTGCCCTTGGCGACCGAGCTCTGGTCAAATGAGCCGATACCCTTGTTGCGCCCGGTCGGTGCATAAAATGGCAGCGAGGCGTTTGCATCGCTGAGCCCGACCGGATGGATAGACACGTTTTCAATGTTATTGTTCAGAACCCGTGATACCAGCACATCGCGCACCGGCGGGTAGGGCTCGAAAGCATGCACGCGGCAGGCGTGGTTGGACATAAAAAGCGTGTGTTGCCCAACATTGGCGCCGATATCTATAAAACAGCGGTCACCTTCGGGTACAAGGCTGGTCAATGTATCGCGCAGGAAAAACAGGACCGGCTTCTCGAATGCACCAAAGTAGTACACCGCATAATCGATGTTGTTGTTCAGATTGCCATCGTAACGCAGCCCGAAAAAATCCGCCTGAAACGGATAATCAGCATCAGCGCGACGTGACAGCCGCTTGAACAGTGGTCTATACCACTGCCGATGGCTGCCCTGGCGCTTCCACAGCCAGCGCCCCAAACTATCGAACAGCGCCATACAAACTTTCTCCCTGTACTCATTGTTCTTGCTCTGCGCCACTCTGTGCACAATACAACACGATGGTGCATGATACGGGTTTGATCCATGAAAAACAGCCCAATTTGGGGGATATCTAAAATCGGCGTTTTACCGCTGAGTGGCCTTTGCTACAATGCGCGACATCACCCCTGCCACGGCTGAAGGAGAATGAACCCAGCATGAGCACTGAACTCACCAAAGTTGTCGATTTTTACCCGCCCGAAACATTCCAGCGCATGAAAGCACTGGCTGACACCAAGGAAACACCCTTTGTGGTGATTGACCTGCAAACGATCAGTGAGCATTACGACACTTTATGTGAGTTTTTCCCTTACGCCTCGGTTTATTACGCGGTCAAGGCCAATCCGGCCCCCGAGATCCTGACGTTGCTGCGTGACAAGGGTTCCAACTTTGACGTGGCGTCCATTTACGAGCTGGACAAGCTGCTGAATCTGGGCGTGTCTGCAGACCGTTGCAGCTATGGCAACACCATCAAGAAAAGCAAAGACATCCGATACTTCTACGAGAAAGGTGTGCGTATGTACGCCACCGACTCGGAAGCTGACCTGCGCAACATCGCGCGCGCCGCTCCAGGCTCGCGGGTATACGTCCGCATCCTGACTGAAGGCAGCCATACCGCCGATTGGCCCTTGTCACGCAAGTTTGGCTGTCATACCGATATGGCGATCGATCTGTTGATCCTGGCCCGCGAGCTGGGTCTCGAGCCCTATGGCATATCCTTCCACGTCGGTTCGCAGCAGCGCGACATCGGTGTCTGGGATGCGGCAATTGCCAAGGTCAAAGTGATCTTCGAGCGTCTGCGCGAAGAAGATGGCATCGTGCTGAAGATGATCAACCTCGGCGGTGGGTTCCCGGCCAACTACATCATGCGGGCGAACACGCTGCCCACCTACGCCGAAGAAATTACCCGTTTTATCACCGAAGACTTTGGTGATGACTTCCCGGAAATCATTCTGGAGCCAGGTCGTTCACTGATCTCCAACTCGGGTATTCTGGTGTCTGAGGTGGTGCTGATTTCACGCAAGTCTCACACCGCCCTGCACCGCTGGATTTTTACCGATGTCGGCAAGTTCTCGGGGCTGATCGAGACGCTGGATGAAGCCATCAAGTTCCCGATTTATACCGAGAAAGGTGGTGAGGCCGAAGAAGTGATTATCGCCGGCCCGACCTGCGACAGCGCTGACATCATGTACGAGCAGTACAAGTACGAGCTGCCTCTGAACCTGGCAACCGGCGATCGTATGTACTGGTTCTCGACCGGCGCCTACACGACGAGCTACAGCTCGGTGGAGTTTAATGGATTTCCGCCACTGCGCTCGTATTTCGTCTGACAAATTCACTGAAGTCGTCGCCTGGCAACGGCGGCGAAATGTGATATCCCTGCAGGTAGTCGCAGCGGTGGTTTCTTAAAAACGCCGCCTGCGACTCCGTCTCAACCCCTTCAGCAACCACCTTGATACCCAGCTTGGAGGCCATCAGCAGAATGGTTTCCACCAGAGTGGTTTCTGTGGCACTGCTTTCCAGATTCTTGACAAAGGATCGATCGATTTTGACAGATGAAACCGGGAAGCGGCTAAAGTAACTCAAACCGGAATAACCAGTACCAAAATCATCAATGGCAATGCGCACACCAGCTCTGTCGATCTCAGCCAGTACTTTGCTGACGCCAGAGGTTTCGTCTACCAGCACGCGCTCGGTAATCTCGATTGTCACCGCGACATTGTGGCTCATCTGCAACTCTCGCAGCCAGTCCTGCGCGTCGTCATCGCGCATGTGCAACAGTCTCGGAGATACATTGACAGACAGGCTCACAGCCCTGCCCAGCTGGCTGTTGAGTTCGCGAATGAATTTCAGTGATTTGCGAAGTACTAGCAGGTCTATACGGTTTATCAGGCCCCGCTCTTCGGCAATTGTAATAAAAGCGCCAGGGGTCACCCAATTACCATCATCCCGTTGCCAGCGCACCAGTGCCTCGCAGCCGCTTACAACTCCGCTGTCCGCATCAACAACGGGCTGATAGAACACTTCCAGCTCGTCATTATCGATCGCAGCCACCAGCTCGTTAAACATACGGTGCCTCTGTTCAGACTCCAGCTGCATGGCAACAGTATAAAACTGCCAGGAATTGCGACCCGATTTTTTGACTTCGTACATTGCCTGATCGGCTTTGATCACCAGCGTGTCAGCATCTTCACCATCATCCGGGTAAAACGAGACACCAATACTGACACTGCAATAGATCTGTCGTTCGTCAATGTTGAACGGCTTGCGCATGCTGGCGACCATCTTGTCCGCCACGCGGGACACCACCGAGGTTGAGAATACGTCCACCAGCAGCGCCACAAATTCATCGCCGCTGTGCCTGGCGACCGTATCCTCGGCCCGCACACAGGACTTAATGCGACGTGCCGCTTCGACCAGAAGTTCGTCTCCCGCATCATGTCCCAGGTTGTCGTTTACAGATTTGAAGTTGTCGAGATCAATAAACAGGACAGCGATCCGCGTGCTTCGGCGCTGCGCCTGAAGCAGGGCGTTTTCCAGTCGGTCAATAAACAGCGATCGGTTGGGCAGCTCAGTGAGCATGTCATAGTTGGCCTGATACTCAACCAGCTGGTCTACCTTTTTCTGCTGCGTGACATCCTGTACCGCGCCCAGCAGTACGCGCTCGTTACCATCCAGCTGGGCAACCTCAGCCTTTATCTGATACCACAGCACTTCTCCATCCTTGCGGTGCACTTCCAGCTCCTGATCCAGCCGGTGCCCCAGCTGCAGTGCCGAATTCAGATAGTGCAGCAGGCTTTGCTGACTGGTGCGATCCAGCGTATGACAGAAAGTATCCATGTCGACTTCATTTCTGTCATCGGGCAGTTCCATCAATTCACAGGTACGAGTAGACAACTCAGTGAAGACGCTGCCGGTCCAGCACCACCCACCGACCCGGGACACATTTTCTACTGCGCGCAGAAAGCGCTCGTTACTGAAAATGATATTACGCAGCTCCTGATTTTGTACGGCATGACGGTGACGCAGAATCAGGAACACGGAAAGCAGCAGGAATATCAGTACGCTGGCCGCGCGCAAGGCTGAAATCTCGGTGCCGCTGACAGCAGGACGTGTGGGTATGGACGCCAGTTCCCAGCGGCTGCCTCCGGCGACGATAGGAACGATCACCGCATCATTACGGTTAAACACCATCGATTCACCCCAGAAGGGCTCACTGGAGGTAAATCCGTCGTTGCCGCGAATCGCCAGCTGCATGCCCGGCGTGGGGTTGTTCAGGCCCGCCTGTTCGTAAATGGCATCAGCCAGTATCGGCGCCGAAACAATGCCCCACAGCCGCTGGCCACCGCCATCCTGGACATAAACCGGCGCACGACCGATGAATGCAACACCACCCTGCACCAGATTGACTGGCCCGGCGATCACCATGGCGCCGCCACGCACAACCCGCAGCACGGCATCGCGCTGATCCATCTGCTGGCGATAGTCCAGCCCGATGACTGCCTCATTGCCAGCCAGGGGATAAACGTGTGTGACCACCAGGTCGGGAGCCACCGCCAGATTGACCAGACTCGACTCACGCGCCATGATCGTTCTGGCATAGGTTTCAAATTGAAGGGATGTGTACTCTGGATAGGCTGAGATGAATGCGGCAAGACCATTTACCAGGGACAGGTTATTGGTCAGGGTGCTTTCAAGTTGATAGCGCACGACACTTAAACGGTCAGTCAGGGTTTCGCGCTGGGCCAGCTCACGCTGTTGGATTAATCGCAGTTCCGCATACACATGCAGCCCCAGCACCAGTAGCGCCAGGGCCAGCCACGACAGCAGCAAGGTTCGATCATTGAGCATCGAACGGAACTCAGACCACCACTTTTTCACCATCGGCGTCCTGTATGTCGACCGTTACGGGGATACCACGCTTGACGCTCTGCGTGACCACACAATAGTTTTCAAACACTGGCAACACCTTGTCCAGCGACCGGTACTCGCTTGCCGCCTTGCCCAGCTTCAGCGTAACAGCAAGCGAAGTGATTCTGAGATAGTTATCGACCCTTTCGGTGGTTCCTGTAACGGTGGCATGCAACTCACCAGGGTCTTCTTTCTGCTTGCGCAAGGCAAACAGCAGACTGGCCGACATACAGTTGGCAACAGACGCGGCCAGCATGGCAGATGGGCTCGGACCTTCGCCGTCACCAATCGGTGGCGGTTCATCAGAGATAATGTTTCCGAATTCGCCAAAATCTATTTCGAAGACATAGTTTTCCAGCAGGCGCATTTTGACCGAAATGGAACTGCTCATCGCATGACTCCGCTCTGAAAGGCCGGGCGAGAATATCAGCTCTCCGGCAGATCCTCCATCATTATTCCCAGCGTATCGGACTTGAATTCCCGGCGATACAAAACAAATACGACAAGAGCCGATAAAGCGATGAATAGCCAGGCGTTAACAAACCAGCCCAATGCCGCCATCGCAAAATAATAACTTCTCAGCCCGTTGTTAAAGTTGCCGGAAGCCTTGGATGACATCTTGGAGATGGAGTCGACGTGGCGCGACATTTCCTCAGCCGACGGTTTCAGGGACAGTTCCGGAGCACCGCCAATCATCACGGACACCAGCCCGTACTGCCGCAGCGCCCAGGTAAACTTAAAGAAACTGTAGACAAACAGAGTGATCAGAACGAGCACCTTGACCTCCCACTCGCCACGACTGGTGGGGTCAGAGAAAGGCACCTCGGCCAGTATGCCAAGCACGGCGTCTGAGGCACTGAGAAGCGTTACCAGACCGGCCAGTACCAGCAGGGACGACGAGGCAAAGAACGATACGTTGCGTTCCAGATTGGCGACGATATTGGTATCCGCGATGCGGTTATCACGCGTGAGTGCCATGCGAATCCACTGCTTGCGAAAGCGATGCATGGCAAAAGCCAGACAGGGTGTGTCGGCGCTGCGCAGACCCGTGTAGTACAGGTAGCCTTTAAAGCAGGACACAAAAAACACCAATGCGATGACGTCCATCACATTGGTGCTGAAAAACTCCGTAATCACCGTCGACATGGCACCGTTGCCACTCCTGATTTAACATCCATCCCTAGACAGTAAACCACGTCACTGGGTCACACAAGCCCCTGTCAGGGGGCTACACTCGGAATTTGAGTACCAGACCGCGCAGCTGCTCTGCCAGAGTGGCGAGGGATTCGCTGGCTTCACCGGACTGTTCGACACTGCGACCGGTGTTGGCCGCCACATCGCTGATGCCGTGAATGTTCTGGTTGATTTCATGCGCGGCTGCCGTCTGCTGCTCAGCCGAGCTGGCGATCTGTTGCGTCATTTGTTCAATTAACTCAATACCTTGTGATATTTTTTCAAGAGCCTGGTCCGTTTCGGCGATGCGGTCCACCATCTTGGTCGCGCCAGTGCGGCTGTGCTGCATGACCTGCTCGGCACGTACCGCGCCACCCTGCAGCTTTTCTATGGTCGACTGAATCTCGGTGGTCGAATCCTTGGTGCGGCTGGCCAGTGAGCGTACTTCATCGGCCACGACCGCAAAGCCGCGACCACTTTCACCCGCCCGGGCTGACTCAATGGCAGCATTCAGCGCCAGCAGGTTGGTCTGTTCGGCTATGTTCTCGATCACCTGCAAGACGCTGCCAATGCGATCACTGTCAGCACGCAGCTCTGTCACGACCTCCACAGCACGCTCGATTTCACTTGCCAGCGACCTGATCGCTTCCACCGTAGTCGCCACCACCTCACGACCATGCCCTGCCTGGCTGCTGGCATCACGAGCGCTGTCCGCTGCCCGGTGAGTATTCGAGGCCACCTCTTCCACCGTCGCTGTCATTTCATTCATGGCAGCTGCGGTGCTATCAATGCGTGCGTTCTGATCCACGATGCCCTGGGTGGTGACGTCATTAACCTGGGTAAGCTCGGTGGCGGCCGAGGCCACGTTTTCGGCATAACGGGTCACTTCATCCAGCATTTCGCGCAGGCTGTCCTGCATGGTGGCGATGGATGCCAGCAGGCTGCTCTTGTCTCCTGACCGCAGTCTGATATCCCCGGTGAGGTCGCCATCTGCCACCTGGCGTACGACGTCGGCCGCATATTCAGGATCGCCGCCCAGGGTTTTGAGCACGTTGCGAACCAGCAACAGACTGGCAGTGATGGCCGCCAGCAACACCACAATTGTGACGCCGATAACGCGCAACAGCACTGCGCTCAGCTCCGCCAGCGCAACATCCTGCGTAATTTCCTTGACCAGTCCCCAGCCCAGCAGCGGCATAAAGGTATAGCTGCCCACTACCGGTGTGCCGGCGGCATTATCGTAGAGACCCACACCACTCTGGCCGTTGGTAATAGCACGCCCCGCCTCGGTGCTGACAGCACCACTCACCTGGCGCAAAGAGGCCGCTGTCGTGATCGGAACGCCCTGACTGTCCAGCAGATAGGCTTCAGACCCGGCGCCACGGCTCAATTCACTGACGCGCGCCAGCAGCGTGTCGACCTTCACCGCACCGCGCATGACACCAACAATCTGATTGCCGACCCGGACAGGAATGGCGATGGTACTGACCGTATTGCCGGTCGCCCGAGAGACTACAGGCTGCGAGAAGGCATCTTCGCCGGATATCGCCTGCTGGAACCAGGCGCGGTCGCTGACGACAAAGGCATTGGCCTCCTCTCGTGGCATGACACGTGACTGCCCGTCAAATTCAACGCCGACAACCCCCACTCCGCGGGTATCCACAAAAAAGATGGTGTCGTAAAATCCCTGCATGTCTGCAATGCGTTGCAGCAGTTGCTCCAGCTGCTCGAGATCCTGAAATCTGGCTGCGTCCAGTGACGCCAGATAGCGCATCTCATCCTGCCGGGCCAGCGCCCAGTCCAGGAAGGACTGCATATTCAGTTCACCTGTGGTGCTCAACTCCTCCAGCGTGACCTGAGTAAATGAATTACGGTATGACACGTACAGCACACTGGCGACCACCAGCACTGACGTCAGGACAAGTCCCGTCATCAACAGCGTCAAACGACTGCCAAAGCCCATTTTGCGGGATGAATTGGATTTGTGAGATGAAGACATGAGGCAAACTCCAGCATTTGACGGCGATCAACGGCCATCGGATGAAAAAGTGCTACCATTGACAACTGACAGGCACCACATGAAGAGTATCGGCCCCGAATTCTGTGACTTTAGTCACAAAACCACCGCTATGTGCCAAAATGCGCCAGCGCAAGAGAATTATCGACAATGTTGAAACGGAAGTACCTGTTCGTCACGGCTCTCATCATCCTTATGGTGGCGGGCTTTACAGCCACCAGTCTGACGAGCTATTTCGTGGCTCGGGAATCGCTGTCCAGCAGCATTTCCAATCAGATGCTGCCGCTAACCAGTGACAACATCTACTCCGAGATACAGCGCGACCTGCTGCGCCCCATCCTTATTTCTTCGGTGATGGCCTCTGACACTTTCGTGCGCGACTGGGCTATCAGTGGCGAGGAAGACGCCGAACGTATCATTGCCTACCTTAACGAGATCCAGCGCCAATATGACACCATCACGGCGTTTTATGTGTCGGACGAGACTCGCCAGTATTACCACCCAAGCGGCATCCTGAGACAGGTCAGCAGGGACGAGGCTCAGGATGCATGGTATTTCCGGGTGCGTGACATGCGCGATGACTATGAGATAAACATTGATACGGATACGGCTGACACCAGCCGGGTCAGCATTTTTATCAACTACAAAGTACAGGATTACGATGGCAGGTACATCGGTGCCACTGGTGTAGGTCTCTCGGTCCAGGCTGTAACACAGTTAATCGATACCTATCAGGAGCGCTACAACCGCACGATTTATTTTGTGGACCGCCAGGGCAATGTCACGCTGACCGGCAGAGGCTATCAGGGCCCCAACCGGCTGCAGGAACGGGAAAACTTCTCGCTGCATGCAACCCAGATCCTGAGCTCACCCAGTATTTCATTGGAAATAACTGACAATGTCGGAAACCACAGCTATCTGAACAGCCGGCTGGTGCCGGAATTTGACTGGTACCTGATTGTTGAACAAAGCAATGCGGCAAGTGAGCAGCGCCTGGACAACACACTGATCAATAACCTTGCGCTGTCCGGCGCCATCATGATTCTGGTGCTGCTAGCAGCGCATTTCACCCTGCGCTCCTATCAGCGCAGGCTGGAACAGATGGCGACCACTGACCAGCTGACCGGTGCCGCCAACCGCCATCTATTCGAATCAATTTTCGAGCACATGAGCAAAAGTCTGCCACGTTATGCGCGTCCGGTATCTCTGATCACGATCGACATTGACCATTTCAAGCTGGTTAACGATACCCATGGCCACAATGCTGGCGACATGGTGTTGCAGGCCGTGGCGACCGTCATCAAGGAAAATATCCGCGACAGCGATTCGCTGTGCCGCTGGGGTGGTGAGGAGTTTGTGCTGCTGCTGGACCGCTGCACGGCTGATGAAGCCCTGATACTGGCCGGCAAAATAGGCAATGCGGTCAAGCACCACAACGTTGCCATTGGTCGCCAGACCATCCAGGTCACGCTGAGTATGGGTGTCACCCAATATCATCCCGGTGAGCCGCTGGACCGCATGATCGCACGCGCTGATGCAGCACTTTACGAAGCCAAGGAGTCCGGCCGCGACCGCGTGGTGCTGGCCAACTGAGCCGCGCCGGCGCGCGGCGACGGCCTGCCGCAACAGGTCTCAGCTTCGCAGGTGATAGCCGGTGCGGAAGATCCAGCCTACCACCAGCAGGCAGGCCAGCAGAAACACACCAATCATGCCCAGGCTGATCCACAGACTGACATCAGCGATTTCGTAGAAGCTCCAACGGAAACCGCTGACCAGATAGGTCACCGGGTTCAGCAGTGTGATGGTCTGCCAGACCGGCGGCAGCATGCTGACTGAATAGAAACTGCCACCCAGAAACACCAGCGGCGTCACAATCAGCAACGGGATCAATTGCAGTTTCTCGAAGTTATCCGCCCAGATTCCAATAATGAAGCCAAACAGACTGAAGGTAATGCCGGTCAGTATCAGAAACACCAGCATCAGCATCGGATGGGCAATACGCACATCCACAAAAAACGTCGCTGTCGCCAGGATGATCAATCCCAGCATGATGGACTTGGTCGCGGCGGCCCCGACATATCCGATCAAAGCCTCGATCATCGAAACCGGCGCCGACAGCAGCTCGTAAATCGTGCCGGTGAATTTCGGGAAATAAATACCAAAGGCTGCGTTGGACACACTCTGTGTCAGCAGCGACAGCATGATCAGGCCTGGCACCAGGAAGGCGCCATAGCTGATACCTTCGACTTCCGTAATACGCGAGCCGATCGCTGAGCCAAACACCACAAAGTACAGTGAGGTGGAAATCACCGGTGCCACCACGCTCTGCAGCAGCGTCCGCCCGGTGCGGGCCATTTCAAATTTATAGATGGCCTTGATGGCATGAATATTCATCAGGCTTCCTCCAGCAACTGTACAAATATCTGTTCCAGCGAACTCTGTGTGGTACTCAGGTCGCTGAACTCAATGTTTTCACGCCGCAGCGCATCCAGCAGACTGGTAATGCCGGTGCGGTCCGCCTGGGTATCAAAGGTGTAGACCAGCTGATAGCCGTCTAGTCTCAGCTCCAGGGCCTGCGAGGCCAGACTTTCGGGGATGGCTGACAATGGCTGCTTGAGGTCCAGCACCAGCTGTTTCTTGCCCAGTTTCTGCATCAGCGCGGCCTTGTCTTCCACCAGAATGATCTCACCATTGGCAATCACGCCGATACGGTCCGCCATCTCTTCGGCTTCTTCAATGTAGTGCGTGGTCAGGATGATGGTCACGCCGTTTTCGCGCAGGCGGTGCACCAGCTGCCACATCTCACGGCGCAGCTCGACATCCACTCCGGCCGTCGGCTCATCCAGAAACAGTACGCGGGGTTCGTGCGACAGCGCCTTGGCAATCAGCAGGCGCCGCTTCATACCACCGGACAGTGTCATGATCTTGTTGTTGCGCTTCTCCCACAGCGAGACATCACGAAGCACTTTTTCGATATAGGCGTGATCGGGCGCCTTGCCAAACAGGCCACGGCTGAAGTTGACCGTCACCCAGGGCGTTTCAAAAGAGTCAGTGGTCAGCTCCTGCGGCACCAGCCCGATCAGGCTTCTGGTATCACGGTAATCCTTGATGATGTCCTTGCCACCCACTGTCACCGAACCGGAGGTCGGCTGCGCGATACCACAGATGGTGGAGATCAGCGTGGTCTTGCCGGCGCCATTGGGACCCAGCAGTGCAATGATCTCACCCGGATAGATATTCAGATTGATATTCTTCAGCGCCTGATAGCCGCCGCGGTAGGTTTTGTTGAGGTTCTTGATCGAAACGACAGGTTCCATAACATCCTTCACTTTTCTGGGTCCATGACAGCCACAACATGGCGTCAATTACCTGGTCGACAACCGCGCCGGGGGCGCGAAATAACGCGTGTTGTCAGAGCGCTGCGAGCGCCTCCGACAGTTTGGTCACACCGACCACCTCCATCCCGGGGATGGGCGATTTGGGACGATTGGCCTTGGGCACAATGGCACGCCGGAAGCCATGTTTGGCTGCCTCCTGCAGGCGTTCCTGCCCGCTGGGCACTGGTCTGATCTCACCAGCCAGCCCGACCTCGCCAAATACAACCAGGTCACGAGGCAGAGCATTGTCGCGGAAACTCGACACAATCGCCAGCAACAGGGCCAGATCGGCGCTGGTCTCGGTCACTTTGACACCACCGACCACGTTTACAAACACGTCCTGATCGGCCATGAACAGGCCTCCATGACGATGCAGAACCGCGAGCAGCATGCCCAGGCGGTTCTGATCCAGGCCCACGGCCAGACGACGTGGATTGCCAGATTGACTGCCATCAACCAGCGCCTGAATCTCCACCAGCAGTGGCCGGGTGCCTTCCCACAACACCATCACCAGTGAGCCGGGGCTGTCCTCCTCGGTACGCGCCAGGAATATCGCCGAAGGGTTTTTTACCTCCTTCAGGCCCTTCTCGGTCATGGCAAACACACCGAGTTCATTGACGGCACCAAAGCGGTTTTTCTGCCCGCGCAGAATGCGGTAGCGCGTGTCACTGCCACCTTCCAGCATGACAAAGCAGTCAATCATGTGCTCCAGCACTTTGGGCCCGGCCAATGTACCGTCCTTGGTGACGTGACCAACCAGGAACAGCACCGTACCGGTCTGCTTGGCATACTGAATCAGATAGGCCGCACATTCGCGCACCTGTGACACACTGCCGGGAGCCGAGGCCACCTCAGCACTGTGCATCACCTGAATGGAGTCAACTACCAGCAGACGTGGCTGAATATCGGTGGCCAGCTGGCAGATGGTCTCGACCTGCGTTTCAGCCAGCATCTTCAGATTCTTTTCCGGCAGACCCAGTCGTTTGGCACGCATGCCAACCTGCTGCAGCGATTCCTCACCGGTCACATACATGGCAGACATCTGCTGTGCCAGGTGACACATGATTTGCAGCAACAGCGTACTTTTGCCGGCGCCCGGATTGCCACCAATCAGGATGACAGAGCCGGGCACCAGGCCACCGCCCAGCACCCTGTCCAGTTCGCTGAGCGTCGAGGAGAACCGTGGCACGGACGCAACATCAATTTCCGACAGATCCTGCACACTGGCAGCCGTTTGCCCGGCATAACCCTGGCGCCGAAAATCCGCCTGCACCGATGGAGACTGATTGGCCGGGCCGACACTGATACGTGTCAGCGTGTTCCAGGCTTTACAGGCCGAGCACTGACCCTGCCATTTGCTGAATTCAGAGCCGCAGTCATTGCAGACGTAGGCTGTTTTGGTTTTTGCCATGAGCACTCACTAGCTGGATGAGGAGGTTTGTTCCGGCAACTGATAATTAAACTGCACACGCCCGGTGATCTGACAGAACAACTCGTAGGGAATCGTCTGACACAGATCGGCTATACGATTGGCCGACAAGGAGGCTCCGTGCGCAGCGCCCCACAACAGACACTCGTCACCAATACTGGCCGGAATATCCGTCAGGTCCACTGTCAGCATGTCCATTGACACACGACCAGCCAACCGCGACTCATGAGCCCTGCCCTGTGAAAAAATGATCAGCGGCGTACCGCTCGGGGCGTGGCGCGGATAACCATCACCGTAACCGATACCAACAATGCCGATACGCATATCCTGCTTCGCGGTATACGTGGCACCATAACCGACTGTGTCACCAGCCTTGACCTCATTGATGGCAACCAGCCGCGATTTCAGGTTCATCACTGGCTGCAGATTATCCTGCGGGCCCTCACGTCCGATCATCGGCGAGGCACCGTAGAGCATGATGCCCGGCCGCACGATACCCACATGGGTCTGCGGCCAGTTGAGAATGCCGGCGGAGGCCGCCAGCGTGCAACCCCGTGATTCGGCGGGCAGCGCTTCGGCCAGGGCCAGGAAGGCTGCATGCTGCTGTGGCGTCATCGGCGACTCCAGGTCATCCGACATGGCCAGATGTGACATCAGGACTGGTTTCACGCTTACACCATACTGTTGAGCCTGTTGCCCCAGTTGCTGCCACAGCTCAACGGCATCCGCCGGTGGCATGCCCAGGCGGTTCATGCCGGTATTCACCTTGAACCACACATTCAGACAGCCACTGACCGGTTTGATGCCGGCCCGCAGCGCGTCAAACAGCAGCGTTGCCTGCCAGGCTGAGTGAATAACAAAAAAGAAACCGCCTTCCAGAATCTGCCGCATTTCCTCGGCATTCAGCGGACCGCGCATCAGCAGAATATCGGTATTTTCAATGCGGCTGAGCAGCGCCTGCCCTTCGCGCAGTGTCACCACGGCAAACAGATCACCAGACTGCATCACCTGCATTAGTGCGGGTGCCAGCTGGAACACACCATGACCGTAGGCATTGGCCTTGACCACGGCACAGATGCGGTTTCCGGGGGCATGCTGACGGGCTACGCCAAAGTTGTGTTGCAGCGCAGCCAGATCGATATCAGCCCAGCTGTGGGGCGCCAGCGAATCAACCATAGCCGCCTTCATAGTCGGCCGGTCGGGCTAGATTCTCAAAGCGGGTGAACTGACCCAGGAAGCCCAGTCGGACGGTACCGATGGGGCCGTTACGCTGCTTGCCGATGATGATTTCTGCCACACCTTTGTCGGGCGTGTCTTCGTTGTAGACCTCATCGCGATACACAAAGGCGATGATGTCGGCGTCCTGTTCGATGGCGCCCGATTCACGCAGGTCCGACATCACCGGTCGCTTGTTGGGGCGCTGCTCCAGCGAGCGGTTAAGCTGCGACAGCGCAATCACAGGGCATTCAAATTCACGCGCCATGGTTTTTAATGAACGGGAGATTTCCGAGATCTCACCCACGCGGTTGTCGCCAAAGCCCTTGATCTGCATCAGCTGCAGGTAGTCGACCACCACCAGTGCCAGGCCATCGTATTCACGGGCCACACGACGGGCGCGGGCGCGCATTTCGGTTGGGCTCAAACCCACCGAATCGTCGATCAGCAGCGGTCTGTCCTTGAGTTTGGCGATGGCGCTGGTCAGCTTGGGCCAGTCTTCGTCTTCCAGCTGGCCACTGCGCAGACGGCTCTGGTCAATACGGCCCACAGAACTCAGCATACGGAAAATAAGACTTTCCGCCGGCATCTCCAGGCTGAACACCAGCACCGGTTTGTCCTGATTCAGCAGTGCATGTTCGGCCAGGTTCATGGCAAAGGTGGTTTTACCCATCGATGGACGACCGGCAACAATGATCAGGTCGGACTTCTGCAGACCCGAGGTTTTCTTGTCCAGATCGATATAGCCAGTCGCCAGCCCCGTGATGCCACCCTTGGATTTGATCAGCTGATCAATTTTTTCCACCGCCTTGGTCAGCAGCGGATTGACCTGCTGCGGCCCACCGTCGCGGGCACGATTGTCGGCGATCTTGAACACCATCTGCTCGGCCATATCGAGCACGTCGGTGGCAGCGCGGCCGGCGGGATTAAAAGCGTTATCAGAAATTTCATTGGAAACACGAATCAGCGTGCGCAGCGTAGCGCGCTCGCGAATGATGTTGGCATAGGCTGAAATATTGGCCGTGCCACGGGCGTGGCTGGCCAGGTCGGTCAGGTACTCAATGCCACCGGCGTTTTCCAGATCATTCAGACTGTCCAGTGCTTCGACCAGCGTGACGACATCGATGGGTTTGCTGGCCTCAACCTGACGTTGCATGACCGAGTAGATCAGCTGGTGTTCGTGGCGATAGAAGTCTTCCGGCTGCAGCACTTCGGCAGCGTTATCCCAGGCACTGTTGTCCTGCATCAGACCACCCAGCACGGCCTGCTCGGCTTCAACGGAATGCGGTGGCACCTTGAGTTTGTTCAGTGCCGAGACCGAGCCCTGAGCTCCGCTGCGACCACCGCCCATACCAGATGGCGTGCTGCGTTCCTGATTGCTGCTCTGATCCAAGGTGTCCGCCATGTTTTATTATGTCCAGTTGATGCCTGCGCTGTTTATGACCCAGCCTGATGACGTCCACACCGGCGGTTCGGGCCCATAAAAAAAGCACCGCGCCCGATACCGGAACGCGGTGCTTTATTGTCTATCACCGGGCGCCTGGAGACAAGCGCCTGCTGGTAGTTACAGCCTTAAGCTGGAACAACTGCCAGAGTGACGGTTTCTTCGACTTCGTAGCCCAGGTCGATGGAGATTTCCCACTCGCCAACTTCGCGAATAACACCAATCGGCAGACGAACTTCAGCTTTAACGACGTCAGCGCCTTCAGCAGCTGCGTTGATCGCATCAGCGATGTCACGCGTGCCAACGGAACCGAACAGCTTGCCTTCGTCACCCGCGTTAACGGCGATGGAAACACGCAGATCCTTGATCTTGGCAGCGCGAGCCTGTGCCTCAGCCACTTTCTCGTTGTGAGCAGCCAGAAGTTCTGCACGACGCTCTTCGAAGTCCGCCAGATTTGCTTTGGTCGCAGGCAGTGCTTTGCCCTGTGGGAACAGGAAGTTGCGTGCGTAGCCCGCTTTCACGGAAGCCTGATCACCAACGTTACCCAGGCGACCGATTTTTTCCAACAGAATTACGTTCATGTCTATTTCCTCAATTAAAGTCAGATGCTGCCATCATCAGCCGGCGGCTGTATGCGACGGCGAAAATCGTAAAAACTGTCCAGCAACGCGGCGACCGATAACAGCTGCACAGCCAGTGGGCTCAGCAGCAAGAGGTAGAAAGCTACCAGGAACAGCCGCGACAAACGCTTGATGCCCACCAGTCCGTGTACCAGTGCCACCCCGGCTATCGCCAAAGGGATGACAAAATACAGAATCCATCCGGTCAGCACTGTGCCACCCAGGCTCGCCAGCAGGAACAATCCCACCAGCAACATGGCGACTGACGGCTGCAGTCGGAATTCATGAAATTCCTTCTGAAACCCGCCCGGGTTATACATCAGCGCCTGCCACCATCTGGCCAGTATCAGCAGAAACACCGCCATCAGCATGTGCATCAGGCCAAACAGCGTGAGCACACCTTCGCGCAATGTTTCAGGCGTCACTTCTGGCAGCTCGGCCGATCCGCCGCCTGCTGCCATAAAGGCCTCAACCTGCTGCAGCAGCAAATCCATCACTGCTGGCCGCATCATCAGTACGGCTTCGGCACCCACAGCCACCAGGATCGCGGCCATCAAGGCGTACTGCCAGGATGCTGTGCGTCGCAATACTGCAGCCATCACACCCACGCCGACCAACAGAATAAGCGGCGTCATATCACCGACGCTGGCCCATCCTATCAGCGGCAGCACGGCAAAGGCCGCCACCATCAACGCTTCTCTGGGTCCGTGGCGCAAAAGCACCAGGGCCACAAGCGCCGGGCTGATCATATTGATCAGCGGGATAATGCCACACAGCACGGCCGCGATAATCGCCTGTCGGCGGCCAGCCATTGCAAACGCAGCCAGAGCCCGCATTGCCAGTTCCTACTCCAGTCGTCCGCCGCAGCGGAACGGCTTATACGTTGTGGCTGTCAGTGTACGGAATCAGGGCCAGGTGACGCGCGCGCTTGACGGCGACAGCCAGTTGACGCTGATAGCGTGCCTTGGTGCCAGTAATACGGCTGGGAACAATTTTGCCTGTCTCAGAGATGTAGGCTTTCAGTGTTTCCAGATCTTTGTAATCAATTTGCTTTACGCCTTCTGCAGTGAATTTGCAGAACTTACGACGGCGGAAAAAACGTGCCATGATCAGTATCCTTTAATAACGTAGTGATTAATTGTCGTCGTCTTCGTCGCTGTCATCGTCTGAATCAGAATCATAATCTTCGTCATCATCGGAGTCATCTTTGGACGCGGCTTCACGGGCAGCAGCTTCTTCTTCAACACGACGCTTCTGCTCAGCACGGGCACGACGTTCGCGGCTCTCACGTTCGCCTTTCAGGATCAGTGATTCTTCGGTAATTGCTTCATCGGTCTTGATGACCAGGTGACGCAGAATGGCGTCGTTGTAGCGGAACAGAGTCACGATCTCGTCCAGCACTTCCTGACCGCACTCAACGTTCAGCAGGATGTAGTGGGCTTTGTGAATCTTGTTGATCGGGTATGCCAGTTGACGGCGGCCCCAGTCTTCCTGACGATGAATCTTGCCACCAGTTTCGGTGATCATCTGCGTATAACGCTCAACCATCGCAGGGACCTGATCGCTTTGATCAGGGTGTACAACAAATACTACTTCGTAATGTCTCATAGAGACTCCTTTTGGCAATAAGTCTTCCGGGGTTTACGACGCCGCGGTAAGACAAGGAGTTAAAGTTAAATACCCGTGAAGTGGCCTTCCGGCACGGAATTCAGGGGTCGTGCATTGTAGAGAAGATTAACAGGCGTTGCAACGCCTATTTGCTGGGGCTTTGAGCGAGTCAGCCAGTCCTTTGGCGGACCACTTCGAAAAGACAGACCCCAGTCGCGACGGAAACATTCAGACTACTTACCGCCCCGGCCATCGGGATAGACAGCAGGTAGTCGCAATGTTCGCGGGTCAGGCGGCGCATGCCCTTGCCTTCCGAGCCCATTACCAGTGCCAGCGGGCCTTTCAGATCAGCCTCGTACAAACTCTGTGTGGCCTCACCGGCGGCACCATAGATCCAGATACCGCGCTGCTGCAACGCTGACAGGGTACGGCTGAGGTTGGTCACCGCGACCAGATGCACTTTCTCGGCAGCGCCACTGGCGACCTTGCGCACCGTCAGGTTCATTGGCGCAGAATTATCCTTGGGCACAATCACCGCATCCACGCCGGCGGCATCGGCCGTGCGCAGGCAGGCCCCCAGATTATGCGGATCGGTGATCTCATCCAGCACCAGCAACAGCGGCGGATGTTCCAGCGATTCCAATAGCTTGTTAAGGAAGGCTTCGTCTTTGGTGGTATCACGCCACTGACACAGAGCAATCACGCCCTGATGCACCGGCATCCGGTCGTTACGCGGCTTGCCACCTTTGCGTGGTGCGCCACCCAGCTGCTTTTCCAGCTCCTCGCGACCGACCTGCCGGATCTTGAGACCAAGCTCGGCAGCCAGTGTGCGCACTTCGTCCAGCCGTTTGTCGTTGCGATCCTGCTGCAGCCACAGTTCCAGCACGTCCTGCGGGTTACGCTTGAGCAGCTCCGTGACGGCATGAATGCCGACAATCCAGTCCTGTTGCCCGGCCATCAACGTCTCCGCGATTTACCAGCCGGTTTGCCGCTGGTTTTGCTGGCGGCGCGCGGACCACCGCGTTTTTTGGCGGCGGGTTTTCCGGCACCGGATTTTGCTGCAGATTTTGACTTGCGGGGCGCGCCGGACTTGCCGGTGCCGCGCCCGGAAGATTTTCCAGCGCCGCCTTTTTCAGACTTGCCGCCAGCAGATTTTCGACCGCGACCGGATGGTTTGTCGCCGCCACGCTCATCCGCGCCAGGTTCTGAGCCGCCCCCGGCTTTGCGGGCACCATCCACCACCTGCAGGTCAATCTTGCGATCATCCAGATCCACACGTACCACGCGCACACGCACCACATCGCCCAGCTTGTAGGTCACGCCACTGCGCTCACCGCGCAGCAACTGGCGTACCGGATCAAACTGGTAGTACTCATTACGCAGCGCCGTAATATGTACCAGGCCTTCGACATAGATGTCGTTGAGCTGCACAAACAGGCCAAAACCGGTCACCGAGCTGACGGTACCGTCGAACTCGTCACCCACGCGATCCTGTACATATTCACACTTCAGCCAGTCCAGCACGTCGTAGCTGGCGGCATCGGCGCGGCGCTCGGTCATCGAACACAGCTCACCAAAGTGCACCATGTCCTTTTCCTGATAGGGATAGATGTCGCGCTTGTTCAGCTTGACCGCATCCTTCAGCTTGCGAATGAACGAACGCTGCTTGCCAGAGCGGATCAGATAGCGCAGTGCACGATGCACCAGCAGGTCCGGATAGCGGCGGATCGGCGAGGTAAAGTGGGTGTAGGACTCAAAACCCAACCCAAAGTGACCTATATTGTCGGGCTGATACACTGCCTGCATCATCGAGCGAATCAGCATGGTCTGAATCAGATGCGCATCCGGTCGCCCTTCAATAGTCTGCAGCACGCGCTGATAATCCTGCGGCGTTGGCTTGCCCGAGCGAGTCAGGATCAGGCCCAGCTCGCGCAGGAACAGCTTCAGATTCTCCAGCTTGTCCTCATTGGGGCCTTCATGAACCCGGTACAGCACCGGCAGGCCAGACTCTTCCAGGAACTTGGCGGTGCACACGTTGGCCGCCAGCATGCACTCCTCAATCAGGCGATGCGCGCTGTTGCGTACCACCGGCACAATCTCGGCAATCTTGCGGGTTTCGCCAAACACAATGCGTGTTTCATTGCTGGAGAAATCCAGCGCACCAGCCTTCTGCCGGGCATCAGACAACTTCTGATACATACCGTACAGCGCTTCCAGATGCGGCACCAGATCGGCGTATTTACCGCGCAGCCGGGTTCGTGAGCGCTCACGCAGCTCGCTCTCCGGCTCTTCCAGCATATCGGCCACTTCCGTATAAGTAAGCCGCGCATGTGAGTGAATGACGCCTTCAAAGAAGGTGTAGCCGTTGATCTTGCCGGTGCGGCCAACGTCCATCTCACAGACCATCACAAGACGATCCACTTTAGGTTTCAGCGAGCACAGGCCGTTGGACAAAACCTCGGGCAACATCGGGACCACGTGCCCCGGAAAGTAGACGGAATTGCCGCGATTCTGCGCTTCTTCGTCCAGTGCTGAATCCGGTTTTACGTAGTGCGAGACATCGGCAATGGCCACAAACAGTTTGGCCGTGCCGCGCGGCCCCGGCTCACAATACACCGCGTCATCGAAGTCCTTGGCGTCTTCACCATCAATGGTGACAAAGGGCAGTTCGCGCAGGTCGATGCGGCCTTTTATATCCTCTTTCGCCACCTCTTCTTTCAGGCCCTTGACGGCCTGGGTCACTTCACGCGGCCACTCGTGCGGGATATCGTGACTGCGCAGCGCGACGTCAATCTCCATGCCGGGCGCCATGTGATCACCCAGAATATCGGTGACTTCACCAATGGCCTTGCGGCGCTTGTCCGGGTAACTGCGGATGACGGCTACCACAAACTGCCCGTCCTGGGCGCCGCGCGTGTCTTTCTCGGGGATGATTACTTCATGGCTGATTCGCCGGTTATCCGGCACCACCAGGCCAAATCCCTGATCTTTATAGAAGCGGCCCACCACCTGCGTGACGCGTCGCTCCAGAATCTCAACGACCATGCCCTCTTTGCGGCCTCGGCGGTCCACGCCAGCCACGCGCGCCAGCACGATGTCGCCATCAAACAGCTTGATCATCTCATTAGGTGGCAGCACCAGATCGCCGGAGCCATCGTTGGGTATAAAGAAGCCCATGCCATCCTTGGTGCCCTGCACCCGGCCCTTGATCAGCTCCATCTTGTCCACCAGGCCATACACTCCCCGGCGGTTACTGATCAGCTGCCCGTCGCGGCTCATGGCAATCAGGCGGCGGCGCAGGGCCTCGGCCTGCTCTGGATCGTCGGCCAGATTAAATTCATCGCACAGTGCCTCGTAACTGACGGGCTCGGCGATCTCCTCCATGCGGGCAAGAATGAACTCGCGGCTGGGGATGGGGTTTTCGTATTTCTCAGCCTCGCGGGCAGCATGGGGGTCTTGTATAAAGGAGGGGGAATTCAGTTTACTGCTTTTTTTCTGTCTTGGCATAGATGCTCTGTGTTCTCTTTTGAGTCTCTTTAGTCGCTTGTCGTCTATATTCCGCGCCAGTATACACCCGCAGCCCCCAATATTCTTAAAGAATTTATAAAAGACCGTTGACAGCGGCATTACGGATCGGCAAAATGCGCGCTCTGATTTGCTCCATCCCTAAATGCCCAGGTGGTGGAATTGGTAGACACGCTAGCTTCAGGTGCTAGTGCTCGAAAGGGCGTGGAGGTTCAAGTCCTCTCCTGGGCACCATAATTTCTGCTATCCTTCCTTTAGAAAAACTTGAAATCATCCGGCCCGGATGTATAGTTATTAGTAACTTTCTTCTAATTAGTTCTATCAGGCTGTTGTTATGTCCGATTCCGGCAAAGCTCGACGAGAAGCGGCGGCTGCATCGCTGAGAAAGTCAGGCGTGACTGTGTCCAAGACCGGCGGCGCCTACAAAAATCCGGCAGCCATAATCAAGTCTCCGACTGCTCAAGATCAGCTCAAAACAATAGCCGCTTTCCGGAAGCAGTTGCAGCACGGCACTTAAACCTTCTTAAATAGGCAGTAGCACATGGAACTTGGCTACTCTCCACTCTTCCTGCTGGGACTGGTCGCGGGATTTAATTTCATCAAAGAATGGGAAGCCACCCGGTATTTGCTTGCTCGCGAAGATGGTCACAAACTGTATTTTCGAGCGGCATTTTGGGGCTTGGTCGTCTGTCTAATCACTGCAGCACCCATTTTACTAGTCGATCGGATTGCTCAAAACTGCTGGGTAGAATACCCAGGCCTCCCTGTAGACGACACCGAATCACTCGTGATTTCCGTGTTAATTGTCGCTCCATTCACCGCCTTTCTTGTCGCAAATATTTTTAACCTATTCACCAACGCCCTTGAATATTACCTGGATGCTTTAGGAGAGAATGAATTCGAGCACCTCCTAGTGACAGCGATGGAGAACAACTTCATGGTCATGACAACCTTGGAAGATAAGAAAGTCTATGTGGGCTGGGTGTTTAGGATATCGGATCCGGCCAGAGATCCGCGCAAGTACTTCAGTATCATTCCTGTGATGACAGGATTCAGAGATGAAGAACACAGAGTCGTTTTTACGACGTTTTACGACCAGCTTTATGCATCGACAAACGACTCTTTATCTCACCTAGATACCGACCATTTTGCGACAGTGCTACCTGCTGAACGGCTTATCTCTTGCCGACTATTTGATCCCGAAGCCTATTCGGAGTTCCAGGGGCTCACAACGAACGACTAGCAGGCTGTCTTGCCGGGATTACTGCCCCAACGCAATTTGCGGTATCCTGCCCCTTTACAGAGCGGCGCCCCAGAAGGCTGGGCCGCCAGATCACGGAGCCCCTCATGAATTCTCAAGCCCGCCGCAGCGCAGCACTTGTGCTGATTTTTGCCGTCCTGTCACTGGCCGCCTGCGGCCAGCCTGAACCATCATCACCTGCCGTAGCCGTGCCGGAGGAAGCTGCGTTTGCACGGCCTGCCGGGACAGAAGCGTTTACCGCACTCATCTCGGGCACACGGGTTGGGCAGATGGAGGTGCAGCACGGTGACGTCACCGAGGTGGGTTATGAGTACCGCAACAACGGTCGTGGCCCTTCCGTTGAAGAAGTCATTGAGTTTACCGATGAGGGTGTACCGCGAAGCTGGCGCATTACCGGCGCCACCACTTTCGGCAATATCATCGAAGAGCAGTTTGAGGTGCAGGGCGGCACAGCAAGCTGGACAGATACCACCGGCAGCAGCGCATCCGATCTGGCGGAAGCCAATCTGTATGTGGCCCAGGAATCCAGTCCCTATGCCTTGTGGGTTTACGCGCGGCTGTTGCTGGCGGCTGAGGGAAATACCCTGGCGGTGCTGCCGGCCGGCGAGCTGAAACTGGAAGCTATCGACACACTGGATGTCACGGGCAGCGATGGCGCGTCCACTGCCATCACAACCTATGCGCTGTCGGGCATTGACCTGAATCCGAGCTATTTTGCCCTGGATGAGGACGGCATGCTGTTTGCGTCCATGAATGAGCGCTTCGCGCTGGTGCGAACGGGCTTCGAACAGGAAGAGCAGCGTTTGCGTGATCTGGCGGCCGAATACGCAACCCGCCGCTTTGAATCCATACAGGAACAGGTCACCCGTGTTTTTGATAAACCGGTGCGCATCAATAACGTCAGAGTGTTTGATCCAAACAGCCTGAGCCTCACCGATCCGGTCTCCGTGCTGGTGGCCGACAACCAGATCGCGTCAGTGGATGACGTGGTAGAGACGGCTGGCACCAATGAGATTCTGATTGACGGCGCGGGCGGCACGCTTGTTGCCGGCATGTATGAAATGCACGCGCACGCGGGCCAGGGCAGTGCGCTGCTGAATATTGCGGCAGGGGTCACCAGCTTTCGCGACATGGGCAACAATAATGCGGTACTGGACGACCTGATTACAAAAATCGAGTCGGGCAGACTGGTCGGACCGCGCATTCATCGCAGCGGTTTTATCGAAGGCAGAAGTCCGTTCAACTCCAACAGCGGCATCCTGGTGTCGACGCAGGAAGAGGCACTTGACGCCGTCAGGTGGTATGCCGATCAGGGCGACTTTCATCAGATCAAAATCTACAACAGCATGAACCCGGAATGGGTGCCGGCCATGGTGACCGAGGCACACGCGCGCGGCATGCGCGTGGCAGGACATGTGCCCGCCTTCTCGAATGCCGACGCCATGATTGCTGCCGGCTACGATGAGCTGACGCACATCAATCAGGTCATGCTGGGCTGGGTGCTGGCACCTGACGAAGACACCCGCACCTTGTTGCGGCTGACCGCCATGAAGCGATTCCCCGCCATCGACATCAACTCCCCCGCTGTGCAGCAGACGATTTCGAGCATGGCCGAGCGCGGCATGGGCATCGACCCGACGCTGGCCATCCACGAGAATCTGATGCTGTCCCGCAATGGCGAGGTCGCACCTGGCATGGTGGACTACATCGATCATATGCCAGTGGGCATTCAGCGCAATGCCAGAACCGCGCGTTCAGAAATCGCCTCACCCGAGGATGACATCGCCTATCGTCAGGGTTTCGCCAAAATTCTGGAAACCGTGCGCGAAATGCGCGATCAGGGTGTGATCATTATTCCGGGGACTGACCTGGGTGGTTCGTTCAGCTATCACCGCGAGCTGGAGCTTTATCAGGAGGTTGGCATGACAGCCGCCGAAGTGTTAAAAATGGCAACGCTCGACATGGCAACGTACCTGGGTGAAGGCGACCGACTGGGTTCAATTGAACCCGGCAAACTGGCTGACTTTTTCCTGATTCCAGGGGACCCGACAGCAGATCTTAAAGCCATCAAGACAATTTCAATGGTGGTAAAAGATGGCGATGTCTATTTCCCCAGCGATATCTATCCTGAGTTTGGCATTCGCCCATTTACGCCGGCACCGATGATTGTGTCTGGTGCAGAAGGGGCGGAATAAGCATTAATGTAATCATCGAGGCACTCAAGAAATTCCGTGACGAGCGCGACTGGCAGCAGTTCCACAACCCCAAGGATCTGTCATGACAGGCTATCCGCAATACTCACAGAGAGAAGAACGACTTAACGTCAGTTTGCACGCACTCGGTTTGCTGCTGAGTGTGGCGGCACTGGTTGCGCTGCTGCTGCGTGCCAGTGCCCTGGATTCGACTCTGGTGCTGGTGAGCTTTGGCCTGTTCGGTGTCAGCCTGGTGCTCCTCTACAGCATATCCACCCTTTACCACAGTACGCAGAATCCGCGACGGCGCAGTCGCCTGCGCGTGGCCGACCACGCCAGCATCTATGTGCTGATTGCCGGTACCTACTCCCCTTTTGCACTCATTGTGCTGCAGGGCAGTATCGGCTGGAGTATTTTTGCGGCCTCCTGGTCTATGGCGCTGGCAGGTATTGTTCTGAAGCTGTTTTACACCGGCAGGTTCAGTCTGCTGTCAACATTGCTCTACGTCTTCATGGGCTGGATTATCCTGTTCGCGATCCAACCCCTGCTGGCCGCTTTCGACGGTCCAGGCCTCAGCTGGCTGATTGCTGGTGGTGTTTCCTACACCCTGGGCGCGGTACTTTACAGTATCCGGCGCCTGCCGCTTAACCACGCCATATTTCACCTGTTTGTATTGCTCGGCAGTTGCTGCCATTTTGTGGCGGTGTACTTTTATGTCGCCTGAGCTGCGGCGCCTGGCTTAATCCGCAAAAGCTGCACGCAAATCTGCATAACTTTGTAGAACCCAGCCGTCAGCGCGGTAGTTTCATTCGCCGCGCAAGTGCCGGTTGAAAAACGCCATTTGCGTTCTCAGCAGGTGAGTCTGCAGCGGGGGCGGACGAATGCCGTGGCGTTGGCCTGGGTAGGTCATTATCTCAAACACCTCGCCGCGCTCCTGCAGCTTTGCGAACAATCGGGTGGAGTGATCAAAGGTCACATTGTCATCCGCCATGCCGTGAATAATCAGCAGCGGGGTCTGGTAACCATCAAGATGGGCAAAGACCGAACCGGCATCATACCCGTCGGCATTGTCCTGCGGGGTCGACATGTAGCGTTCGGTGTAGTGTGTGTCGTATAGCGCCCAGTCTGTAACTGGTGCCCCGGCAATGCCCGCGGCAAACCTGCCCGGCGCCTGCAGCGTGGTCATCAATGTCATGTAGCCTCCATAGGACCAGCCCCACAGACCCACCCTGCCGGCGTCCACAAAATTGCGCTCCTGCAACCAGTCCAGTCCGGCCAGTTGGTCCTCAACTTCAAGAATACCCATGCGCAGATGCAGCGGCGCTTCAAAGGCATGGCCGCGGTTTGAACTGCCCCGGTTATCGACCTTAAAAAGCACGTAGCCGGACTGGGCAAGAATCTGATCGCGCAGTGACTGCCATCCCCTGGTGACAGACTGTACGCCTGGCCCGCCATATACCTGAACAATGGCCGGACAGGGCGTCGCTGCGGTGCAGTGGTCCGGCCGGTACATCTGCCAGTGCAAAGCGGTCTGCCCGTCTGCGGCCGTCAGCGTGCCATACTCGGGTCGAACATGGGCCGTCAGATAAGGCGCGTAAGGATGAGCTTCATTCAGCGGGTTTTCCTCCACCCAGGCAATGCGGTCACCTGCAATGGAATACAGCCCGGTGCTGGGCGGGGTGTCGATGTCGGAGTAAGTACCGATAAAGCCTGACCCGCCAGAACCGACCGTTACGTTCCAGCGTCCTTCGCCAGAGGTAATACGCTGCAGTTCACCGCCATCAAGGTTCACTGAGTACAGGTGGCGCTCCAGTGGTGTGTCCGTCCAGCCAGAGAACCAGACAATACCCGCGTCCTCGTCAACGGCTTCCAGGCTATCAACCACCCAGTCACCCGATGTGATATCGCGGGCTACGCCATCTGCGTTCACATGACGGATATGGCGAAAGCCGGATTGTTCGCTGAGATAGAGCAGACCGCCCCCGGCCAATGTTCGCAGATCATGCGCCAGATTGATCCAGGTATCTGCCTGCTCTGTGATACGCCGTGTTGTGTCTTCAACACCCGTGCGCGGATCAAGTGCCAGCAGGTCCCACTGCGTCTGCGCACGATTCTGTCGCTGCACCCATAAGGTTTCACCTGACCCGCTCCAGTTGACTCGGCTGAGGTAAATGTCGGTATCGCTGCCCAGATCCATCCCGCGTATGTCGCCAGAGGCAAGGTCGATGACGTGCAGTGTCACCAGGGCGTTGGGCGTGCCGGCCCGCGGATACCGCTGTTCTGACACCGAAACGGCATCGGCAGAAATGCCGAAGCGATCCACCACCATCACCGGGCTTTCATCAACGCGTGCCACCGCGATGCGGCTATCATCGGGCGACCACCAGTAACCGGTGTAGCGGCCCATCTCCTCCTGGGCAACAAACTCGGCCATGCCCCAGCTGATGACACCGCCGCCTTCAGTCGTCAGGGCACGCTCTTCCCCGGTAGAGAGATCATGTATCCATAGATTCTGGTTGCGGATAAAGGAGACGAAGCCGCCGTCCGGACTGACCTTGGCGTCGGTCTCAAACGCCTCTGTTTCGGTCAGGCGGCGGGCTTGTGCGCTTTCCACATCGACGTAGAACACATCGCCGTCCAGCGGCACCAACACCGCTGCCCCTGTTTCGTCCCATTGACAGGTCACCACCCCGGAAGACGTGATGCGCGATCGCTCGCGGAACTGAATTTCAGCCTCCGTCAGCTCGCGCTCTTCGGGTGCCAGCTGGCGCGCATCGACCAGCACATAAGCCTCGCCGGTGGCAACATCCATAGCCCACAGATCCTGCACCGTGCGGTCATCGTCTTTTGCGCGCAGAAAGCTGATGCGACTGCCGTCGGGTGAGAACCGCACATTTCGGGCAGTCGGGCCGGTCAGATCTGGCGAGCCGTAGAGTCGCTCGATGGTCAGTTGTTCACCGGATCCGTCCGTCATGGGCGTTGTGGCCCGCTCGCAGGCGACAAGCATAAAAGGCAAGACAACCATTAACGCGCCACGCATAAAAACCTCAATGTATCAGTGTGTTAGATTTAGCAGGGGCAACTACATCCCCGCCATGGACTCACTGCCCGTCATTGTCCGACATCACCAGCGACAGCCGGTAAACATCATGCCGCCGGTCTTTCATGGTCTGAACACTGCCATGCGTATGCAGTTCTTTTAACGCATCCAGGTCAACATCAACGATAAGCAGCATCTCAGAGTTGGGTGTCGCCTCTGCCTTGATACCTGTGGTTGGAAAGGCGAAATCCGACGGCGTGAACAAGGCGGACTGGGCATACTGAATATCCATATTATTAACTCGCGCCAGATTGCCAACGGCCCCTGCAATAGCGACATAACATTCATTTTCGATAGCGCGTGCCATGGCACAATGCCGCACGCGGGTATAACCATTTTGAGTGTCGGTCAGAAATGGCACAAACAAAATATTCATTCCCTGATCGGAGAGCAACCGTACATATTCCGGGAACTCAACGTCGTAACAGATCATAATGCCTATTTTACCGCAATCGGTATCAAACACTTTGACCTGATTGCCGCCCGACATCGCCCAGTTCCTTCGCTCCGCCGGCGTCACATGCACTTTGTCATATTTCTCCCAGCTTCCATCACGTCGGCACAGAAAACCACTGTTATACAGTTTACCTTTTATGAGGTACGGCATGCTGCCGGTGATAATATTGATGTTGTAGCTGATCGCGAAATCAATAAATTTATCGCGGATACTTTCGGTGTACTTGGCCAGCTCGCGAATGCTCTGGGTGACGCTCAAGTGGTTGTATTGTGCCATGAGTGGAGCTGCAAACAGTTCTGGGAACAGGACAAAATCACTGCCGTAGTCCGAAACCGCGTCAACAAAAAACTCCATCTGGTCAAAAAGTTCATCAATGCCTGCCATACTGCGCATTTGCCACTGCACAAGACCCAGACGAACCTGGGATTTTGGGGCATTGATCAACTTAACCGATTTGGTATAAAAAATATTGGACCATTCAAGCAAAGTGGCATAATCCTGAGACTCGACATCGCCCGGAATATACCCTTTAAGCAATTTGCGAACGTGAAATCCATTGGCCAGCTGAAAGCTCAGTACCGGGTCGTACAGTTCTTTGTTTGTTACTTTTTCAATATATTGTTTCGCACTCAGCTCGTCAGCATACTTGCCATAGTTTGGCATCCTGCCACCGGCCATAATGGCTCGCAAATTCAGATTTTCACACAACTCCTTACGGGCATCGTAAAGTCGTCTTGCCAACCTCAAACCCCTGAAGTCCGGATGGATGAAGACCTCGATACCATACAGCACATCGCCATCAGCGTCATGATTGCGAAAAGAAAAGTCAGTTACGATTTCATCGTAAGTATGGTCGTCGCCAAATTTCGCGTAGTCTATGATCAATGAGAAGGCACAACCAACCACTTTGTCATCAACACAAACACAGATTTGCCCCTCGGGAAATCGCGTCAACAAGGCATTGACAACCTCTTCAGTCCAGGTCAGCAGCGGGCCAACGTCATAGACTTGCTCGGACGCTTCTCGCAGCGCCCTCATATCATCAATCGTCAGATGGCGAATCTCGACATGATTGGCTTCCATAACTCCTCCAGAACAGACTGTGGGTGAGACAGCATACGCTATTGCCTGTTGCAACGGTACATGGAATCATACGACTCAATAACCCTGGCCATCGACAGACAATAACCATGAACGAAATCATCGACGCCCTGAAGAAATTCCGCGACGAGCGCGACTGGCAGCAGTTTCACAACCCCAAAGATCTGTCACTGGCGCTGAGCATTGAAGCCGCCGAGTTGCTGGAAGCCTTTATGTATGACCAAATCTATCGTGCATGGATGAGATATGTAGCTACCCCTGCTAAACTGAACGAGAATATTAGATTACCACCTTGAAAGCTGCCATCTCTGTTAATCCGCAGGCTTCTGACACTCAATAGCAGCTTAGGATAAGAGATCTAGTGGACTTGACCACCGACTCCTTTGAACTTCTCAACGAAAGCAACTATCTTTTGGAATACACTCTGCTTTCTACTCAGGTACTGTGGGTTCAATGGACTCATTTTAGGAAGAATCGAATTAAGGTCCGTACCAGCATCACTGGCGTACTCGCGTTTCAGCGATGAAGAGATGTATCTTCGGGCCTCCTCAATGTTCAGATTCTCCGCGTTAATCAATTCTTCCGCCTCACGTTGCTGCTCAGCTCGCGCAAAAGCAAAAAAAGCTTCAATCACACTGGCTTTGTCTCCAATCTGATCAAGATCTGTCTGGTTTATGAAATCAACCAACAGACCTTCTTTTGCACGATTACCTAGACTAGCGCGAATAACTCGACGCACCTCCTCAACTAGCTCTGCTTTCGTTTTTATTCTCTTATTGTGCTCAAAGATTAGTTCCAGAATGTAATCCAAGTTGATTTCTTGAGACTTGAGCAAATCTACCTCGAACACAACATCATCCCAGTCTAGGGTAGAATTATCCTGTTCGTCAGCCGACTTCTGACGACGAAGCCAGTCTCGAATATCATTATACGTAGATCTGTAGTCTTGAATTTTGCGCTCAGCTGGCACTCGTATAGCGAGCAATTCGGCTAGCTTCTCTTCATCCAAATAGTGTTCATCCTTAAAAGCCTCAACGGCTTCGGAATCACTCATATCCACATTCTGCAAGGCTTTCAGGCTCGCATACTCGTCGAAGTTCTGCAGTATATTCTCTACACGCAGATATTCGCCAAAGACTTTAGCAAAGGCCTTTTTGTCTGACTCCTTTTCAATGTTGGCCGGGTCGGGGAAGCGCTGCTCCAGCTCACTGACTACATCCATAAACCCGCGCCGCGCTTCGCCAGTGACTACATCCGTAAAACCTTCCATATACTCCTTGTAGCTCTTTTCTAACACCACATTCTTGGTGCTTTTATCCCCAAACAAGGTAATGGCATCGACTGTAGCCTTCTCTAAGTCACGGAAGGTCACGATATTGCCAAACGACTTCGTGGCATCGTAAATACGGTTTGTGCGCGAGTAGGCTTGCATTAATCCGTGGTATCGCAGGTTTTTATCAACGAAGAGTGTATTCAGTGTTGGTGCGTCGAAGCCAGTGAGGAACATACCTACCACAATCAAAAGGTCTATTTCTTTGTTTTTAACCCGCATAGCAAGGTCGCGATAGTAGTTCTGGAAGCCGTTACTATCAACACTAAAGTTGGTTTTAAAGAATACATTATAGTCACCAATAGCAGCGCTTAAAAACTCCTTGGAGCTGCTATTCATTGCCGACACTTCGAAGCTTTCATCCGCAATATCCCCTATGGCGTCCTGTTCTTCATTGGCAGCAAATGAGAAGATAGTGGCAATTCTCAGGGGTTTGTCGCTACTCGCTTGCAACTTATTGAGCGATTCATAATACAGTTTGGCTGCATCCACGCTGCTGACCGCGAACATGGCATTGAAGCCTTTGCCGCTAGCTTGCATACGATGAGTCTTCTGCCGGAAGTTCTTCAGCAAATACTGCGAAATTTCACGAATTCGTTCTGGGTGAAGCAAGGCCTGCTTGTTCTCCAGCGCACTGAGCTTTTTTTCATCCTGCTCGGTTTCTAATTGCTTAAATTTCGGGCGCACATCGTTGTAGTCCACCTTGAACTTGAGCACTTTCTCGTCGCGGATCGCATCGGTGATCACGTAAGAATGTAATTCGCGGCCAAACACGCTGGCGGTGGTTTCGGCACCCAATGCGTTTTGCGGGAAGATAGGCGTACCCGTGAAGCCAAACTGATAGAAGCGCTTAAACTTCTTATTCAGGTTCTTCTGTGCCTCACCAAACTGGCTGCGGTGGCATTCGTCGAAGATAAACGCTATCTGCTTGTTGTAAATAGCCAGATCACCTTCGCTCTTCATCAGGTTGTTGAGCTTCTGAATGGTCGTCACGATGATTTTGTTGTCGTCTTTATCCAGATTTCGCTTGAGGCCAGCGGTGCTGTCTGAACCATTGACGCTATCCGGCGAGAAGCGCTGATATTCCTTCATGGTCTGGTAGTCGAGGTCTTTACGGTCGACCACAAAGAACACCTTATCGACAAACTCCAGTTCGGTGGCCAAGCGTGCCGCTTTAAAGCTGGTTAAGGTCTTGCCAGAGCCTGTAGTGTGCCAGATAAACCCACCGCTCTCAGGCGTGCTCCAGTTCTTGGCTTCAAACGAGCTTTTAATTTTCCACAAAATGCGCTCGGTGGCGGCAATTTGATAGGGGCGCATCACCAGTAGCGTATCACTGACATCAAATACCGAATAATGCAGCAGCACGTTCAGTAGAGTGTTCTTCTGGAAGAAAGTGGCGGTAAAGTCTTTCAGGTCTTTAATCAGACTGTTATCCGCCTTCGCCCAGTTCATAGTGAAGTCGAAGCTGTTTTTGTTGCGCTGGGTCGTATTGGCGAAGTAACGGCTATCAGTGCCATTAGAGATCACAAACAACTGCAAGTACTTATACAGCGAATGTTCACTGTTAAAGCTCTCTTTGCTGTAGCGATGCACCTGATTAAAGGCTTCGCGAATGGCCACGCCGCGCTTTTTCAGCTCAATTTGTACTAGTGGAAGGCCATTTACCAGAATGGTCACATCGTAGCGGTTGGCATGGCTACCGGCCTGCTCGAACTGCTTTATCACCTGCACCTTGTTGCGGGCAATGTTCTTTTTATCTACTAGATAGATGTTTTTGATGCGGCCATCGTCAAACACAAAATCGTGGATATAGTTATCGTGAATCTTGCGAGTTTTATCAACAATAGTGTCGCTGGGCTTATCCAGATAGGTCTCTACAAATCGCTTCCATTCACCCTCCAAGAACTCCACGCCATTGAGTGTTTGCAGTTGTATCCGCACATTGGACAGCATGGCTTCCGGGTTATTCAGCGCAGGTAGGTATTCATAACCTTGATTGACCAAATCCTGAATCAGCTCCCGCTCCAGGTCTCCTTCGCTCTGGTAGCTTTCGGCTACCTTCCATTCTAGGGTATATTTATCGAGTACGATAAAGCGGTTCGACTCGGCTATGGGCTTGGTGTAATCAACCATTTTGTTCTTCCTGCTTCCAAAAGCCATACGTATCTTTCAGATGCTCAAGCAACAACTTTACCGTTTGTTTCTCGGGTTCAGTTGGCTCGGCAACCTCTTCATTCGACAACGTGCGATGGCTATAAAAATTCATGACCAGTCTTGAATAAGACTGTTTATTCTCAGGCAATAAATCTGACCATTGCGGATAGCCGAGAAAATTGGCAGTTTTTTCGTACAAGTTGCGAAGTAACGTGAAATGGTAGCGCTGAACATCATTCTTTTCGATGGCTTGTTCAATAAGGCGTTTAATATACAAGTGATATGAAAAGCTCTTGTTAGAGTCGCCTTTCTTGTCTTCAATTTCAAAAGAGCCATCCTCAAAGCGCCTGAGAATATAGCCGCTCTTGGCTTTCACTTCATTGTAGAGCACGTTATAAAATAGCGGATTGTGGGTGGAAACAATGAATCTTAGATCAGATCCACTTGATCTGATGAGTTGTGCCAAATCAATGGCTAATTCGATTAGATGGTTCTCATCTAATGAGCTCACCGGGTCATCAATAAATATATAATCCAGCTGATCAAACTGATCGGTTTCACGCTCGCTCGGCTCTGCGACGTTCAAAATCGTAATGACCTGCTCTAACAAAGTATAAAAAATACTCCAGATAAAGCTACTCGCTTCACCTTTGGATATTTTCAAGTTAGGAGATGGAGTATCATCACCGCGCTCCAAGGAAAAAGTCACTTCTGAAAAAGCTTCAACTGTAACGTCTTTATCGTCTTTATCCTTGGTTTTATACTCTTCGTTAAACCGTGGCGTAAGCTTATCGTTCGCGTAGCGCTGAAAATTGGCGATGATATTTTGATCTTGCCCTTGTTCCTTAAGAATCCAGTCGGTAAACGTGTTGGGCTGTATTTTCAGCTTAGGCTCTGCATCAGCCACTATATCGTTATCCCAGTAAAACAGATCTTCTGTAAAGGCGTTGTAATAAAGAATTTTGCTACGGGATAACTCGGCATCTTCTCCGCCATCGTCGTCGGTGCTTTTGGGGGCAATGAGTTCCTTGAAGGCGAGCGTCAAACGCGTTTTACCCGTACCATTGAAGGCATAGATTAACTGGGCTTTTTTGTTAGAGGCTTTTAACTGGTCCGCAATCTCCTGTAGCGTCTTGCTCATATCAGGTCGCCACCTCGGTATCCGGCTTAGGGAAACTCAGCAGCAAATCGCGGTAATACTCGTATTGCTTCTGGCGCAGCTCGATTTCGCGCGGCAGACCTTCGGTGATGGAGTTGGTTAGCGCGTCGAATTTGTCGAGAATAGTAACGATGCGTTTTTGTTCAGAAAGCGATTTTTCTTTATTGCTAGCAAATGGAATGGGAACCAAGTACTCCATGATTTTTGGCTTATTTCCTCGTGGCATTTTTGCGCCTTTCGCATGCTGCATGTTGTATTCAAAAAACTTGTTGTCGGCCAAGACCTGATATAGATAACGTGGATTTACAGCAGTATCAGTAGTATGAACTACAAGAACATCGCCATTCGTGCCGCCAGTTCGATCTGCATGCCAAATCTTCTTTAAATAAGGGCGTATATTTCCTATTAAGATGTCCCCCGGGTTGTATTGTGTAAAATTTCCACTATCTGGAGTACGAGTTGAGTCTATTTTTCCAGCCCGATTCTGAAGCAAGCTTTCAACACCAACATAGTTACTACCGTCAAGTTCTGTACAGCTAATACGAGATTGGGAATACTCTGCGATTTCCCCCAACGTCTTCCACTCCACTTCCCCTTCTTCAAAACTCAACAACTGATCGCGATAGTAGTTGTATTGTTTATTACGTAGGTTAAGCTCGGCGGTCAGCTCGGCGGTCAGCTCGGCGGTCATGGCGAAAAATGCGTCCAGAATGCGGACGATTTGGATCTGGATTTCCAGTGTTTTTTTTGGGTTGTCTGGGCAGGGGATGGGGACAGGTATTTTTTCAACCTGATGACTCATTAACTTTGGATTTCCCATCCCAGAGTAAACATGCTTTTGTGCTTCAATAGTTAGCCAATAAAACAAATACCTGGAGTTAAGTATCGACTCATCATTTATTTTTATTAGCCCGCAAACATTCGTAATAGAGAACCTGCCGGTTCGGTAAAAGACAGTTCCAGCATTAGCTCCGTCAGTTGTCCAGCTAATGAACTCTCCATCAAAATCGAAAGTATCGATTTTTCCGATCATTCCGTTATTTGCAGTTTGAGAACTATATACGGGGTAATCTCCGACATTTTCAGCGAGATAGTCTTTTGACATTACTCGGCCACGGCGTAACGTTGAAATAGTACCTAAGGATTTCCACTCCAACTCAACGCCATCCAGCAGCCTCTCCAATAAACTTGTGTCGCTCATGCGTCCTGGCCCTCACCTTCAATTTCCGCCACAATCGCATCAATCTCTTGGCGAAGCTGGCTAATTCTGGCGACGGTTGTTTTTAGCTCGGCATTCAGCTGAGTGATATCCACCACTTCGCGTGTGTCTTGGGCCTCCACATAGCTGCTCACCGACAGGTTGTAATCTTTGCTTGCCACTTCATCAAAAGGCACTGAGCGGGCCAGGTGATCGACATTTTCCTTGCTATCAAATACCTCCATAATCTGCTTGATGTGTTCGTCGGTGAGGATGTTGTTGTTGGTTTCTTTTTTAAACAAACCACTGGCATCAATAAATTGAGTGTCGGTACTGGTTTTGTTTTTCGCCAACACCAGAATATTCACCGCAATGGTGGTGCCAAAAAACAGGTTTGGGGCCAGCGAAATAACGGTTTCCACATAGTTGTTATCCACCAGATATTGGCGGATTTTCTGCTCGGCACCGCCACGGTAAAAAATGCCGGGGAAGCAAACAATCGCCGCACGGCCTTTGCTGGAAAGGTAGCTGAGTGCATGGAGCACAAAGGCGAAATCGGCCTTGGATTTGGGGGCGAGTACACCGGCGGGGGCAAAGCGCTCGTCGTTGATTAGGGTTGGATCGTCAGAGCCTATCCACTTCACCGAATACGGCGGGTTAGAGACGATGGCATCAAAGGGTTTGTCGTCGCCAAAGTGCGGATTGATAAGGGTGTTGCCTAGCTGGATATTGAACTTATCGTAGTTGATGTTGTGCAAAAACATGTTCATCCGCGCCAGGTTGAACGTGGTGTGGTTAATTTCCTGGCCGAAGAAGCCCTCTTCAATAATGTGGGCGTCGAAACGCTTCTTAGCTTGCAGCAGCAGTGAACCAGAGCCTGCTGCTGGGTCATATATTTTATTGACGCTGGTTTGCTTGTGCATGGCCAGCTGGGCGATGAGCTTTGAGACATGCTGCGGGGTAAAAAACTCACCGCCCGATTTACCGGCATTGGCAGCATAGTTGGAAATGAGGAATTCGTAGGCATCGCCGAACAGGTCAATATGGCTGCCTTCAAAGTCGGCGAACTCCAGCCCGGCCACACCTTTGAGTACATCGGCTAGGCGCTTGTTTTTGTCTTTGACGGTATTGCCCAGACGGTTACTGGTGGTATCGAAATCGGCAAACAGGCCTTTGATATCCTGCTCGGAAGGGTAACCACTGGCCGAGGCTTCGATAGCCGCAAAGATGGCCGCCAGATCGGTATTCAGGCTTTCGTTGGTATTGGCATTTTTGGCAACGTTTACGAACAACTGGCTGGGGTAAATAAAGTAGCCCTTGGTTTTGATGGCATCGTCTTTGATGTCTGGCGTGATCACACTATCGGGCAGTTCGGCGTAGTTAACGCTGTCATCCCCGCCTTCAATGTAGGTCGCAAAGTTTTCGCTGATAAAGCGGTAAAACAGGGTGCCGAGCACGTATTGTTTAAAATCCCAGCCGTCGACGGCACCGCGTACATCGTTGGCAATGGCCCAGATCTGGCGTTGCAGGGCGGCGCGTTGTTGTGAGCTTGTCATGCGTTGTTCCTGTTTCCATTCATCTTTAGGGTGTAAAAGCGACCCATAGCTGGTGAAATGTAGTTATACAATGTTACTCCGTTCTACTATTGGCTCGTGTCGTGAATATGCATTTGGCAACATGAGGCCACAATCATTCTTTTTGTTTGGCACATCACCAAACCAAATGAAACGCCTCTTGCCTCCTAAACACCCAATGCCTCTCCCCGTTCTCATCCAGATAGGCCTCTTCCTCCTGCCGGCAGTTTGCTTCCTGGCCGCCCCACTCCGGGATCGCCTTGGTCGCCTGCAGCTCAATCGAGTGCCAGGTAGACGGCAGTATCACGGCATCGCCTCTAACCGGCACGCCCTCCTGGGCATCCCAACGTCCGATCAGGGGCCCGGCGCCATGGCCGTGGTCACCGATGGGGTGGGTGTAGACGGTGCCGGTGATGCCTTCGGCTGCCATGCGCGCCAGCGTCAGGGCGAGGATGTCGTTACCGGTACGGCCGGGTTCCATTTCTTCCAGCAGCAGTTCCTGCATGCGGTTGGAGTCGGCCAGGCAGGCTTGCAGGCCGGCGGGGGCTTCGGTTTCGCCAGGTTTGAGCACGTAGCCCAGGTGCTGGGTGTCGGTGTGCAGGTTCATGGCGACCACGCCGAAGTCGGTCCAGAGTAAGTCACCTGGCTGGATGACGGTGTTGCCGCTGATGCGACCGTCACCCTCGCGGGATACGTCTACCGAGGGCTGGAACCAGACCTGGTAACCGAGGTCCTGCACACGCTGACGCATCCACCAGATGACATCTTCGGTGGTGGTTTCGCCGGGGGTGATCACTGCGTTGGAAAAGGCCTCGGAAATGACGGAGTGTACCGTCTCCATGACCTTGCGGTAGCGCGGCATCATCTCGGGGATGCGCAGCGCTATGTAGTTCATGGCCAGACGGGGCTCACGCACGACGCGCTCGAGATAGGGGCCAAGTGCCTCTTCCAGTACTTCGCGTTCACCGGCATGCAGGCCGTCCGAGAAGGCCCATTCAGAGTCGATGTTCAGCGCAATGTTGTCCGGATCGCGATCTTCGATCAATTCGCGCAGCAGGCGCCACTGTTCATCACCTACCAGCTCGCCGGTGTCCTGGGTAGGTGCGGGACGGGTGGAGCGGAAGGCTTCGAACACGCCGCCCTGGCTGGAGCCACCCAGCGCCAGTCGCTCGACACTGCCATCGGGCTGCAGGCTCATCACATAAATGGAGCGACGACGGGCTGCGAATGTAGTCGGCGAGGTAATGGACCAGAATACAGGATCTTCGGCGTATTCGCGCATCGACAGAATCCACATGTCCACACCGTATTCCTGCATCAGTGCCGGCAGCACACGATCCATGCGCGCCTCCAGCCAGGCCTGTTGTTCAGCGGCCTGCTCGCGCAGCGTCGGCAAGGGGTGCACATGCGCCGGTGCTGATGCAGGCACATTAATCGGTGGCTGGGCGTGCAGTGACAGTGACGTTACCAGGGCGGCTGCGGCAGCAATGCAGGCAGGAGGGAAACGGCAGATAGATTGCAATCGGGACATGCGTGGATTCTCCGATGGATAATTCTTTTATTCGGGCTGGCATTGGATATTCACAGAGCACGCGGAGGCGGTCAAGCGTGTCATCAACCGGCGCCTAACGGGTCTGGTTGACTTACTTCAATCCCCAGATCCGTGCCACCGCGGTATCGTTGCCCAGCGTGGCCACCACCAGACTGACCAGACTCACCAGACCAAAGATCACGGCAGGAATCAACGATGCCAGCTGACCAGAGGTGAACGCCAGATACGTGGACACCGCGCACAATGGCAAAAACAGTAGTCCCAGCGCCAGCAGCACTTTGCGGTGCGAGGGTCGGTAGCTGGCGGCCGGTTCACCTTTCTCGAAATAGGCCAGCACCGGCGCAAAAACGGATCTCAGTTGCTCTTTCATACAGTCCTCATTGTTGATCAGGGTCGGCTGTCACAGGGTCTTTTGTCAGGGCCGTCAGTCGGACATCCACGGTCACCTGCAACTCGGTCAGTTGCTCGGCGCGGGCCCGCCCCTCTGCGCTGGCCCGGTACAGGTGAGGTGTCATGACCAGCAGGTTGCCTATCTGCTTTGCGTCTGGCAAGCGTACCGAAAATCTCAGCTGTTGTATGTCGCGCATCACAAAACCGGCAGGTGCCTGGTTCTGTGGTGGACGGGCCGGTTTGAGTGTCGGGTAGATGATCTCACGCAGCTCCCGCAGATGATCCGCGCCAGCGTCGACCATCAACAGTTTGCCTCCCGGTTTTAACACCCGCAGAAACTCCGGATACACAGGAAAACCAAACATACAGAGTATGCGATCCAGCGTGGCAGATAAGACTGGAAGATTGGCGTTGTTGCCTACGGCCCATGATACGTTCCTGGTTCCGGCACCGGATACTGGTTCGGCCTCCCGCACGGACGTCGACGCTGCCTCTGGATATTGCACATACCTGTCCTGGCGGGCCGCCGCCTGCACGGCCCACTTGGAGATGTCGAGGCCTATCAGGTTCAGGGTTTGCTCCGGCTGACTGTGCGCGGCCAGCTGACGCAGGTAATACCCCTCACCACAACCGGCATCCAGACAATTCAGCGTGGCCGATGACGTCACACCGTTCAGCATTAAACCAGCAACCGCTTGGGCAATTGGCTGGTAAAAACCCGCTGCCAGGAATTCCTGACGTGCGACCACCATGGCTTTGCTGTCGCCCGGATCGCGTGAGCGTTTGTTTTGCACCGGCAGCAGATTGACGTAACCCTGCCTGGCAACATCAAAGCTGTGGCCTTTTGAACAGCGCCAGGTGTTACTTTCACGCTGCAATGGCTCGCCATCCAGTGGGCAGGCGAGTTGATTAAAAGGCATGATAGCCATTCAAAATCCTTTGATCATCACTAACTCAATCGTCACAGCGTCTGCTGTCATTGTGGCTGCAGCCCGCCACCAAGCAGTGGACCCGGAATGCTGCCGCGACCGGTCTCGTTACATCCGCCTGGCCATCCTGCGCGTACTCTCCATATATCTGACCACTATCCACATCGTCCCATACCCACCAGGAACCCAAGATGTTCAATCTATTCAAGTCCGATCCCCAGAAAAAGCTGCAAAAAGCCTACGAAGACAAGTTGTCCGAGGCCATGAAGGCACAGCGTAACGGCGACATTCGCGCTTATTCCGCCCTGCAGGAAGAGGCGGAAGCCATATACGCACAGCTGGAAGGTCTGAACAAGTCCTCCTGACCGGTCGTCTTCACTGTCCCGCTGCTATTCCACCCCGCCCATGATCACCGCGGTCAGGAATACGTTCTTGGCCGTGCGCTGCATCACTTCAATGCTGGCCCATTCATCGGCAAAGCCACGCTGACCGCCGCGTTCGCTGGCGATGCCGATGGCCAGGGTGCCGCCAGCAATGGCGACGTTGAGGTTGGCTGAACCGGCATCAGACAGACTGGGTGTGGACCCAAGGTAATCGGAGATGTCCAGTGAGGTCCGCACCAGATCACTGTCGCGGGCGCCGGCGATCTGGCCGGGTGGCATCATGGAAAACGGTTCCATGCGAAAGCTGATACCCAGCTCTTCAGTAACATCGCTGAGTATCTGTCGCACCTTGCTCTCCATCGACTCAATGTGCTCCGGATCCAGCGACCGCACATCCAGTGAGAACCAGCCCGTTTCGGGCTTGTGGTTAAACACCGCACCGCTGTTGAGCATGGCGACATTCAGGCGCGTGCGGCGATGATCGTAAAGCTGCGGATCCTGGATCTGCAGAATGCGGTCCACGGCGCGGCCAATGCCCTGATTGACGTTGGGCAGTCCGCCGTTGAGCGTGTGCCCGGCCGGGCCTTCGGCATGCACGCGCCACCAGTGAATACCCAGTGCGCCGTAGCTGATGCTGCTGCCCTCGCCCAGTATGTCCACAAAGGCAATCGCCTGGTCACGATAGTCAGCGTAGAGCGACTTCATACCCAGCAGGCCGGTTTCTTCCTGCGCCACGGCGGCAAACACCAGGTCGTGCTCAGGCACCAGTTGCTGGTCCAGCAGGGCACGGGCGGCGGAGAGCATGGCGATGGTGGTCAGTGAGGTGTTGGTACCAGGGCCGACAACGCGATCGCCATCGATGACCGGCGGACCATCGGCAGCGCGCTGATGCTCGGCGACGGTGGCCAGATCATCCAGCGTGGAAACAAAAACCAGTGCCTGGCCGGAGCGACCCGGAATGCGGCCTGTGACATTTGGCGCGTCTGATACAGACACATCGTTCAGACCCATCTCGCGCATCAGCTCGGCCACCGCCGCCGCGCGCTCGTGTTCCTGACCAGACGGGGAAAAGATGCCACCAATCTGCACCAGTTGCCGGGCAGACAGGTCGGCGCGCTGCTCTATCTGCGCCAAGCCCTGCTGAACGGCCGGGTCGGCCAGCGCCAGATCCAGCGGTCGAGGCTGCGCCTGTAATGACAGCGGCAGCAGCGTAATGAGTAACGGACAGACGAACGGCAATCGGGGCATGACTCGGGCTCTCCGGGGGCTATGGCGTACTCTCCGCCCGGCGTTTACACTGAGCCTGGCGATGACTATTTAGATAGACTGGGATAATAGCAACCTCACCCCACGGACACCATGGCAGACTCCCGGCGATATTCGGACATTCTCTACAGCAGACTCAGCTTTGCGCTGGTGCTGTGGTTCGGCATCACCGCCGTGATTGTTCACATCGTGCGCGATGACCTGGTCCTGTGGGAGCGCAATCTGAGCATTTATGCGGTGGGCCCTGCTGGCTGGCTATTGGTCACCGGTTTCTACGCCATCGGTCTGGCTCAACTGTTGATTGCCTTCCGGCTTTACCAGTGGCGTCGGTCTGCCGGCGATCTGCTGATCGTCTTCCTGCTGACGCAGGCTGCCCTGGGTGTGATGCTGGTAGCCTTTTATCCGTATACCGTCCGGTTTCCACATAACCTGGGGGCCGCCATGCAGCTGGGGCTGTTCCCGTTGTTTCTGTGGCTGCGGGTGTTCTTGCACCGCGATGATCCGCTGTTCCAATTTACGGCCATCATTGCCACGCTGAGCACCAGCACCTTTGTGCTGCTGGTCTGGAACGGCGAGACAGACTACGACATTGGTACCACCTCCCTGGCGCAGAAAACGGAGATACTGGTGAACAGTTTATGGTTGCTGGTTTATGCCTGGTATATGCCGGGGCGGCCTGAGCACAAAGACCGAACCGTACACCAGAATTAGAGTAGCCTGCAGAACCCGTGGGGCCTCGACCCGTATTCCATCGGCTTGTACTACTCACCCTAAAATAATTTTTCAAACCCCCGCGACGGAAACCCGAAAGGCCGCCGTATACTCTGATGTGTTCCCCAATAATGAGAACTGAAGAGCATCATGGCGACCTACTCACCCTTTATCGCTGCGAACAAATTCGGTCTGGGCCTGCAACCCGGTGAACTGACCGAGATAGAACCCGATCCGCGGGCCTGGCTGCTGGCTCAATTACCCCTGGCCGACCGGCTGCCGCCGCGCTATCAAGGCATGGAAGGATCCGCCCGCCTGATCGAACAGGCCAACGACGACTACCGTACCCGGCAGATGATTCAGCAGGATGGCCAGGTCAGCGCCAATGAGGTGCGACCACTGCGCGAGATTCGCGAGCGTAATGCAGCGCTGTTTGCGGACCAGGCCAATCAGCGGCTGGCCGTGGCCATCGAGTCGGACACGCCGTTTGCCGAACGTCTGGTGCGCTTCTGGTCCAATCATTTCAGTATCTCGCTGGCGACCAACAAACCGACAACGCTCTACGCGGGACTGGCCTACGAGAACGAAACCATTCGTGCCAATATGAACGGTCGCTTTGAGGACATGCTGATCAGCGTCGCCAGCCATCCGGTGATGCTGACCTACCTGGACAATATCACCTCCATCGGTCCCAACTCGCCCGCCGCCCGGCAGCGTGAAAATCTGGGACTGAATGAAAACTATGCACGCGAAACGCTGGAGCTGCATACGCTGGGTGTGGATGGCGGCTACACGCAGGACGATGTGATCGCGCTGGCGCGGATATTGACCGGTTGGACCGTGAACTTGCCAACGCGCAATGGCAACCTGCCCAATCCGCAGGCGACGATCGGCACCTTTGTGTTCTATCCGGCGCTGCATGAACCGGGCACACAGCAACTACTGGGCAAATCGTATCTCGGCACCGGACAGCAGCAAGGCATCAGCGCACTGCGTGACCTTGCCCGTCACCCATCCACCGCCAGGTTTATTGCCAGCAAGCTGGCACGGCACTTTATTGCGGATCAGCCGCCGTCGTCGGCCATCGACAAACTGGCCAAAGTGTTTGCCGACACGCAGGGCGATCTGCCCAGCGTACACCGGGCACTGGTGGAACTGGACGAAGCCTGGGATCCGAGCATGAAAAAACTGAAATCGGCCGAGGACTTTATTGTCTCGACAACACGGGCGCTGCCCGGCGTTCCCTTGAGTGACGAGGTCCTGAAAATCCTCAGCGACACGCTGGCCAGTTTCAATCAGCGTGCATTCACGGCGCCCTCACCTGCCGGCTGGCCGGAACAGGCTGAACACTGGGGAGGACCCGACGCCCTGCTGAAACGCGTCGAGTTTATCAATATGGTGGGCGGCGCCGTGGGTACGGACTTTGATGCGCGGGAAATTGCCCCTTTGATTTTGCCCGCCGACTCGGCACTGCAAACCGCCGTTCGACGCTCCGAAAGCAGAACGCAGGCATTGACGCTGTTGCTTGCCAGCCCACAATTCCAGTGGAGAGCCTGATATGTCCAGCCAACAAAAATTTGCCATGAATCGTCGTCAGTTTCTCAAATCCGCTGCCGTGCTCACCGGTGCTGGCAGTATTCCCGGTCTGAGCTGGGCCAACAGCACGATCTCGGGCAACAACAAGCTGGCCGTGATCATTCTGCGCGGCGCCATGGACGGGCTTTCTGCCGTCATTCCCTACGGTGATCCGCTGCTGGCCAGTTACCGGGGGGCGCTGATCCCAGAGGACAGCAGCCTGCTGAAACTGGATAATTATTTTGCCCTGCATCCGGCGTTTGACGGCCTGTTTACTATGCACAAATCAGGCGAGCTGGGCATCGTGCATGCGGTCTCCAGTGCCTATCGGGACCGCTCACACTTTGACGGCCAGAATGTGCTGGAGAGCGGGCTGGACGTGGCCATGCCCAATCCCTCCGGCTGGCTGAACCGGGCCCTGCAGTTACAGACCCAGCAGCAGGCCATGGCCCTGGGTCAGGCGGTGCCGTTGATTCTGCGTGGCGAAGCCAGCGTCGGCTCCTGGTCACCGCCGACCCTGCCTGCCATTAACGACGACACCCTCGGCCGTCTGCAGAGCCTGTACAACGCCGACAGCTTTCTCGGCCCCCGATTGCTGGAGGCGCTGAACGCACGCGAGATTGTTGGCGCTGACATGGAGGGCGGAAGCAGCGAGACAGGCTTTGCAGCGCTGGTCGATGCCGCCGCCAGTTTTCTGAAAGCCGCCAACGGCCCGAATATTGTCGTGCTGGAAAATGACGGCTGGGATACGCACGCCAATCAGGGCGCGGAACTGGGTACGCTGCCACGCAAATTCACGGAGCTGAACGACAGCCTGGTGCAGCTTAAAAGCGGCCTGGGGACGACCTGGCAGAATACGATTGTGGTCGTTATGACAGAATTTGGCAGAACAGTTCGCGTCAACGGTTCGCTGGGCACCGATCACGGCACGGCAAGCGTGGCGTTTCTGGCGGGCGGCAATGTCAGTAAATTCACCTCGGGTAGCGCTGTTACCGGCCCCTGGCCAGGCCTGGGCGAGAGCAGTATGCGCGATGGCCGGGACCTGCAGCCAACGAACGACCTGCGGCAGCTATTGGCTGAAGTGCTGCAGGCACATATGGGTTTTGACGCTCAGCTGTTGCGTGAGGTCGTGTTCCCCGGACTGTCGACTACGGGTTTCCAAAGAGGTTGACAGCCGCCTGCCAAAAGTCACTTTTTTCAGATAACTACTTTTTGTTCCTGAATTTAATGCTAAAGTCGGCGTTGACGGGCTCAAAAATGAATGAGTTCATTAACGCTGATGCAGTCCATCATCAATCGTGCCCCGAACCTATCAATTACATCTGTGCTGATCTTTACGGTCAACACTGGCTTTGATGCCGGAGAATAAAATGAATAATTTACTGAAGGGTATGATATCCGGGGGCAGAAAGGCCGTGTTTGTCGGCGCTGCCGCATTGGCGTTTTCACTGAGCGCCAGTTCCGCCATGGCTCAGGAACGCGTCGGCGACTTCGCCCTGCTGGACCAGGACGGCCTGTTTCACCACATGGCATGGTACGACAACAACAAGGCAATTGCATTCCTGGTGCAGGCCAGTGGTGATGCTGCGACCGAAGCATCACTCGCCTCGTTTAATGCCATGAAAGCGCAGTACGCCGATCAGGGCATCGTCTTCATGATGATCAACCCGCTGGGCGAGCCTCGCGCTACCGTCAAGGCAGATGCCGAGCGCCTTGGCATCGACATCCCCGTGCTGATCGATGACGCACAGATCATCGCCAAAGCCATGGGCGTTGATAAAACCGGCGAGGCCTTTGTTTACGATCCCAAGACTTTCCAGGTGATTTACCGTGGCCCGGCCGATGCACCACTGGCCGATGCACTGGCCGCTGTGGTAGCGGATGAAGCTGTTCCGAATGCGATGGTTGCGACCCAGGGCACCCCGGTCAGTTACCGTTCGCTTGACCAGCTGGCACAGTCTGGTGTGTCCTACAGTGAGGATGTTGCACCTATCCTGGCTGAAAACTGCGCCAGCTGTCACCGAGAGGGTGGCATTGCACCGTTTGCCCTGAACAGCCACACCATGGCACAGGGCTGGTCACCGATGATCCGCGAAGTGCTGATGACCAAGCGCATGCCACCAGGTCAGATTGACCCGCACATCGGCAACTTCCGCAACCACTACACGCTGACGCCGGAAGAGCAGCAGAAAGTGATCCAGTGGATCGCCGCTGGTTCCGTCAAGGATGGCAATTCAGATCCGCTGGCAGAACTGACCTGGTCACAGGAGAAGTGGGCCTTTGGTGAGCCAGACCTGATCGTCAAGGTGCCGCCACAACAGATCCCCGCCACCGGCGTGCTGGATTACATCGACGTGGTTGTGCCACTGGAAGGTCACACACGTGATCGCTGGGTCCGTGCCAGCCAGTATGTGCCTGGGGACAGAACCGTACTGCACCACACACTGAATGCCTTTATTGTGCCGGGTGAGCGTCCGTCACAGGGGCTGATCACCCGCTTCAGCAATCCCGACCAGGCCTATATCACGCCTTATATCCCGGGTGCGGATCCGCACGTGGAAGAACCCAACACCGGCGGTCTGTTGCGTGCTGGCACGCAACTGGCGCTGAACCTGCACTACACAACGACCGGTAAAGAAACTGTGGATGCCAGCGAGATCGGCATCTGGTTCTATCCGGACGACCAGATCCCGACCGAGCGTCGACTGGGTGACTGTGCCTGTATTTTCACACCCACCTGGACTGACATTCCGGCCTACGATCCTGACTTTGAGCAGACTGCAGAGGTACTGATCACCACCGATGCGGAAATTATGGCCTTTACGCCACACATGCACTTCCGTGGCAAGCGCATGGTGTTCGATGCTCACTACCCGGATGGCAGCGTGGAGCGCCTGCTGAACATTGCCCAGTACAACTACAACTGGCAGATGGAGTACCAGTTGGTTGAGCCGAAGTTTGTACCAGCCGGCACCCGTGTCGTAGTTACTGGCGCCTTCGACAACTCAGAGCAAAACAAGGCCAACCCCGACCCATCACGAGTGGTGCCATGGGGCCAGCAGAGCTGGGACGAGATGTTCTTTGGTCAGGTTTACTGGAAGGAAGTGAAGAGCAATCCGGAAGTAAGCTCTAACTGAAAGATCAGCAGCAACTGATTTCAGAATAAGAGGCGCAGCTCGTTTATCGAGCTGCGCCTTTTTCACTACGGAGGTCCGTCATGACCCTGATCGCCCACCTTTCCTCTGCTGTATTACTCGCCATAGCCCTGTCCGCAACATCAATTCTTCATGCCGACGTCTGGGACACCGCCACTCACGGCTATGCTGACAATAACGGCGTGCGCATACATTACGCTACGGTCGGTGAAGGTCCGCTGGTGGTGATGATTCATGGTTTTCCGGATTTCTGGTACAGCTGGCGACACCAGATGGAAGCCCTGCAGGATGATTTCCAGGTCGTTGCAATCGACCAGCGCGGATACAACCTCAGCGACTCGCCTGAGGGAGACGAGAACTACGACATGACGCTGCTGACCTCTGATGTGGCTACTGTGATTCGCAGTTTTGGTGAGGACAGCGCTGTCATTGTGGGGCATGACTGGGGTGGTATGGTCGCCTGGAATTTTGCCTTTGCCTATCCGCAGATGGTAGATCGGCTTGTGGTGATGAATCTGCCACACCCCAATGGCATGCTGCGTGAGTTGACCATCAACGAAGAGCAGCGCGCCAACAGCGATTATGCACAGCGCTTTCAGGCGGGCAGCCCGTCCGATCCCGACATCTTTTTTGGCATGCCGATGATGCCGCAGACACTGGCCGGCTGGGTGCAGGATCCGGCCGCACGTGAACGTTATATCGAGGCGTTTGGCCAGTCCGACTTTGACGCCATGCTGGCCTACTACAAACGCAACTATCCGCCTCTGCCGCCACTGGCGGAGACAGCACCACCACCCTCACCCGAGGTACCGCAGCTTAACGTGCCGCTACTGGTGATGCATGGCCTGGATGACACCGCATTGCATTCAGACGGCCTTAACAATACCTGGGACTGGAACGATGCTGACACCACGATAGTTGCAGTGCCAGGAGCAGGGCATTTTGTGCAGCAGGACGCCGCAGAGATGGTGACCGAAACGCTGCGCTGGTGGCTGGGCGCGCGTCAGTAACAAGGCCTATGCGCCGAGCTGTTCGGCCAGGTCGATAAAATCTTCGGCGAACAGATCAAACTCATCTCTATCTGGCGGAACGGTGGGTCGCTCCGGGCCGCGCTCCAGTGGTCGATGCACATACGCGGTTCTCAGACCGGCCCGCGACGCACCCCGCAGATCGCTGGGGTGCGCTGCGACCAGCATGACCTGCTCTGGCCGCAGACTGAACAGCTCTGCCGCTTTCAGATAGGCCTCCGGGTCGGGCTTGTAGTGACGGGATAACTCGGCCGACAGAATGGTATCAAAGGGCAGTCCGGCATTTTTTGCCATGTTCAGCAACAGAGATACGTTGCCGTTGGACAAAGGCGCGATGGTGTACTTCTCCCGCAGTCGTGATAAACCTGCGATTGCATCAGGCCAGGGCGTCAGCCGGTGCCAGACGCGATTCAGATGCTGTATCTCTGCCTCGCTCATGTCGGTCAGCCCAAACTCCACGATCAGCTCATCCAGCACCATACGGTGCAGATCATCCAGCTTGGTCCACGGCAGTTCACCGCTGCGCACCTGATTCATCGCCGGGCCGTAGCCACTGCGCCAGCGATCGGCAAACGCTCCCCAGTCGACCTCATAGCCTTTGCGCGCATTGAGTTGATTGCCTTCCTGGATGATGGTGCCCCGCCAGTCTGCCACCGTGCCAAACACGTCAAACACCAGTGCCTGGACGTCGGCCAGCTCAGGGACCTGCGCCAACGCTCGTTTTGAAATGGAAAAACCCGTGGCAGAGATCATCACCGCGGAGGCCGTCAAGCCGAGCAATTTGCGACGTGAGATTAATGGCTGCGTGGACCTGGATTTCTGCATGAGCTCCCCCGAATTTCCCTGCCTGTTGTTATTGTCAGCTCACTCTTGTGAACTTTCTGGACATCCCGCTGGCCAGAGGTTCTGAGGGTGAGATCTACACTTTACCTCAGCACAAGGGGTTTTGCGCAGGGATGTGACCTCAATTAACTCTCTGCAGACTCAGACTGGCGGCCCGACGCCGCCTCACTCATCGCTGCTTTCTCAAACAGGTCGACCAAATCGCCCTGCACCGAAGAGAAATCTGCAAAGTCCGGAATCGTTGTATTCATCGTCAACGCGACCGCCAGCGCCTGATCCGGATAAACGGCAAGCCACGCCATCGACCCCTTAGACACACCGCCATGGTGCGCATAACGGTCGCGACTGTTCCAGCGCCAGGTCAGCGCGTAGGACTGTGGGTTAATCTCACCCGAGTTCAATACCTGCGGCCTCCAGAATACATTGCGTGTCGCCTCACTGATGAAGGTCGGATCCAGCCAGGCTGAACCAAGCAGCGCCAGATCCGACGGCGTTGACATGAACCCGCCGCCCGGCAGTTTGCTGCTCAGGTCAACGTCTCGCCACAGTTGTACACGCTGTCCATCCTGTTGATAAAAACGGGCGCGTAGCGGTGATGCCAGGTCTGGCACGGGAGATGAAAGCTCCAGAGCTTGCAGTACCTGTTGCCGGATCAATTCATGAAACGTTTGCCCACCAGCGCTTTGTAAAACAGCTGCCATCAAATGCGTACCAAATGAGGAGTATTCAAAGTCACTGCCCGGCGCGAATCTCAGCGGGCTGCCATCGAACAGCGCCAACCCTTCCCGGACATCGGTATGATGCTGTTGCAAGGCCATGGAGTGGTAGAGCCCGCGCAAGTCCCTGTTGGTGCCGTACTCGGGCAGGCCAGCCATGTGTGAGGCCAGTTGCCGCAGCGTCAGGGCATCCCATTCAGAATTGGGCAGCGCGGAGTCGTAGGATGCGATGGGTTCATCAAGGTCTACGACGCCAGCGTCGACCAGGCGCGCCAGCAAAGTACCTGTCACAGGTTTCGACGTTGATCCAATGCGATACAGTGTGGCCGGAGTGGCCGCTTTCCCGTCGGTCAGGTTTGCCCAGCCCACGGCTGCTCGCCAGACCACCTCACCCTCGATGGCGATGGCAGCCGAAAAAGACGGTGCGTGAAGTTGTGCCTGGTGGGCAAGCAGCATCGCGCAGGCCTGATCAGCCGCTTGCTGCCACTGCGGTGCAACGGGTGTCGACTGACAGGTGGCACTGGCCGGCACCGCTTGCCACGCCAGGGGATTCCGCATCCAGGGCGTGGTTTCGCCAAAGAACCCAGCCAGCGGCGCGAAAACCAGCACCACGATGACAAAAACGATGGCAGTAATACAGGCAAGCACTTTCCGAACAAACATGACAGTCAGACTCCGAAGATCAGAATTAATGCCCCGGAGTCTAGGTATCACACGGGATACTGGCTCGCCGATTTCAAAAATCTAGCGCCGATTCTGAACAGAGCGCCTGAATTCACCCGGTGTCTGATCAGTTTTTGCCTTGAATGCACGATTGAACGGTCCGACCGAGTCATAGCCCAGATCCAGCGCAATGCTCAGGATGGGCAGATGGTCGCAGTCCGGGTCAGACAGACGGTCTGTGGCATCCGCCACCCGCAGATCGTTTAACAGGCTGTTGAAATTCCGGTAGCCGCGCGTTTGATTGATCAGTCGTCGCAGCCGATGTTCCTGGCAGTCAAGCTGACGGGCCAGTACCCCAATTGTCAGGGCATTCTGGTGATAGCCCTTGCGGGCAATAAAGTCATCCAGCGCATCCGACAGTTGTCGGTCAGCGGCTGACAGTGTCGCTATGGGTGAGCCTGCTATGGTCGTGGGCGCAGCAGGAGTTTTTCTGCTGGCGGGCTCGTATTGCAGACGAAATAACCGGCCAATTACTACCGAAATGGCCAGCAGCAAAACGCTGGCGTTCATAAGTCCAAACCAGGCAGCATTACGATAACGCTCATCAGCAAATTCAAAACCTACCAGCACGGTACTGTAAAGACTGATGACGAGTACCACCGAGATTCTGGCGCGACGGCGCTCATCCAGCAGGTCGTCGGCAAATCCCCGGTAGGCAACGTAAGCCGAATGAAGAATCAGCATCAGGCCAACAGCATGAATCAGGTCGTGCAGGGGGCTGACGCCAGCGCGCACTCCCAGGGCGTAGAAGTACGTCAGGACAAACAGACCGAGAAGCAGTTTGATGGGACGCGGCCATTGCCGGGGGGCAAAATCGTCATCGAACAAATAACGAATCAGTAACCAGAAAATGAAGGCGAAAGCGTCGGTCAGTATCAGCAGGACATTACGGAATAATCCGTACTGTTCATCCGGTATGGGCGCTGTCAGCATAAGCAGCCCGGCCACACTGACACCCGCGGCAAACACAAGATGTCTCACGGTAGAGGGCGGCAAACGCCACAACAAACCACCTAACAGCAACAACTGCCCCAGCACCATAGTGCGTATGAGCAGGTCGAGAAGGCTGACAAAGCTAATAGTGATCATGCTGCCTCGGCACCAGAGGTTCGCGTTTCCAGGCTGTTCTCAGCTATATTTGGCATGGGGCAGGATAATAGCTAAATTTCTGCGGCGCGGACATTGCCATCGGTTTGTATCGCCAAAGGACCACTCAACGGGAGCCAATACATAGTCATGAATAAGCTGACAATAAAAACGTTTGCCCTGCTTTGCTGCCTGATTTTTTCTGCGGGATTGGCATCGGCCCAGACCACCAGCACTGACGAAAATGCCGAAGCCGTTGCAGGCGCCATGGCAGCACTGGATGATTTTATGCGGACTTTTAATGACCGGGATATGGAAGCCTGGGCGGCAACACTGAATTATCCGCATGTGAGACTCGCCAGCGGTACCGTGACTGTCTGGCAGAGCGCCGAGGAGTTTGCGCAGCAGCCCACCTTTGAGCGGCTGACCGCCACCGGCTGGGACCATTCTGCCTGGTTAAGCCGTGAACCTGTGCTGATATCGTCAGGCAAGGTTCACATCAACACGGTGTTTCAGCGCTACAACAGCAGCAATGAACCGATTGGCACTTACGAGTCGCTTTACATTGTGACGCGTGACGCTCAGGGCAAGTGGGGAACTCAGGCGCGCTCCAGTCTGGCGCCGTGAACCGTCACATAGTCTAAGAAGCAGACAGGCTTAATAGGGATTTTTGTCAGCATCGGTAGGTTTACTGAAAGCCAGCTGCACGTTGGCGGAATAGATAACGCGATATTCGTCGCTCTGATGGGGTTCGGTGTTGTGTGTCAGGTAGCTGGGGAACACCACAAACAGCCCCTTCTTGGGCTGTACACTGAAACGGTAAGGCATCCAGCAGATTTCCGGCGGGTAAAAGTGCTGAAAATGCCCGCGCGCCGGATTCTCGAAAATCAGCTGGCCGGTGCCTTCGGTCGCCGCCGCGTAAAAAACCATACTCAGGTGTGCCATGGGGTGGGTGTGTTGCGGGATGTAATGACCCCGCCCATAAATTGACGCCCAGGCACTGCCCAGGTGCATGCCCACTTCGGGCTTGCCGACCACTCGCATGTATTCACCAAACACGGCCATGGCGGCACGGTTCATGAACTCAAAGTCGGGCCGTTTAACCAGATTGACGTTGTAGAAGGATGTAAAACCGTGCTGTTCAATATCCTGCGGGCTTTTTGCACGCTGGCCACTGTGCCATGCGTCACTGATCAGGCCGGCATCCGGGTACTCTGCCTTCAGCTGCATGGCCTTGTCGTAGAATTTGTCAGCAATTGCGTCCAGCTCCGGGAAATCATCAATGGTGATGACCGGGTGGCTGAACATTTGAATGAGTTGACCCATGGTGCTCCTGGCGGGTGTAACGGACCAGCAAATTACATTGAAACAATCATGCAGGAAGATTCTTCTTCAAAGGTTCCAGGTAAGATACATAATGCCTGGCACGTCCGCTGAAGGCGGCCGAGACTGGCTGTCTCACTTGAACGGCGCTGAAGGTACTCACCGCACGCTGTGTTTTATGTGGCTCATAACAGGCCGGCTCTTCGGACAATCCAGCAAACGCCAGCAGGTTTCGAATCTCCGCTGATGAATCTTTTATCATGTCGGCATGTTCAATTCGATGAATGTGATTGGGTGCCAGGGCATACCAGTGCGCCATCAGTCGCCGGTGCAGCCCCAGGTAATGGCCGATATCCTCCAGTCGATGGGCGCAGGGCCAGTTCTTGGAGAAATCGTGGCGGTATATCGACAGGCCGATCTCCAGCGCATCACGCTCAGTGGCGATGATAGGGGAGTCGGGAAACAGCAGGCGTATCAGGCCAATTGAGCGGAAGTTCAACGGTTGCTTGTCGACAACCCACCTGGGCTTCTCACCCGCGCCACCTTCAGCTGGGGTTGGCAATGCAGCCAGATATGCCTCGCGCCAGCGCGCCAGTTTGCGCTGCATCACATTGCGGGTCTCCTCGATGCCGATGCGGCGCGCCATGGCAATCAATTCATCGTGAATCTCTGGCAGCATCGGCAGTTCACCGCCACCATGTACTGTCGAATGCGAGGCCAGTATGGATTCAACCAGCGTGGTGCCTGAGCGCGGCATACCCAGCACAAATATCGGTTGCGGTGACTCCGTGCCTGCAGCCTTTTTATGACTGACTGAACTGCCAGTGCCAGGCGGGAACAGGGATATTAGTATATCCAGCTCCTGCTCCTGTTCGGCGCGCTGATAGGCAATACCTTCCTGCTGGCTCAACTGCATATTGACGCGATTTGCCTGTTGCCAGGCAGAAAACGCGGCACCGTATTCACCAACATGATCCAATGCCTCGCCCAGCGTAAACAGCAGCGCGGCGCGATACTCCGGATGCAGCCAGGTCTGCGCAAGCAGCCGCTGAATGGCCGCGACTTCTTCCCGTCGCAGACGCCCCTGACACAGTTGTCCAAGCGTGATGTAGGCAGGCACCAGCGTCGGACTGGCAGCCAGCGCCTGTCGGCAATCCTGTTCTGCCTGTTGCAGATTACCGGTCAGGTAGTTAAGTCGGCACGATGCCAGTAGCACCTCACTGGCGCCCGGCTGCAGGCGATCGGCCGTCGTCAGGTGTCGCTGGGCCCGTTCAAAACGTTCAGCGGCTGTTGCAATCCGCGCCGCACTGACATGTTGCCGGAAGTTGTCCGGATCCAGCGAAAGAACAACATCGAAGGCGTCCAGCGACTCGGTAAAAAGTTTCTGTTCAAAGCAGGCATGCGAAAGCGACTGCCAGGCCTGCACCGAATCAGGCTCGGCGCGTGTCCAGGCAGTCGCAATCTGTTGCATGAGTGGCCAGTTCCGCGAGCGTGCAGCCCGGGAGCAGGCAGGCGTCCATGCCTGTGAGGCGCCTTGCTGAGGCAACTGCGCCAACTCCATTACAGGAAGCCGAATCCCGACAGACTTTCAAAGCTGACGTTCAGGCCTAAATATACAACACGACCACGGGCACCAACTGGCACATTCAGGTATGTGACATCGGGCATGCGATCGCTAAGGTTATTGACACCAGCGTAGGCGCGCAGCCCTTCGCTGAAGCGGTAGTCCGCCTGGATATCGTGGACAAACAGGTTCTTGGTACCCAGCAGTTCAGAGATATCCGGTGAGCGCTGGATTTCTTCAGCCGTGTAGCGATCCAGACCACTCTGGTAGTGAGCACCGTAGGCCAGTGAGATTGGCCCACGCTCCCAGACGGCATCCAGGTTGAATACCCATTCCGGGGCCTGGCCACCCAGCAGTGTCGACACCTGCCCAACTTCGTCGACCAGTCGTGGCGCAACAGTCGGCTGCGTCAACAGTTCTTCAAGCTTGGTGCCCGCAAAGGAAAGCGAAAGCGATCCGGCGTCAAAGCCGAGTTCAGTGCGATACGAGAGACTGAAGTCATAACCTGAGGTTTGAATCTGACTCACGTTGACGGGGCGCTGTTCCAGTGCGTCAACCACACCGACGACACCCTCGATACCCTGTGAGACTCGGGTGAACAGAGAGCAGAAAGGGTTATCCAGTGTTGCGGCGCTGTAGCACTGCTCAACAATCTCGTCATCGCTGGGATAAAGGATTCCCTGATCCAGGGATATCTTCCAGTAATCCAGCGTCGCAACAAAGTCAGGCAGGAAAGTCGGCGTAAATACCAGACCTATGGTATCAGTATCAGCGGTCTCCTCCATCAGGTCTGGGTTACCACCGATTACGCCTGGCCGACCAACCGGGTAGGCGTTGATGAAGGTCGCCGGGTCAACACCAAGCGCACTCAGGACCGCCGCGCAGTTGGCAACAGTGGTGGGTGTCTGAATGCCAAGGTTGGTCTGTTCGCACACGTCATCCGGACGGAATGAGGCTTCGTTGTCCGGTGAGAACAGCTCCTCAAGGTTGGGCGAGCGCACCGACTGACCGTGTGAGCCGCGCACAATGAAATTATCGTTCAGGGTCCAGTTCAGACCCACGCTGAATGCACTGGTCTGACCAATGGTAGAGTAGTCAGAGAAACGATACGCGCCGTCCAGTCGCAGCGCCTGCAGTAACGGTCCAAGATCGTCGAACACAGGTACCGATACTTCCGTAAACAATTCACTGACGTCGTAAGACGACTTGCTGTCCAGCTCAAAATTTAGCTGTGTCAGGGCGTTGATGTTACTGCTGATGTCGTTAATGTCATTGACGATCTTCTCTTCGCGGTATTCACCACCAAACACAAAATCGACCGGCCCAGCTGGCAACTCAAGTCCAAGACCACCAGTGTTGCCCGCGACAAAACCATTCATTACTGTCTGTGTAATCTTGCCGCGGTTCACAAGTGGAACACCATTACCAGTGATGAAATCAATTGCCGCGGCGTTGGGCGCAGAGTCAGGTAGATTGCCCGACGCAAAATACCCAGGTGTACCATCTATGAATGGATTGAATGGAACACAGCCGCTGTTGGCCCCTGGGGTGAACGTCATATTGGCGGGAACACCCCAGGCAGTGGGCTTCCACGAAGACACCACATCGTCATTCGGGGGCACGGCGCCTGGATCCAGATTCGATCGGCAGGTCGGTTGGCCGGTGGCCGGATCGACAACGGCATCAATAGCAGCGAAGTAACGGTCCTCACGGCGCATGTTGGAAATGCTTGCCCGGACGTCTGTTCGTCCGTAATTAGCAGATACTTCATAGTTCAGCCAGTCAGTCAGATCCCCGCGCAGGCCTACGACCGCACGGAATGTTTCGCGCGTATTGTCATCGACGGAACGCATCTCCAGGTCGTCACGCGCAAGGCTGATGGTTGGGTCGTTGACGCCAGCCAGCACCTCACGGAAGCTGTCTGACAGGAATGGGTTATCCAGTGTCAGCTCAAGCGCCGAGGTAAACGAAGAGTTTCTGGGACTGACAGCATCTGTTTTTACGTACTTGAGTTCCGTAAACGCTGTCATCGCCGGCGTCAGATCATAGCGACCAAGAGCGTTGACCGAATGCACTTCCGTTTCCGGCAGAAACTGGTTGGTGAAATATGCTGTGGGCGTACCATCACCGCCTTCACCGATATAGTGTGCGCCGGAAACAGGAGTACCCAGTCGATAGGGGTTGCCCTGGGAATTCAGCGTCAGGTCACCAAACCCAATCGCTTCGCCGGTAGTAGGATCAGTACCCATAATGTCGTAACGACCAGCGGGTGATGTAAAGATATAATGGCGCTGTCCGGCTACAATGCGGTCCGGCACATTGGGATCGTCGGTTTTGCGGAATTCTGCCGGGTTATTTACCAGGTACTGGCGGTTCTCCAGACCAAAGTCGCGCTCGAATATTTCCAACTTCTCCTGCCTGCGGAACTCGTAGCTGCCAGTTATATTGCCACGCCCCTCATGAAAGTTACTGCCCCAGACAAATGATGCGTAGTAGTCCTCTGAGTCACCACGATCTGACATGCTGCCCTGGGTGCGCATATCAAAACCTTCAAAGTCATCCTTGAGGACAAAGTTGACCGCACCCGAGACCGCATCAGCACCGTAAACTGCCGAGGCACCGCCAGTCAGCACGTCCACGCGCTCAATCAGCGCTGTCGGAATGGTATTGGTATCCACCAGAGGCTCACCTGTGGCGATGGCACTGACATGGCGCCGGCCATTGACCAGCACAAGCGTACGGTTGGTACCCAGGTTTCGCATATTCAGGGCGTTGACACCGGTCATCGCACCACCCTCGTCAGCTCCTTCATAGGAGCCTTCAGAACCTACCAGTGCAGCCACTTCGCTGACAAAATCTTCTACGTTGACTTTGCCTGAGCGTTCCATTTGCTCGGCCCCCAGCGATAATACTGGTGCAACATAATCGCCTTCAAATCGAGTGATACGCGACCCCGTTACTACAACCTCTTCCAGCTGCGGCTCATCCTGGGCGAACGCAACGGGCGCCGCAACGGGAAACATGGATACGGATATGGCTGCAGACAGCATTTTTACCTTAAAGGGTGTAGTGGCTCTTGCGGATGCTTTGTCATTCTTGGTGGGCATAGCGGAATCCTCATACACTAGGTCAAGTCCAGCGAAATCTGGGGTAGTTGAAACAGTCAGAGGGATAGGAGCATCTTTCGTGCCACCACGAAAATCACGCACGTTTTGCAGGGTGGTATTTGGCGCATCCAAAACGGGGCGCGATGAATTTTACGAATCACTAATTCAGTGCATAAACCGGCAAAGTGTTGTGATACCCGGCGCTGAAGGGACAAGAATTGGCACCGTTATCGAGCTACGTATGCACCAAAAGTGCAAACTACGCATTATGACGGAATGATGAACTTATATGCATTTCAAGGGAAAAATTTGCAGCCGGCGCACCAAGTCGAATCGCCTGAGCTCAGGTTTTGTCACAAGATGCTACAACAATGTGCACAACCTGGAGGGCAGAAGGCTCTCTGCCCGTCTCTGTGATATCGGTTATTTACTGAACCGGGCCGACTCGGAACGCCCAAGGGCAGCCAGCATCCAGCTCATTGGCAGATGCCGCATCAGAAACACGAGCAGCCGGTAGTTCCAGCCCTGTATTGAGATCAGTTTACCTTGTTCAATATCCTGGAATGATCGTGCCACCACCTGCTCGGCTGTCCAGGCTCGGGTGAATCCTTTCTTCTTGTAGAAACGGTCGGGATCAATGCCCATTCGCGAGTGAAAGTCGGTGATGGTGAATCCCGGACATATCGCCAGGGCTTTCAGACCATCACGACGATAGGCCAGACCGACACTTTCGGTAAAGCTGCGCACATAAGCCTTGGTGGGACCGTAAAGCACGCTCTGCCCGGTTGGTATCCAGCTGGCCACCGAAGCGACATTGATAAGCATGCCTTTGGATTTGAGCAAATTAGGTAGCGCTGCGTGGGACAGCTGAGTGGTTGCCACTACGTGTACATCAATCAGTGCCTGGTGTTTATCCCAGACCACCTCTCCCAGCCTGCCGTCTTCGGCGTAACCGGCGTTATTGACCAGAGCGTCCAGGTCAGGCAGTGCCTCAATCGTTTCCACCAGTGCCTGCCGATCCTGCGAATTTGACAGGTCACCCAGCTGCAGGCTTACGGCGATGTCATACTCCGTGCGAAGTCGCTCAGCCAGGCCCTGCAGTTCCGGCTCACGTCGCCCGGTAAGCAGCAGATCGTATCCTTTTTGTGCAAATGCCTCTGCATACGCTGCGCCGATACCACTGGTGGCGCCGGTAATAGCAGCAAGACGTTTGGACATGGTTCAGCTCCTCCCGGGCAGTTTGCCCTGTGATTGGGTGCCTGGCAGCACAGCCCAGTCATGGACCATGCTTCTCGTTCAGACTGTCAGCTATTGGATGGCTTTTATGACTTCGCGCGTCAGATCCCAGGGATTGAAACCCTGACGGCCGTAATCCAGGCCCCGTCGCACAATGACCAGGTCGTGTGATGGGACCACGACCGTATACTGCCCACGGTTGCCGTTGGTGGTGTAAGCGTCCGCCGGCACATCATTGCGCCCTTCTGGCACCAGCCACCATTGACCTCCGTACTGACTGCCGCGCCCCAGGGTAGCCGGCGCAGGAGTGCGTGAAAACGCAATCCACTCCTCGGAAATCAGCCGCTTATCATTCCACATTCCGCCATTGAGGTAGAGCAGGCCAAAGCGCGCCAGGTCTCTGGCATTGGTGTAAACCTGACTGCTCAGCACAAAGTCGCCAAAGCGGTCGGTGCTGATCAGTGTATTGCGCATGCCGATCCGGTCGAGCAGCGCCCGTCGTGGGAATTCAGCGTAGACCTGGTCATCACCCAACGCCCGTTTCATGGCATACACGCCCAGCAGAGTATCGTAGTTTTCGTAATCCCAGTGAGTGCCTGGCGCCCGGATCATGGCGCGTTGCAGGGCACCATTGACTGAACTGGCGCCGGCCCAGTAGGAAAGGCCCGATCCGGTAGCGTATTCCATGCCGTTGTTGTCGACGCTTTCCAGACCGCTGCTCATATTCAGAACATGGCGCAGTGTAATGTTTTGTCGAGGATCAGAGTCGGCGGAACCAACAGTTGGCAACCATTCCAGGTCCAGTGGCTCATCCAGCGCCAGCAGTCCCTCATCAACTGTCATGCCTATCAGTGTCGAGGCGATACTCTTGGCAGTGGACCAGGTTCTGGTGCGAGTGCTCATGTCAAAACCTGGTGCATAACGCTCGAGTATTATCTGGCCCTCATAGACGACCAACAGACTGATGGTGTTCTGCTCGGCAGTGGGTCGGTCGAACGCCCAGTCCGAAGCCGCCTGCAGTGCAGTGGCATTTATATTATCGGGCAGCTCCTCTGATTCGATCAGGTCACCGTCCGGCCAGGGTATCTGAGCCGTATCACCGGGCGGAGCCGGCAGCGTCAATTGCGGCAGGGTGTCGATATCGGCCAGCGTCTGATCAGGTGCAAGGATGATGCAGCCGATACCGTCCCGAAATGCCGCCCGCATGACAGGCACACCATCAGCGGCGCCAACTTCTACAGCACGACGCTCCCAGTCGACCTGGTAATCGCCGCCGGACGCGGTCCCGATTGGTTCGCGCAAAAATGCCAGCTCATCAGCAAAAACCTGCTCCAGCGTACGTTCGCTGGTGAACAGGCCATTGCACATGAAGATGGCCTGCTGGCCACGCTGGATCATGGCCCGCTGGTGCGCCCAGTAGTCGTACTGTTCGCTTTGTTGGGCCACAGCATGCGGCAGCAGCAACAAGGACATCAACACAGCGGAAAGTGCCATGCCGGTACCATGCAAGGTTTTCATGAGCCTGCTCCTGTTGGCCGCCTGCCGGGGCCGCGACGGTTAATGGACAGCCTTACAGCGCAAAACAGTAAAACAGCCCATCGCCGCCGGTGCCGACCAGGTTCTCCTGGCTGCAGCCGCGGGAGCCGTGGGCACTGTTCCAGGATGTCGGATTGGCGCCGCCACCGGTGCGATCATGATGGCCAACCTGGGCACTGCCTTCACCGTTGGACGTCCAGTTATTGCAGGTTGCATCCGTGGCGTAGCCGTCTTCGGTGCTGCCCGTGAGGATATCGTGACGATTGGGCGTGTCACCGCGACCGTTTACAACATTGCCGTTTTCGTCGACAGAGTTTTCTTTGCTCAGCTGATTGTTCTCGCTGTGCAGGTCATCAACACTGGCGGCTACCTGAACGCCATTGGCGTTATACCAGGGACCATCACCGATACGGTCACGTGCGTTGACAGCCGGATTACCATTGGCGGCATGGGCACTGAGATAGGCTCGCCAGGTTTTGCCGGTAACGCCAGCCTCTTCGGCCAGCACCGCACAATGTGCGTCAGCGCCTTCCAGCCCTCCGAGATTAGCCCCATCGCCACTGCCGACGCTGGTAATAAAAAAGCTGAGGCTGTTGTCCTGCGGCAGTGCAGTTGTAGAAAAGCCAGTCAGTGCGATGGCGGCCAGGAGTGGTGCGATTCTTTTCATTTTGGAACTCCTTTCATTAGTGTGGCGTGGTGGTAAGGGGATTCAAAACAGGACCTACATATCATCCATCCGCTCGGTCTGCCGGACAAGCAGTTTCGACTCATTGACCTCCATATCCAGGAACTCGCGCAGCAGATCTGAAGCTTCCGGGATCTCTGCCTTGGCGATCATGGCGCGGAACAGCTCGGCGATCTGGTCATGAAATCCAAACACCTCTTCCCGGATTTCATCTGCATTCATCCGCACATAATGATCGTCGATGTCCATGTGCGTCGTAATCGGATTGTGCATGTTCATGTCGTAGGCGTACATATCCAGCGCCTTGGGATCTGCCTTGTCCTGAAATACCGTCACCATGCTGTCCAGGCGTGCCTCCTGGGATGCCAGATAGTGCAATAACATGGCCGTGCGCTGGTCGGGGTGTTTGTCAGCGGCATGTGTCAGGCATTTCGCAAGCTCGGCGTGCTTGATACGAGTCCACTCTATCAGATTACCAAACGTCTTGATTTCCATTGACTTTGCTCCTCCGATGTTGGTCTTGAACAGTAACACAGGCGTTGGCTGACGGCTAATGGCACTGGCTCGCTACCAAATGTAAATCGTTAGCATTGTTACTTGCTCGCATAATTGCGATACCCCTCGAGAGTGATCCAGGCGTCTGACTTTGCGATTGGATATCAGGAAATTTTAGCAATCAGGAATAAACCCCCTGATTGAGTCGTCAATGTTGTTACATGTCTATACACGAGGATACGTCTCATGAAAAACCTGAACAAAACATTGAGTCTGCTTGTCTGTGCGTTTGCACTGAGTATTGCCGGACTGCAACCAGCGTTTGCACAGGGTAATTCGGATAATGCACCAGGGAAGAATAAAAACCTGGGTCATGGCAACGCCTCTAACGGTGTGAAGGCCATCATTCAGGCCAACCGGCAGATTTTTTACACCGGCGACCTGCTGGACATCGATGTTCGCTTCCCGCGTGGCGCCGAGCTGATCAGCAGCGGCGAGGTCGACGCCTATCTGATGATATTTGGTCCGGATGCTGTTCTTCAGGCGGTTTCCATCAGTGACCTGGCCGATACAGAGCCCGCCAACCTGTTCCAGATCGACGTTGTTGATGTTGCGTTCCTGCCGGAGGGGCTCTATCAGCTGGGCGTAGTACTGACTGTCCCGGAAGGCAATCCGCTGGATATCAGCGACTGGTACAACGGCATGCTGGGTCTGGTCGCCGTTCGCGGACTGACAGTTTCCGATACGGCACTGGAAATTGACGATGACAACGATGGCTTTATCGATGATGAACAGGATACGGATGACGACGGTTTCGTTGATGATGATGACACCGATGATTCATCGGACGCCTCTGACGATGACATGTCAGATGACGGCATGGCCTGACAGGGAAATCTGTGCACCTGACGGGAATATTTAAAAGCAGTTCTCAAGGGGAAGACTGAAACACGGATGAATTGACACGGATGTGTCACATGGATGTGAAAAAGGCGACCTCGCTATGCGGGGTCGCCTTTTTTTCTGGCCGGTCGATCAGTATGCGGCCAGCTGCAGCTCAGCGCCTGCTTACAGTGAGGCCAGCGCCTGATTCAGCGTGGCTGAAGGACGCATGGCCTTGGATACCAGGTCTGCATTCGGCTGGTAGTATCCGCCGATTTCTACTGGTGAACCCTGCACACCGTTAAGCTCCTGAACGATCTTGTCTTCGTTCGCTGTCAGGAACTCGGCCAGCTTGCCAAAACGCTGGGCCAGCTCGGCATTCTTGTCCTGCGCGGCCAGGGCTTCAGCCCAGTACATGCCCAGGTAGAAGTGACTGCCACGGTTATCGATCTGACCAATCTTGCGAGCCGGTGACTTGTCATTGTCCAGGAACTTGGCGTTTGCCTTGTCCAGTGCATCGGCCAGAATCTGTGCGCCTTTGTTGCCGGCGTGCTGTGCCAGGTGCTCCAGTGAGGCTGCCAGCGCCAGGAACTCACCCAGTGAATCCCAACGCAGATAGTTCTCTTCAACAAACTGCTGCACGTGCTTGGGCGCCGAACCGCCGGCACCGGTTTCAAACAGGCCACCGCCATTCATCAGCGGCACAATGGACAGCATCTTGGCCGATGTACCCAGCTCCAGAATCGGGAACAGGTCGGTCAGGTAGTCTCGCAGCACGTTGCCGGTTACTGAGATGGTGTCCTCACCGTTTTTCATGCGCTTCAGTGTGTGACGCGTGGCATCTTCCGGCGACATGATCTGGATATCCAGACCATCGGTGTCGTGCTCTTTCAGGTATTCATTAACCTTCTTGATCAGCTCGGCATCGTGAGCACGTTTTTCATTCAACCAGAATACGGCAGGCATGCCGCCCAGGCGTGAACGCGTTACCGCCAGTTTGACCCAATCACGGATCGGTGCATCTTTCACCTGGCACATGCGCCAGAGGTCACCTTTTTCTACATCGTGTGAAAACACGGTTTCGCCTGCCTGATTCAGCACCACAACAGTGCCATTGGCAGAAATTTCGAAGGTCTTGTCGTGTGAACCGTACTCTTCGGCCTTCTGCGCCATCAGGCCAACGTTCGGGCAAGTACCCATGGTGGCCGGATCAAAAGCGCCGTTTTCACGACAGAAGTTGATGGTTTCCTGGTAGACACCGGCGTAACAACGATCAGGGATCATTGCCTTGGTGTCCTGACGCTCGCCGTTGCGATCCCACATTTTGCCCGAGTCACGAATCATCGCAGGCATGGAGGCATCGATAATGACATCGCTGGGCACATGCAGGTTGGTGATGCCTTTGTCTGAATTGACCATGGCCAGCTCAGGACGGTCATTGTAGGCAGCCTGAATATCGGCTTCGATTTCGGCACGCTTGTCGGCAGGCAGCTCGGCAATCTTGGCGACTACGTCACCAAAACCATTGGTCGCATCAACGCCCAGTGTCTTGAAGATATCACCGTGCTTGCTGAACACTTTGCCAAAAAACACTTTGACGGCGTGACCAAACATGATGGGGTCGGACACTTTCATCATGGTGGCTTTCAGGTGCAATGAAAGCAGCACACCTTCGTCTTTGGCGGCAGCCGTTTCACGTGCAAAGAAATCCTGCAGCTTGGCAGCGCTCATGGTGGCCGCATCGACAACTTCGCCTGCCAGCACTTTAACGGAGGGTTTCAGCACCTGTTCGCCATTCGCTGTTTTCAGGACAATCTTCAGCTCGTCTGCTTTGGCAAAGGTCGTGGACTGTTCGCTGCCGAAGAAGTCGCCTTCGTGCATGTGCGCCACGTGAGTTTTGGAGTCGCTGCTCCATTTGCCCATGCGGTGCGGATGCTTTTTGGCGTAGTTTTTGACGGATGCCGGTGCCCGGCGATCAGAGTTACCTTCACGCAGAACTGGGTTCACAGCAGAGCCCTTGATCTTGTCGTAGCGCGCCTTGATATCACGCTCTTCATCAGTCTGCGGCTCAAACGGATAGTTTGGCAGTGCGTAACCCTGTGACTGCAGCTCTTTGATGCACGCGGTCATCTGCGGGATAGAAGCACTGATATTAGGCAGCTTAATGATATTGGCTTCTGGCGTCTTGGCCAGCTCACCCAATTCCTGCAGGGCATCACCAATTCGCTGATTCTCGTTCAGATACTCCGGGAAGTTGGCGATAATGCGGCCAGCCAGTGAGATGTCCCGGGTTTCCACCGAAACGCCCACAGCCTTTGCAAACGCCTGAATAATGGGCAACAGAGAGTATGTTGCCAGGCGTGGCGCTTCATCGGTTTCGGTGTAGATAATCTTGGCACCATCGTTCGACATAGTGTTTCCTACTTCTTTGAATTTGGGTGGAATCGCGTGAAAAAAGTGGTGCGGAGTATAGCACTACTGAGCGGAGCGCCCAAATACCTGCGCAACAGCCTCGGCCAGCTCGGCTCGCCGGTAGGGTTTACCCAGAACCGGGAAGTCCGTATGCGGCAAGGGGCCGCGCTCGCCAGAGCCGGTAAAACCTGAGGTATACAGCACCGGCAGTCCAGGTTGCCGGACCAGAGCCCGGGCCGCCAGCTCGGTACCATTCATTCCGGACATCTGCACATCGGTGAACAGCAGGTCGATTCTGATGTCGCTATTCTGCGCGGCTTCCAGTCTGGCCAGGGCCTGCTCACCCGACTCTGCCACCGTCACCTGATATCCCAGAGACTCTAGGCTTACCCTGGCCAGTTCTCGCACCTGCGGTTCGTCCTCGACCAGCAGCACCCGTTCCGACCCCAGCGCGATGCCCTGATTGGCACGGGAGGACTCTGAGCTTTGGTCGGCAGCTTCCACCACCGGCAGATACAGGTCGAAGCGAGCGCCTTCGCCGGGCGATGACTCAACTGCAATATAACCGCCAGACTGGCGCACAAAACCATACACCATGGCCAGGCCCAGCCCCGACCCCTTGCCTTCCGGCTTGGTGGTAAAAAACGGCTCAAACACCTTGTCGCGATATTCCGCCGCAATGCCAGCGCCAGTGTCACTGACAGATACGAGCAGATAGTCACCTGCGGCCAGCGAGACATCGCCCAGATTTTCTGCCTTGTCCAGATGCCTGGAAGAGGTCGCGATTTTCAGAACACCCCCATCGGGCATGGCGTCGCGCGCATTTACACACAGGTTCAGCAGTGCGTTCTCCATTTGCGCCACATCTATCATTGTCGGTGGCAGGCCGGGCTGAGGTTTGTACTCGAAGCGTATATGCCGATTCAGGACTCGCTGCAGCATGGGCTGCAAGCCATTGATCAATCTGTTGATATCAGTCGGAGCCGGTGTCAGCGACTGCTTGCGTGCAAAAGTGAGCAGGCGGCGCGTCAGATCGGCACCGCGTTCTGCGGCATCGGTGATCATTCGCGCAAAAGACTGCGCATCCGGCTGATCCTCGAGCATTTCCACCAGACACTCGGCATTGCCCAGCACAACGGTCAGCAGGTTATTGAAATCATGGGCGATGCCCCCGGTCAACTGCCCGACGGCCTCCATCCGCTGAGCATTGTGCAGGCGCTCTTCCAGCAGCTTGCGAGAGCTGACATCCGAGATCCCGCCAATCATGCGTACAGGGGTGCCGTGCTGATTGCGAACCAGGTGCCCCCGGTCTTCGACATGGGCCCAGCTGCCGTCGGCGCGCCGGAATCGATACTCCGCATGCCAGTCGTCTTCCGATGCCAGTGTCTGGCGAAATTTAGCGAGCACCTCGACACGATCGTCCGGATGAATCAATTCCGCCCAGCTGCTGCGCGACGTTGCAACCGTGCCTTCCCGGTAGCCAAACAGATTGGAGAACCCGGCCCCCCACCAGCGGCGATCCTTGGTCACATCCCAGTCCCAGACAGCGTCGTTGGTCGCCTGCGCCAGCAACCGAAACCGCTCCTCGCTGGCTGCCAGCGTGGCATTGACCTCCTCGAGCTGCATGCTCTTTTCTTCGAGCTTGCGTATCAGGGTCTCGCTATAGTGCTTGAGCAGCTCTTCATCACTGGCGCCTTCAATCGTGCCGCCCTCTAAAGGCCCTGGCTGTCTCGGCCGGACCCGGTCGGCAACCTCTCGAATGCTGGCCACAAAATCTTCAGGCTCGGCAGGCTTGAGAATAAAGGCATCAGCACCCAGCTTCAGCGCCAGCTCTTCATCTTCTGCCTGTGTATACGTGGCGGTGTAGACAATAAAGGGGACTCGCTGCAATTGCGGATCAGCTTTCCAGTGGCGGAGCAGCGTATAGCCATCCATGACCGGCATCAGCAGATCGGAAACGACCATATCCGGGAGTGTCTGACGTGCCAGAGTCAGCGCCTCGGCACCATGCCGGGCCACGGCCACCTGATAGCCATAACCCGTCAGCAAGGCCTGAAGGTAATAGCGATTTTCTTCTTTATCGTCCACCACCAACACAAATTGCATTATCAGCTTCCCGGGCAGAAACGCTCTACTTCGTCAACGAAGGTCTCAGGGTCTATCGGTTTTTCAATGTAACCATCACAGCCTGCTGCCAATGCCTTTTCGCGATCGCCCGGCATGGCATAGGATGTCACGGCCACGATGGGTGTCTGCTGGAGGCTATCGATCTGTCTCAGGGCAGCCGCTACATCGTAGCCGTGCATGGCCGGGAGTTGAATGTCCAGCAGGATAAGATCGGGCTCATTGCTGCGGGCCATTTCGATGCCGCTAAGGCCATCGATGGCGGCAAGCACCTGATGCCCCTTGTTCTGCAGCAGGAAAGTCAGCAGGTAGCGATTCTGCTCGTTATCTTCAATCAGCTGTATTTTCAGACTACGCTTATCAGAGACACTCTGGTTCACTGCAACTCCTTTATTTCAGTCTCTTGCGGCTGGTTGGCAGGCAACTCGACGGTGAATCGACTGCCCTTGTCCTGCTCGCTGCTGACGCTGATGCGCCCTCCGAGCAGTTCACACAAGCGCCGGCATATAGCCAGTCCCAGACCGGTTCCCTCGTGCTCCCGGGTCAGGCCGGTATCGATCTGATTGAATGGCTGAAACAGGCCGCTCAGGTGCACCGGTTCGATGCCAATACCCGTGTCACTGACATCGACCCGTAATTCTTTTTCGCCGTGTTCCTGACCCAACAGTTGGCACTCAAGCGTGACAGACCCACGCTCGGTGAACTTAATGGCATTGTTGAGCAGGTTGATGACAATCTGTTCGAGACGGCGCCGATCGCTGATCATCAGACCGACTGCCGGATCTATATTGACATGTAACTGCAGATTTTTTTTGTCTGCCAGGGGTTTTATCGACGCTACCACCCGTTCCAGCGATTCCCGCGCATCAAATGGCTCGCTGCGCACCTGAAGCTCACCTGCCTCAATTTTGGACAGGTCCAGAACGTCATTGATCAGATCCAGCAGATGACGCGCGCTGCCGCGAACCATCCCTAACTGACGGGACTGCTCTTCATTGAGAGGGCCGGCCAGCTCCTGAAGCACGATGCCGGTAAAACCAATGATGGAATTGAGCGGAGTGCGCAGCTCATGGGACATGGTGGCGAGGAAAGCCGACTTGAGACGATCAGCAGCCTGGGCACGAACAACCGCATCCCGAAGCTCGCGTGTGCGTTCAGCAACTTTGCGTTCCAGATTCTCATTGAGATCGCGCAGCGCCTTCTCCTGCTCAAGGCGGCGACCGATGTCACGCAGAATGACGGTATACATGACACCGTAGCGGCCACGGACACGTGACACTGACATTTCGACCGGAAAATCTTCGCCACTTGCGCGCAGCGCCTGGGTGATCAGAAACTCGTGGGTGTTGTCGTCAACCCCAGTGGGTATTAGCTGGTATACAGACTTGCCCAGCACCTGCCGCGCCGAGCAGCCAAACACACGTTCAGCGGCTGGATTGAATGACAGCACAGAGCTGTTGCCATCAATGGTGATGATGGCATCACGCGCCGAGTTGATCACAGCGGACAATTGTGACCGACTGCTGCTCAGGCGCCGTTCGGAGGCTTTCAGTGCATTGAACGCGTTTTCCAGTACCCCCAGAGTGCGCCACATCAACACCAGTAGAAACAGCGCAGTGATGGTGACAAACGCGATGCCTTTGGCAACACTCCAGCGCTCGACCGCTGCACTGTCCTGTAAAATGGCAAACAATACCCAGTCTGAAGTGAAGATCCAGAGACCGGCCACGACCGCATAACCAAATGCGAGAGTGATGGCGCGCGGTCGCAACCGCCATGTCTGCTGGAGTGATTTACTGGAAGTGACTGCCATGCTGCCCGTTACACAATGTCATTATTTTTAACTGCCCCGTTATACCACTGCCGGTGATGCAAGGGTATAGTTACCGCCATTTTCCAGGCAGCAGGACATTCATTTCTCATGTTCAAGCGACTCACAAAGCATTCACTCCGGGGCAGAGTATTCTCTTTGGGCAGATTGGGCAGATCGCGCATCAGCGCGATTGATATCATACTGGGTTTTGTTTTGGCGATTAGCCTGATGGCTAGCTCACTGGTCACAGCTCAGCCGCCACGCCAGCCCGTTGAAGGCAATCCGGTCAGAACCCCTTTTTCCACCGAGGTGCAGCCGGAGTGGCTGACCCAGGTCATGCCAGAAGCAGATTCATTTTCCGAAAAGTCCGGCGAACCACCGGTGTATCGCGGTTACCAGACCGACCCGGACTCGGGCGCACAGACGCTGGTCGGTTACGTTTTCCTGACAGCGGACATCCCCCCGGAAGAACGAGGCTTCAGCGCACCCATCGACATGCTGGCAGGCGTGAATCTGGACAATGAGCTGACAGGTATCAAGATACTCAATTACGTCGAATCCTACGTGAACACCGTCGGCGACTTTGCCGCCGACCCGGTATTTCAGGCACAGTACCAGGGCAAACATATCGGTAATGACTTCCAGGTTCGTCGGGACATTGACGGCATTGCCGGTGCCACCGTCACCAGTTTCGCCATCAGCCGCGGTGTCCGGGAAGCTGCCCGCCGGGTGGCTGCCGCCTACAATGGGTTTACGCCGGATAACGCCGTCGACGTGGCCCGCTCACAGCGAATTCTTGAACATATGCAGCAATTCACCTGGGAGCAGTTGCTGGAGGAAGGCATTGTACAGCAGCTGACCATGCCCATCCCTGGCGGCCAGGAGCTGCAGCTGACACTCACTTACATGGGCCACCCGGCACTTGGTGAGTTTTTTATCGGCCGTCAGGCCTACGCACGCGCGGAACGGGATGCGGCAGCCCAACTGGGTGGCAATCAGTTGATTCTGCTTGGCGTCGGCGGCAGTGGCTTCGGGCAGTTCCGCCAGGACCGCATGCAATTGCAGCAGGATGGTTCACCGCGTCGACGCGTAATGGCAAACCGACTGGTTACCGCAGGTAATGCCGACGTCGGTATGATTGCGGGTCAAGCCGAATTCGCCGGTGCGCTGGTCATTGACGACAACTATGACATTACCCAACCGCTAAATATTTTTTATCAGCCGCTGGGCAGCCTGGAACCCTATGAGCTGACATTCCAGCCGGTAGGCATGGGTGCGCGCATTGCCAGTGGCGACCCCATCCTGAGCGAACAGGAAATTGAGCGCATCATCCGCGCCGAAAACAGCGCTATTCGGCAGTTCATCAACAATCCGCCGTGGGGCGTGACGCCCTGGGGCAGCGTACTGATGTCGCTGCTTATCTTCACCCTGGTGATGGTCGCCTTTTTACGCAAGAGTTCACGCTGGCGCTGGGTGGCCCTGACCGCCACGCTGGTGTATCTGGGTATCATGGAGGCAGGATTCCTGTCGGTGGCGCATATCACTGGCGTGTTGCTGCAGGGACCGGATGTGTTTCTAAACAACCTGCCACTGACCATGCTGGTTGTCTTTACCGTCGTCACCACCCTGATATGGGGCCGCGTATTCTGCTCCTCGCTGTGTCCTTTTGGCGCTGTGCAGGACATTATTACCCGATTGACGCCCAAGCGACTGCGCCATAAATTCAGCCGACTGATGCCGCAGAAGGTCCATGACAAGGCCATATATATTAAATACGGCTTCCTGGCTTTTATCATTGGTGCCGCACTGATCGCCAACAATGTCGCCGTGTTCCAGTACTTTGAGCCATTTGGCACGCTGTTCTTCCTGAGTGGTTCGGCCGTGCTGTTTGCCATCCTGGCGGCGATCCTGCTGGCCTGTGTGGTTGTACCGCGTTTTTATTGCCGTTATGTCTGCCCGCTCGGTGCTGCGCTGGGTGTGGTATCTTTTGTCAGTCCGCTGCGCATCAAGCGGGTGCCCCAGTGCACCGTGTGTACCGTTTGCGAACATGCCTGTCCCACCGGTGCCATCCGGCGTGAGAAGATTGACTTCAAGGAATGTGTACGCTGTGATATCTGTGAAGACAAGCTGATCAAGAAAGCCGGCTCCTGCCGTCACGATATGAGCCGTATTATCGTGCGCCACAAGGAATTGCGCACAGAATGACACAGCAATAACACCCGGGTCCCCGTGACCCGCATGAGGAGAGGCCCTGTTGTCTGCCAATAACAAGAACACCATACCTGCCGACATCGACGCGCAGGCGCTGGACAACCAGATATGTTTTCCGCTTTATGCGGCCTCGCGTCTGGTTACCAGACTGTACCAGCCGCTGCTGGAGCCACTGGGCCTGACTTATCCGCAATATATCGTGCTGCTGATTCTGTGGGAGGATCAGCCCTGCACCGTCTCTCACATTGGTCGCCGCGCGCAGCTAGCCACCAACACTTTGACGCCGCTGCTTAAACGCCTGGAGGCCATGGAGTTGATTGAGCGCCGCCGGAGCACCGATGACGAGCGCGTGGTCACCATACTTCTGACGCGCGCCGGCAAAGCCCTGCGCCGACGGTGCGCCTGCATACCCGAACAACTTTTCACCCAGGTTGGCTATCCGATAGAGGACGCCATCGCTCTCAAGCGGCAGCTGGACCAGTTTTTGACACACCTGAAAGGTCTCGACACCGACTGACGTTTCGCGGCCAATGGCATTATCTGCACGATCGACTGCATTTGCAGTACTTGATGATTTATATCGCGCGCGATATTATCGCAAACAACATAACTACGGAGCACCTGCCATGACAAGACTGAAAAAGATTGCCCTAGCTACTACCCTGGCCAGCGCCGCTGCACTGGCTGGCGTTGCCCAGATTTACGCTGCTGACGCACCGATTGAAATCGATGCAGACACCTTTGAGTGTATTACTGAGATGACACCTGTGCGGGGATTCTATGTTGATAACCTGCTTGGTGATATCGCAGCCACGCTGGCGGTCGCCAATTCAGAAACCGGCGGCACCTGGCCTACTGGCTCTGTGGTGCAGCTGGTGCCGACTGAAGTCATGGTAAAACAGCCAGCTGGCACCAGCCCGCAGACCAATGACTGGGAGTTTTTTGAACTGGATGTCAGCTCAGGTGAGTCGGAGATTGTGACGCGTGGCTTTACCGATGTGGTCAATCGTTTTGGTGGTAACTGCCTGGACTGCCACGTGAAGGCGGAACCGCAGTGGGACATGATCTGCGAAACCGGTCACGGCTGCGATCCGATTCCGCTGAGCCGCGAAATGATTGTTGGCATTCAGCAGGGCGATCCGCGCTGCAACCGCCCTGAGTAAGGGACCTTTTAACAGCACTGAAGCTGCCGGCCCGATCTAAAAGTCAGCCGGCAGATCCAGGCGCTGCATATAGCGCTGATCGTTGACTTCATCTGCGCTCAGTTCACCTCTGAGCAACGCATCAACATCCTGATCAATAAGGGTCACTGCCGCCAGTTTGGCATGCGGTTCCTCAACCGCCAGCATGACACTGCCCCAGAGACTGAGCATGGAGGTATCGATGGAGCGCACATCGTTGTCCTTGGCCCACTCTGCCGAGATCATCTTGCCCAGCTGCTCACTTCTTGCCGCCAGTTCGCGGCGCTGTTCGCCTTCCATATCCACCATCAGTGCCGGTGTGATGTCGTTCCAGCCGGTTGCCATAAGCTCCCAACCTTCATAAAAGCGAACTACCCAGGTCAGGTACTCAACGTCTGTCTGGCGTTGCTGATTCGCTTCGTCTGCCTGGTAGGCCTGGATAAACCAGTTCTGTTCCGGAACGGATTCCGGCCACTCATCCAATACCCGGCTACTGGCACACGCCGCCAGCAATGCAGCCAGTGCCACCAGGGCTACTGACCGAACTTCTTTGATCAACACTTACAACTACCCCATCTCTCAATGCAATTTATCAAGCTGATCATTCCTGCAGCCTCAGGGTCCTCAATTCCGGGTCAGCCAGAATATCAGCTTCATGAAACGGCAGATCAAGCCACATACTCTGGGAGTATAACCGGGTCTGGTCGGCAAAGTGTGGCGATCGTGGATCTTCCGACTGCGAATAACTCAGAATCCCGGTGGGATTGACCCTGCCGTCCGCATCCCAGCTGACCACCTGCATGTAGCTGTTGCCATGCAGAATCGGCGTATAGGCGCCAGCTTCCGGGTTGAAGCGGCTGGTGATGACGCTCCACATGCCGGCCCCGCCATCGCCGCCGGGAATCGGTATGTTCTCGTCATTGCGGGGTTCGTACTGCAATGTGCCAAGCTCGGCATCCAGCGCCACACTCTGGTCCTGCCAGAAGGTCTGGGCATGCGCCAGCGACTCCAGCACTGCCTGACGCACTTCAGTGCGCTCAAGCGCCAGATCCCGGGGCGTATTGACCGCATCGGTCACATCAAACGGCACCGAATACAGATTGTCTGTGCCAGACACATCACGCCAGAACTCGCGCCAGACATGCGCGCCGCGGCTGTCGATGTCTTCGCGCCGGTCCCAGGCAGCCAGCGCCTCGCATGCAGGCGTCACATCAACTTCGTTATCATCCAGGGTTACTGGCTGCTCTGCGCTTTCACACAGTGCCAGCACACTATCGAGATACTGTTCGGCGCCATAGTGCCGATGACTGAACAGCATGGACTGCAGGTCCTGCGGACCCATCTTTTCGCCCGCCGCCTGCTTTTGCTGCAAGGCCTCCTCAATGAATGTCAGCCCTGCCCGTGTGCGCAGGCTGACCATGGAGCGTTCACTGCCGATGATGGGTGAATAACCCTCCAGCGGTTCGCGGGGTGTCGATAGCCAGTAGCTGTCGTTGGCGTTATGCACGTAATCGTCACGGCGCAGACGCGGCATATTGTCTGCCGGCATAGCGCCAGGTACTTCTGATTGATCGGACGCATACCATTCACAGGACGGATCGGCGCCGTTCAAAATAACCAGACGTGACGGCACACCTTCGGCCGGCACCCGGCAGCGCTCGAACAGTTCCGCATCGACATTCGGCACAACACTGATGTCTGCGTAGAAAGCCGTACCGTGCCGGTCGGCGGCAATGGTATTCACCCAGGAGACGCCCTGCATGCTCAGTGCCGCTTCGACATCATCAATGCTTTCAGCTTTGTTCAGCGCATCATAGGTTGCGGCCGACTTATCGTTGTACAGATTGACGTCGCGGATGGCGAAGGCCATCGACTCTGTCCAGGGCAACTGCGCTGAAACAACTACCGGCCCATAGTGCGTCGAGTAAACAGTGTGCGTTTGCGTGCCGCTGTCGACGGGCACATTAATGGTTATCTCTTCCATGCCCCGGTACTCATCACCATACCGGTAGCGGGTGGGATCCTCCGGATCAAGCTCCAGCGCGTACAGTGTGGAACGCATGCCGGTGGATACTGTATGAGTCCAGGCAACATCATGATTAAAGCCGATGGACACGCGACTGGTGGTGTAAAGGCTGACACCCATCACGTCCAGCTCACCGGGAATCGTGGTGTGAATCATGTGAAAGCGCGACGAACCCTGCCAGGGGTAATGCGGATTCCCCAGCAGAATGCCACTGCCGTTTTCTGTGACCTCACCACCCAAAGCGACGGCATTGCTGCCAATGCCTGCCAGTTGATCAAAGTCGGTCGCCACGGCGGCCACCTCGGCGCCCGGTGGCGCGGCGTTGGCCATCTCGCGCTGGAACAGGCCCAGTCCATATCGAATGCCCACACCCACGGTGAGTTTGTCGACATCTCTTTCTGTCAGCTGCCGCACCCAGTCGGCGCCCGCACATGCCGGTGGCAAATTACTGGCATTCTCGCTGAGGTAACGGTTATACCCCGCTACATAACCCGCCGAGAAATCGATGGTCTGCTCACTCTGTCCCTGCCGGAAACGCTCGATCATGGCATCGTCCAGGACAGCACGGTGAAACACATCACTCTCATAATTACCGCCATCACGACCGAAGTTGGCGGATAGCTCCCCATTCACCATCAGCACATCGCGGGCTATGGTGCAGATCGCATCGTTGGCTGTGGCGTAGGCAAAACCGTAACCCAGGCTGCCCCAGTCTTCTGCCTTGACATGCGGGATACCGTAACTGGTCCAGCGAATTTCAGTGTCGTAACGATAATCAGGCGCAGCCTCCGTCATTGCTTCCTGAACGGTGTCCGGCGCCGGCTCGGAGCAGGCCGCCAGCAGTATCATGGCCGAGGCCAGCCCCAAAGCCCGCGCCAGGGTCGACTTCCAAACGAGAGGGCTGACTTTAACGCGTGGATCGTGATTCTCTGAGGATGGAGCCTGGTTCATGATTGTTCTCCATAGATCGTTGGGTTCACGCCTGATGTGTTTACTGGAACGCGCTGTCTGAGCATAGAAGCAGCTTACGCGTGTGTCAAAGCGGGCATTTATTGCTCCAGTCAGTCAAACCGGGTAGGCTTTTGCCACAGTTATGAACACATTCATAATTTACGACAACAATAATTGCAAGGAGATCGCCAGCGATGAGCCGCTTCAAGCCACTTCTTTATCCTCTGCTCGCTGTGATGATGATTGGCAGCAATGCGCAGACGGCGCTGGCACAGTCCTCCATATATCGACCCGCGACCGAAGCCACTGCCCGCCAGCAGCAGATGCTGAGAGATACACTGCCCTTTGCGGACCAACGCGACTTCGAGGAGTCGCAACGGGGATTTATCGCCGCACCCGGCTATCGGCAGATTCTCGGTGCGGCCGGTAATGTTGTCTGGGATATGGGGCGATATGATTTTCTGCTCAATGGGCAGGATTACGACAGTATTCATCCCTCTCTGCAGCGTCAGGCCACGCTGAACATGAATTACGGCCTTTACGAGGTGGTGCCGGATTTTATCTACCAGATCCGAGGCTACGACCTGGCCAATATGACGCTGGTGCGCGGTGAGCGCGGATGGATTCTGTTCGATGTTCTGCTGACGCGTGAAACCGCAGCGGCGGCGCTGGCATTTGCCAATGAGCAATTGGGTGAACGGCCGGTGACGGCAGTTGTCTACTCACACTCTCACATTGATCACTTTGGCGGTGTGCGCGGTGTTGTTGACGAGGCAGACGTGCAGTCCGGGCAGGTCGATATCTTTGCACCGGTGGGGTTCATGGATGAAGCCATTGCCGAAAATGTCTACGCGGGCAATGCCATGAGTCGCCGCGCCTCCTATCAATACGGAAATCCCCTGGCGGCCAGCCCTTTTGGGCAGGTCGATTCAGCCATCGGTAAGGCACTGGCGCGGGGCAGCAGTGGTCTGATCGCCCCCACTGTTGTGATTCGCGACGACTTTGAGGAACACACGATCGATGGCGTGCGTGTTGTATTTCAGAATACACCTGGCACTGAAGCGCCTGCAGAGATGAATGCCTGGTTTCCGGACAGCCGGGTTTTCTGGGCCGCCGAGAATATCACCGCCACCATTCACAACATCTACACATTGCGCGGCGCTCTGGTGCGCGACGCACTGGCATGGTCACGGCAGATCAATGAAGCCCTGTACCGCTTTGGGCAGCAGGCGGAAGTCATGGTGTCTTCGCACAACTGGCCGCGCTGGGGCAATGAGCGCATCCAGGAAGTGATGCGCGACCAGCGCGATGCCTATGCCAACCTGAACAATCAGGTGCTCAATCTGGCCAACCGTGGCGTCACCATCAATGAAATGCACAATGAGTATCAGGTGCCGGACTCGCTGCAACAAAGCTGGGCAGTGCGGCAATACCATGGCTCCGAATTTCACAACTCACGCGCGGTCATCAATCGTTACCTGGGCTATTGGGATGGCAACCCGGCAACTCTGGTGCCATTGTCTCCGGCCGACTCGGCCCCGCTTTATATCGAAATGATGGGGGGCGCGGCGGCCGTGCTGGAGCGCGGTCAGGCACTGTTTGATGAAGGGCAGTATCACCTGGCCATGGAAATCGTCAACAAGCTGGTCTACGCGGAGCCGGACAACCAGGAAGGCAAAAGCCTGCTGGCGGGCATTTTCGAACAACTGGGTTATCAGTATGAAAGCGCCAGTGTTCGCAATGTATTTCTGGTGGCAGCGCAGGAGTTGCGTTATGGCGTCGCGCCAGCGGGCCCGGCGCGTGGTACCAGCCCTGATCTGGCACGTGCCATGACTACACTGCAGTGGTGGGACGCCATGGCAACCCATGTCGACAGCCAGCGTGCCGACGGCATGGCCTTTATCATCAATTTTGTGACACCTGACACCGAAGAGACATTTGTCATAGAAATGCGCAGCGGAACCCTCACTGCCATCACCGGTTATCAATCTGATGCGGCCAATGCAACAATCAGACTTGACCGCAGCCTTCTGGACCAGGTCATCATGGGGCAGACCACACTCGCGGCTCTGCTCACGTCGGGCGCAGGCGAGGTTGAAGGTGATATCGGTGTGCTGCAGCAACTGGCATCAGTGCTGGTCGAGTTTGACCCGGTGTTTGAAATCATGCCTGGCACGGCAGCCAGTCAGTAAAATATTGGACGGCTAACGACAGGCCCAGGGATCAGTGAACCGTCACATGCGGTGCCAGCTCAATGGCCTGCAGACGATTACCCAGCAGCTCGACGGAGCCCGAATAACGTTCGGTTCCGGTGGACGAGAACTCAAAGTCATAGCGGCGAAACCAGGCCAGCAGACCGTCATGCCCCCGGCGTAGCCTGCTTTTGCGCAGCACCATGCTTTGATCGAGCAATTGCAGGTCGAGCTCGGCACAGCGCTGCGCTGCATATTGCAGGGCAAAAGCCTTGGCGTCTCGCGAGCGCCACCAGTGGTTGACCAGTAGCGCCAGCAAAGCCAGCCAGACCATATCCATTAATGTGAACATCTACCTATGTACCACGATCCTGATTATGAGAAACTTCAGCATCATAGCAAAAACAGGAGGCTGGCTGGCGATGAACAGGAAATTCAGAACGTGGCTTATCATAAGCGCGGCGTTGTTATCACTTGGGCTGGGCAGCACCCACACACGGGCACAGGAGAACCCTTTGATGGATGAACAATCGCCAATAGACGGCATCAGCTTTAGGTACATCGAGACAAACGGCATTCGCATGCGGCTGGCCACCATGGGTGACTCCGGCCCGCTTGTCATCATGGCGCATGGCTGGCCAGAGTCCTGGTATTCCTGGCGCCACCAGATCAAGGCTGTTGCCGAGGCTGGTTATCGGGTGGTTGCGCCTGACATGCGCGGATATGGCGGCACCGACGCACCACCCGATGTTGAGGATTACGACATTGTGACCATAGCCGCCGATATTGTTGGCATCGTCGATGCCTATGGCGAGGATCAGGCGATCCTGATCGGCCACGACTGGGGCTCCATCGTAGCCTGGAACACAGTCCTGTTGCACCCGGAGCGCTTTTCGGCGCTGGTCGCCATGAGCGTCCCCTACAGCGGACGTGCTGCGGAATCGCCACTGGTGAGCTGGCGCAACGCTTACGGCGATAACTTCTACTACATCCTCTATCACCAGGAACCCGGCGTGGCTGAGGCTGAATATGACGCTGATCCGCGCGGCATCCTGAGCCGGCTGTACCTGTCGCCGGACTCACCGCGCCATCCGCCACAGGTCACAGACCGTCATCGCTCGGCAGGTGGCTGGATTCCGCGACTCGGCGCACCGGTCGGGCTGCCTGACTGGCTGACCGAAGAAGATCTCGACTACTTTGTTAAGCAGTTCAGCGCGGCTGGCTTTCGCGGCGGCGTTAACTACTACCGCAACTTTCACCGCAACTGGGAAATCACACCGCAACTGGCCAACGCCCGTGTCACGGTGCCAACCCTGTTTATTGCCGGTGAGAATGATGTGGTGATCGCCGGCGCCAGCCAGGGTCGTCTGGAAGGCGCCATGCGTCGGGTGGTGGACGACCTGCGCGGCGTCATACTGCTGCCGGAGGCCGGTCACTGGATTCAGCAGGAGCTGCCGGAAGAAACCAATGCAGCCCTGCTGGAGTTTCTGGAGGGTCTGTAAGCCTTAAATCATGGACTGCTGGTAATTCTCGATACCGACATTGTCGATCAGTTGCAGCTGGGTCTCCAGCCAGTCAACGTGTTCTTCTTCGCTTTCCAGAATGGACACCAGCAGTTCACGGCTGCCGTAGTCGCGGATGGATTCGGCGTACTCTATACCATCGCGCAGATCCGGAATGGCCTGATTTTCCAGCTTGAGATCACACTCCAGCATTTCACGGGTATGTTCGCCGATCAGCAATTTGCCCAGGCTCTGCAGGTTGGGAAGCCCTTCCAGGTAAAGGATACGCTCGATCAGCTGATCGGCATGCTTCATCTCGTCAATTGACTCTTCGTATTCCTTGTCCGCCAGTTTGGTCAAGCCGCGGTCCTTGAACATACGCGAGTGCAGAAAATACTGGTTGATGGCAACCAGCTCATTCCCCAACGCCTTGTTCAGGTGTTTGATCATGGTTTTATCGGATTTCATAGCCTGCTCCTTCGGACTGCATTGATTCTTAGGCGCAAGCGTGCGTTGAATACTGGCAAAAGTCAAGCCAGAACTTAATTCAAGTTATTGATAATAATGGAAAAAGATAAAGAGAATGATTGCGATTGGCACCTGCAGACGCGATGGCGTCAGGCGGCGTAGGCAATGGACGATGTATCGACCTGTTGAGCGACTTCTGCCATGATTTGTTTAGCGAATTTGCCACAACGACCGCAGTCACTGGCCAGACCAAGCTCGGCACGTACTTCGCTCATAGAAACTGAACGACCTTTGCAGAACTCGCGGATCTGAGTATCAGTGATTTGCTGGCAGATGCATACGTACATGGGCGCTTTTCTCGTTTGCAGGTCTCGTTAGCAGGTTTACTACTGGCAGGTATTGCGGTGTGGATTCCGCCAGTGAATGCAAGCTTAAATGCAAATAAGAATGATTGTCAATAGCGCTCGTAAAAAAGATGAGAATTATTTGCATGCCGCCACACCGGGGGGGTAGCTTAGGCACATGCAGCGCTCTGTCGGCGGCAGCAGCAACGACAATAAAGAAACTTATAAGCACAATAACGACAACGCAGGAGCGAGCCATGAAACTTTTCATGATCCCGATTCTGGCCAGCTTTACTCTCGGCGCGGTAGCCGCCGAGCTGCCCAGAACGCCTGAGGGCAAACCCGACCTTCAGGGTATCTGGACCAATGCCACACAGACGCCTCTGGAGCGACCTGAGCGGTTTGGTGACCGGCAGGCGATGTCTGAAGAAGAGGCGATTGAACTGCAGCAACGCGCACTGGCGGCTGAGGAACGCGGCAACGCTCCCAGTGACCCCGACCGACCACCACCCAGCGACGGCAATACCGCAGCGGCATATAACCTGTTCTGGCTGGATCGCGGCAGCCAGGTGCTGCACATAGATGGGGAATATCGCACATCAATGATCATCGACCCGCCAGATGGTCAGATACCGTTTCGGGAGGGCGCGCCGGAACAGAACATGATGGAGCGCTGGCGCGACGAACATGGTGATGAGGCGTTTCTGGGTCCGGAAATGGCGACAATCGGTGAGCGCTGCCTGTTGTTCTATGACTTCCGCACATCCAATTCCAGCGCCGGTCCGCCCATGATGCCCATCATCTACAACAACAACTATCAGATCATACAGACTGAGGATTATGTGGTGATCATGGCGGAGATGATGCACGACGCGCGTATCATCCGCCTGAACAGTGATCACCAGCCGCCCGAGATCTACAAATGGATGGGTGACTCCACCGGCTACTGGGACAACGATACGCTGGTCATCAGCACGCGCCACCTGCATCCGCAGCAATCGCATTACGGCTCAGGGCCGGGGCTTGAAGTAACGGAGCGACTGCGCATGGTGTCTGAAACGGAGATCGTGTACAGCTTTACCATGAACGACCCGGTAGCCTACACGGCGCCCTGGACGGCAGAGATGGTGTTATACGCCCGACCTGAGGGAGAACGCATTTACGAGTATGCATGCCATGAGGGCAACTATGCACTGCCCGGCATACTGGCTGGCACCCGCCGCCAGGAGCAGGCTGACGCCGACCCGGAGTAAATGGGTGGTGTCAGCGCTACCGGCCAGCGCTGCCTTGGCGTCAGATCGGGCCGCGTTCCCACGGACCCCAGATGGCAAACGTGATACCGGGATTCTGGACATTGATGAACAGAATCTCGCCTGAGGGATCGAAGCAGGCACCGGCAATTTCAGTCTGGCGGTAGTCACCCGGCTCGGCGACTTTGCCGCTTACCGAGATGTCCGTATCGGACAACACCACGTTGTTTTTGACCAGAATGTAAGACTCACCCGTGGGTGTCAGGCCCATCACTCGCTCGCCGAGCCCAAATTCGTCCTCGACACCACCGCCGTCTTCGCACATGACAATGCCACCGCGGGGGCTGATCGACACGTTATCCGGGTTATTGGCCATGTTGGCATCGGTCGAGGCGAAGATACAGCGCAGTCGATTTTCGTGAGGATCCAGCATCCACACCGCACCTTCACCATATCCAGCACGCCCCTCATCATTGACACCAGCGCTGGTGTCCACGATGTACATCAGGCCTTCGTGGTACCAGATACCCTCACCACGGCTTATCGTGAATGCACCCGCCGCGCGAGCCTGCACGCAGGGACCGCTGGTGTCTCCTTGCGGGTCCATATCCGGGTCTGCGATGTCGACCCACTCCAGCTCGTATTCATCACCCATTGCGGGGGCAAGCAATTCGGCGCCGTGCATGGACTTGATACGGGCAGCCTGCAGGCGTCCGCCCTGCTCCAGCGCACCAGCCTGTTGACTGGTGTTGTCTGGCACATAGCGGTAGATGGGCGACTGATTGCGATTGTCTTCAGTCAGGTAGGCGTAACTGCTCGCCGGATCGATGGCAACAGCTTCATGTTCAAAACGTCCCATGCCAACAATCGGAACGCCCGTGGTGGCAGCCGGATCAGCAGGCACCTCAAACACGTAGCCGTGACGACGGCCGCCAGTGGCGCTTGCATCGTGAATGGTTTCTTCACAGCTCAGCCAGGTTCCCCACGGCGTGACGCCACCAGCACAATTGACCATGGTGCCGCCCAGGCTTGGAATCGTCTGGATCTCCCGACGATTGCTGCGTGAGAAATGAATCGTGGTATTGCCGCCACCCGCGCGGGCGCTGTCCGACACCATACCTGCATCGTAAACGGTGGCAGCTGAAATCGGACGACCAGAGCCAACCTCGTGATTGCGCACCAGTATGATGGTATCGCCATCAACAGCAATTACACCCATGCCGTCGTGCCGTGCGGGCACCGGGTTGCCATCCGCCATGACGTCGCCCGCCCAGGACAGACTGGCGTAGGAGAAACCTTCCGGCAACTGCAGTAGCTCCAGGCCCGTCACTTCATCCTTGACCGGACGTATTGGTCCATAAGGGCTGTCCATGCGGCGAGACGCGGGGCCGCCTGCATTGCCCTGGCGTGTCGCCAGAGATTGAAACGCCTGCACAAACGGCGTCGAAGCCAGCGCCGCCGTCATCGCACTCCCCTTCAGGAAATTGCGGCGTGAGCCGATAACATTGATAAGACGATTACGCTTGGCACTGGGTGCTGTACTGCTCATTGTATTTTCACCAGTCAGATTTGTGGTCGTTTAATTTGGCTCTCGATTTCAGCACAGATATGTGACAGCAAATTAACAATATAACGCCTTGAACCAAAACGCGAAGGACCGCGTATCAACACCGTGCAGCCAAGCCTCATCATCCATCTTCCAGTGAAGTCGTCTTATGTCAATTTCCACGTCAGCACGTTCGTCCCGCGACTCCAGCATTGCCTATCTCGAAAAGACCAACCGCATCATGATTGGCGTATTGATTGCTTGTCAGGTGTATGCACTGGCGCTTGCGCCCTGGCATGGCACCTGGGGTCTGGCGCTGCTGATTGGTGGCGGTACCTTGGCGGCGACCATCGCTGCCTGGAAAAGTGAGTTGCTGGGAGCACATTTCCCATCTCTTGTCGCCACTGCCTTCATGGTGATGTCAGCGCTTCATATTCACCAAAGTCACGGCACCATAGAAATGCATTTCTCTATTTTTGTGCTGTTGGCTCTGCTGATTGCCTATAGAAACTGGCGGCCAATTGCAGTGGCGACAGTTGTGATCGCCGTGCACCACTTCCTGTTCTTTTATCTGCAGGTCAACGGCTTTCCCGTCTGGGTAACCGAACATGCACACTGGCACATGATCTTTATACATGCTGGCTACGTGTTGGCGGAAGCGGCTGCGCTGTTCTATCTGGCGCGACTGGCAGCCGCTGATGCTGCTGAAGGACAGGCGCTGGCCGCAGCGTGTGAAAAGCTCACTCGCAACGATGACCGCATGGATCTTGGCCTGCAGCTTGATCACGACTCCGAGGCCAGTCAGTCGTTCAACCGTTTCCTCCTGCAGCTGCGCACGCTGGTGTCGGATGTACAGCACCAACTGGGCAGTCTGCAGCAGATGGGAAAGTCACTGACCGGCAATGCGGCCGACGTTGAGCAGGGTGCCGAGCGCCAGGCGGCAGTAAATCAGCAGATGTTTGACGCTATGCAGGAGATGAGCGAAGCAACTGCCACGGTAGCACAGTATGCCCAGTACGCTGCCAACGGCGCCAATACTGCCAATGAACTGGCCGCCGACAGTGGTTCCGTCGTGCAGCGCATAAGCAGCAGTATCAGCGCGCTGCAGAGCGACATCGACATCACCAGTAAAGCGGTAGGCGACACCGCCAGTCAGGCAAACGACATCGACAAAGTGGTCGACATTATCAAAGACATCGCGGAACAAACTAACCTGCTGGCACTGAATGCGGCCATCGAGGCAGCCCGCGCTGGCGACCACGGGCGCGGATTTGCAGTGGTGGCCGACCAGGTGCGGTCGCTATCCAGGCGCAGCTCTGAATCTACCAAGGAGATTCAGCAGCTCGTCAAACGACTCCAGCAGACCTCTGACTCGGCCCGCCTGGCCATGACGCGCAGCCAGGAGGCAGTAGGTGAGTGCCTGGCGTCAGCGAATGAAGGTGCCGGCACCCTACAGCAGCTGACGCATGAGATTTCACAAATGGCCAGTCAGAACGACATGATAGCCGCCTCCGCTCAGCAACAGTCGGTGTCGGGTGATCAGGTCGTGAACAATCTGCAGTCAGTCAATGAAATCGCTTCACAGAACCTTGGAAAGGCACGGGAACTGACTGGCATCAGTGACTCGCTGCACCAGCTGAGCGATTCGCTGCAGCAGCAGCTATCGCGCTTTGATTCTGGTCAAAAGGGCTGATTGGTGCGAGCGGGGCTGATACTGGGCGACCAGCTGGGAAGAGACCTGCCGACTCTGGATACGCTCGACCGCGGGAAGGATCTCGTTGTCATGGCGGAGCTATATGAAGAAGCCACCTATGTCAAACACCACAAACAGAAGATTGCCCTGCTATTCAGTGGCATGCGGCACTTTGCCAGCGAGCTGGAATCCGACGGCTGGCGTGTTCACTATCACAAATACGACCCTAAAAGCCCACTGAAAACGTTCGAGGATGTCCTCAAAGAAGTTTCTTACGAATACAGGGTCGACAGCTGGATCGTCACCGAGTGCGGCGAACATCGCCTGCAACAGCAGATCGACAACTGGTCATCAGCACTTGATATTGATGTCTGCGTTCTTGATGACACCCGATTCATTTGCGACAAAAAAGAATTTGCCGAGTGGGCGCGTGGCAGGAAGCAGTTGCGCATGGAGTACTTCTATCGGCAGATGCGGCGTAAAACCGGATTGTTGATGGAGGAAGACCAGCCGGCGGGCGGTGAGTGGAACTATGATGCTGAAAACCGCAAGTCGTTACGCGATGACGTAGACATACCGGAGCGCAAGGGCTTTGATGTAGACAGGATTGATGCTGAAGTCATCAAACTGGTGACTGAGAACTTTGCTGACCACCCAGGTCACCTGGATACGGACGCTGAACAATTCCAGTGGCCAAGAACGCGCAAGCAGGCGCAAACAGCATTGCGATTTTTCATCAACCACTGTCTAGCCGATTTTGGCCAGCACCAGGATGCCATGAGCCACCGGCAGCCCTTCCTGTTTCATAGCCTGCTGGCAACCAGTCTGAATATGGGCCTCCTGTCCCCTGTCGAAGTCTGCAGGGCAGCAGAACATGCCTGGCAAAAAGGTGATGTACCCATCAATGCCGCCGAAGGGTTCATACGGCAGATCATAGGCTGGCGCGAATATGTGCGCGGGCTGTACTGGTGGCTGATGCCGGACTACGCCAAACACAACCACTTTCGGAACCAGCGCAAACTGCCAGCGTGTTACTGGAACGGTGACACGCGCATGAACTGCATGGCACAAAGCCTGAAAAACACCTTCGACAATGCCTACGCACACCACATTCAACGCCTGATGGTTACCGGCAATTTTGCATTGCTGGCCGGCGTTGAGCCAACGCGGATCTGCGACTGGTATCTGGCGGTTTACGCAGACGCCTACGACTGGGTGGAGCTGCCCAACACACTGGGCATGGTCATGCACGCCGATGGTGGCCTGATGGCCAGTAAACCCTATGCCGCGTCCGGTTCCTACATCAACCGCATGTCGGACTACTGCAAACACTGCCATTACTCGGTAAAAACAGCGGTGGATGATGACAGCTGTCCCTTCAACAGTCTGTACTGGCATTTCATCATGCGACATGACACTCTATTGAGAGATAATCCGCGCATGAGTATGATTTATCGTAATCTCGACAAAATGTCCGATGACAAAAAGCGGGCTCTAAAGAAAAGAGGTGACTTTGTTCTGGAGCACATTGATGCGCTGTGAGACCGTCTACGGCCGAAAGGCCATGTACAAGCGGACTGTGCATACCGCCGTAATCGCAGTAGTCGTTGGCATACTGGCGGCCTGCACGGGCGCACCGCCAGGCGAATTACGCGTTGTCGACGACTTTCAGCTGCAGCGCTACCTGGGACAGTGGCACGAGATCGCCAGACTGGATCATCGCTTTGAACGCGGGCTCAGCCATGTGACGGCGGAATATTCAGAAAACCCTGACGGCAGCGTCACAGTGATCAACCGCGGTTACAATGCCGAGGAAGGTAAGTGGGAACAGGCGACAGGCCGGGCACGATTCGCCGGAGAGTCATCAAAAGGGGCCCTGGAAGTCAGCTTCTTCGGCCCTTTCTATGCATCCTACAATATCGTTGCGCTCGATCAGAATGCTTATGAATGGGCGCTGATAACGGGCAACAATTACAACTACCTGTGGATACTTGCCAGGCAGAAAGATCTGGCAGCTGATACACAGGCCCGCCTTGTGTCGATGGCAGAGCAGGCTGGCTTTGCCACCGACGAGCTGATTTTTGTCGACCACCAGTCACCTGCGCCGGCCGAAGCGGAATAATTCAACCCGGACCGTCGTTTACTGACTAAACCAGGACACAGAAGGAGTATTTTATGTCGACTACCGGTAAACTAATTGGCACAGCAGTCATGACTGCAGCGCTTGCCGCATGCACCACGATCAATCCTTACACAGGCGAACAGCAGACCAGCCGCGCCGCGACCTATGGTGCGATTGGCGGAGTTGTATGCGGCCTGATCGGCGCCGCTGAGAACAGCAATCGCGCTCGCAATGCAGCACTCGGTTGTGGTGCTATTGGCGCCGGCGTGGGCGCTTATATGGACGCTCAGGAAGCAGAGTTACGCCAGGAGCTACAGGGCAGCGGCGTGCAGGTTCGACGCAATGGCGATCAGCTGGAGCTGATCATGCCTGGTAACATCACGTTTAATACCAACGAATATTCAATTCGCCCAAATTTCCACTCGGTGCTGGATTCCGTTTCTCAGGTTCTCGCCAAGTATGTGGACACACGTTTACGCGTAACCGGACATACTGACTCTACCGGCTCGCGTGACTACAACTACAGCCTGTCGGATCGTCGCGCTACCAGCGTTGCCAACTATCTGGCCGCCAACGGCATCGACCAGGGCCGATTGATCACTCAGGGTGTGGGTCCGGATCAGCCGATTGCCAGCAACGACACTGAATCGGGTCGCGCCATGAACCGCCGGGTTGAATTACAGATTGTGGCCATTCAGAACTGAAGATATCCATGATCCAGCAGACGGGACGGCGGTGACAAAATGTCGGTGAGCAAGGGCGCTGCTTTGACGATACGCAACGCCAGACTGGAAGATCTCGACGCACTTCACGCTCTCGAGAATGCCTGCTTTGACACTGACAGATTAAGCCGCCGCCGGCTGCGTCACTGGATCATGGCGGGCAACCGCGAATTTATGGTTGCTGAAAACCAGCAACACATTCTCGGTTATGGGCTGGTGCTGTTCCACGGCGCCACCCACCTCGCCCGCCTGTATTCGATAGCCATTTCACCCGATGCCCGCGGTCAGGGTGTAGGCCGCGCGCTTCTGCAGGCACTGGAAACCGCTGCCGCGAATCGCGATCGCTTTTTCATGAGGCTGGAGGTTGCCACGGATAACCCATCCGCCATCCACCTCTACCAGTCCTCTGGTTATGTTGCCTTTGATACCCTGACCGACTATTACGAAGATCATGGCGATGCCCTGCGCATGCAGAAGATCATTCGTTATGCGCCAAAACGTCGCCGCGGCAATGATGTGCCCTGGTATCAACAGACTACTGCATTCACCTGCGGCCCGGCAGCTCTGATGATGGCGATGGCAGCACTGGATAGAAAACGCGTTCCCAATCAGGCCACGGAGCTCGATATATGGCGCGAGGCTACCACCATCTTCATGACATCAGGGCATGGCGGCTGTCATCCGCTGGGCCTGGCGCTGGCAGCGGCAAAACGCGGATTCGAACCAACAGTTTTTATTAATCAGAGCGGCCCGCTTTTTCTCGAGGGAGTTCGTGACCCGGAAAAGAAAACCATTATGGCGCTGGTTCATGAGCAGTTTGAGCAACGCGTCGCCAAAAAGGCTATTCATGTGGAACGGCGAGACGTAAGCCAGGACGATATTGAACTTTCAATAAAGAATGGCTCCATCGTGCTGGCACTGATCAGCAGCTACAGACTGGACCGGAAGAAGGCCCCTCACTGGGTGACAATTACCGCATTCGACGACGCCTGCTTTTATATTCACGACCCCGACCCGTCATTCGAAGAACAGACCGGACTGGACTGCGAAGACCTGCCAATTGCCAGATCAGACTTTGCCCGCATGTCCCAGTTTGGCAAGGACAGATTGCGGGCGGCCCTGATTATTTCCAGAAAGAGTATATCCAGAAAGAAAAAAGCGGCGCATTAACGGCCACGGTTCTCCAGACGGCGGGCGAACTCTGCCATGATCTGCATATAGAGCTCATCGCCAATGAACTCATCTTCAACACCGTGTTCGAGGCTGGGGTTGTCATTAACCTCGATCACATAGACCTTGCTGCCCTGCTGCTTGATGTCGATGCCGTACAGACCATCACCAATGATGCGGGCGGATTTCATGGCGGCGTCCAGTACCGCCTTGGGAACCTCGTAGGTTGGCAGAGTCTCCCAGCCACCGCTGCCAATGCGTCCCTCGCCATGCTTGTATATCTGCCAGTGTCCTTTGGCCATAAAGTAGCGACAGGCAAACAGTGGTCGATTGTTCAGCACACCAATGCGCCAGTCGTACTCTGTGTAGAGGTATTCCTGAGCGAGAATCAGCGCCGACTTCTTTAGCAGTTCCGACAGCTTTTGACGCAATGACTCTCGATCCTCTGCTTTCATGACACCAACCGAAAACGCACTGTTGGGGATCTTCAGCACGATCGGGTATTCAAAAGCGGCCTCCAGTTCGTCCAGCGCGACGTCATTGCTCGAAGAAACAATTCGCGTCTTGGGCGTTGGCACACCACTGTAAGTGAAGGCATCCTGCAGAAACACTTTATTGCAGCAACGCAGAATGGATGTGGGATCATCTATAACCACCAGGCCTTCGATCTCTGCCTTGCGTGCAAAACGGTAAGTATGGTGGTCGATGGCGGTTGTTTCCCGCAGAAACAAGGCGTCAAACTCATTCAGTCGGGCGTAGTCCTGCGGGCCGATGATTTCCACTGCAAAGCCGATTTTTTCGGCTGCACGTGTCATGCGTTTGATGGCACTTTTGTCACTGGGCGGCAGTTGCTCCTCCGGATTGACCAGTATCGCCATGTCCCAGCGCGCCGATTTACTGCTGCGAGGTTTGCGCCACAGACTTTTTGTGAAACGTTCCAGCGCACCTACAAACACCGGCATCTCGTCCGTTTCGAGTTCGGCGTAGGCAACAGCACGAATCGAGCGAACCTGCCACCCGTCACCGGCATGCATCAACACAGCCTCAAGGATCGGACAGGGAAAGCGCTCGAACAGGCGGCGCGCCAGGATTTTTAACTGTGGATATTCGGTTCTGCCAAAGTAGACCCGCAGGCGATAGCCATCATCTGTCTGCACCAGCTCATCAGTGTCGATTTCCTCCAGCACCTCACTGGCCATGACCAGTGTCAGTTGATGGCTGCTGAGATCAGTCAGCGTGTTGATGGGGGGCATGACCTTATGCCCACGCGCTTCTGCAAGCAGCGAGCAGTAGTAGCCTTTACTGAGGTACTGATCGGTATTGCAAAGATTGATGATGCGGGTTTTCTTTTCGCCTTTGATCGGATGTTCCGTCAGATAGGTCTCAAAACTGATGACCGCCTGACCCTGCAGCTGGTGCTCCCAGCCTTCGATATCATCAACCACCAGATACAGCTGTGACATGCTAACCTCGTCATTAACCGGATTGCCGGTGACGTCGCTGACGCCACAGTTCAAGAATATTGCTGGCATACAACAGCGCCAGTATCGATACCACTATGGTAATGACAAACCACTGAATAGCATAGCCGATATGCGTTCGGGTGGAGACGCTGGGAGCCTGCCAGTGGCGCGCCAGCACACCAGGCTGATCTGCTTCCAGGCGCAACAGATACGGGTAGACCGGTTCGCCCAGCAGACGCCCGGCCTGCGCTACATTCAGGCGTGACAGACTGACTGGCCAGCTCTGGTCTGTCACTGTCGCAGGCGGAATTTCCTCATCTGGCAGATAGACTTGGGCCACCAGGCTCTGCAGTCCACTGACGCCTGGTACCTGGGGCTCGCCACCATCATCAGCTGGTGGCAGCCAGCCCCGACTGACCAGTGCCAGCGATCCATCTCTCAGTCGAAATGGCGTAACAACTTCAAACCCGGCCTGGCCACGATAAAACTGAAAAGTCACCAGAAACGAAATACTGGTTTCATATTCACCCTGCACTAGAACTCGGCTCTGATTGCCAAACAGCTCAGTCTGTTCGGCCTGCTCCAGAGGCAATGGATCTGCAACTGCGCGCTGTTCCAGTGCCTGTGCCATCGCCCGTTTTTCTTCAGCGCGATCGAGCTGCCAGACCGCCAGACTTATAAACATGCCCAGACTGGATATAAAACACAGCAGAACCAGCCAGTTGATCGTGATGTGTAATTTCCCGAGCCGCAGGATCATGGTCAGGCCGCGCTCATTCAGGAATGGTGATATCAATCGGCTGCACGTCGCCGTATTGCTGCAATTGATCACCCAGCTCGGCCTGATTACCCACAACCAGAATGCGCAGGCTTTCGGGACGCAGATAGCGCTGCGCTACCGACTGCACATCAGCCACCGTCACCTGCCGTACCTCTTCAACCAGTCGCTCGAAAGTGTCGGGCGGCAAGCCGGCGTAGTCATTGCTCATTCTTTCGCGCAGAACAGAACTGATGCTGGGATATTGAAAGACCAGCGTATTAAGAAACTGTTCCTTGGTCTGGTTCAGTTCTTCTTCGCTGATAGGTTCCTGTTGAATGCGTTCGATCTGCGCAACGATGGCGTTGATTGCCTCACTGGTAGTTTCACTCTGTGTCATCACCCCGGCGGAGAATGTGCCCGGGAAATATACTCCACTGCCGTAGCTGCCAAATACAGAATAGGCCAGACCCATCTCGCTGCGCACCACCTGCATAAGACGGCTGGAAAAGCCGCCACTGAGCACGCGATTCATTACCTGCAGCGCAGCATAGTCGGGATTGTCACGCATGCCACCGATGTGGCCCATCAGAATATAACTCTGATTGACGTCGGGCTTGTCGACAAAATAAATCCCGGGTTCAAACTCGTAGTCGACCTCGGGGAATTCCAGTTCATTCTGCTCGCCGGCCGGTATATCACCAAAGGCCTGTTCCAGCAGAGCCTTCATTTCCTCCATATCAAAGTCACCAGTAACACCAACCATCAGGTTACTGCCAACAACGGCCTGTGCATGGAAGTCGATCATGTCTTCGCGAGTGATGTTGTCCAGCGTGGCGTACTCAACTCGGCGGGAATACCGGCTGTCCTCGCCGTAAATGATGCGCTGGAATTCACGATTGGCAACACTGCCCTGTTCGTCATTGCGGCGGGCAATCAGACTTGCCTGCTGGGTTTTCGCCAGCTCAATACGCGGCTCGGGAAATGCCGGTCGACGCAACACATCCATGAACACGGGCAGCAGATCTTCGAAGTCGTCGCTAAGCACATTCATGGTGGCAATGCCGGAGGTAAACCCGAACTGCGTTTCAATAATCGCCGCGCGATTCTCCAGCAATTCGTTTAATGCATCACCTGGATATTCGTTGGTTCCCCCGCTGCGCATGACGGTGCCAACCAGGCTGTTCAGGCCAACTTTATCATCGGGAATGTTGACGCCACCCGCGCGGATAAGCACTGTCAGGTCGATCAGTGGCAGTTCCGCATCCTGAACCAGATAGAAGCGCACGCCATTGTCGATTTCAAATATCTCCAGCTCCGGCATGTCAAAACTGTTCAGGTCAGGGTAGTCGAATGACTCCCAGACATCCTGCTGAGCCTGAGCTCCAATGCTGAATGTGACGGCCAGCACCGTGATCCATATCTGCTGTTGAATACGCTGTATCATTCAGCACCTCCTGCCATCGCATTGCGAACCATACCAACTGTACGGCTGGTTTCGACCAGGTACTCATTGGCGACTCGCTGCAGGTCTTCAAGTGTTACCTGCTCCAGTTCCTCGAGATAGGAAAAAGCATCCTGCCAGCTGCCGAGCTGGGCGTGAGCCTGGGCAAGATTCAGCGCCAGGCCCATATTCGAGTTAAGCCCCCTTACGACCGATGCGCGCGAATTGGTAACCGCCCGATCCAGTTCTTCCTGCCGGATATCACCCTGCTTGGCCTTATCGATTTCTTCGTTCAGCACACGCTCAATGTCTTCCAGCGGCACACCCAGATTGGGCACGGCGAAGGTGACAAACAAAGCCGGGAATCGAACACCCGGGAAACCGGTGAGAGCCTGAACACCCAGAGCCAGACGTTCGTCCTGCACCATGCGTCGATACAGGCGTGATGTGCGTCCCGACGAAAGAATCTGGCTCAACAGCTCAAGCGCCGCTGCATCCGGGTGATCGGCGGCAACTGTCTTGTAGCCCGCGATGAACAGGGGCTGACTGGTATCTTCGATGACAAAGCGTCTTTCCCCACGCTGCTCGGGCTCGATGGTCTTGACGCTGGGCGGGTGTGGTGCGGCCGGCATGGGGCCAAAATACTGCTCCGCCAGCTCACGCATGCGAGCCGGATCGACATCGCCGGCAATCGCGATGGTCATGTTGGAAGGAACATAATAGGTTTCATAAAAGCGCTGTGTGTCAGCAATGGTTGTGGCAATGATGTCGGACTCCCAACCCACCACCGGATTGCGGTAGGGATGGGCCGAATACGCCACACTCAGGAACTCTTCCAGCAACCTGCCCTGTGGGCTGGAGTCGGTGCGCATGCGCCGCTCTTCCATGATCACGTCTTTTTCCACGTAGAATTCGCGGAACACGGGAAATCTAAAACGCTGTGATTCAAGGTAGAACCACAATTCAGCCTTGTTCTGCGGCAGCGAATAGAAGTAGCCGGTGGCATCGGCACTGGTGAAAGCGTTCAGGCCGACACCGCCCTCTCGTTCGATAATCTGCGAGAACTCTTCACTTTGAATATACTGGCCAGCCTGCTCCTGCCAGTGTTCAAACTCCTGCCACAGAGCCTGTCGCTCCTCTTCGCTGGCATTGTCCCGATACCCCGCCTCCATCCACGCGGTATAGGCGGCATCCATTTTGTCCAGCGCCAGCTGCTCGGCCTCGTAGTCAATGGTGCCGATGGTGCGTGTGCCCTTAAAGGCCATGTGCTCAAAAATATGGGCAACACCAGTGTTGTTGACGGGCTCATCAGCGCCGCCAACATTAACGAAGGTGACAAACGTCGCGACTGGCGCAACTGGCCGTTCAACAATAATAAAATGCAGACCGTTATCCAGCGTGAACTCTGCTACCCGTTCTGCCAGCGCCTCAATATCCTGGGCATTGGCACCAAAAGCAGTCAGCATGGACAGCGCCAGAATGCCCGCTGTCAGTCGATGCCGCCATTGGCTGATTGAGTCAGTCATACCTTCCCCTCGTTTCGCCATGTTCTATTAAATTGCCAGTAACTGAACTAGCGCCCGCTGCCCATCAGCACGATACCGGCGAGAATGCAGATTGCACCGAATACCTGTGTCACGCTGATGGGTTCGCTGAAAATAAAACGGCCGGCCAGCAACACAAAAAGTACCGATAAACCTGTATATACAGGATAGAGTATAGACACCGGGCTGCTGCGCAGCACGACGATATAGTAAAAAAATATGAAGCCATACAGTGACAGCGCCAGAAAAACACCTTTCCACTGGGTCTGCAACAGCTGAATATAATTATCATGCTGCTGCACGGACACCCATTTGAGCACTGCATGCGAGGTGGCCAGTAAGGTTGCCAGCAGCAGCGCATGGGTCAACACGGAGAGATATTTGCCTGCCATCATGGTGTTTCGTTCTCCTGCTGCGGGCTCTTGCCAGTTGACTGTCTGCGCGCGGGCAACAGACTCTTTTGCTGATTCACCAGATAGTTGGGACGCCGCTTGACCTCATCATAAATTCTGCCTATGTAGATACCGATCAGGCCGACGCTGAACATCAGCACGCTACCGATCAACAATATCAGCAGAATGACAGTGGTAAAACCATCGACGGCCCGGCCAGCCAGCTTGTCAGCCAGCGCCATGCCACCAATTACCAGACTCAGCAGGAAGGTCATGCCGCCCAGCAGCGTGACAATCTGCAGCGGGAAGGCGGTGAATGAAGTGATGGACGCGATGGCGTAGCGGAACAGGGCACCATTGCCCCAGGCAGAGCGTTTGCGTGTGGACTCCGGCACATCAAAACTAAGTTGCACCGATGGGAAATTCATCCACTTGATGAGCCCACGAAAGAACCGTCCATGCTCGGGCAGCGAGCAATAGGCCTGTACTACGGACTGATCCAGCAATTTAAAATCGGTATCGCCAGAGATACTCAATCGTGTCAGATAATTAAAAAGTGCATAGTACAGTTTGACCAGGGTTCCGCGCATGCGGGTTTCATTGCCGCGTGACTCCTTTACGGCCTCGACGACCGATGCTCCCTGCTGCCAGTGTGCAATCATGTCCGGGATCATTTTTGGCGGATGCTGCAGGTCACTGTCCATGACTATCGCCGCGTCATAATCCCGGGCCGCTCTCAGGCCTGCGGTAATCGCCGACTCCTTGCCAAAGTGTCGGCTGAGACTCAGCAGTTTAACCTGTGGCTCGCTCTCCGCCAGATTACGGACCAGTTCGGCCGTATCGTCCGTGGAGCCATCGTCAACCACCATCAAGTCGAAACTGACATCTGCCACAGATGCCAGGTGGCCCTGAATGGTTTTCAGATTGGCAACAATATTGGCTGCCTCATTCAGCGCCGGAATGATGATCACGACCTGCTTCATGTATTTACTCCCTGGACCAGGCTGTTTCAGGCCCGTCGCGAACTACCCGCTGCTGCGCGGAGTAGGTCATCCATCCTTCTGGCGATGTGTAACGAATATAAAATGGCGCTCCATCGGTCAGTGTGGCGCGCAATTGACCGGCTGCAGGCGCAGGAATCACGCCAATGACGTCAGATACCAGATGGTACTGCCCATCACTGTAGGGCCCGAACTGCCAGGTGAAATACCCCCCCTGGTAGCCGTAACGCAGGTTCAGCGGTGCCTGCGGCCGCAGACTGTCCTCGTAGGCTGCCAGCCGGCCCGGGACCTGTTCGGAAATGTCCACCATGCACTGACAATCCTGCTGCCATCCGTAGAGCTGATCCACGCCAGACTGCAACAGATAGATATCGTCAACGACAGTGACTGGTGACGAGCCAAGTCCCAGGCCCTGCTTGAAGTCCCTTAGCCCGGTGACGAACCAGAACGCAGGCACCACGTTGCCTGATGGAATAATGGCCACTGAATCATCCTGCTGCCAGAGAAACTGTCCCTGCACGTCGAATTCTTTGCCAACCGCCGCGAGGGCACTGCGAACGCTGAATCCCTGCACGGCTGCCACCAGCGCCAACAGACCAGTCAGTGCTACCGTGCCTGTGCCTGCCCAGCCCATCGATTCTGTGGTCGCCTGCCAGACCTGACTGAGCATATAGGCTATGGCAAAACTTGTGGCCGCCCACACCACCAGCAAATAGCGGTCCGCCAGCACAATCCCGGGTGACTGCACCAGAGGCGCCAGAGGCAGCAACACCATGGCTGCCACGATCAGCATTCGCCAGGGCACATGGCGTTGTGTGTAGATGTATGCCACAAACACCAGCAGTGCGGTAAGCGTTAAAACTGGCCACCATCCACCACCCAGCAGGCGCGGGAATCCGGCAAATGTAATCACAACCTGCTGAATAAACGCGCCTGAAAAAAAGCTTGCGGTTGAGGCATAACCACCCGTCACGCTTTCCAGCATCCAGCTGCGCCAGAGTGCATAGAACAAGGTGAGCAGAAAAAACGGAGCGGCTGCGCGCAGCCGCTTTGCAAACGTCCCATCAGGAATGCAGAGCAGGATCAGCGGTAATGGCACGTAGACTTCCTTTGCCATGCAGGCCAGGGCGTAACTGACCAGGGCAAGCACCAGCCACAGCACTGCACCACCACGAACAAAGCGAACGAAACCGTAAAGCGCCATCAGCGCCAGCACCAGGCCCTCTGCGTAGTGGCGCGTCATCAACTGCTGCGCAACCAGCAGTGTTGGCGTGCCAATCAAAAACAGCACACCACCCAGCACCGCGAACCCGCCCCGGCACCAGAACTTGAGACACAGGAACATCATCCAGGCGGCGGCCGCCAGCGCCAGCAGCTGATGCAGATAAAACATCGAGGGGGTCAGGCCAAACAGAATGAGGTCGACTTCGAAGCTGAGAATGAGGAGCGGTGTCAGGTTGGCAGGGGAAAACTGTTGCCATACCTGGGGATTCGAGAAATCCTGCAGCCAGTTGAACTGGTGCGCGTGCAGCAGAATCTGACTGTCATCCCAGCGCCAGCTGCCATCAAGCACGCCGAAATTGATGAGCAGCGCCAGCAGCACAAATCCGATGGCAGCCAGCAGGTATTGCATTGTTCTGGGCATCCGCACCAATATCCTGTTATGTTATTGCCGAATCTTCGCATGCTGCCCGCACTGGCAGCAAGCCAAAGTAAGCACACGGCAGTTGTAAGGCGCCGGATTTGTGGTACCTTATGCCGCCTTTCCGGGCTCACCCAGCCCAAAGACCATGTTTTCTGTCATGGCACGCCACATTGGGTATTGGCATCGGCTCTGATATTCTGGATATACAACCGCCCACTTAACTCTTGCACCAGTCACAAAGGTCCTCCGTCATGAAAATTGGCGTTCTGTCGCGCAATTCCAAGCTCTACTCAACACGACGTCTGGTCGAAGCAGCCAAGGAACGCGGCCATGATGCACGCGTCGTTGACGTGTTGAAGTGCTACATGAACATTACTGCCAATAATCCGACTGTGTTCTACAAGGGCAGTGGTGCGCCAGAAGCGCTGGAGTTCGACGCCGTGATACCGCGTATTGGCGCCAGTGTCACGCTCTATGGTGCGGCCGTACTGCGGCAGTTCGAGGTCGGTGGCACCTATTCTGTCAACGAATCAATTGCAATCACCCGCTCGCGAGACAAGCTGCGCGCCCATCAGTTGCTGGCTCGCCGCGGCATCGGCCAGCCCATTACCAGTTACGCACACTCCGCTGACGCAACGGCGGACCTGATACAGTCAGTCGGCGGCGCCCCTCTGCTGGTCAAGGTATTAAAAAGCACACAGGGTAATGGCGTGGTGCTGGCCGAAACCCGGAAGGCGGCAGAGAGCCTTATTAATGCCTTCCGCGGACTGGAAGCAGACTTTCTGGTACAGGAGTTCATCCGGGAAGCTGCTGGCTCGGACATCCGCTGTTTTGTTGTCGGTGACAAGGTGGTAGCCGCCATGCAGCGTACCGCAGCAGCCGGCGAGTATCGCTCCAACCTGCATCGTGGTGGTTCTGCCGAGGTCGTTAAACTGCGACCGGACGAACGCAAGCTGGCAACCAAGGCGGCGCAGGTAATGGGTCTTGATGTTGCCGGCGTCGACATCATTCGCTCCAATCACGGCCCACTGGTGCTGGAAGTGAACTCCTCACCAGGCCTGGAAGGCATTGAGCGAGCAACTGGCAAGAATATCGCGGGTGCGATTATTGAGTATATCGAGAAGGATTCGCTCAAGGGGCCGAACAAAATGCGCGGCAAAGGATAGAAGCAAAAAAGCCATCGGGGCCGGGGCCCTGATGGCTTTTTGGGTGGCGCCGCGGCTAACTTGCGGCACAGATCAATACTGTTTTACTCAGCGTCTACCGGAGCATGAATCGGGATATTGATCAGCTCGGGTGCCAGTGTACCGTCGGCAACGCTCATGGCGCGAGTAACAGCGGTGCGGTATTCACCTGGAGCCAGCTCGACCCACTGATCCTGGTTCTTGTCCCAGACGGCCGTGACAGTGCGGTCCGCGGTCTGGTAAGCGAGCATGATGCGACCGACACGAGTAATGGTCACTTCTGTCTCAACCCCACCGATATCCATGGTCGTTTCGTAGGTATCGAGCGTTCTGCCATAGCCACCCTCTGCCTGATACAGGGAAATCAGCATGCTCAGCTTTTGCGCCAGCGGTGCTTCGGGATTGTCGACCAGCCCACGAATCCGTGCCACCTGCTCGCGGCGCTCTTCCAGCTCGAAGGGCAGATCTGCCTCAACAAACTGCTCGATGCTGCTCATCATGCGCTCGATCAGGTCATTCAACGGCGAATTTTCTTCGTTCGCCAGCAAAGCGGCGTGTTCGATAGACTCTGCCATTTCGCCGATCAGCTGCTCTTGACGGGCAATACGCTGACGCAGCTGCTCGTTCATCTCGACCAGTGCTTCCAACTGGGCATTTGCCTGGTTGAACTGCTCCTGAACGGTTTGCGCGCTAACTGGTGTACTCAGGGCAGCCAGAGTGATCGCGGCTGCAGCGACAGGTCCCAAAACGGTGGACCTGGAAAAGTAATGCAGGGACTTCATAATTATTCTTCCTCGTTGGGGACCCACATAGTAAATCAGAAGGCCTGACGAAAACAACCCGCCGACCATGCCGATTTTTACGTTAAATGCTATTGACTGTACAGGTGGCAGGCAACCAGACGATCCTCGTCCACCAGAGGTAACAAGGCAGGTGTCTGCTCCCGGCAGACCGGCATCACCTTGGGGCAACGCCCCGCAAATCGACAGCCAGCGGGCACGTTGACCGGGCTCGGAATCTCACCCTGTATTGTCGTCGAGGCGCGTTCGCGCTCTGTTACTGGATCTGGCTCGGGGTTGGATGCAATCAGCACTTCGGTGTAGGGGTGACGCGGCTGAAAATAGACATCCCTGGCATTACCGAGCTCGACCAGCGCTCCCAGATACATGACGGCCATACGGTCACTGATGTAGCGCACCATGGACAGGTCATGGGCAATAAACAGCATGGTGAGCCCCATGGAGGTCTTGAGATCGTTCAGCAGATTGACCACCTGTGCCTGCACGGACACATCCAGGGCAGATATCGGCTCGTCACAGACAACAAATTCTGGCGACATGATCAGCGCCCGGGCTATGCCTATACGTTGCCGCTGGCCACCCGAGAACTCATGGGGATAGCGCGAGGCGTGCGCCGCATTCAGGCCGACTTTTTCAAGCCACTCGCCCACTGCCTGTTGTTTCTGTGCTTTGCTGAGTGGCTTGCCGCGCAGCCCTTCGCTGATGATTTCGCCTACTGTCATGCGTGGGTTCAGCGACGAGTACGGATCCTGGAATATCATCTGCATGCGACTGGCCATGCGCTGAAAATCGGCCGCCCGGTAGTGCCTGGGCAGCTCCTCACCGTCGTAAATCACATTGCCGGAAGTCTTGTCATGCAGGCCCATCAGGGTTTTACCCAGCGAGGACTTGCCCGAGCCACTCTCGCCTACCAGACCCAGTGTTTCGCCGCGCTTGATCTCCAGCGAGATACCATCAACAGCATGCACGCGTTGCCCGCGCCCCAGATCAAAGTGCTTGGTCAGCTGGTCAAGTTTCACTAGTGCGCTCATGCCGTTACCTCATCCGCACGGCGATAGAGGCCGGCAACGGGACTGGACTGCTGCGGGTGATGCAGCCAGCAACGCGACTGGTGATCGCTGGCGATTCTGAATGCCGGCGGATCCTCACGTTGACACACCTGCATGGCGAACGGACAGCGTGCACAGTAAGCGCATCCTTTGGGCGGCGAAAACAGGTCAGGCGGACTGCCGGGTATGGGCTGCAGGCTGTGAGTCTCATCGGATTCCTTACTGGGCATCGCAAGCTTCAGACCCAGCGTGTAGGGATGTGCTGATTTGGCGAACAGGTCATCGACGGTGGCATACTCAGCCACCTGCCCTGCGTACATCACAGCCACTCTGTCGGCCATGCGCGCAACAACTGCAAGATCGTGCGTAATCAGGATGATGGCCATACCGGTTTCGCGCTGAATATCTTTCAACAGGTCCAGAATCTGCGCCTGAATGGTGACATCAAGGGCAGTGGTTGGTTCGTCGGCGATCAGTACTGCAGGTTTGCAGGCGATTGCCATGGCGATCATCGCGCGCTGCAGCATGCCGCCGGAAAACTCGAAAGGATACTGTTTCGCGCGCTTGGCGGCCTCGGGTATACGTACCAGTTCCAGCAGCTCGATGGCGCGCGCGAAGGCCTCGCTGCGGCTGTGACCGCGATGCACCTCCAGCGTTTCAGCAATCTGATCGCCTATTCGCATGGTCGGATTCAGCGAAGACATCGGATCCTGAAAAATCATACCGATTTCGTCGCCGCAGATTGCCTTGCCGTTCAAATGCGAACGGCCCAGGAACGGCTCACCCCGCAAATGCGCGGTGCCGGCGGTGATTTTGCCCGGTGGCATCGGTATCAGACCCATCACGGCCTGCATGGTCACAGACTTGCCGCAGCCGGACTCTCCAACAATCGCCAGAGTCTCACCTGCATTCACACTGAAACTGATCCCGCGCACGGCCTGCACAATGCCGCCGTAGGTGGCAAACTGAACATGAAGATTATCAACGCTCAACAACGCGCTCATTCGGAACTCCTCATTCTGGCATCCAGTGCATCGCGCAGGCCGTCGCCCAGCAGATTGAAGGCGAGCACGGTAATACTGATCATGGCAGCCGGGAAGATGAGCTCATGAGGATGCGTCAGCATGGTCTTCAGACCTTCGTTGCACATACTGCCCCATGAAGCAGTCGGCGGCGCCACACCCATGCCGATAAATGACAGGAAGGCTTCGGTAAAGATGGCTGTTGGCACTGCGAATGTCAGTGTCACCAGAATGACGCCCAGCGTGTTGGGGATCATGTGGCGGGTGATCAGGTATTTGTTGGATGCGCCCAGCAGCCTGGCAGCACTGACGTAGGCTTCCTCACGAATCTGCAGGATCTGCCCGCGCACCAGGCGCGCGGTAGCCGGCCAGGACAGAATCACCAGTGCCACCATCATTGGAATGATGCCGCTCTCACCTGGGCCGATTCCAAACACGACCTGAAACAGGATCATGAACAGAAGGAATGGCAGCGCCACCACAAAGTCGGCGAAACGCATGAACAGCTGATCGAGACGACCGCCGATGAATCCGGCGGTTGCGCCATAAACCACACCGAAGCTGACGAACAGCAGAGGTGCCAGCAGACCGATAAACAGGGAAACCTGTGCGCCTGCCATCAGGCGGGCCAGCATGTCGCGACCGAGATAGTCAGTGCCCAGCGGGTGCCAGGCCAGCATGACTTCATCGCCCGGCATCAAAGCTGAAGGATCGTCAACCAGATTGCGGGCGATCACCTCGTCGACGGTAATCACGCGGCGCACTTCCGCTGTAACTGTCTGATAATCATTGCCCTGCTGGCCAGCGCCATCCAGTGGAACCAGTGAGTAGTAGTAAGTCTCTGGCTGCAGGTCCAGTCGGTCTTCGTAGTAGTTTTGTGCCCCCTCTATCTGCATCAAGGGCAAACCGAGAGAGTCCCGCCCTTCGGGCTCGTATATGTTGCGGTAAACCATGTAGCCACCGGCGCCAGCCACCGGGTCCCATTTCAACCGGACACTTTGCGTGTTCGGACTATCAGCGACACGCAGGCCACGTTGGCCCTGAGACTCAGCCCACTCAGTCACGCCATTCCAGGCTGCGAACGGCTCAACAACCAGTGCCCGGCGATCAGCACCAGGGGCCAGACTGATCTGATCGATATCCTGCAACGCGGGGTCGACGCGCCAGACCAAAGGCCCAGCAAAGGTAAACAGTATCAGGCCAACAACCAGATATAGTGATACCAACGCACGCTTGTTGGCTTTCAGTCGCTGCCAGGCATCCTGCCAGTACGAGCGCGAAGGACGCACCAGCATTGGAGCGGCGGACTGGGTACCCAGAACCTCAAAATCTGTGGGACGCAGAGTAGGCACAACGGCTGCTGTCGGGTGTTTTAAATGTTGATCCATACTGTGCTGCCCCCTTACTGCAGTCTGACGCGCGGATCAATCCAGCTGTAGACCAGATCCACCATGATGACCATAAACACCAGGAAGGCACCATAAAATACGGTTGTACCCATGATGACGGTGTAATCGAGCTGCTGCACGGCCTGCACGAAGTAACGTCCCAGGCCCGGAATGGCAAATACCAGCTCCACCACAAAACCACCGGTGGTGATGGCCGCTATGGCCGGCCCGAGGACGGTGATGACGGGCATGACGGCGTTGCGAAGCTGATGGCGGGCGAATATGCGGGTGGGAGACAATCCTTTGGCCTTTGCGGTGCGGATATAGTCGGCACTCATTACTTCCAGCATGGATGAGCGCATCAGGCGCGTCATATAAGCCATGGTGCCAAGCCCCAGCACCAGCGCAGGCAACAGCATGTGACCTACCGTACCCCATCCGGCAACTGGCAGAATCGAGAAACCCAGCACATTATTCACATTTACCAGTGACAGCTGACCCAGTGCCGCAAATACAAAGCTCGGCACGGATATGCCAAGGATGACCAGAAACATGATGATGTAGTCAGGCAGACGATTGCGATACAGCGCCGTCAAGGCACCGAACAGGATGCCGCCTGCAGCCGCAAAAAGGACCGCCAGCAGCCCGAGGGTCGCTGACACCGGAAAGTGCTCACGAATGATGTCATTTACTTCGCGGTTCTGCTGCGTGTAGGAAATGCCGAAATCGCCTCTCAGCATATTACCCATGAAGATGAAATATTGCTCGGACACCGGCCGGTCCAGCCCATACCGGGCTTCCAGGTTGGCGCGAATGGTGGCGTTGGTGGCGCGCTCGCCGGACAGCGGATCACCGGGCACACTGTGCATGCCAAAAAACGTGGCGGTGGCAATAAACCAGACGGTGATGACGCCCTGCAGCAGACGCTTGAGTGTGTACATCCACATTTACTGATCGTCTCCCGCATCAACATCAATCCAGGCGTTGGTAAAATCGGTTTCAGCGCCGAACACATGGCGAACAATACCTTTTACGCGCGGGTCTGTAACGTAGACATAGCCACGCTCATAGTCAGGCATGATAACTACCTGCTCGCGGATAATACGGTGGATCTCGCCGAACGCGTCCGTCCTCTCCTGCGGATCAAGAGAGCTTTGGGCGATGCGCACCTGGGCATCGAGTTCGGGGTTGCTGTAACGCCCCCGGTTATTCAGGTTCCAGGACGCGAACAGGTCGGCAAACGTCAACGGATCGTTGTAGTCCGGGCCCCAACCCGCGCCTACCAGGTCAAAATCGCCGGCCGTCATTTTCTCCAGCCGCTGACGGAATACCTGGCGGTCAATCAGCAACTCAATACCCAGATAGCGTCGGAATACTTCCTGATAGTACTCAGACTGGATCCGGGCAACAGGCGTATCACTGCTTAGAAACACCAGGGGAGGGAGCTCCTCAAGCCCGAGCTCATCCAGCGCCATCTGCAGATGTTCGCGCGCTTTCTCGACATCCCGCTGCAATGGCGGCAACGGGTACTCTTCGCGGAAAGGCCCGTTCATGCCTTCTACCCAGCGTGGGAACAGCGTTTCAGCGGGCAAGTAGCCGGGCAGTTTGATCACTCGATTAACCAGCTCACTGGGGTCGTGCACCAGCAGCATGGCCTTGCGCAGGTTGAGATTGCGGGTGAGCCGGTCAGGCCTGTGATTAAATTCGGTATAGAAAGTGGTGCCTTCCATAAACTGGCTGAGTGGCCAGCGCTGGAACATCGCCTCTTCCAGCATCTCTGAGGTCAGGTCTGCAATCGCTATCTGCCCGTCCTTGAACAGGTTCTGCAGCGTATTGGAGTCACTGGTCATATGCGCATAGTTAAGGCCATCCAGTTTTATCCTGTCAGCGTCCCAGTAATAGGGATTCTTGCGCAGCTGCATGCTGGCACCATGCACCCAGCTGGTCATAATGAACGGGCCGTTATACAGCATCTGATCCGCATCGGCACCATAGCGGCCATTGGTCTGCTCGTAAAATGCCTCATTTACCGGCATGAAGGTCATGTAGGCCACCATGCGATCGAAGTAGGCTATCGGGGTTTCCAGCGTCACTACCAGCGTGCGGTCGTCAACCGCCTCAACACCAATCTCATCAGTGGATATTTCGCCATTATTGGCTGCCTCCGCGTTGAGAATCGGGTATAGCAGAAAGGCATACTGCGACCCTGTCGCAGGTGCTAGTACCGTTTTCCAGGCAAATTCAAAATCATGCGCGGTCACCGGCTCGCCGTTGCTCCAGCGGGCGTCGTCACGCAGCCAGAAGGTCACCGTACTGCCGTCCTGCTCCCAGCGCTCGGCAACACCCGGGGCCAGTTGACTGTTCTCGTCATAGCGCAGCAGTCCTTCCATGACATGCGCCATCACCATGCTGCTGACGGCATCGCTGGAGCGCAGACTGTTCATTTGCGGTGGTTCTTCGCGCAGGTAGGAGGTGATGATATTGTTCTCGACATCGACCGCCTGCCGCGACATACCCGCCGCGCTGCTGGTGAGACTGGCCAGGTAATTCAGGCCGAACATGGCAGCTGCCAGGGCAATGACAACTATGGCGGCGTACAGTGCCAGCTGCCGGGACGCCGCCTGTGTCAGTCGGTCGCCTGGTGCCTGCGCTGGAATGGATTGTGTGGACTCTGACTGGGACTCGGACTGCTTCATATCTCGATCAATCTGGTAAAAACGGTTCGGGCAGTCGTCCCTGACAGCCAGGCAAGCTCCAAGCATACCCCAGTGCGTTTATGCGCGTCGATAGCATGAGGCACAAATTTGAATGAATTCATATTCGAGACAAATAGCCCGGAAAATTTCCCAAAATGACCCGCTTTCGTCCACAGTCAGGGCCAGAAAGCACTGGCATCTTGCGCCATTGTGAGTAGAATTATCATCGACTAAAAGTCCATCGAGCATTCGTGCCGTAGTGCAATGTGACCCGAGATGCCGAAACCCGGACAAATACTGAGCAAGAAGGACACAGATCATGAACAAGAACACCAGATCTAAACTCACGGTGCTGCTGGCTGTATTCAGCCTGTCACTGTTTACCGCCTCCAGCGCCAATGCCACATGGGGCTTCAGCGGCTTTCTTGGCAAACTGTTTGGCTTTGTCAGTGCTGACGAATCGCACAGCGATTCCAAGTCCAAAAATGATGACAAAGGCAAGAAAGACGACAAGAAGGACGACAAAAAAGACGATAAGTCTAAAGGCAAGGACAAGGACGACAAGGGCAAAGGCAAGGATGATGACAAGGATCGCGGTCACGACCACGACGGTCCGGGCAAAGGCCATAAAGACCATGGCAATGGTAAGGGCAAAGGCCATAACCACGATCACGACGATGATGACGATGACCACGACTGGAAAGACGGTTGGGGCAAGCACAAAGACCATGATGACGATGACGACGACCACTCCTGGAAGAAAAAAGACTGGGGCTGGGGATGGCACAAGGATGACGACGACGACGATGATGATGATCATGACGACGATGACGACCATGGCCACGACAACGGCAGTGACACGCCAGTCGTAGATGGCAACTGCGCCATTTACCGCGCTGGTCAGCACATCGTTGTGGGTAGTGTCTGCGTAACCCTGGACGGTGACAATCTGCTGGTTGACTATATCCTGGAAGATGGCTGGAAACTGTCAGAGCCGCACCTGTGGGTTGGCGAGACACTGGACAGCGCACCGCGCACTGGCTCCGGAAACCCGATTCCTGGCCAGTTCCCGTACACTGCCAGCGTTATGGGTGTTGATACCCACACCTTCACTATCCCGGTCAGCGACCTGGGCATTGACCCGGAAAGCTACTGTGCAGATCCGTCCAAACTGCTGATTGGCGCACATGGTGTTGTTTCCAAGTCAGGACAGACTGAATCTGCCTGGGCAGGTGAGACCCGATTCACCAAGAAGGGCAACTGGGCCACGTACTTTGGCGTGAACGCCGAATGCGCCACCGATGACGATGATGATGACGACAATGGCGGCGGTGGCAACGACCCTGAACTGCCACAGGGCTGCTACATCACAAACACCAGCGGCGCCAGCGTCCCGCTGACGTTTGACCCGTTCGGCTTCGCATTCCAGAATGTCAATCTGACCGACGCCATGAGTCCGTCAGACATTTACGGCAATCTGCTGCTGGCACCATCGCAGCTCGGTGGTGGATTCAGCCTGGTGATGTCGCCGGTTGCTGGCTACGAGATCCGCACCGTAGACTTTTACGTCGGCGCTGCGGGCACGTACAACAGCGACGTCGAGCTGAACTACAGCTTCTCAACCGCAACTGCGCCGGGTGCGGGTGCTATCTGGTCGGGTAGCCCGGTATCTGTGGCTGTGCCACTTATCCCGGTAACAGCGACGAGTGATGTGGCGATTTTTGCGACAATCTGCGAAGAAGGTGTCGATGCCACACCAAACTGATTACAAATAGTAAACAACCAAAAGAGAAGGCCGCGATGTGAAACCACATCGCGGCCTTTTTATTTCCTGCCTGCCAACAGCTTTAACGCTGACGATACAGCACCTGCACATCCCCATCGGTAATCTGGTGCATCTCATCCGGCGTCTCGAACTCAATTGCGCTGACCACCTGCTGGCCCATGGCGTTCAGGCGGATATGATCGTCGTCGATCCACTCATAGGGAAAGCTGATGCCGAAATCGAGCACGGTGACCTCACTAACGCTGTATTCCAGCGTAACCGCCTGCCCTTCAAACTCTGCTGTCCAGATGCCCTGAATAAGCACCTGCTTGGAAGGCTGCTGAGAGGCGCAGGCCGCCAGCAACAAACACACGGATGAGGTTAACAACAGGCGTCCCGGCGCGATCATGCAATACTCCTGATTAAATACTGACACCGCTGTCCAGCGTCATTTATACGGTTGGGTTGGATTCAGAGCTGTAATAGACTACGCGACAATCCCTGTTTCGCCAACTTACTGTCTGGAATTGTTATGACCGACCTGAAGCCCGGTACTTACCGCCACTATAAAGGACCATTGTACGATGTGATCGGTGTAGCCCGTCACAGCGAAACCGAGGAGGCTCTGGTGGTTTACCGGCCACAGTATGGCGAACGCGGCCTGTGGGTCAGGCCGCTGACCATGTTTACTGAAACAGTCACTGTTGACGGCCAGGACGTGCCCAGATTTGCGTATTGCGAAGGGCAAAGCTGATCTTCTGGCTGCACGGTATCAACCGGCCTGGCGCTGCTCCAGTTTGGCTGCCAGTTTTTCCTGTCGTCGTCGCCTGATGACGGCCGACATCGGTTCACCAATGTGGTGCTCTCCCCGCTCCCTGGCCAGTTGCATCTGGCGCTCCCGTTCGGCATAACGGCGCAACTGTTCCTGGCTGTGTTTGTCGTAACAGTACGGACAGCTGATGCCTGGGCGGAAGTGCTCCGAGGTCTTTTCTTCATCGGTGATAGGCATACGGCAGGCATGGCACTGGTCGTAAGATCCGCGCTCCAGCTGATGGTTAACCGTCACCCGGTTATCAAACACGAAACACTCACCCTGCCACAGTGACTGTTCCTGCGGCACTTCCTCCAGATACTTGAGGATGCCACCTTCCAGGTGATAGACCTCTTCAAAGCCCTGTTGTTTGAGGAAAGCTGTCGACTTTTCACAGCGAATGCCGCCGGTGCAGAACATCGCCACCTTTTTGTGTTTCTGCGGATTAAGGTTCTGTTTCACATAGCGCGGGAATTCACGGAAGGCATCGGTTTCCGGGTTGATCGCACCTTGGAAGGTCCCGATCTGGTATTCATAATCATTACGCGTGTCGATAACCGTCACATCCGGGTCGGAGATCAGCGCATTCCAGTCGGCCGGTTTTACATAGGTACCGACAATATGGCAGGGATCGATATCTTCCACGCCCATGGTCACGATCTCATTCTTGAGTTTGACCTTGGTGCGGTAGAAAGGATTGTCTTCGGTGTAGGATTCTTTGACTTCCAGTGCGGCGAGGCGATCGTCTTTGCGCAGCCAGCCCAGCACGGCGTCGATGCCCTCACGCGAACCTGCGATGGTGCCATTGATACCTTCACGCGCCAGCAGCAAGGTGCCTTTGACCTGATTATCCAGCATCACGCGATGCAGTGGTGCGCGTAAATCTGTGAAATCTTCCAAACGTGCAAAGCGGTACATGGCCGCCACTACTACCGAGCCTGTCATTCCTGCCAATCTCCTGTCTGCCCTCCGGAACGTAAATCCGGTGCTTAACGAAAAACGGGGCGCATTCTATACCATATCGAGCTCATGCTCATTGATTATTCGCAAGAATTCCTCACCGTACTTGCTAAGCTTGCCCTGCCCTACGCCGTTGACCGCCAGCAACTGCTGTGCGTTCAGGGGCCGCAACTGCACCATGTCCAGCAAAGTTTTGTCATGAAAGATCACGTAAGGCGGCACATCATGCTCGTCCGCCAACTGTTTGCGACACTGGCGCAATGCCTCCCAGAGGCGCCTGTCCTCAGGTAGCAGCACCTCGCCACGGTCGCCGGATCGGCGCCGTCCACCTGCCACATCGCTGATATCCTCACGCAGACGCAGGCTTTCATCGCCGCGCAACACCGGGCGCGCCTTCTCCGTCAGATACAGGCCACCAAAGCTTGTGTGATCCACGCCCAGGTAACCCCGCGCCACCAACTGTCTGAATACGGACTGCCAGTGCGCTTTGTCGAGCTCGCGACCAATGCCGAATGTCGTCACGCAATGATGGCCGTTACTCAGTACACGCTCGCTCTCAACCCCGCTAAGCACCTCAATCAGATACGCTACGCCAAAGCGCTGCCCGGTCCGGTAGACACAGGACAGCGCCTTCTGCGCGGCCTCGGTGCCATCCCATGTCGGGGGCGGATTCAGACAGGTGTCGCAATTGCCGCATTGTTCCGGCGCCTGCTCGCCAAAGTACTGCCGCAGCGCCTGCCGGCGGCAGCTTGTGATCTCACACAGTCCAAGCATGGCATCCAGCCGGATCCGCTCCAGACGCTTGAATTGCTCATTACCCTGCGATCCATCCATCATCTGCCGCAGTTTGATCACGTCCTGCAAACCATAGACCATCCAGGCGGTCGCAGGTTCCCCATCGCGACCTGCTCGACCAGTCTCCTGATAGTAGGACTCAACGCTGCGCGGTAGATCCAGGTGCACTATAAATCGCACATCAGGCTTGTCGATGCCCATGCCAAAGGCGATGGTTGCCACCACGATTACACCATCTTCCCGCAGGAAGCGCTGCTGATTACGCAATCGCTCATCTGCGCTTAGACCGGCATGATACGGCAGCGCATCAAAGCCCTGCTGCTGCAGCCATGCAGCGGTCTCCTCGGTCTTGCGCCGCGACAGACAGTAAATGATGCCGGCATCACCGCTGTGCTCGCGGCGCAGAAAATCGATCAACTGCTGGCGCGGATTGCGTTTCTGGGTGATGCGATACTGAATGTTGGGTCGATCAAAACCCGACACAAAATGCCGCGCATCTTCCAGCGCCAGCCTTTCAATAATTTCCTGTCTCGTTGCGGTATCGGCCGTTGCTGTCAGAGCCACCCGGGGTATCAATGGGAAGCGCTGCTGCAGTACCGACAATGTCAGGTAGTCTGAACGAAAATCATGTCCCCACTGTGACACGCAGTGCGCCTCATCAATGGCAAACAGGGCAATCTCCAGAGAGTCCAGCAGATCGAGCGTGGATGGCTGGCTGAGCCGCTCCGGCGCCAGGTACAGCAGGTCGAGCTGACCCGCGCGCAGTGCCCGCATGGTCTCACTGTACTGTTCCGGGCTTAATGAGGAGTTGATGAAACCAGCGCTCACACCCAGTTCGCGCAGGGCATCCACCTGATCCTGCATCAGGGCAATAAGCGGGGATATGACGATGCCAACGCCCGGACGGACGATGGAGGGAACCTGGTAACAGAGTGATTTGCCGCCACCGGTGGGCATCAATACCAGTGCGCTGTGACCAGCGACAAGCGTATCTACAATTTCAGCCTGGGCACCACGGAACTGTTCGTAGCCGAATATTTCCCGCAGTACGGCCAATGCCCTGGACGACTCGCTCATGCGATCAGCGTCCGGCCTGGAGTCGCTCCCGGTAGGCAGGCAGACGTTCTTTCAATTTAGCGGTATTCGCGGGTCCGATACGAAGCAGCTGCTTGTCTACCGGGTCCATATCTTCAATCCTGGTATCGGCATACAGGAACATCACAGAAGGCTTGATCAACTGGAAAGGCCCTTCCGGCAGCTCGGCCTCCATGACCTGATCGATCGCACGTACCAGAACTGCATCAAAATCTTCCTGGAAGCCGATTTCTGCGTAGGCTTCCTGGAACAGTGGTTTGAAAGCACGATAAATCGACATGGCTGCCTGCGGTTCGATACTCACCAGAGTATCGATAAGTGTATCAAAGCGTCTGTGCGTGGCCGGGTCCATCTCAAAGAGATTCTCGTCTACCTCTGAGGCTACAAAATCAGACTGAATGTCACGTAGCGGGTAGTCCAGTTGCGGTAGCTCACCGGTTGAGGCATTGTGGACAAACACTACAAATTTTCGGATTACATCATCGGGTGCCATCAATCGCATCAGGCTGGCACCCAGCTCGATTTCAGCCAGTCGGGCAAACAGCTCGGCGTCACTGGCGTTCAAAGATGGCAGGGGCTCAGCGTCTGGCAGATCGGCTTCCGGTTCCGCAGGCGTAATCTCCACCGGATCAACCTCGACCAGGGCCTCGGCGGGCTCAGTTTCGGTGATGGTGGGCGCCGGATCGGGCGTGGTTGTCACGGGCCGCGGGATGGGCGTATCCAGCTCCGTCGTGCGGGTCTCCGACGGCGGCTCAAAGGTCATTGCCAGATAGATCAGGAAAACGACGCCGATCAGCGACAGTGCAGCAAAAATAGCTAATGTTTTATGTGCCATAGTGACAACTATTCTGGCACAACGCCAATGACAGGAGCAAGACGCTAAAAGCCCAGATCTGCCATATTGTCAGCCAGATCCTGGCCGGCTGTATTGGGGTTGGTTTGTTTGTCTATTTTGACTACCACGCCGTTCACGTCAATGTAGTAGGTCCAGCGATTGGCAAATCCCCGCTCACTGAGCACACCGTAGTCAGCCGTCATGGTTTTCTGCGGGTCGGCCAGTACCGGAAAATCGAGACCATATTCGGTGGCGAATTCGGTATTTTTCTCAGCAGTGTCGACGCTGGCCATGAAGTACGCGACATCAAAGCTTTTGATTTCGTCGCTGCTGTCGCGGATTGCCTTGCACTGAATGGTGCAGCCGCCAGTAAAGGCAGCCGGGAAGAATGCCAGCACTACCGGCTGTTTGCCTACAAACTGCGACAGGCTGTAGGTATTGCCGTCAGAAGCCTGCAGCGTGAAATCCGGTGCTTTGTCACCAACTTCCAGTGCCTGTGCCAATGGCAGCGCCAGCGCAGCCAGCAAACCGATGGCCACTCCGGTGAACCGGCGGGTTAATGCTGTAGATGTCTTTTTCATGCCAAAACTCCTGTTGTTTGTGTTGTTTTGCGATCACGCCTGGTTGGGCTACCAGGACCTGAAAGCGGCGCGACTGGCTTCACGTTGCAACTCTGAAACCACCTGGTCAATCTGCGCCAGACGATTGTTGACCTCATCGCTACGCTGGCTGACAAAATCTGGATGCGTCACCATGAACTGCTCCATCTCCCGGCGGGTTGTCAGCAGATTGGCGCGCGTGCGCTCCAGTTCGTGGCGACGCTGATTGGCGGCTGAATTGTAAAAATCCGGATTACTGACCCGCTGCTGCCAGCACACGCGCTGCGCACCGCCATTACCATCCGAGACCATACGACATACTGTCTGCATTACATAACGAGGCTCGGACGGAAAAATATCCCTCATGCCCTGGTAGGCGACGTGGCGTGCAATCTCGATATCAGTCTGCAGCATGGTGTCCAGCAGCTCCCAGTGCAGCGCGGGGTCTGACTGCTCACTGGCGGTGGCAAGTGCCTGCTCGTGCGCAACATTCAGGTCATGTAATTGCCGGATCTGAAAATCATTTCCCGGCCGGCTCAAAAGATTGTGGCGTGAGGCCTGCAGCTGCCATTCGCTGCGGGCAAGCAGCGCATCGATGTATTCTGGAGACTGAGGGTCCTGCTGATGGGTTGCCAGTGAGAAGCGCAGGTGTTCGAAGTCGTCCACCTTTTCCCAGTCCTGAAGGCCGCTGTGAGCCGCTATCAGCCCATCCAGCACGGCCAGCTGCTGCGCGCTGTACAGCCCATCAGTGACGCGGGCCAGCTGTAGTGCCCGCGCATATACATCGGCCGCTTCTTCGTGGCGATCCAGCTTGAGCAATGCAGAACCCAGATCCCGTTGAACTTCCAGCAGGGCCGGGTCATATAGCCCCAGTGAGTTGGTCAGATTGTCCAGCTGCGCCACCAGTCCGGCAGCATCACGCTCCCACTGCAGCCGCTCAGGATCTATCTCAGGGGGAGCTTCGGCCTCAGGAACGTCCATACTTTCTGCAGATCCTGGCTCAGAATCGCCGGACTGGCTTTGCGCAATGGCCGGCAGTGTCTGCAAGGCCAGAAAAGATACAAGCAATAACGCCAACGCGCGGCCGACGCTGGCCGCGAGAGGTGTCGCTCTGCTGACTGACAGCAGGCGGAGCTGGCTGGAAATGGCCTGAATCATGGTGTGTCGCAGCAACCTCACAAGAATGTGCCTGGGTCTGGTAGATGACCGCAGTGCCAACAGGCTTCGTTCACCTGCCTTCAGTATACGCCAGCGCGCACGGATTGGCAGTTGTCTTTTATTTATCCCATAATCGGCGTTTGAACCTGACTACCGAACTGACGTAACAACATTGGGGGAACACAAATGAGCAATGATTACCTGTCGTTTTATATCAACGGCGAGTGGGTTAAACCGGAAGGTCGCGATACTGTTGATGTCATCAATCCGGCAACAGAACAGGTGTTTTCCCGTGTATCGCTGGGGACAGCGGCCGATGTAGATACGGCTGCAAAGGCAGCGCGTGACGCCTTCCCGGCCTGGTCCCAGACCAGCGTGGAAGAACGGCTAGCCATCCTCGACAAGATCCTCGCGGGCATCAAGGCACGCTCTGAGGACCTGGCCCAGGCCATCTCGCAGGAAATGGGTGCGCCGATCAGCTTTGCGCGCAGTGCGCAGGTTGGCACCGGCCTCGGCCATTTTGCGACCGCCCGCCAGATTCTGGCCAACTACGAATTCGAAGAAGCTCGCGGCAAGACCCAGATCATCAAGGAACCCATCGGCGTATGCGGCATGATTACGCCCTGGAACTGGCCGCTGAACCAGCTGACCTGTAAAGTCGCGCCGGCACTGGCAACGGGCTGCACCATGGTGCTCAAACCCAGTGAAGTGGCGCCCATCAGCGCAATGATACTGGCGGAAATCATTCACGACGCCGGCGTGCCGGCAGGTGTATTCAATCTGGTGAATGGCGATGGCCCCAGCGTTGGCGCTGCCATCTCCTCGCACCCGGAAGTGGATATGGTCTCGTTCACCGGCTCCACGCGCGCCGGGCGTGAAGTGGCCAAGGCGGCAGCCGACACCATCAAACGCGTGTGCCAGGAACTGGGTGGCAAGTCTGCCAACATCATTCTGGACTCGGCCGATTTTGCGGCGGCCGTCAAAGGCGGCATCATGGGCTGTTTTGGCAATTGTGGTCAGTCCTGCAATGCCCCAACCCGTATGCTGGTACCACAGTCAAAAATGGCCGAGGCCATCGAGATTGCCAAAGTGGTCGCTGCCAAAGCAGTGCCTGGTAACCCGGCCGATGAAGCAACACGACTGGGCCCAGTGGTAAGCCAGGTTCAGTACGACAAAATCCAGTCCCTGATCCAGGCCGGTATTGACGAGGGCGCCACGCTGGTTGCTGGCGGTACTGGCAAACCCGAAGGCCTGGAAACCGGCTACTTTGTTAAACCTACCGTGTTCGCCAATGTCACCAATGACATGACCATCGCTCGCGAGGAAATTTTTGGACCGGTGCTGTCGATTATCGGTTACAAGGACGACGAGGATGCCGTTCGCATCGCCAATGATACAGTATATGGCCTGTCCGGCTATGTATCCGGGGAGCCAGAGCACGCCCGCGCGATCGCGCGTCGCATGCGAACCGGTATGGTGCACGTGAATGGCGCCGGCCCCGACTTTGCCGCGCCGTTTGGTGGTTACAAGCAATCAGGCAATGGTCGCGAATGGGGCGAAGAAGGTTTCCATGACTATCTGGAGATCAAGGCCGTGATGGGCTACAACGCATGAGCCTTGATATCGGCAAGCAGGCCATAGACCTGGGAATAATTACCCGGAATGCGGATGCCATGCTGGCTTTTTATCAGGATGTACTTGGCCTGCAACTGGAGGGCGTCATTCCGATGCCTTCCGGGGGCACCATGAATAGACTGAAGGTCGGCAACAGTGTGCTGAAGATTGTTCAACTGGACAAGGCACCACCACACGACGCAGCGCCGGGCGGCATTCCGGCAGCAACCGGCATGCGTTACTTTACGATTTACGTGAAGAATCTGGCGGATAGCGTGGCACACTGCGAAAAGGCGGGATTCAAGATTCCGGTGCCACCGAAAGTCATCCGTCCGGGTGTGACCATTGCCATGGTCGCCGACCCGGACGGTAACTGGGTAGAGCTTTTGGAGAGCGCTTAGTGCGCGTGATCTCCGTCATGGACGTGACCGTGGGCGATTTCTTCTTCGCTCGCGTCACGAACACTGACTACTTCCACATCAAAGTGCAGCGTTTTGCCAGCCATCGGGTGGTTGCCGTCAACAGTGACTTCGTCACCGTTCACTTCAGTTACCACGATGTGCTGCTGTCCCTGCGGACCCTGCGCCGTAAAGCCCATGCCAGGCTCAATGTTGTCGACGCCCTTGAACATTTCGCGCGGCAGCGTCTGCACCAGCTCCGGATTGCTCTCGCCATAAGCCTCAGCCGGCTCTATGGTTGCTTTGAAAGTGGCGCCTTCGGCCTTGCCTTCCAGCTGCTTTTCCAGCCCCGGAATCAGGTTGTTGGCTCCATGCAGGTAAACCAGCGGGCCGCGACCCTCTGAGGTATCCATAACTTCACCAGCGTCATTGGTCAGTGTGTAGTTGATACCTACGACTGCATTTTTGCCTATCATTAAACTCATTGTGATCATTTCCTGTATTTTCTAAAAATCCGCGATACCCTAACATTTATGGGCGTCGATGTCTTGTCAGTCCCCTGAGCGCTTGTATTGCTCAGCAAATTTGTCCTGCAGTTTGCGCATACCACCCAGCCAGCGATCATAGTCGCCACTTTTGCGCTGCATGTAGGTCAACACTTGCGGATGGGGCAGGCAGAGGAAGCGCTCTTCAGCCAGCGTTTCGATGACGGTCTGCGCCAGAGCCTCCGGCTCCAGCATGCCATCCACGCCAGCCACACCACCACCGCGGGTATTGGCTGTCATCTGGGTACGCACAGCCTGCGGACAGAGGACAGAGACCTTGATGCCTCTATTGCCATAGGTGATCGACAGCCATTCAGCGAATCCTATGGCCGCGTGCTTGGTTACCGCATAGGGTGCAGAGCCGATCTGGCTCAGCAAACCAGCAGCCGAAGCCGTGTTGAGCAGATAACCCTCGCCGCGTTCCAGCATCGCTGGCAGAACCGCGCGGGACGCGTAGATGTGCGCCATGACATTGATGTCCCAGATCCGCTGCCAGTTCTCATTACTGACTTCCTCACCCCCAATGGTGAAAATTCCGGCATTGGAGCAGAACAGGTCAATGTCACCAAAAGCCTTTCTGCTTTCTTCTACCAGACGCTGCACATCCGCCTCTTTGCTGACGTCTGTGACAACACCCAGGGTGCGAGTTCGCCCGCTAATCGCGGCAACCACCTCGTCGATGCCAGTCTGGTTGATATCAGCCACTACTACGGCCGATGCGCCTTCTTCAGCAAAACGCTCGCATAATGCGCGCCCGATGCCACTGGCACCACCCGTTACCACTACCACCTTGTCTTTGATCTGCACGTTTTTTCCCCCAGTTTCAGTCAATCGTCCGTATCACAGGCTGCACGCCTGAACTGCCAATGTTGTTCTGCCGGTCCAGATAACACCACCTCTGCATGACAATTGCAAAAATACCTCATGCAGAACAACTGAACGATACCACCTGTCAACGCAGGCGATAACGTGGCAGGCGCTATTTGTGTTATGTTAATGGCGATTTTTTCGGCGATTTCCACTCTGAATGCCAATAAGAAGTGCTGCCCATAGCAGGTAAAGCACCGATGCCGCTGTCGACAGGGCACAGGGTTAGACGCCGAGGAACAAGCACGCATCAAGGGGAGTTATTATGAGTACAGCCAATCGAAAATTTCAGAAGACACTGCTTGCAGCCGCCTGCGCCGCTGCTTCAGCCGCTGCCATACAGCCAGCTTTTGCGCAGAGCGGGACGCCGGCGATTGAGGAAATCCAGGTGATTTCCACTTCACGCCGCCCGGAAAGCCTGTCGGACGTGAATGCATCTATTGCGGTGCTCAGTGAAGAAGAGCTTCGTCTTATTTCCCACACGCATATTCAGGAAGCGGCCAACCGCCTGCCCGGGGTTAACATCAACCGCAATAACGGCCAGGAAAGCCTGACTGCGATCCGCTCGCCCGTGCTGAGCGGTGGTGGCGCATGTGGCGCCTTCCTGCTGGCGGAACAGGGTATCCCGCTGCGTGCAGCAGGCTTCTGCAATGTAAACGAGCTGTTCGACTCCCACTCTGAAAACGCAGAGCGCATTGAGGTCATCCGCGGGCCGGGCACTGCATTCTACGGATCCAACGCAGTGCACGGCATGATCAACGTGGTACTGCCACGCGCCGGTACCGGCAATGACCTGACAGTCGAATATGGCCCACGTGGCACCTTGCGCGGCAATGCCCGCATTGGTTTTGGCGAAAATGGCGGCGTGCGCCAGACTGTATTGCTTAACGGCATCAGCGAGGAAGGATTCCGACCAGAGAGTGGTTACGACCAGCAGAAGGGTTCATGGCTGTATGAAACCACGCTGGACAATGGTATGACGCTGGACGGTGGCATCACTCTCACCAACCTGAATCAGGAAACCGCAGGCTACGTCGTGGGCGCCGAAGCGTATAAAGATGACGATCTGCGCCGCACCAACCCAAACCCTGAGGCCTATCGCAACAATCGCAGCATGCGCGCCTGGACGCGCATCAGCTATGAGCTGGATGGCGACTGGGATGTCGTGCTGACACCGTATTACCGCGATGCCGATCTGGACTTCATCCAGCACTTCCTGCCCGGCACACCAACCGAAACCAATCAGCACAGCAGCGTCGGCATGCAGTTCGCCAGCTACAAACAGATTGATGAACAGCGCCAACTGGCTGCCGGTGTAGACGTCGAGTTTACCAGCGGCTCGCTGGAGCAGCGCCAGGATCAGCCAACTCAGGGCTCTGCGTTTCTGCAGGCGACGATCCCTCAGGGACGTCACTACGACTATGACGTGGATGCCACGCAAATGGCACCGTTCGTTCAGTACCAGCAGTACTGGGACAGTGGTTTTGACGTAACTCTGGGTCTGCGCTTTGAGCGCATCGGTTACGACTACACCAACAACATGATTTCTGGTCGCACCCGTGAAGATGGTACACCCTGTGGCTTCGGCGGATGTCGCTACAACCGCCCATCTGACAGACAGGATACTTTTGGCAACTGGGCGCCAAAATTTGCGCTGCGCTATGCACTCAATGATTCGCATGATGTGCAGTTCCGCGTTACACGCGGTTATCGCGCACCGCAGGCCACTGAGCTGTATCGCCTGCAGAATGACCAGAACGTGGCTGACCTGGACGCGGTGAAAATAGACAGCGTGGAGCTTGGCTTTGAAGGCTCTGTGGATCGACTGCAGTACGAAGCCGTTGTCTACTACATGGACAAGGACAACGAGATCATCACCGACAGCAATCGTATCAACCTGAACAACATGCATACCCGTCACCGCGGTATCGAAATGTCAGGCGCATACGAGATCAGTGACGCCTGGCGCCTGAGCGCGGCATACAACCACGCACGCCACACCTACGAGAACGACGAGATCTCCAATGGTGTTAACCTGAACGGCAAGGATGTTGCTACTGCACCACGCAACTTTGGCAGTGTACAACTGCAGTGGCGCCCCAGCACCAGCCTGATGACAGAGCTGCAGTGGGTCGCACAGGGTGAGTACTACACAAGCCCCGACAACCTGAACAGCTACGAAGGCCACGACGTACTGAATCTGCGAACGCGCTGGGATGCCACTGAGGATCTGACATTGTCAGTCAATATCCTTAACCTGACAGATCGCAAGTATGCAGAGCGGGCTGACTGGTCAGCATTCGGCGGAGATCGCTACTTCCCTGGCGAACCGCTGCGCGCCTTTGTTGCCCTGAACTGGCGTTTCAATTAATCCTGGCTCTTTATAGAGTGAGGGCTGCTACCGGAGAGTGAAAACAGACCATGGGCGAGGAACTGATTCAAAGGCTGGAGGATTTCTTTCAGCTCTCGCCTTCGCCCAGCGGGCTGATAAAACCTCCCGACCCCGAAGACCAGATCCTGAGACCGGCAAGCCACATCTACGGCAAGCCGGTGCGTCAGGCTGCAGTATTGATTCCCATCATTGCCTCAGGCCCGGAACCCATGATCATGCTGACCCGGCGCACGGAGCATCTGCGCAGCCATGCCGGACAGATCAGTCTGCCCGGCGGCTCCAGAGACCCGGAGGATGTTGATCTGATTGCCACTGCCTTGCGTGAAGCTGAGGAAGAAACCCGATTGCCACCTGACTCGGTGCGGATCATGGGAACGCTGCCAGCCCTGCTGATGCCTTCAGCTTTTCACGTGACGCCGGTTGTAGGCCTGGTGCCTCCGGACACACCGGTCACACCCTGCCCCAATGAGGTCGCGGAAATATTTTATGCGCCGGCCTCGCTGATTCTGGATCCTTCACAGTACAAAATCAGTTCCATGGAGTTTCAGAACCGACAGCGCAAGTTTCGGGAGCTGCAGTTCCGGCATTACCGGATCTGGGGTGCCACGGCAGCCATTCTGCACCATCTGGCAGAACAGCTGCACGCTTCACATTGACTCTGCGAGTTGACCCGGAGCTGGCCTGAAAAGCCAGACCGGGCCATCGGAAGTGCTCAGGGAGCGACATCCAGCGGGGGAGTATCCACAAACAACTCATGGAAGAAGTTGGCCAGAGCCTGCTCAGCCCGACGGTTGGCCGTCTGGCTGTAGACGGTACCAAAGTCAGGGTTATTGGCCCCAGGATTGGTGAAGGCATGCTTGGTGCCGCCATAAACGTGTACCTGCCAGTCGACACCAGCATCCGACATTTCCTGCTCGAATGCCAATACCTGCTCCGGAGGCACCATGGGATCATCATGCCCATGCAGGACCAGCACTTTAGACTGGATTGCCTTGCTGGAAGGGGCTTCGCCTGCGAACAGCAGGCCGTGCACGCTGGCGACGCCTTTCACATCCGCGCCCGAGCGCGCCAGTTCAAGCACTGACATACCGCCAAAGCAGTAACCCATGGCCCCCATGTTGCTGTCGTCTACCTGCGACAGTTTGCGTGCCGCCGCCAGGGCCGCCAGCATGCGGCCACGCAAAAGCGCACGGTCTTCAACAAATGGTTTCATCAGTGCCGAATTACCTTCGACATCACCCTCTTTGCCAAACCTGCCCTTGCCGTAGACGTCCACCGCAAATCCCACATAACCCAGTTCGGCCATGCGCTCGGCACCAGCACAGGCGTAGGCGCGGCGCCCGGTCCAGTCATGCGCCACCAGCACGCATGGGCGCGGCTCTTTGGCGTCTTCGTCGTAGGCCACATAGGCTTCCAGGACGACATCGCCATCCTGGTACTCGATATATTCTGTCTTCAGCATGGTCGGGGCCTCCGCAACGGCTACAGTTGCTCCATAATTTTTTCTGCCGCGCTGACATTGACGCCGGCACCGTCCTCAACCGCCAGATGCTCGATCACGCCATCATTGACGATCATCGCGTAGCGGCGACTGCGGGTACCCATTCCGAAACCACTGGCATCCATCGTCAGGCCCAGCGCCTTGCTGAACTCCGCATTGCCATCAGAGAGCATCAGTATTTCGTCAGCGTTCTGGCTTTTGCCCCAGGCGTCCATGACAAACGCGTCATTTACGGCAACGCAGGCGATGGTGTCGACGCCTTTAGCCTTGATCTTGTCAGCATTGACGACGTAGCCAGGCAGGTGGGTCACGGTGCAGCCAGGTGTAAAAGCGCCCGGAACGGCGAACAGCACAACTTTCTTGCCTGCGAATACTGCATCGGTGCTCATACTCTCGGGGCCGTCTTTGCCCATGACTTTTAGTGTCGCTGCTGGAATCTTGTCACCTTTGTTAACGCTCATGTGCACCTCGCATGGATTGTTGAATGAGAAACCTGAATCAGGAAAGCTGAGTTATTCAGCACAGGCTTTTGAGTGTAGCAAATTCACCTGAGAGTCGATACGGAGCTGAACGGCTAGCGGATGATCTGGCGAACCCAGTCGATGTGCTGCCCGATGCGTTCATAGACAACCCGGGCGCCATAACGCCCCCAGCGCTGCCCCTGGTCAATTTCACCCACGGCTATGCCGGCGAGCTGCCATTCACCCTGTTCCAGCACAAGTGCTGGTCCACCGCTGTCCCCCAGACCGGGAATACCCTCAAGAGGCAATGCGGTACTTGCAGGTCCAGCAGGGTCATCAAAATAAAAATGCAGCCGGGCAGCTGCCTCATCCACGCGATTGGCGGCGCGGCGCAGTCTGCCATCATTAAAACGCTGACCACTGCTGCCGAAACCGGCATAACCCCAGCCGACAAAACTCATCTCCCTGCCCTGCTCAGCATCGCCCTGATACAAGGGTATGGGCGCAACCTCTGCCACAGGACTATCAAGGTAGAGCAGGGCCAGGTCCACCTCACCAGCACTGATCAGCGGGCGCGCCTGGCCTGGCCAGTGGGGGTGAAAGTGGACTCTGGTAACCGTGTGAGATTGTTTATTGATCTGCACGGGGTGGCCAAGTGTGTCGTCCTTTACATCCATGCCGACCTGCTCTATGCAGTGAGCGGCCGTGATGGCCCAACGCGCCGCGATAAGGGTTGCCACACAGGTCTTGCTGCGCTCATCCTCAAGTAGCGGAAAGATTGCCGGATACTCTGATTCACTGGCGAGATAGCGCGTGTATCCGGTATCATGACGCATCATTATGGCATTGGCAGGCAAGCTGACCACACACAACAGGGTCGCCATCTGTAGATTTATGCGTTTCAGCCAGGAGGTTGCCATGAGCGATTCAGAAAAACCCGAACGTGAATATGAACAATCTGGTTTGTACCCGGAGAACGGCAAAGCGTTTCGAATCTGGGCACTGCTGGGCTGGCTTGGGGTAGTCGTTGCGGCACTGGCCGGTGTGGCTGCGCTGCTCGACATCATGCTGCTGTAATCAACAGCCAGGCTGTTCACCAAGCCTCATCACCCGGGCGCCGAACTAACGCCTCGGTCTCTTGCCGGGGCGCAATACCGGCATTTCCCGCTTTTTGCCGACACTGCCGATAATTTTTGCCAATCGGTAAGCAATTACAATAACCGCGATGATAATGAAGGCCAGAATACTGACGATCAACCACTGCTCGTGCGTCCAGCTGCCTGGACTAAGCCAAACTTCCGCCATGCAATCTCCTGATTTCCTGCTGTGTCACTTACCGCCGTTGCAGGCTGAGTTAACAGCCCCGGTGACAACGAATTATGAATGATATACCCCGGCTTCGCCAGTGCAGCACCCGGGCAAACTCTGATACTCAATTTTTTTTGAAACTGGCCGCTAACAGAAAAGTAGCCGTTACGATAACGACAGGATTAATTCATGAACGCAAGCCAAGCGCTGGCTGTTGACGCCAATCAGCACGATGAAGAGCTGCCGCGCAACGTCATCAAACACGTCAGTTTTGCACTGGGTGAAGAAACCTACGCGATCAATGCTGCACGGGTGAATGAGGTGCTTCGCTACACCGAAATCACACCCGTGCCGGGCGCTCCCGGTTTCATCCTGGGCATTATCAACCTGCGCGGCAATGTTGTGACTGTCATCGACGCACGCACGGTGTTTGCCCTGCCAGGGCGCGATGTGACCTCACAGTCGCGGATTATCGTGGTCGAGGTTGAAGACTTCATCGTGGGGGTGCTGGTGGATCGAGTCGCCGCCGTCGTCGACCTCGACGAAACAGCCATGGAAATTGCCCCCAACACTGGACAGGATGCCTCAGCCAGATTCATCCAGGGTGTCTACAACCAGGAAGACCTGCTGCTGATTCTGGTTGGTTTTGACCGGATTGTTGAGTTGTTGCCAAGGTAACAGGACTGGCTGCGTGGCCCTGCAGGCCGCTCAGCCGGATGTGTAACGCAGCACTGTTGCCAGCAGGTTTTCAAGCTCCCGCAATCGCTCATCGGTATCATCCAGCTCCAGCAGTCGCTGCTTGTCGTCGGCGGGCACCGGCAACAGCTCGGCCAGTCGCCAGGCGACCTGTCGCTGATCGCGCATATCGATTTCCAGCCCCAGATTCTCCACCAGCGGGTGCACCATCAGGTCTTTCAGTAGATCCACCAGATGTGCCTGATCATCGCTGGGCTCAATCGCAGGCTGGCCCACAAAATCTGTATCAGCCCACTCGACTGTAGCCATCAGGACTTTATCTGCCCGAGGCCAGCATTCCTGCACGCGAAACTTGCGTGTGCCTTCAACCGTGATACCCAACAGGCCGTTTGGCAGCTTGTCCCAGTCTACTATGCGGGCATACGTGCCAGTGCGGTGGACCTGCTGACTGGTGCCGGCCCGGACCGTCTCCTCACCTTTTTTCAGCAGGCAGATACCAAAACCACTGTCGCTGCGCAGGCACTGGCTCACGAGGTCCAGATAGCGCTGTTCGAATATCTGCAACGGCAGTCTTCCACCCGGAAACAATACCGAGCGGAGAGGAAACAGTGGAATCAGTTCATGCTTGTCCACAGCGATTTCTCCTGTTGGCGACCAGGGCTTTAGGTCGTGGTCCGAGCACAGACTCTGGCCCTATGATTCTTCAAGCTCGGCGCCTGCTGAATTTCTCGACGCCAGCGCATTGAGCAGCAAACGGTGGATGCCACCAAATCCCCCGTTGCTCATGATGACGATATGATCACCTGCGCGCGAGTAGTTGGCCAGATAATTGACTATATCGTCCACCTGATTGAAGGCCAGTGCCGGCACGGGGCTTTCATTGACCAGTTGCTCAACATCCAGGCCAGAATTATCCGCGGCCATCCACAACACCATGTCTGCGTGTTGAGTGGATGCACCCAGCGTGCTTTGATGAACGCCAAGCTTCATGGTTGCGGAGCGTGGCTCGATGACTGCGATCAATCTGGCGCCCGGCGTGCTGCCCAGCGACTTGCGCATGCCATCGAGCGTTGTTTCGATGGCAGTTGGATGATGCGCAAAATCATCATATACATACACACCCTGTACCTCGCCAAGCAACTCCATGCGTCGTTTGACGCTCTGAAACGCCGACAGCGCCTCGCAGGCGACGCCAATATCGATACCGACGTGATTGGCGGCGGCCACCGCAGCCAGCGCATTAAAGGCGTTATGGCGCCCGGTCAGTTGCCACTCTATAACCGCCCTGCTGTTGCTGCCTTGCGGGCCGGTTCTGTGGATTTCACACACCTTGCCGTCGGGGCTGAGCAACTCGACCTGCCAGCCTATGCCCGATCGATCGGCGCGTTCCTGCCCCTGCCAGTTAAGGTACTGCACGGGCGTCCAGCACCCCTGATTGAACACCTGCTCGAGGGCCGTAATGTCACTGGGACAGACGATGAGCCCATCAGACGGCACCGTGCGCAGCAAATGGTGGAACTGTCGCTGGATAGCCGCCAGATCCGGGAAAATGTCGGCATGGTCGAACTCAAGATTATTCAGAATCAGTGTTCGGGGATGGTAGTGAACAAACTTCGAGCGCTTGTCGAAGAAGGCGCTGTCATACTCATCCGCCTCGACAACAAAAAAATCACTGCCTCCGAGTCGGGCCGAGGACGGCAGATTCTTGAGAACACCACCAATTAGATAACCTGGCTGCATACCGGCAAATTCCAGAATCCATGCCAGCATGGCGCTGGTGGTGGTCTTGCCATGGGTACCAGCGACTGCCAGCACCCACTTGCCCGGCAATACATAACGGGACAGAAATTCGGGACCAGAGCAGTAAGGCAGACCGCGGTTCAGCACATACTCGACACTGGGATTGCCGCGTGACATGGCATTGCCGATGACCACCAGGTCAGGGTGCGGCTGCAGATGGCCAGGATCAAAACCCTCGTGCAAGGCGATACCCTGCTGCTCAAGCTGCGTGCTCATGGGCGGGTACACATTGGCGTCCGAGCCGCACACCTGCATGCCCAGCTCCTTGGCCAGAATGGCCAGGCTGCCCATGAATGTGCCGCAAATACCCAGAATATGAATTCGCATAAGTGATCCTGTACGCTAATATCCCTAATGTAGCATCCTGTCGACGATCAGGATAAATCCAACAAGACAATCATTGCCGAATGATATCGCTGACCGACTACGCGCTCGAATTGTACCAGCAACCTGAAGTCCAGGGGTGTTGCCTGTTCCTGCAGGATGAATACGGCATCGATGTGCCCTACGCACTGTTCCTTTGCTGGTACGGCGCCTGCGTGGGCGACCTGCCAGAGACTCTGGGGTCGAAGACACTGGCGCACAGTCAGTCCCTGTCGCAGCAGGTCATTCGGCCCTTGCGAGCTGCCCGTCGCTGGATGAAAGAAGGCTGGCAGGCACAGTCTGAACTGAGAGAGCGAATCAAAGCCGCCGAGCTGAAGGCCGAGCTCGCACTATTGAAAGAGCTCGAAGCAATGGCCGTACCCTGGATCGAACAGTCCACTGCCAGCGGCAGCCAGCAGTCCATCCGGAACAATCTGTGCGGCTATGGTGGTCTGTTTGCACCCGCTATCCCCGATGCCCGGTGGCAGGCGCTGCTCAGGTTTGCGCCGCAGCTCCCAGCCAGCGTTTGACCAGACCTGATTCGATATCAAACAGATCCAGCACTCGTCCCACGCTGTGGTTGATGATGTCGTCAACCGACTGCGGCCGCGCATACATCGCTGGCATGGGCGGCGCAAGAATGGCCCCCATCTGACTCGCCCTCAACAGCAATTCACAGTGCCCGGTGTGCAGAGGCGTTTCACGCGGCATCAGCACCAGTCGTCGCCGCTCCTTGAGGACCACATCGGCAGCGCGGGTGAGCAGATTGTCGGCATAGCAGTTGGCAATGGCCGACAGGGTTTTGATCGAACATGGCGCGACTACCATGCCATCCGTCCGGTAGGAGCCACTGGCAATACTGGCAGCCAGGTCTTTGACGGAATGAAACTGGTCAGCCATCGCGATTACTTCATCAGCCTGCCAGTCGGTTTCGAGACTGATATTCAGACGTGCTGAAGGTGTCATTACCAGGTGGGTTTCGACGTCGTCGGTGTGTTTTAACACTTCCAGGAGTCTGATGCCGTAAATAAGCCCGCTGGCCCCTGACATCCCTATGATCAATCGCTTCATGTAAAAATCCGAATCAGGCAGGAATCTACGATACGAGACACGCGCGGCGGCGGATTGCCAATGCGCGACACAATTTGTACCATTATGCCCCGACCCGTTCCACTTTGCATCTCGCCTCCACCGCTCACAGGAAATCCCACAGGTACAGCATGTCCAAAGCCAATCTTTTTTACGCTCAGTCCGGCGGCGTGACCGCCGTCATCAATGCCAGCGCCTGTGGCGTTATCGAAACCGCCCGCAAACACTCAGACAGGATCGGCAAAGTGTACGCCGGCATGAATGGCATCATCGGCGCACTGCGTGAAGAGTTGATCGACACCAGTAAAGAGTCCGATGCCACCATCGCGGCCCTGCGCCACACACCCGCAGGCGCATTTGGTTCCTGCCGTTACAAGCTCAAGAGCCTGGAAGACAACCGCGCGGAGTATCAGCGCCTGATGGATGTTTTCCGGGCGCACAATATCCGTTACTTCCTGTACAACGGTGGTGGCGACTCGCAGGACACCGCCAACAAGGTGTCCATGCTCAGCCTCAAAGAAGGCTTCCCGATCACCTGCATCGGCATTCCGAAGACTGTCGATAACGACCTGCCAATCACTGACAACTGTCCCGGGTTCGGATCAGTCGCCAAGTATGTCGCGGTATCAATTCGCGAAGCTGGCCTTGATGTCGCGTCTATGTGCGAAAGCTCAACAAAAGTGTTTGTGATGGAGGTAATGGGGCGCCATGCCGGATGGATTGCCGGCGCAGCAGGTCTGGCTTCAGAGCAGGAAGGTGACGCACCTCACATTATTCTGTTCCCGGAAATCGCATTCGACAAGGCAAGCTTTCTGCGACGCGTCAAACACTGCGTCAACCAGTACGGTTATTGTGCAATTGTTGTGTCAGAAGGCGCTCGTTACGACAACGGGCAGTTCCTGGCTGACGCTGGCGGCAAAGATGCCTTCGGACACACACAGCTGGGCGGCGTGGCACCGTTTATTGCCAGCATGGTCAAACAGGAACTTGGCTACAAATACCACTGGGCGGTCGCCGATTACCTGCAGCGCGCAGCACGGCATATTGCATCGGGAACTGATGTGGCGCAGGCCTACGCTGTCGGCAAGGCTGCTGTGGAATTTGCACTGGCTGGCAAGAATGCAGTCATGCCAACCATTGTGCGCAAACCTGGTGACAAGTATGACTGGGAAATTGGCGAAGCAGCACTGGCTGACGTCGCAAACGTCGAAAAGCCAATGCCCCGAGACTACATTACAGAAGATGGTTTCGGTATCACTGAAACGGCACGCAGGTATTTCTCACCGCTGATCAAGGGCGAGGACTACCCGCCGTATAAAAACGGTCTGCCACAGTATGCACGCCTGAAATCAGTTCTGGAGAAGAAACAGCTACCCGACTGGGAAGCGCGCTGATAATCAGGGCGCCAGCCGCTCGATATTCCAGTCTCCGCCAGCCTGCAGGGTATAAACGAAACGATCATGCAGGCGTCTCGCCCCTCCCTGCCAGAACTCGATCTGGCAGGGACGCACGCGAAACCCTCCCCAGAATTCCGGCAGCGGAATCTCACCGTCCTTGAATTTTTTGGAAATCGAATCAAATTGCGCAAGCATGCTCTCGCGAGACTCCAGCACACGGCTTTGTGGTGAAGCCCAGGCGCCTAGCTGGCTTTCTCTTGGACGACTGCTGAAGTAGGCGCGGGACTCTTCCACAGATACTTTCTCGGCCACGCCACCGATGATGACCTGACGCTCAATACTAAGCCACGGAAAGTGAAGACTGACACGCGAATTGACGGCGATCTCACGGGCCTTGCGGCTCTCGTAATTTGTGAAGAACGTAAAACCACGCTCATCAACTCCCTTCAGCAATACCACACGCTGACTGGGCTGTCCGTCGCGTGGCGTGGTCGCGACAACCATCGCAGTGGGTTCCGTCTGCTCCATCCTGATGGCTTCTTCCATCCATCGCTGGAACTGTTTGATTGGGTCATCCAGCAGATCTTCGCGGGTCAGGCTGCCGCGCAAATACTCACGGCGAATCGATTGCAAATCCATTACAGCGTCTCAGTTATTCCAGGTTATCGGACGAAGCGGCCATATTCCCAAACCTGATCACGACGAGTGCCGGTTGGATAGTAAAACGTGCCAGGTCCATGTTTTTCATTGGCGTAGAAACCGCCGACGTATCTCTGACCATCCGGCCATCGGTAAGTTCCCTGCCCCTGATACAGATCATCCACAAAATCACCGGTATAGTTTTCAACATTTTCACGCAGCCAGTGCTCGGAATGCTTGTTGGGATGCCAGTCTTCTATGCCAATAAAATAGGAGCCATAACCATGTCTGCGGTCATTACGCCACTGGCCTATGTACAGACGATCGCGACCATCCCAATAGGTGCCACGCCCTTCCTTGACTCCCAACACCCAGTCTCCCTCGTAGTAGGCGCGCTCAAAACGACTGATCATCCGCTCGTAGCGACCATGACCATGGAATTTGCCGTCCTGAAAGTTACCTTCATATCGATCGGTACCCAGTGTCGTGCGAATTTCCAGCGTGCCGAAGCCTTCCTGGCAGTCACCATACACGCACTCACGGCTGAGCTCGTTTACGCCGCTTTCCTGCGCCAGGCTGATTGCGCCCGCACACATCAGGGTCAAGGCAAGCAGCCAGCGCACACCGTGTTTCATTGTTCCTGTCAGTCTCATAGTGTCGACTCCTGTTCTGTCAGACTGTCAATTGCCGCAGCACCGCCAGGGGACTGGTATTGACAACTCGCCGCGTGGCATTGACGCCCAGTGCAGCGATAATGATGGTTCCCGCCAATGGACCGGCAAACCACACCCAATAGTGCAATCTGAAGTCCTGGCCAAATACCTGCGTCTGCAGGTAGTAAAGACTCAATTCTGCTCCTATGGTAGCAATTAAACCGGCCAACAACCCGATAAAGGCAAATTCCAGCAGCAGCGCATTCAAGATCAGCCTCCTGCCCGCACCCAGGGTTCGCAGGATCGCATTCTCCCGAAAACGCTCATCCAGCGTGGCGTTGACACAGGCCAGCAGCACCAGCGCACCGGACAGCAAAACCAGAACCGCAATCAGTTCAATTGCCGAGCTGACCTGGGCAATGATTGTCTGAATCTGCTCAATCAGAGCATCGACCTCAAGTACCACGATAGTCGGGAACTGCCGCAGCAGCTCGTTTAGCTGCAACTTTTCCTCTCCCTCCAGCAGTAGCGTAGACAGATAGGTAGCGCCCAGGTAGTCCAGAGTGCCTGGCGAAAATATGAAGAAGAAATTCGGCTGCATATTGTCCCAGCGAACACTGCGCATGCTGGTCACTGTTACTGTCACTTCGTCTTCACCAACACGGAATACCAGTTCGTCGCCCAGCGACACACCCAGCCGTGAAGCATAATCATCTTCAACAGATACCTGGCCGGCAATGTCCTCACCCGACCACCATTCACCGGCGACAATCTGGTTGTCCGGAGGCAGCGAATCCGTATAGGTCACCTGGCGATTGATCACCCGCTCACGCTCCCCCTCTTCGCCTTCGCCTTCGCTCTGAGCGTCGGCGCTCTGGCCATCCTGGGGCGACATCTCATTGAGTTGTCCGCTGCGTTCGGTCAGGTTCTGTTGACCCTCATCATCGTCATCGTCCCAGGGGTTGCGGGGCGGTTCGCCGTTCACGCTGACCAGCCCGGCTGTCATCATCGGGTAAAACGCATTTGTCGCAATATCCCGCTGTGCCAGAAACGCCTCCATGCCATCTACCTGGGATTCAGTGATGTTCATCATGAAATGATTGGGGGTATTCTCGGGCAGTTGCGCCTGCCAGTCCCGTATCAGATCAGTCCGCAGCAGCGCCAGCGTTAACAGACTCATGATGGTCAGTGAGAACACCAGCACCTGCAGCACACTCTGACGACGTCGCCGCCGCACCGCAGACATGGCCAGCATACTGGCACTGCCAGCGCGCATGCCAGCCGCCGAGCCACTGCGCAGCAGTAGCAGTGACAGCAGGCCGAGAGTCACCGCCACACCCGCCACGGCAGCTACCAGAATGGCACTGATAAGCAGGTCCTGGCTGTACCAGAGGATTAACACGAGCGCACCAGCCAGACCGAGCGCATAGGGCAAGCGGGTACTCAGGTGGGAGTCATCCAGATCTTTGCGCAGCACTCGCAGCGGTGAGGTGTGCTTGAGCGCCAGCAAGGGTGGCAGGGCAAAGGCGAACAGGCAGATCAGCGCCGTCGCCGCGCCAATTGTATAGGGCAGGAAAGACACCTCTGGCAGCTGAATCGGAATTACTGAGGCCAGGGCTATCAGAATGGCTTCATGAACCAGCCAGCCCAGCACCGAACCCAGGACAACGGCCAGCACCAGCAAGGCTGCCAGAATAACGAAGTAAATCGCTGATATCTGCCCCGCCGTGCAGCCCATGGTTTTCAGAATGGCGGCATAGTCAAAATGCCGTTCGCTGTAGCGACGCGCGGTCAATGCGATGGCGATACCAGCAAGCAGCACCGCAAACAGACTGCCCAGCATCAGGAAGCTCTCGGCACGCCCCAGGGCCTCTGCCACTTCCTGACTTTCATCGCGCACATCGCTTAGCCGGAAGCCGTTCTCCGGCTGAGACTGCAGCCAGTCCGCGAAAGTTTCCAGTGCCGCCTGGTCGCCGGCAAACAGATAGCGATAGGTCAAGCGGCTGCCGGGCTGGATGATATTGGTGGCTGGCACATCTTCCAGATGCATCAACAGACGTGGACCGGCGTTTTCCATCATGCCGCCCTGCTGTCGATCCGGCTCCTGAACCAGAACACGGCTGACGACAAATTCTGCGTCACCCAGATATATGCTGTCACCCACTTCAGCACCCAGCGCTGGCAGGATGCGTGACTCCACCCAGACTTCGCCCGGTTCGGGGCCGCCCTGATCACTGACATAAGGAGGACCGAATGGCCGATCCGCCACCTGCAGCTCGCCACGCAGAGGGTAGGCATCGCTGACTGCCTTGGCAGACACCAGCATATTGCCCTGATCGGAAAATACCATGGACGCAAAGGCAACAAACTCGGCAGTCTGCAGGCCACGGGATTCCGCTTCCTGCAGCCATTCACGGGGCGGCTGCGTACGCCCGCTCAGCACGCGGTCAGCAGCCAGCATATTGGCTGACTCCTGCAACAGTGCCCGTTCAAGCCGGTCGGTAAACAGCGCGATACCACTGACAGATGTGACAGCCATGATCATGGCGAACAGCAAGAGTTTTAATTCGCCGCCGCGCCAGTCGCGCCAGAGCAGGCGCAGCGCAATGCGAATCAGGGTCAAGGGCTGCAGACCGGCGCCGTTGACGCGTTTGCTGCCTTGATCACTCATGCCGGCTGTCCTCAGTGATGTCGCCCGCCACCAGTCGGATCACTCGTTTGCAGCGCGCCGCGAGGCGGTCATCGTGAGTTACCAGAACCAGGGTCGTGGAAAATTCAGCATTCAGCGAAAACAGCAGATCAATGACCTTGGCACCGGTCGCGGTATCGAGGTTGCCCGTGGGTTCATCCGCAAACAGGATGCGTGCCTCGGAGGCAAAGGCTCTGGCGATGGCGACGCGCTGCTGCTCGCCACCGGAAAGCTGGTTGGGGTAGTGATGCAGACGCGACTCCAGCCCCACACGCTGCAGCAGCCTTGCCGCTTTGCCGCGAGCATCGCTGTCATTTTTCAGCTCGATTGGCAGCATGACGTTTTCCAGCGCTGTCAGACTGGGCAGCAGCTGAAAGGACTGAAACACAAAACCAACTGACTGGCCGCGAATGATGGCCCGCTCGTCCTCGTTCATTGCCGAGAGATTTTCGCCATCCAGCAGCATGTCGCCGCTGCTGGCTGTGTCCAGACCTGCCATCAGCCCAAGTAGCGTGGATTTGCCGGAACCCGATGCACCAACAATGGCAACTGTCTCCGCCGGCTCGATACTCAGATTGATATCCTTGAGGATAACCAGCTGGCCCTCACTGGTACTGACTTGTTTGGCCAGATGTCTGGCTTCCAGAATGGCTGTCATGCGCTGGCGTCTCCTGACCTGATTTTACGGTTCGCTCGTATCTAGAAAGCGTAATGAATACGTTGAGAGTGGCTGCCAGGTTCATTTTGCTGCCGGCAGTAACCGGACTCCCTGCATTGCAGCGATGCCGCAGAAGTCTTACTCTAGTGTTTTGTAATCGTCTTTTCACAAACGGTGTATTGTACTGACTTATGCCTGACAAATCTGTTTCTGCCTGCCGCAAGTTGTTGCGACAGGTCGCATTTTCGTGTCGATTCGTGGCTCAGGTCGCGACCCTGGCGTTCATCACGGCTTTGGCCTCTGTGCCGGCGGCTGCGTGGGCAGAGTCCGATCCTGGCGTGGTGCTGGTATTCGGAGACAGCCTGAGCGCTGCGTACCGCATGGATGAGGAACAGGGCTGGGTGGCTTTGCTCCAGCGGCGCGTGGACACTAACGGCCTGGACTGGCAGGTGCAGAACGCCAGTGTCAGCGGCGAAACCACCAGTGGCGGCCTGGCGCGCCTGCCTGCAGTTCTCGACAGCACGCAACCCGACATCGTGATCCTTGAACTGGGCGGCAATGACGGCCTGCGCGGCCTGCCGGTCCCAACCATTCGCGCCAATCTGCAGCAGATGATCGAATTGAGCCAGCAGGCAGGCGCACGCGTCATGCTGGTTGGCATCCAGATTCCTCCCAACTATGGGCCACGCTATACGCAGCCCTTCTACGACCAGTATCAGGAACTTGCGGACCAGTACGATACGACATTGATTCCCTTCCTGCTGGACGGCATCGCTGACCAGCCCGAGTTGATGCAGGATGACGGCATCCACCCGCGCGCTGAGGCGCAGGGCATGATTGTTGATATTGTATGGCCCGTGTTATTGCCGATGCTGGAACCTGAAGGCTGACGCGACCGAGACTAGCGCCGGTTGCTTGAGTCATCCACAGGCGGCTGCACATACAGCGGGCGCTTGTCAGAAATCACCATCAGGACAACTGCGGCTATCAGATTGCACACCGCCATCGCCAGAAAAGCATTGTCGTAGTTGCCCGCGCGATCGTAGTAGCCAGCCGCCATCACTGGACCCAGTGCTGTCAGCGCAAACGTGAAAGGCATGGCAGTGGCGCGCACCGAACCCAGGTAACGCCGCCCGAAAAAGGTTGCCCAGATGACCTCCTGCAGCGGCACCAGGCCTCCCCAGCCGACCCCCATCAGCAAAAACGCGCCGTAAACCAGCATGTCGTTTTTCACCTGCACCGCCAGCACAATGATGATCAAGGAGAAGCCGGTAATGCCCGCACCAATCGCCGCCAGTGGTCGTGCGCTATAGCGATCAATCAGAATGCCCCAGAAAGGTTTGCTGATAAACGCGGGTATGGATGTCAGTGAAATCATTGAGGCGGCGACGATGCGCGAATATCCGGCATCCGTCATGAAGGGCACGGTCTGCAGCAGCATCACTGTGATGGAAATCTGGAACAGGCCAAAGGCCACCACCAGTGTGTAAAAGCGCCCGGTGCGCATGGCCTGACGCCTTGTCATGGAGCTGGCGTAATCCAGTCTGGCTTTGTCGCCCAGTTCGGTGGCCATCTGCTCGGCAGTGTGGCCATCAGGATTCATGCCGTAGTCTTCGGGACTGCGCCTGATGACCAGCGCCGCAGGGAATATCAGGATCGCCGCCGCTATACCAAGCACATGCCAGGCCTCACGCCAGCCCAGGGTATCCACCAGGGTGGTCGTGATGGGTGGCAGTAATACGCCGCTGAGTGAAATACCCATGGCCGCCAGTGCGACCGCACGCCCACGCTGAGTCACAAACCATTTGCCCAGTGTGACGTTGACGACCAGGTTGCCGATCATCGCCGAGCCGACCGTCAGCGCTACACCATTGATGACAATCCACTGCCCCAGCGACTGCACGCTGCCCAGCGCAAACAGTGACACCGACAGCACAACCAGACCCGCCAGAATGAAGGGACGGCCGCCCCAGCGGTCGACACCGGCTCCTATAAAAAATCCGGTAAACGCAGCAACCATCTGACCTATCGATCGCGCAGAGGTAAATTCGGCCCGCGACCAGCCAAATTCATCAATCATCGGTACCGTGAATGGGCCGATGATGTAGTTCTGCATGCCAATGGCTACAAACTGGGTAACAAAGGCCGCCAGAATTATCCAGTAGCCATAGTAGACAGGCGGCTTAGGCAGCATTGCGGGTGATGGCCAGGTATCGCGCCAGGACCTCGGCCATGCCCAGCTCCAGCGATTCCACAATCAAGGCATGACCAATAGACACTTCGTGAATAAGCCCCCCCTCAAGCAGGGCCGCCAGATTCTGCAGGTTCAGATCGTGGCCTGCATTGACAGCAATGCCAGCCTCAACAGCAGCACGCGCCGTCTGGTGATAGATTTCCAGCGTCTGCTGCAGACGCTGACTGCCAGCTTTTGCAAAAACGCGGGCGTAATGTTCGGTGTAAAGCTCGATGCGATCGGCCCCGACAGCGCGGACATCCTCGACAAGCGCGGGAACAGGATCCAGGAACAGACTGCTGCGCACGCCCCAGCCCCGCAGTGTGGGCAGTACATCAGTCAGCAGCCCCTTGCTGGCTCGCACATCCCAGCCGTGGTCTGAGGTCAGCTGCCCTGGCTCATCGGGCACCAGTGTGCACTGGGCCGGTCTTATGGTTTCAATCAGCCGCATGAAACCATCAGACGGATAGCCTTCTATGTTGAACTCCACGTCCGGGCGATCCTTTAAAAACCCGGCGATATCGTGGGCGTCCTGCCGCGTGATGTGCCGCTCATCGGGTCGCGGATGTACGGTAATACCCTTTACACCAGCATCAAGAATTTTTTCAACAAATGCCAGCAGATCCGGGTAGTTGGTACCACGCGAATTTCGCAGCAGCGCAATCTTGTTTACGTTGACACTCAGCAGAGTCATGACTCAGTCTCCCAGAAAATCCGCAGCCAATCGGTGAAATGTTTCCGGCTTCTCTGCATGCAGCCAGTGTCCGGTCTGCATGATGGTTTTTACGGTTGCCTTGGGAAACGGCTTTAATATAGCGTCTTTGTGTTCGGGCTTGATGTAGTCTGACAGATCACCGCGAATAAAGAGCACCGGCCCCTCAAAGGGTCCTTCTGCTGACGGCTTGTCTCGAAGTGCCGGATAGCTTTCTTTTAGTACCGGCAGGTTGATACGCCATTGAAAACCACCAGCCTCACGTCGCACCAGATTTGACAGCAGGAACTGCCTGACTATTTCATCCTCTACCCACTCTGCCAGCTGCTGATCGGCCTGATTTCTGGTCTCCAGCGATTCAGGTTGCAGTGCGCAAAGCCCCTCAAAAATCTCGTCATGTTCGCCTCGCTCTCCGCCATACTGCACTGGTGCGACATCGGCGACAATCAGTCGATCGACCAGCGACGGTTTGCTGAGCGCCAGCTGCATGGCCACCTTGCCGCCCATGGAGTGCCCCAGCACATGTGCATGATCCAGCTCCTGCTCTGCCATGAAGCGGACGACATCTTCGGCCATTGCCGCGTAATCCATCGACGGCACATGAGGCGAGGCACCGTGATTACGCATGTCGAGCGCGTAAACGGTGTAATGTTCGGCGAACCTGCGGCAATGCCAGGCCCAGTTGCTGTGGCTGCCAAACAGGCCGTGAATGATGATCAACGGCTCGCCGCCTGAACCGTACTTTTTGAAGTTAAGTGCTACGCTGCTCACAAATTCTCTTTAATCCAGCTGATGACATCGTCATGGTGGGTTTTTGTTTTCACTTTGTCCATAACGTGCTGCAGTTTACCCTGCTTGTCGATGATGTAGGTCTGTCGCAGTATTCCCATATACTCACGGCCCATGAACTTCTTCAGACCCCAGGCACTGTATTTCTCGGCGATGACATGATCCTCATCTGACAGCAGGGTGAAGTTCAGTTCTTCCTTGTCGATGAACTTCTGCAAGCGGGCAACCGGGTCAGGCGACACGCCCAGCACCACGGTATCCAGCGCATCAAGCTCACTCTGGCTGTCACGCAGTCCACACGCCTGAACCGTGCAGCCCGGCGTCATGGCCTTTGGATAGAAATACAGCACTACATTCTTTTTGCCCTTAAAATCAGCCAGCGACACTGGCTCCCCGCGCTGATCAAGCAGTTTGAAGGCTGGCGCCTGCTTGCCTGTCTGCGGCAACTGAGGGCTGTTTGCTGTCTTGGTGTCAGATGTACTCATGGACATGCTCCCTTTAAAAACAATACATTATAGCGTTACGATAGACTGTCGTCATGGCGGGCGGCGGATTGTTGATAAAGACCCAACACCTGCAGGAGTAATTTGTGACAAGTCCTTACCGATCCATCGTGGTGCTGACAGGCGCTGGTATATCTGCTGAATCCGGTATCCAGACGTTTCGCGCCTCTGATGGCCTCTGGGAAAATCATCGCGTCGAAGATGTGGCAACCCCTGAGGGTTTTGCCAGTAACCCCGTGATCGTCCACCAGTTTTACAATGGTCGGCGACACCAACTGCAACAGCCCCATATCAGACCCAATCCGGCTCACTCCGCACTGGCACGGCTGGAATACGAGATGAGCCAGCGGCCGGACCACAAATTCCTGCTGGTCACCCAGAATATCGACAATCTGCATGAGCGTGCTGGCAGCCGGGAGCTAGTCCACATGCATGGTGAACTGCTCAAGATCCGCTGCGCCGAGAGCGGGCTGATTTTCGATCATCGCGACAATCTGCAGGTCGGCGACGAATGCCGTTGTTGCCGGGTCCCCGGCAACCTGCGGCCACACGTCGTGTGGTTCGGTGAAATGCCGCTGGAAATGCCCCGTATTGCACGCGCGCTTGACGAGTGTGATCTGTTTATGTCGATTGGGACCTCGGGCAATGTCTATCCTGCAGCCGGGTTCTACGAAAACGCCAAGTCATCGGGTGCACACACAGTAGAATTGAATCTTGACCCGACTCACTCGCATTTTGATGAGCATATTTACGGTCAGGCCAGCGAGATCGTGCCTGCTTTTGTTGACCGGGTGATCCGGCAACTTGACCCGCTTACTTTTTAGCGCCGTCTGTCACAGCTTCCAGCAAACGATGCAACTGCGGGGGCATCCACGGACGACCTCTTGCATTCACCGCTGTTGTAATGATGCGTGCTTTCACCATTACTTCCTGTGAGTCGGAGCGGCGAATCTGCTGATCAAATACCATGCGCACCCGACCGCTGAGTGAGGGACTGACGGTCACAATGAACTGGTCTCCACTGCGTAATGGGCGCAGGTAATCAATTTCTGCTCTGGAAACAACCACAATGACCCCTTCTGCGGTCAGCTGCGCAAAGTCGAGATCTGCTGTCTTCAGGAATTCGTGCCGGGCATGCTCGAGGTAATGCTGATACACGGCATTATTGACGATACCCTGCATATCACATTCGTAATCGCGCACCGCCATGGGACATTCAAAAACTGGAGAGCTGGACATGATACCTTCCATTCGTGTTGCTATCGGCCATCTACTGTCAGCAAGGTCTGTTATGATGGCAGTTTGATTCAGAAGAAAGCTTGGCACCGGACCGTGAATAATACAAGCAATGGCAGACCCGTAACATCTTCACAATCCGCATGGAGCCATTACTGGCGCAGAGGCCACCTGCACTCCTGCCCGGGAGCGTTTCAGGGTAACTACGAAGACAGCATCAGGGAGTTCTGGCACAGCACCTTTGCGGAGCTCGGCGAGCACAGCAGGGTTCTGGACATTGGCACAGGCAATGGCGCTATAGCTCGCCTGGCGCTGGACTTTGCGGCGAGTCGCAGCTTCAGCTGGCAGATTGAAGGTATCGATGCTGCTGACATACAGTCCGCCGATTCGCCAATCAACTCAGGCCAGTGCAAACTGATACTGAGAGGCAATCAGTCAAGCGAGCATCTCGATCATGCAGATGACAGCGTGAACCTCGTCACAAGCCAGTATGCCATCGAGTATACCCGTGTCGACCTGTCACTTGCCCAGGTGGCCCGGGTATTGGTGCCAGGTGGCATCGCAGCATTTATTGCGCACCACGCAGACGCCGATATCGTTACGGTCAGCCGCAACGAGCTGGCCTTCTTCGACTATTTTTATCAACAGTTGAACTTGTTTGACGATTCTCGGGCGCTGATTCAGCACTTTGATAAAACAGGGCTGATCAGCAACCCTGCGCTGATTGCCACTGATCCAAACGCTAAAGAAATCATGCAGCGCATTCAGCGCCAGCTGAGCAGCATCACCGACTTTAGCCATATGCACCCCGACTGTGGTTTTGCACGAGATATCGGCACCCAGTTCGCCTCCACACTGAACGCAATCCCTCGCGCCGGGCGAGCGAACACGGAGCATGTACTGCAAGTACTGGAACAGGAGATGGCTGCGCACGCAGCACGAATTCAGGCCAACATCGACGCAGCTCACGATGAGCAGGCAATAACAAAGTTGATTCAGACGGCTGATCAATCAGGTCTGGAAAATCTGTCGCTTTCTCCGCTGCATCGAAGCTCCGGCGAACTTCTGGGCTGGGCGCTGCGTTTCAGGCGCGCTGTGTAAACCAGCAGTTGCTGGCAACCGTAATGCGCACATCCTTGCCAAGGAATGGCGCCACTTCATGCACCAGGTAGGAAGGGAAAATCACCAGCTGGCCTGCTGCCAGACGCATGGAGTAATGCCCAAAGTTGTAGGGAACCTGCAGCCGGGCATTGGCTGGATCCAGAAACATATTGGAACCGGGCCGGTGATCCAGAAATCGAAGCACCCCACTATCTCGGCGATCAGCCACCTCTTCCCCGGGCGCCACACAATAAACAGCCGACCAGGATGCCATCGGATGGTTATGCGCCACGAACGAGCCACCAAAACGGGTGACATGGAACCAGGTGTGATTGTGTATATTGAACTGCCGCATCTGCTCCGCCGAATAACCATTGAGCTGTGCCACGACCTGAGCAATGGACTCCATCATGAAGCCACGCAATGTCTGCACACAGGGTTCCGGCCAGCGGAACATGTCGAAGTTGCTCTCAAACACTTCCCGTTGCGGAATATGGGTCGGATTCGGATTTCGGTAGGGTTCAGCTTCACGCTGCAGAATCAGCTGTGCAAGCTCCTGGTTGAGACCCTCAGCACTCTGCAGGGAACGCGTGGCGACCGGTGAGGCAAACAGTGGTCTGGTTTCCAGTTGGCTGGCGTTCATTAATTTCTCCATCAGCTAATAAATCGGTCGCGCACTTGCTCGCTGGATAATAACGTCTGCGCGCGATGCCTGTCATCAGGCATAAAAAAACCACCGCCTGCGCGAAGCGGGCGGTGGTTTTGGGCTGCTTTACAACAGCTCTACCTTATCTGACGGATCAGAAGCGGTAAGAGGCTGTCACAAAGTAGCGACGACCCAGCACGTCGTACACTGACGGATCAGTGTTGGCCTGGATGCCAGCACGTGAGTCAGATGTATAGATCGGCGGCGCCTTGTCGAACAGGTTGTTGATACCTGCTGTCAGGCTCAGACCTTCCAGGTTGCTGGGGTTCCAGGTACCTGTCAGACGGTGGTAGGTGTAGGAGCCAACTGTTGGGACAACACCGTTCGCCACGGGTGAGCGAGGAGCGTCCGAGTTAACCACGTCCATGCCTTCAATGAAGTTCATGGTCCACTGGACACTGTAGTCACCCAGCGCGTAGCCAGTCGACAGGCGTGCCTTGTTCTCTGGCAGTGTTTCCGCAACGATGATACCGATTGTTCCTTCCTGATCAGTCAGCGGAGCTGAAGGGTCTTCCTGCTGCTGCCACTTCAGAAGGTGAGTCCAGGCCAGGTTGGCCGTGATTTCACCAGGGCCGAACTGCATTGCGCCATCAACCTGCAGGTCGATACCGTCAATGTTCATCTTGCCCAGGTTCTGGTCAGTAGCTCGAACGTTTTCAGCGACACCGGACGTGCTGCGCTCAAAGAACGAACACCACTGGTTGCTGGGGCTGAACGTTGGGTTGGAGTCCTGCGCGTTGAAGCAGCGAGATACGATTGATGATGCACCAACACTGCCAATACGCTCAGTGATCTCGTAGCGGAACCAGTCAACGGCCACACGCAGATTCACGTCCTGAATATCCGGAGTCCAGACTGAACCCAGGGTGTAGGTATCCGCTTCTTCCGGTGCCAGATCCGGGTTACCACCGGTCAGAGCACGTACCTGGCTGTTACCCTGCGGGAAGTTGGCCGGTGCGCCCTGCGCCGCACACAGCGCATTCACCTGCGCAGCGTTGGCACCGGTACGCTCGGCACTGCCGTTCCAGCAAGGATCGGTGTAGGACGGGAAGCCTTCGTTCTGCGGACGGAACAATTGACTGACGTTAGGCGCAGCAATCGCTTTGTTATAGGAGCCGCGCAGTTTCAACTGATCAATCGGCTCGTAATCCAGACCCAGAGAGTAGGTATCTACGCCACCGGCCAGGTTGTAGTCAGAGTGACGCGCCGCGCCATTCAGACCCAGGTAGTTGGCGAAAGGTGAGCCGCTCAGCAGAGGAGCATCGAACTCGACGAAGTATTCCTTCACGTCAATCGCACCGGTAGTAGGCTGCTGGGCATTGAAACCAACCACATCGCCACTGGCCAGGAACTGGTCAGGTTTGAAGTCCGCTACGTTCTCGCGATATTCAACACCCAGAGCCACCTGGAAGGTACCGGCTGGCAGTTCAAACACACCACCAGTCATGGTTGCACCAGCCATGGTGTTGGTCAAAACAGTGGTGTTCTGCGCCTGAACAGCGATAGCGGCGGCACAGGCGTCGGAGATCTGGCCCAGACCGAAGGGATTCAGACCGCCACAGCCCAGTGGATCCGGGTTTGCTGCAGTCGCGTTATAGGCGCGGTTCAGCGCAGAACGCGAAACGTTGCCGGTCTGGATCTCTGTGCGCTGTGTACGACCCCAGCTGCCCCAGATATCCCAGTTCCAGGTGTAATCACTCAACTGGAAGTCACCACGGGTACCGTAGATCATCTGCAGGACGTCGTAGTTGTTGTCACCGTTACGACCGCCAACTTCTGTTGTGCGCTTGTACAGAGTGAACGGAGCAGTCGGGTTCGGACGTGAAGCCAGAATCGTAGCCAGGTCGGCCGGGATGAACGGGTTGGTTACAGGCATGGTCGAACCAACACCAGAGGTGATTGGTGTCGCTGCCAGCTCCTGAGCCGCATTGTAAGTCGTGTAGCTCATCTTGGCATAGGCTTCGACATTGTCAGCCAGCTCATAGTGGCCGAACGCCGCAACCTGACGACGCTCCAGTGGCAGCTGCAGGTAGTTCACCGGTGAGTAGTTATAGCTGTAGCTGGCCGGGTTAAAGCCAGGATCACTGGTATCACCCTTGTAGTTGACAGTGCCAGTACGTGAGAACAAGGTGCCATCAGTGTTGAAACCAATGTAGTCGGTGTTCGGCACACCAGATCCGAAGACAGAGTTGTAGGCTGCCTGGGAAGGAGCGTTGGCACCGGCAGGCACAAAGAAGCCATCAGGGATGGCGACTGAGCCCAGTGGGTTCAGGGATGGTCCAAGTGCAACGGCAGAGAACTCACGATCACCCGCAAACACGGCTTCACGATCATCATAGCTCATGTACATTACGGCGTTACCGCGACCACCATCGAAGTTACCACCCATGGTCAGGCTGATGGTCTGTGTGGCGCCATCACTTTCACCGGTCTCGGCGTAAGTGGACTGCACCTGCACGCCTTCAAAGTCCTGACGCAGCTTGATGTTCACAACGCCAGCAATAGCGTCAGAACCATAAACCGCAGAACCACCACCGGTCACGATCTCAACGCTTTCGATCAGGCCAGAGGGCACTGTGTTCAAGTCGATGATGCCAGATACGTTGGAAGGCTGCAGACGGATACCATCCATCAGCACCAGGGTGCGGCTGCTACCCAGACCACGCAGGTCGACCTGCGCCTGACCACCGTTAGAAGGGTTGTTGGAAGTTGTGGTAATAGTTGGAACCAGCTGTGGCAGCTCGTTCAGTACCTGTTCGATCTGCGGAGTACCGGCATCCTGAATGGAGCTGGAATCCAGCGTAAACACCGGGCTGGTGCCTTCAAAGTCACGACGGACAATACGGCTACCGGTAACGGTGATCTCTTCGATCTGCTCTTCGGCCTGTTGTGCCTGAGCTGTGGAGAATACTCCAGCGCCTACAGCGTACACACCCGACAGCATCGCGAATTTGATCGCACGGCTGAGTTTGTAGTTCTTGTTCATACTTATCCCACCTTAAAGATAGATTTATTAAACACAAAAATGCCCGCCCGCTCCTCGGAGCAGTGACTTTTTTGCATCATCTTTTGGTTGTCGTTTTAAACATATTGTTTTTATTTCTCGTCAACTCGTCCCGCTAAAAGCAGGAATAAGTTGCTTAACGGACGCAGTTTTAACTGAACACATTCACAAAAGCAACGATTAAAGATCGAAAAGTTACAGTTTTGTGAGAAAAGTGTAACAGTGAGTGACTTCCGATCGGTGAAATGCTTGCTTGAAGGGATTGAGCGCAGGCCGTGGGGAGGTATCAGGAAAAATCTTGTGAAATCCGCGCTTGTGTGAACAGATCAAACGAATGACAATTCGAGCCGAATATCGGCGTAACTCAAGAGGTGAGGAGTTATTCGGTAAACCACGGAAGGGGGAGATGGTGCCGACACCAGGAGTCGAACCCGGGACCTACTGATTACAAGTCAGTTGCTCTACCACAGCTGAGCTATGTCGGCATTACAGTGTTATCTGTACAGGGCGCGCATCCTACCAACGAATCAGAATTTGATCAACATTTTTTTGTATCAGGCACAGCAATTGATCAGCTGTGGGGAATCCGCTAAGTTAAGGTAATCTGCAGCCGTTGAGATCCGTCATTCATGACAAGGAATACTCCACAGGATAACCCCGCCGGAATTCACCAACAGTTGTCGAGCCATCAGGCCCAGCTGGCAAGCTCCCCTGATCAACTGGCTTCGCTATTCCTCAAAGACCACGAAAGAGCAAGCAAACTCACCTTTGCCTGCGGACCTTTGCGTATCGACCTGTCCAAGAACCTGCTCGATGAGCGGGCACTGCAACTGCTGATATCTCTTGCCGAAGAACAGGAGTTGCCAGCCAGGCGCCAGGCCCTGCTGGATGGTGAAACCGTCAACACGACTGAACGACGTGCCGCCCTGCACACCGCGCTGCGTGGCTATCGCGCCGCCAACCAGCCAGAGACTGGTCGCGAAGTGGAGCAGGTACTGGATCAGATGCAGGCCTTTGTCGAGCAGGTCTACTCTGGACAGTGGCGTGGCTCCTCAGGTGCAAAGATAAGCGATATCGTGAACATCGGGATCGGCGGATCCGACCTGGGCCCTGCCATGGTCACAGCCGCGCTGAGGCGGCAACAAAACCCGTCGCTAAAATGTCACTTTGTGTCCAACATTGATCCGGCCCATTTGCAGGCGTGCCTGGCTACTCTCGACCCTGCCAGTACCCTGTTTATCGTAGCGTCCAAATCATTCAGTACACTGGAGACACTCAACAATGCCCTGTTCGCAAGACAGTGGTTATTGGCTGCCGACGCAGATGCCGACGTTTCCCGTCATTTTGTCGCTGTCAGCAGCAACATCAAGGCAGCAACGGAATTCGGCATAGCAGCGTCAAATATCTTCCCGATGTGGGATTGGGTGGGTGGTCGATTCTCATTGTGGTCAGCCATCGGGTTGCCGATTGCCCTGGCGACCAGCATGGCGACGTTCCGGCAATTGCTCAGCGGTGCCGCCCTGATGGATCAGCATTTCGCTGAAACCCCGCTTGAGCAGAACATACCCGTGCTGATGGGGCTGCTGACCGTCTGGTACCGCAACTACTGGAACGCCGGATCTCACGTGGTGCTGCCCTACGCGCAGGACCTGGCCATGTTGCCCGGTTATCTGCAGCAGCTGGACATGGAAAGCCTGGGCAAGTCGGTCGACCTTGCCGGCAATGTATTGGCCCGGCAAAGCGGCCCGGTGATCTGGGGTAGCGCTGGCACTAACGGGCAACATTCTTTTCACCAGCTGCTGCACCAGGGTACACAGATGATTCCGGCCGATTTTATCGCCGTCGCCCAGGCTGACAACCAGGCGTCGGAGCAGGCCCGGACGCAGCACCAATATCTGCTGGCCAACTGCTTCAGCCAGAGCCGCGCGCTGATGTGCGGAAAAACGCAGGCACAGGCCGAGCAGGAGTTGCTGAACCAGGGATTGCCTGCCGCCGAGGCAGCCAGGCTGGCACCTCACAAACGGGTGCCCGGCAACCGACCCAGTACGACACTGGTGCTGGAAAAACTTGATGCCTTCAGCCTGGGTTGCCTGCTGGCGGCATACGAGCACAAAGTGTTTGTGCAAAGTGTCATCTGGAATATCAACGCCTTCGATCAGTGGGGTGTCGAGATCGGCAAACAGCTTTGCACCCCATTATTTGAGGCACTGCAGTCTGGTGCCAGCTCCTCCGAACTGGATGCGTCCAGTGCCGCATTAGTGGCATACTGCCGTCAGCAAGCCAGTGGCGGAGTACAGGATTGAGCAAGTCAGACGTGTTCCACAACAAGATCATCGTCGGCAGCGAGGAATGGTGTGCCATGCCTGCGCTGGGGATCCCGGCGACCAAGGCGCGAGTCGACTCCGGCGCCAAGACATCCTCCCTGCACGCCTTTAACATCCGTCCGTTTTTCAAGGGTGGTCAGCCCTGGGTGAGCTTCGAGGTACACCCTCTGCAGAACAATCGGCGCACCATTATCCGCTGCGAGGCGGAAGTGGTGGACAAGCGCATTGTCAAAAGCTCAAGCGGCATTGGTGAAAAACGCTACGTCATTCAGACTGAACTGCAGCTACATGGGCAATCCTGGCCAGTTGAGCTTACGCTGACCAATCGCGATTCCATGGGCTATCGAATGCTACTGGGGCGCCAGGCAATGCACGGGCGCATCCTGGTAGACCCGGCGGCCAGCTTCCTGTGCGGGCGCATCGCCAGCCAGCAAATCGAAGAGCTGTACCAGGCCCACTCGCGCACCCCTTCAGGTTTACGCATTGGATTGCTTGCCAGCAACCCTGAACTGGCCAGTAATCAGCGCATCCTGGAGGCAGGCGAGGAACGCGGCCACCGCATCCGGCTTTACGACGTGCGACAGTGCTACATGAAACTGGATGCCGAGCACCCGGAAATACACTATCGCGGCGGAAAGCTACTGAACAAACTGGATGCAGTCATACCCCGCATCCGACCGGACCTGACCTTTTACGGCTGCGCGCTGGTGCGACAGTTTGAAAGCCTCGGCATCTATTCTCTGAATAGTGCAGAAGCGATTGCCCACTCACGCGACAAGCTTTATTCCCTGCAGCACCTCTTACAGAACGGGCTGCCCATCCCGACCACCGGCTTCGCTGACAGCCCATTGGATACCGATGAGCTGATCGACATGGTCAATGGTGCCCCTCTGATCGTTAAACTGCTTGAAGGGCCGGAGCGTCGCGGCGTCGTGCTGGCTGAATCACGCACGGCTGGTGAAAGCCTGATCAACGCCTTCAAATCGCTGCAGGCGAATCTGCTGGTTCAGGAATACATTCGCGAATCCGAGGGGAAATCTCTGCGGCTGCTGGTTGTCGACGGCAAAGTTGTCTGTGCGGTCGAGCGCCAGGGCATTCCGGGGCAGTTTCGCCACAAGAAACAACTGGCGCGACAGACAGTGGCCCGCATCAGCACCGAAGAGCGCCGCCTCGCCATCAAGGCCGCTCGCAGCATTGGCCTTAAAGTCGCTGGCGTGGATATGCTGCGTTCCCGCAAAGGGCCGTTGATACTGGAGGTCACCAGCTCGCCAGCCCTGGCAGACCTGGAAGAGGTGTGCGGCAAGGATCTGGCCGGCGCCATGGTCAGCGCTGTTGAAAAGCAGTTGGGATGGAAGCGCCAGCTCGCCAGCTCTGTGAAGTCTGAAGGGTGAACAGGCCGCGCCCATGATCACCCTGCACTATAAAAAAGCAGACCCCAAAGATATGGACTGGGCCTACCAGCTGTTTCGCACCGTTATGCGGCAGTACATTGCGGACACCTGGGGCTGGGACGAACTGTTTCAGCGGCACAGCTTTGAGGAAAATATCCCGGCATCCAGCTTTACCATGATCAGTCACAATGACCAGGATATTGGTGGCTACAGCCTGAAGTCAGAAGCTGACCATCTTCGCCTGGAAATGCTGTTGATCCACCCCGACTGGCAACGCAATGGGGTTGGCACAGCCGTGATGGAAAAACTGTTCTCTGCCAGTCGGCAGCAACAGAAAGTGTTGCGCCTGAACGTCCTCAAGGCCAACCCTGCCTATAATTTCTACCTCAAGCTGGGGCTGGCCATAGAGTCTGAAGATCGTTATCGCTATCGGATGCTGTACACGCCTTAAAACAGCGCCAGCAACTCCTGCGTCTTTTGCCGCATCAGCTCAGGATCAGCACGCGACTCCACGTTCAGTCGCACTACCGGCTCCGTGTTGGACATGCGCAGATTGAAACGCCAGTCAGCGAAGGCCACACTCAGGCCATCGGTGTGATCAATCGACACGGCGTCTTTACCGTATCTGTCCTCGACCTGATTCAAAAGAAACGCTGCGTCTTCCACCTGCCGGTTGATCTCGCCACTGGCGGGAAATGCGGCCTGTCGTTCGGCTACCAGATCGGACAGGGGCTTGCCGGTCTGGGACATCAATTCCGTGACCAGCAGCCATGGGATCATGCCACTGTCGCAATAGGCAAAGTCCCTGAAATAATGGTGAGCACTCATTTCGCCACCATACACAGCGTCTTCCTTGCGCATGCGCTCCTTGATAAAGGCATGGCCGGTTTTGCACTGAATGGCGCGCCCGCCCATCGACTCGCAGATTTCCTGGGTATTCCAGGTCAGACGCGGGTCGTGGATGATGGCAGACCCAGGCTGCTTGCTCAGGAAGCTTTGCGCCAGCAGACCCACAATGTAGTAACCCTCGACAAAATAACCCGTCTCATCAAAGAAGAAGCAGCGATCAAAGTCGCCGTCCCAGGCAATACCCAGATCGGCCCCATTTTCGCGAATCGCTTCGATGGTCGGCGCCCGGTTCTCCTCTAGCAGAGGGTTGGGCACGCCATTGGGGAAATGGCCGTCGGGCTGGTGATGAACCCGAATCAGCTCAAAGGGCAGCTTTTCCGCCAGCGCATCGACCACGGGTCCAGCACCGCCATTGCCTGCATTGACTACCAGCTTAAGCGGGCGCAGCTCACCGACATTGATGTAGGACAGCAGGTGCTCGATGTAGGCGGGACGGGTATCCTGCTGCGTCACTGAACCTGTGCGCGCTGCCGGAGCAAAGTTGCCAGCCTCGGCGAGTCGCCGGATATCGTTAAGTCCGGTATCACCGCTGATGGGGCGAGATTCCTCGCGCACCAGCTTCATACCGTTGTAATCCATTGGGTTGTGACTGGCCGTCACCACAATACCGCCGCCTGCCTTCAGGTGAGAGGTCGCAAAGTACACTTCCTCTGTGCCGCACTGCCCGATATCGATCACATCAACACCACCCTCTGTCAGCCCGCGCGTCAGGGCGTCGCACAGGCTGCGGCTGCTCAAGCGGATGTCATGCCCTACCACCATGGTTTCAACTGACAAAAACTCCGCACAGGCGCGACCAATGCGCCAGGCGATATCTTCGTTTAGCTGGTCGGGCACACGCCCTCTTATGTCATAGGCCTTGAAACAATTAATCTGCACGATATTGCATCCTTTGCCGTTATTTTTTGTAGTAGTTGGTATAGCAGTGATTGGTTGCCTCAACAAACCCCTCAACACTGCCGCAATCGAAGCGACGGCCTTTGAACCGGTAACCCAGTACACGACCTTCGCTGGCCTGGGTCATCAGCGCATCGGTAATCTGCAACTCACCGTTTCTACCAGGTGGTGTATCACGCAAAATATCGAAAATGTCGGGTGTCAGAATATAACGACCAATAATCGCAAGGTTGGAAGGCGCCTCACTGGGATCAGGCTTTTCCACCATCTGGCGAATACGGAATACACCTTCTTCCTCTTCTTCGCCATCTATCACGCCGTACTTGTAAGTCTCTTCTGCCGGAACTTCCTCGATGGCCACGATACTGCACTGATATTTTTCGAACAGTTTCACCATCTGCAGCAGCACCGGATCCGGCTCGGCAACACAGTAGTCGTCGGCTAGAATGACGGCGAAAGGCTCAGACCCAATCAGTGTCTCGCCAGTCAGGATTGCATGCCCCAGACCTTTCATTTCAATCTGACGCGTGTAGGAAAAGGTGCAGGTGTCGATGATCTGTCGAATCGGCGCGAGAGCTTTTTCTTTGGAGGTGCCCTTGATCTGGTGTTCGAGTTCATAGCTGATATCAAAATGATCCTCGATCGCCCGTTTGCCACGGCCAGTGACGATCGCAATGCCCGTGATACCGGCCGCCACAGCCTCTTCAACGCCATACTGGATCAGCGGCTTGTTGACCAGTGTCAACATCTCCTTGGGCATCGCTTTGGTGGCTGGCAAAAAGCGGGTGCCATAACCAGCGGCCGGGAACAAACATTTCTTAATCATCTATCGTTGCCTCCATGATGCATGTCATTGCGCGGCCTCTGTTGGTCAGCTGCGCCCGTAGACATCGTCAAATCTGACAATGTCATCTTCTCCCAGATAACTGCCGGTTTGAACTTCGATCAGTTCAACCCAATCTGTTCCCTCATTCTGCAGGCGATGCTTGCTGCCCAGCGGAATGAATGTTGATTCATTAGCCTCCAGCACATAAACCTGGTCATCGCAGGTGACGGTTGCACTGCCACTGATCACGACCCAGTGCTCTGCCCTATGATGGTGCATCTGCAATGAAAGCGACGCACCAGGCTTGACGCGTATCCGTTTCACCTGAAATCCGGGTCCAGTGCTCAGACTCTCGTAAGAACCCCAGGGTCGATATACCAGCGTATGGGACACCGCCTCGCTGCGCTTTTGCTGTGTCAGCCACTGCACGACGCCTTTTACATCCTGCACCCGATCCTTGTTCGCCACCAGCACGGCGTCTGCTGTTTCCACGATAACTGCATGATCCATGCCGACCGCAGCAACCAGGCGCGACCCGGCATACACATAACTGTTGCTGACGTGCTTCAGACACACGTCACCATGGCTGACATTACCGTTGTCGTCGCGAGCGGGGCTGGCTTCCCACAGCGCATTCCAGGCGCCCAGATCACTCCAGCCCGCCTGCAATGGCACGACGGCTGCCAGCGGTGTTTTCTCCATGACGGCGTAGTCAATCGAGTCAGACGGGCTCTCGCTGAAACGGGCCTCGTCGACGCGCAGAAAGTCACCATCGCGATTCAGCACCTGAAATGCCTGGCTACAGGCTGTGGCGATCCCTGGTGCCAGCCGATTCACTTCACCCAGCCAGGTATCCGCCGTCATCATGAACATACCGCTGTTCCAGTAATAGCCGCCTGCTTCCAGGTAGCTGCGTGCAGTCGCCTCATCGGGCTTCTCCACAAAACGGGCCACCTGGCACGCATTGCCGTCACTCGCGGGTAGCGGGCTACCTGCCTGGATATAGCCGTAACCTGTTTCCGGGTAGCCCGGCGTCACCCCGAAGGTCACCAGGGCACCACTGGTTGCCTGTCGCTGCCCTGTGAGCACGCAGGCATGAAATGCAGCGGTATCAGCAATCAGGTGGTCTGCGGGCAGGACCAGCATTACCGCATCTGTATGGCTCTGCTGCTGAACCAGCAACGCTGCCAGCGTCAATGCCGGAGCCGTATTGCGTCCTGCCGGCTCAAGTAACAGACTTGCTTGGTCCGCACCAGTGACTCCCTGCTGAGCCAGCTGTCTCAATTGCTCGGCGACCAGGAAACGGTGCTCCTCGTTGCAGATGACTATCGGCGGAGCCAGGTCCGCAAGACCCTGCAATCGCGACAGTGTCGCCTGAAACAAGGTCAGATCGTCTTCGTGGGTAGCAATATCAACAAATTGCTTGGGATTAAGTTGTCGAGACAGTGGCCACAGGCGGGACCCGGTGCCACCGGCCAGTATGACGGGGATAATCATGTCAAATCCTTTTAATAACCTGGGTCGCAAGTCTATCCCAAATCCGCGTGATTCGTCAGGAGGGGCAAAATATTATCGATTATTTCGCCCGCTCGCGATAATATTGCACGCTTTGCAGCAAACTGGTGATGCAAACCGCCTATGAAGAATACAGGGAATCCAATATTTACTCCCAAAAATGCCTATGACCGCGAAGAACTTCTGCAGTGCGGTTATGGTCAAATGTTTGGCCCCGGCAACGCACGACTGCCCGTCGGCAACATGCTGATGATGGACAGAATCGTCGAGATCAACGATCACGGCGGCGAGTTCGGCAAAGGTCTTATCGTTGCTGAGCTCGATATTCGCCCGGACCTGTGGTTTTTTGACTGTCATTTCCCGGAAGATCCCGTCATGCCAGGTTGCCTGGGGCTGGATGCGATGTGGCAGCTGGTGGGCTTTTATCTGGGATGGCGCGGCAACCTTGGCAAAGGCAGGGCGCTGGGTGCCGGCGAGGTAAAATTCAGCGGTGAAATTCTGCCCACGGCCAAAAAAGTCACATACGAGATTTCTCTCAGCCGTATCATTGAACGTAAACTGGTCATGGGGATTGCGGATGGTACCGTTGCCGTTGATGGCAAGGTAATCTATACCACCAAGAACCTGAAAGTGGGCCTGTTTACGCCTGACGCCAAATTCTGAACGATCGCTACACAGAGGTACCTATGAGACGCGTTGTTGTAACTGGCATCGGTATTGTTTCCTGCATCGGCAATGACAAGCAGACCGTGCTTGATTCATTGAAGCAAGGCCGCAGCGGAATCAGCTACAACCCGGTATATGAAGAAATGGGCCTTCGCGCTCATATTTCTGGTCGGGTAGACATCAATTTCGAAGAGCACATTGATCGTAAAGTGCTACGATTCATGGGCGATGCTGCAGCCTATGGCTACATCGCCATGGAACAGGCCATCAAAGACGCTGGCCTTTCCGAAAACGAAGTATCCAATGAGCGCACGGGCATCATCATGGGCGCCGGCGGTTCTTCATCTGCTGACCAGGTGGAAGCAGCCGACATTCTGCGCACCAAGGGTCTGCGCAAGATCGGGCCATATCGTGTACCGCGCACCATGGGCAGCACCGTCTCCGCCTGTCTGGCAACGCCATTCAAGATCAAGGGCGTGAATTATTCCATCTCTTCGGCATGCGCCACCAGCGCGCACTGTATCGGCAATGCGATGGAACTGATTCAGATGGGCAAGCAGGACATGGTATTCGCAGGCGGCGGCGAATCTGAACACTGGACGTTGACCAATCTGTTTGACGCGATGGGTGCGCTGACCACCAGCCACAACGATGAACCCACCAAGGCATCACGCCCATTCGACGTCAGTCGCGACGGCTTTGTTATCGCCGGCGGTGGCGCAGTTCTGGTTATCGAGGCACTAGACCATGCACTGGCGCGTGGCGCCAAAATTTACGCCGAAATCACCGGTTACGGTGCGACATCAGACGGTTATGACATGGTCGCGCCATCCGGCGAAGGCGCGATTCGCTGCATGAACATGGCCATGGCCACCAGCAAACAGCCAATTGACTACCTGAACACGCACGGCACCAGTACTCCAGTTGGTGATGTCACCGAACTGAAAGCCATCAAACAGGTGTTTGACGGCAAATCGCCCATCATCAACTCCACAAAATCCCTGACTGGTCACTCGCTGGGCGCTACTGGCGCGCAGGAAGCGATCTACAGCCTGCTGATGATGGAAAACCGATTTGTCAGCGCATCGGCCAATATCCAGGAACTTGTTCCAGAGGCCGACGGTCTGAACATCGCAACTCAGCGCATGGACGATGTCACCCTGAACTGCATCATGTCCAACAGCTTTGGCTTTGGTGGTACCAATGCAACCCTCATCTTCGAGCGTTATTCGGACTAGACGCCAGGCCCTGCTTGCAGGCTGCTTTCTGGCATTGATGCTGCCGGCCGGGCTTGATGCCCAGCCGGGCAGTTCGCTGTTCGGCGGCTCGCGTTTCCTGCCTGTTGATCAGGCCTTCAGCTATTACACCACCCTGGACAGCGATTCGCAGATCAGCATTCACTGGACCATTGCTCCGGGATATTACCTGTATGCTGACAAGTTCAGCGTTTCGGTAAGCAGCCCGGAATCTGATTCGGGCGAGCTAGCCTTCGAGCTTCCCGCCGGGGTCGCTCATCATGACGAGTACTTTGGCGACGTTACAGTTTTTTACGACAGCCTGCGTATCTCGCTGCAGCTCCCGCAGACACTGACTGACAGCACTGAGGACATTGTCCTGCAGCTTGACTACCAGGGCTGTGCGGAAGCAGGTCTGTGTTACCCTCCAGAATCCCGCGAGATCCCGATTTACCGCTGATTCACCCCACCGTCCATCACCGGGGGCGACGGTCTTAACACCGCCTTCGAGAAAAGATCAGAGAAAAGCCACAATTGAGTGGTGAAAATCTAAGAAAAATCTGCGAAAATCCCGCATCAATGATCGCAATAGCGCACCACGAGCTGGATTAAGAATATGGCGACAATCCTGGTATTGCACGGCCCCAACCTGAACCTGCTGGGCACCCGTGAGCCTGAGATCTACGGCAATGAGACGCTGGACGATATCAACTCGCGCCTCAGCAGCACCTGCCTGGCCGCTGGACACCATCTGCTGCACCTGCAAAGCAACGCAGAGTATGAGCTGATTGAGCGGATCCACGACGCGCGACGCGAGGGCATCAATTTCATCATCTTTAACCCGGCTGCCTTCACGCACACCAGCGTCGCCCTGCGCGACGCTCTGCTGGGCACCGGCATTCCCTTTATTGAAGTTCACCTGTCTAACGTCTACAAACGCGAGCCGTTTCGGCATCACTCCTATTTCACGGACATTGCCAGCGGCGCGATCGTCGGGCTTGGCTCCCAGGGCTATGACCTGGCGCTGCAGGCGGCGCTCACGCGACTGACAGACACTCATTAATCTAGTTGATCCACTACCGGCAAAAAGAGAAGAAATCATGGATATCAGAAAAGTAAAAAAACTCATCGAACTGCTCGAATCTTCCGATGTTGCGGAAATCGAGATCAAGGAAGGTGAAGAGGCGGTTCGCATCAGCCGCGGCAGCACAGTCAACGCTGCCCCCATCCAGTACCAGGCAGCACCACCGCCCCAGCCGGCAGCTCCTGCGCCCGCGCCAGCTCCGGCTGCCGCTGATACCGACGCGGGCAGCAAAGAAAGCCAGAAAATTCGCGGCAATGTTGTCAAATCTCCTATGGTTGGCACCTTCTATCGCGCGCCTTCACCCTCGTCTCCGCCCTTTGTTGAGGTTGGCCAGCACGTAAAAGTGGGCGATGTCATCTGTATTATTGAAGCGATGAAAATGATGAACCAGATTGAGGCGGATCACGCCGGTGTGGTCGAAGCCATTCTGGCTCAGGACGGCGAGCCCGTTGAATTCGATCAGGCACTGGTCACAATCGTTTAAGGGTCAATAGCTATGCTGGAAAAAGTCCTGATCGCCAATCGCGGAGAGATAGCTCTGCGAATTCTGCGAGCGTGCAAAGAGCTTGGCATTAAAACCGTGGCCGTCCATTCAAGTGCCGACCGCGACCTGATGCACGTCCGACTGGCTGACGAATCAGTCTGTATCGGCCCGGCAAGCGCCTCGCAAAGTTACCTCAATGTGCCAGCGATTATCGCTGCCACGGAAGTCACCGACGCCGTGGCAATTCACCCGGGCTACGGATTCCTGTCAGAAAACGCAGATTTTGCTGAACAGGTTGAGCGCAGCGGCTTCACCTTTATCGGTCCGCGCGCCGAGACGATCCGATTGATGGGTGACAAGGTTTCCGCCATTGAGGCCATGAAAAAAGCAGGCGTACCGACAGTCCCGGGCTCTGACGGACCACTGGACGGTAATCCTGAACGCACGCTGGATATCGCCCGTCGCATTGGTTACCCGGTGATCATCAAGGCTGCTGCCGGCGGTGGTGGTCGCGGCATGCGCGTGGTGCATAACGAAGGCTCACTGCTCAAGGCCATTCACGTTACACAATCGGAGGCCAAGGCAGCCTTCGGCAACGATACGGTCTATCTGGAAAAGTTTCTGGAAAACCCACGCCACGTGGAAATCCAGGTGCTCGGTGACGGCCAGGGCAATGCGCTGTACCTGGGTGACCGCGACTGCTCGATGCAGCGTCGCCACCAGAAAGTTATTGAAGAGGCGCCTGCTCCGGGCATTCCTGACGAAATACGCCAGCAGGTAGCAGAAACCTGCATCAAGGCCTGTGAGCTGATGAAGTATCGCGGCGCCGGCACACTGGAATTCCTCTACCAGGACGAGCAGTTCTACTTCATTGAAATGAACACGCGTGTTCAGGTGGAACATCCCGTTACTGAAATGGTTACCGGCATTGATATTGTCAAAGAACAATTAAAAATCGCCAGTGGCCAGCCTCTTTCCATCAAACAGGAAGAGGTTCAGATGAAGGGCCACGCGCTGGAGTGTCGTATCAATGCTGAAGACCCCAGCACATTCATGCCCTGCCCCGGCAAGATCAATTTGTATCATGCACCGGGTGGCAATGGTGTGCGCGTCGACTCGCATATTTACAGTGGTTATACCGTACCTCCGTTTTACGACTCATTGATCGGCAAACTGATTACTTTCGGGTCTGATCGTGACGAGGCGCTGGTGCGCATGCAAAACGCACTGGATGAAATTCTGATCGATGGCATCCGTACCAATATCGCGCTACACAAAGATATTCTGCGTGATCACAACTTCCGCAAAGGTGGTGTAAACATTCACTATCTGGAGCACATGCTGAGCGGCCACAAAAAATCGTAAGCTGGTAAAAACATGCCCTGGCAACAAATCAAGGCCAGAGTCACAGACACGGAAGCCCCAGAGATGGAACAACTGTTCCAGTCACTGGGCGCCGTGTCTGTGTCGTTTCTGGATGCAGAAGATGAACCGGTTTTTCAACTGGAACCGGACAGCACACCGCTATGGCAGCAGACCATGCTCAGTGCACTGTTCGAAAGTGATGCGGTGATGGCTGACGTTGTTGCGGCGCTCACCTCGGGCAGTCGCCTAACGGAAAACGAGCTGATCATCGAACAGATTGAGGACCAGGATTGGGAACGCGCCTGGATGCAGGACTTCAAGCCCATTCAGTTTGGCAAGCGGCTCTGGATCTGCCCGAGCTGGTGCGAACCACCTGAGCCTGACGCAGTGAACGTCATGCTGGATCCGGGGCTTGCATTTGGTTCTGGCACACACCCGACAACAGCACTGTGTCTGGCCTGGCTGGATGGTCAGGATCTGAAAGGCAAGACTGTCATTGACTACGGCTGCGGCTCCGGCATTCTTGCCATCGCTGCGATTCTGTTGGGTGCGGAGCGGGCCATCGCCATCGACAATGACCCGCAGGCCCTGATCGCCACAGCTGCCAATCGTGATGCCAACGGAATTGCCGCAGACCGCCTGCCGGTCTACCTTCCCGGCGAATACGAGACGCCCGCCCCTATCGTGGTTGCCAACATTCTTTCCGGACCACTGGTAGAACTGACACCGATTCTCTCGCATTTGACCCTGCCCAATGGACAGCTGGTGCTGTCCGGGGTCTTGTCGGAGCAGACCGAGGCACTGCTGACCTCATACCGGGAAACATTTGAAATGCAGCCACCAGTTCTGCAGGATGAATGGGTGAGAATAAGCGGCGTCCGGCGTTAGCCGGTCAGACCGTCCAGCTAACCGGTTATCAGCATCTGGCATAGAGACTTGTCAAACTGACCATGTGGACCATCATTGAACAAGACAAACCACAAATAGAGCTTCCGGTCATTGATGAAGCACTGGAGCTGGAGTCATCCGCCCGGCCAACCCGGCCCGGACGGGAACTTCGCGCACGCAGGATACTTGGGACGACTCTGTCATTGCTGGCTGCTTTGTGTCTGCTGCTGGCCATTCCTGTGCAGCTGCTCCTGTTCCGCCCCCAGCTGCTTGCGGCATATCCTGCTTTTTACGATTGGCTCGAAACAGCATGCCTTGATCGTTGCCCCTTTCAGTTGCCGACCAGAGTAGATCCGGAGGCTTTCGAAATAAGCGGGCTCGACTACCGGGTACACCCATTCCTGGCCGATACGGCCCTGCTTGAGTTCAGTTTCCAGAATCGCGGCAGCTATGCGCAACCCATGCCAGACGTCGTTGTCCGTTTCAGCAGTATGTCGGGAGACCTGCTGGTCAGCGACCAACTGCCAGCCAGCGACTACCTGGACACGGACTCTGAACCCGCCCCGCTGCAACCCGGCGAGGTGGCATCTGCCCGGATCGAGTTTACCGAACCTGGCAGCAATGCCGTAAACTACGACATTCAGTTTGTTAAACCGGCTTCCTTGCCGCGAGCGATTCAGCCATGAGCGCCATCGGACTTAATTCCGACACAATGCCGCAGGGGTTCTACCTGGGCAAACACTTTCTGCAGCAGCCCGTCATTCTGGCGCCCATGGTTGGCGTTAGCGACCTGCCATTTCGTGAAGTGTGCCTGCAGCAGGGTGCGACTTTAACCATTGCCGAAATGGTGCCTGCCGACTCACAGGTCTGGCAGAGCGAAAAAAACCGCCTGCGTCTGAAACGCTCAGGCAAATGTGGGCCGGAGATTGTCCAGATTGCCGGCTTTGATCCTGACATGATGGCTGATGCGGCGCGAAAGAATGTCGAGATGGGCGCTGAAATAATCGACATCAACATGGGATGCCCCGCCAAGAAAGTGCTCAAACGTGCCTCTGGCTCCGCTCTGATGCAGGATCCCGAACTGGTCGAGAGAATACTGCGCGCTGTTGTAGCAGCGGTGCCAGTACCGGTGACTTTAAAGACCCGTACCGGCTGGAGTCGCGAACAACGCAACGGACCGCAGATCGCCCGCATTGCTGAGGATTGCGGAATCGCCATGCTGAGCATTCATGGGCGCACACGCGAGTGCCGCTTTAAAGGCAACGCAGAATACGACACAATTGCCCGCATCAAGCAGGAAATCAGCATTCCCGTGATCGCCAACGGCGACATCACGTCTCCTGAGCAGGCGAAGTTTGTACTGGACTACACGAAGGCAGACGGCGTTATGATCGGGCGGGCCGCGCAGGGTCGTCCCTGGCTGTTCCGGCAGATCCATGACTTTCTGCAATCCGGTAAAACAACCGAACGCCCCCCGGCCCAGGCCATCAGCCAGCTAATGGTGGATCACATCCGCGCCCTGCACGCTTTTTATGGTGACTTCAAAGGGGCATTGTTCGCGCGCAAACACATCGACTGGTACAGCCAGGAGTTGCCAGCTGGCGCTGAGCTCAAATCCCGTTTCATGGACAGCCGTGATGTCATGGAACAGCGTGATATACTTGCCGACTACCACGAGAATTTAGCCAGTATCAGCCTGACACAATAAGACTCGCATGAAAAAAGATACCACTGAGCCAATGATGGGTGCACACACCCCCACCGATATCGCAGAACCATTCAGTCTGCGTCAGGCTGTTGAGCGGTCGATGGCCGTGTATCTGTCGGATATTGATGAGGAAGACGAGAACCTGGTCGCCAATCTTTACGACTTGGTAATGAGCGAGATCGAGCCCCCGCTGATACAGGCAGTTCTTGACCACAACGCAGGTAACCAGAGCCGCACGTCTACCATGCTGGGGCTCAATCGTGGTACTCTACGCAAGAAGATCAGGCAATATGGATTGCGCGTGTAATGCCGTTAATCCGCCCTTTCCCACCCGCTTATAAACCTAGAAATCGAGCTTATGTCTACTGAGAACACAGCAGTCATCCGCCGCGCCCTGATCAGCGTGTCGGACAAAACCGGTATTGTTGAATTTGCACGCGACCTGCACTCGGCAGGTGTCGAAATCCTGTCCACCGGCGGCACTTACCGCCTGCTGCAGGACAACAATATTCCTGCCACGGAAATTGCCGATTACACAGGCTTTCCGGAAATGATGGATGGCCGCGTCAAGACGCTGCATCCCAAAGTGCACGGCGGTATTCTGGCCAGACGTGATATCGACGGAAAAGTAATGAGCGAGCATGGCATACCGCCAATCGACCTGGTAGTTGTCAATCTGTACCCATTCGAAAGCACCGTGGCACGCCCCGACTGCCATCTTGATATGGCAATCGAGAACATTGATATCGGCGGCCCGACCATGCTGCGGGCTGCCGCCAAAAACCACGCCTGGGTGGGCGTAGTGGTCAATCCGTCGGACTACGGGACCATCATCTCGGAAATGAAGCAGAACAACGGCGGCCTGACACAACCAACGCGCTTCGACCTGGCGACCAAGACCTTTGAGCACACCGCGGCTTACGACGCAGCCATTGCCAACTATCTGGGCAAAACCATTTCCGGCAGTCAGTTCCCGCGCACCTTCAGCAGCCAGTTTGTCAAAAAGCAGGATCTGCGCTACGGCGAAAATCCACATCAAAATGCAGCCTTCTACACCGAGAAAAACCCGCAGGAAGCCAGTGTCAGCACAGCTGAACAGTTGCAAGGCAAAGAACTGTCCTACAACAACATTGCTGACACGGATGCTGCGCTGGAGTGCGTGAAGAGCTTTGCCGAGCCCGCCTGTGTCATTGTCAAACATGCCAACCCCTGCGGCGTTGCGCTTGCCGAGACTATCGAACAGGCGTATCAACTGGCTTTCAAGACCGACCCGACGTCGGCGTTTGGTGGCATCATTGCGTTTAACCGACCACTGGATGCAGCTACAGCCAAAGCCATTATCGATCAGCAGTTCAGTGAGGTGATCATTGCGCCTTCCGTGCACAACGAAGCGCTGGACGTGCTGTCGGCCAAACCCAATGTGCGCGTCCTGGCCTGTGGTGAGTGGCCAGAGAAACCTGCCGACGCCTGGGACTACAAGCGCGTCAATGGTGGTCTGCTGGTTCAGGATCGGGACAATCACCAGATCAGTCACAGCGATCTTAAAGTGGTCAGTAAGCGCCAGCCAACCGAACAGGAACTGGCAGACCTGATGTTTGCCTGGACAGTTGCCCAGTTCGTGAAATCCAATGCCATTGTGTATTGCCGCAAACAACAGACCATTGGCGTAGGCGCCGGCCAGATGAGCCGTGTATACAGCGCCAAGATCGCAGGTATCAAAGCTGAAGATGAAGGCCTGGCCGTAGCTGGTTCTGTGATGGCGTCAGATGCCTTCTTCCCGTTCCGCGACGGTATTGATGCGGCAGCCAAAGCTGGCATTACGGCGGTCATTCAGCCTGGTGGCTCCATGCGTGATGAGGAAGTCATCGCCGCGGCCGACGAAGCAGGCATGGCAATGGTCTTCACCGGCATCCGCCATTTCCGTCACTGACAGCCACCAAAGAAACAGAGAACACGCATATGAACGTACTGGTACTGGGCAGCGGCGGCCGTGAGCACGCCCTGGCATGGAAACTTGCCAAGTCCCCTGCAGTTAAAAAGGTATTCGTGGCACCCGGCAATGCGGGAACGGCCACAGAGAATGGTCTTGAGAACGTAGCAATTGACCCACTGGATTTTCCGGCGCTGGTGGCATTCGCCCGGGCCAATGCAGTTGAACTGACCGTCGTTGGCCCGGAAGCACCCCTGGTCGCTGGTGTTGTTGACTACTTCACTGAGCAGGGTCTCAAGTGTTTCGGTCCGCGCAAGGGCGCGGCACAACTGGAAGGCTCCAAGGCTTTCTCCAAAGACTTTCTGGCCCGCCACAATATTCCCACTGCCAGTTATCAGAACTTCACCGACGCTGAACAGGCCATTGCCTATGTGCAGCAGCAGGGTACACCCATTGTCATCAAGGCCGATGGTCTGGCCGCGGGCAAGGGCGTGATCATTGCGCAGACGCAGGACGAAGCCGCCGCGACCATTCGCGACATGCTGTCGGGCAACCGTTTTGGCGACGCTGGCAGCCGTGTTGTGATTGAGACCTTCCTGCATGGCGAAGAGGCCAGCTTTATTGTCATGGTGGACGGCAAGAACGTACTGCCGATGGCTACCTCACAGGACCATAAAGCGCGTGACGACGGCGACCGTGGCCCCAATACCGGCGGCATGGGTGCCTATTCTCCCGCGCCCGTAGTCACCCCCGACGTACACGAACGGATCATGGCCGAAGTCATTCGACCAACTGTCGAGGGCATGGCCGCAGAAGGTAACCCCTACACTGGTTTTTTATATGCTGGCCTGATGATCTCTCCTGACGGCAAAGTTAATGTTATTGAGTTCAATTGCCGTTTTGGTGATCCCGAAGCGCAACCTGTCATGATGCGTTTGCAGTCAGACCTCGCCGAACTTTGTCTGGCAGCTGTCGAGGGACGCCTGGATCAGGCACAGGCAAACTGGGACACCCGCGCCAGTATCGGTGTGGTGCTGGCCAGCGGCGGTTACCCTGACGCCTATGATAAGGGTGCCGTCATATCTGGTCTTGATAAAGCTGTCGAGTCTGACAGTGGCAAAGTATTCCATGCCGGCACTGCCCTGAAAGACGGACAGATAGTTACCAACGGCGGTCGCGTACTGTGTGCTGTTGCACTCGGCGACACTGTCACCGAGGCCCAGCAGGCTGCCTATGCACTGGCAGAAAAGATTGAGTGGGATAAACTCTACTATCGACGCGATATTGGCCATCGGGCCATAGCGCGCGAACAGGGTCGTTCTTAACAATCGTAATTGCTGACAATCTCGAATAAGCTAGGTGCTTACTCGATAACAATTTCGCAGTAACAAGGGATGAGTCGCATGCAACAAGAGCACTACAGCCTGGCTGATCGTCTGGTGCTGCAACTTGACCAGGCACTCCACACACTGGTTCCCGGCAGCAGCCACGCTGACAGGGCCTCGCCCGCCAGCTCGGTGGACGACGGCGATTTGACCGAGACCGAACGAGCGCTTGCGGCGGGTCTGATGCGCATCAACCACACCGGCGAAGTCTGCGCCCAGGCTCTTTATCAGGGCCAGGCGCTGACGGCGCGTTTGCCGCAGGTGCGCGAGTCGATGAATCATGCCGCCCAGGAAGAAGTCGATCACCTTGCCTGGTGCGAGGACAGACTGAAAGAGCTGGACAGCCGTCCGAGTGTATTCAACCCGGCGTTTTACGCGCTGTCCTTTGGCCTGGGTGCGTCAGCCGGCCTGATTGGTGATCGCTGGAGCCTGGGGTTTGTTGGCGAAACCGAACGCCAGGTCTGCGAACACCTGGGTGACCATCTGGATCAGCTGCCTGCCAATGACAACCGCAGCCGTGCAGTAGTGCAGCAGATGATGACAGACGAGCAAAAACACGGCGAAGCAGCCATGGCAGCCGGTGGCGCCGAGCTCCCACTCCCCGTGCGCACTGGCATGAAACTGATGGCAGGGGTCATGAAAACGCTGACCCGCCGACTCTGAGGCAAAGTCTGTGTCGCACCTGCCACGCCTGATAAGGATCATCTCGGTTGCGGCCAAGTACCGACTGCATCACCTTAGCCCACTGACGGCCAAATCTATCCCGTTGCGTCTGGTGATGGGGCTGCTGGCTTTACCCTGGGCATTCTCTCCAGTGCGAAAACTGCCAGCCCCGGTGCGACTGCGCAGCGCTCTTGAAGAACTCGGCCCGATTTACATTAAATTTGGCCAGCTGCTGTCTACCCGCCGCGATTTCCTGCCTTACGACGTCAGTGAAGCACTGCAGAGCCTGCAGGACAAAGTGCCCGGCTTTAAAGAGCCCGGCATCCTGCAGGTCATTGAACAGACGCTGGAGTCGCCGTGGCAGTCACACTTCGCGAGCGTGGAAACAGATGCGCTGGCGTCAGCTTCCATCGCCCAGGTGCACGCTGCCACACTGCATGACGGAACCGCGGTTGTCATCAAGGTGCTTCGCCCCGGTATTGGCGAAGTGATCCGTCAGGATATCGCCGTGCTTAAATGGATAGCGCGACTGGTCGAGCGTTATGTAACCGATGGACGCCGCCTGCGACCACGTGAAGTGATCGACGACTACGAGCACGTGATCCTGAACGAATTGAACCTGACCGCGGAAGGTGCCAACACCACCTTGCTAAAACGTAATTTTGAGAACTCGCCACTGCTGTATGTGCCCCGCGTTTACTGGGATATCAGTCGCGACAACATGCTGGTCACTGAACGTATACATGGTATACCCGTTTCCAATATCGACACTCTCAGGGAACGCGGTGTTGATCTGAAAAAGCTTGCCGAGACCGGTGTAGAGATTTTTTTCACACAGGTCTTCGAACACAGCTTCTTCCATGCCGACATGCATCCCGGCAATATATTTGTGGATGCAGATAATCCCCTGAATCCGCGTTATATCGCCATAGACTGCGCCATCATTGGCTCACTCAGCCGCGACGATCAACAATATCTGGCGCGCAACCTGCTGGCGATTTTCAAGCGTGACTACCGTAAAGTCGCCGAGCTGCATGTGGAATGTGGCTGGGTTCCCAAAAATACCAAAGTGGTTGAATTCGAAGCGGCGATGCGCACGGTATGCGAGCCGATCTTTGAAAAACCCTTAAAAGACATCTCTTTTGGATATCTGCTGGTCCAGCTGTTTCGCACGGCCGGTCGCTTCAATATGGAAGTACAACCGTCTCTGGTGCTGCTGCAGAAAACCCTGCTCAACGTCGAGGGACTGGGTCGGCAGCTATACCCGGAGCTTGATCTGTGGCAGACTGCGCTACCATTTCTGGAGCGCTGGAATCGCAAGCGCATGCAGCCTTCCTGGCTGTGGAAGCAGCTTAAACAGAATGTCCCTGACTGGGTTGAACAGGCCCCGCACCTGCCACAACTGGTGCTGGACAGCCTGAATCAGCACAAGCAGGTGGAAGCGCTGAACAACACGCTCTCCCACGTGCTGACTGAGCAACGCGCGCGCGAGGAGCGACAGCGACGCAGCGAGCGCAGGGCCATGTTCGCTATCATAGTCATGGCCGGCGCGCTGTTGGCAGCTTTGTATTTTGGCCGATGAAAGAGCATACTGAATTGATGAAAAATGCAGCATGGCTGGACCAGATCAAGTGGGACAGTAACGGTCTGGTCCCCGTCGTCACTCAGGACGCCACCAGCGGCAGACTGCTGACTCTGGCGTGGATCAACCGCGAAGCCTTGTGGCTGACCCAGCAGGAAGGCCGCGCAGTTTACTGGTCACGCTCACGCCAGAAAATCTGGCGAAAGGGCGAAGAGTCCGGCAATGTGCAGCACATTCGCCAGATCCAGCTGGATTGTGACGGCGACTCAGTCTGTTATCTGGTTGACCAGGTCGGCGGCGCAGCCTGTCATACCGGACGTGAGAGCTGTTTTTACAAACAGCTGCAGGGTGACAATGAGCAGGCTGACTGGCAGGTTATTGACCCGGTCCTGATTGACCCGGCGTCCTTGTACAAAAAGCAGTAAAGGCGTGGCATGACTCAAACCACTTCAGACACACTGACAGAACTGGCAAAGGTGCTGGAGCAGCGCAAATCTGCGACTCCGGATTCATCCTATGTGGCTTCACTGCATCACAAGGGCCTGAACAAAATCCTGGAAAAAGTGGGCGAGGAAGCTGTTGAGACCATTCTCGCCGCGCGGGATGTCCAGGCCGGCAAAGATGCACAGGCACTAATAGGCGAGACGGCAGACCTGTGGTTTCACAGCATGGTGATGCTGAGCCACCTCGGATTGAGCCACGAGCAGGTATTGGAAGAACTGGCAAAGCGTTTTAACATATCTGGTCTGGACGAAAAGGCAGCCAGATCGCAACAGTAAGTAACGATAACAGGTCTGTCGCCTGACGCTATCACGCAGGCAGAACCTTCGGAGGAAGTATGGGAATCGGCGGTATCAGTATCTGGCAACTTTTAATCATCGCGTTGATCATCGTGCTGCTGTTCGGCACCAAAAAACTGCGCAATCTGGGAACTGACCTTGGCGGCGCGCTGAAGGGCTTCAAAAATGCCATGAAAGACGAAGACAAGGATGGCGAAGAGGACTCAAAGCCCGAGCAGCTGGAAGCAGACAAGGAACAGACCGGCGCAACCACGAGTGCCCGCACCGAAAAAACGCAGGACAAGTAAGCTGCATGCCCTGGCGGGCAGCACCACAGGATCTGAGCGATGTTTGATATTGGGTTTATGGAGCTGCTGCTTATCGGCGTCGTAGCACTTTTGGTGCTGGGCCCCGAAAAGCTGCCAGGTGCCATTCGTACAGGCGCGCTTTGGGTCGGTCGTGCCAAGCGCAGTTTTAACAAGGCCAAAGCCGAGATAGAACAGCAACTCAATGCAGACGACATCCGGCGTCAGCTGCATAACGAATCGATTCTTGCCGATATCGAAAAAGCCAAAAAGAACGCCAACAAACTGGTCGAAGATACCCGCAAGGACTTCAAGGAAAGCAGTGAAAAGGCCAAGCAGGCTCTGGACAGTGCGCGCGAGGTAACACCGGTCACCAGCAGTGCCGAAGAGGGCGTCCCAACAGAGCCCACCGCCAAGGCTACCCCGGCGGATAAAGAGCCCTCAGCTGATCAAGAGCCCTCAGCTGATAAAAAGCCCTCAGCTAGTAAAGAGTCCTCTGTTAGTAAAGAGACCTCATCAAGTAACAATACCTCTACTAGCGAGACGTCCACCGCAGCAGAACACACTTCTACGCCTGAAGGTGAGTCTTCCGGAGCGTCTCACGAATCGCAGTCAGCGGATCCGACACCGAAACCCAAACCGGTCAAACAGGATTTTTACAATACGCCACCGACCGGCCGTATCACAACTCAGGGTGGACGGTTTGTACCTGACTCTGACAAACCCGACGCCGACGACAGCAAATCATCATGAGCGAAAACACCCCCATCCACGATGATCAGAAAGAGCTATCTCTGATCGGCCATCTGGTCGAATTGCGCGACCGAATTCTCAAGTGTGTGGCCGCGCTATTACTGGTGTTTCTGGGCCTGGTGTATTTCGCCAATGATATCTACGCCTACGTTGCTGCCCCGCTGGTCTCTGTGCTGCCGCCTGATACCAGCATGATCGCCATCGACCCGACATCGCCGTTTTTTACACCATTTAAATTGACGTTCTACGCCGCCCTGTTCGTTTGCGCGCCTTACGTTCTTTATCAACTATGGGCATTCATCGCGCCGGGCCTCTACAAGAATGAAAAGTCACTGGCGATCCCGTTGTTCGTTTCCAGCGTTTTGCTTTTCTATGCCGGCATGGCCTTTGCGTATTTTGTTTTATTCGGCATCGTGTTCAGCTTTTTTGTATCGGTGGCACCCGAGGGCATAGCAGTAGCACCCGACATTGCCAGCTATTTGAGCTTTGTCCTTAAGATATTCTTTGCGTTTGGTTTCGCATTCGAAATACCTATCGCGGTATTCCTGTTTATCTGGGCAGGCATACTCGAACCGGATGATCTGAAGGCTAAACGCCCTTACGTTATCGTTGGTTGTTTTGTCATATCGATGCTGCTGACGCCACCCGACCCCTTCACTCAAACCATTCTTGCCGTTCCGATGTGGATGCTGTTTGAAACCGGTATTTATTTCGGCCGGGTTTTCCTGCGCAAAAAAGCTGAACAGGAAGCGTCAGAGAATCAGTAGGCCTGGCAGAGGAAGCAGCGCCACCAGTGGCTCTGGCAATGGATAGAATAGCCTCCCAAGGCCTGCTCAGGAGTTAAGTAGGAAGGTCACCGGTCCGTCGTTTTCCAGACTGACCTGCATGTCGGCAGCGAACTGCCCTGTTTTTGTGGCGGGGTGGACCTGCAGCAGCCAGTTGGCCAGCTGATCGTAAAGCTCGCGGGCAGGACCTGGCGCCATGGCCGACGAGAAAGATGGGCGCAGGCCTTTGTCCGTGCTGCCAGCCAGAGTGAACTGTGAGACCAGCAGCAGCTCGCCATCAATCGCCCGCAGACTCAGGTTCATTTTCCCTTCAGCATCGGCGAAGACCCGGTAGTCCAGCACTTTGCTCAGCAGACGCTGACCATCGGCCAGCGTGTCATGCTTCTCCAGACCCAGCAGCAACAGCAATCCTTTGCCGATGCGGCTGTACTCGCTGCCTGCAATACTGACACTGGCGTGATTGACGCGTTGAATCAGTGCAATCATGCAGAGGCTCCCCCGTCAATCCAGCCCAGTCTGTCAGCCGCGAGCGGCACCGCCACGGCTGGCGCGCTTGCGGTCACTCTCAGTCAGGTGCTTTTTACGAATCCGGATATTGGCAGGTGTGATTTCCACCAGCTCATCCTCATCGATAAACTCCATGGCCTGCTCCAGGGAATGCTTTACTGGCGGCGTCAGGACAATGTTTTCATCCGTCCCCGATGCTCGCACGTTGGTCAGCTGCTTGCCCTTGATCGGGTTCACCACCAGGTCGTTGTCGCGGCTGTGCAGGCCGATAATCATGCCTTCATACACTTCCACGTTAGGATCGATAAACAGACGGCCGCGCTCCTGCAACGCCCACAGCGAATAACCCAGCGCCTTGCCCGTCACCATAGAGACCAGCACGCCGTTTTTACGCTTGGCCAGATCACCTGCCTTGGCCGGACCATAGTGATCGAACACGTGGTTCATCATACCGGTGCCCGAGGTCAGGCTGAGGAACTGCGAGCGGAAACCGATCAGGCCGCGCGTTGGAATTTCGAAGGTCAAGCGTACACGACCCTTGCCATCAGGCAACATGTCCTGCATTTCGGCGCGACGCAGACCCAGCTCCTCGATCACGGAACCCTGGTGCTCTTCGTTACAGTCGATAACCAGTGTTTCGAATGGCTCGCTGAGCACACCATCGATTTCCTTCATGATCACTTCCGGCCGCGATACGGCCAGCTCGAAGCCTTCGCGACGCATGGTTTCGATCAATACGGAAAGATGCAGTTCACCACGGCCAGATACTTTGTATTTGTCGGGGCTTTCACCCTGTGCAACACGCAGCGCCACGTTGTGGATCAACTCACGTTCCAGCCGTTCTTTGATATTACGTGTCGTGACGAATTTGCCCTCGCGACCAGCAAAAGGCGAGTCATTGACCTGGAATGTCATGCTGATCGTGGGCTGATCGACGGTCAGAGGCGGCATGGCTTCAACATGATCAGGATCACATAGCGTATCGGAAATATTCAGCTTGTCGATACCGGTAATGCAGACGATCTCGCCAGCCGTGGCCTCCTGCACGTCTACTCGCTCCAGGCCAAGGTGGTTTTTCACCTGCAGAATCTTGCCCTTGCGTTCCTTGCCTTCGCGATCGACAACAATAACCTGCATATTGGGTTTGGCCACACCTCCGGTGATACGACCGATACCAATAACTCCCACATAGCTGTTGTAGTCCAGGGCACTGATCTGCATTTTGAATGGCGCCGCGGCGTTCACCGGCGGTGGTGGTACATGTTTGACCACTGTCTCGAACAGCGGTGTCATGTCATCGGCCAGCTCATCAGCTTCCAGACCGGCGATACCGTTCAAAGCAGATGCATAAACCACCGGGAAATCCAGCTGCTCGTCGGTTGCGCCGAGCTTGTCGAACAGATCGAATACTTCGTTCAGTACCCAGTCCGGACGGGATCCGGGGCGGTCGACCTTGTTGATGACAACAATTGGGTGCAGGCCCTGAGCGAATGCCTTCTGGGTCACGAAACGCGTCTGCGGCATCGGACCGTCAACCGCATCAACCAGCAGCAATACACTGTCCACCATGGACATTACACGCTCCACCTCGCCGCCGAAATCTGCGTGTCCGGGTGTGTCGACAATGTTGATGTGATAACCGTTCCAGTTGATGGCGGTATTTTTCGCCAGGATCGTAATGCCGCGTTCCTTTTCCTGATCATTGGAGTCCATGACTCGCTCAACCGCGCTCCCGCGATCTCCGAGCGTTCCGGACTGCTGCAGAAGTTTATCAACCAGGGTGGTTTTGCCATGGTCAACGTGAGCAATAATGGCGATGTTGCGGATTTTCTCGATCACTGCGGATTACCTGTGGTTGCGAGCGCGTCGCTGGGACTGGAGCGCCCTGTGCGGACGCGTAAAAATGGCCGCGAATTATACACCACGACAGTTTTGATTACCATGACGCTGGCGCGACAGAGTTTGTAGTCAGCTCAATAGCTGCATCTACCCGCCCCGGAACCAGTTCACAAAATCAGTCGATTTCCTCACCAAACTGGGATGCACATCACAGATCATGACACTGCCTTGCAAGCAAAGACTTTTTATCAGGTCCAGCTGAGAGACCAGGCCGTAAGCCCGGGAACAAGACCGAAAGAAAGCAGCATAGAAATTTTACACGACGACGCTTTCACACGGATTTGAGTGAACACTCACGCAACGACCCAACCATATATGGGAGCACAACATGCAAAGACATAACCGCAAGACAAGAGAAAGTAACAAATACATGCGCCTGAAGGTCAGCGCTCTGACAGCGGCTCTGCTGGGCTGCTCGGCTTTAGGCTATGCGTCAAGCCACCGTGAGGCACCCATGATTGCCGGCCTGCCCCGCCTGGATGCCACAGACCTGTACATGTTCAGGAGTTATGAGACTGGCCGCCAGGACTACATCACCCTGATTGCCAACTATTTTCCGCTACAGGCGGCCTACGGCGGGCCAAACTATTTCGACCTGGAGACAGCCGGAATCTATGAGATCCACATCGACAACACCGGTGACTCCATGGAGGACATCACTTTTCGCTTTGATTTCTCAACCATCCTGGCAGGTGCTGCTGTCCCAGTCGGCGGCGAAAACATTCCAATTCCGCTGATCAACGCCGGCGCCATCGGGCCGGGAGCAACTGACACCAGCGCGGTCAATTCGCGGCAGGAGTATACTCTGGACGTCATTCGCGGCAACGCCAGGACTGGTACCGCTCAAGCGGTAACCAACGTTACCACGCAAACCACGACCTTCCGGAAGCCAGTAGACAATATCGGCACCAAATCCATCCCAAACTATGCCGATTACGCCAGTGCACATATCTACCCCATCAGCATTCCGGGCTGCCAGACCCAGGGACGCGTGTTTGTGGGCCAGCGTAAAGAAGGGTTTGCAGTAAATCTGGGACAGGTATTCGACCTGGTCAACCTGAACCCGCTTGGCGCCGCTGATGCCGTTGCCAACCCGATTGGTGATACCAACGTCACCTCCCTGGCGCTTGAAATCCCCACCAACTGTCTTGTTGATCAGGATCCTGTTATCGGTGCATGGACCACTGCCAGCCTGGATATGGCCGGCGGCGAACCCATGCAGGTATCACGCCTGGGCTTCCCACTGGTGAACGAGGTAATCATCGGCCTGCCGGACAAGGACAAGTTCAACAGCAGCCATCCCGTCAATGACGCGCAGTTCGCCGCCTACGTGGAAAAACCGACGCTGCCCTACTTACTGGAAGTACTGTTCCAGGATGCAGGTGCAGTGGCTCCAACCAACTCACCGCGCAGTGACCTGGTAGATGCCGTTGTTGGTGTACCTGGCCTGAACCTGCCAGCATCAGTCGCTGACGGCACCTTCCCGCGGAGTGAGATGCTGCGGCTTAACACCTCGATTGCGCCTGCCATGCCGTCACAGCAGCAAAACATGGGCGTACTGGCCGGTGACAACGCCGGCTTCCCGAACGGCCGCCGCCCGGGTGACGATGTTGTCGACATTGCCCTGCGAGTAATGATGGGCGCCCTGATCAGTGATCCTGCAGTAGCGCCCAACCGAACTGCACCGTTCACGGATCAGACGACCGTATCTGCAGGGGATTTTAAAACCTCATTCCCTTACCTGAATGAACCTCTGCCTGGTTCAGCGGTTCAGTAAGCGATCTGTTCGCCAGGCAGGATCACCCCTGTCTGGCGAATTCTTATGCACTCAGAACTCATCAGAATACTTCTCAAGCTGCGAGGGCAGGTACATGTTGGTTTTCAGAAATGCGCAGAAACTTTTTGCTCCAAATCTCAGAAAAACCCTTTTGCTGGGCATTTCCTGCTGCGCCATGGCCGCTCAAGCCGCACCGTACATACCAGACAACGACAACACCATCATCACGCGCCTGCCGAGCGCAGTGGTGGCGATGTCCCAACAATTGCGCGCCACTGAAGGCAGCCGCAATGACAATCCTCAAGAGTTGTTCGCCCAGGCATATCGATCCTATCAACTGGCGCTGAGCGAGCAGGATCCCAGGGCTTACGGTAGAACGCTGGCGATCATTGAACAGTGGCCAGACAACGTTAGCAAACCGGTTTCGCTGCGGCTGATTGCTGCGGCCGTGCTGCAACACAATCATGAATTCGCACCTGCACTGGATGAGCTTCGTAGCGTTCTGGAAGAAGAGCCAGGTAACGCACAGGCATTAATGATTCAGGCACAGATTGGCCTGGTAACGGCTCACTACCCATTGACAAAGAAAAGCTGCGATGCACTTGTAGACCGCGTGGAGCGAGCATTCCAGATTAACTGTCAGGCACAGCTAGACGGGGTCACTGGCAAGGCTGATACGGCACTAGACACACTGACGCAGGAACTTGACTCCGGCCGCCCGATGAGTCGCCAGGCATTACTGGAAGTACATATTACGATCGCCACAATAGCACACCGGCTGGGTGAAAATGATATGGCCGGCCAGCACTACCTTGCAGCTCTGACAATGGCGCCAGATAACACCTATTTGCTGAACAACTATGCACAGTGGTTGCTCCAGCAGGAAAGATACCGCGACGTGATCGCGCTGCTGGGATCAGAACCGGATCCAACAAGTAATGTAGAACTTGGCGTGATGCTGACAAACGCACTGCTTTCCTCACCGGATGCGGCCAACAGCAACCGCGCAGAGTCATTGATCGCAGAACTGGAGGCCTATTTTGAGACTGCCTACCGGCGAGGAGAGAATTTGCCCGTTAAGGAGTTTGCCCGTTTCGCATTGGACATTCAGGGCCGTCCTGAAGCCGCACTGGAGGCAGCCATGAAAAACTGGACCTCCCAGAAAGAGCCCTCTGATGCATTGCTGCTGGCCGAAGCGGCAGCTGCCGCTTCGCGTCAGGACGTTATAGAAAACCTGCGTGACTGGACTGACAGCACTGGCATGCAGTACGCAGCTCTCGACACACTCATTGCCACTGGCGACGCGAGGTAATCATGAAACGCAGACTGATGTCCATATTTGTGTTGCCGCTGTTATGCCTAGTCGCGTCGGGCAATCTCAGCGCGCACACCTTGAGTGACAGCTACCTGAACCTTTCACTGGATCAGCAGAGTGTTTCGGGTCACTGGCTGATTGCCGTCGAGGACCTCGAACTGGCTATTGGCCTGGACGGCAACGCCAACTCAGCCATTACATGGGGCGAAATTAGCCAGCACCGTTCACAGATCAGAGACTACGCAGCTTCCCGCCTCACTATGGGGTCCGAAGGCCAGCCATGCTCCCTTGAAATTGGCACGCTGATGATCGAGCAATTGAATGCAGGTCCTTTTGTTCACCTGCCGATTACCGGTCTGTGCAATGGCGTCGCGGAAGTCACCCTGAGTTACAGCCTGATGTTCGACATCGACTCTGCACACAGAGGCATACTCAGTCTGCGGAGCAACGATGAGACTTATGTCAGGGTTTTCTCACCCGACACTGCGACATATGAGATTGACACTGAACTTCCATCAGATGCCGAATATCTATGGACCTTTTTCATTGAGGGCATCTGGCACATCTGGATCGGACTGGATCACATCCTTTTTCTGCTTGCCCTTCTGGTGGCCATCGTACTGGTCAAAACTCCAGGCGCCACCGGCCAGCAACAACCTGCGAATGTACCGTTCAGCACGTATTTCTACGACGTCATCAAAGTTGTTACCGCTTTCACAATCGCACATTCCATAACACTGATACTGGCCACACTTGAGGTGATTTCCCTGCCCGGGCGATTTGTGGAATCGGTCATCGCGCTATCTGTGGCGATATCAGGCATCAACATACTCTATCCCTTGTTCAGAACACGTGCCTGGCAGTTCGCCTTCATATTCGGCTTGATTCACGGCTTTGGATTCGCCGGCGTGCTGGGCGATCTCGCTCTACCTCAACAGCTGCTTTTTGGCAGCCTGCTGAGCTTCAATATTGGCGTCGAAGTGGGGCAGATCGCGATTGTTCTGGTGCTGGTGCCAATACTGGCCCTGCTGGGCAGGGCCACTTTCAGCCGGCGGCTTGCGCTCGGCACCGCCGGCCTGGTCATCACCGTGTTTGGTGTACTGTGGCTTCTGGAACGCTCGCTGTCACTGTCGGTACCGGTATTGTCCTAGGGCCTGAAAACACCAACATTCGCATAACCGGCATCTTTCAGATGCGAGGCGTGCAGTCGACTCATCATGCCTTTGTCGCAATACAGCAGGTACTGGCGTGACTGCGGCATTGTCGCAAACTGACTCGCCAGCCTGAAAAACGGCACCTGCAGCACTTCATGACCTGAAAGCTCAAATGGTGCCCGCTCCAGCTCGTCGGGGTGGCGGATGTCGATGACCACAGCCTCCGGGGGCGCCACAGAAAACTCTGGAGGCTCGACATCACGCCTGTTGAGCACCTCGACAACCCGGTCAATGCTCTGGTATTCACTGGCTTCAATGGCAGCATCCAGCACCGCCGGATCCATCTGACGCTCTTCGTGCTCTACACGGCTGCGTTTAGCGTGAGTGGTAGGTTTCACTGAAATGACGCCGCAGTACTCGGGCACATTCACTGAAAAGGGCTCGGTGCCTATCGCTCGGGCTGTATTGATGATTTCCTGCTTGTCAGTGACGATCAATGGCCGGAGGATCATCATGTCGCAGACTCGATCAATGACATTCAGGTTAGGCAGCGTCTGGCTGGAGACCTGAGAAATCGCCTCCCCTGTCACCAGTGCTCGTAGCCGCATACCAATCGCTATGCGCTCTGCTGCACGCAGCATCTGCCGTTTGAGTATGACGCCCATGTGGCCGCTGTCGACCTTCTGCGTAATCTCCGTCACGACGCCCTCGAACGGTACGCTGACAAACTTCACGCGATGTGAAGAGCCAAACTTCATCCATAGATAAAGCGCAACCTCTTTCACCGCAAACTCGTGTTCCCTGCCACCCAGATTGAAGAATACAAAATGTGTCTGCAGGCCGCGGCGCATTGTCATGAAACTGGAAACTGCTGAATCAAATCCGCCCGATATCAGTGACAGCACCTGCTCCTGAGTTCCCAGCGGATATCCACCCAGGCCATTGATCTGTTCTTTGACGACGTAAAGAACCTTGTGACGGATTTCGACTCGAACCGTGATCTCGGGATTAATAAGGTCCACCCCTTTAGCATCACTGTTGTGCAACAGATACCCACCCACCTGACGCTCGATATCGCCGGATGAATAGTCATGCGTGCCGGTACGCTTGCAGCGCACCACAAAGGTTTTTCCGGCCAATGCACCACGATAGTGCAGCAGCACAGACTCTGCAATTTCGTCGATGCTCTCCGGCAGCGGGAGCTTCTCCACAGGCCTTACCACTGATATGCCCGGCGTGCTCAGCAATGCATCAAGGACGCCGCTTTCCAGCGCCTGGTCCAGGTCCCCGGTATCAACTTCCAGAATGTCCCAATTGCCAACCACGGAAATCTTCTCATCCAGTCGCTGCAGGATAATGCGCAGATTGCGGCGCAGCGCCTTGACCAGTCGCATACGCACAGGTCGTGATTTGACGGTCATTTCTGGAAAAAAACGTACTACATAAAGCATTAACTACCTCTGGATTTTGGGGAATATGAGACAAAACTAGGATTGTCAGTAAAAGCTTGCCTTAAAACAGGGCGATAGGCACTATACCAGTGCATGTAGCTGCACAATGCACTTATTTGGTGCATCACAAACAGGACGCATGTGTTAACTGCTTGATATTCAAGACCTGACCACACCTTCCATTGTGGCATGAGTCTTGCTCATCTCAGTGCACTGGGGGTCAGGCGGCAACCAAAACATTATAGTGCCGATTCCCCTGCTTGTTGAGAGCAGATTATTGCAAGACCTTTAACCTGTGTCCGCACCCGACTTCAGATCGGGGAGGCCACTATTAATTCTCGATCACTCGGAGGATCAGGAATGTCTAAGACATTAGAAATGATTAAAGAAAATGACGTGAAATGGGTTGATCTCCGTTTCACCGATACCAAGGGCAAAGAGCAGCACGTTACCTTCCCGGCCGACAAAGTCGATGAAGGTTTCATGGACGGCGTGATGTTCGACGGTTCCTCCGTAGCCGGCTGGAAAGGCATCAACGAGTCAGACATGATCCTGAAGCCGGATGACACTACTGCCGTCATCGATCCCTTCTCTGATGAAGTACAACTGAACCTGCGCTGCGACATCATTGAGCCACGCACCATGGGTGGTTACAACCGTGACCCACGCTCTGTTGCACGCCGTGCAGAAGAATACCTGAAGTCTACCGGTATCGGTGACAAAGCGTTTTTCGGCCCTGAGAACGAGTTCTTCGTGTTTGACGAAATCAAGTGGCACGTTGGCATGGACTACTCTTTCTTCAAGATCGGCAGTGAAGAAGCCGCATGGTCAAGCAGCAAGAGCATTGAAGGCGGCAACCTGGGTCACCGTCCTCGCGTCAAAGGCGGTTACTTCCCCGTTCCTCCAGTCGACTCACTGAGCGATCTGCGTGGCGCAATGTGCGACACCATGACTGCCATGGGTCTGGACATCGAACTGCACCACCACGAAGTGGCCAACGCTGGTCAGTGTGAAATTGGTGCCAAGTTCAACACTCTGGTTTACAAAGCTGACGAAGTACAGATCCTCAAGTATTGCGTACTGAACACAGCACACGCTTTCGGCAAAACCGCAACCTTCATGCCCAAGCCGCTGGTAGGCGATAACGGTTCTGGTATGCACGTTCACATGTCTATCTCCAAAGATGGCAAGAACACCTTCGCAGGCGACGGCTACGCTGGCCTGTCAGAAACTGCTCTGTACTACATTGGCGGTATCATCAAGCACGCCAAGGCACTGAATGCTTTCGGCAACGCTTCAACCAACAGCTACAAGCGTCTGGTAAAAGGCTTCGAAGCACCAACACTGCTGGCCTACTCCTCACGCAACCGTTCCGCTTCCATCCGTATCCCATACGTACTGGGCGGCAACCCGAAAGCGATCCGTATCGAAGTGCGTTTTGGTGACAACACAGCCAACCCTTACCTGTACTTTGCAGCCCTGCTGATGGCTGGCCTGGACGGTATCGAAAACAAGATCCACCCTGGCGACCCAGCCAGCAAAGATCTGTATGACCTGGAGCCGGAAGAAGAAGCAGCAATTCCACGCGTTTGCTTCTCTCTGGACGAAGCGCTGGATGCTCTGGACCAGGATCGCGAGTTCCTGAAGAAAGGCGGCGTATTCTGTGACGACCTGATCGATGGTTATATCGAACTGAAGCGTCAGGACTGCACACGTCTGAACAGCTCAACGCATCCGGTCGAGTTTGATATGTACTACAGCCTGTAAGGGTTGCTTGTCACTATCATCTGATGGTTAAAACAAAGCGCCTGGCCGGGCTCCCCAGCCAGGCGTTTTTGTTGGAACAGCGCGAAGGGATCTCTGCGTTAATGAGTCCCACGATTAACTGACTGACGGACATTTCATGCTGAGTAGCACCAAATTATACCGCCGACTGATGGACACACTGTCCACGGCCATCCTGGTGATGGATGATCAGTTGCGGCTGCGCTACCTGAATCTTGCAGCGGAAAGTCTGCTGGCCATCAGCGGCCGCCAATTCAATCAGTCGTTTATCGGCGACATCATGGTCAATGGCGATCAGGATATCGCGGATATTCGCACAGCCCTTCAGCAGGGTCACAGCTTTACCAAACGCAAAACCCAGATTCACCTTCTGCACGGCAAGACCCTGCAGGTGGACTACACGATCACACCCATGACCGATATGGATGAAGTTGCATTGGTCATGGAAATTCAGGGCATCAACTATGCTGAGCGCATCAGTCGCGATGAGAACCTGATCTCTACACATGAAACAACCCGGGAACTGGTTCGCGGCCTGGCGCACGAAATTAAAAATCCGCTTGGCGGCATTCGCGGGGCTGCGCAACTGCTGGCCTCTGAACTGCCTGCCGATACCGACCTGACCGACTATACCAGTGTGATCATCGAAGAGGCTGACCGGCTGCACAAGCTTGTCGATCGCCTGGTTGGCTCGAGAAAGCCCATGGAGTTCCGTACGCTTAACGTTCACGAAGTGCTCGAACGTGTGCGCAACCTGGTCGAGGCTGAAGTACGCAACATGGATATCACCGTGGTTCGCAATTATGACCCCAGCATTCCGGAAATTCAGGGTGACTCTGAGCAGCTGATACAGGCCGTTCTAAATATTGTGCGCAATGCCGTACAGGCCCTGGAAAGTCCTCATGTAAAACATCGCTCGGGCATCATCGAACTGGGCACCCGTATCATGCGCAATATCACCATCGGCACGGTTTATCACCGACTGGTGACGCGTATCGATATCATCGACAACGGCCCGGGCGTTCCAGCAGAGCTAAAAGACAATATTTTCTTCCCGATGATCAGCGGCCGGGCCGAAGGCACTGGACTTGGCCTGTCTATTGCACACTCAATTGTCAATCAACACAAAGGCATTATCGAATGCAAGAGCGAACCTGGCCGCACGTGTTTTGCCATTTACCTGCCGGTAAACACGCCGACCATTCCATCCAACGACATCGGCAGTGGCCAGTTTGGCAAGTAGCCTTGACGGAGTAATATGTCATGAACAAACACAACACGGTCTGGGTTCTGGATGACGACAAGTCCATCCGCTGGGTTCTCGAGAAATCTCTGAGTCGCGCGGGAGTCAGTACACACTCATTTGATAACGGTGACGACCTGCTGCACCGCCTGGAAAAAGACCGGCCTGATGCCATCATCAGTGATATCCGGATGCCTGGTATCAACGGCCTGGATTTGCTGTCGACGGTACATACTCGCTTCCCCAGCCTTCCGGTCATCATCATGACGGCGCACTCTGACCTGGACAGCGCTGTCTCATCGTATAGCCGCGGCGCATTTGAATATCTGCCCAAGCCGTTTGACATTGATGAAGCGGTTGCCATGACTCAGCGCGCTCTGGAGCATGCCCGTGAACAGCACATGGACATTCCTGCGCCCACGCTGGAGAACAGCAAGGAAATCATCGGCGAAGCGCCAGCGATGCAGGAAGTCTTTCGGGCCATTGGCCGCTTGTCTCAGTCCAATATCACGGTACTTATTAACGGTGAGTCCGGCACAGGTAAGGAGCTGGTCGCTCATGCCCTGCACAAGCACAGCCCACGGAGGGAGAGGCACTTTATTGCTCTAAACGTGGCCGCCATTCCCAAGGATCTGATTGAATCCGAACTGTTCGGCCATGAAAAAGGATCCTTCACCGGCGCCACGACTCACCGCACCGGCCGGTTTGAGCAAGCCAATGGCGGCACACTGTTTCTTGACGAAATTGGCGACATGCCCGCCGATACGCAGACTCGCCTGTTGCGTGTTCTTTCTGACGGTGAGTTTTATCGAGTTGGCGGCACAACGCCAATCAAAGTGGATGTACGAATCATCGCGGCAACACACCAGAATCTGGAAAAGCTGGTCGGCCAGCACCTGTTCCGGGAAGACCTGTTCCACCGCCTGAACGTGATCCGCATTCACATTCCGAGGTTGCGTGATCGCCGCGAGGATATCCCACGTCTGGCCCGCCACTTCCTGGCACGGGCCGCTGAGGAGCTGGATGCTGAAGCCAAAGTGCTGCGCCCGGAAACCGAGAAATACATTACGGGGCTTAGCTGGCCGGGCAACGTCCGTCAGCTGGAAAACTTCTGTCGCTGGATTACCGTGATGGCTTCCAGTCGCGAAGTCCGCATTGACGACCTGCCGCCAGAACTGATGGATCATCAGGCACAAAGCAGCGGTTCAGGCAGCTGGACACAGTTGCTGGAGGAATGGGCAAACCAGGAGCTGAATCTGGGGCACTCGGCCATTCTCGATCAGGCTACACCGGAGTTTGAGCGCACCATGATCAATGTCGCTTTGAAACACACTCTCGGTCGGCGCCGGGATGCAGCGCAGTTACTGGGGTGGGGTCGCAACACCCTGACCCGTAAGATCAAGGAGCTGGAGATCGAGGATTCGGGCGGCGACGCTGACGAAGATTGATCTCTCGCCCCGCGCCTGCTAGCTCTGCCTGTGTAGCTTCAGGCGTGGACGCAACACCCTCGTCTGTGGCTATAATCGGTGCATGCCCAACACCACAGAACAACGCCAGCAGATACTGGCAGGCCCCATACTACGCAGGATGGAACCGGGGCGGCTGGTCATCTGGCTGGCGAGTCAGTCCCCACTTGATTTCCGGCTACAGTTGTCCGTCGACCACGACGAATGGCAATCCGTGCTACCTGTCACGCACCACCCGGTTAGGGTAGGCGAACATTGTTATCTCCACCTGTTGAGCTTCACACCTGCAGCACCTTTGCCGCAAGATCAGTTCATAGAGTACGACCTGCAATGGCTGGACGGGCACACAAAGGACTGGCATGGCCTGACTGAATGGGCTGCGGATGCTGCACAGCCAGGACAGTCTCTGCCACGATTTGTGCTGCGCAGCCGAATGGACAAACTGTTGCACGGCTCCTGTCGCAAGCCACATCACGCATCCGATGACGGCATGGTCACTGCAGCAAACTGGCTGGCGCAGCGCAGCGAACAGCCAGATCAGTGGCCGGGCGCCCTGCTGTTGTCTGGCGATCAGGTTTATGTGGATGACGTCGCCGGCCCCATGCTTACCGCCATCCATCAGTTGATCAATAAACTTGGCCTGTACCCCGAAACCATCGAAGGCGCTCTGGTCAACAACAGCAAAGAGCTGTTCGACTGTGAATACAATTACTACCGTCGCGGCGAGCTGCTGCCGGACATTGAAAACAATGAAAGCCTGCAAAAACGCTTTTTTGAAGGCGCTCGCAAGCCGGTATTCACGTCTGCCAATGCCGACAATCACCTGGTGACGTTCGCGGAAGTCATTGCCATGTACCTGCTGGTGTGGTCACCCGTCCCCTGGGAGATGATCGACGCCGACACAAGGCCGGCTCTTTCGAAAGAGCACAAACAACGTTATGAGCGCGAGAGGCGGCACTTACGGGCGTTTGTAAGCGGACTGGGGTCAGTTCGCCAGTTACTGGCGCAACTGCCTACGCTGATGATTTTTGACGATCACGATATCACCGACGACTGGAATCTGACCGCCGACTGGGAGCAGACAGCATACGGCCACCCATTTTCACGGCGCATTATCGGCAATGCCCTGTTTGCCTATCTGTTATGTCAGGGCTGGGGCAATAATCCTGACGCCTTCGAGGGCGACACCATGGATTGCGTGATGCGCTGGTGTCAGACACCGCAAAGCTCACAGCAGAATGCCATTATCGAGCACCTGCTGGGACTTCAATGTTGGCATTACAGCCTCGACACTAGCCCCAAATTGCTGGTTCTGGACACCCGCACACGACGCTGGCGGTCTGAAACCAATCTGCGCCACCCCTCGGGGCTGATGGACTGGGAGGCTCTCAGCGAGCTACAGAATGAGATTCTGAATCATGAGTCGATCATCATGGTTTCACCGGCACCGGTTTTTGGTGTCAAACTGATCGAAGCCGTGCAAAAGGTGTTTACCTGGCTGGGCAAGCCCTTGATGGTAGATGCAGAAAACTGGATGGCCCACCCCGGCACAGCCAATGTCATCCTCAATATTTTTCGTCACGCCCGCACACCCAGAAACTATGTCATCCTGTCCGGAGATGTGCATTATTCCTTCGTTTACGGTATCCGCCTGCGTTCCTCACGAACCACCAGTCCACACCTTTGGCAAATCACCAGCAGCGGCATCAAGAACTGCTTTCCGGATCGGCTGCTGGACACGCTGGATCGTCTGAATCGCTGGCTTTATGCCCCGCGTTCACCATTGAACTGGTTTACACGCCGGCGCCCCCTGGAAATCATCCCCTACCGCCATTCGCGAGCTTCACGCGGCGAGCGGCTTTTCAACGCCTCCGGCATGGGTTACGTCGAATTCGACAGCGAGGGCAAACCGGTAAATGTCGAACAGATCACCCCCACCGGCTCCGCCTGTTTCAAAATGGAAAAAACAAGCGGGTGACAGCGGTTGAAAAATCGCCTATGCGCCCCTATATTCAGCCAACCATGTGATGTCCTGCCCAGGCTGGACACAAGTCCGCACATCATGACAGGCCAATAAGAATATGATTGAAATCAGTCACGTAACCAGGAAGTTTGAACATTTTACGGCGGTGGACGACCTCAGTTTCTCCGTGTCCGAAGGCGAGGTACTTGGGTTCCTCGGTCCAAACGGCGCGGGCAAGTCCACGACCATGAAGATTATCACCGGTTTTCTGGCTCCCACTTCGGGCACCGTGACCATAGACGGTCATGATATTCGCACCGATCCGCTGGCTGCCAAGCAGCTCATTGGTTATCTGCCAGAAGGCGCCCCCAGCTACCCCGATATGACTGTATTGGGGTTCCTTGAGTTCATCGCACAGATTCGCGGCTACTCTGGCACAGAAATGCAGCAGCGTGTCGAAAAGGTCCTGAATGACGTTGACCTGAGCAGCGTTTGCGAACAGACCATCGATACCCTGTCCAAGGGCTTCAAACGGCGCGTAGGACTGGCACAGGCTATCTTGCATGATCCCAAGGTCCTGATTCTGGATGAACCGACGGACGGCCTCGACCCCAATCAGAAGCATCAGGTTCGCCAGCTGATTCGCAACCTGGCCAAAGACAAGATCGTCATCGTTTCGACGCATATTCTTGAAGAAGTCAGTGCCGTGTGCACACGCGCCATCATTATCGCCAATGGCCGTATTGTTGCCGATGGCACACCTAACGAACTGGAAGCGCAGGCCCCGGTTACCGATGCTGCCGACATGCCGACAGCACCGGGACGCCTCGAAGCGTTTTTCCGCAGTGTCACAGCGCAGGAGGCCTGATCAGCATGGACTCACTATTCGGCAAAACCGGCATTATTTTCAAACGCGAGCTGATGGCTTACTTCAGCACGCCTCTGGCTTATGTGTTTATCGTCATCTTCCTGGTGATGAACGGCATATTCACCTTCGACCTGGGTGGTTTCTTTATTCGTGGGCAGGCTGACCTGCAGCCATTTTTCAACTTCCATCCCTGGTTGTATCTGTTCATGATCCCGGCACTGGCCATGGGACTCTGGTCCGATGAGCGCAAGACTGGCACCATCGAATTGTTGATGACACTGCCCATCAAACTGCGCGACGCCGTACTCGGCAAGTTCCTGGCTGCGTGGGTATTGAGTGGCGTTGCCCTGCTGCTGACATTCCCGATCTGGATTACCGTCAATTACCTGGGTAATCCGGACAATGGCGTCATCCTGGCGGCATATATCGGCAGCTGGCTTATGGCCGGCGGATTCCTCGCCATCGGCTCCTGCATGTCAGCAATGACCCGTAATGCGGTGATTGCCTTCATTCTGACGGTGGCGATCTGTTTTGCCTTTGTAGCCTCTGGCTCTGCCATTGTGCTCAACGCGTTCTCAGGATGGGCGCCAGAGTTTCTGACCAACGCCATCGCCAGCCTGAGTTTTCTGACGCATTTCGATGCCATCAGTAAAGGCGTGCTGGATATCCGCGACATGCTGTTCTTTGCAGCTGTCATTGGTGCCTGGCTAATGGCATCGGCCATCGTCATTGAAATCAAGAAAGCCAACTAGGAGCAGCCGGCCATGAAGAACAAAGCACTCTATTCGCCTGCCGGGCTGGCTACTGTCGCAGTCGGCCTGATTATTGTCATTACCCTGATCAGTCTGCTGCCCAGACTGCGACTGGACCTGACCCAGCAGAATCTCTATACCCTCAGTGATGCAACCCGCGACATCGTCAGCGATCTTGACCGCCCGCTGGAACTGACTTTCTTCTACTCGGAAGAAGCCGCCTCCGAGGTGCCTCAGGTGCGCACCTATGCACAACGCGTCCAGGAAATGCTACGCGAGATCGTCATTGCCAGTGATGGCATGCTGAGTCTGGAAATGATTGATCCGGAGCCCTTCTCCGCGGAAGAGGATCTCGCCACAGCCTACGGCATACAGTCCGTACCATTGGCACAGGGCCGGGAATCAGTCTACTTTGGTGTTGTGGCATCTGACCCCAGCACCGCAGAAGATGGTGAGCCCGGTGTCTATGAAACGATTCCGCTAATCCGCCCGGATCAGGAAGAGTTCCTGGAATACGAATTTGCGCGTCTGATTACTCGCGTCATTGACCCGGACCCGACCGTGGTGGGCCTTATCACTTCACTGGACATCGATGGTGGCTTCAACCCTGCCACGAACCAGGCAAGTCGTGCCTGGGCGGTTATGGATACCGTCCGCTATATGTATGACGTGGAACGTCTGCAGCTGGACGTCGAGGAGATTGGCGAGAATATCGATATCCTGATGATCGTCCATCCTCAGGATCTGCCCGAACAGACACTGTACGCCATTGATCAGTTTGTGCTGCGTGGCGGTCGCGCGATTGTGTTTGTTGATCCCAATTCCGACACGCAGACACAGATCGCAATGAGCGGTGGTGGCTTCCGCGACACCATGGCATCGGACCTGCCGGGCCTGCTGGAAGCCTGGGGAGTTGACTACAACCCGGAACAGGTTGTCACCGATAGCGAACTCGCCCTTTACGTGACCCTTCAGGCAGGACAGCGTCCGGTTGCACATTACGGCATGCTGGGCATTCAGCGCGAAGGCTTTGCTGACGATATCGTCAGCGGACAGCTGGAAGTGATGAACATGTCATCCACTGGCTCACTTTCACCGATTGAGAGCGCCAGCACCACATTCGATCCACTGATTCAGACATCGGAACAGACCATGCTGATGGCGCCCGGTTTCTTCAGTGAAATGGGTGACCCGACTCTGCTGATCGATGAGTTTGAGTCTGAGAACCGACGGCACACGCTTGCCGCGCGCGTATCAGGCCCCGCCCAGACAGCCTTCCCGCAGGGTGTGCCGGTTGAACCAGAGCCTGCTCCGGTGACCATTGGTGCGCCAGCGACCGAGGCCTCCGACGACCCCCTGAGCGCTGCGGAAGAAACCGAAGAGCCCGCTGAGGCAGAAGTGACCTACCGCATGCCAGACAGCCACCTCAGCGAGTCCGATGGCGATATCGCCGTTATCGTGGTTGCGGACAGCGACGTGCTGGCGGATCGCATGTGGGCGCAGTCACAACAAATTGCCGGTCAGCGTGTCATAAATGCCTTTGCCAGCAACGGCGACTTCATGATCAATGCGCTGGACAATCTCAGCGGCAGCACCGAACTGGTCAACATCCGCAGCCGCGGACGCTACGCACGCCCATTTACACGGGTACTGGATCTGCAGCGTGAAGCTGACGAGCGGCTGCGTGCGGAAGAAACCCGTCTGCTGGAGCGCCTGTCGCAAACCGAGCAGCAATTGATGGCGCTGAACCAGGAAGGGTCTACCGGTATTTCACCGGAGCAGGAAGCCCAAATTGAACAGTTCCTGCAGCTGCAGCTGGAGACCCGCCGCGAACTGAGAGACGTGCAGTTCCGCCTGAATCAGGAAATCGATCGACTGGGCACCGTGCTGCAGATCATCAACACCTGGTTGATTCCAGCACTGCTGATTATTGTCGTACTGACAGTGTCACTGCTGAAGTCGCGTCGCCGACGCCGATTCGCGCACGCACGCTAAGACTGCGCCTGTTAGTGGATAGGCAGATAGATGCTGACCCGGGTGCCCTCTCCGGGTCGGCTGTCTATCAACATACGACCACCATGCGCTTCCGCAATCAGATTACAAAGATAAAGTCCTAACCCAAACCCGCCGGTATTACGCGTACGGGAGTTGTCCACCCGGTAGAAGGGTTCCTTGACGTGTTTAAGGTGCTCAGCAGAGATACCTTCTCCGGAGTCAGAGATCTGCAGCAGCGCCTCGTTATCTGAAAACTCCACATGAACAACAACAGGGCGGTTGCGGCCATGCCGCATGGCATTGTTGACGATATTGGCAAACAACAGACGTATACGCAGCTTGTCGATATGCATGGCCCTGTCGTCGTCAGGCAGCTCGACCACCAGTCCGCCTTCGTATTCACGGTACTGCTCCGACAGCATGCCGATATAGTCGGCAAAATCCACATCGTCCGAGGTCAGTGCCGAGTGCTTCGTGCTCAGGCGTTCTGCTTCGATCAGGTCGGAAATGAGCAGGTCTATCTCATTGATGTCCTCGCTCAAGGCTTCCTTCAGATCGCCCTCGTCCATGAACTCCAGTTGCAGTTTGGCTCGGGTCACGGGCGTGCGCAGCTCGTGGCTGATCGCCAGCAGCAACTGCCGCTTTGCCTCCAGCATGGACTGCAGCGAATCAGCCATGTGGTTGATACTTTCCGTCAGCTCGCCAAGCTCGTCATTACGGGCGACTTCAACGCGATAGCCGAGATCACCCTCGCAGATTTTTTCCGCTCCCTGACGCAGGCGTCCGACCGGATCCATCAAACGCCGGACCAGCAGGTAATTGGAGAATAGTATGACAATCGCAAAACCCAGGCCGATGTAAATCACCAGGTAATCGAAGTCACTCAGGGAGGGCGACTTCCGGTTCAGGAAATACTCATAACCACCGCGGGCGACACGTATCACCTGCTCACTGCCAACGGCAAGCATCTCCGCATCTTCTGACAGGCGCCGCACAAACTCAGCAGCCGAGATATCCAGATCCGACTGATCATCTGACTGCCAGTTGATGTAGGGACTGCGAATAATGATGGTCAGCGACAGATCTTCAGCTAGTTGCTCTGCACGCTCCATATTGGGAGGAATGCCGATGGCATCTATGATCAGGCGAACATTGTCGAGATAAAAAACGGGTAGCGGATTAAGCCGCTCGCGGCGCCAGTTTTCGTCGATCTGACGCAGAGACAGGGTAATCGTGATGAGGAAGAAAATCACAGTGCCGGAAAAGATCAGAAAGAGTCGAAAGTACAGCGACTCCGTGACTTTCGGCAGGCGGAACTTCATTTTAACTGGCCGACAAACGTGTAGCCGCGCCCCCAGACAGTTTTAATGAAGCGTGGCGTTTTGGAGGTGTCCTTGAGTTTGTGACGTAATCGGCTGACCAGCGTATCAACAGCGCGAGAGAACAGTTCTGCATCAATACCACGCAGGCGATTCATTAGCTCGTCACGTGTAAAGGTCTTGTTGGGTGACTGCATGAACAGCACCAGAAGTTCATACTCCATCGTGGTCAGTTCGATCAGTTCACCGTCCAGATGCACAGTCCGGCGAGCTGTATCAACCTCCAGCCCTTCGATTGATGGCAGGTCACTGCTGGGTCGCGTATCATCACCAGCTCGGCGCAGAATATTGGCAATCCGGGCGACCAGCTCACGGGGTTCAAAGGGTTTGGGTAGATAGTCGTCTGCACCCAGCTCCAGACCCACGATGCGGTCAGTCACTTCGCCATGTGCTGTCAGCATCATGATGGGCAGGTGACCGTAGACAGAGGATTTTGCGCGGATTTCGCGACATATTTCAAAGCCGTCTTTCTCTGGCAGCATGACATCCAGAATCAGCAGGTCCGGCTTGGAGCGCTTGAGCAGTTCAAATCCCTTCGACGGCGTGTGCGCCACAGTAACCTGCATATCGTAGCGCTCCAGATACTGCGTCAGTAGCTGGCCGAGTTTTTCGTCGTCGTCAATAATCAGGATTTGTTTCATAAAGCGGGAGTTTACGAATTTGCCAAGGATAAATCAATCTGATAAAAACACGCGCAGGCCTGCAAGTCGGCCGCAGTCACGTATAATACGCCTTTTTTCCCGCAGACTCGAACGCCAATCATGATCAATTTGACAAACGCGCGCCTGATGCGCGGTGAACACGTGCTGCTGGAAAGCGCGACCCTGACCATTAACAAAGGCCAGAAGGCCGGCATCATCGGTCGCAATGGCGCCGGTAAATCCAGCCTGTTTGCCTGCCTGACCGGACAGATCGGTCTGGACGCTGGCGATCTGCTGATGCCCGATGGTCTGCGCTGTGCCTGGATGAAGCAGGAGACAGAAGGTTCGGCGCGTTCGGCGATCGATCACGTCATAGATGGCGATGAACGGTATCGGCAAATCGAATCGAAGCTGGCACAGGCCGAGGAAGCACACGATGGACATGCGATAGCCAGCCTTCACAACGAGCTCGACAAAATCGACGGCTACAGCATCCGCGTTCGTGCCGAACAATTGCTCGCCGGCCTCGGATTTAAGGTAGCCGAGTTTGAACAGCCGCTTATGTCATTCTCAGGAGGCTGGCGGATCCGACTGAACCTGGCAGCCGCACTGATGGCACCTTCCGATCTGTTGCTGCTGGACGAGCCAACCAACCACCTGGACATGGAAGCCACCCTGTGGTTGGAGCAATGGCTCAATCGCTATCCAGGCACACTACTGTTGATCTCTCACGATCGCAGCTTCCTGGACAAGGTGATCGACCACGTCATCAGTTTTGAGCAACAGACCCTGTTCATGTATCGCGGCAATTTTACTGCGTATGAAATACAGCGCGCGGAGCGTATGGCCCAGCAGCAGGCACAGTTTGAGAAGCAACAGCGACGCAAGGCTGAAATTGAAGATTTTGTGCGGCGTTTCCGGGCCAAGGCCAGCAAAGCCCGCCAGGCACAGAGTCGCCTGAAAGAATTGTCCCGCATGCAGGACATCGCTCCGGCGCACATTGACTCACCGTTTCGCTTTGAGTTTTTCAAGCCGCCACAGACGGCCAGCGATTTACTAAGCGTCAAGAAAGCAGTGATTGGATATGAGACACCTGTCGCCTCAGGCATCAGTTTTAAACTGATGGACACGACAAGAATTGGTTTGCTTGGCTTCAATGGCATGGGCAAGTCCACACTTTTGAAAACACTGGCAGGCCAGCTTCCGTGGCTGGACGGTGAAACAGTCGCCTCCAAGCATTTGCGCATCGGTTATTTTGCACAGCATCAGGTCGACGTCATTGACCTGCGTTCCAGCCCCCTGCAGTTGATACAGCAACATGACCCGAAAGTGCGCGAACAGGAAGTACGCAACTTCCTTGGCGGTTTTGATTTTCGTGGCGATCGTGTTGTTGAGCCGATCATCAACTTTTCAGGTGGAGAAAAGGCACGACTGGCGCTCGCATTGATCGTCTGGCAAAAGCCCAATGTACTGCTGCTGGACGAACCCACCAACCACCTGGATCTTGAGATGCGCCACGCACTCACCGTCGCATTGCAGGGCTTTGAGGGAGCGCTGGTGCTGGTCTCTCACGATCGCCATCTGGTAGCCAACACGGTCGACGAGTTTTATACCGTCCACAACGGGCGTTTCGACACATTCGAGGGTGACCTGGACGACTACGCCGCCTGGATGCAGAACCCTGACGCCCCAGCAGCCAAGCCTGCTACAGCCGCTACCGAAAAAACGGACAACAAGGCTGGTAATGCATCAGGAAAAAGCAACGCGGCATCAGCAGGCTCCAGCGCGGACCGCTCGTCGGGCGACAAAAAAGAACTGCGACGCCAGGCGGCCCAGCAACGTGAACAGCTGGCGCCCCTGCGCCGTGAAGTCAAACAGCTGGAAAAAACCATAGACCGATTGAGTGCCGAGCAGAAGTTACTGGAAGACAAACTGGCTGACCCTGGACTGTATGACGACAGTCGCCGCGACGAGCTCGCCGATCTGGTGCGTCAGCAGGGATTTTGCAGCGCGGAACTAAGCCAGGCCGAAGAAGCCTGGCTGGAAAAAAGTGCGCTTCTGGAGGATACGGACTGATCTGAGTGCCCTGATGCAAGCAGGGCATCAGCTGCCAGAGGTCTTATCCTGTCATTGCCGGCTGGCCCGTAGCTCAATACGGTAACTTACCCGCTGATTATCACGCATTGAAATAACTTCGATGATGTCGCCGACCTCGCGATTCTCCAGCACGTTAAGCAGATCATCTTCGTCAGCGATCGGCTCACCATCCACCTCGATAATGACATCACCAAGCAGGATACCGCGATTGGTCTCGGTCAGACCTCGCATGCCCGCGCGTTCGGGACTGGCGCCCTCGATAACATCCAGCACAATCACGCCAGTGATACCCCAGCGGCTGCGATAATAATCAGCATACTGAGGCGGGAACATGGCAATGCCTAGCGTTGGCGTCTGCACACGTCCGAACTCAATCAGCTCAGGTACAATTTTTTTGACGGTGTTAACCGGTATCGCAAAACCGATACCAGAGCTGGCTCCACTGGGGCTATAGATGGCAGTATTCACGCCGACCAGCTGGCCCAGGGAATTCAGCAGTGGTCCACCCGAATTTCCCGGATTGATGGCAGCATCTGTCTGAATGACGTCCCGGATCCGACGCCGCGTCACTGAATCGATTTCGCGACCCAATGCACTGACCACGCCAACGGTCAGAGTGGTATCAAGACCAAATGGGTTGCCAATGGCGATGACCTTGCGCCCGACCTCCAGCAATGAGGAGTCTCCCAGCTCAACGGGAACCAGATGATCCTGAGGCGCTTCAATATGCAGCACCGCCAGGTCCTTGTCGGGCTCAACGCCCACCACTCGCGCGTCCCAGGCAGTACCATCCTGAAGGCGAACCGTCAGGCGTGATGCGTTCTGAATGACATGGAAATTGGTGACAATATAACCATCGCTATTCCATACGAAACCTGAGCCGCTGCCCTGAGGTATCTCCTCCGGGTTCAGCGACAGGAACGAACGCCGCACGAGTCGGGAATTGGTGATGTATACCACCGATGGGCTGGCTTTCTTGAAGACCTCAATGTTGTTGTCTTCATCGTTGGTGCGAAAGGCTGTGTAATCGGGGGCTGCCTGCGCGGCAAGCTGCGCTGGTGCCAGAACCAGGATGGACGAGACCAGCACACAGCAGGCAGCCAGCAAGCGGGTCAATCGGGCTGAAAATGTGTTCATGGGCGATCCTGCTACAGAAACATACTCATTTCATCATGGTAGCTGCCCAGACCAATTTCAAGGGCCGTCAGGGTGACGGCCCGTTATAAAGCTCCTGCCAGTTAATGACCCTGTCGTGGCTGCGGAACTGACCAAACTCAAGCTGTGCACGCGGGTTCTCATTGTAATTGACATCCTGATGCGGCCAGCGGAACTGCAGGAACTGCAGCCCCAGATCGTCCAGATCCAACTCCACATCAACGGTGCCACCATTGTCTTCGCCTGGCGCTGATGCTTCCAGCGTTGGATCGCTTGGGTTTGTTGCGGCCTGAACACCCTGTATCCGACCTTCATGGAAGGTACTTGTCTGAGGTGTGGCGATAGTCGTCTCCCCACTATCCAGATTTCCTGTATAGGTACCCGGCAACAGGTCCAGGTCGGCCGCGCTGATGGAAGTGCAGTTGTCATCACTATTGATGACAAAACGGCTTCCATCAAAGTATTCCACCTGGAACGTAATGGCGAGTGGTTCGGTTTCCGGACCATAGGCATTGTTCACCAGCAGGCGGCCGTATCGGAAATCGTGCCTGTCGATTTCGAAGAACTCCGGATCACCATCGGTGATCTCGGCATCAAGATCACCGGCATCCAGCGTCACGCCGTCGCTGTCAATCGGGACCATCGCAATAATCAGGTCCGCAAATGGACCATCAGGATCTGCAGGGTTGGCGCGCTGGAAGATCAGATTGCCTTCCAGTACCAGTTCACCACCCTGGATATCACCCCAGTCTGCCTGGAAGCTGGCAGGCACACTGCTATTGGCCAGACGCGCAGTCAGGTTATTGTTGTCACCTGGATTGCTTTCTTCAATGGCCCGGAAATTAAGATCATTGTAGGCACTGAGTTTCGCAAACACGTCACGGTAGTTCACGGTGGGGTCACCCTGGACGTTACGCGCCACGAGCTCCAGTTCAATGCCGAACGGCTCGTCCATGTAGGTAAACACTGAAGGCGGTGAACAATTGGCATCGACTCGCGGCAGCAGCATGTCACTGGTCACTTCAAAACGAACAGGGTAAAAACGTCCAACATCCGCGACAGCGCCACGAATAACATCGGTTCCCAGGTAACTCACCGGATCCTCGTTGCTGTCTACCAGTTCGGCCTGCAGATCGATAATACCAACCTCATTGTAGTTGAGGTTGAGGAAGCCGGTGGCGGCTACTGCGTAGTTGTTGAAGCTGTTGTAGTTCAGGATATCCTGACTCAGCTCTCCGCGAACGCCGCCCAGCGCTTCAACCTGGTTTTCAGTAACCGTCAGTTTGATGCGGTAATCATCACTGGTGCCGTCACTGTCATAGTAGAAGTTAGGCGTCGGCCGGTTGTCATGCAGATTGGCCCCGGTGTCAGGTTGCCCGTCCTGATTGACGTCGTCACCAGCCTGCCAGCCCATCGCCGTGACAACCAGATCAAAACCTTCTCCAGCATGCACAAACACATTGCCATCTTCATCGGCGGCAAGCGAATCGGCTGTCTCACCATTGCGATCCGGGAAATTATCCGCAGGCAGGCTCTCAGCCCGATCCAGCCCTTCATCACCCGGAAAATCAATGGCAAAACCAAATGGCCTCACGACAAACTCTTCACTGCTGCCCACCATCAGGTCGCCGGAGTAACCAGGCGCAGACAGGGGATTGTCTGGCGACGGTGTTCCGAAGAAACCAAACGGAATCTCAAACTCGCCATGCAGTTGCATGACGCCCACGTCCGAGTAATTCAGCACTAATGTGGCACCCGGCGCCCCGCTTGGCTGAGTGACGAAGTCCAGATCAACTTCAGTATAGGTTGTTGCGCCATCGGTGCTGTTGTCGTTAACCAGTGAAATCGCCTCTCCATTGACACTGAATGACTCACCTGCCTGACAGCTGGCAGCATCTTTACATTCGGCTGCCAGACCGATTGTCAAAGTCTGACCGGCATCAAACAGCGGCACGCACTGTTGTGGGTTGTCATCCGAACTGCGAACCCCCTGCAGCGTCAGAATCTGCGCCAGTGGATTCACGTTGGAAGGCTTGCCAGCAATCTGGTAGGGAATCACTTCGTTGGACTGAGTCTCGTTGTAGAAACGCAAGCCCGCCTCAGCGATCTGTAGCGTCGGATCTTCCAGTTCGGTCTTGTTGCTGATCACCCCCTGCACGTTGATGTTAACCGGCTCGGAGGCGCCTGCAGGCACAGTGTAATTCAGCAGCAACGTGACACTGGTTTCGCCGGGCGCAAATGTGTAGGACGCGATACCATTGTCACTCTGTGAAGCAATGCTGCTGAGAGCACCTGCGCCAGACAGCACACGGGCCCATGTTCCTTTCGCTGGCGCGATGGTCAGATTGATGGTTTCGCCGCCAGCATCTATCGGATCATTCTGGGAATCATGTGCCGTAATGGTGATCGGTGAACCGACACAGGAGATACCAAATCCCGAGTGCGATATTGCATAGTGATCCAGTGAGCCCGTGCCGGTATAACCACATTCATCAGTCGCTGTCGCCACCTCGACCTGATCGATAAAGAAGTACCGATCCAGCTCATAACCATTGTTAACACGGAAGCGTACCTGCGAAGTGGCAGAAAAACTTTGCGAACCGTTAGCCAGAATTGTACTCAGATTGTACGACACCGGAATCGATGAGTTGGCCTGGTTGGCGGTAAGCCCAGTAAAATTGTTTACCAGCAACCAGGAATCACTGGACGATCCTCGCGCTTCTACCACCAGTGAGTCACTGGCTGCCAATGCGGTGTGACCATAACGCAGGTTCAGTATAACGTCTTCGCTGAACGGCACAGCATCAAGGTCGAATGTACGAGCCAGCGAGGGCGAAATCGCGTTGCTATTGGCAGCGACGCTGCTCGTCAAACGCAGACGGCCTGTCGCAGAAATTACCTGAATGTTACCGGTACTCGGGCCTGCACCACTGCCAACCGTGCCACTGACACCATCAACCTCGGTCCAACTGCCCGCCCAGTTGCGGCTTCCCTCGTTGTTTGTAAACGCGGAAACTGTAAATGTATCCAGCCAGGTAATGGGTGTAAGAATTTCGTTGAAAGTAAAGTTGGGATCCTCACTGCCAGCCAGCTCGGTAGCAATACCATTGGTTACGTTCACATTCACTGTAGCCGACTGGTCATGAACCAGACGCAGGACAACGTCGCCACCATCGGATGAAACAAACGTATAGCGTGCCACACCGTTGCCGATATTCGTGAACGTGCCATTGCCGCTTTGCAGCTGCCAGGTTCCGTAGTTTGTGCTGGTAGTAATACGGATTGTGCCGTAATAGTCCTCGTCGAGGTTGTGAGTCAGACCATCATGCTTACTGATTCGGACTACACCCGCTTCACATACGCTGCCGCCCTCATCCTGCCGAATCTGGAAGTGACCGATGTAGCCATCTTCGACCAGATGCAGTGCGTCCAGGCGTCGATCCGCGCTGGTTGGCTCAAACACACCGAGCTCTTCATCACCTACAAACAGGTTCTCGGTTTCGTCTGCAGTACGATCAAGCTGAGTAACATCATCCCGGGTAAACAGCGTGCCAGTGATGGGATCCAGGCCCTGGCCAATTGTGGCGGTAGCGTTATCGGCGGACAGCACAAATGTATCGATGACGCCAGTGGGGTCATTGGGATCGACACGCAGATAGAAAGCATCAACATTGACATTGCCATTGCCTTCTGTTGAGCCAAAGACATCAGCATCGCTGCCTTCCAGATAAATGAATGCCTCTCCCGCATTGGGCCCGGAACGGTAATATCCCACGATATCTGAACTGGTAAAGGCGAGATTATTGGTACCAGCCACACCACCTGTAGTGGTTGTAAACAACACCGTACAGTCTTCGTTATTATTGTTGGCATCACAGTCGTCCATGATGTACACGCCGTTGATGTTGGTGCTTGCCGGATTGGCAAATACTGTATCACCATCAAGGAACAGTGTGGCCTCGTCCAGTATCGGATCGTAGCGCACCAGATCCGAAGGCTCGAAGCCCAGATCGTTGCTGCCAATGGTGCTGGCGGTATTGGCAGACAGTATCAGGTGACCGTTCTTGAGCAGGTGGACGGCATTAATATCGTTGATGCGACCGCTGTTGACCAGGCTGTCGTCGAAGAACATCGTCGCTACATCAGTCGCCGGGTCGTAGATAATCAGATCATGATTCTCGAATGGTCCCAGTCCGCCGATTGTTGTGGCATTGCCCGGTGTTGAAACCGACAACAGGAATCGCTCCTGGGATGCTACCGGCGGACCGACAATGGTCGTAATGTCGGTGTCCTGATTGTTGCTGCTGACAATATCAAAATTGCCTGTGCCGATACTGACCTGAGCGGTATTGGTGACATTGAAGCCGGCAGCACCCACTACATCCACATCCAGCAGTATCGTCGCGCTGGCATTCAGTGCCAGAGACGCTGCATAGGTGCAATTCAGTGTTGGCGCTACTGTATTGCAGGTCCAGCCAGTACCGGATGCTGCTGTAAAGTCAACGCCCGCAGGTTCACTATCTGTAACAGTAATAGTTGCTGTGGTTGCGTCTGGTCCGAGGTTGGTAACAACCAGTTGATACTGCCCTGTCTGGCCAGTTTCAAGCGTGTTGACAACTTCTTTCACGATGCGAAGGTCGGTCTCGAGACCTCGAATATTGGTAATGACCCGATCAACGTTGTTATTGCTGGATGTCTTCTGGTCGACATCATCAATGTCGACCACACCGCCCTGGTCATCATTACGGTTATCGAACTGTGGCGCCCGATCACAGCTGTCCGGATCGGGAATATAACCATTCGCTTCGGCAGTACAGTTACCACCGGAGTGCAGCATCCTCGCCACAATTGGTGTGTTGTTATTTAGCAACGGGAAATCCGTCGGACTGCCAATTTGGACGTCCAGATCAATTGGCGGCAGGCTGTCACCTGAGGGCAGTTCGCCTCCCGGATATGTTGCGGCTATATCGTAGGTACAGGTAAATGCACCGGGTGACAATGTGACACTGCAGGTCCAGCCAGTCCCTCCTACGTCACCTGCCGAATCAAATGTCATGCCGTCTGGCAGACGCATGGCCACTGTCACTTCACCAGTGGCTTCACCGGCAGAGACCGATCCATTGCCATTATTGGTCACATTGACCTGGTAACTGCCAGAGCCATTAACTTTAAAGTTGCCACTCTGTGAGACAAACACTTCCATATCGGCGATCGGGAAGTTAGTCACACTGATGACCTCGGAGACCAGCAGCACCACGTCCTGGCCGGAACTGTAGCGGGTCGTGATTCGTTCGGCTTCACTACCCAGCTGGGAGAAGTTGAACAGCGTTGACGGGCTCAAATAGTGGGTATCAATATCAACACCCCAGGTGGAACCAATCTGGTTGCCGCTGCGGCCTGCCAGCGTTGCATCGGGGCCAGGAAAATCGATTTCGTATCCGTCGCTATTGATACCCGCGCTGGATTGGAATTCAAAAAAGCCAGTCCCGCCGACTGAGTAAAGGGGCCGCGTAACCGTCGAGTTAAACTCATTGGTTGATGAGTTGAAACTGTTTGGCAGGGAATTGAACGTTGTCGCATTGGGTGCCGTCTGTATACCCAGAGACTCGTCACCTGTCGACAGCTGTTCGTCACCTTCCATCGTCACGTGTGTGACCTGACCATTCGGCAGGATTTCGGCCGCATCGTAAGTCGCCACTCTGAAATTACGCGGCACCAGGGTAAATGCCGAATACTGGAAGGGCTGCAGGCCATGGAACAGGTTCAATACGCGCAGTCGCTCATCCGGGTTTTCGTAGACAACAATCATTGACCAGCCGCCCGAGCAGGTGCCATTGTCATCCCACACACCGCCTGTCTGGACGGTCAGATCCTTGAGGCGATAATCGCCAGACCCGGTAACCAGCTCTGTGACCTCAGCGTAGCCGGCAAAGAAGCCTGCATTAACAGCGGTCACATTGACAGCCTGGAACATCTGGTCGGCTACAACGGCGACCTCGCTGCCGTCTGGCCCGAATGACACCTGGCTGTCGGCGTCTTCCTCGTCGCCGGACCCCATCCAGTAAAGGTAGGCTGCGACTACGTCCGAGCCCGCAGGCAAGCTGAGTGGCGCTTCTGTCCCGACAGCGAAATCGACAAACGCGCAGTCCACCGAGGGATCAACCTGCAGATCTGCCCGGGAACCACTTGTTCGCAATGAGTTACCCATGGCGATATATGACATGGAGCCCGAGAACGTTTCGTAAAGTGTGACCGGCACGTAGTCATCCGCCAGTGGCTCACCAGTAACCAGCGGCCGGAATGCCGCCACTGCCATCGCATTCATGGTCGGTGCGAAAATGCCTGGATTTTCGAATGGTTCCACTACCTCGAGGAAACCGGCGGAACTTAATACCCCTGCAGAGCCTGCGGAAGCGCCGGCTTCGCGATCATAGTCCTGCGTGTCCTGGTTTGGCCGGGCTGGAGTTGTATTCTCCCGATAAGGCGGAGATCCTCCATCTGCGGAAAAGCCGCCCCAGAGCCCGGTCAGTGTCGATACTGGCTCTGACGGGCGGAAAAAGAACGTGTTGAACTCATTGTAAAACGCCGCATCATTGGCAACGACACTGAATATGAAGGCATTGTTTACGTCGGTTGTAATACCGGCTGCTACGGAGTGCCGCCCACTGACATTCCCGCCAGTGTAGGTGTTGCCATTGACCAGACCCTGGGCTGGCGTAGCCGCCGGTATGGGTATACCCTGCTCCACGCCCGTAACCGACAGAAGACAGATGGCTGGCTGATTGACCCCACCACTGAACACACCGGCATAGGAGCCAGCATTGTCTGGCAGATCGTCATCGAATATGGCCCATATTTCTGTAGTTACACCCGGGGCCTGATCATCGTTTTCAACACGAATGACACGAGTCATTGGGGCACCAGCAAAGGTCGCCGTGGTACTTGGACTCGAATTGCCAACCTGCATGGTCGCCATCAGGACCATACGCGATTTTAACGATGCCTGTGTGCTGGTGGCCGGTATACTGACCGACGTGGAGTTACCCGGACTTGTACACTGGGCGCCGTCAAAGATCTGCGGGAAACATCCGCTGTAAAAGAGGTTAGGATCAAATGCCCCATTTTCGACGATAAGGCCGTCCTCGACATCGAAGTTTACGATACCGGTATTGGTACTGGTGAAGTTGAGTATGACCTGGCCAGCATCCAGCTCGTCAAACGTATAATCCGATATACCTGTGTCTGGCCCCGAAGGGTCATTTATTGAGCCTTCAGCCGACCCCGACAGAGCCCAATTACCGCTATTAATATTGTTGCTCACTCGCATGGTGCCCAGGTAATCAGTGGCGATATTGTTATCACTGTCTCTCACGGTAAAGGTGACAGGAGTAACTTCACAGGCATTAGCTGCAAAACCGTGCGATATTTCGAAAGTACAAAGCGCAATCTGCAGATTCTGGTCATACATATTTGCGGAATTGCGCGGGTCCAGCGTAACGCCATCACTGACGTTTATATTCACTGGCCCGGTGTTGGTTGAGTGCCTGAAACCGAGCACTATCTGCCCGTTGTCGGAAGTCTGAAACGCATAGGTTGCGTTGCCGTCGCCATCCACAGGATCGACAAGGGTGCCATCGCTCTGCCCAATATCCACCCAGGTACCAAATGTCGAGGTCGTACTGAGGTTAACCGTACCCGCGTAATTGGTAATTGTGTTGCCGCCACTGTCCACGAGCGTCAACGTAATTTCTTCTATCGAGCAGACATCCGACGACCCGCTGTGTGTAACACGGAACGTACACGCAGCATTGGTCAGATTGGGATCGTATTGTCCTGACGGCTGCGAAACGTTAGCCGCCACTAGGTTGAAATTGACTGTCTCAACGTTGTTGTTCTGAAAATTCAGAATGATCTCGCCGGCATCGGCCGCAGTAAACGTATAAGAAGCGGCACCGGTATTGGCCGTCCCGGGCGTTAACGTGCCAAACGCATCACTCGCATTACCTGTTTTACTCCAGTTACCGCCGGTCACACCTGCCGTGCTGATGTTAACCGAACCCGTATATCCAGTGACTGTACTGCCTGACGCAGTAACAACACGCATGGTAATTGGTTCCGCACTGCATACGTTGCTATTGCCGTCGTGAAAAATTCGGAAAGCACAGTTTTCCAGTGTCAGCGAGATATTGTAGTCTTCAGTCCCAATCGAGCCCGCATTGGCATCAAACTGATAGGTCTGTGCAACGCTGGACGAAAAATTGACCACAATGCTGCCATTATTGGCAGCAACAAGTGTCACCTGCGCCTGTCCATCATTGAGTGTCACATCATTGACGGAACCCTGCTGACCAGCTGCCAGCGCATAGCTGCCTACCGAACCATTGCTCAGCGTCAGTGTGCCGGCAAAGTTGGTAACCGGATTGTCGTTGGAGTCAATGACACTGATCGTAATGGGCGTGAATGCACTGCAGCGGCCATTGGTGGTCTGGTGTGATATTTCAAAATGGTACGAAATAATCTGGACATTGTTTGAAATCAGTTTGGTATTGGTGCCTGATACAGTGAAGCCCAGTGTTCTGGTGCCAGCGCTGCCGGTAATCGACAGGTTACTGAATATGGCCTGGCCGGAGGCATTAGTGGCAACTGTTGTAGTACCTCCAAGTGTGCCGCCGCCCGTTTCAATATTGGCCGTGACGTTGGCGCCCACAATCGGATTGCCGCTGGCGTTTAAAAGCGTGACAACGGGCGCCTGATTGAATGCCGCGCCACTTACAGCAGTCGAGGATGGCTGTGTGGTCAGTGTGGCGGTAGGCGCCTGATAGCGAACTATGACGACGCCGCTACCACCTGCCGCGCCGTTTACGGAGTTGTTACCACCGCCACCACCACCGCCGCGATTAGGTGTGCCGGCCGTTGCCGCTGTCGTGTTGTTGCCGCCGTTACCACCGCCGCCGTTACCACCGGTGCCTCCGGCCGCCAGATTTTGCGCTGCGCCACCACCACCGCCGCCAGCATAGAAAGTCGCCGTACCACTTATATTGTAGGACAGGCCGATACCGCCATTACCACCCGCCTCGCCATTTGTGCCCGCCAGGTTCTGGCCAGCACCGCCAGCGCCACCACCACCGGTGCCCGCTGCACCCGCAGGTGAAGCACTACTGTTGCCGCCGGCCGAGCCGCTGCCGGTTGTCGCAGCCCCAGGTTGCGTCGCTGCACCACCATTGGCACCCCGGGAACCGCCACCTGAGCCACCGGCGTTGCCCTGGCCGTTGCCGCCGATACCGCCACCACCACCGAGTGCCGTTAACGAGCCGAAAACCGAGTTGCCGCCATTGCCGCCAGTCTGATGCCCGGGTCCAACACCAGCCGTGCCTCCCGCTCCAACTGTCACAGCGACGGAGCTGCCTACCGCAAAACCGGTCCGGTAGACCAGACCACCAGCGCCGCCACCACCCGAGCCAGCGTTGCCAAATGCCTGCGAGGTACCACCACCGCCACCGCCAGCCACGACCAGCACGTCCACGGAGCTGACGCCGGGAGGGGGAACAAATGTGCCACTGGAGTTGAAGGTATGCACGGTGAAGTTATTGGTAGGCGGAATATAACGCACGATAACCACACCACTACCGCCTGCAGCACCCGGAACACCACCATTTCCACCCGATGCGCCACCGCCGCCGCCAGTATTGGCTTGACCAGCTACACCAGCGTCAGTGGTGGACGGTCCACCACCTGCGCCACCACCACCAGTGCCGCCGGTACCACCCGAGCCGCCGCCGCTGCGCTTGCCGCCACCACCGCCACCAGCAAACCAACCACTGGCACCAACTCCCGTTCCGAACTGTGTACTGAAGTTCTGGCCTACGCCACCGTTACCGCCACTGCCGTCTGTACCCACGCTGCCAGCCGCGCCGGCACCACCACCGCCACCACCGCTTCGGTTACTGGCCGAACTTGTTCCATTGCCCGCGCCACCGACATTACCCTGGCCTGCCGTTGCGCTACCACCTGGCCGAGCGCTGCCACCGGTAATACCGCCGCCGCCACCACCGGAGCCACCGGAACCACCACCTGCGCTGCTCTGTGCACCGCCCTGACCATAACCGCCCCCTTGGGCGATCAGCGTGCCAAATGACGAATTCTGCCCCGCCTGTCCGTTACCACTGGGGTCATTAGTGCTTGTGATACCAGCACCACCCGCTCCACCGGCGCCAACAACTACATTGTAAGAAGGTTGGTTGACCGTAACCCCAGTTACCCAGCGAAGACCACCAGCGCCGCCGCCACCACCATAGGTACTGCCACCGCCGCCACCACCACCGACGATAAGTACATCAAGCTGAGTGAGTCCCTGCGGAGGTGTGAATGTTCCATTGGAGGTAAAGACGTGAACCCGGTAGGCGCCCTGGGTGTAGGTCGAGTTGCCGCCTGTTCCCAAAAGCGGTGTGGAAACCTGCTGGACATTGCCGCCAGTCCCGGAAACAGACAGGGGCCCAGGCGTCTGGGCGAAGACCAGACTGATACCCATGGCGCCAGCACCAACAGCCGCCAACAGGCGCGCGCCCCAGCCGAACATCAGCCGTCCGGGGGAATCAACCCGATTACTGCTTCGGGTCTTGCTGGATTTGTGAGGCCGCGTCAGCCGCTGGTCTCGCATTGGCGCCTTACCTGAATAAATAACGCATTATTATTAACTTACACATTCTAGCTAATATGTCGGCTTAATTCAGATCTGTCGTAACTTTCGGTACTCAAATCTGCCCCAATTTGTCCCACTCAAATTGCCTGAGCCGTTGCATAATGGACCGGCTGGCCACAAAATTGAATTACAACATCCTCAACGGCTGCGGAGACGACCATGGACCTGGAATACAAAGTCATTCAATCCACTGTGCCCTACTTTGCCAAACCTGCCAATCTGAAGCAGACCCTGCACGAGGAGTCCCAGGCTGGCTGGCAACTCGTTGAGAAATTTGACAATTTCAAGATCCGCCTGCAACGTGAAGTATCCAATCGCGACAGCGACCATACCCGGCAGATTGATCCCTATCGCTGCCATGTCGGGCCAAGCAATGTGGTGACGTACAGTGTGACGGCTGTGGTGACCATTGCAGTTGTGATTGCCATATTTGTCGCGGTTGGCGCCATCTGACCCAGCGTTCTGTTCAGGCGGCGGCAACTACTCGGTACTAATCAGCGTCGAAACTGGTACGTACCCGAATGGTTCTTGTGACGTCACCACAAGTACCAGTACTGGTTATCGTAAAATAATCCAGCCCATCCACTGTCGCGTCGGTCACACAACTGACTGCGGCGCTGCAGCTCGACAGACCGTCTGATTCAAACTCATACTCACGCGGACTTCCCGCATTCTCCGGGCAGATTGCTGTGGTGTTATAGTTCGGGAACTCATCTGGCGGAAATAAGGCGTTCATGGCGAATCCGGCGGCGGATTCAGCAGCATAGAATGCCCGGGTCAATTGAGTTTCTTCCTGAAATGTTTCTGCGTTCTGTGAGACCAGCAGATTGATACCAACTGCAATTGCTGCCATTAGCGTAATCACAAAGATTGCTGCAGGCAATCCGACACCTTTCTGATAGAACTTGCCGGACTGCGCTTTTCTCAACCGTCCATGCGCAACTCTACCGTGCGACTTCAGATAGATAGGATCAGGGCACATTTCGCATCAGGACCTCATGTTTAATCCTCACTACCTCGCCGGATTCCGTAAAATTCAAATCCAGAGAGATAATTGCGTTACGACGCAATGTTGCTGGGAGAATTTCGAACGCTGTCAGGCTGGAGTTGTCTATACTCAAGCTGACCAGTGTTCGGTCTGGTGCCGTTTCTGGCAGGCAGGCGGCTGTGTCTGGAGTGCACTGCGTGGATTGAAACCCGTAATCTTCATAGCGGAACAATTGACCGCCCTCTAAACAAAAACTGACAGGCTGATCTGCCACATAAAACCGATCCACCGGCGAACGACGTGAAAATCGATGTGTCGCATCAAGCCTTACTGTCACGATACCGTCTGCGCCGCCGGTATCTTCTAGCTCATCAATCAATGCACGCGGCCCGGGTGAGCCACCGTCATACAGGTCTTGTGTATTAATTGGATAAATCACAGCATGCCGATCGGCGGGCGATGTAAGTGTCAGCACCGGGTTGAAGTCGATGGCCTCAAAGTCGGTACCGCCGCTTCCAGTGAAAGGCGCATCGCGATAGTTGGATGCACCGATAAATGGAATGAATTCCAGACATTGATCACCAGTACCTTGGGCAGCAGATACTCGGATACTGTTAGGAACGGCATTGTGAAGCTCTAATGCGATTCGATCGACAACATTTCGCCCCGATGTCGCCAGCTTGTTGCGATTTCCTGATGTGGCAAACCCCTCAATGGCATCGCCGATATACCCAACTATCCCTATAGCCAGGATTGAAGAGATCAGCAGTGTAATCACAATCTCGATGATCGTGAATCCATGCTGTCCCGGGCAGGACCGTTTAATTGCCGATCGCAGTCTCATATTAGAAATTAGCCTTATACACACTGAACTCCCAGCCGTCCGGTCTTTCCAAATGGCTTACCGTAACAGTGATCAATTTGGCATCCTGTTCGTCGGTTAAATCGTTCAGCGCACTCGCAAGACTTTCTTCGGCGCCGCCCCCACCCAGGTCCAGGTACCTCACAGACACACGAACCCGAAAATTTTCGTACCCTTCACGTTCGTTGCCTTCGGCATCCTGCAGGGGATCTGCCTGACCATACCCCTGATCAAGGCCATGGTAGTCATCTACGTCGTCGAAATCCTCTCGATCAGACTCACCGCCATCCAGGCCAAAATTGAGCTCGAGCGTACAATTGGCCCTGCAGGGCGGAATTCCTCGTGGTGCCGAATTCTCATCGAATCGACGCGAAAGGATCTCGTCAAGGTAACTTTGGGCCAGAGCCAGCGCTCGCGTCTCAAGGAGCACGTCGGAGCTGCGTGATACTGCCGACGATACGGCTGTCGTAACGCCGATAAGCGCTACCCCCAGAATGACAATGACAGCAATTAACTCTATCAGAGTAACGCCATCTTGCCTCTTTATGGCAGGGAATTTAGTCAACACAGTCTCCTGCGTAAGCGTATCCAGAAGCTGACCAGCATATTGATCTGGCCGGATCGCCATTAATACACAAGCGCGCGCCGGAAGTTACCGTCTCCGGATAAGCAACAGACCCAGTCACTCCACCCTCCAGTAAATCGCCAAGCTCATCAAACTCGAGAACGAGGTCATTGGACGTTGTCAGCGCATCAGCACCCGGCGTACTTGTACAACTATCAAGCTCATTTACATCTGCCGTCAGTGTGACGCCTCGGAGATCCAGTGATGCGCGTTGAATCACTCCATTCTCATCTTCCACCTGAATGTCCAGATTATTACCCGCCGGGCTGAGAGTGAGAACCAGGTCGGAGCGACCTATAGAGCGTTGTTGAGCTGCGCGCGAAAGGGATATCACCTGGTCACGCACAATTATGGCGTTATAGGTATCAGAACGGAGAATTCGGGACATTGCCAGCGCGGCTATGATACCGACAAATGCAATAGCAATGACGGCTTCGATAATCGTGAAACCCACATGCAAACCAGGGGAACGAAAAGCCTTTTGACAATCGCTGCGTCCCATATCAAGTCTCCGCAACAATTTGAGTGAGAGCGCAGATCATAGTACTAGAAATGAAACAAGGCCGCAGGTTTTACACCAGCGGCCTTGCTGTTAATAAGCTGCGTCCGAAGGATTACAGTGTGGTCTGGAGCACTGAACCAGCTTCGATCGCGCCGCTGTTTGCTGCTGTTGGGAAGTAAACAATAGCAGGCACCGCGTCATCTACTGTGCTGCGTCGGTTGGCGTCGGCAACGTAGCTGTAGACGCAGAACGAATCAGCGGCTGTTACGGTTAATCCACCCACAGCAGTAATACCTGCGCCACCAACTTGTTTTGCAACAAATCCGTCGCTTATTCCGAAGAAATCGCTGTTTGTAGCAGTTTCGGCTGTGGAAGCAGTTGGAGAAATTGGCACCGCAGTGTCAGCTGTCGTCAGGGCAGAACCCGAAACCGGTGCACGACCCGCCTGCAGCAGACCGTTGTAAATCTCTACACACTGAGCCTCAGAGTTCGCAGCGGCGGCGTCAAACGCGCCGGTGGAACTGTTGGTCACGCCAATCGGATAGCCTGAAGTGCCTATTACCAAGCCACCAAACTCAGTGGAACTCAATACGGTTCCAGCAGCAGGCTGCTGTTGGGCAATCCATTGAGCACGATACAGAGCTACACCAGTCTGCAGTGCAGAGGCAGTACCATCCACGACAGCGTCATGCGCCTCTTCGGTCACATCCAAAAAACGTGGCAGAGCAGTAGCCGCCAGGATGCCCAGCAACAGAATGACCACTACCAGTTCGATAATGGTGAAACCTTGCTGTTGTTTAGCTTTCAATTGAATTTTCATCTCTTATCACTCCTCAATAATGGGTCTGCGTACGGCTGACTGCCTCACCATTCCCTTTCCAGCATTAAATGTCGTTAATCAATTCATCGTGCGATGTTACTTATTTTTACACTCACTGCGTTTCGCGCCTGTTAGTCTTTGTAAGACAGTCACTTGCGTAATTCCACTTCCTCATACCAGCTTGGGGCCCATCGTATCAGCGCTTTCCTGGTCGGGCCAGACACTCACCCTGTAAGCTTCCCCAATTTTTCCTTTTTTACCCCTTTTTGTCCCGCGTTGCTGCTTGCCAGCAGCTGTTTTACCAAAATTGTAGGTATATTTTACCCTTCTTGTCCCAATGAAACCGTATTCGTTTGAGGTTCCGGGACACTCAGCGGCACTGATTGCCACTCATACGGCTGTACTGGCGCCAACACGATGCCCTCCCAGGATCCAGAATCTGAGTAACGATTGATTACCCGAAATCCCAAGCGCTCTGTCGCTATACGCTGCCCGCCATCAAGCAGATACAGGTTTTGCGCATTTTCAGCCAAATATATCAGCTCACCTCGCGTGCGATCAAAGTACCAGATCCGTCGCGGCAGCTGGGCTATATCAGCGCCGTTTAGCGCCCCAACGTAATTGCCTGGCGTTGTCAGCATCAGATCCATCGGGTTCATTCCATCCAGCTGCCGCGCGTTCTGCCAACCGCCTGAAGCAATAATTTGCATCATCTGCAGATTGATCGCCGCGTTCAATTGCGCCTGGATTGCCATGAAATTGGCCCGCTCCGCCTCACCTGGAAAATCCTGGTAGCGGTTAAATGCCGCAGCAAACAGTATAGATGCGGCGAGAATGTAGACCATCATCTCAAATAGGGAAAAACCCGCACTATTTGACTTGACTGGACTTCCAGACATTTTTTGATGCTTCATTCTATGCTCGATCTGCAAACCCTCAGTAGGCAATACTGCATTTCCTTATTGCAAAGGTTAGCAGCCAGCAATGGCTCTGCCCAGACAATAAGGGCGTTTGCGTCCCCAAATACGCCTTTCAATGGAGCTAATCGTCCCGAAATCTTCCCAGATAGATCCGTTCGTGCAAGCTAATGTCAATTGCGCGCAGCAGCACTCAAATCCCAGATTGGCAGGAATACACCCAACGCGAGTATCAGCACCATTCCGGCGATAATCATGATCAGAACTGGCTCAATGGCCTCCCCCATACGCTTGAGCTCGTACTGAACCTCTGCATCATAAAATTCAGCCACATCCTCCATGAGCTGATCGATAGTGCCGCTTTCCTCGCCCACCGCAATCATTTGCAGCACCAACGGCGAGAACATCCCAGCATTGACCGCTGTATTGTAGAGTGTTTCCCCTCGTGATATCCCTTCTCGCATTTTAATGATACGTTTGGCGATATAGCGGTTCCCTACAGCGCTTGCGACGACGCCCATACCATGCACGATGGGTACACCTGCTCGCAAAACCATAGAGAATGTCCTGGCGAACCTTGCAAGAGCGACTTTTTCGATAACACCACCAGCCAATGGGAGAAAGCGCTTCTTTTCATCCCAGGCCAGGCCGCCCTTATCCGAACGTGCCCAGACCTTAAAAGAAACGATAAGTGTAACCCCTCCACCCAATAGCACTGGCCACCAATTGACAACAAAATCAGATATACCAATTAGTATTCGGGTTTCGAGAGGCAAATCTGCTCCAAGGCGTGAAAAAGTATCAGCAAAAGCAGGAATTACAAAGTAAGTGATCACTCCCAAAGCTATGGCTATTGTTGCAAGGACAAAGGTTGGATAGCGAGTAGCGCTTTTGACCTGCTTGCGCGTATTTTTCTCCAGCTCCAAATAGCGCACTATTTGCTCAAATGCCAGGTCAAGCCGGCCGGTATTCTCACCTACGTCAACCAGAGACAGAAACAGGTTCGAGAATATCTTCGGGTGGTGCCCCAGCGCAGTGGAGAGTGTCTGGCCAGCTTCGAGACTTTGTTGAATCTGCTTAAGAACGGCCTGGAAAGTGGGGTTCTTGTTTGATTTCTGCAGACCTTTTAAGGCTCTATCCAGCGGCATGCCGGCTCTGGTCAAACTCTGCATCTGGCGCGCAAAAATTATCTGGTCATCGAGCGTGATCTTGCGTTTTTTCAATGCCGCATTGAGTACTTGAAACGCATCCGCATTGAGGTCAACACCACCCGCCTTTTTTGCAGGCGCCGGATTCAAACGCGCTTTAGGCTTTCCAGGCTTGGCCTCGCGCTCAGTTTCGGGTGTGCGCCCCCGAGCGGCTTTAATATCTATTGGCGTATAACCCTGTCCCAACAATTCACTGGCTGCCGCATCCAGATTGACTGCTTCCAGATCACCGGATATCAGGGCGCCTTTGTTATTTCGGGCTTTGTATTGAAAATACGCCATGATCAGCTGTCTTCGTTCCAGGCAATGGTGCGATTGTCTGCCTCAGCGCTTACTTCATCATCCACTTGGACGACGTGACCATCTCTTTCTGTGCCTGCCTGCATCAAGTCGCCACTTTCATCGATCTGTTCAGCCACGCGATACACTTCTTCAAGACTGGTCACGCCAGTCAGAGCCTCCATCATGGCGCTGACAACCAGCGGTCGATACCCCTTACTGCGTCTGGCAGCTTTTACAAAATCCGATGAGTTGGATCGACGCAAGGCGTCTGCCATGTCGTCATTAAGTACCAACAACTCGAACACACCAACACGCCCTCGATAGCCCGTATTGTTGCAACGGTGGCAACCGCTTGCCTGCTTGAGCGACATGCTCACTGGCGCCTGCTCGCCCATGGTGTGACGTATCCAGGCCTGTTCACGGGAATTGGGGGTATAATCAATGTAACAGTTATCGCAAAGACGCCTAACCAACCGCTGTGCCATCACGGCACGAATGGCCGTTGCCGCCAGGAACCCTTCAGCACCCATATCCACCAGGCGCATGGCACTGGAGACTGCATCATTGGTGTGCAGGGTGGACAGGACCAAGTGACCAGTCATCGCGGCTCTCAGTGCGATTTCGGCTGTTTCCTGATCGCGAATCTCGCCCACCAGCAGAATATCAGGGTCCTGCCGCAATGCAGCCCGCAGTATCCGCGCGAAACTCAGACCGATTTTGGTATTGATCTGAACCTGATTGACACGATGGAGACGGTATTCAACAGGGTCTTCTACAGTGATGATTTTTTTGCCGGCGTCATTCAGTTCCTGCAGGGCACCGTACAGTGTTGTCGTTTTACCGGAACCGGTTGGACCTGTCACAAGAATCAGGCCATGAGGCATATGTATCAGGCGCCTGAACTGTTCAAGCATTTCCGGCGCCATGCCCACTTGATCCAGGTCAGCGGCTCCGTCTGTCTGATCCAGCAAACGCATCACTACCGATTCGCCGTACTCAACCGGCATGGTCGACAGACGCACGTCAATTTTGCGCTCTTTGACCTTGAGACTGAAACGACCATCCTGCGGCAGACGTTTCTCGGAGATATCCAGGCCCGACATCAATTTCAGTCGCAGCACCAGAGCTGGCGCGATACGGCGCTCCTTGACTATCTGCTCCTGTAGGACACCATCAATGCGCTGACGTATCCGCAGAACCGTTTCATCGGGTTCAATGTGAATATCCGAGGCCCGTATCTGCACAGCATCCTGAAACAGCGATTGCAACAGCTTAACAACTGGTGCGTCACTGTCGTCATCCGCTGGCGTCAAAGCAGCAAGGTCAAACTGACCGTCTGTCAACTCTTCGTCCAGCTCTTCGGCAAATCCGGCGATTTCGTCGGTACGGCGATACACCATATCCAGTGTTGCCAGCAGCTCGCTTTCACGAACAACGGCCGCTTCGATCGGCTGCTGCAATAACCTTTCGAGCGCATCCATGGCATAAATGTCGGTCGGGTCAGCCATACCGACTAGCAGCAGACCACCTTTTTCGGATAGCGCGATGGCTCGGAAACGCCGCGCATGCGTTTCCGACAGTCGCTGTACTACGGTGGGGTCAAACTTGTAACGACGCAGGTCAACGAATGGCACTCCCAATTGTTCTGAGAGAAACTCGAGAAACCTGTCTTCCTGGACGAAGCCCAAATTGATTAACGTGCGACCAAGCCGCAACCCTGTCGTCTTCTGTTTAGACAAAGCCTGTTGAAGCTGTTCTTCGGTGATAACACTGTTTTGTACAAGCAGGTCACCAATACGGATTTTTTGTCGTACGGCCATAGCGTTAAAGGTTGCCTTTTATTGGGCGGCTCTGATCAAAGCGAGCCGTTCACGACTTTGTTCGCGCAGCGCGGGTGGCAGATCTTCACGACGCGACGCCTGCTGGTAGGCGTCTACCGCCTCTACACGCCGCCCGAGCGTATCCAATGCCACAGCCAGGCCATACCACCAGCGACCGATAGAATTGTTTTGCCTCAGGAGGGCCTGATAGGTGGTTACGGCATCGCTGTAGTTCTGGCTAGCCAGCAGTGCCGTGGCAAGCATGTCATGGTATTCAATGTCAGCGCTCATGGCAGGCGGGCGCTGCATCAGCACTTCTGCCGCCTGGAGCGCTTGACCCGCATCGATAAACAGGCGGGCTTTGATCTTTTTGTACGCCGCCCGATTAGGCTCAATACGCAGACCCAGTTCGACAGCCTGCAATGCCCGTTCGGGCTCACCTTGCTGAATCAATAGTTTGGCGAGCATTTCGCGGGACAGGTGAGCTTCCGGCTCCTGATAGATAAAACTGTCCAGCGTCTGCAAGGCTGCCATACGCTGGCCGTCCGCCCATTGTTCAAGTGCAGTCTGCACTGCCCGGCGGTCGCGATCGGTGAGGGACATGGGACGTTGTTCCCTGACAATGCCAGTTGACTGATTGCCTGACGACAATGGCTGATTGCTCCCGACTGTGCCTTGGTCAGCCGAACTCGACAAAATCGCTGCCACCGCGTTGTCGCTTGGCGGTATCGCCGCAGGCATGGGCTGTTGAGCCTGGGCAGAAGGCGATTGTTCGTTTTGAGTAGCGGGCTCCCAGTCACGTGCTTGCCATTGCGCAGGCTGCTGATTTGTCATTGCGGTGCCGGTGGAAACAGAGCCGGAGGATGGAATGCCGTTGCCCACCGTATTGCTGCTCTCAGGGGTCCCGTCGTCCTGTTGACTGACAAGCGCCTGGTTTTGTCGCTCGAGGTCCTGCAGGCGTCGCTCGAGTTCGCGAATTATCTCGTTGTCGTCTTCATTGGTGCCAGATGGCGGCACCACGTTATCAGGGGACTGAGCGGGCGCTGTAGTCATCGGCTGTGTCGTGAAAGTCTGTTGCTCGACCCCCGTGCCGCGCAAAAACCAAAATGCGGTTATTGCAGCCGCAAGCAACAACAACGCAGCCAGCAACCAGATTTTTGAGTTGCTGTCGTGAGTTGTCGCTCGTTGCGCTGAACTGGATGAGGCTGGCACCAGCTTTTCCGGACCCGAGTGCGAACCAGGTGCATCTCGGCGCCGCGCATCCAGGTCTCGAAGCATGTCATTGATCAGACTCATGACAGATTACCGCAAATAGTAGTTAAGCATGTAAATCACCAGTGCCACGGCCATGACTGCCATGACAGCACTGACCCGGCGCAGGTAGCTTGGTGGCGGTGCCTGCAATTCAACACCTTCGGTATCGGCGATGGCTCGTTCCATATGACCCCGTTCAACGATCCGGTCGCCGCGGCCGAATGCGACCATCAGGGCTTTATGACAAAGAATATTTATGAGCCTGGGTATGCCCCGTGTCGCCGCCGTCAGGTCATCCAGCGCCCGGGACGAGAACACTGCTGGCCCGTTGTAGCCTGCCTTGCTCATGCGATGTGACACATAGCGCTCAACCCCGTCACGATCCAGGCACTCGAGCCGATAGGAGAAGGTAATTCGTTGCAGCAATTGACGCAGTGACTTGTCTCGCAGCATGTCATCCAGCTCAGGCTGAGCAAACAGTACAACCTGAAACAGTTTGGTTTTTTCAGTTTCTATGTTGGTCAGCAGACGTAGAGCTTCCAGCGTCTTCTGAGGCATTGCGTGTGCCTCGTCGATGAACAATATTACCTGACGCCCCGCGACTGACTGCTCCATCAGTACGCGTGAGATTTTTTTAAGCAGACTGTGATGGCCGATGTCGGTGTCGACTTCGATACCCAATTCTTCTGCAAATGCCAGAAACAGCCCTTTTGGGCTTAACACCGGATTAGCGATATAGGCTGTGACGTAGCGCTCGGAATCGTCTTCCAGCGTATTCAGGACTTTCCGGCAAAGCATTGTTTTGCCAGTTCCCACCTCGCCAACCACCTTTATAAACCCTTCCCGATTGGCGATCGCGACCATCAACATATTGAAGGTCTCGTGATAACTCGCCATGTTCAGAAAGAACTCGGTGTTAGGTGTCAGCGAGAACGGTGATTCCTGCAGGCCGAAATGTTCCAGATACATGGCGTCGACCAACCCCCGGGTTATTGATTCGCAAATGGGTTGATATCTTGCCCTAATGCACGCAGCCTGTCACTGCGCTCGCGAATCAACTGCTGCTCCGACTGCGGGTTTGCGATGATTGGTCGCAATAGAATTATAAATTCACTTTTAACAGTAGTGCGCCGGCGCTGATCAAAGGCAACGCCCACTACAGGAATGTCATTCAGACCCGGTACGCCTGCTGACTCGTCAATGCTTCGCTCGTAAGCCAGTCCACCCAGCACGACAATGCGACCGTCTCTGGCCCGGATGATACTATCGAGCTCACGCACGGCTGTCCGCGCCAGTGGAACCTGCTGACCATCAACAGATTTATTCTGCTCGCTGACCGTTGTGATGGTGGGATGCACATGCAGCGTGATCTCGCCATTTGCACTGATCTGCGGCGTGATATCCATGGAAATACCCGAGAAGAACTGCTGCAGATTGCTGGACGATGACTCTGTGACCGCGCCACCACTGCTGACGACATTGGAGCCAACGTTAGTCTGGAAGAACTCCTGGTCACCATCCTGGAATACCGCTTTCTGATTGTTCAGCACCTTCAGGCTTGGACTCGACAGCACCTGCGTTGTACCTCGTGACTCTAGAAGGCGAAGCACCGCATCAAAATCCGTAAAATTGGTTGTAATTGTGAGAGGGTTGGAAATACCGTCAATGTTCGTGGCTTCGTCTCCGGGCCCGAACTGCCCAGTGACCCTGTTACGAGTTCCTTCTTGTCCGCCAGGACCAAACGTGTCGAAGTCAATTGCTGACTGGAAACCTTTATTCAGGATAACTTCCAAAAACTGAATTTGAATCGTCACCTCACGACCCAGAATATCCTGCGCCGTTTCAATATAGTTAGCCACACGCTCCAGTTCCTGAGGCGTTGCGGTTACCATAACAAGCCCGACCTGCGGTTGAACAACCACCGAGCGACCACTTTCATCGGTGACCGCGCTTGCGCGTGGCGCATTGTTGGTCATCCCAGACAACAATCCAGTTCCAAGTGGGTTGTCAAAATTCGACGTACCACGACTTCTTGTTGATGAAAGTCCGAGCATTCCTTCCAGCGTCTGCTGAATATCACTCCAAAAATCCGTTTCAGTTTGGGTAGTAACCATACCGCCGCCACCGCCGCCACCGCCGCCACCGCTA